>MRWG01000094.1_pt1 | contig 522122 bp, 491 predicted proteins | sample 1013341 | NCBI WGS metagenome assembly MRWG01 (sample SAMN06117577, study PRJNA244670) | biofilm metagenome | biome: Water; feature: Cathode Biofilm; material: Biofilm; isolation source: microbial consortium enriched at the cathode of a solar microbial fuel cell | place: USA: District of Columbia...
CGCCGTCAACGTGGTCTTGCCATGGTCGACGTGACCAATGGTGCCTACATTTACGTGCGGTTTCGTACGTTCAAATTTTGCTTTGGACATCGATGCACCCTCTATATAAAAAATGTTCCAAAAACTTCGTAACAAAAATCAAAACCTGGAGCCCATGCCCGGATTTGAACCGGGGACCTCTTCCTTACCAAGGAAGTGCTCTACCCCTGAGCTACATGGGCGAAACATCTTTAAACTGCGACCGGCCCTATATTAAAGAGTATCGCCCATCAAGTATGGAGCGGGTGATGGGAGTCGAACCCACGTCATCAGCTTGGAAGGCTGAGGTTCTACCATTGAACTACACCCGCCCGACCTCTAAAATCGATTAACACCACCGATGACTGGTCCGCCCCGACACTTCCGACGCAATCTTTTGAAACCTGGTGGAGGGGGGAGGATTCGAACCTCCGAAGGCGGAGCCGTCAGATTTACAGTCTGATCCCTTTGGCCACTCGGGAACCCCTCCGAAACAAAGGCGGCTATTTTGGAGTAGAGTTGCTTTTCTGTCAACATCAAATCCCGGATAAACAGCCATTAATCAGCCTGATAGCCCCACTTGCCCGGTTTAACCCCCCTTACCCGAGCGTTTTCAAGCTGTTATGATGTGCCGACTTTCAATACCACAGGACCAAGCGGGACGATGTCGGAATACAACATCCTGGTAACAGGCGGGGCCGGCTATATCGGCAGCCATGTGGTGCAACAACTGCGCAGCAAGGGCAGAAATGTCGTTATTCTGGACAATCTCTCCACCGGCTTCCGCCAGGCCGCCCAGGACACCGACCTGGTCATCGGCGACACCGGAGACAAGGCGCTGGTCAGCCAACTGCTGAAGGATCACAACGTCGGCGCGGTGATGCACTTCGCAGCCCACACCATCGTGCCCGAGTCGGTCTCGGATCCACTCAAATATTATGGAAACAATACCTGCTGCACCCGTAATCTACTGGAATGCTGCAGTGCGCACGGCGTCAAACACTTCATATTTTCATCCACGGCCGCAGTATACGGCATCCCCGCGACCGGGGTAGCGCGCGAGGACACACCGCTCAACCCCATCAATCCCTACGGCAGCTCCAAACTGATGAGCGAGTGGATGTTGCGCGACCTGTCCGCCGCCACCGATCTTGCCCACGTGGTGTTGCGCTATTTCAACGTCGCCGGTTCCGACCCCAAGGGCCGCATCGGCCAGTCCACTCGCAAGGCCACTCTGCTGACCAAGGTGGCCTGCGAGGCGGCCTTGGGTATCCGAGACCAGGTGGCCATCTTCGGCAGCGACTACGCCACTCCGGACGGCACCGGGGTACGCGACTACATTCACGTTGAAGACCTGGCCAACGCCCACCTCATGGCGCTGGATTACCTGGAGCAAGGCGGCGCCTCCAACACCTTCAACTGCGGTTACGGCCACGGCTACAGCGTGCGCGAGGTGTTGGACATGGTGGCCCGCGTCAATGGCGCGCCACTGAACATTAAGGAACTGCCGCGCCGCGCCGGCGACCCCCCGACACTGATCGCCGATGCCGAACGCATCCGCACCACGCTGGGCTGGCGGCCGCAATACGATGACCTGGAACAGATTGTCGCCAGCGCGCTCCACTGGGAACGCAAGCTGATGCAAAATGATTTCCGCAATCAATAAGATTGGGTAACATCGATACCCTCGACAATTGACCCATGGAGTTGATGTGAACAAAATTATTGCTGCGGTCTTTGGCGGTTTACTGCTCAGCAGCGCCGTCGCCCAGGAAACCTATTACGTGGATGACGAACTGGTCATCACCATGCGCGGCGGCAAGGGCACCGAATACCAGATCATTCGCACTCTGAAAAGCGGCACCCGACTGGAAGTACTGGAAACCGACAAGGACGCCGGCTACTCGTTGGCGCGCACCCCCGGCGGCACCGAAGGCTGGGTATTGACCCGCTATCTGACTCAGACCCCCATCGCCAAACACCGCCTGGCGGACGCCAAAAACAAGCTAGCCAGCCTGGAAGCCAAAACGGCCGAACTGACCGCCCAACTGGGGCAGACCCGCGCCTCGCGCGACAGCTTGGATAAGAGCAGTAGCCAACTGGACACGGAAAACCAGAAACTGCAACAGGAGCTCGATCGTATTCGGGAAATATCCAGCAACGCCCTGGCACTGGATCAGATTAATAAAGAATTACGGGAAAAGCTGATTCACCTGGAAACGGAGCTGCAAACCGTGGAGCAACAAAACGCAGTACTCAAGGACCGCAGCGCCCGGGATTGGTTTATCACCGGCACCGGCGTCACCATCCTGGGCATCATTATTGGCTTGATCCTGCCCAGGCTACGCTTTCAGCGTAAATCCAAATGGAACGAGCTCTAAATAAAAAGCCCCGTTAACGGGGCTTTTTATTAGCGTGCCTTTCGCTGTAACTGACTCACATCTCTCACTGCCCCGCGCGAAGCGCTGGTGGTCATGGCCGCATAGGCCTGCAGCGCAGCACTCACCTGACGCTGGCGCGCGCTCGGCAGCCAGGCCGCCGCGCCCTTGGCCTCCATGGCCTCACGCCGCGCCGCCAACTCATCGTCGGAGACGGCGACGTTGATGCTGCGATTGGGAATATCGATCTCAATGGTATCCCCCTCTTCCACTAAGCCGATGGCACCGCCCTCGGCCGCTTCGGGCGACACATGGCCGATGGACAGACCCGAGGTGCCACCGGAAAAACGGCCGTCGGTGATCAGGGCACAGGCCTTGCCCAGCCCTTTGGATTTCAGATAACTGGTGGGGTAGAGCATTTCCTGCATACCCGGCCCGCCGCGCGGGCCTTCGTAACGGATGATGACCACGTCGCCTTCCTTGATCTGGTCACCGAGGATGCCCTCCACGGCAGCCTCCTGGCTCTCGAACAGGCGCGCCGGCCCGCTGAATTTGAGAATACTTTCATCCACACCGGCGGTCTTTACTACACAGCCCTCGCGCGCGATATTGCCGAACAACACCGCCAAGCCGCCGTCACGGCTATAGGCATGATCCAGATCACGGATACAACCGTTGGCGCGGTCCAGGTCCAATGCCGGCCAGCGTTTTTCCTGACTGAAGGCCTGCTGGGTGGGGACGTTACCGGGCCCCGCCTTAAAAAAGGCATGCACCGCCTCATCCTCACTGCTGCTCACATCCCACTGATCCAAGGCCGCCTGCAGGGTATGGGAATGGACGGTCTGAACGTCGGTATGCAGCAAGCCGGCATGCGCCAGCCGCCCCAAAATACCCATGACCCCCCCGGCACGATGCACATCCTCCATGTGATACAGCGGGGTGCTCGGCGCCACCTTGCACAGCTGCGGCACCTTGCGCGACAAATGATCGATGTCCGCCACCCTGAAATCCACTTCCGCCTCCTGAGCCGCGGCCAACAAATGCAGAATGGTATTGGTGGAGCCGCCCATGGCGATGTCCAACGACATGGCGTTTTCAAAGGCCGCCTTACTGGCGATGGCGCGCGGCAGTACCGAGGCGTCGTTCTGTTCGTAATAGCGCTTGGCCAGATCGACAATCAAGCGGCCGGCGCGCAGGAACAGTTGTTTCCTATCCGCGTGGGTGGCCAGCATGGAACCGTTGCCCGGCAGCGACAGGCCCAGGGCCTCGGTCAGGCAGTTCATGGAATTGGCGGTAAACATACCCGAGCAGGAACCGCAGGTGGGACAGGCCGAACGCTCCATGCTCATCACATCTTCGTCGGATTCATTGGGATCGGCGGCCGAGACCATGGCATCGACCAAGTCCAGGTGCACTTCCTTACCGCCGATGACGGCCTTGCCCGACTCCATCGGCCCGCCGGAGACGAACACCACTGGCACATTCAGGCGCAGCGCCGCATTCAGCATGCCGGGCGTGATCTTATCGCAGTTGGAGATACAGACGATGGCGTCGGCGCAATGGGCGTTGACCATGTACTCCACCGCATCGGCGATCAGCTCGCGTGAAGGCAGGGAATACAGCATGCCGCCGTGGCCCATGGCGATGCCGTCATCGACAGCGATGGTGTTGAATTCCTTGGCCACGCCGCCGGCCCTTTCGATTTCACGCGCCACCAGCTGCCCCATATCCTTGAGATGGACATGTCCCGGCACGAACTGGGTAAACGAATTAGCCACCGCGATAATCGGCTTGCCGAAATCGTCGTCTTTCATCCCGGTCGCGCGCCATAGGGCGCGGGCACCGGCCATATTGCGGCCGCTTGTGGAGGTGCGGGAACGATAGTCGGGCATGGTCTGAACCTCTGGTCTGCTTGATTCGTACGGACCACAAAGATAGCAAATTTAGGCCTCCGGCGCGACGCATAAACACCGTTTCAATCCCCCTTTTCTGCCGGGAAGTCGAACCTCATGCGTTGCGATAAGCCGCCCGTGCGGCGCAGACTCAGGCGATGGGCGGCGCTGCGTCGCCCATCACTTATCCCCGTGATAAAAGGTTTGGCAAATTGAGCCCGCCCAAGGCAAGAGATAAACGCGAATCCACTATCCACAGCACGAGCATGGTTGGCGTCAGGCGGCTTAAATGGCGTAAAATCCGCCCTTCCTACACAGTCACCGCCTCACCCGGAGCGTCCCATGAGCACCCCTTCGACCCAGCTGGCCAAACTGGAAAAGAAACTACTGCATTACACCGGCAAGGCCATCGCCGATTTCAACATGATCCAGAAAGGTGATCGGGTCATGCTGTGCCTGTCGGGCGGCAAGGACTCCTTCACCCTGCTCCATCTGCTCAATCAATTGCGCAAGCGCAGCAATAACAAGTTCGAGCTGTTCTCCTTCACTCTCGACCAGGGCCAGCCGGGCTGGAACGACAGCGGCCTGCGCAGCTGGATGGAGCAGCACAGAATTCCCTTCGAAGTCTACAAACAAGACACCTACTCCGTGGTCATCGAAAAGGTGCCCGAGAACAAGACGTATTGTTCTCTGTGCTCACGCCTGCGCCGCGGCAGCATCTATAGCTATGCAGCAAAGCACGGTTTCAGCAAAATCGCCCTGGGCCACCATCGCGACGATTTGATCCAAAGCCTGATGATGTCCATCCTCTACAACGGCGAGATCAAATCCATGCCGCCCAAATTGCTCACTGACAGCCAAGACCATATCGTGATCCGACCGCTGGTCTACTGCCAGGAGCAGGATATCGCCGAATTCGCCGAATTAATGGAATTCCCCATTATCCCCTGCAACCTGTGCGGCTCGCAGGAGAACCTGGCGCGCCAACGCATCAAACAATTAATCAGGGATTTGGCGGCGGAAAACGAAAAGATCCCTAGCAACATGCTCCATGCCCTGCAGGCGCTGCAGCCGAGCCAGCTCATGGACAAACGCCATTGGGACTTCAAGCACCTGGAACAACAGCGCCGAGATTGCGACACCGAGACAAGCGCACTCCAGGCCAACCCGTTTTGACAGCGCCACAAAAAAAAGGGAGCAGATTGCGCTGCTCCCTTTTCAACATTCTGATTTAGGTGGATATATTTCTTCTAGCTTATTACACCATTAACTGGCTTGTTACCAGTGACAACGAAATTACCGCTCCCAGTCCGCCGATTAGCAGCGAGAGCGTATGCTCCATAACGGGTCGTTTGATTTCTCTGTACATGGCGTTCCCCCTTCGGAAGATTTCCGAACGTTAGACTTAAGCCATCAGCTCAGTGGCAAACAGGGCGACAGAAACAACAATGCCCAGAATTCCAGCGACGGTACCAAAAGTCATTACCAAGCTCTTACGTTGATCCATTGTGATCTCATCAATGCGATTATTTAGTGTTTGCTATGGTCCCCCAACCAACCACCGGGACGGTGTCCTACGGGGCTAGCAAAACCTTAGCAAACCACCAAGACTTTTTTCAAGCTTTTTTTACCAAAATACTCAGAATTAAACTTGTTGAAATTTATGATATTTTGCGGTAATACGCGGCAACGCCGGCCGTCCCGCGGCGCGCCGGTGGTGCAAATTCCACCAAAAAAAGCGACAATCGAAAGCGCCACAAGCCAAACATCTCGTCTAAAAATTCAACGACTTAGGCTGGTAGACCAGAACCCAAGGAGTTCACTGAAGTGAGCAGCGTCGCAGACGGTAACAAACAAGCCTTCATCCACTGGTTTCGCCAGTCCTCACCCTATATTCACGCCTTTCGCGGCCGCACCTTTGTACTGGCCTTCGATGGCGCGGCGGTGGCGGACTGTAATTTCCACAGTCTGGTTCATGATATCGCCCTGCTCAACAGCCTGGGCATTCGCCTGGTGCTGGTGCACGGCGCCCGGCCCCAGATCGAGCAACGGGTGAATCAGCAAGGCGCCCAGATCGATTATGTCAACGGCCTGCGCATCACTGACGACATCGCGTTGGCCTGTGTAAAACAGGCGGTGGGCAGCGTGCGCGTAGAGATCGAGGCACAGCTCTCAATGGGGGTGGCCAACTCACCCATGGCCGGGGCGCGCATCCGGGTCGCCTCGGGCAACTACGTCACCGCCCAACCGCTGGGCGTGCGCGACGGCGTGGACTATTGCCACACCGGCCAGGTGCGCCGCATCGACGCCACGGCCATCCAGCAACGTTTGGATGACGGTGCCATCGTCTTGGCATCGCCGTTGGGATACTCGCCCACCGGTGAAACCTTCAATCTCACCGCCAATGAAGTGGCCACCGCCATTGCCGTCGCCCTGCAGGCGGACAAATTGATGTTTCTGACCGAGGGCGACGGCATTCACGACGCCGAACAGCGCCTGATGCGCGAATTAAATACCGAACAGGCCCAGCAATTGCTGCAGCGCCAGCAAATCAGCGACGATGAGCTGGCTTATCTACGCCATGCCGTGCAGGCCTGCCGGCGCGGCGTGACTCGCACCCACTTGATCGATCGCCGCATCGACGGCTGCCTGCTGCAGGAATTGTTTACCCGCGACGGCATCGGCACACTGATTACGGCGGGCCAGTTTGAGGCCACACGTCAGGCCAACATCGATGACGTGGGCGGCATTCTCAGCCTGATTAAACCGCTGGAGGAGAGCGGCGTCCTGGTCCGTCGTTCACGGGAACAACTGGAACTGGAGATCGACCACTTCATTGTGGTGGAACGTGACGGCACGGTGGTCGCCTGCGCCGCTCTATATCCGTATACCGACGAACAGGTAGCGGAGTTGGCGTGCCTGGCGGTGCATCCCGATTACCGCAAGGCCAACCGTGGCGGCGAGCTGCTGGCGTATACCGAAAAGGTGGCCAAGGCGCGCAACATCGAGCGCATGTTCGTACTCACCACCCAGACCGCGCACTGGTTTCAGGAACGCGGCTATGCGGCGGGCGATATTGATAACCTGCCGGTGCAGCGCAAATCCTTATACAACTATCAGCGCCGCTCGAAGGTCTTCATTAAACAGTTGGGGGCATAGACCTTACGACCGTTATTTATTCCCGGCGCGCACTAAGCCGCCCAGACCGGCCTCGATCAAGGCCGTATCCAGGTATTGGCGAATATCCTTGGCCGACTCCATGGTCAACACCGCGGCCAACAGCTCTTGGGCGCGGGCGCGGGCCACTTTGCGGATCACCCATTTGATGCGCAGCAGACTGGAGGCGCTCATACTCAATGAGTCCACGCCCAATGCCAGCAACACCAACACGGCGCGCGGATCGCCGGCCATTTCACCGCACACACTCACCGGGCACTGATGCCGGGCCGCGCCCTCGATGACCTGGCGGATGGCCATGATCACGGCAGGGCTGAGACTGTCGTAGAGTTCGGCCACATTGGCGTTGTTGCGGTCCACCGCCAGCAGGTATTGGGTCAGGTCATTGCTGCCGATGGAGACGAAATCCACCCGCTTGGCCACCGCCTCGATCTGGTAGATCAGCGACGGCACCTCGATCATTACGCCGACCTGCGGCCGGGCCACCTCTTCACCGTCGGCGAGCAGTTCGTCATAGCCCTGCCGAATCAACCCCAGGGCCTCGTCCAATTCACTGATGCTGCTGATCATGGGCAACAGAATGCGCAGCCGATCGCTGCCGTCGCCGGCGCGCAGCATGGCCCTGACCTGTACCAGAAACAGTTCGGGATGATCCAGGGTGATACGAATGCCGCGCCAGCCGAGGAAGGGATTGTCTTCTTTGATGGGAAAATAGGGCAGCGCCTTGTCGCCGCCCACGTCCAGGGTACGCATCACCACCGGGCGCGGCGCGAAGGACTCGATCACCTGGCGATAGATGCGAAACTGTTCGTCCTCGCCGGGAAAACGGTCGCGCACCATGAAGGGAAACTCGGTGCGGTACAGGCCGATGCCCTCGGCGCCGCTGAGCAGGGAGGGTGTGATGTCGGACAACAGGCCGGTGTTGGCATACAGCGGGATGCGGTAACCGTCCGGGGTCTCGGCCGGCAGCTCGCGCAGCTCGGCCAGATCGGCGGTCATCTGCGCCTCTTCCCGGGCCAGACGTTCATATTCCTGGCGCACGTGGGCCGACGGCGCGACATAGACCCGGCCGTTGTAACCGTCGGCGATCAGGGGTTGACCCTCAAGCCGCGCCACCGGCAGGTCCTTCACACCCACCACCGCCGGGATGCCCAGCGCCCGGGACAGAATCGCCACGTGCGACGAGGTCGAGCCCTTGGCCGAGATCACCCCCACCAGGCGATCGACGGGCGCCTCGGCCAGCATGGTGGCGGTAATCTCATCCCCCACCAGCACGGTCCTTTCCGGATAAGGCGGCGGCTTGTGACGCCCCTTTTGGATAAAGCGCAGGATGCGCCGTCCCAGGTCGCGCACATCCTCGGCGCGCTCGCGCATGTAGGGGTCGTCCATATTTTCGAACACCTGGACATGCTCCTTAATCGTGGCGCGCAGGGCGCCCGAGGCCCAGCTGCCGGCGCGGATGCGACTGATCACCTGGTCTGTCATGCTGGTGCTGCCCAGCATTTGCAGGTAGGCATCGAACAGGGCCTGGTCTTCGTCACTGAGGGCGGTGCTGAGGCGCGCCTGCAACTCGCGGATATCGGCCTGCGCCAGGGACACGGCCTCGCGGAACACCTCCACTTCGGCCTCCACGTCTTCTACGGTCCGGTCCGGCACCGCATCCAGATCCGCGGGCGGATAGACCACCAGACCGGTGCCGATGCCCACCCCGGCCGAGCCCGGCAGGCCGGCCAGGGAGACACCGTCGTTGAAATCGGTCATCAGGCGGGCAATGCCGCCGCTGACCTCGGCATGGGCGATGGCGCCGGCCAGCTGCGCCGCCACGGTGAGTAGAAAGGCGGTCTCGTCCTCTTCGAACTTGCGCCGTGCGCGCTGCTGCACCACCAGCACCCCCAGCACCTTGCGATGATGAATGATGGGCGCGCCCATGAAGGCGTGAAAGGCCTGCTCATCGGTGCCGTGAAGAAAATGGAAACGGGGATGGTCCGGGGCGTTGTCCAGATTGACGGTCTCGGCGCGCTCAGCCACCAGGCTCACCAGCCCTTCGCCGAACATCAGGCCGGCATGGCCCACCGCCTTCGGATTGAGGCCGTCGGTCGCCATGAGGATATGGCGCTGCTGGCCCTCGTTGCAGAGATAGGCGGAGCAGACATCCACCTGCATCGCCTCTTTCACCCGCTTGACGATAATGCTCAGTGCGCGCTCGAGATTGTCCGCCTGACTGACTTCTTGAATGACGCGGTGCAGGATATTCAGCATAGACCGGTCAACGCCGCGAGGCGTCCCGCGCAACCGATAAGCCCTGTTTATCGTAACCGAGAAGATGGGCCAGCTCCTGCAAGGCCCGACTATAGACATCGCGCTTGAAGTGCACCACCTGGCTTACCGGGTGCCAGTAGTCCACCCAGCGCCAGTAGTCGAACTCGGGATGAGAGGTGAGATCGAGACGCACTTCCGTATCCCGAGCCAGAAAGCGCAGTAGAAACCAGACCTGCTTCTGGCCGATGCAGACCGGCTTGCTGTGGCGGCGGATGAGACGCTTGGGCAGACGATAGCGCAGCCAGCCGCGGGTCACGCCGATGATCTCGACATGGTCGGCGTTCAAGCCCACCTCTTCGCCGAGTTCGCGATACATGGCCTCCTCAGGCGTTTCGTCCGAGCGTATACCGCCCTGCGGAAACTGCCACGCATCCTGTCCAATCCGCCGGGCCCAGAACAGCTTGCCGTCGCTGTTGCTCAGAATAATCCCGACATTTGGCCGATACCCATCCGAATCAATCACTTATAACCTGTTTGTTAAATCATTATTGAAACTTATTGTTCCACAACACCCGACTCCGATCAATTGGACATTTACGCCTGCGCCAAGGTCCGCCATTTACCTTTCACGGCCGAGCGCCTATTCTTAGCGGTTTTGCAAAAAGCGGCGGAGAAACACGTGGAACTGGCCATTTTCGACCTGGACAATACCCTGCTGAAGGGCGACAGCGACTACCTCTGGGGCCGTTTCCTGGTGCAGCGGGGAATCGTCGACGGCGCGATTTACGAACGGGAAAACCAGCGCTTTTATGAAGACTACACGGCCGGCACGCTGGATATTTTCGAGTTCCTGCGCTTCGCCCTGCAACCGCTGGCGCAAACCCCCTTGGAGCAGATGCTGGCCTTGCGCCGGGAGTTCATCGAAACGGAGATCAAACCGATTATCCTGCCCCAGGCGCGTGAGCTCATCAATCAGCATCGTGACCAGGGCCGTATACTGCTCATCATTACCGCCACCAATCGCTTTGTCACCGAACCCATCGCCGAATTGCTGGGGGTGCCTGAGCTGCTCGCTACCGATCCGGAATTCAAAGACGGCCGCTATACCGGCCGGGTAAGCGGTGTGCCCGCGTTTCGCCAAGGCAAAGTGGAACGCCTCAACACCTGGCTCAAACAAAACGGCTACAACCTGGCCTCGAGCTGGTTCTATTCCGATTCGCATAACGACCTGCCCCTGCTGGAGCTGGTCACCCACCCGGTCGCCGTGGACGCCGACGACACTTTGAAACAACACGCCGAACTCAAGGGCTGGCCCGTGATCAGCCTGCGCGACGACTAGTGGCCGTATTGACCCGCGCCCGCTTCACCCTGACGCTCAGCGGCCTGGCGCTCTTGGCGCTGCTGAGCCTGCTATGGGGCATCAGCCGCGGCAGCATCGACTTGGGCCCGGGCCAACTCTGGCAGGCGCTTTTCACGCCGGACCGACTGGCCCATAGCCTCATTTTCGAGCTGCGCCTGCCGCGTCTGCTAAGCGCCTTCGCCGTGGGCGCCCTGCTGGCCCTGGCCGGCGCCCTGATGCAGGCCCTGCTGCGCAATCCCCTGGCCGATCCTTACGTATTAGGCATCTCGGGCGGTGCGGCGGTGGGCGCCCTGCTGACGATGTTGTTCGGATTGGGGGGCCTCTGGCTCGGCGGCGGCAGCTTCGTAGGCGCCCTGCTCTCCATGTTGCTGGTGTTCGCCCTGGCCCACGGCAAGGGCGGCTGGACCTCGACCCGGCTGCTGCTCACCGGTGTCATCGTCGCCGCCGGCTGGGGCGCCCTGATCAGCTTCATCCTCGCCATCAGCCCGGATGCCAGTCTGCGCGGCATGCTGTTCTGGCTCATGGGCGACTTCAGCCACGCCGACGCCCCCGGCACGGCGCTATTGATCATGCTCATCGGCCTGGCGCTGTGCCTGCCCCTGGCGCGCGACCTGAGCTTGTTGGCACGCGGCGAACTGCAGGCCCGTGCCTTGGGCGTGAATGTCGCGGCGCTGCGTTGGGGTATCTACTTTCTTGCCTCGCTGCTGACCGCGGTGGCGGTGACCCAGGCCGGCAGCATCGGGTTTGTCGGTCTGGTGGTACCGCACATGGTGCGCTTAGCCACGGGCAATGACCACCGCCTGCTGCTACCTGCCAGTATGTTGCTTGGGGGCACCCTGCTGGTCTGCGCCGACACCCTGGCACGCACCGTGCTGGCACCGCAGCAACTGCCGGTCGGGGTGATCACCGCCTTTCTCGGTGTGCCGTTGTTTCTCTATCTGCTGCGCCGGAGCCGGATGTCATGAGTCTGCTAACGACGCAACAACTGGACTTGACCATCGGCGGAAAACAGGTTTGTACAGGCCTGGACCTGGCCATTGAACCCGGCCAGCGCTGGGCCTTGCTGGGCCGCAATGGCGTGGGCAAGACTACCTTGCTGCACTGTCTGGCCGGCCTGCGCCGAGGCGATGGCGGCACGATCACCCTCGCAGGCGACAATCTGGCGCGACTCAGCCCGTCATTGATTGCGCGCCGCCTCGGCGTGTTGTTTCAGCGACAAGAAGACGCCTTTCCCGCCACGGTGATGGAAACGGCCCTGATCGGCCGGCATCCCTATCTGAAAAGCTGGCAATGGGAAACGCAACAGGATGAACAGCTGGCCCTGGACGCGCTGCAACAATTGCAGATCGACCATCTGGCCCAACGTCAGGTGGATACCCTGTCCGGCGGTGAGCGCCAGCGCTTAGCCTTGGCCACGCTGCTGACGCAACGACCCAAGCTGTTGTTGCTGGATGAGCCCAGCAACCACCTGGATATTCATCAACAGGTCAAGGTGCTGGAACTGTTAAACCAGTGGAGCGCCCAAGCCGAACGCGCCTGCCTCATGACCCTGCATGACATCAACCTGGCGGCGCGCTATTGCAGCCACGCCGTATTGCTGTTCGGACACGGAGAGGTCGTCAGCGGGACGATCGAAGCAACCCTGACGGAGCACAATCTGGAGCGGCTCTATCTGCATGCCATGCGGAAACTGACAGGGGACTGGGGGCAGGCCTTCCTGCCCCTATAAAACAACTGTCGCGCAGCGGACTATTCAGTCTCCCTCTCCTGCCGGGAGAGGGGCGGGGTGAGGGCAAAACAATCCCCGCCATCACATAAACGTATCTTTATTCGCCGCGCGAATCTGCGCATCCTGCTTGGTGATAATCCCCTTGCGCACCAATTCGGCCAGACACTGATCCAGGGTCTGCATGCCCATGCCCTGACCGGTCTGAATCGCCGAGTACATCTGCGGCACCTTGTTTTCACGAATCAGGTTGCGGATGGCCGGGGTACCGACCATGATCTCGTGGGCCGCCACCCGGCCGCCGCCGACGCGCTTGAGCAAGGTCTGCGAGATGACCGCACGCAAGGATTCGGACAGCATGGAACGCATCATGTCCTTCTCCGCCGCCGGAAACACATCGATGATACGGTCGATGGTCTTGGCCGCCGAACTGGTGTGCAGGGTACCGAATACCAGATGGCCGGTCTCGGCCGCGGTCAGGGCCAGGCGGATGGTTTCCGGGTCACGCATTTCGCCCACCAGGATGATATCCGGGTCTTCGCGCAGGGCGGAACGCAGCGCCTCATTGAAGCCGAGAGTATCGCGATGCACCTCGCGCTGGTTGACCAGGCATTTCTTGCTTTGATGCACGAACTCGATCGGGTCCTCGACGGTGAGAATATGACCGAACTCGGTATTGTTTTTGTAGTCCACCATGGCCGCCAGGGTGGTCGACTTACCTGAACCGGTGGGTCCGGTAACCAGCACCAGGCCGCGCGGGTTGTTGGAGATATCCTTGAATACCGCCGGACACTTGAGCTCCTCCAGCGACAGGATATTCGAGGGGATGGTACGGAACACACCGCCGACACCGCGGTTATGGTTGAAGGCGTTGACGCGAAAACGGGCCAGGCCGGGGATTTCGAACGAGAAGTCAGTCTCGAAGAATTCCTCGAAGTCCTTGCGCTGGCGGTCGTTCATGATGTCGTAGAGCATTGTGTGCACCGCCTTGTTGTCCATCGGCGGCACATTGATACGACGAATGTCGCCGTCGACACGAATCATCGGCGGCAGGCCGGCCGACAAATGCAAATCCGATGCGGCGTTCTTGACACTAAAGGCCAGCAGCTCGGCTATATCCATGGCATTCCCCTTTGCTTACTCACAAGTCTTTAATGATGAATACCCATATTCCGAAACCGTTGGCCGCATGGACGCGGCCATCGAGCGTAGCGGGATGTATTCACAGCGTTTCGGAGCATGGGTATTCAGCAATTCCGTCCCGGCAATAACTCTATATTAATGTTGCGAAGCAGATTCCCTATCTGTAACGGCACGACCCGCGACTTCTTGACGCAGCGCCCGGGCCGGCCGAGCTGATACAATAGCGCCACTCATTGGCCCGAGCAACGCGCATGACCAGCATCCAACAACGCATCGACCAAGTACGGCAACAGATTCATGCGGCCGAGACGTGTTATCAACGTGCGCCCGGCTCGGTGGCCCTGTTGGCGGTGAGCAAGACCTGGCCGCTGGAGGATATCTTGGCCGCCGCCCGGGCAGGTCAAGCCTGCTTCGGTGAAAACTACGTGCAAGAGGCCGTCGCCAAGATCGATGCCTGTCCTATCGAACTGGAATGGCATTTCGTCGGCCACATCCAATCCAACAAGTCGCGCGATATCGCCAGCCGATTTGACTGGGTACACAGCATCGACCGCCTCAAGCTGGCTAGGCGTCTGAGCGAGCAACGGCCAGACCCTCTGGCACCGCTGAACATCTGCCTGCAAGTCAATATCAGCGGCGAGGCCAGCAAGTCCGGCCTGAGGCCGGACGAGGTGCTGACACTGGCCGGACCGATCAGTGAACTCCCCCGTCTACGCCTGCGCGGCCTGATGGCCATCCCGGCGCCCATGGCTGATTTCGCCGGGCAGCGCGCCATGTTCCGCCAGGTGCGCGAACTGCAAGACCGATTGATCGCACAGGGACTGGCGCTGGACACCCTGTCCATGGGCATGTCGGACGACCTGGAGGCGGCCATTGCCGAGGGCGCCACCCTGGTCCGCATCGGAACCGCCATCTTCGGTGCGCGTGATTATGCCAAGATCCAACGCGGCGCCTGATTGGCAAACGCAGTGAGTGCGGTACACTCGGGCTGATCGCTTGAAACGAAAACGTCGAAACGGATAACTTTATGGAAACACTTAACATCAGTTTCATCGGCGCCGGCAACATGGCCAGCAGCCTGATCGGCGGCTTGCTGGCCGATGGCAAGGCGCCCACCAGCATCCACATCGCCGACGTCGACAAGGCGCGACTGGACACACTCAAACAGCGCTTCGCTATCAGCGTCTGTGATTCGAACGAGGCCGCCGCCGCGGCGGCCGATATCCTGGTGTTGGCGGTCAAGCCGCAAAGCCTCCGAGCGGTGACCGGTGAGATTCGCGACCAGGTACAACAATCCCGGCCGCTGGTGATTTCCATCGCCGCCGGGGTGCGCCAGCACGACATCAACCGCTGGCTGGGCGGCGATGTTGCCGTGGTGCGGGTCATGCCCAACACGCCGGCCCTGATCCAGACCGGCGCCTCGGCCCTATACGCCAACGAAAGGGTCACGACGGCACAGCGCAATGCCGCCGAGACCATCCTGCGCGCCGTGGGCATCGCCTTATGGCTGGATGACGAGGCGCACATGGATGCGGTCACCGCCCTGTCCGGCAGCGGCCCGGCCTATTTCTTTTTATTCATGGAGGCCATGGAGGCCGCCGGGCGCGCGCTCGGCCTCGACGCCGACAGCGCCCGCCTGCTGACCCTGCAAACCGCCTTCGGCGCCACCAAGATGGCGCTGGAGAGCAGCGAGGACTGCGCCACCCTGCGCCGGCGCGTCACGTCCCCCGGCGGCACCACCGAGCAGGCCCTGCGCGTGTTCGAACAGGGCGATCTGCGCGGCCTGATCGAACAGGCCGTCACGGCGGCCGCCAAACGTTCCGAAGAATTGGCCCAAGCACTTGGAAAGGAGCAAGAATGAACGGCTATTTTACCTCCGCCGCCGCCTTTTTGATCGAGGCCGTGTTCGGTCTCTATATGTTGATCGTCATGCTGCGCCTGCTGCTGCAGCTGGTGCGCGCGGACTTTTACAATCCATTGTGTCAATTCATCGTCAAGGCCACCAACCCGCTGCTCAAGCCTCTGCGCCGCGTCATCCCCAGCGTCGCCGGTGTCGACATGGCCGCCGTCGTGTTGTTGCTGGCCCTGCAAATGGCCAAGCTGGCCCTGGTCGCCCTGGCCGGCGGCATAACACTGGCCCTGCCCGGCCTGGCGCTGCTGTCCGTCGCCGAGCTGATCGCCCTGCTGCTAAACATCTACATGATCAGCATCCTGATTCAGATCATCCTCAGCTGGGTGGGCCCGGGGACGTATAATCCAGTCACCGCCCTGCTTTACGCCCTCAACGAACCGGTGATGCGACCCGCGCGACGCATCCTGCCGCCCATGTCCGGCATCGACTTTTCGCCTATACTGGTGTTTCTGGCTATCGGTCTGATGAAGATTCTGATCGTCAGCCCCCTAATGGATATGGGCCGCAGCTTGATCTAGCCCGCTGAGACATGCGGGCTAGGCGCTCGACGCAATAATCCTTGAACGAGCTGCTGAGTGATGGAATCGCGAGGCAGGTCGCGGTTTTGTCGACCCGCTCGCAAACATCGGGGAAAACCTAAAGGGCTGGGAAGCTCTGTCCGATAACAGTTTGGCATCGCGCAATTCCTTGCCCGCAAGGCTTGCATAAACAACGACTTATTGGACATAAACAAGCACGGAAACCAAAGGGATTATGGAGGAAGACCTGTTCAAACAGCAAATGCGGGCGTTTGACCGCTGGAAAGCCGATTTAATTCAGGTGATCCAGGACTATCATCACTGGCTCGAAAGCAATGGCAAAGGAACCGCCGATATCAACGTGCGTCTGTTCGATGTCATCGAGTCGCTGAAATCGGACCAATTGACCGTCGCCTTCGTGGCCGAATTTTCGCGCGGCAAGACCGAACTCATCAATGCCATCTTTTTTGCCGATTATAAGCGCCGGCTGCTGCCCTCCGAAGCCGGCCGCACCACGATGTGCCCCACCGAGCTGTTTTATGATCACGAAGTGGATCAGGCCTATATACGCATGTTGCCCATCGAGACGCGACTGCAGGACACGAGCATCTCGGAACTGAAAAAAGACCCGGATCAATGGAAGACCATTAACCTCGACGTCAATTCGCCGGACCAGATGATCGAGGCTATGAAACAGGTGGTCGCCACCAAACGCGTGCCCTTGCAGGACGCCATGGATTTGGGCCTGTACAGCGATGACACGCCGCGCCGGCGGCGCACCGATGATCCGCCGCCGGCGGAGATCGAAGTGCCCGAATGGCGTCACTGCATGATCAGCTTTCCCCATCCGCTGCTGCAGCAGGGTCTGGCCATCCTCGACACCCCCGGCCTCAACGCCCTGGGCACCGAGCCGGAACTGACTTACAACATGCTGCCCAATGCCCACGCGGTGCTGTTCATCCTGGCCGCCGACACCGGCGTCACACGCAGCGACCTGGATGTGTGGGAATACTACATTAAGCAACACCGCCGCAGCGACGACAAGGGCCTGGTGGCCGCGCTCAACAAGATCGACACCCTGTGGGACGAGATGAAGAGCGAGGACGAGGTCGCCGCGTCCATCGAGGCCCAGCAGCGCGAAGTCGCCAACGCGCTCAGCATCGATACCGGCGGCGTGTTTCCGGTATCGGCACAAAAGGCCTTGCTGGCCAAGACCAAGGAAGATCAGGTGTTGCTGGAAAAGAGCCGCCTGATGGATCTGGAACGTTATCTGGCCAACGAAATCATCCCCGCCAAACAGGGCCTGATCCGCGACAACGTGGTGGGCGAAATCGGCGACCTGATCAAGATCAACCGCAACAGCATCGCCACCCGCTACAAACAGCTCAAATCCCAGCTCAACGACCTGAAATCGGCCAGCGGCAAGAACACCACCCTGATTCAACACTTGATGCGCAAGGCGCGCGAAAAACAGGCCGCCTACAACAACAACATGGAATACTTCCAGTCCAGCCGCCGCACTCTAAACCAGCAGGCCAAACTGTTGCTGAACGAACTGAGCCTGAAGAAATTCGACAACGTCGCCGGCACGGCGCGCAAGCAGATGACCGACAGCTGGACCACGGCCGGCCTCAAAACCGGCATGAAGACCCTGTTCGACGGCATTCGCGACACTATGCAGGTGGCGACCCGCCATGCCGATGAAACCCATCAGCAGATCATCAGCATTTATCAGAAATTCGAAAAGGAAACCGAACTGCAGGCGCTGGACCCCAAGCCCTTCTCCACCGACAAGTACGATATCGAGATGCAACGCCTCTACGACCAGGCCGAAGAGTTTCGCAGCAGCCCGGTGACCACCATGACCGAGCAGAGCTTTGTAGTGAAGAAGTTTTTCATCTCGCTGGTAAGCCATGCCCGCGACATCTTTTTCCAGGCCAACCAGGAGGCCGAAACCTGGTTCAAGGACATCATGATCCCGCTGGCCAAACATGTGACCGAGCACAAGCAACTGCTGGAGCAACACATGGAAACGCTCTACAAGATCAACGAGTCGAAAGACAACATCGCCTCCAAAACCGCCGAGCTGGAGGGCCAGTGCCGCAAACTGGCCGAGCAATACGCCGCCCTGGACGGCTTGCTCAAGAAGCTGCAAAGCCCCATCGGCAGGGCCGCCGATGATTCAAACGCGCAACAGGCCGCCTCCGGCTGAGGCGCTCGGAACACGTCCAGCGACTATGCCGTGTGCATAGGACCCGCTACAAGTCGTAATCGATGGTCAGCGGTGCGTGGTCTGAAAACCGCTCGTCGCGATAGATATCCGCCGCCCTGACCTTATCCTTCAGTCCGGGCGTGATGACCTGGTAGTCAATGCGCCAGCCCACGTTCTTGGCCCAGGCCTGGCCCCGATTCGACCACCAGGTGTACTGATCCGCCTCCTGATTGACCGCCCGAAAGGCATCCACCCAGCCCCGCTCGCCGAACAGCTTGTCCATCCAGGCGCGCTCTTGCGGCGTACAACCGGAATTCTTTTGATTGCTTTTGAAATTCTTGATATCGATCTCTTTGTGCACCGTGTTCCAGTCACCGCAGATCACGAACTCGCGTCGCTTGCGGCGCATGGCGCTAAGATCTTCGAGGAAGCGATCCATAAATACCAGCTTGTTTTGATGACGCTCCTCACTGGATGAGCCCGAGGGCAAATACAGAGAGGCGATGCTGAGCTTGTCGAAGTCCACTTGAATCCAGCGCCCTTCACTGTCCACGTGTTCCCACCCCAGGCCGGCGCCCACGCGCTTGGGTTTTTGCTTGGTAAAAATGGCCACGCCGCTGTAGCCTTTTTTTTGCGCGTCGAAGTAATAACAGTGATACCCGCCTGGATAGAACAAGGTGGTATCCAGCTGATGCTCCTGCGCCTTGGTCTCCTGAATGCAGACCACGTCGGCATCCTGCTTGGCCAGCCACTCAAAAAAGCCCTTGCGCTGCGCGGCGCGGATCCCGTTTACGTTGACTGAAATTATTCTCATCATTATCCACTACATTGCATTGACCGATTTTGCCCACCCCCCGTGTCCGGCGTACAATACTAGCTTTTATCATCTGAACACGGAACCGTCGATGCAGCCTTATCAAAAAGAATTTCTCGACTTCGTCATCAGGACCGATGTCCTGCGCTTCGGTGAATTTACCCTCAAGTCGGGGCGGGTGAGTCCTTATTTTTTCAACAGTGGCCTGTTCAACAGCGGCGCGGCCATTGCCCGACTGGGACGCTATTACGCCGCCGCCATGGAGGATTCGGGACTGGCTTACGATATGATCTTCGGCCCGGCCTACAAAGGCATTCCCTTGGCCGTAAGCAGCTGTATCGCCCTGGCAGACCATCACGGCAAGGACCTGCCCTATGCCTTCAATCGCAAGGAGGCCAAGGATCACGGCGAGGGCGGCGACATCGTCGGCGCGGCGCTGCAGGGCCGGGTGTTGATCATCGATGACGTCATCTCCGCCGGCACCTCGGTGCGCGAATCCATCCGCCTCATCGAAACTGCCGGCGCCACCAGCGCCGGCGTGATCATCGCCCTGGATCGCCAGGAGCGCGGTCAGGGCGAGCTATCCGCCATCCAGGAGGTGGAACAGCAATTCGGCATGCCGGTGGCCAGCATTGTCCGGCTGGATGATTTGATCACCTATCTGCAGGATCAACCTCGGCTCAAGGACGCACTGGCGGCTGTGCGCGTCTATCGCGAACAATACGGCAGCGCCGCCTAACCTAGAATCAGCTTGACACCCACCAGCAGGGTGACTATCTCGAAGGTCCGCTTGATCAGCCGATTGCCTTTGACGATGGCATAGTGGGCACCGATATAACCGCCCAGCAGCGAACCCAGCAACAGGGCCGGCAGCCAATCCCAGCGGATCTCGCCCAGGATCCCCAGTGTCATAGCACCGCTGGCGTTCCAGAACAGGCCCACCAGAATCAGCGTATGGGCCACCGCGCGCTTGTAGTCCAAACCGAACCAGTACACCAGCCACAGGGTCACGAACAGGCCGGTCCCGGAGGTCAAAGAACCGTTCAATACGCCGATAACCATCAAGACGGCCGCGCCGATGAGATAGCCCCTGGGGTTGCGATGCTGCAGGCGCTCGGTGGTGCCCAGATCGGGCTGCAGATAGGAATACAGGCCCAGGCTGACCGTGAGTAGCCCCAAGGCGATTTCGGCACTGCGATCCGGCACCGCCAGGATAATGCTGGCCCCCAGGACTACACCGGGCAGGCCGCTGGCGAGAATGAACAGTGAGAAGCGGTAATCGAGAGTGCGCTCGCGCCAGTGACGCAGGGTGGCACCGGCCCCCAGGGCGACGCTGGCGACCTTATGAGTGGCCAGAGCGACGGAAAACGGCAGCCCCAGGAAGATCAGCGCTGGCAGCTGAATCAGTCCCGCGCCGCCGCCAGCCAGGGCGGAAAAGGCATTGGCCACCAACGAGACGAGGAATAACAGCAGTTGCTGATCCCAATTCAATCAAACCCCTTTACGGGCTACAATGTGACGTTTCGAATGCATGAATCTGGATATCAATATGCCTAGCAGACGCCGTAGTTTGGTCTTCGCTTGCCTGTGTTTTACAGTCATTCCCCTCCACGCCGCCGATCTATACCGCTGGCAGGACGACCAAGGCAATGTACATTATACCGACCGGGTGCCGCCCGAATACGTCCAACACGGTTATCGCGTCATCAGCGAGCAGGGCATCACCATTCAGACCATCAAATCCGTCGACGAAGTCGAAGCGAGCGTCCCCGCCACGCCCGCGATCTCGGCCGAACAGGCCCAGAACGACCGGCGCCTGCTGATGACCTACAGCAACGAAACGGAGATTCAGGCCGCGCGCGCGCGCAAGCTTGATGACCTACAGGCCCTGATTGAACTCAGCGAGGAGACCATCTCCCTGCTCGAAATGCAGTTCCGGCAACTGGCCAAGGAGGCCGGCGATTACGAGAAGCAAGGCCGTGCCATCCCCGAATCCCTGCTCACCCAGATTGCCGCCACGCGCAGAAAGATCAACAAGTATCAGGATCGCCTGGAACAACACAACGCCAAGTTGGCGCAGACCGCGGCCCGATTCGACGCGGATCTGCAGCGCTTTCGCGAACTCAAAAGCCTGGTGAAAAAAGCCGAGTAATCAGCCGTGGATCAAGGTGCCGATGCCCTGGTCGGTGAATAGCTCCAGCAACACTGCGTGCTCCACGCGCCCGTCGATAATATGCACCGCCCGCACCCCGCCCTGGGCCGCTTCCAGGGCGCAGCGGATCTTGGGCAGCATGCCACCGTAGATGGTGCCGTCGGCTATCAGTTCGTTGACCTTGCCGGCGCTGAGGCCGGTGAGTATTTTATCCTGCTTATCCAGGATGCCCGGCGTATTGGTCAACAGAATCAGCTTCTCAGCGCGCAATACCTCGGCCAACTTGCCAGCCACCAGGTCGGCGTTGATGTTGTAGGACTGGCCGTCCTCCCCCACGCCGATGGGCGCGATGACGGGGATAAAATCACTGTGGATCAACATGTCGACAACGCCGCTGTCGATGGAGGCCACCTCACCCACATGGCCGATGTCGATAATTTCGGGCGCCTTCATCTCCGGCGCGTCCTGCTCGAACCTGAGCTTGCGCGCGCGGATCAAATCGCCGTCCTTGCCGGTCAGGCCCACGGCGCGACCGCCGTGTTGGTTGATGAGATTGACGATCTCTTTATTGACCAGACCACCCAACACCATTTCCACCACGTCCATGGTCTCGCGGTCAGTGACGCGCATGCCCTGGACGAACTCGGTCTCCTTACCGATGCGCTTGAGCAGATTACCGATCTGGGGCCCACCGCCGTGCACCAGCACTGGGTTGATGCCCACCAGTTTCATCAATACCACATCGCGGGCGAAGCTGTTTTTCAGGGTGTCGTCGACCATGGCGTTACCGCCGTACTTGATCACCAGGGTCTTGCCGGAAAAACGTCGGATATAGGGCAGGGCCTCGGTCAGCACCTTGGCGACGTTCATGGCCTCGTCTTTTATTAATGTCATGGCTGATTACCGGAAAACTTTGATGGCTAAAAAGGCAGCTCCAGCTGTGGCGCGAAGCGGCTCAGCTGGAGCTTGAATAGGGTCTGTATATGTTCCAGCGCCGGCTCGTTCTGCGCCTCGAAGCGAAAGCTTAAACAAGGCGTGGTATTGGAGGCGCGCACCAGTCCCCAGCCGTCCTTGAATTCCGCCCGCACCCCGTCGATCAGGATCAGCTGCGCCTCGGGCAAATCGATCTCCTGAACAAGCTTGTCCATCAATCTATGATGCTCGCCCTCGTCCATGCGCACCAGGATCTCGGGGGTGCTCAAGGCATCGGGCAAGTCGGCGAACAGCGCGGCGCTGGGGCGCGTATCCTGGGACAGGATTTCCAGCAACCGCACCGCGGCATACAGGCCGTCGTCAAAGCCATACCAACGATCATTGAAGAAGATATGGCCGCTCAGCTCGCCGGCCAGCAACGCGCCGCTTTCCTTGAGTTTGGCCTTCATCAAGGAGTGGCCGGCCTTCCACATCAGCGGTTGACCGCCAGCCTGTTCGATTAAGCGATGCAAATGCCGGCTCGACTTGACATCATAAACCACCGTAGCGCCGGGATGCTGTTTCAGCACCTGGCGGGCGTACAACATCAACACCCGGTCGGGCCAGATGATTTTACCTTGGGAATCCACAACCCCGAGCCGGTCTCCATCGCCGTCGAAGGCCAGCCCCACATCGGCGCCGTGCTGTTTTACTGCGGCGATCAATCCTTGCAGATTGACCGGCTGACTGGGATCAGGATGGTGACTGGGGAATGCACCGTCCACTTCGCAGCACAACTCGATCACCTCGCAGCCCATGCTGCGCAGCTGCCCCGGCGCCACCAGGGCGGCGACACCGTTGCCACAGTCCACCACAACTTTGAGGCCGCGTTTGAACTGGGCGTCGGCATGAATCCGGGCGGTATAATCCGAGATCAAGTCCTGCTGAATATAACTGCCTTCACCCACGGAAAAATCCTGCGATTGTATACGCCGATAAACCTGTTGAATGCCGTCCTCGGCCAAGGCCTCGCCCTGCAATACCAGTTTGAAACCATTGTAGTTAGCGGGATTGTGACTGCCGGTCACCATCACTGCCGAGCGCGCATTCAGGTAGTGGGTGGCGAAATACACCACCGGTGTCGGCACGCGACCGATATCGATGACGTCGCGGCCGCTTTCACACAAGCCCTTGATCAATTCCTCGGCCAGCGACTCACTGGAGAGGCGGCCGTCACGCCCCACCACGACGCTCTGCTCGCCGCACTCCCAGGCCTCAGTGCCGAAGGCGCGACCGATTTGATACGCCATGGCAGGGGTGAGCGTCTCATCCACCACTCCGCGGATATCATAGGCGCGAAAGATCGCTGCCGGCACCTCGGTCGGGGCATCGTCTGCCGCCGCCGTCACGCCGGACTCGGCTGCTTTAAACGTTTCCGCCGGCGCCTCGTCAACGGGCACCTCATGCTCTTCGATATTGATGCTGCCTTTCTGATAGAGGATGTCCACATAGGCACGCTCGAATTCCTTGCGCCCCTGTTCCGACGCCTCGGCGGCACTGCGCTTGGGCGCCGCCGGCGCCGGTGCCACCTCGGCCTCGGGCGGCGCCGCGGCAACGGCGGCGGACCAGTTCAGGTTCTGCAAATTGTTCAAGGTCGGCTGCAGTTCACTCAAGGAGGTGACATAGTTCTTGCCCATCCATTTGCCGTTGAGGCGGTCGCGCACGTAGCCGAACAGCACATTCGCACTGGCGATCATGGCGCGGTCCATCATGCGCCGGAACACGGCCATCATCAGGGCCAATACGGCGACAATCTCAATAAAGGTGAGCCAATAAAAACTGCGCCAATCCATGCCCAGGATTTGCCAACCGTTGGGTACTTCCCAATAGGACAGCCGCCAGTCGGCGGCGCCAAACGTGGCGCTGTTGAGCTGTCCTTCTGACTTAATCGCCGCATCGCCCCAGCTGAGAAAGGTCTCCACCGACCCGTCGCTCAACATCTGACTCAGTTCCAAGCGTGCCTGGGGCACGGTCAAACGCTTTACCGCAGCGTTAAACGCCGCGCCGTCAAAGCGCACCAGCACAAAACCGACCACGGCATCGCCCTGCTTGAAGGGACGCACCAAATCCAGGTGACTGTCGCCGTCTCGCAACTTGTGATACTCAATGCGCGGCTCGCGCCCCTTCTCTGCCTCGTAGATTAAATCCAATTCGGAAAAACTCAGCAGCGGGTGCGGTCCCGCCAGGCCCTTCTCCTCACCGCGGGCGAACAGCATGACCGTTTGCGCGTCAATCATTTCGGCCAGATCGACTTGGCGCACTTCGCGACTGGAGGGGTAGTTGACCAACTCGACCAAGTTGGGGTCGGCGGCCAGCAGATTGACGCGCTCTTCGTAATGCTTGAGCAGTACCTTGATATCGTTGTGCAGGCGTTCCTTGACACTCTCGGCGTGCCTGGCGATTTCCTTCTTTTCCAAGGCATCGATGACCAGATAGGCCGCCGCCGCCAACACGAACAGGGCGATGATGCCGCCCAGATAGGCCTTGACGGTCATGGACAACAGGGAACCCTGCTTGGCGTCCGTGTGGCCTGTCCCCACGGCGTGCTCCTTTTTATTCAGCATGCAAGCTCAGCCGCTTCAATGGCGTCCGGTATGACCGAAGCCACCCTCACCACGATGGCTTTCCTCGAACTCGGCGACGATGTCGAATTCGGCCTGCACCACCGGCACGAAGACCAGTTGCGCGATGCGTTCGCCGACCTTGACTTCAAAGACCTCCTTGCCACGATTCCAACATGAGACGAACAGCTGGCCCTGATAATCGGAATCGATCAGTCCGACCAGGTTGCCCAGCACGATACCGTGTTTGTGGCCCAGGCCGGAACGAGGCAGAATCATCGCCGCCAGCTGCGGGTCACCCAGATGAAGGGCGATACCGGTGGGGATGAGCTGCGTCTCGCCGGGCGCGAGGGTGATGGGTTGGTCCAGACAGGCACGCAGATCCATGCCCGCCGCACCGTGGGTGGCGTAATGGGGCAGCGGAAATTCCGTACCGATCCGGTCATCAAGAATTTTGACTTGCACTTTTTGCATGATACCTCTCAGCGATAATAGCGATTAATTCACGCGCCACAACGGTCTTGTCGGCCCGCGCAATGTCGTGTTTGCCGCCCTGCCAGAACAGCGTCAGGGCGTTATCGTCGGCATTGAAACCCAGCCCGCCCCCCACTTGATTGGCAGCGATGATATCCAAGCGCTTGCGTTGCAGCTTGTCACGGGCATGGGCCTCGAGCTCGTCGGTTTCCGCGGCAAAGCCCACGCAAAACGGGGCAGACGCGGACGCCGCCACCGTGGCCAGGATATCCTCAGTGGGCGCCAGCGGCAGCATCCATTCGGCGGCGCCCTTTTTAAGTTTAGCGGCCTGCGCCTGCTGCGCGCGATAATCGGCCACCGCGGCGGCGGCGATAAAGATCTGACAGTCGCCAACACGGGCCTGCACCGCCTGCAGCATCTCGGCGGCGGTTTCAACCTCATGACGACGCACGCCGCGCGGACAGTCCAGCGCCGTCGGGCCGCTGACCAGGACCACCTCGGCGCCGGCCGCCGCGGCGGCGGCGGCCACGGCATACCCCATTTTGCCGGAACTGTGATTGCTGATATAGCGCACCGGGTCAATCGCCTCCCGGGTGGGCCCGGCCGTGACCAACACGCGGCAATCGGCCAGCGGGCCTTGGCGCCAATGCCCATCCAGGGCCTGTAGCAATTCTTCCACCTCCAGCATGCGGCCGACGCCGGTTTCGCCACAGGCCTGCTCGCCTGCCGCCGGACCCAGCAGGGTGACGCCGCGCTGTTCCAGGGTGCGGCTGTTCTGCTGTGTGGCCGGATGGGCCCACATCAAGCGGTTCATGGCAGGCGCCAGCAGCAGGGGCGCCTCGGTGGCCAAGCACAAGGTGGTGAGCAGATCGTCCGCCAGCCCCTGGGCCAGGCGGGCGATGACATGGGCGCTGGCCGGGGCGACCAGTACCGCATCGGCCCAACGCGCCAGTTCGATGTGGCCCATGGCCGCCTCGGCATTGGAATCGAGCAGATCAAGGTGCACCGGATTGCCTGACAGGGCCTGCAGGGTTAAGGGCGTAATGAATTGCTGCGCCGCCGGCGTCATCACCACACGCACCTCGGCCCCCGCCTGGCGCAGGCGCCTGACCAGTTCGGCGCTCTTGTAGGCGGCGATACCGCCGCTGATACCGACAACGATGCGACGCCCGCCGATGCCCGTGACTGACGGCAAATTCAACTCCTCATGGCATGATTGCTTCGAGGGGGATAACATACCATTGTCGGGGGGATAAATCGAAGCAAAACAGTCGATTCGAGGGAGGTGTAGGCACATGGCGATTACCGATTGGCCGGCGGACGAGCGGCCGCGTGAAAAGCTCGTACAACGGGGCCCGGCGGCCTTGTCGGACGCGGAACTGCTGGCCATCTTCCTGCGCACCGGCATTCCCGGCAAGACCGCCGTGGACCTGGCGCGCGAGCTGTTGGACGAATTCGGCGGTCTGCGCGCCCTGCTCGAGGCCAACCAAGCAAGCTTCTGCCGCGCCAAGGGCCTGGGCACAGCCAAATTCGTACAACTGCAGGCCACCCTGGAGATGGGCCGGCGCCACCTGGACGAACGGCTGCGCCGCGGCGACGCCCTCACCAGCCCACACGACACGCGTCGCTTTCTCTGCGCCCGGCTGCGCGATTACCCCCATGAGGTATTCGCCGGTCTGTTCCTGGACAACCGCCATCGGGTGATTCATTTCGAAGAACTGTTCGTCGGTACCATTGACGGTGCCAGTGTCTATCCCCGCGAGGTGGTCAAGCGCGCCCTGCACCACAATGCCGCGGCGGTGATCCTGGCCCACAATCACCCCTCCGGCATCGCCGAACCCAGCCAGGCCGACCGCCAGATCACCCGCCGCCTGCAAGAGGCCCTGGGGCTGGTGGACATCCGCCTGCTGGATCATTTCGTGGTCGGCGACGGGGAGCTGACCTCGTTTGCCGAAAACGGCCTGCTCTGACGAACGCGGGTTAAGCGCTTGTTTTGGCAGTGTATCGCCTCGGACGTGTGCCCTGCGGGGAATTATTTTCCTGCCAAAACAGCTTTTTACTTGAAACCACCCCCCTGAATCTGGTATAAATTCGCCCTTCCTGCGCCGCAGCAGCGTCAAAAGAATTCATTTTGGAGAAAGACTCATGTCGAGAGTATGTCAGGTTACGGGCAAGCGCCCGATGGTCGGGAACAACGTCTCCCACGCCAACAACAAGACCAAGCGCCGTTTTCTGCCCAACCTTCACAGCCACCGTTTCTGGGTGGAGGGCGAAAAGCGTTGGGTGAAACTGCGTGTTTCGTCGCACGGGATGCGCATCATCGACAAACGCGGCATCGATAGCGTGCTGGCCGAGATCCGTGCCCGCGGCGAAAAGATTTAAGGAGACAGAATCATGGCGAAGAGTGCACGTGAAAAGATCCGACTGGTGTCCTCTGCCGGCACCGGTCACTTCTACACCACCGACAAAAACAAGCGCAATATGCCTGAAAAGATGGAGATCAAGAAGTTCGATCCCGTGGTGCGCAAACATGTGATGTATAAGGAAGCCAAGATCAAGTAATCAAGCCGCTTGATCGCAATAAAAAACCCGCCGCGGCGGGTTTTTTATTGTCCGCCGGGCGTCGTAGGGTGCGCATAGCGCGCCGCAACGTCGGGGATAGTACCAATCAGACAATGAATGGTGCGCGGTGCGCACCCTACAATCAGGTTCTGTATTCGGCGTTGATCTTGACGTAATCGTAGGACAGGTCGGTGGTCCACACCCGGGCCTCGGCACTGCCCCGTCCCAGTGCAATGGTAATGGTGATCTCCGCTTCGCGCATCACCGCCTGACCGGCCGCCTCGGTATAGTCGGCGGCGCGGCCGCCGCCTCTAGCGATACATACATCACCCAGATGGAGGGTGACCTTGTCCACGTCGAGCCCGTCCAGCCCAGCACGCCCCACCGCCGCCAGGATGCGTCCCCAGTTGGGGTCGGAGGCGAAAAACGCAGTCTTCACCAGCGGTGAGTGGGCCACGGCGTAGGCCACCTGGCGACACTCGGCCGTGTCGCGCCCGCCTTGGACATCGATGGTGATAAATTTGGTCGCCCCCTCGCCATCGCGCACGATGGCCTGGGCCAGGGCCTGACACACCTGGGTGACGGCGGCGTCGAACTCGGCGAATCCGGCATCGGTTTCAGATGCAAACGTCACCCCCGCCTGGCCTGTCGCCACCAGCACACAGGCGTCATTGGTGGAGGTGTCGCCATCCACGGTGATGCTGTTGAATGAACGGTCGGCGGCCTGCCGCAGGGTTTGTTGCAAAAGCGCCTGCGCCACACCGGCGTCGGTGGCCAGATAGGCCAGCATGGTGGCCATGTCCGGTCTGATCATGCCCGATCCTTTGGCGATGCCGGTGATGGTGACGCGCTTGCCGTTCAGCACGAGCTGCTTGGAGATACCTTTGGGCACGATGTCGGTGGTCATAATGGCGCGGGCGGCCGCTTCCCAGCCCTGCTCGCTCAGACCGGCGAGCGCCTGAGGCAGGGCCCGGCGGATACGCTCCAGCGGCAGGGGTTCACCGATGACACCGGTGGAAAAGGGCAATACCGCCTCGGGCTGACAGTGGCCCAGCTCAGCGACGGCGCGACAGCTGTCCAGCGCCGCCTGCAGGCCGGGCGCGCCGGTACCGGCATTGGCATTGCCGCTGTTGATAAGGAGATAACGCGTGGCCTGGGCGGCACCATGGCGCTTGGCCACGCTCACCGGCGCGGCACAGAAGGCATTGCGGGTATAAACCGCCGCCGCGCTTGAATCCGGCGCGATCTCCATCAGGGCCACGTCATTGCGCCCGGGGCGTTTGATGGCGGCCTCGGCCACGCCCCAACGTACCCCGCTGACCGGCAGCAATTCGGGCAACCCAGACAGGCCGACCGGCATGGTAATCAGCTCAGCCTACCGTGGCACTGTTTATACTTTTTGCCCGAACCACAGGGACAGGGCTCGTTGCGACCGACCTTGCGGCCTTCACGCACAAAGGGTTCAGGGTGCTCGCCTTGGTCCGCCTCGACGTCGGCGTCCGGCAGGGCCGAGGCCTGGGCATGCTGGAACTGCATCTTGCCTTGGCTGCGGCGCTGCTCGTCCACCGCTTCCACATCGGCCTGGGTCTGCACTTGCACCTTGGAGATGATACTCACCACCTCGTGCTTGATGCGCTCCAGCAATTGGGTAAACATCTCGAAGGCTTCGCGTTTATATTCCTGCTTGGGGTTTTTCTGGGCATAGCCGCGCAGGTGGATACCCTGGCGCAGATAGTCCATAGCCGCCAGATGGTCCTTCCACTGGGTGTCGAGCACCTGCAGCATCACCGCCTTTTCGAAATGGCGCAGCACCTCGCTGCCGGCCTGTTCCTCTTTCTTCTGGTAGGCCGCCTCGATCTCGTCCAGGATGCGCTGGCGCAGGGTCTCTTCGTGCAGTTCGTCGTCTTCATCCAACCATTGCTGTATGGGCATGCGTTGGCCGAATTCATGCTCAAGGGCCTGCTCCAAACCGGGTACATCCCATTGTTCCTCGAGACTCTGCGGCGGCACGAAGCTGCTGATGACCTCGTTGACCACGTCGTGGCGGATGCCCTTGATGGCGTCGGAGATATCGTCCGAGGCCATTAATTCGTTGCGTTGTTCGTAGATCACCTTGCGCTGGTCGTTGGCCACATCGTCGTATTCGAGGAGTTGCTTACGAATATCGAAGTTGTGCCCCTCGACCTTACGTTGGGCGTTCTCGATGGCCTTGCTCACCCAGGGGTGTTCGATGGCCTCGCCTTCTTCCATACCCAGTTTCTGCATGATCGAAGAGACACGATCAGAGGCGAAGATGCGCATCAGGTTGTCTTGCAGCGACAGATAAAAGCGTGAGGAGCCGGGGTCGCCCTGGCGCCCGGAGCGGCCGCGCAGCTGGTTGTCAATGCGGCGTGATTCATGGCGCTCGGTGCCGATGATGTGCAGGCCGCCGGCCTCCAGCACCTGATCGTGACGCTGCTGCCATTCGGAACGAATACGCTTGACCGCCACCTCATCACCGGCGTCAACCTTTTCCAACTCGACATCGAGACTGCCGCCCAGGACGATGTCGGTCCCGCGGCCGGCCATGTTGGTGGCGATGGTGACCGCAGCGGGGCTGCCCGCCTGGGCCACGATCTCGGCTTCGCGCGCATGCTGCTTGGCGTTAAGCACCTCGTGTTTGATCTTGCTTTTGCTCAAAACGCCCGACAACAGCTCGGAGACCTCGATGGAGGTGGTGCCCACCAGCACCGGCTGGCCGCGGCCGTGGCAATCCTTGATGTCCTCGAGAATGGCGTTGAATTTGTCCTGCTGGTTGAGGTAGACCAGGTCGCCCATATCGTTGCGTTGGGTCGGCTTGTTGGGCGGGATCACCACCACTTCCAGACCGTAGATTTCCTGAAATTCGTAGGCCTCGGTGTCGGCGGTGCCGGTCATGCCGGCAAGTTTGTTGTAAAGGCGGAAATAGTTCTGGAAGGTGATGGAGGCCAGGGTCTGGTTCTCGTTTTGGATCTTCACCCCCTCCTTGGCCTCGATGGCCTGGTGCAGGCCGTCGGACCAGCGTCGCCCGGGCATGGTGCGGCCGGTGAATTCGTCAACGATGACGATCTCGCCGTTCTGGACAATGTAATCCACGTCACGCTGGAACAAGGCATGGGCGCGCAATGCGGCATTGAGATGGTGCATGAGGGCGATGTTGGCGGCGTCATAGAGGCTCTCGCCTTCTTGCAACAGGTCGTTCTGGAGCAGCATCTCTTCCACCTTCTGGTGGCCCTCTTCGGTGAGGAATACCTGCTTGGCCTTTTCGTCCACGGAATAATCACCCGGCCCCTCTTCCTCCTCCTGCTTCACCAAATTAGGAATGAGCGTGTTCATCTTGACGTAGAGCTCGGAGTTGTCGTCGGTCGGCCCCGAGATAATCAGCGGCGTGCGCGCCTCGTCGATGAGGATGGAGTCCACCTCGTCCACCACGGCGAAATTGAGTTCGCGCTGCACCTTGTCGGTAACGCGGAAGGCCATGTTGTCGCGCAGGTAGTCGAAACCGTATTCGTTATTGGTGCCGTAGGTGATGTCCGCGGCATAGGCGGCACGTTTCGCCTCGGTATCCTGGCCGGACAGGATTACGCCGACCGTCATACCCAGGAATTCGTACACCTGCCCCATCCACTTGGCGTCGCGCTGGGCCAGGTAATCGTTGACGGTGATGACGTGCACACCCTTGCCTTCCAGGGCATTGAGATAAACCGCCAGGGTGGCCACCAAGGTCTTCCCCTCGCCGGTGCGCATCTCAGCGATGTTGCCCTCGTTCAGGACCATGGCACCAATGAGCTGAACATCGTAGTGGCGCATGCCCAAGGCGCGCTTGCCGGCCTCGCGCACCACGGCAAAGGCCTCTGGCAGAATGGCCTCCAGGTTGGTGCCGTCCGCCAGACGCTGACGAAACTCGGCGCTCTTGGCCTTGAGCTCGTCATCCGCCAAGGCGGCGATCCCATCCTCCAGCGCATTGACCTGCAAGACGACCTTTTGCATGCGCTTCAACAGCCGCTCATTGCGACTGCCGAAGACTTTTTTCAATAACTTAGTAACCATTGGCCCCTAGAAATCTTGTCAAAATATAAGCGCGCACGGACTGCGCATCGCAGAGCGATCATAAAACAAATCGCCCTATTTAGAAAATAAACTAGATGATTTTGAGGGAAAAGAGTTCCGTCGCTCTAGCGACGGGCGCTACTACGCACATACTTGATCGGATCGACCACCCGGCCATGACGCAGAACCTCGAAATGCACATGCGGACCTGTGGAACGACCGCTGGACCCCATCAGGCCGATCGCCTGGCCCTTTTTGACCGTGTCCCCCACCTCAACCAGGTTCTCGCTATGATGCGCGTAACGGGTGATATAACCGTTGCCGTGGTTGATCTCGACCATGGTGCCGTACCCGTAACGGTCGCCGGACCAGGTCACGACGCCGGCGGCAACGGCCAGAATCTTGGTGCCCAGCTTGCCGGCGATATCCACCCCCTCATGACGCGCCGGGCGGCCGGTAAAGGGATCGGTACGGGTGCCGAAAAATGAAGAAACCCAACCTTTTTCCGCCGGGAAGCCGGCGGGAAACACCTCGTCTTCCAGGTTGCGCGTCATCAACATGGATTCCAATACCGCCAATTGCTGCTCGCGATCATCCAGCTGTTTGCTCAAATCCTGGAAGGACGCCATGAAATCATCCAGATCCGCCTGTGCCAGCAAGTCATCGGCGGCCGGCCCCCCCTGGGCGGGAGCCGTCTGAAAATCGAACTCGCCCTTGTCCAGCTGGGCCATCTCGGTGAGCCGCTCACCCATGGCATCGAGCCGCACCACGCGGGATTGCAGCTGCGCCAGACGCAAAGTCAGCGCATTAATATTTTCCTGGGCGCGCTGTTTGCTGGCATCCAGTTCCCGGCGCTGCTGCTCCAACTCGGCACGCAATCCGGCGGAGAGCATCTCTTTCTGCTCGGCGGTATTATGCAAGCCCAAATAATAACCGGTGAATAATGTGGCGGCGGGCACAGTCAGTAGCAAGGCTGATATCATCAACAATGCGGCGCGGCGGCTAACTCTTCGTGCCACGCCTTTCGAGCTTTTCGGTATTAAAATGATACCCATAATTTCGCCGCTTAGCTCCGTCCTTAGTCATTCGTTGATCAGGAAGTCAGCTTTGAAATCACCGACCTCAGTCAAAAACATCCTGGCAGCCGACCAATCCAGCGCCGGTCTGCGACAACTCATGCGCCGCATCGACAATCTGCGCGTCCTCAACGCACGCTTGCAACACTTGCTGCCCACACCCTTGGCGCGCCAGTGCAGCATCGCCGCGCTTGACCGAGACCGACTCGTGATCCTAGTCTCGTCGCCGGCCTGGGCCACCCGTTTGCGCCTGTTGCATCCCAAAATTATCAAAGCCTATCATGATTTTAGGATAAAATCGGTCGTTAGTCAGGTCGTGCCCACCACCCAACCACAACGGCCTCAATCCAACAGCCAACGCCGGCCGCGCCTGTCATCACAATCGTCCCGCTTGATTGCCGAGTTAGCCGAAGCCATCACCGACCCCAAGCTCAAAAATGCCCTGAGGCGGCTGTCACAACACGGCCGTAACCAAGCTTAATGCATACATTATTATTCAACGGCTATTCAATGAGTTGCTTGATGGCCGCTGACAAAGAAAAGTGCGACTAATGTCTAAATTACGACTCTCAAGTCGCCAGCAAGGGCTGCATAAAGGAAATGGGTGCCTGCTCGCCATCTTCGAAGGTCACCAGTTCCCAGGCATCCTCCTGCGCCATCAGGGTTCTGAGCAGCTGATTATTCAGGGCGTGGCCCGATTTATGGCCACTAAAGGCCCCGATCAGGCTGCGCCCCAGCAGGTAAAGATCGCCGATGGCGTCCAGGACCTTGTGTTTGACGAATTCGTCTTCGTAGCGCAGCCCATCATCATTGAGAATGCGGTAATCGTCCACCACGATAGCGTTTTCCATACTGCCGCCCAGCGCCAGATTGTTGGCGCGCAGGGCCTCGATGTCGCGCATAAAACCAAACGTACGGGCACGACTGACTTCTTTCACGAACGAGGTCGTGGAAAAATCGATAGTCGCCTGCTTGGCGCGGCCGTGAAAGGCGGGATGATCGAAATCGATGCTGAACGAAACCTTGAAGCCGTCAAACGGCTCAAACTTGGCCCACTTATCATCGTCCTCCACCAGAACGGGGCGTTTAATACGGATAAAGCGCTTAGGTGCGTCCTGCTCCTGCACCCCGGCGGACTGCAACAGGAAGACAAACGGCCCGGCGCTGCCATCCATGATCGGCACTTCCGGCGCACTCAAATCGATAATGGCATTATCGATCCCCAGACCCGCCATGGCCGAGAGCAGGTGTTCGACCGTGGAAATGCGCACGCCGTCTTGAATCAAGGTCGTGGACAAGCGCGTATCGCCGACGTTTTCGGCGCGCGCCGGAATCTCCACCGCAGGGTCGAGATCAACCCGGCGAAACACGATCCCCGCATCGGCCGGCGCGGGGCGCAGGGTCAGATAGATCTTTTCACCCGTATGCAGGCCAACACCCGTGGCCCGAATCACATTTTTTAAGGTACGCTGCTTAATCATTAACTGGCCGTTCACTCCGAAATCGCGCGGTAAAAAAACCACACCTTGTCACAGGGCGGTAACAAATGCGGGCAAGAATAGCACATTTTATCCACCCTGTGACGACAGCCTTGTCGCCAAATTGAGACAACCATCCAAGCTCGGTTAGTCCGCCTGGCGCCGCAAGAAGGCCGGGATATCCAGATAATCCAGACTGCTATCATCGGCCGCGGCCGTCTTGACGGCGGTCGCACCCTGAGCCCGCATCACGGTGGGACGCTCATAGTCCTCGTACTTGGTCTCCTTGGCGACCTCGGCCTTTTCCTGCTGGCTCTGATAGACCAGCTTGACCGGCGCCTCGGCCGCCGCGGGGGCCTGCCCCAGCCCGGTGGCCACCACGGTGACGCGCAGCTCGTCGGCCATATCCGGATCGATGACGGTGCCGACTACGACGGTAGCGTTCTCGGAGGCGAATTCTTTAATGGTATTACCCACTTCTTCGAATTCACCGATGGACATATCCAGCCCGGCGGTGACGTTGACCAGAATGCCGCGGGCACCGGCCAAGTCGATATCTTCCAGCAGCGGGCTGGCGACCGCCATCTCGGCCGCCTCGCGCGCACGGTCTTCGCCGCTGGCCTTGCCGGAGCCCATCATGGCCATGCCCATCTCGGACATCACGGTGCGCACGTCGGCGAAATCGACGTTGATCAGACCTGGGCGGGTAATCAACTCGGCGATGCCCTGCACCGCGCCCAGCAGCACATCATTGGCAGACGCGAACGCTTGTAACAGCGAGACGTTCTTGCCCAGCACATGGAGCAGCTTTTCATTGGGAATGGTGATCAGGGAATCGACGTACTGACCCAGCTCTTTGATCCCTTCATCGGCGACGCTATTGCGTTTATTGCCTTCGAAGCTAAACGGACGGGTGACCACGGCCACGGTGAGGATGCCCAATTCCTTGGCCAGCTGTGCTACCACTGGCGCCGCCCCGGTGCCGGTGCCGCCACCCATGCCGGCGGTAATGAACAGCATATCGGCGCCGTCGATCATCTCGATGATGCGCTCGCGGTCTTCCAGCGCCGCCTTACGCCCGATGTCGGGATCGGCGCCGGCGCCCAGCCCCTTGGTGATCCCCGAACCAAGCTGCAACACCGTCTTGGACGATGACTTTTTCAAGGCCTGTGCATCGGTATTGGCGGTGATGAAATCCACCCCTTCGATATTGGCCGCCACCATGTGTTCAACGGCGTTGCCACCGCCGCCACCAACACCCAGCACTTTGATGACTGCGTTTTGTGTGTAGGTATCCATTAATTCAAACATGTCTGTAACCTCCTGATTACTTGTCAATGCTGTTAAAAATTTCCCTTAAACCAATTTCTCATTCGTTCCCAAACGCCCTTTGTACCTCCCCCTACCACCGAATCGCCGCCGCGATCGCCGCGGTGTTGATCGCCGAACAACAGCAGGCCGACACCGGTGGCATAAATAGGATTCCGCACTACATCCACCAGACCGGTGACATATTGGGGCGAACCCAGACGCACCGGCATGTGGAAAATCTCCTCCGCCAACTCCACCACCCCTTCCATCTTTGAACTGCCGCCGGTCATGACAATGCCGGCGGCAATCAAATCCTCGAAGCCGCTACGGCGCAGCTCGGCCTGGATCAGACTGAGCAATTCTTCGTAACGTGGCTCGACCACCTCCGCCAGGGTCTGGCGCGCCAGACGCCGCGGCGGTCGGTCTCCGACGCTTGGCACTTCGATGGTCTCTTGCGGACTGGCCAGTTGCGTCAGAGCGCAGGCGTATTTGATCTTGATCTCTTCGGCGTACTGCGTCGGTGTTCGCAGCGCCACGGCGATGTCGTTGGTGACTTGATCGCCGGCGATGGGAATCACCGCGGTATGGCGAATCGCGCCATCGGTGAATACGGCGATATCGGTGGTGCCGCCGCCGATATCCACCAGACACACACCCAGCTCCTTTTCATCATCCGTGAGCACCGAATAACTGGACGCCAGCTGCTCGAGGATGATGTCATCCACCTCCAGACCGCAGCGACGCACGCACTTGACGATGTTCTGCGCCGCGCTCACCGCGCCGGTGACCATGTGCACCTTGGCTTCCAGCCGCACGCCGGACATACCGACCGGCTCACGAATACCTTCCTGTTTGTCGATGATGAATTCCTGCGGCAGGATATGGAGGATTTTCTGATCGGCCGGAATGGCCACGGCGCGCGCGGCATCGATGACACGCTCCACATCGCTTTGATTCACTTCGGTGTCGCGAATGGCGACGATACCGTGGGAGTTGAGGCTGCGGATGTGACTGCCGGCGATCCCGGCATAGACCGAATGAATTTGACAACCGGCCATCAGCTCGGCCTCTTCCACCGCCCGCTGAATGGATTGCACCGTCGACTCGATATTGACCACCACCCCTTTTTTCAACCCGCGTGACGGATGGGAGCCGATGCCGATCACCTCCATGCCGCTATCGGCCGACACCTCGGCGACGATGGCGACCACCTTAGAGGTGCCTATATCCAAACCGACAATCAGATTTTTTTCCGCCCTTTTCGACATCTAAACGCTCTCTTTAGTGTTTATTTCAGTGAGCACAGGGGTTACCCCCGCCACTGCACGGCAAAGCCGTTGGTGTAGCGCATATCCACCCGCCGCACCGCGTTGGTCTGGGCCAGCAGCTGGGGATAAAACCGCACGAAGCGCTGCAGTCGCTGCACCACCTCGTCACGCCCTAAGGCAATCACCGTGTTGTTGCTCAATTCCAACTCCCAGGCGCGGCGCTCGCTTAGATGGATGCGCTGCATGCGCAAGCCGCCCTGTTGTAGGGTTTCGTGGAACCGATGAAACTGCTGCGCCATCAAGGTCACCGTATCTTCCGGGCCGTTCAGCTCAACCAGATGCTTGGGAAAGGTCTCCGGGACCGGATAAAACAACTCGCCGTTGACATTCACCAAGGCCTGGTCGCGCCAACGCGCCAAGGCCACTTGTTCGTTCACCGTGACGTGCAAGGTGTCCGGCCAGATGCGCCGCACGTCCACATGGCTGACCCAGGGCAGCTCATTCAGCGCCGTGGTGACCCTGGCCACATCCAGGCTGAAGAAACCGCCATCGATTCTGCTGCTGACCACTTCATACAGCAACTGCTTGGAAACCTTGTTAAAGGGTGCTTCCAGCTGCACTTGTTTCAAGGGCAGGGTGTTGGGGTCCATCAACTTCAGCCAGATGGCGTAGCCGGCCACTGCCAGCAGCAACACGACGCCACCCAGGGTGAGCAGGCGCGGACTCAAGCCCCAGTGCCGCACCTGGGGCTGCGATTGCGGAATGCGACGATTGGTCTTCTTGGCCTTACGTGAAATGATCTTCATCGTTTGCCCTCCCGAAACGAGGTTTCCAAAATCCGCCATACCAAATCCGCGAAACGCATACCGGCCGCCCGCGCCGCCATGGGCACCAGGCTGTGATCCGTCATGCCGGGCACGGTATTCACCTCCAGCAGGTAACATCGCCCGGCGGCGTCGCTCATGAAATCCACCCGTCCCCAGCCACTGGCACCGACCAAGCCGAACGCCTCGACAGCGAGGCGCTGCAATTCGCGCTCGTGCAATTCATCCAGACCGCAGGGGCAGTGATAGCGGGTGTCGTCGGCCTGATACTTGGCCTCGAAGTCATAAAAATCGCGCGGCGTCTCCAGGCGGATGGCGGGCAGCGCCACACCGTTCAGAACGGCCACGGTATACTCGGGTCCGCTGATCCAGGCCTCGACGATAACGCTGTCATCCAGCGCCGCCGCCTGGCGCACCGCATGCGCCAGTTGCGCCGGATCAGCGACCTTGGTCATGCCGATACTGGACCCCTCACGGGACGGTTTGACAATCAGCGGCAGACCCAGCGCTTCGACGATGCGCGCGAAATCGCTGGCCTCGTTCACCACTGCATAGGGCGGCGTACTCATGCCCGCCCCCTGCCACAGCTGTTTGCAGCGCAGCTTGTCCATACCCAGGGCCGAGCCCAGCACACCACTGCCGGTATAGGGCATACCGATAGTCTCCAGCGCCCCCTGCATGACACCGTCTTCGCCGCCACGGCCGTGCAGGATAATGAAGGCGCGATCATAGTCGCCGGCGCGCAGGTCCATCAGCACATTGTCCGAGACATCCAACTCATGGGCGTCCACCCCTTTCTCCTGCAAAGCGCGCAGCACGGCGGCACCGCTCTTGAGCGAGATCTCGCGTTCGGCGGAACGGCCGCCCATGAGCACCGCCACCTTGCCGAAATGCTTGGGATCAGTGATGTGCGATGGCGCCAAACTCATGCCCCAGCCTCCCCGATGATGTGCACTTCACGCACCAGCCGCACGCCGTGGCGGCTTTCCACCTCGGCCGCCACCTTCGCCATCAGGGCCTCGATGTCCGCCGCCGTGGCGTTGCCGGTATTAATGATGAAATTGGCGTGTTTTTCCGAGACACAGGCGCCGCCGATGCAGACCCCCTTCAAACCGCAGGCCTCGATCAGACGCGCGGCATGATCACCTTGCGGATTGCGGAACACCGACCCGCAGCTGGGCAGGCCGATGGGCTGGGTGGCGCCCCGCCGCTCCAACAATTCTTTAATACGGCCACTGGCGGTGTCCGTGTCGCCGCGGTGTAAACGCAAATGCGCGGCCACGAACCACTCGCCGCTGACACCCACGACGCGGCGATAGCTGACCTGAAATTCTTCAGGCCGACGTAGATGCCGGACACCGCGGCGATCCAAGGTCTCGACCGCCGCCACATGCCGCCAGGTCTCACCGCCGAAGGCGCCGGCATTCATGGCTAGGGCGCCGCCCATGGTGCCTGGGATACCGGCCAGAAACTCGGCCCCGGTGAGGTGATGGCGGGCGCAGAAACGCGCCACCTTGGCGCAGGCCACGCCGGCCTCGGCGCGCACCAAGCCCTGGTCCAATAGCTCCATCTGCTTCAGCAGGCCGCTGGTCATGATCACCGTGCCGCGGACGCCGCCGTCGCGCACCAACAGGTTGCTGCCCAGCCCAACCCAGGTAAGCGGCTCGTGCTCGGGCAACTGGGCCAGGAACTCGGCCAAGTCATCCAGATCGGCCGGCTCATAATAGCGCTCGGCCGGGCCGCCGACGCGCCAGCTGGTGTGGCGCGCCATGGGCTCGTTGCGCTTCAGCGTGCCGCGGTATGTGTGCTGCATCGCCGCCATCATGCCGACTCCCCCTGCGACTGGTGCGCCAACTGCTGTACCAGTTGTGCCGCCGCCATGCCGATATTGCCGGCACCCAGAGTGAGCACGATGTCCTGGTCCTGGATCACCCCTGCCAAGGCGTGAGCCAGATCATCGACGTTTTCGATGAACACCGGGTCCACCTGGCCACGGGTGCGGATGGCACGCGCCAGACTGCGCCCGTCGGCGCCGGCGATGGGCTCTTCACCGGCGCTGTAGACCTCCAGCAACACCAGCGCATCCACCTCGGAGAGCACCATGGTGAAGTCCTCAAACAGATCACGCGTGCGGCTGTAGCGGTGCGGCTGAAAGGCCACCACCAAGCGCCGTCCCGGCCAGCCGGCACGAATGGCTTGCAACGTGGCCGCCACTTCGCGCGGGTGATGACCGTAATCGTCGATGAGCAACGCCTTGCCCTTGGCGGTTTGTACTTCGCCGTTAATTTGGAAGCGCCGTCCGATACCCTGAAAACCGGCCAGGGCGCGCACGATTACCGCGTCTTGCACCGCCAGCTCCTGGGCCACGGCAATGGCCGCCAGGGCGTTCAGAACATTGTGATGGCCAGCCATGTTGAGACTGATATCCAGATCCGCATGCCCCGCCCGACTCACCGTAAATGTGGTGGTATTGCCCTGCTGCTTGACGTTGCTGGCGCGCAGATCGGCCGCCTCACTGAAGCCGTAGGTGAGCATGGGGCGGGGACACTCATCCATCACCTCGCGCACGCCCGAGTCATCCACACAGACCACCGCCAAGCCGTAGAAGGGCAGGTGATGCAGAAACTCGATGAAGGTACGGCGCAGCTTGTTGTAGTCGCCGCCGTAGGTAGACATGTGGTCCACATCCACATTGGTCACCACCGCAAACACCGGTTGCAGATACAGAAACGAGGCGTCGCTCTCGTCCGCCTCGGCCACCAGATATTCGCCGCTGCCGAGCCGGGCGTTGGTGCCGGCACTGTTGAGCCGCCCGCCGATGACGAAGGTAGGGTCCAGCTCCGCCTCGCCCAGCAGACTGGCGATCAGACTGGTGGTAGTGGTCTTGCCATGGGTGCCGGCCACGGCGATACCGAAACGAAAACGCATCAGCTCGGCCAGCATCTCGGCGCGCGGCACCACCGGGATACGGCGTTCGTGGGCCGCCACGACCTCCGGGTTGTCCTGTTTCACCGCCGAGGAAATCACCAGCGCATCGCAGTCCTGCACATTGCCACCCTTGTGGTCGTGATCGATGCGGATGCCCAGCCCGGCCAGGTGACGGGTCATGGCGTTATGCCCCAAGTCGGAACCGCTCACCTGATACCCCAGGTTGTGCAGCACCTCAGCGATGCCGCCCATGCCGGCGCCGCCGATGCCGACCAGGTGGATATGCTTGATACGGCGCATGGCGGAATTACTCATTGCTTGCCTCCATGCACAGGTCAGCCACCTGCTGGGCGGCATAGGGCTTGGCAAGGGCGCGCGCCTTGTCGGCCATTTGCTGCAGCTCGGCGCGTTGATTCTCAGCGCAATCACGCATGAATCCGGCAATGATCTCTTTCAGACGTGCGGCGCTCAATTCAGATTGCGGCAACAGCAAGGCCGCACCGTTATCGCAGAGATAACGGGCATTGGCCGTCTGATGGTCGTCAACCGCATACGGAAAGGGCACCAACATGGCGCCTACGCCCGCAGCCGCCAGTTCGGACACTGTCAGGGCACCGGCGCGGCACAACACCAGATCGGCCCAAGCGTAGGCCTCGGCCATGTCGCTGATGAAGGCCTCCACCCGCCCCGCAAGTTGCGATTCCGTATATTGTTGCAGTGCCGTATCGATATTGCGCTTACCGGCCTGATGCCAGACATCGGGACGTTGATCGGCGGGCATCATGGCCAGGGCCTGCGGCACCATCTCATTGAGGGCCTGAGCACCCAGGCTGCCACCCAGGACCAACAGCCGCAGACTGCCCGCGCGTCCCGCGAAACGCTGTGCCGGTTGCGGCAGATCGGCGATCTGGGCACGCACCGGATTGCCGGTGGCGATAACGCGCTCGGAGTGTTTGAAGGTATCGGGAAATGCTTCCATGATGCGACTGGCCAGCCGCGCCAAGAGCCGATTAGTCATGCCGGCGACGGCATTCTGCTCATGGATCAACAAGGGCTTACGTAGCAGCCAGCTCACCACACCGCCCGGCCCGGCGACAAACCCGCCCATGCCCAGGATCGCCATAGGCCGGCGGCGCAGGATGACTTCCAAGGACTGGGACACGGCCTTAGCCAGGCGCAGCGGCGCCAACAGCCAACCCAGCAGCCCTTTGCCGCGCAGGCCGGCGATGGAAATCCACTCCATGTCGATGCCCGCCGCGGGCACCAACTCCGCCTCCATGCCGCCACGGGTGCCGAGCCAAAACACCTCGGCGCCGCGCGCCCGCAGTTCCTCGGCCACCGCCAGGGCGGGAAACACGTGTCCACCAGTGCCGCCGGCCATGATCATGATGCGCGCCGTCATGATCCGATCCTCCGTTCCCGTTTCACCCGACGGGTGTCAGGCCGGCCGGCGCGACGTTCGGCCTGGAGGGCGCTGCGGCGCTGTTCGAAATCCACGCGCAGCAGCAGGGCCACCGCCACGCAACACACCACGATACTGCTGCCGCCGTAACTCATCAGCGGCAGGGTCAGCCCCTTGGTGGGCAACACGCCCATGTTAACGCCGATATTGATAAAGGCCTGTAAGCCCAGCCACACGCCCAAACCGTAGGCCAGGTAGGCGGCGAACTGCTGGCCTTTCAACTCCGCCTGACGGGCGATGATGAAAGCGCGCATGACGAATACCACAAACAGGGCGATGACCAGCAGGGAACCGATCAGGCCGAATTCCTCGGCCAGCACGGCGAACAGGAAGTCGGTATGAGCCTCGGGCAGATAAAACAGCTTCTGTACGCCGGCGCCCAGTCCCACACCCCAGATCTCGCCGCGGCCGATGGCGATCAGCGCCTGGGTCAATTGAAAGCCGCTGTTGAAAGGATCGGCCCAGGGATTGAGAAAGGTGGTGAGGCGCTCCATGCGATAGGGTGAGGTGATGGCCAGCACGGCCATGGCCGCCGCCACCAGCGCCAGCAACAGGCCGAACTGCCACAGCCGCACGCCGCCGATGAACATCATCGCCAGGGCGGTGGCCATGATCACCGCCGCGGCGCCGAAATCGGGCTCCAGCAGCAATAGCAGGGCCACCAGCGACAATACGATCATCGGCTTAAGAAAGCCCTTGAAACTGGTGCGCACCTCGTCGCCGCGGCGCACCAGGTAGCCGGCCAGATAGAGGATGACAAACAACTTCATCAGCTCAGAGACCTGCAGATTGAACACACCCAGGTTGATCCAGCGGGTGGCGCCATTGACGCTGCGGCCGACGCCGGGGACCAGCACCAGCAGCAACAAGGCCAGGCCCGCCAGGAGCAGCCAGGGCCCCAGTTTCTCCCACACCGCCACCGGGATACTGAAGACGATCATGCCCGCCGCCAAACCCAAACCGATGAACACCAGCTGACGCAGGGTATAAAACCAGGGTTGGCCGTAATCCTCTGCGGCGATATGCAGCGAGGCCGAGGCCACCATCACCAGCCCCAGCGCGAGCAACAGCACGCCACTGCCCAGCAGCAGCGGATCGTATTTCAACGGCGCCGCCGGCGCTTGGGTCGTGGCGGTTAACCGGGTGGCGCTCATGACAGACGCTCCTTAACCGCGGCGGCGAATTGCGCGCCGCGATCCTCATAGTCCTTGAACATGTCAAAGCTGGCGCAGGCCGGGGCCAACAACACCGTGTCGCCCGGCTGGGCCAGGGCCTGTGCCGCCCGCACGGCCTCTCTCAGCGTGGTCACCCGTTCGACCGGCACGATCTGGTCCAGCGCTGCAGCGATCACTCCCGCATCGCGGCCAAACAGGATCGCGGCGCGGCCTTTGTCCGCCATGGCATTACGCAGGGGCGTGAAATCCTGCCCCTTGCCCTCGCCGCCGGCCAGCAGCACCACCTGGCCGGGCATGCCGTTGATGGCCGCCACCGCGGCGCCCACATTGGTGGCCTTGGAATCGTTGTACCAACTCACTCCATCGCGCTGGATCAGCCACTGGCAGCGATGGGGCAGTCCCCCGAAACGGCGCAGCGTATTCAACATGGAGGCCATGGACAACCCCATGCCGTCCCCCAGCGCCAGGGCCGCCAGGGCGTTGGCCACATTGTGCATACCGGCCAATTTCAGCTCAGTCACCGGCAGCAGGGCCTTGTCACCTTTAGCCAGCCACAGGCCGTCATCCTTTGAGATTAGCCCGAAATCATCGCAACGTTGCGGTTGGCGCAGGGTAAAACGCTGCCAGCCCTCATCATCCTCCTCCCAGGCGGCCACCAGGGCGTCATCCAGGTTAATCAACTTCATAGCGGCGTCGCGATAGATACGCCGCTTGGCAGCGCCGTATTCTTGCATCCCGGCATAGCGATCGAGATGATCCTGGCTGACATTGAGCACCACCGCCGCGGCGGGCGTGAGACTGTGGGTGGTTTCCAGCTGGAAGCTGGACAATTCCAATATATACAGATCCGGCTCGGACCTGTGCAGCAGCTCCAGGGCCGGCGTGCCGATGTTGCCGCCCACCCGCACATCCTTGCCGGCGTCCCGCGCCATCGCACCCAGCAGGGTGGTGACGGTGCTCTTGCCGTTGGAACCGGTAATCGCCACCACCGGCGCCCGGGCATGGCGGGCGAAGAGTTCGATATCGCCGATCACCTCCACGCCGGCCGCCATGGCGGCGGCGATGGCCGGATCACTGAGCGGGATGCCGGGGCTGACCACCAGCATGCGCGCCTGTTTCAATAGTTCGGCATCGAAACCGCCGCAGCGGGTATCCACCTGCGGCAGCGTACGCTGCAATTCGCGCAGCATGGGCGGCTCGGCGCGACTGTCCACCACCCTCACCGCCTCACCCCGGCGCGCCAGAAAACGGGCGCAGGAGAGCCCGGTCTTGCCCAGACCGACGACGAGGGTATGTGTGTCCTGCTGTTGCAATAGTGCCAGTCCCATGGTTAACGAATCTTCAAGCTGGCCAGTCCGATCAGGACCAGGATCACGGTCACGATCCAAAAACGCACGATGACGCGCGGCTCCGGCCAGCCTTTCAGTTCAAAATGATGATGCAGGGGCGCCATGCGGAAAATGCGCCGCCCGGTCAGTTTGTAGGAGACCACCTGCAGGATCACCGAAACGGTCTCCATGACGAACACCCCGCCCATGATCAGCAACACCAATTCCTGGCGCGTCACCACGGCGACGATGCCCAGCGCCGCACCCAAGGCCAAGGCACCCACATCGCCCATGAAGACCTGGGCCGGATAGGTGTTGAACCACAGAAAGCCCAGCCCGGCGCCGCAGATGGTGGCGCAGAAGATGGCCACCTCGCCCACGCCCTCGATATACGGGATGCCGAGATAGTCGGCGAATTCCACATGGCCGGTGACATAAGCGAACACCGCCAGGGCGCCGGCCACCATCACCGTGGGCAGGATGGCCAGGCCGTCCAGGCCATCGGTCAGATTGACCGCATTACTGCTGCCCACCACCACGAAATAGGTCAGCACCACGAACATCCCCCCCATGTCGAGGGCCACGTCTTTGAAGAAGGGCACGATCAACTGGGTCTCCAGGGACGAGCTGGCGCTGCTGTAGAGGAACAGTGCGGCGGCCAGGCCCGCCAGCGATTGCCAGAAATACTTGGATTTGGCGGATAGGCCCTTGGGGTCCTGCAGCACCAGTTTTTTGTAATCGTCGACAAAGCCGATGGCGCCGAAGGCCAGGGTGGTGAGCAATACTACCCACACGTAGCGGCTCTCCAGATCACCCCACATCAGGGTACTGATCGCAATGGCCACCAGGATCAGGGCGCCGCCCATGGTCGGGGTGCCCGCTTTGGAAAAGTGCGTTTCCGGCCCGAACTCGCGAATCGGCTGGCCGACTTTATACAGGCTCAGCTTACGAATCATCAGCGGGCCGACAATGAAGCTGATCAACAAGGCCGTCAATACACCCAGGATGGTGCGCAGGGTGATGTACTGGAACACGGTGAAGCCGCTGTGGAACTGGGTCAGATATTCGGCCAGGTAGAGCAACATCAGAGCGCCTCCCCCGCCACCAGGCTGTCGACCACCTTGTCCATAGCAGCGCTGCGCGAGCCCTTGACCAGCACCACGGCATCGCGATGCGCCGCTTCGCTCAGCAAGGTCAACAGATGCCGCTTGAGCGCCTGCTGATCGTCGAAACAAATACCCTTGTCACCGAAGCCCTGCACCGCTTGGCGGCAATGCTGACCGCAAGCCAGCAATAGGTCGACGCCCTTTTCGCGCGCCTCCACGCCCACTTGGTAATGCAGCTCGTCGGCCTGAGCACCCAGCTCGGCCATGTCGCCCAGCACCAGGATCGTTTCGCCCGGCGCCTGCAACAACACATCAATGGCGGCGCGCAGGGAATGGGGATTGGCGTTATAACAATCGTCGATCACCAACTGTCCCCAGGGCGTGACCTTGGGTTCGAGGCGACCCTTGACCGGCGTCATGCTTTCCAGCCCGGTGCGCACATGCGCCGGCGTCGCCCCCGCGACCAAGGCGGTGGCGGCCGCCGCCAGTGCGTTCATGACATTGTGCTTGCCGGCCAGATTCATGGCCACGTCCACGGCGCCGGCCGGCGTCTGGATCTTGAAGCTACATTTGTAGCCGCCCTGGGAGATGGTCCACTTCACCCCGCCCTCAGCCAGGCGCACGTCGGCACTGGGCACCATGCCGAAACCTATGCTGCGGTGATCCACCACCAGCTCGCGCCAGTAGTCGGCAAACTCGTCGTCCAGATTGATCACCGCGGTCCCCTGCTTGCCCAGCCCCTGCCAGATTTCGCCCTTGGCATGGGCCACGTCTTCAAGCGACCCGAAGCCTTCCAGATGGGCCGCCGCGGCATTGGTGATGAGCGCCACGTCGGGCTGCACCAGGCGGGTGAGATAGGCGATCTCGCCGGCGTGGTTGGCGCCCATCTCGATCACCGCGGCGCGATGTTGGCCCGGCCGCAGGCGCAGCAGCATGAGGGGCACGCCGATGTCATTGTTCAAATTGCCTTCCGTGGCCAGCACCGCACCCTGCTGTCCCAGGATGCAGGCCAGCATTTCCTTCACGGTCGTCTTGCCGTTGCTGCCGGTGACGCCGATCACCTGCCCCTGAAACCGGGCGCGCCAGGCGGCCGCCAGTTGCCCCAGGGCCAGGCGGGTATCGGCCACCACGATCTGGGGCAGATCGCAGTCGATCTCGGTTTCCACCAGCGCGGCGACGGCACCTTGCTGCGCCGCGGCCGCAACGAAATCATGGGCATCGAAATTGGGGCCCTTGAGGGCGACGAACAGGTCACCGGGACGCAGCGTGCGCGTATCGGTGCAGACGGCGTCAAAGCCGACACCGGCCGCGCCGCGCAGGCGAGCGTCGAGGATGGCAGCGGCCTGTTGCAGCGTCATCATACTCATGCCGCCAGCCCCAGGGCCTGGCGCACCTGATCGGCGTCGCTGAAGGGGCGCCTGTCATCACCCACGTCTTGATAGTCTTCATGGCCTTTGCCCGCCACCAGCACCACGTCATTGGCCGCGGCCTGGCTGACGGCGTGACGAATGGCCCGAGCTCGATCGCGCAGCACCAGCACGTGGCCGGCATCGATGCCAGAATCAATGCAGGAATCGATACCGCTGGCGATCTCTGCAATGATCGCCGCGCCATCTTCGTGGCGTGGATTATCGTCGGTAAGAATAATGTGGTCGGCGTGGCGCGCGGCGATACCGCCCATCAGCGGCCGCTTGGCCCGATCCCGCTCACCGCCGCAGCCGAACACGCACCACAGCCGCGCCGCGCAGTGTTCACGCAGGGTTATGAGCACCTGCTCCAGGGCATCGGGGGTATGGGCATAATCCACCACCACCAACGGCTGATCGTGTTCACCGCCGAAGCGTTCCATGCGCCCCGGCACGGTGCGCAGCTGAGAAAGTTTTTTAAGCGCCGTTTCCAGCCCCATACCTTTTAATAGCAAGGTCGACAGCACCGCCAACAGATTGCTGGCGTTGAAGCGCCCCAACAGGCCGGAGTGCAGTCGCCCCGCGCCCCAGGGGGTATGCACTGCCAGTAACAGGCCGTCGCGGCCCTGGCTGAGAATTTCGCCGCACACGGCGTTGTCGCCGTGACAGGCGTCGGCCAGGCTGTAGACCAGGGTCTCCAGCGACTCAGGCAGTTCGGTCAACAGGTTTTGAGCGAAGCGGTCGTCGGCGTTGATGACCGCGTAGCGCAACTCGGGCATGTGAAACAGACGTGCCTTGGCGCGCCCGTAACTGGTCATGTCGCCGTGATAATCGAGATGCTCATGGGACAGATTGGTAAACACGGCCAGATCGAAGCCAACCCCGCTGACCCGCCCCTGTTCCAGGCCGTGAGAGGAGACCTCCATGGCCACGCTGCGGGCGCCGGCATCGGCCAGGCGGCGCAGCAAGGCATGCAGAGTGATGGCATCCGGGGTGGTGTGGCTGGCCGCTTCCAGGCGATCGACAAAGCCGTTGCCCAGGGTGCCGATCAGCGCCGCGGGTTCGGCGGCGCTGTGCAGGGCCTGGGCGATGAAGTGACTGCAGGAGGTCTTGCCGTTGGTGCCCGTCACGCCGATCACGAACAGCTGCTGCGAGGGCGCAGTGTAAAAGCGCTCGGCGATAAGGCCGAGCCTGTGCTTTAAATCGCTTACCGGCAGACACGGCACGGCGCCTTGGCTGAGATGCTGCGCCGCATCGTAAATCACCGCCGCCGCGCCGGCGGCAATCGCCGCCTCGATGTAGCGCCGGCCGTCGGTACGGGTACCCGGCAAGGCGCAAAACACATCCCCGGCCTGCACCCGGCGACTGTCCAGACACAAACCGGTCACGCGGATATCCGCCACCGGCCCGTCCACCAGGCCGCTCATCAGTTCTCGCAAGCTCATACCGGGCGCCGTCACAGCACGTCTCCGCTCGCTTGCACGGCCTGATTGCGATTGGCGGCATGACGCTGCTGCGTCGGCTGCAAATCATCGGGGGCGATATTGAGCAGGCGCAGGGCACCGCTCATCACCTTGGCGAACAGGGGCGCGGCCACTTGACCGCCGTGATAGTCGCCCAGCATGGGGTCCTGCACCACCACCACCATGGCCAGCCGCGGCCTGGAGGCAGGCGCGATGCCGGCAAACAGGGCGGCATAGCGATCCTCGGCATAGCCCCCACGACCGGCGCGATGCACGGTGCCGGTCTTGCCGGCGATGCGATAACCGTCCACCTTGGCCAATCGACCCGTGCCCTCGTCGCTAATCACGCTCTCCAGCATGCGGCGCACTTGGGCGGCCACGTCGGCCGACATGACCCGCTCGCCCTGGGGCGCGGCGTCCAGCCTGAGAAACGAAATCGGTTTCAGCAGACCGTCATTGGCCAATACGGCATAGGCGCGCGCCAGTTGCAGGGCCGTGACCTGAATCCCGTAACCATAGGCGCGGCTGGCCTGTTGCACCGGCGACCAACGCCAATAGTCGCCGATGCGGCCGTCCGCCTCGCCGGGAAAACGGCTGCCGCTGCTCAGCCCGAACCCATTCCGATCCAGAGCCTTCCATAGCTGCTCCGCGCTCATGGAGAGGGCGATCTTGGTGGCGCCGATATTGCTCGATTTCTGCAGAATCTTGGTAATGTCGATCTCACCGTAGTTGACCGCGTCACGAATGGTGTTGGACCCGACGCGCAGATAGCCGGGCGCGGTGTTGACCGTGGTGGTGGGCGTGATCGTGCCCAGCTCCAGCGCCGCGGCCACGGTAAACGGCTTCATGGTGGAGCCGGGCTCGAAGACATCGGTCACCGCCCGGTTGCGGTAATTGGCGGACTCGAAACTGGCGCGGTTGTTGGGATTGAAGCTGGGCTGGTTGACCATGGCCAACACCTCGCCGCTGTGCACATCCAGGATCACCGCCGCAGCGGAGCGGGCACGATTGGTCTGTACCGCCGCCTTCAATTCACGATAGGCCAGATACTGCAGACGCCGATCGATGCTGAGCACCATGTCTTCACCGGGCTGCGGTTCGGCGATGCTCTCCACATCCTCCACCACGTCCCCCATGTTGTTCTTTAACACCCGTTTGCCGCCCTTGATGCCGCGCAGGCGTTCGTCCAGGGCCAGCTCCATGCCCTCCTGGCCGCGATCATCGATATCGGTAAAGCCGACCACATGGCCGGTCACCTCGGCCATGGGGTAATAACGCCGATATTCGCGCTGCAGCGCCACACCCGGCACCTTCAGGCGAGTGACTTTGTTGGCCAGTTCCGGTGACACATGACGTTTGAGATAGACGAACTCGCGTCCGGCGCGCTCGGCCACCCGTTGTTGCAACTCGGCGGCATCCATTTGCAACAGTTGGGCCAGCGGCTCCGCCTTGGCCGCCCCCTGGTTGCCCAGATACAGCTGGGGATTGACCCACACCGAGTCCACCGGTGTGCTGATAGCCAGCGGTTCGCCGTTGCGATCCATGATGACACCGCGATTGGCGGCCAGCTCCACGGTGCGCAGGGCGCGGGCGTCGCCCTGACCCTGGAGAAAATCGCGCTCGATCCATTGCAGATACACGGCGCGCCAAGCCAGCACGGCGGCCGCCAGCAACAGCACACCGAGCAACAGCCAGCGCCGCGCTGCGTTCAGTTTTACATCCCACTCACTCAAGGTTTGATCACCACCACCTGTTGCGGCTCGGGCAAGACCATGCCCAAGCGCTTGCGCGCAATCGATTCAATACGGCCGTGGGCCGCCCAGGTACTTTGCTCCAACTGCAATTGCCCCCACTCCACATCCATACGGTCCTGTGCCTGCTTCAAACTTTGCAGCTCGGCAAACAAGGTGCGGCTCTCGTATTTGGCGTAGACCACCGCCACGGCCGACATCAGCACCACCGCGCCGAGCATGGCGATCGCGCCGCCGTGCAGCAGCTGGCCGCCGTCACCCCGCGGCGCGGGGTTCGTCCGTAGCGCTGCCTTCATACCTTTTCCGCCACCCGCAATACGGCACTGCGGGCGCGCACGTTGTGCGCCAGCTCCGCGGCCGATGCGTGCACCGCCTTGCCCACCAGACGCAAGCGGGGGTTCAACTGATCCACGGTCACCGGCAGATCCGGAGGGAATTCATCCCCCCTGGCCTGGTCACGCATAAAGCGCTTCACGATACGATCCTCCAGCGAGTGAAAGCTGATTACCGCCAGGCGTCCACCGCGGTCAAGCACGTCCACCACCTGTTCCAGACAGCTGTGCAGATTCGCCAGCTCCTGATTGATGAAGATGCGGATTCCCTGAAAACTGCGCGTAGCCGGATGCTTGTCCTGCTCGCGTTGTTTGGGCATGACCGCCTTGATGATCGCCACCAACTGGCCGGTGGTTTCAATAGCCGTTTCCCGGCGCGCGGCGACGATGGCGCGCGCGATACGTTTGGCGAAACGTTCCTCGCCGTAGTCCTTCAGCACACGCGCGATTTCGGCCTCCTTGGCCTGGGCCAGCCAGGCCGCCGCCGACAGCCCGCGGCTGTTGTCCATGCGCATATCCAAAGGACCTTCGCGCATAAAACTGAAGCCGCGCGCGGCGTCGTCCAGCTGCGGCGAGGAGACCCCCAGGTCCATCAGGATGCCATCCACCCGCCCCATCAGGCCGGCCTCGGACACCACGCCGCCGAGCTCGGCAAAACTGGCGTGGTGGATACTGAAGCGGGCATCATCGCCGAAACGCTGCTGCGCGCTGGCGACGGCCTGAGGGTCCTTGTCTAGCCCCAGCAGACGGCCCGCGCTGCCCAGCCGCTGCAAAATGGCCTGGGCATGACCGCCTCTGCCAAAAGTGGCATCCACATAGACCCCTGCCGGTTTAAGCTTCAGCGCCTCCAAGGCCTCCTCCAGCAATACCGGGCGGTGGCTGTATTCGCCGCTCACCCCGCTCAAAATGATAGATTTTCCAGCTCTTCCGGCATGGCGTCCGTGCCGGCCGCCTCGGCCGCCAGCCATTCGTCGCGGTTGCCGTTCCAGATCTCTTCGTTCCAGATCTCAAACTTGTTGCCCTGCCCCACCAGCACGATGCGCTTGTCCAGCTGGGCGTACTCGCGCAGCACCGCCGGCAACAGGATGCGACCATTGCCGTCCACCTCGCATTCGCTGGCATAGCCCATCAGCAGACGCTGCAGGCGCCGGGCGCGCGGATTGAGGCTGGGCAGGCGGGAAAGCTTGCGCTCCAGCTGCTCCCACTCACTCTCCGGGAACAGCATCAGGCACTTATCAAAGTCGACCGTCAGCACCAAACGTCCCTCGCAGAGCTCCTGCAGGCGCTCACGATATTTGGCAGGGATCGCCATGCGACCCTTGGCGTCGACATTGATGGGGGTCACCCCTCTGAACAAGTGTTTTCTCCCTGAGCGTTTGAGACTGTCTTACCCACTATCGACCACTTTCCCCCACTTCTTGACACTATAGAAATCAGAAGACCTTCATGTCAAGCGAAATCACCACTTCAAAACAGCAATTCTTTCTTTTGTGACAGACACTTAGCGGAACAGAGCAGAGCGCGGAAGGGAATCACATCGCAGCCCAAACAGATAGGATTAACAAATCATCAACTTGAAAAGCGGACTTGAGTGTTTACTTTAAGTGTAAGAGGAGAAATGATACGTTTGCGGCCCACAAGGACGATTTGCGGAAAAATTCTGGAAGCAGAAAAAATTGGAGTCGGCCTGTAAGCCGGGTTCTGTCGAGAGCAGTCATTCATCTGGGATGTGCGTCGCCACACACCTCATGCAGCCTACCCGGGAACAGTGCGGGCCGCACCATTGTTCCCCTATTTGGCCTTGCTCCGGGTGGGGTTTACCTTGCCGCCGCATGTTGCCACCGGCGCGGTGCGCTCTTACCGCACCATTTCACCCTTACCGGCACCTTGCGGTGCTTAGGCGGTATGCTTTCTGTTGCACTTTCCGTAGACTCGCGCCCCCCAGGCGTTACCTGGCACCCTGCCCTGTGGAGCCCGGACTTTCCTCCATAGCCGGCATACAGCACGACTACAGCGACCGCCCGGCCGACTCCTGGCGCAAGCCTATCAGGCTTGCCGGCAAAGATCCATGGCGCTGTTGGCGCTTTACGCCGCAGCGCGGGCGTCATATAGTCAGCCAGGAACCCAACAAAGAGAGTGGGGTGGTTTGGCAACGCCAAAATCATACTATAAGGAAAGTGTCAGCGACGCTGGCGGGGGGCGGGTTCCGATGCAGACTCAGCGTGAACCCGGGAAGCTGCAACGGCGTCTCCTTATCCTGGCGGCAGGGGGCACCATTCTTACAGCGCTGCTAGTCGCGATCTCGGTAGCCGTCCCGCTGTACCAGCACAACAAACAACAACATCAACAGCGCCTGATGGCGGCCACGACCAGTCTCGCCCTGGCCGCCAACGAACACCTCAAGACGCTCGGCATCATCGCCGCTCAGATATCCAGCCGCAGCCACGCCCGTACCTTGCTGCAGCAGTATCGCAACAAGCAACTCGATCTCGCTGAATTACGCAGCCAGACGAGGCCGATACTCGAGGATGCCATGGCCGGCACGCCGCAAATCGTCGGCATTACGCGGCTGGATCGAGATGCTACGCCGCTAGTCGCGGTCGGGCACACCCCGGCCAAGCAGGCATGGCTCATCCCCCAGGACGAGGACAGAGGACCCAGCATCGGCCCGATTTTTCAAGTTGAGACGCAGCGGGTGTTTCTGGTCGGCACGCCCATTCTGAGCAGTGACGGCGAGCGCATCGGCACCGACATCGTCACCTTTTCCGCCACTCCGTTGCTGCAACTGTTCACGGCGGCGCTTGCGTTTGACCACGGCGAAACCGTCTATTTAGGTGTTTTGGATAACGGCCAGCTGACCGTCATCTCTCCATACAACGGCACCGCACAGCCAGACCAGCCGTTTATTGGTACCGCCTTAGACAAGGCGCTGCAGGGAGAAAGCGGTGTCATGGCGCCGGGCACAAACGGCAACAACGAAGGGGCAATCACCGCCTACGCCCCCATCACCCGCCACCCGCCCTGGGCACTCGCGCTCAGCGTTGATGCGAGCAAGCTTTACGCGCCGCTGCGCGAGCAGGCCGTTGTGATATTGATCATCGTGGCGGCGTTGATCCTCGTTGCCATGGCGCTGATCATCCATATACTGCGTCCGCTGACCGGCCGCATGATGATCCACACCAGCGAATTGCAACAGCAGATCAACAAAAACACCATCGACCTGCAACGCAGCAATCGGGCCCTGTCGGCGATCAGCGCGTGCAGCAATGCCCTGGTGCATGCCCGCGACGAGAAGGATTTGCTGCGCGATATATGCAATATCATCGTCGCCGTCGGCGGCTATCGCCTGGCCTGGATCGGCTATGCCCAGGACGACGACGCCAAATCGGTGCTGCCCGCGGCGCAGGCGGGGTTCGACGATCACTACCTAGACAACGCCAGGCTTAGCTGGTCCGAAGACGACCCGCGCGGCCGCGGCCCGGGCGGCACGTCGATCCGCAGCGGCGCCCCCTGCATCGTGCGCGACGTACTCAACGACGCCCGCTTCGAACCCTGGCGCGACGAAGCCACCCAACGCGGTTTCGCCTCGGTCATCGGCCTGCCCTTGACTTACGAGGATAGGGCCTTCGGCACCCTGCTAATCTATGCCGCTGAACGCGACGCCTTCGACCCGGAAGAGGTGCGCCTGTTGCGCGAACTGACCGATGATCTGGCGTATGGCATCATGATGCTGCGCACGCGCGAAGAGCGGCAGTGGGCCGAGCAGGAACTGATCGATTCAGAGGAACGCTGGCGCTCCTTGACCGAGAACTCTCCGGACCACATCCTTACCCTGAACGCGGCGCTGCGCATCGAGTTCGCCAATCATGCCGCGCCGGGGCAACGCGTCGAAGACCTGATCGGCACTTGCATTCTGGATTACGTCGAAAACCCCTTCAAACGCCGCGAGGTGGAAAGCAAGCTGAGAACCACCCTGAGCGCAGGCGCGCCCTGCAGCTATGAGACCGAGCACACCGCCCCCGACGGCGACATTATCTATTATGAATCGCGGGTCGCACCACGCATCGTCGACGGCGACATCGTCGGCCTCACCCTGAGCACGCGCGACATCACCCAACGCAAGCGCGATGAGGCCCAGATCCAGCATCTGGCCTATCATGACGAACTCACCGGCCTACCCAATCGGCGTTTATTGATGGACCGACTGGATCACAGCCTCGCCATCGCCCGGCGTCACCACACCAAGGGCGCCCTGCTGTTTCTCGATCTCGATCGCTTCAAGACCATCAATGACTCCCTCGGCCATGCCGTAGGCGACGCCGTGCTCTGCGAAGTGGCGAAGCGCTTGAGTCAACACGTGCGCGCCGAAGACAGTGTCGCGCGACTCGGCGGCGACGAATTCATGGTATTGCTGCCGGAACTCAAAAACGACGACAACGAGGCCAGCTACGAGGCCAGCGTAGTGGCGGAAAAACTGCGCCACAGCCTTTCCCAGCCCTACTTCCTCAACGGTCATCAGTACCACACCACCCCCAGCATCGGCGTTGTCATCTTCCCCTTCGTCGACGAATCGGCCGATGACATTCTCAAGCACGCCGACACCGCCATGTACCGCGCCAAGGCCGCCGGTCGCGACGAGATTCGCTTCTATCGACCCAGCATGCAGGAAGCGGTGGACCAACGCCTGGGCCTGGAAAAAGATTTGCGCGCAGCGTTGCAGGAGGAATCCTTCCAACTTCACTATCAACCGCTGATGGACAATGACCATCGTGTCGTCGGCGCCGAAGCCCTGCTGCGTTGGCACCATCCGCAACGCGGCTGGGTCTCGCCGGAAGAATTCATTCCCGTGGCGGAAGAGACCGGCATCATCCTCCCCCTGGGCGACTGGGTCATGCAACAAGCCATCGCCCAAGTAAAGCAATGGCAGTCCCATAGCTGGGCGCAGCAGACCGGTTTCATGGCCATTAATATCAGCGCGCGCCAGTTTCATCAAAGCGACTTCGTCGCCGACATCACCCGCGCCCTTGAACGGCACGGCGTGCAACCGGATTATCTGAAGCTGGAATTGACCGAAAGCCTGGTCATCGAAGACATCGTCGACACGGTGGCCAAGATGGAGGCGCTCAGAGAGCTGGGCGTACACATCGCCATCGACGATTTCGGCACCGGCTATTCCTCGCTGGCCTATCTCAAACGCCTGCCCATCGATCAGATCAAGATCGATAAATCCTTCGTCCTCGACCTCACCACCGACCGCAATGACGCCGCCATTGTCGAGACCATTATTTCAGTGGCGCGTCACTTGAGCCTTGGGGTCGTGGCCGAAGGCGTGGAGACGGTCGAGGTGTTACAGGCGCTCAAGCAGAACCTGTGTTACATCTTTCAGGGCTATTACTTCAGCCAACCCTTGCCGGGGCCGGCCTTCGTCGCCATGGTCGAGAACAACCAAACGCCCGAGCCGGCCTAACCCATTATTCCCCGGTACTCAGCGCCAGGGCCAGGCGATACACGGCGTTCTTTTTCTGGCCGCTGATCCGGGCCGCCAGCGCCGCCGCCTGCTTGAGCGGCAACTCCGCCATCAGGATGCGCAGCAGACGCTGCACTTCAGCATCGGCTTCACCGGTCTCCGGCTTGCCCGCCCCGCGCACCAGAATCACACATTCGCCTTTACGCTGATCCGGATCCCCCTGCACCCAAACCAGCAAGGCACCCAGGGCGTCGCCGTGAATTGTCTCGAAGCGCTTGGTCAGCTCGCGCGCGATCACCGCCCGGCGATGAATACCGAACACATCGCGCATGTCGGCCAGGCTGTTCTCAATACGGTGCGTGGATTCATAAAAGATTAGCGTGCGCGTATCATCGGCCAGCGCCGCCAGCCGCTGGCGCCGTGCCGCGGCCTTGGCCGGCAAGAACCCCTCGAAGACAAAGCGATCCGAGGGCAGGCCGGACGCCGACAGGGCCGCGATCAAGGCGCTCGCGCCCGGCACCGGCACTACCTGCAGCCCCGCGGCGCGCGCCGCCTGCACCAAGTGGTAACCCGGATCGCTGACCAAGGGCGTGCCGGCATCCGAGATCAGGGCGATGGATGCACCCGCCTGCAAGCGCGCCACCAGCGTGTCGCAGAGCTGGCGCTCGTTGTGCTCATGATAGGCCTGGCAGGGCGTACGCACGCCGAAATGCTGCAGCAGCTTGCCGCTGTGGCGGGTATCTTCTGCCGCGATCAGGTCGACGTCATTCAACACCTCCAGCGCGCGCGGTGTCATATCCCCGAGGTTGCCGATGGGGGTGGCGACCAGATAAAGAATGCCTTGCGTCGTCATTGAGTAAAACGGTCTGCGCTGAGGTCGGGGCGACAGGGTAGCATGCCATGATATACTGAGTGCCGGCGTATGTCCGCTCAGCGACACCTACATTTTATCCATTGCATCCACAAGCTCAACTATGCCGCGCCCTGTAACGCCAGCCAGTTTTCCCAAGCTCTGCAGCGCCCTGGCCATCAGCATCTTGGTCAGCGCCTGTGCCGCGCCGCCGCGCCAAGCCACTGAGACGGACCCGGCGCTTAGCAGCCAACCGTTTGTGACCCAGGCCGAGGACTCCAGCGCCAAAGGCAATTACGTCATCGCCGCGCAAAGCTATCTCAGACTGGCGCAACAAAGCAGTGGCGTGGAGCGGCAACAATACCTGCTCGCCGCCGCCGCCATCCTCACCCGTGGCCAACACACCCAACGTGCCGGCGCCATCCTGGACCGCATCGAACCGGCGCAGCTGCCGACCACCGACCGGATCCGTTACCAGTTCGCCCGCGCCCGCCTGGCCCTGTTGGAACTGCAGCCCGAACTGGCCTTGAACCACTTGCGCCTGCCGGAAGCCATTGTCCCTGCCGATCTGATGGGTGAATGGCGCAGCCTGCGTGCCGAGGCCTATAGCATGAGCGGCAATCATCTGGAGGCGGTGCGCGAACGCATCCTGCTGGAAGACACCCTCAGCGCCGCCGAGGAGATCCGCCGCAATCACCGTCAAATCTGGGAGACCCTCAACCGCCTGAACAGCGCCGTGCTCGACACTTTGCGTAGCGCCCCGGCGCCGGACACCCTGAGCGGCTGGCTGGAGTTGGCGCGCATCTACCAAACCGCCCTGGGCGACCCCGAGCAACTGGAACGGCGCCTGCAGGCCTGGCTGGACGCGTACCCCGCGCACCCCGCCGCCGAACAATTCATCGCCGAACTGTTGATCTATGAAGACATCCAGCTCGACCGCCCCGAACATATCGCCCTGCTGCTGCCCCTGAGCGGCAACTTCGCCACCCCGGCCAAGGCGGTACGGGACGGTTTTCTGGCGGCCTATTACGCCCGCAACAGCGAGCGTTACACCCCCGAGATCCGCATCTATGACACCACCGACGACGTCGAGTCGGGACTGGCGGTCTATCAGCGCGCCGTCGACGAGGGCGCCGACTTTATCGTCGGCCCGCTGCATAAACCCCTGGTCGAGGCCCTGGCGCAGCACGCCAATCCCGTGCCCGAGGAAGACATCGCCCCGCCGGGGCTGCTGTCCGCCGTGATCGAACCGGCGCAGCCCGCCGCAGCCGAACCCATGGCGGTGCCGACGCTGGCCTTGAATTACTGGAGCGATGAAAACCGGGTGGCGGAAAACTTCTACCAGTTCGGCCTGCTGCCGGAAGACGAGGCACGCCAGGTGGCGGAACGCGCCTGGCTCGAGGGTTACGACCAAGCCCTGATCCTGGCGCCGGAGGGTGAATGGGGCGAGCGTATGTACGCCACCTTCGCGCGGCACTGGCAACAACTCGACGGCCGAGTGCTGGAGGCGCAACGCTATGACCCTTCACGCCACGACTTCTCGGCGCCGGTGATCGAACTGTTGAATATCGACGCCAGCCGCGCGCGCAAGCGCGCCCTGGAGCGGGTCACCGGGCTGGATATCAAATTCGAACCGCGCCGGCGCCAGGACGTGGATTTTATCTACCTGGCCGCCTTCCCCAATCAGGCGCGCCAGATCCGGCCGCAACTGAAGTTCTATTACGCCGCCGGCATCCCGGTCTACAGCTCCTCGCACGTGTATAGCGGTGAACCCAATCCGACCCAGGACCGCGACATGGACGGCATTGTGTTTTGCGACATGCCCTGGGTGCTGAGTCATGTGCCGGGAGACGGACTCGCTTGGGACACGTTTACCGACATCTGGCACAGTAACGCCATTCCCTTTAAACGGCTGTATGCCCTGGGTATCGACGCCTATCGCCTCATCGGTCAACTGCAACAGCTGCGTGACAGCCCCCAGGCCCATTTCGATGCCGCCACCGGCACGCTCTATATGGACCAGTCCAACCGCATTCACCGGCAGCTGCTGTGGGCACGCTTTCGCGGCGGCAAACCGGAGCTGATCGAGCCGACGCCGCCGCCGGACGCGGGCGCATGAGCAAGACCGCGCAGCAGACCGCCGGCACCCACGCCGAAGCCCAAGCCTGTGCCTATCTGGCAGATCAGGGCCTGAGCCTGGTGGAACGCAACTACCGCTGCCGCCAGGGCGAGATCGACCTGATCATGCAGCACGGCAATACCACCGTCTTCGTCGAAGTGCGTTACCGGCGCAACAGCGGCTTTGGCTCCGGCGCCGAAACGGTGGATCGACGCAAGCAACAAAAGCTGATTAACGCTGCCGCCCATTACCTGCAGCGGCAACCGCGCCGGGCGCAACAACCGGCCCGTTTCGATGTCATCTCCATGCGCCCGGCGCCGAAGGCGCTGCACATCGAATGGATTCAAGATGCGTTTCAAGCGGGCTAGCCCGGATTTCCCGCCACAACTCATGGCACGAAATCCGGGCCAGGGTTACACTCCGAATCAATGAACCAATAAGCAAAGGACAGAATCCATGGATGCAATCGCGCGCATTCAACAGACATTTCAGGACAGCGCCCATACCAAATTGCAGGCGGCCGGCCCCCTGGCGCCGGTGATCGATGCGGCGGCCACTGTGCTGGTCCAGCAATTGCTCAACGGCCACAAGATTCTCAGCTGCGGCAACGGTGGCTCCGCCGCCGACGCCCAGCACTTTTCTTCCGAACTGCTGAATCGCTTTGAGATGGAACGGCCCGGCCTGCCCGCCATCGCCCTGACCACCGACAGTTCCACGCTGACCTCCATCGCCAACGACTACCGCTACGAGGACGTATTCGCCAAGCAGGTGCGCGCCCTGGGCCAACCCGGCGACATCCTGCTGGCGATTTCCACCAGCGGCCGCTCGCCCAGCATCATCAGCGCCGTCGATGCCGCCCATGAGCGCGACATGCGCGTCATTGCCCTGTCGGGCCGTGACGGCGGCGAACTGCCCAATCATTTGAACGAAGGCGATGTGGAGATCCGCGTGCCGGCCGCTTCCACTGCGCGCATTCAGGAAGTCCATTTGCTGACCATTCACTGTCTGTGCGAGCAAATCGATTTGCAGATTTTCGGCCAAGAAGGATAGACCCGTATGCCAGCGCTGCGCTTAACCCTCGCCCTGGTCAGCCTGATCTCACTCTACGGCTGCGCCGCCGGCCCGGCCATTATCGCCGGCGGTGCCGTGGTGGGCGCCGCCGCGGTGGACCGGCGGGCCACCACCACCATGGTCGACGACAACAGCATCGAGCTCAAGATCAAGGAGGCCATCTACACCGATGACAGCCTGAAACGCGATGTCAACGTCAGTGTCACCAGTTATAACCGGGTGGTATTGCTCACCGGTGAAGTGCCCACGGCCGAGATGCGCGCCCGGGTGGTGCGCCATGCCCAGCATGTGGACAAGGTGAAAAAGATCTACAACGAGACCATTGTCGCCCCGCAATCCGAGTTCGCCTCACGCCGGCTGGACACCTGGATCACCACCAAGGTCAAATCCACCCTGCTCAATACCGAGGGCATCAAGGCGCTGAATATCAAGGTGGTGACCGAAAACCAGATTGTCTATCTCATGGGCCTGGTGACGCGCGCAGAGGGCGATATCGCCGCCAATAAGGCGCGCCAGGTGAAAGACATCAAACAAATCGTCAAGCTGTTCGAATACATCCAGCCCTCCGCCACGTGAGCATCGATCCCGCCTTTCGCAAGCGCCTCATCCAGGCCAGCGGCGCTGACAACGTCCTCACCGAGCCCTCGGACTGCTGGCCCTACGGCTATGACAACAGCCGCCGCCAGGCCCTGCCCGAGGCCGTGGTGATGGCCACCGACCATGCCCAAATCCAGCGCCTGGTCGAGCTCTGCCATCAAGAGAAGATCCCGCTCATCGCGCGCGGCCGCGGCACCGGCACCACCGGTGCCACTGTGCCCGTTCACGGTGGCATCGTGCTCTCCATGGAGCGTATGACGCGCCTCATCAAGATGGACCCGGCCAACCGCGTCATGGTGGTAGAGCCGGGCATCACCAACCAGCAGGTACAGGACGCGGCCAAGGAACACGGTTTCTTCTGGTCGCCCGACCCCACCAGCGCCGCCTTCTGCACCGTGGGCGGCAATCTGGCCTACAACTCGGCCGGGCCGCGCACCGTGAAGTACGGCGCCACCCGCGACAACGTGCTCGGCCTGCGCGCCGTCACCGGCGAAGGTCGCGAGATCCGCACCGGGGTCTATACCACCAAGGGGGTGGTGGGCTATGACCTGACCCGACTGCTGATCGGCTCCGAGGGCACCCTGGCGGTGATCACCGAGGCGACCCTGAAGCTGACGCCGCTGCCGGAGGCCAAGCTCACCCTGCAAGCGGTCTATCGCGACATCGGCAGCGCCGCGGCGGCGGTATCGGCCATCATGGCCCAGCCGGTCATCCCCTGCGCCCTGGAATTCATCGACGGCCAGGCCATCGAGATGATTCGCAACTATTCCCAGGCCGAGCTGCCTGAAGGCGCCGGCGCCATGCTCATGATTGAGGTGGACGGCCTCGAGGCAGGCCTGGAGCAGGCCGCCGAGCGGGTGGCGGCGGCGGCGCGCACCGCGGGCGTGATCGACGTCACCTTGGCCCAGAGTGAGGCCGAGGTGCAGCGGCTATGGCAAACGCGCAAGGCCCTGTCGCCGGCGCTGCGCAACATCGCCCCGAAAAAGATCAATGAAGACGTAGTGGTGCCGGTATCGGAAATGCCGGCTCTGATCGGGGGATTGGAGCAACTGGCGCAAAAATACGCCATCACTATCGTCAATTTCGGCCATGCCGGCAACGGCAATATCCACGTCAATCTGCTCATCGACCCGGATGATCCGCAACAAATGGAGAATGCCGACCACTGCCTGGACGAGGTGTTTACTCTAGTGCTGCGACTCAATGGCAGCATTTCCGGGGAACACGGTGTGGGCCTGGAAAAACGCGACTTCGTGGCACGCGAAATCGACGCCGCCACCCTGGAGCTGATGCGTCGCATCAAGGCCCAGTTCGATCCACACAATATCCTCAACCCGGGCAAAACGCTGCCCCCGGCACCGGGCTGACTGCTATGAAGCCCGTGTTACTGTGCATCGGCGTTTGTTGCGTCGGGCTCGGTTTTGTAGGCATATTCCTGCCCTTGCTACCCACCGTGCCTTTCGTATTGGTGGCGGCCGCCTGCTTCGCCAAATCGTCGCAGCGCCTTCATCAGTGGCTGCTGGCCAGCCGCCATTTCGGCGCGCTCATTCATCACTGGCAAACCACGCGCTCCATCCCCAAACGGGCCAAACGCGCGGCCCTCGCCCTCCTGATCGCCAGCGGCGCCCTGTCCGTCTACCTGATGGACAGCCTGCTGCTGAAACTCCTGGTGGCGAGCTTTTTACTCATTCCCGCCATCATCCTCCTACGCCTGCCCAGCAGCCCAGCTGCCGACTGTCATTAAACCGGAATAACCCTATAGTTGCGGCCGCCGCACCCGATACTAGTAGATAGGGACCGATGATCAAACCGAGGCGGGAGACAACAAAAAATGAAACCCTTTTTGGTTATTCTGGGTTTTTTCTTTCTGGCACTGGCGCTACTGGGCGTCATCCTGCCGCTCATGCCGACCACCTGTTTCGTATTGGCGGCGGCGGCCTGTTTCGGCAAATCTTCCGAACGTTTTTATCAATGGTTGTTGGCCAGTCGCGTCTTCGGCCCCATGATCCGTGATTGGCAGGCGACCCGCTCCATGCCCCGGCGCGCCAAGCGGGTGGCCATCACCAGTATTCTGTGCGCCGGCACCGTGTCGCTTGTGCTGCTGGAGTCGGGCAGCCTGCAACTGCTGGTGCTCGCCCTATTGCTGGTGCCCATTGGTATCATCTTGAAATTACCCACCACTGAAGAACTGACCCCACTGCGCAACCATCACTAGGGCCTGTTAACAGACCTAACTGCGCCCGAGGGCATTGAGATAGATCTTTTCGTCGTCCTCCGAATGGCAGCAGGCGATGATCTCGGTAAAACGATCTTCAAAAGCCTGCATATGGGTCACGGCGATCTTGGCCGCAGCCTCCCTGGGATAGGCGTACACACCGGTACTGATGCAGGGAAAGGCGATGCTGCGCAGGCCTTTGTCCAGGGCCCACTTGAAGCTCTCCCGGTAACAACTCTTCAGCAGCTCCGCCTCATTATGCGCGCCGCCCTGCCAGACCGGCCCGGCGGTATGGATCACATAGCGGGCGGGCAGGCGAAATCCGGGGGTCAGGCGCGCCTCACCGGTGGGGCAACCGCCCAGCCGTTCGCAGGCCTGGTTCAGTTCAGGGCCGGCGGCGCGACGAATGGCGCCGTCCACCCCGCCGCCGGGGCGCAAGGCGGTATTAGCGGCATTGACAATGGCATCCACCCGCAGCTGAGTGATCTCTTCGCAAACGACCTTGATCATCGCGCCCCCTAAATGGGCATCAAGCCGACCTCTTGCCAAGCGGGTTACATAACGGGATTACTTCACCAGCTGCCGGGCAGTATCCAGATAGGTCTGGCCCTGTGCTGTTACGGTGTCGGCATCGCCGCTTTCCGAGGCCAGGTGCACCGCTTCCAGTGTCTCCGCCAACTCGCTTACCTCGCTGGCCATTTTACCAAGTGCGTTTTCTAGAGTGTAGGTCAGCCGGTGCACTTCATGAAGATCCTTCTCCACCAATTTATCCTGCTTGATAATGTCGGCGAGCTTGGCGTTGTATTCGGAGAAGTTGGTCATCGCCTGCGCCAACGTCTCGGCGGGCAACCCCTCAAAGTGGTCGGGAAGCTCATCAGCAACCACGGTGGAAATGGATGCCGGGAGCATCAGCACGGCAGCGAATACAAGGTTTAATACTTTCATGAGATCCTCTCTCGTTAACTGGGACGGATAATGGTTGGCCGGCTGGGCGTGCCATGAGGCCAAGCCGGCGGTCGATTTCACAGCCTTCGGCCAATCAACTGAGCGCGATGTTTACATTAATACGAATGATTGTCAATATCATTACCATTCAAAGTAATTCGCGTAAAAAAAGCGCCGGACCATGACTCGCCCGGCGCCGGCACAGCTTGGTCCGACCACGCAGCGCCGTGAGGCGCATTGGCGGCGTTACTTCACCACTCGCAGATTGGGGCGCCGTTTACCCGCCGGCCCCGAGGGTTCGTTGTCCGGCGGTTGCGGCCCCTGATCCCCGTCGTCCATGGACTCGTCCTCGTCGGAGAACACCATGCCGCGGCCGTTTTCCTTGGCATACACCGCCATCACCGCCGCTGGCGGCACGCTCACCTGCATGGAAACACCGCCGAAACGGGCGTTGAACATCACCCAGTCATTGGTCAACTCCAGACTGCGCACCGCCTGGGGGCCGATATTCAGAATAATACGACCGTCCTGCACATATTGCTCCGGCACGGTGACATTGGCCGCCTCGGCGTTCACCAACAGATAGGGGGTGAGGTTATTGTCGACGATCCAGTCATGGATGGCCCGGATCAGATAGGGGCGGGATGAAATCATGGTTTGAATCCTTTTGCTGCTCGTTGCTGATTCGGCACCTAGGCGCGAATGGCGCGCTCCTCGTCGGTCAAACTGGCCTGAAACGCATCGCGCTGAAACAGGCGCTCAGCATATTGCAACAGGGGCTTGGCCTGGGCCGGGAGTTCGATCTGGTACTGGGGCAGACGCCACAACAGGGTCGCCAGGCTACAATCCACCAGACTGAACTCGTCGCTCATAAAAAAGGGCTTTTGCTCGAAGATGGGCGCAACCGCCATCAGGCCGTCGCGCAGGATGATACGGGCCTTGTCGGCTCGGCTGGTATCGGGACCGCTGAGATCGTCCAACAGGCTGAACCAGTCACGTTCGATACGGTAAAGAAACAGGCGGCTCTGGGCACGCGATACCGGGTCCACCGGCATCAGTGATGGATGGGGAAACCGTTCGTCCAGATATTCCATGATGATGCGCGAGTGATACAGCACCAGATCTCGATCCACCAGGGTGGGTAGGGAGTTGTAAGGGTTGAGCTCCAACAGGTCTTCGGGCAGGTGTTCGTCATTCAAGATGATGACTTCGACGACGATGTTCTTCTCTGTCAGGACCATCCTGGCGCGGTGACTATAGGGACAATTGCTATCCGAATAAATGATCATCACCGGCCTTCTACCTGCAGATACCGCCATTATGCAAACTCCCTGGACGTAATAACTAAAGCATGGAATATGTTGATCGCGCAGCGCCTGCATGCGCGTCACATTGTGAGGTTGGTTATTATACCCCCGGGGGCTGGGCTTTGTCAGAAGCGGGTCGCATGAATCTATATATCGCTGGGGTAGCGACGAATCACTTCACAATCAGCATGCCGCGATACATGCCCATCTGACAGGTAAACGCAAATTCGCCCGCCTGCGGCGGCGTAATCTCCACCCGCTTAGTTTGATTTAGCGGCAACTCGACGCTGATCTCCAAATCCGGGAAAATGACTTGCTCGGCGCAGGGTGAGGCGTCACGGCGGATAAAATTCAAGTTGACCGTCGCACCGCTGTTCACTTCAATGGTGGCGGGTGTATACACGCCGTTATCGACAATCACGTCGACGCTGTCGCTCACCGCGCGCACCTGTGCGGGCCTGGCCAGCCAAAACCACCAGACGATAAAGCCGATCAAGAACAGACCCAACAGGTTCACCCAAAGACTCATGACCCGCTCCTGTGCGGCTTGAACCAACGCAGCCGATTGGCATTGCTCACCACCGTCACCGACGACATGGCCATGGCCGCGCCGGCGATCATGGGGTTGAGCAGCAGACCGGTGACGGGGAACAGGATGCCGGCGGCGACGGGGATGCCCAGGCTGTTGTAGACAAAGGCGCCGAACAGGTTCTGTTTGATGTTACCCACCGTGGCCTTGGAGATACTGATGGCATCCGCCACGCCGTGCAGCGAGCCGCGCATCAGGGTGATGTCGGCACTCTCGATAGCGACGTCGGTGCCGGAGCCGATGGCGAAGCCCACGTCGGCGCGCGCCAACGCCGGGGCGTCGTTGATGCCGTCGCCCACCATGGCCACCACCTCACCGCGCTTTTGCAGTGCGGCCACCTTGTCCGATTTGTCTTCCGGCAGCACCTCGGCCATCACCTCATCAATGCCCACCTGTTTCGCCACCGCCGCAGCGGTGGCTTGATTATCGCCGGTAATCATCACCACCTTGAGGCCGTTTTGATGCAACCGTTCGATGGCCGCCCGCGAATCCTCTTTGATGGTGTCGGCCACCGAGACGATGCCCAGATAGCGGCCGTCGGCGGCCACGAACATGGGCGTCTGGCCCTGGTCGGCCAGCCGTTGCGCCTGATCTTCATGGGCGCCGATATCGATGCCGCGCTCCGTCATCAGCTTGCGGTTGCCCAGCAATAGTCGGCGGCCGTCCACCTCACCCTCCACACCGTGTCCGGTAATGGCATTGAAGTTTTGGGTCGACCCCAATTCCAGATTGCGCGCTTGCGCCGCCGTGACGATGGCCTCGGCCAGCGGGTGTTCGGAACCCGCCTCCAGGCTGGCGGCCAATTGCAGCAGCTGTGATTCATCGCCTTCGATCGGTACCAGTTCGGTCACGGCGGGCCGCCCCTCGGTCACGGTGCCGGTCTTGTCCAGCACGATGGTGGTGAGCTGGCCGGCGCGCTGCAGCGCCTCGCCGTTGCGGATCAACACGCCGTACTCGGCCGCCTTGCCCACGCCGACCATGATGGAGATGGGCGTGGCCAGCCCCAGGGCGCAGGGGCAGGCGATGATCAGCACCGTCATGGTGGCCACCAGCATGTAGGAGACCTTGGGGTCCGGCCCAAAATTGAACCAGGTTATCAAGGTAATCACGGCAATGATCAGCACCGTGGGCACGAATACCGCGGAGACCTTGTCGGCCAGGCGGCCGATGGCCGGTTTGGCGTTCTGGGCCTGGCGCACCATCTGGATAATGCGCGCCAGGGCGGTGTCCTTACCGATGCGGGTGGCGCGGTACAAGAAGGTGCCGGACTTGTTCATGGTCCCGGCGGCCACCTCATCACCCACCTGCTTCGCCACCGGCATGGGCTCGCCGGTGAGCATGGACTCGTCGATATTGGAGTGACCCTCGATGATCTCGCCGTCCACGGCGATCTTCTCGCCCGGCCGCACCCGCAGGGTTTCGTTCAGCCCCACCTGCTCGATGGGCACGTCCTGTTCGCGGCCGTCACGCACCACCCGCGCCGTTTTCGGTTGCAGGCCGATAAGGCGCTTGATCGCCTCCGAGGTCTTGCCGCGGGCGCGCATCTCCAACGCCGAGCCGAAGTTGATCAGGGCGATGATGATCAGCGCCGCCTCGAAATAGACGTGGCGCGCCTGCTCCGGCACCAAGGTCGGCACCAGGATGATGAGTATGGAGAACAACCAGGCCGCGCCGGTGCCTAGAGCGATGAGCGTATCCATGTTGGCGTTGTGATTGCGGAATGACTTCCAGGCGCCGGTGAAGAAACGGCCGCCGGAATAGCGCATGACGAAGAGGGTGATCAGCCCGACCACGCCCCAGAACCAACGCCCCGCCCCGCTCAACTCGGGCATATTGCCGGTGACGCTGAGCAACACCAGTGGCGCGCCCAGCGCCGCCGCCACCCCCGTCTTCTTCAGCAGCTCGCGGTAGTGGGCCTGCTCGGCCGCCTCCTTCTCCTCGGCCTCTGCTGCGGTGCCCTGCAACTCGGCCGCCTCGTAACCGGCCGCCTCGACAGCCTGGACCAGTGTATCGGTGTCCACCTCACCTTCCACGTCGGCGCTGTGCTCGGCGAAGTTGACACTGGCGCGCCGCACTCCCGGTGCCTTTTGCAACGCCTCCTCGACTGTCGCGACACAGCCAGCGCAGCTCATGCCGCCGATGGAGAGATGGATGGTCTTTTCCGCTTTGCCCATTAGAATGCCTCAATTCCATGCCTTGGCGTAGGTTGGGGTAAGCGCATTCCGCGCACCCCAACACGGCGCCCTTTCCGCGCCCCCAAGCGCTGGGGTACGCGGCATGCGCTTACCCTTCATGCCTTATGGCTGCAACCCACCTATTTCTTCCAGGCGCCGGGTGCTGCCCCTACAGGTCTGACGCGTTGGGGTGCGCTGCGCTTACCCCAACCTACGGTCAATGTTTATCAATCCTCCAGACTCTTCGCCACTCTCTCCAACTTGCCCCGCACCGTCTCGGCGATCTGCGCCACACCGGGCTTGTCTACCAGCTGCAAGACCGCCGCTGGGTCCATAAAAGCCACTGTGATGGCGCCATCATCCTCTTCCCGCACCACGACGTTGCAGGGCAGCAACAAACCGATATCCGGATCGGCCTCGATGGCCTGTTTCGCTAAGGGCGGATTGCAGGCACCGAGGATGCGGTAGGGCAGACGCTCATGATCAAGCTTTTTCTTGAGTGTCGCCTGCACATCGATATCCGTAAGCACACCGAAGCCCTCGTTACCCAGCGCCTCGGTCACCTTGGCCACCGCCTCATCAAAACCACAGGACAATTGCACACTAAAACCGTAATTAGACATCAGCGTTCTCCTCTCGTTACTTCAACAAATTCTTAACCACGATAATCAAGACGATCACTATCGCCGCCATGAGCAAAAATCCCCAGGGCATGTCGTGCAACCCAATGCCGGAACTCTGTCGGATCAACTCCTCGTTCATTGCCGCTCCTCACCTTAACGCAGACCGCGATTACGCTGCTGATTCTGATACCAGGCGGCATAGACGGGATTGGGCCAGCGCGATTGAAACCACTCGATCACCGCATCGATCTCCCGGTCGCTCAATTGCCCGCGCCAGCCCGGCATCTTGCCCTTACCCGGCGCGCTGCCGTTGAGGATCATCTGCTTCAACCACTGTTTGGAGTGGTGCCAGGCGTGACCGGTTCCGTTCAAGGGCGGTGGCGGGAACATGCCCTCGGCGTCGCGTTGACGCCAATTGGGATCCCCCTGGCCTCGGTCACCATGACACTGGGCGCAGTGCTCACGGTAGACCGACTCGCCCAGTACGACCAATTCCGGATCGTGAGAACGCTCCACGGCAGGGCCGGAGAGGGTCTCCAGGGCGCTAGCCGGATCCTGGGGAGAGGAGTCACAGGCGGTGAGCGCCAAGGCCAAAATCATAGGAGTAACCGTGTAGTTATTCATCGTTTAAATAATAACAAACGGATCAAGTATTGCGTTTGAGCTGTATTCAACCATGTTTGCCTAATCGTTGTGGACATATCGTTCCGGCGCCTCATTGAACCGCTGCAGACAACGCTCCGAACAAAACACATGTTGCTGCCCCTGATACAGCGTCTTCACCATGGCCGTCCAGGCATCCACGCGCATGCCACAGACCGGGTCCTGCACCCAGTCGTGCCTGTCGCTCCGGCGATCCCGCAGGGCCCCGTCCTCCAGCCACAGCACCCGGTCGGCAATCTCTTCCACCCGGGGATCGTGAGTCACCATCACCACGGCACAGCCCTCGTCACGGGCAATATCGTGGAGGATCATCATCACCTCCTGGCCGCGATGGGAATCGAGATTACCGGTGGGCTCGTCGGCCAACAGGATAGGTGGTCGGTTGATCAGGGCACGGGCGATGGCCACCCGCTGTTGCTCACCTCCCGAAAGGGTGTGGGGCAGGGCGCCGGCGCGCGCTGTCAGGCCCAGGCGGGATAATAGCTCCGCCGCCCGTGGTCGGGCCGCCTTGACGCCGCCGGGGGCCAGCTGGGCGGGCAATAGCACGTTCTCCTCCACGCTCAGCGCCTCCATCAGATTAAAGGCCTGGAAGACAAAGCCAATCTGCTGTGCACGCAGCCGGGCCAACTGTGCCTGAGCGAAATCGGTGATTTCCCGACCCGCCACCGCCACCTTGCCCTCAGTGGGCCTGAGCAGCGCCCCCAGCATGGAGAGCAGCGTGGTCTTGCCGGAGCCGGAGGGTCCCATAATCAACACCAGTTCGCCCGACGCGATATCCAAATCCACCCTGTCCACCGCACGTACCAGGGCCTTGCCGCTGCCGAAGCGCTTACTCAGCTGTCGCACGCTTAGAATCGGTTGTTCAGCCACGGCTCACCTCAACGCTTAAACACCAACAGGGGATCCACCCTGGCCACCTTGGCCACCGGCCCCAGACTGGCCAACAGGGCCACGGGGAGCGCAACGACGACCATGGTCAGCAGGGTGTGCGGTTTGACCGCCAAGGTGATCTGGGGCAGCAATTCAGGCAACAACGGCAACAGGGCATACGCGATCACGCTAGCTAACAACAGCCCCAACAGCGTCAACACCAGGGTCTGCAACAAGGCCGCACCAAACAGTTGGGCAGTGTGAAACCCCAGCGCCTTGGCGATGGCCAGCTCCCGTTGCTTGCGGGCCGTCTGAGTGTAGGCGCTGAAGGCGACGATCACCAGGGCCAGCAGGGTGCCGATAATAGTCATCATAAAGATGATCTCGGCCCCCATCTGCAGTGCCATCTTGCGGTCCCGGGCGATAAACTCAGCGCTGGCCAAGGCGTTGACCTTGTCCACCGCTTGCCGGATGCGCGCCGCTACGGTCTCCGGCACCATCCCCGGCACCGTTTTGACCATGATGTAACTGACCTGATCCTTGGCCTCGATCAAATCGCCCAGGTCCTCGTGGGAGACGAAGACCACCGCGCTGGACATGGAGAAGGTCCCGCGCGTCAGCCCGACAATGCGCAGTTCACGGTCGATCAAGGTCACCCAATCACCCAACTCCAGTCCCGCCAGGCGCGCCATCACCACCGGGATCACCGCCTCGCCGGGCCCCGGGATCGCCTCCCCTTCGACCACATCCCAGGGCCCGCCCCACTGGGTATCCGGATCGAGGCCGATGATGTAGGAGAACCAGTCACGTCCACTCGCCTTGATGGCGGCATTGAGATAGAGGATAGAGGAGGTCTGCGCCACGCCGTCCATCTCGGCCACCCGGTCCACCTTCCAGTCCCACAACAGTGACGAGGCCATATGCATGTTGGAGACCCCCTTCTGCATCACCCAGACATCGGCCTCCATCTCCTCCAGGTAGGCCACCATCTGTTCCGATTCCCCCTCGAACACGGCATCGAAAAAGATCACCAGGATGAAGGAGATCGCCACCGCCATGGCGCCGGCCAGCAAACGCAGCGGTTCGGCCAGGAGATTTTTCAGGCTCCAACGCAGCATCTCAGCCCCTGAATACGATGGCGGGATCGAGACGGGCGATGTAGCGCAGCGGCAACAGCGCCCCCACTATGGCCAACAGCATGGCCCCCAACAAGGTGCGCAGCAAGGGCCCTGGTTCCGCCACCGGCACCAAATAAAGCGGGGCCTGGGTCTCGATCATCCCGCTGGCCGCCTGCGCCAACAGCAGGGCCACGGGCAAGGCCAACAAGCTTAAGGCCACAGCCTCCAACACCATCTCGCGACTCAAGGCCCCATTGGTGAAACCCAGGGCCTTGAGCACCCCGAGGCTACGCAGACGGCCGTGGGCGACGGCGAACATAATCATGCCCACGACCAACAGGGCGATGACATAGCCGGCGCCGATCATCACCCCCAGCACCGGCCCGAACAAGGTGCGCCCCAGGGCCATGTCGTTGTTGGCGATCTGCTGTGGGGTATAGACATCCCCCGCCGGCTCCGCCGCCTCGATCAACGGCCGGATGACATTGCGATCCACACCCGGCTCCAGTTCCACTAACAGATAACTGAGCAGGGGCAGATTGCTGATATCGCCCACCAGATCCGAGTCGAAGTAGAAATCGATCATGTCGTCGTAATTGATGAAGGCAAAGGCGGTAAAAAAGGCTGAGGCCTGTTGTGCGATTCCGGCGATGCGAAACTCATAATCAGCCACCACAAAGGGATCACCGGGGGCCAATCGATAAAACTGCGCCAGGGACTCGTCAATGACAATCTCGCGCGGCTTGCGCACCTCCCGGCCGGCGCTCAATCGGGCCGGCCCGCCCGCGGTATCGTAGACCACGAAAAAGATGGGGCGCATTTCACCCGCCTGCTCATAGATCACCGGCACCAGGGTCATGGGGTGCGCCGCCTTGACACCGGCCACGGCCTCGATGCGGCGACGGCTCAACTGCGGCAGCAGAGAACGACTGCCGATAAAGTTGCTCACCCCCGATTGCGTTACGATCAGATCGGCGCCCCGGTTCAATACCGCCTCGCGCAACTGGATCAACAACCCCTGCTGGAAGCCCTCCAACAACAGGATCACCGCCACGGCGGCGCCGATGGCGCAGCAGGTCATCAGGGTCCGCCACGGCTCGCTCAGGAGTTGTCGAAATGCCAAACGGAGCATGGGCCGCCGCTTCCTCGATATCGTCGCTAGGCCGCCGCGCCTTGCGGTTCCGATGAGAGCGTTGTCCGCTCAAGCAGCTTGGCGTTTATGGCCACGATCACCGTGGACACCGACATCAGCACCGCGCCCATGGCCGGCGACAGCAGCACGCCGACGCTGTATAACACTCCCGCAGCCAGCGGGATGGCGACGATGTTGTAGCCCGCCGCCCACCACAGGTTCTGGATCATCTTGCCGTAGGTGGCGCGCGCCAGTTCGACGATGGCGGCCACGTCGCGCGGGTCGGAGCGTACCAGTACGATGTCGGCCGATTCGATGGCCACGTCGGTGCCGGCGCCGATGGCGATGCCCACATCGGCCTCCACCAGGGCCGGGGCGTCGTTGACGCCGTCGCCCACCATGGCCACGCGCAGGCCGCGCTGTTTGACCTCTTTGATCTTGTCGGCCTTCTGGTCGGGCAGCACCTCGGCGAAGTAGTCGTCCAGTTCCAATTCCTTGGCCACCCAGCGCGCCACCGCCTCGGCGTCACCGGTGAGCATCATCACCTGCACACCCATGGTCTTGAGGCGCTGCAGGGCCTCGCGCGACTCCTCGCGGATGATGTCGGCCAGGGCGATGGCGCCGGCGGGTTGGTCGTCGATCAGGACATAGACCACCGTCTTGCCCTCGTCCGCCACCTGGCGCACCCGGTCGTGGTCCACAGCCAGGTCGTTCTCCTTGAGATAGCCGGGGCTGACCACCTTGATATTCCGTCCGCCCACCTGGGCCTGGGCGCCCTTGCCGGGGATGGACTTGAACGCTTTGGGGCGCTCCAGTGCCAACGCTTTTTCCTTGGCCTTGTCAACGATCCCGGCGGCGATGGGGTGCTCGGAACTGCCCTCCAGGGCCGCGGCCAGGGCCAGGAGTTCATCTTCGTCCTGATCACCCAGACGGATGATGTCGCTGACGCCGAAGCGCCCCTCGGTGAGCGTACCGGTCTTGTCGAACACCACCGCCTCCAGGCCGCGCGAGCGCTCGAAGGCGGAACGGTCGCGGATCAGCAGACCGTGGCGCGCCGACAAAGAGGTGGAGACCGCCACCACCAGCGGCACGGCCAGGCCCAGGGCGTGGGGACAGGCGATCACCATCACCGTCACCATGCGCGCCAGGGCGAACTGGAATTCCCGCCCCAGCAGCAGCCAGACCGCCAGCGTGGCGAAGCCCACGCCGAGGGCGATCATGGTCAGCCAAAAGGCGGCGCGGTTGGCCAGGTCCTGGGTGCGCGAGCGGCTCTCCTGGGCCTTGCGCACCATGTCGATCACCTGCGACAGATAGGTCTCGTCGCCGGTCTTGTGCACCTCCACCGTAACGCTCGACTCGCCGTTCACCGCGCCGCCGATGACATCGTCGCCCTCGCCCTTCTCCACCGGCTGGCTCTCGCCGGTGAGCATGGCTTGGTTGACGGACGTGCGTCCTTCGACGACCGTGCCGTCGATCGGGATCTTCTCGCCGGGCTTGACCAGCACGCGGTCGCCGCGTTTGAGTTCGGTGACCGGCACATCCTCCGTGCCGTCGTCGGTGACACGGTGGGCCTCGGCGGGCATCAATTTCACCAGTTTTTCCAGCGCGCCGGAGGCCCCCATCACCGAGCGCATCTCGATCCAGTGGCCCAGCAGCATGACATCGATCAGGGTGGCCAGCTCCCAGAAGAACACCTTGCCCGCGACACCCAGCACCACCGCGGCGGAATAAAAATAGGCCACGCTGATGGCCAGCGAGATCAGCGTCATCATGCCCGGCTGACGCTTGCCCAGTTCGCTCATCAGCCCCCTGAGGAAGGGCCAGCCGCCGTAGAAGAACACCACGCTGGACAGCGCCAGCAGCACGTAGGCGTCGCCGGCGAATGCCAGCGCCTCCAAACCGAGAAAGGCCTGGATCATGGGCGACAGCGCCAGGATGGGTACGGTCAGCACCAGCGCCGCCCAGAAGCGGCGCCGAAAGTCGGCGATCATGGCGGCATGGTCGTGGCCCGAGTGGCCCCGCCCCTGCGCTTCGTGGCCGCCATGCCCGGCGTGGTGTTCATGTTGTGTTGCCATAACGCGAATCTCCTTTTTTTGACGAACATCGGAAACAAGTGGAGTGGCGGAGGATGCGCCGCCATGCCTACCCGCCTGTGTCCAGGTATCCGGCATCAGCCGTGTTCGTGCCCCTCGCCTTCAGGGACACCGTTGCGCAGATAAAACCAGGTCCCGGCCAGGATCAGCAGCATGGCCGCCAGCGCGAACAGCAACAGCCATGGATCGCTGGACGCCTTGACCATCACAAAGGCGCCGAGCACGATCACATCCAGCACGATCGCCGTCACCAGGATCAGCCCATTGGCGTCCAGCTCCCGGCGCAGATGCCGCAACACACCCCAATGCACGGCGATGTCCATGACGATATAGAAAATGGCGCCCAGGGAGGCGATGCGACTGAGATCGAAAAAGATAGTCAGCGCCATGGCCAGCACGATGGTGTACACCAGCGTGTGGCGCTGAATGGTTCCCGGCATGCCGAGGTGACGGTGAGGCACCAGTTTCATTTCGGTCAGCATGGCCAACATGCGCGACACGGCGAAGACACTGGCGATGATGCCGGACACGGTCGCCACGATGGCCAGCAGCACCGTGAACCACAGGCCCGATTGCCCGAACGCCGGCCGCGCCGCCTGGGCCAGGGAAAAGTCCTTGGCGCGGATGATCTCCGCCAGGGAAAGGTTGGCATTGACCGCCAGGGCGACGATTAGATAAAGCACCGTGCACAGGACAATGGAGATGATAATGGCGCGCCCGACGTTGCGCTGCGGCTCCACCAGCTCCGAGCCGCTGTTGGTGATGGTGGTGAAGCCCTTGTAGGCCAAGATCGCCAACGCCACGGCCGCCAGAAATCCGCCCGCCGAGGCCTCTTTGATCCCGACCGGCGGGGTGGTAGTGAAGGAAAAATCGGCCAGCCACAAACCAACCAGCGCGAACACGGCGATACCGCCGATCTTGATGACGGCCATCCACAGAGAAAATGTCCCGATGAGGCGGTTACCGGAAATGTTCACGGCAAAGGCGAAGACGAGCAGCCCCACCCCCAGCAACGGCACCAGCCAACTGCTCTGATCGATATCGAACAGTTGCAGCGTGTAGCTGCCGAAGGTGCGCGCCACCAGGCTCTCGTTGATCACCATGGAAAAATACATCAGCAGGGCGCAGAAGGCGGTGGTCACGCCCTTGCCATAGGCCTTTTCCAGATACATGGCGATGCCGCCGGCCGAAGGGTGGGCCCTGGACACCTTGATATAAGTGTAGGCGCTGAACGCGGTCACCGCCGCCGCCGCGACAAAGGCCAGCGGAAACAGCTCGCCCGTCAATTCCGCCACCTGACCGGTCAGCGCGAATATCCCGGCGCCGATCATGACTCCGGTGCCCATGGCGACGGCGCCGGTGAGCGTCAGACTGTTTTTCTTATATTGCTCCATTCTTCAAATTTCCGTTGTTCTGCAATGAGATTTCAGGCTTGCGTAGGCGCGCGCCAGCTCGAGCGATTCGGGCTGCGCGCCGTCGCCGTCGGGCAGCCGGCTGCGGTCCAGATCCGGGCACAGCAGAATGTCAGTTTTCATCGCCATCGATCCTCAAAACAGCTTGTCCGTCCAGCGCATGGCGGCCGATGATCGCCGCCGCCGCGCTCCAGCCCTGCTGTCGGGTGCCGCCGGGCGTGAGCTTGCGGCCGTGCACGAATTCGGGGAAGCCCCAGGCTTCACCCGCCATGCTCATGGCATTGGCGCGATGGATCGCCTGCAGATATTTTTCGGCTTTATCTGTTTGTTGTCGCCGCGCCAGGTCGGCCACGTAGAAGCCGGTGACCATGGGCCACAGGCCGCCGTTGTGGAACTCATAGGGCTTGTTCTTGAAAGTATAGGAGAACATCACCTGCAGGTCCTCCCAGTCCGCGTCCACCGGTTCGATGACCGGGTGGAAGGCGGGCAGCAGCGGCAAGTCATCACGGGTGACTTCACCGGCGATGAAGGCGTCCACCTTGCCGCGCTGCGCGTCGTCGGCCACGTCCAGCAGCGAGACCAGCACGTTGGCAAAGGCGTCGAAACGGTAGCCGTAGCCGGCGGGCGAGAAGAAGGGCATCCAGTGCCGTCCGGCGCAGTGGGGCGAGGCGGCGGCGCGCCCCTTTTCGTAGAGCACTTCGTGGTAGGCGTCATCCGGCACGTCGCCGTCGTCGAACCAGTAGTTGGCGCGCAGGAGATGGCGCAGGCGGCTGATCTTTTCGTTGAGCGCGTGGTCGTGGGAGCCGTGCACCGCGGCGTGGATGCGCGCCAGCGTGCGTTGCGCCTGCAGGTACAGCAGCTGGTCGTAGAGCACGTAGCCGTTGTGCAGGTACTCGTCGGCCCAGTCGCCGGTCAGCGGGACATAGATGAGCCCGCGGTTGTTGAATTCCCAGGCGCCGAGCAGGAAGCGCACCTTCTCGATGGCGGGCAGCAGGCGTTGCAGAAATTCGTCATCGCCGGTCGCCCGCCAGTATTCGCCGCAGCCGATGAGAAACCAGAGATTGGCGTCGATGCGCCCGGTGGTGCCGCCGTAGCTGATGCGTTGCGTCACGGTATCGACATTACTGGGAATCTCACCATGGGGTCCCTGATACTCGGCCAGGGTCTCGAAGGTCCGCCGCGCCGCGCCGATCAGCTCGCTGTCACCCGTGAGCAGGGCCGCCAGCGAGATGATGGTGCCGTCACGGCCCCACACGCGCCGGTAGTTGTCACGCTCGCTGGGGCTGGCGACGAAACCGTCCGCCGTGGCGCTGTGTTGGAGCAGCGCCAGCGACTTGTTGTAAGCCTCGTCCGGGTCAATATTCTGATTCACATACCTCTCCTCGCAAAACGTTCATTCATGGGCCCGCGCCCGCCGGCAGACGTTCTCCACCGTGAAGCCGTATTGGCGCAGCAGCTCCGGCCCCGGCGCCGAGGCGCCGAAACGCTCCACGCCGAGCACCGCGCCGCGCTCGCCCACGTAGCGGCGCCAGCCCTGGCTCACCCCGGCCTCGACCGCCAGCCGCGGCACACAGGAAAAACCGGCGGACCCCGTGTCAGGGAAGATAGTGATGGGGCGGCGTGGCTTCACGGGCTTCGATTTCCGACTCTTCGCTGGCGTGGATCAGGGCGCGGCGTAAACGCTCCGGCCACCCCTCTCCCAGGCGGGTTCCGGCGGCGGTGATTGCGCTCTCCAATTCCTCCAGACTCACCTGGAGCAGGTCGTAAGTGATCTCGATCGTATCGCCACTGACCGTGACGGCGTCGATCCCCATCAGGCCGCGCAGCATCTCGCCGACAAGCACCTCCCCTTCGGTGGAAAGCGGCTGCTGAAGATGCAGGCGCCTGCGTTTGAGCGCCACCTGGCCGTTCTGCTTGGGCGCCGCCTGGCCCGGATAACCGACATAGAGATGCGGGTGGGCAAGGAAGCGCGCCCGGCACTGCTCGGAGCAGAAGGCGAAATTCATCTGCCGATAACTGATCTCGCGGTCGTGCCTGCCCACCCGCATGCCGCACACCGGACATTCCACCTGATCGCTTTGTTTCATGGCGCCTCTCCTATAATTGACCCGAGCGCGAGATGCCGCGCACCAGTCGAATCGTAAACCAGAATGCCAGCCCGTAGCCGATCAAGGCGGGCACCGGGATGCCCGCCACGCGGGGCGCCAATTCAAACTGCATGAGCAACGACGCGGCGATGTACAGACCGAGGGATACCAGCGCCAACGCCAGGCGGTTGCTGCTGCGGTCGAGATGGGATTCGAGATCCTTCAGGCCCCGGTGGTGCAAGCGCCACTGGAATCCTTCCCGGCGCAGCCTGCGCACCCCCTCCGCGAGGGTCTGGGGCAATTCCTGGAGCGCCTCGGCCGCCTCGTATTTCAAACGCGACTTCATGGCCTCGCTGGCGCGCGACGTGATAGCGTCCCTGATCTGTCGTTCGCCCGCGATTAAGCCCTGCACGACGTTGAAGTCGCGGTCCAGGGCCCGCACCGCCGACTCGGTGAGCAAGGACGCCCGCAGGTAGACCAGCAGGTTATGCGGCACCCGCACGTTGCGCCCCTGCCCCAGGCGCATCATGGCGATAAACGCCTCGCTGAACGACCAGTCCTTCATGGGCAGCGCGGCATAGTCTTCCAGCAGCTCTTCCAGACCGCGCATGAATTCGGCGCGGCCCAAGTCGCCGGCGATCAAGCCCAGATCCTGGTAGGCATCCAGCAACCAGCCACTGTCGCGCTGCACGAAGGCCTGCATGGCGGCGGCGAGGTTCTTGCGACTGCGCTGATCGAGAAATCCCACCAGACCGAAGTCGTGCAGACAGATGCGCCCGTCGTCCATGATGAACAGGTTGCCGGGGTGGGGGTCGCCGTGAAACAGGCCGTGTAGAAAAAACTGTTTTAAATAGGCGTCCACCAGCGCCTGCGCCAGCGCCGGGCCGTGCTCCTTGACCGCGGGATCATCGATCCGGCGCCCACCGCTGCGTATCTGGACCAGCACCGCGTCGGTATAGAGATCGTCCACGATGGCGGGGACATAGATCGTCTGCGAATCCTTGAACATTTGCACGAAACGCTTGACGTTGCGCGCCTCGCGCCGAAAGTCCATCTCCTGCTGCAGTCCGTTATCTATCTCCTCGATGATGGCGAGCGGCTGGAACTGGCGCAGCCGCGGGACCAGTGCCGCGAGCAGCCTGACCGCGAGTTTCAGCAGGCGCATGTCGCGCGCCACCTGCGCCTTGATCTCCAGCTCGGCCACCTTGCCGTCGAACGGCGCCACCCGGTCCTGCAGGGTCTGCAGGGCCTCGATATAGTCGTCCGGCAACAGGTCGCGGCGCAGGCTCAGCCCCTGCCCCAGCTTGATGAACGTCGTCCCCAGCCCCGCCAGCATGCCGGCGAACTTGCGCGCCGGAGAAAGCTTGGGATGCAGCCAGTGCAGACGGACCAGGCCCCACCACAACAGGTACGCCCACAGCGCCCAGCTGATGCGAATGAAGCGGCTCAGGTACGCCATGCGCGCGCCCGCCGGTACTGAAATGAATAGCTCATATCCCGTCTATATCTGTCCTGTTTACAACCATTCATACCTTTCATACCCTGTGTCGTCATCAATCGCCATCCTGAACTATCGCGCACCGGCCCCGGCGTTGGCCAGCGCCGCCAGCGTCAACAACACGCCCAATATCGTCATCATGCCGATCCGCTCACCGTGAAATAAAGACGCCCATCGCCAGGCCCAGCCGGCACGAGACAGGTGAACACATTGGCCCGTCAAGATGCCCCATGGCAACCGTCGTTCAACCGGCCGGCACGGCAAACAGCAGGACAAACCCCAGCGCCAGCGCCACCAGCAAGAAGCGCAGCCGTTCGCGGCGGTTCCTGCACACCGATAACGCTACCAGACATTGCAACAGGTAGTACAACGCAAAGGCGCGCGACGCCAGCGCGATCACCGTAAAGGTCGAACCGGTCCAGGCGAGCAGCATGGCCGAAACAGCGACGAGAAGATAACCCCAACGCTGGCTGAGCCGCCGCCGCGTGACCTCCTCAAGATTGCCCGCGGCCGCCAGGGTATCCGCCACCGCGGCGGAAAACTGCGACAGGCCGGCGGCCAGGACCAGCGGCATCGCCAGCAGCACCGAGACCGCCGCGGCCAGCTGAATGAGACTGTTGTCGGCGTAGTGCCCGTTCAGCACCGGCACGATGGGCAATGCCAGGGCGACGAAGGCGACATAGATCGAGAGGGAGACGTACTGCGACCAGCGCGAGGCCCGGATCCGCGTCCCGGTGTCGAAGCGGCGGCCGAGATAGCGCGGGGTCTCGAAGCCCTGCACCACGATCAGGGTGCCGGCCACGATGGTCAGCATTTCCCAGCCGGAGCGCTGCGGCAGGGCCGGCAGCGCGAAACGCCCGGTATCCAGGTAAAGCTGTGCGTCGTAAACGGCAAAGCCGATCAGCAGCAGGGCCAGCATCAGAAACGTCACATACAGCGCCCAGCGTTCCAGCCGCTCCAGCGGCTTCAAGCCGCCCAGGATGCCGATCACCGTAATCAGCCCGATCACCACTGTGGTGAGCAGGCTCTTGTTGAAACCGGAATCCAGCCCGACAGCACCGAGCACGAAGGCACTCAGGATGTGAATATAGAGGCAGACGGACACCACATAGGCCAGGACCAGCGCCGCGTCCGACAGCCGTTCGAGCACGAGCGTCGCACGCTGATTGCTCGCCGCCAGCACCGGCTCGGCGCACAGGATGTTATGGCGCACGATGGCGCCGGTATGGAACGCGACAAAGGCCACCGCCAGCATCGCCCACACCGCATACGGCCCCACGCCGCTGGCCAGCACCGGCACGATCACCAGGAACCCGCTGCCGAAAATGGAGGCCAGCGGCGTACCCAGGGCCGGGATGATTCGCCGCCCCGAAGACCATCGCTCCTCAGCGGCGCAGGCCTGTACCTGAGGGCCCTGCGACTGCATCATGTCCGCCTGTTCCATTCCTGACATGCCTGCATTGCCCTATCGGACGCCTTCAGGCAGCCCGCCCCCGGCTCTGCGCCCGCACCTTGTCACCCCAACCGGGTGTCAGGTCGCGGCCGCAGTTCATGCAGAACGGCTTTGGCGCACCGGGCGGCCGGGGGGCACCCGATGCGCATTTCGGGCAGGCCGCGACCATGCGGGTACCCGGTGCGGCGAGTGAGGCCAGATCACTTTCCAACAGCACGGAAACATCCACCCGGCAAACACCGGGTTCCTGCAGCAGCAGCTTGTAAAGCCCGTGCGGCGTCCATACCCAGTACTTGCGCCCCAGCAGATAGGAGGCCAGCGCCGCGCAGGTCATCCACCCGCGCACCTGGCTCCCGTGCCCGGGAATGGCCTCGCGCACCAGCAGGACGTCGCCCTGGGCACCCCAGAGCAGAAACTTGCGCGCCTGTTCCGCAGTGATGCTGGCCGTGAGCAGGCGGTGCCACCACGGCTCGAACAGGGTCCATTCGTCCCTGCCCGCCGGGCGCAGGGCGAACACGTGCTTGTGGCGCTTGTTGACGAACGGGTGCCACCACTGTTTCTGGAGACCCGGCACGAAACAGACGAACCAGCTTCCCGGTTCCAGCGTGACCGGAGAGCCATCCTCGTCAATGTCAAGCTTGATGACTTCGGGTTCAGGCCTTGGCGGTTCCTGGTGGTGGCCGCGTGGCGAATCATTCATGGCTTGCCTCCTTTTTTGTTGTTAGGCACATAGGTTCTCAAGCACCGGGGCAAGCCGGCGCGCGATGAGCGAGAGGTGGCCCTCCCCGGGCAGGTAGTGGACCTCGGTGGTCGACAACGCGCCGACCAGACCGCGGGCCATCACCGGCGGTACGATGTTGTCGGACAGCCCCTGCCAGAGCCGCACTGGCACAGACACCTCCTGCAGGCTGAAATCCCACGGCCGGGCCAACAGCGTCAGTTCCCACGCGACACCCCGCCCGCCCTGGCGCAGCGCCTCCGCCGTACTCGCAGCGAGCAATGCACGGTAATCCGCATCGGCAAGCACTTTGCGGTCCGCCTCGGGCGCTCCAGCCAACATATGGGCGAGGAAGCGCTCCGGGCGATGCCGCAGCCATCGCGCCGCCAGATCGATGGCAAGCCGTGCCAGTGGCGGCGATCTTGCCGCCAGTGCCAAGGCCAGGCGATTCAGTGTCACCATGCCGCGTGTAGAGCGCATGCCCACCAGCGGTCCCAGGGCGCCTACCAATGCCACCCGGGCGAGGCGCTTCGGGATGCGCGCAGCGCAGGCCAAGGCATAGGGTCCGCCGCCGGAGACCCCTGCAACGGCGAAGCGTTCCACATCGAGCTGGTCCGCCAGCTGTGCGACATCGCCGCACCAGGCGCTCAGTGTCCGCCCCGGCTGGAAGCTGGATTCGCCGAAGCCGGGACGGTCGGGCGCAAGCAGCCGCAGGCCGAGATGTACCGCGGGCCGCGCTGCCAACCGGGCCTCGAGGCGCGAGCCTGGATAGCCGTGGAAGTACAACACCGGCGCTCCACCAGGATCACCCAGTTCCAGGCACGCGAGCGTGCGGCCGTCCGCCAGCCTGATCCGGTGTTCGGTCTCCATCGCGTATGCTCCCAACGATTCTCTGTGGCGCGATTCAGCTGAACGACGACCGCCCAGCCACAAGTCTCTTGACCAAGCCCGCGTGCACGCTTCAGCTATGGTGATGGCCGCCGTGCCCATGCGGGCCGGGCTGCACCTCCCGGCTCGCCACCTCGTTCTCTTCGAGGTAGTGAACAAAAGCGCGGCGCAACTTTTCGCTCCAGCCGCCGCCCAGGCGGGCGCCGGCCTGTTGCAGGGTCGCCTCGATCTGCCCGGCCGTTGCCTGCAGCAGGTCGTAGGTGAGGGTCAACTCGTTCGCATCGATGTCCACCGCATACACCCCCATCATGGCGCGGAGTTGCTCGCCGACCTGCTGCGCCGCCGATGCCGACAAGGGTTGCTCCAGGCGCAGGCGGCGGCGCTTGACCACCGCCTGCCCTTGCTGCTTCGGCGCCGGCTCGCCCGGCACACCAATATATAAGTGCGGGTTGGCCAGGAAGCGGTCCTTGCACTGCTGCGAGCAGAAGGCGAAGTCCATGCCCTGATAGTTGATCGCGTACTGCTCCGGCGCCACCCACATGTGGCACACCGGGTCTTTCACTTTTTCACTGTCGCGTCTCATCGCCGTGTCCTCCATTGGTCATTTGCCACCTGGCGCCGCTCAATCGCGAACGCCGGCCTCGCGAAAACAGATCTTGCGTGACAGCGGGCCCGCCCAAACGACCAGCAATGGCGTCAGCGCAATGCTCAGGATGATCGTGCCGAGCACCACCTGCTCGACGGAGGGTCTCAGCAGCCCCTCCTTAGCCGCCAGCATCACCAGCACCAGGCCGAACTCGCCGCCCTGACACAACAATAACGCCGTATGCAGGGCGGCGCCGCGTGGCACACTGAACAACCGCGCCAGTACGGTGGTAGTCAATGTCTTCACCAGCAGCAACATGACCAGCGCCAGCAGCACCCACGGCAACAGCGCCCCCATCGCCGCCAGATCCAGCATCATGCCGATCACCACAAAAAAGAATCCCAGCAGCACATCACGAAACGGTCGGATCTCTTCACTGAGACGGTGTCTGTACTCGGTCTCGCCGAGCATCACGCCGGCGAGAAAAGCACCCAGGGCCAATGACAATCCCGCGAACTCGGTAATCCATGACGCCGCGAGTGCAAACAACAGTGCCGTCAATGTGAACAGCTCTTCTGAACCGCGTTCGGCGATACGCCGGAACAACGGCCGCAACATCCACTGGCCCGCCGCCATCATCAGCGCGATGACGATGGCACCGGTCAACAGGGCCGATCCGATCACGCCCCAAACACCATTGCCCGAGTCGCCGGCCAGCACCGGGATCAGGATCAGGAAAGGAACCACGGCCAGGTCCTGAAAGATCAACACCGCCACCGCAAGACGACCGTGCGGCTGACCGAGTTCATCCCTGCGACTGAGCTCGCGTGACACCACCGCCGTCGAGGACAGGGCCAGCGCCCCGCCCACCACGAAGGCCGCGCCCGGACCGAGCCCCACTCCCCAGGCCAACAGCGCACCGAGCGCAGCGGTGACCACCACCTGGGCGCCCCCGAGTCCGAATACCTGTTTGCGCAAGGTCCACAGCCGGCCCAGAGAGAATTCCAGGCCGATGGTGAACAGCAGCAGCACCACCCCGAACTCGGCGAGGAAATGCAGATCCCGGGTATGGGGAATCCAGGATAAGCCGCTGGGACCGAGAACGATCCCGACCAGCAGATAAGCCAGTAGAATCGGCAGCCCGATACGTTCGAACAGGGCCAGCAACGCCACTGAGGCGGCGAGAAGACCGATAATACCGGTGAGTACCGTGTGCTCCATCAAGTAACTCTTTTGACAGCCGATGTGAAAACATTGATCAGGCGATGGTGCGCAAAGAGAAGCGCAAACATCAATGGGCATGCTCATCGGAGGAGCTCGATGAGCGCCTGCGGGAGAGAAAGACCCATTCGAGCATAAAAACGACCCCGATACCGATCACGGCATAAACGACGACGGCGGGATCGCTCTGCAATTTCACCGCGGTGAATGCGGCGAGCACGACGGCGTCCGCGGCGAGAGCCGCGAGGAGCACCGAGGCCCGCGCACCAATTTCCTCGCGCAGACCGCGGAAAACGCCCCAATGCACCAGCATGTCCATCACCAGATAGAAGAAGGCGCCGAGCGATGCGATACGCGACAGGTCGAACAGGACGGCCAGCATGCCGGCAATGACGACCGTATAGAGCAGCATATGGCTGCGGATGCCGCCTTTCATACCGAAATGGCTGTGCGGGATCATCTTCATCTCGGTCAGCATCGTGAGCATTCGAGACACGGCGAAGACGCTCGCGATAACCCCCGAGGTCGTTGCCGATATCGCGATCGCAATGGTGAAATAGAAGCCAATGTCGCCCAGGGCCGGGCGCGCTGCTGCCGCCAGCGATGTGTCGCGCGCCGCGACGATTTCGGAAATATCGAGGCTGGAGCCGACGGCGATCGCGACGAGCAAGTAGATCACGATGCAAATGGCGATAGAATAGAAGATAGTCCTCCCGACATTGCGATGCGGGTCGACAATTTCGCCGCCGCTATTGGTGATGGTCGTGAAGCCCTTGAAGGCCAGAATGGAGAACGCCACCGAAGCTAGCAGCGCGTCGGCTGTCGACAAAGAGACAGGTTCCGCGAACGCGCCCGAGGACAACCCGTTCGCCCAAATCGCGGCGATGGCGAAAGTCGCGATGCCGCCGATCTTGATTACGGACATGAACAGCGAAACGCCGCTGACCGATCGGTTGCCGGCCGCGTTCACGAAAAAGGCAAAAATGATGAGCGCCAGCGCGAGCGCTGAAATCAGCAGACCGTTTTTCTCGAGATCGAAGGGCCGCAGGACATAGCTCGCGAATGTCCGCGCGACCAGGCTTTCGTTGATCACCATCGAGAGCGCCATCAGCAGCGAAGCCGAGGCCGCTACGACACCGGGACCGTAAGCCTTTTGCAGGATCATGGCGATCCCGCCTGAGGACGGCCAGGCGTTGGACATTTTGATATAGCTGTAGGCGGCGAGCGCCGTCACCAGCGCGCCGGCGACGAAGGAAAGCGGAAACAGCGGTCCCGCGAGCTCCGCAATCTGACCGGTGAGCGCAAAGATGCCCGCGCCGATCATGACGCCGGTGCCCATCGCAATCCCGCCGAGCAGGGAGATGCTGCCTTTCTTGATGTCGGTTTCGTGTGCTGAATGCTCATCCATGCGGACTCACTCCTGTTAGTCGTCTGCACTTGGTTGATTGTTAGAGGGACGCGCCAGGCCAACCAACGCCCCAATCAACAGCAACGTCGCCGTCAGCCAGAACGGCGCCTCGATGGCGAAACCGTACAACCCGCCGGCCGCCGCCGAACCCAGCCCCTGGCCCAGACTGGCGGCCGCGGTCTGCTTGCCAAGCGCTTCCCCTTGAGCAAAACCCGCGTTCAATGAAACCCGGTACGCCAGCATCGGAATCAGAATCCCCGAGCCGGCGGCGAATAACCCGACCAGCAGCGCAAGCCAATTCAAATCGGCTACTGACGGTAGTAAACCTACCCCGACTGCCATCGCCAAGAAGGCCGGCGCGATGATGAACCGGAAGCCGACACGCCGAACGAGCGGTGAGAACACCAGCACCTGGACCGCCACCATCACCAGGCTGCACTCCATGAACATCAAGCCGATCTGCAACGGATCGAGCCCCAGCACCTGCTGGCCCTGCAAGGCGATGGCGACCTCGAAGACACCCAGACCGAACATGCCCAGCAGCGCCAGCAATAACAATACATTCACCGACTGGGTGTTGTGCGCAGCAGGCCGCATCGTAACCGGGCCGGTTGTGGGCGAAATAGCGGGCAGCCAGCGCCAGACCGCCAGCCAGATCACGCCGCCGCCGGCGGCCGCGGCAAAGAACGGCGCCGAAAACGAACCACCCGCTCCCACCTCCACCAATCCCCCGACCTGCAGATCCGTGAGCCAACCGCCGAGCAGGGGCCCCGCCATAAAGCCCAGCGTGGTGGCGGCAGTCATCCAGGCGAAGCGGCGTGCCCGCGCTTCCGGTAAGCTCGTATCACTCACATAGGCCAGGGCCACGGGCAAGACGGCGGACACCAGGGCTCCGCCGAGACCGCGCGCCAGGTAGGCCAGCCACAGGTTGGTCGCCAAACCGAAGGACGCGAGGGCGACCACGCAGCCGCCCAGGCCCAGCAGGATCACCGGCCTTCGGCCGATACGGTCCGAGACCCTTCCCCACAGCGGCGCACCCATGAACAGCGCGAACATGTAGATCGCGGCGATCATGCCGGTGTGCCAGGCGACCGAAAAGCGGGCCGCATCGCCCAGCAGGCGTTCCAGCAGGAAGGGCAGTAAAGGCAACACGATGCCGTACCCCACATAGACAGTGAAGACCGCCGCCATGAGCAAAAAGAACGGCAGCGTCGCCAGTCCGTTGTGTTGCCGTACGGTTACCATGTATGCGCCTCGGTCGTCGTGCGACCCGTTGCCTCGGTTTGTGTGGTCATGTCACGTTCCTCATTGCGTCGGGCGTACAGACGCATGGGTTAGCAGGGCCAGTACGGTAATCATGGAAACGGCTCCACATCGCTCGCCGTCACCTTGGTCCGCCGGCGGCGTGCCCACCACAACACCGCCGCCCCAAGCAGGGCGGATGCCAGCGAACCGGCCACAACGCTCAAGCGCGCGCTGCGAAACAGCGCCGGATCGGAAAACGCCAGGCCGGCGATGAACAGGCTCATGGTGAAGCCGATGCCGGCGATCAGCGCCACGCCGTAAAGCTGCCACCAACCGCTTCCGTCCGGCAGCTGCGCCACGCCGACGCGCACGGCGAGCCACACGGCGCCGAATATGCCCAGTTGCTTGCCGACAAACAGCCCCAGCACAATGCCCAACGACGCTGGCAAAACCAATGTGCTGACAGTGGCCATGGAGAGCACGATGCCGGAATTGAAAAACGCGAACACCGGTACCACGCCGAGCGCCGCCCAGGGATAGAGTGAATGCTCGGCCTCCCGCAACGGCGAAAAGGACCGGCCGTTTTGGCTTGCCTTCAGCGGACTCGCGAGACCGATGGCCACCCCGGCAAGGGTCGCGTGCACGCCGGATTTGAGCACGGCAAGCCACAGAAACACGCCGACGATGACGGAGGCCGGAATCCGCGTGACCTTGTAAAAATTGAACAGCCCCAGTGCCGCAATCCCGAGGGCCGCCAGCAGCAGTGAGGACGTGGCGCGCTCGCCGCCGAGGCGAACCGCGCGGCGCCAGCAAAATACCCACGGCAGCCAGGCCAAAGAGCAGGACCGCCCAGGTCCGCAATCGACCGGGATGGAGTGCACCGCGCAGCCCCAGGGTCAGGGCCAGGTTGCCCCACCCATGCACGAAAGTACCGACAATAAAGATCCAGCCGAACGGCTCGTTTGCCAGGTTGCTGACATAGCCGCCCCTCCAGTCGATGTCAGCGCCCACCAAGTGCATCACCACAAGCGCTGTGACGAACGCCACCACAACACCCAGCAGGCCCTGCAACCCATAGCGCCTCACCGGCCATGTAAGGGCGCGCGCCTTTCTCATACCTGCGACAACGCCTGCACCGGGAAACACTCAGCCACGCGTACACCGCCGCGGCGAATCCACACCTTGACGTGGTATATGTCGTCGCCCGGCATATCGAAGTAATTGCCGCAGGTGACGCTGTCGACGATGCGCATAGGTTCGAGCTTTTTCTGCTCGGCACCCAAAGGTACGACTCTCCAGAATGGCTTTACATGATGAGCAAACATGTCTTGCCCCCCTAATCCTGGCGGACTGAATTTTTTTCTTCTTGCGGCGCTCTCAGGAACCAGAGTTGATACAGCGAGATCAGGATCTGTCCCGCCCACGCCAGCCCGAGCAGGATACCGGCCGCCACCACCGTGTAGGCGTAGACCGGGTCCCACTTGGTCAGGAACCAGGCCAGGATATCGACAAAGATCACCGCGAACGGCAGCACCATCAGGGTCGCCTTGAACCAGGTCGCCAAGGCGGCGAGGCGGAAGATGAGGCCGATCCCCAGGGCGACCAGTCCGACGCCGAACAGGTGGATGTGGGACAGTTTCATCAGCGTATGCAACGACTCGCCGGTATCCACCTCGGCGACCGACTGGATCCCCTCGTAGGTGGAGAGATCGGGGACGTCGAGCCCGGAGGCCGGGCTGTGGCATTGCAGGCACGAGCGTTCGAAAATCGGCCGCACGGTGTCGCGGTAGCCCCGCTCGGGCGCGCCGGACTGGAGCCAGGCCACGATTTGATGGCGGTCTTCAGCTTGTTGGATATAGCCGGCCATGGGGCCGCGGATCGCCGCCTCCAGCCGCGTGCCGCTGCGGTTGCCGTAATAGTTGTAGACGATATCCTCGATGGAGACACCGGGCTTGTCATCGTAGCCCTCAAAACTGGTGTACAGATACACCAGCGCCATCAGATAGCCGACGCCCATGAGCAGCAGAAACGCCGTATAGAGCAGCTTCTCGCTCAGCGTGCAGTCGTAGAAACGACGCGCTCTCGTCATCATATATCGTCTCCTTTATCATGCCCGGCACCGCGTCTCAGAAACGCCCGGCCCGCAAATCCGACTGTCCGCTGCGTTCTCGCAACATCATCACCGTTGGGGTGGGTCATCTTTGTCCTCCTCCCTTGCATTGGAACGTTCCACCAGCTGCCGCCATTGGCCCGGGCGTGGAAAAAACATCGGCACCCGCCGTCGATAGGCGCGGTATTCGTCACCAAACCGTTCAACCATCCGTTTTTCCTCACTGCGCGCCAGCAAGCCGTAGACCAGCACGATGACGGGAAACAGGCCCACCGAGAACAGCGTCGGCCAATGCACCACACCCTCGCCGAAGAGTCCGACGAACAACCCCGTATACTGAGGATGTCGCACCAGGCCGTACAAACCTGTTGTCGCCAGCCGGCTCTGCCGATGCGCGCGGTAGAGTTCGCGCCAGCCTTGTATGAAAATGCCGATACCGACAAACAGCAGCGCATAGCCGAGCAGCATCGAGATCAGCATGCCGGTCTCGCCCAGGCCGATCAACGAGGACCAGAGGTTGGCGTTGAGATTGTATCTGTCCAGGCCGGAAAACCGCGCGAGCAGGTAAATGGTGAGCGGGAACCCGTACATCTCCGCATACAGCGCGATGATGAACGCCTGCACCACCCCGGCGCCCGCCCACTCGCGCCATGTTTTGGGGGCGAAATATCGGTAAAACAGCCAGGACGCCACCACGATCATGATCGCGGCGATGCCCCAGGCGCCGGAATGCGCAATATTTTCTTTCATGTGAAATTCTTTCCATTGATGCTGCGTCAGCGGGCGCACACCAAAGCCCGCCGGACAGCCACGCTCATGCAGACTTACTTTTTCTGGTTCTTCATCCCATGCTGGCGGTGCTGCCGAAGGTATTTTTCAGGCTCCGCCTCGAATGCCTCCAGGCAGGTCCCGGCACAGAAGTAGTAAGTCTTACCCTGATAGACGCACTCCTCGATGGCGGTCGTACGGCTGACCTCCATACCGCACACCGGGTCCTTGAAGCTGCGTTCGTTGCTTTGTTGTTTCATCGCTGTCTCCTTCTCGTTATTGCAATCCGGTGCTGAATCACCGCTGCCATAGAACATGAGCGGCTTCCAGAGGAATCGCCACGCCATCCCGGTGCGGCAGGAGCCGCGCGGTATAGTCCGCCGCCGGGCGGGCGGCCGGCACCTCTGCGCGATAAGCGTAGCCGTTGGCCGCACCTACCAGTTGTCGACTCCGTATCATCTCCACGCACTCCGGTGCGGTACCGCTCACGCCGTTGGCATACAGCTCAACCCGCACGGCGTCCGGGTCGAGCTCATCGAGATACACCTGCGCCTCGAATACGTGCCGCTCGTCATCGGTCTCCACCCGCACCTCGCCGAAGCGCAGCGCGGCCCATTCCTGGTCCAGCGCGTGCCGCCAATCGACCAGGTCCGCGCCGATTTTGCCTTGGTCGGCAGACCGCGCGCGGTAGGCCGACGCCGCCGGCAGGTAGTATCGCTCGGTGTATTCGCGCACCGCCCGATTGCTGGAAAAACGCGGCGCCAGGCGCGCCATGCTCTCGCGCATCCGCGCCACCCAGGCGGTGGGGATGCCCTGCGCGTCGCGGCTATAGAACGCGGGGATCACCTCGCGTTCGAGCAGGTCATAGAGCGCTTCCGCCTCCAGCGCATCCCGGGCCGGGTCGTCATCGTGTTCCCGGCCGTCGCCCAGCGCCCAGCCCACCTCCGGCGTGTAGGCTTCCGCCCACCAGCCGTCCAGTTCCGACAGGTTGAGGCCGCCGTTGACCAGCACCTTCATGCCGCTGGTGCCGCTCGCCTCCCACGGCCGGCGCGGGGTGTTGAGCCAGACATCCACGCCCTGCACCAGGTGCCCGGCCACATGCATGTCGTAGTCGCTGAGGAAAATGACCCGGGCGCGCGCCTCGGGCCGCCGTGTGAAGTGTATCCACTGCTGGATCAGGGCCTGCCCGGCTTGGTCCGCGGGGTGGGCCTTGCCGGCCATGATGAGCTGCACCGGGCGTTGCGGGTTGGTCAGCAGGCGCAGCAGTCGCTCCGGGTCGTGCAGCAGCAGGTTCGGCCGCTTGTAGGTGGCAAAGCGGCGCGCGAAGCCCAGCGTCAGGGTATGGCAATCACAGCTATGCCCGGCACCCTCGACCTCCTCTTGCGGCGCGCCGGCGGCGGCCAGCTGCCGGGCCGCGCGGGCGCGGGCGTAGTCGATCAGCGCCGTGCTGGCGGCCGTGCGGAAGCGCCACAGATCGGCGTCGGAGACAGACTGAATGTCCTGCTCCAGGGCCTCCGTCGGCCCCAGCCAGCGATCCTTGCCGCAGGCCCGGGTCCAGAGATCGTCGGCGGCCGCCGAGTCCCAGGTCGGCATATGCACGCCGTTGGTCACGTGCCCGACCGGCACCTCGTCCACCGGCCAGCGCGGAAACAGCGGCGCGAACAACCTGCGGCTCACCTCGCCGTGCAGGCGGCTGACGCCGTTCACCGCGCCGCTGCCGCGGATCGCCAGGTAGGCCATGTTGAACGGTTCCGCCGCGTCGTCCGGATGGCGGCGGCCCAGGGCCAGCAGCTCGTGGAGGCTGATGCCGAGTTGCGTGCGGGCGTAGCCCCCCAGGTGGTGTTCGACCTGGGCCGGCGCGAAGCGGTCGAAGCCGGCGGCCACCGCCGTGTGGGTGGTGAACAGATTGCCCGCCCGGGTGACCGCCAGCGCGGCTTCGAAAGGCTGGCCGGTGGCCTGCATGAAATGGCGCGCCCGTTCGAGCACGGCGAGCGCCGCATGGCCTTCGTTCAGGTGGCAGACCTGCGGCTCGATGCCGAGCGCGGCGAGCAGGCGCCAGCCGCCGATGCCGAGGATCAGCTCCTGCATCAGGCGCTGATCCGGCCCGCCGCCGTACAGCTCGCTGGTGATGCCCCGGTAGGGCGGGTAGTTGGCCGCGTCGTTGCTGTCCAGCAGGTAGAGCCGCACCCGGCCCACCCGAACCTGCCAGGCGCGCAGCCAGATCGGGTGGCCCGGCAGGTCGAGCTTCAGCCGCAACCACTCGCCATCGGGGCGGCGCAACGGCGTGACCGGCAACTGCCCCGGATCGTTGTACGGATACAGCGCCTGCTGCGCGCCGTCCGGGTCGATCAGCTGGCGAAAATAGCCTTGCTGGTAGAGCAGCCCCACGCCGATCACCGGCACGCCCAGATCGCCGGCGGCCTTGAGCTGGTCGCCCGCCACGTTGCCCAGCCCGCCGGAGTAGATGGGCAGCGCCTCGCTCAACATGAATTCCATGCTGAAATAGGCGACACTGTTCAGTGGCGCTTGCGGATGGGCCTGCTGAAACCAGGCGGGCGCCTCCGCCGCCGCGCGCCTGGCCTGCACCAGCGCATCGACATTCCGCCGAAATGCGGCGTCGGCCAAGGCATCCCGCAGCTTCTCGCGCGACACAGTCTGCAGGACGACCCAGGGGTTGCGGGTCAGATCCCAGAGTGACGGATCCAATTGCCGCCATACCTGGTCGGTGGCATGGTTCCATGACGACCGCATGTCCAGGGCCAGCTCGGCCAGGGCGTCGATACCCCCGACGTCGGTATGCAGCAGGCCGTAGAGCGGCTGGCTGACTGGTGTTTCATTGTTCATGGGTTCTCCTTCGTCGTTTCGATCAGGACCCGCGCCCGTTGGCAGACGTTCTCCACCGTGAAGCCGTATTGGCGCAGCATGTCCGATGCCGGCGCCGAGGCGCCGAAGCGATCCACGCACAGCACCGCGCCGCGCTCGCCCACGTAGCGGCACCAGCCCTGGCTCGCGCCGGCCTCGACCGCCAGCCGCGCCGGGATGGAAGGTGGCAGCACCGAATCGCGATACGTTTTTGTTTGGGCCTCGAACAGTTCCCAGCTGGGCATGGAGACCAGGCGCACGGCGACGCCCTCGTCCCGCAGGCGCTCGGCCGCGGCCACGATCAGCCCGACCTCGGCGCCGCTGGCGATCAGGATCAGCGCGGGCTCGCCGCCCGGCGCATCTTCCAATAGGTACGCCCCGCGGCGCAGGCCGTCGGCCGGCGCATAGCGGCCGCGATCGAGGGTGGGCAGCGTCTGCCGGCTCAGCACCAGCGCCACCGGCCCCCCGCGCGTCTCGATGGCGACCCGCCAGGCGGCCGCGGTCTCGTTGGCGTCGGCGGGGCGGATCACGGTGAGATTCGGAATCGCCCGCAGCCCGGCCAGCTGCTCCACCGGCTGGTGGGTGGGGCCGTCCTCGCCGAGCGCGATGCTGTCGTGGGTGAACACATGCACCACGTGCAGCCCCATCAGCGCCGCCAGCCGCAGCGGCGGCCGCATGTAGTCGGAAAAGATCAGGAAGGTCGACCCGTAGGGAAGGGTGCCACCGTGCGCCGCCAGGCCGTTGACGATGGCGCCCATGGCATGCTCGCGCACGCCGAAGTGCAGGTTGCGCCCGGCATGGCTCCAGCCGCCGCGGTCGGAACCCTCGCTGTGCTCGCCCGCCGCGGCCGGCGGGTTGAAATCGCCGTAACCTTCGAGCGCGGTATGGGTGGAGGGATCGAGGTCCGCCGAGCCGCCGGTCAGCGCCGGCAGCCGCGCCGCGATCGCGTTCATCACCTTACCCGAGGCGACCCGCGTGGCGAGGCCCTTGGCGTCGGCGGGAAACACCGGGATGTCCGCGTCCCAGTCCGGCGGCCACTCGCCGCGCAGGCTGCGGCGCAGTTCCCCGGCCGGCTCGGGGAAGGCCTGGGCATAGGCCGCCAGGCGCTCGTGCCACGCCGCCTCGTCGCGCTCCCCGCGCGTCAGTGCCTGGCGAAAATGCGCCAGCGCCGCGTCGGGGATCAGGAACGGCGGCTCGGACGGCCAGCCGAGATTCTGCTTGGTCAGGCGCACCTCGTCGGCGCCGAGCGGCGAGCCGTGCGCCGCGAAACTGTCCTGTTTGTTGGGCGAGCCGTAGCCGATGTGGGTGCGCACCCGAATCAGCGAGGGCCGCGCCGTCTCCGCCCGGGCGGCCTGCAGCGCGGCGTCGATCGCCGCCAGGTCGTTGCCGTCCGCCACCGTCAGCGTCTGCCAGCCGTAGGCCTCGAAGCGCCGGGCGCGATCTTCGGTGAAGGTGATGTCGGTGCCGGCGGCCAGCGAGACGCGGTTGTCGTCGTACAGGCAGATCAGCTTGCCGAGCTGGAGGTGCCCGGCCAGCGAGGCCGCCTCGGCGGCGACCCCCTCCATCAGGTCGCCGTCGCTGACCAGCGCATAGGTGGCGTGGTCGATCACCTCGAAGCCGGGGCGGTTGTAGCGCGCCGCCAGTTGCGCCTCGGCGATCGCCATGCCGACCGCATTGGCCAGCCCCTGCCCGAGCGGCCCGGTGGTGACCTCCACCCCCGGTGTCTGGCCGCGCTCGGGGTGCCCCGGCGCCTTGCTGCCCCACTGGCGGAACTGCTTGATATCGTCCAGCGAGAGGTCGTAGCCGCTCAGGTGCAGCAGACTGTAGAGCAGCATCGAGCCGTGTCCGGCCGAGAGCACGAAACGGTCGCGGTCGATCCAGTCCGGATTGCGCGGGTTGTGCTTGAGCCAGCGGGTCCACAGCACGTAGGCCATCGGCGCCGCGCCGAGCGGCAGACCGGGATGGCCGCTGTTCGCCTGCTGCACGGCGTCCACCGACAGAAAGCGCACGGTGTTGATGCAGAGCTGATCGAGTTCGTCTGCCATGCTCGCTCCTTGAAGTTATAGGCAATGCGCGTCAATGTCGCGTCGTGTTGTTGCCGCTGCGCGTCAGCTGCAGCAGCAACCGCCTTTGCCCTTGGGTTCCTTGGCCGTACCGGCGGTATCCACGGCGTAGCCGGCCTCCTGCACCGCCGCGTTCAGTTGTTCGGGCGAGGTCAGCCGCTCGTCGTATTGCACCGTGGCTTCGCCGGCCGACAGCGATACGTTGATCTCGCCGACCCCGGGGACGGCTTTGAGCGCGTCCGTGACCTTGCCGGTGCAGCCGCCGCAGCTCATGCCGGCGATTTTCAAATGTTCAGTTTGCATGGTGGTGCTCCTTTTCAGTGGATTGAATAAAAACGGCGCGCTAATAGCCTTCGCACGGCCAGCGCGCCGTCGGGGTCAAGCAACAAGGTGACGCTGTGCGCAGGCTGACGTCTGTAACTGGCTCATGTCTGTCCGGTCTTGGTCAGCGCTTTGGCTTTTGCGGCAACCCGGTTCAGCAGATCGCGCCATGACCTGGCGAAGGCGTCCACGCCTTCCTCCTGCAACCGCCCCGCCAGGGCATCGATATCGACACCGGCCTGTGCAAACTCGGCGAGCAGCGCGTCGGCGTCGCCGCCGTCGGCCGGCAATTCACCTCGTATCTTGCCGTGATCGGCGAAGGCGAGCAGCGTCTTCTCGGGAATGGTGTTAATGGTATCCGGCGCCGCCAGCGCCTCGAGATACAGGGTGTCCGAGGCAGCGGGATCCTTGGTACCGGTGCTGGCCCACAGCAGGCGTTGCGGTTGGGCGCCGGCCTCGGCCAGTGTCTGCCAACGCGTTGTTGCCAGCAGCTCGCGATAGGCCTGGTAGGTGCGCAGGGCGATGGCGATGCCGAGACGGTTGCGCAGCGCGTCCGGCACCTGATCCTGGACGGCGACGTCCCAGCGGCTGATGAACAGCGAGGCCACGCAACCGACCGCCGGATCGAGGCCGGCGGCGAGGCGCCGCTCGATGCCGCGCATGTACGCTTCGGCAGCGGCGAGATAATGCTCGCGGGAGAACAGCAGCGTGACGTTGACCGGCACGCCGGCGAAGATCGCCTCCTCGACCGCGACCAGGCCGGCGGGGGTGCCGGGGATCTTGATGAACAGATTCGGCCGCTGCGCCCGCGCATGCAGTTCCACCGCGGCCTCGACGGTGTCGGCCGCGTCGTCCGCCAGCGAGGGCGACACCTCCAGCGAGACCCAGCCGTCGACGCCGCCGGTGGCGGCGTGGACCGGACGAAACAGATCGGCGGCCTGGACTAAATCTTCCAGGGCGAGTTCGAAGAACAGGGCCTCGCCCGACTTGCCGCCGCGCGCCTTGTCGTGGATGGAGTCATCATAGGCGTCGCTGTGCTGGACGGCCTTATCGAAGATCGTCGGGTTGGAAGTCAAGCCCGTCACGCCCAGTTCGTGGATATAACGCTCCAGGGTGCCGCCGGTCAGCAGCTCGCGCGTGATGTTGTCGAGCCACAGGCTCTGTCCGAGATCATGCAGTTGTTGTGTGACCTTCATAATTCCTCCTGTCGTGTATGACCGGCGCCGTCATTGCGCCGCCTCCGGGCCGGATTTATGCCTTGGTGTCAAAATAGGCATGCAGTTCTTCCTCCGTCGGCTGTTTCCGGAACACGACCTGATCGTCGACGATCAAATTCGGTGAATGCCGTATGCCAAATTTTTGAACGAGGTCGGCGCAGTCTTCCACGAAACACAGACGGTACGGAATCCGCAAGTGTTCGAGTTCCTTTTCCAGGTGTTTACGGTGTGTACAGTCTTTCGTCGCGATGATCATTACGTCCATAGTCTTCTCCTATAAAGCTGCATACTGCGAGTTCCGCAATGAGTGGTCTCGTCCGGCGCCGTCACGCGGACGCCTCCGGCTCGGGGTTGTGCCAGCCGCGGTGCGCCGCGATGAGCGCGTCCGCGGCGGGGGGTCCCCAACTGCCGCATGCGTACGGCACGGCCGGGTGATGTGTTTCCAGCACCGGATCCACCACCGCCCAGGCGGCCTCCAGGCAATCCTCGCGGGCGAACAGCGCGCCGTTACCGGCCATGGCGTCCCCCAACAGGCGCTCGTAAGGCGCTAGTTCCTCCGGCTGTTCGTCCAACAAGAAGAGCTCGCGCTGCTCGCCGGTGAACTCCTGGCCCGGGCGCTTGACGCGCGCGGCCAGGGCGATGGCCGAACGGGGCGAGAGCCGGATGCGCAGGTAGTTGGCGCGGCCGTCGGCCGGCGCCGAATCGTCGAACAGCCGCTGCGGCGGCGGCTTCAACTCCACCAGCACCTCGGCCGCCGTCCCGGCCAGGCACTTGCCGGCGCGCAGATACCACGGCACCCCCTGCCAGCGCCACGAGTCGATGCACAGGCGCAGGGCGCAGAAGGTCTCGACATCGGAGTCCGGCGCCACCCTCGGTTCGTCGCGGTAGCCGGCGTACTGGCCGCGCACCAGATCGTCGGGCGCGAGCGGGCGCATGGCGCGAAACACCTTGTGTTTTTCGGCATGCACGGCGCCGTAGTCCTGGTAGCCCGGCGGCTCCATGGCCAGCAGGGCGACGATCTGGAACAGGTGGTTTTGCACCACGTCGCGCAGCGCGCCGGCGCTGTCGTAAAACCCGCCGCGCCCCTCCACGCCGAACGACTCGGCCAGGGTGATCTGCACGCCGGCCACGTGCTCACGGCTCCAGATCGGCTCCAGGAAGGAATTGGCGAAGCGGAAATAGAGGATGTTCATGATCGCTTCCTTGCCGAGGAAGTGATCGATGCGGAAGATCGCATCCCGCGGGAACACCGCGCGCAGCACGCGGTTGAGCTGCCGCGCCGAGGCCAGGTCGCGGCCGAAGGGCTTTTCGACGATGACGCGCGCCTGGCCGGCCAGGCCGGCGGCATCGAGCCCGCTGACCACCGTCTCGAACAGGGCGGGCGGGATGGCGAGATAGTGCGCCGGGCGGCGGGCCTCGCCCAGCGCCTGTTTGAGGGCGTCGAAGGTGCCGGGGTCGTTGTAGTCGCCGCTGACATAGTCGAGCAGGGAGCGCAGCCGCTCCAGCGCCTGCCGGTCATCGGCGCCGCCGGCGTCCTCGACGGCGTCCGTGGCACGCTGGCGCAGCTGCGCCGCACTCCAGTCGGAGGACGCCACGCCGATCACCGGCACGTTGAGGGCGCCGCGCTTTACCATGCCGTAAAGCGCCGGGAAGATCTTCTTGTACGCCAGGTCCCCGGTGGCGCCGAACAGTACCAGCGCGTCGGACGGCGGTGCATCGCCGTTGCCGGGTTCCATTTCAGTCTGCTCCCTGTTTTTCGTCATGGCTGCCTGACCCGCGTTTCTCATCACCCTGCTAAACAATAAACCGGTCCCAGTCCGCATAGGAGTCCTTGATCCGCCCGCGCGGGATGGCCAGGACGATCAGCAGCGCGCCGCAGATCACGCTGTTCCAGACCGCCGCCGACGAGGCGACGCCGTCGAGCAGCCATGGCGCGGCGATCAGCCAAATGCCAAACGGGATGTTGATAAAGCGCGTGGCGCGCCCAACCTCGGCCAGGGCGATGATGGTGAACGTCACCACCAACAGACCGACCAGGTGATCACTGTCGGCCATGGCGCCGGCGCTGTCGAAGCTGAGCCGCGTGAAGGTGAGCCAGACGCCGATGGCGATGCTGAGCAGCAGCGTCCAGGGATAGGTCACGCCGCGGGTGGCCTGCGCCCATTGCTCGCGGGGCGTGGCGGCCAGCCCTTTTGAGGTATCGTCGCTGCCGCCGTCCATGGCGTCACCGGTCCAGAAGGTACGCCAGAAGGGTTTACCCTGCCTGCGCGCCCAGACCAGGAACTGGCCCATGGCGACGAACTCGTTGAGCGAATAGGGGATCATCACCGCCATCGCCAGCGCGGCGATCAGGCACAGGCTGCACCAGGTGCCGATCACGATCGGCTGGATGATGACGAAATAGATGCTCACCACGCCCAGCGGCAGGATCAGGATGGCCAGGCCCAGCACCATCCACGGCATGGTGCGCCAGCGGGTCTTGCCGGCCATCCAGACCATCACCAGTTCGAGCGTGTAGACGATGGCGCCCAGCGCGCCGTCGGCGATCGGCCAGGCCTTGGAGACATCCGAGGTGATGATGGTCTCGGTGCCGTTCATGACGCCCTGCTTCTCGCCGACGCCGGCAAAGAACGGCTCCCAGACACCATCAAGATGGCCGAGCTGGTAGGCGCCGAGAATACGGGAAATCAGAAACCCGATCAGCGCCAGCACCCCGATGGGCATGCGCTGCAGCCAGGTCGATGGGCAATAGGCCCAGCCCGGCGGCACGTCCGGCTTGCCCATCATGCCGGCCATGCTCATGCCCGGCATCATGGGGATCAGCACCGACAGCGCGATCACCAGCGCGCCGACCAGGGTGCCGTTGGCGTAGGCCTCGGGCAACGGCGTCCAGAACACCAGCGGCGCGAACAGCAGCCACAGGCCGACGAAGGCGTTGGCCCACTGCGCCCAGGGGTTGCGGCGCCAGGCGTCCGCGGACAGGGCGCTGAAGACGATCACCAGGACACCGCTGATGACATCACTCCAGCTCATCAGCAGGTTGCGCAGCTCGAACGGCGCCAGGTCACGTTCGGCCATGACCCGCAGCTGGTTGGCGTCGGGGGCGAAGTCGCTCATGTAGCCGAGCGTGAACGGGCTGGTCAGCAGCCACAGGCCGAGCATCAGGTTGAGATAATGTGGCCACAGCATGTTGCGATGGCTTTCGACCATCATGTCGCCGCCATCGTGCCCGTGCCCCGCATGCCCATTGCCCCCGGCGTCACGCGGCACCAGGGGCATGCCGCACTTGGGGCAACTGCCCGGTTCGCTGCGCACGATCTCCGAGTGCATGGGGCAGGTGTATTCGGTCGCCTGGCCTCCACCGGGCCGGGCATGCCGATGGCCGGCGTGCGCGTCCTGCGCATCAGGTTCGCGGTGTTCGTCATGTGCGTGATGTTCGCCTTGTGCTTCGGACGGCACGCTGCGCGATTCCAGTGCCATGCCGCACTTGGGGCAGCGGCCCGGTTCACTGGCCACGACTTCGGGGTGCATGGGGCAGGTGTACTCGGCCGCCTCCGCCGCGTCGGCGGTTTCCGCCGGCTCCAGGGCGGTGCCGCAGCGCGGACAGTTGCCGGGCGAGGACTGGCAGACCTCGGGATGCATCGGGCAGCTATGCAAGTGGCAGCCCGGCGCGGCGACCGTTTCGGACCGGGCGGGCGTTTCCTCTTTCTTCTCCAAAGACGCGGGCAACTCCAGGCCGTGCTCGCGGTACCAGCCGAGCGGGTCGGCCTGTAACGCGGCCACCATTTTCGGCAGCGACTTGCGCAGCGTATGGCGCGGTTCCCAGCCCAGCACGTCGCGGGCGCGGCTGATGTTGAGCGCATAGTGGTCGTTGGCCCGGTCGATCATCCACGGCTTGATGAACTGTTCCCCGGGAAGCAGACCCTGCGCCCAGGCACCCACCTTGGCGATGGGCCCGGGGACGTTATGCGTCTCCGACGACTCGCCGCGGATCAAACGCATGAAGGTATGCTGCAGTTCGTCGTAGCTGAGCGTCTCCGGCTCGCCGATCAGAAACACAGACTCAGGCGGCAATTGCCCGCGACGCTCCACGGCCCGCTCAATGGCGTCCACTGCATCCTCCAGGTGCAGGTAGGCCTGGCCGTGCGAGGTCTCACCGGAATAGAGGTGGCCGGCGAGCTGGCGCTCGTAGATGCGCTGGATCTGGTGTGCCAGCGGCGGCGAGTGGCAGACGTCGTCGTAGACGCCGGCGAAACGCAGCAGCACGGCGGGAATATCACCACGCTCCGCGCGGATGAGTTTCTCGGTGCGCACCTTCGACTCGGGATAGGCCCAGGTCGGCTCCAGCGGCCAGTCCTCGGTGATGAATTGGCCCGGCTCGCCCGGCCGGTGCACCAGCATGGTGCTGGAGAAGATGAACTGCTCGACCTCGAAGCCGCCCTCGCGCAGGCCGCGCAGCAGGCGGCGCGTGCCCTCGACCGTGACCTGGTCGTACTTCGGGCTCGGCTTGCCGAGGAAATCGAAATAGGCGGCTAGATGGATCACGCTGGCGATGCGGCCGCCGTGGTGCGCGCGCAGCACGCGCAGCCCCTCCCGCACGCTGTCGTCCGACGTAAGGTCGACCGGTATGTAGACACAGTCGGGCGGCGGCGGAGAGGGCGCCTTGCGTTCGAAACCGACGACGTTGTCGAAGCGTTGTTTCAAACGCTGCATCACCGCATCCCCGATGCGGCCGGCGGCGCCGGTGATCAGGACGATATCTCCCTTGGGTGCCATGGCGTTACTCCTCTTCAAATTCCGGAATCAGGATAGTGGTGCCGTGTCGATACCGGGATCGATGCGCCAGAACGGCGATCCATCGTCGTGTTCGCCGGCAACTTGCGGGGGCTAGTGTATTCGTATTTTCGCGGCATGATTCGCGGGCTCCTTAATTTCTCTTTGCGCCGATAGTAGCCGGTGCGAACAGCGCAAGCATTGACCATTCACAATGCCGCGGCCATTGCGATATTTCGATCATCCGCGGCGTGGCGAACCCGGCATCACAACGGCTCGTGTTTCCAGAGACGCTGCATCTGCAGATACATGAACGACGCCGTCCAGGTAATCAATCCCAGGCCGGTTAACGCCTCCATACCGGCCATGAAGCGAAACGGCCCTGTCGGCACCAGGTCGCCGTAACCCAGCGAGGTATAGTTGGTGAACGAGAAATAGATACACTCGGCCAGCCCGGCGGCGCGGCCGCCGGCAATCGCGCCAAAGCCGTCTCCCTCGTTCAGCCATAAATAGGCCAGACCGAACAACCCCACCTCGAGCACATGCGCAACAAACAGGCCGCATACTACAATCGACAAATGCCAGCGATGCCAGGTAGAGCTGCGATGCAACCGGCCGGCCAGCCACTGCATGAGACCGAGGGCTTCGTAATGTAAAATGACGCACACCACAACCACGATCAATGTAACGCTTAGCGTGACCAACATGCGCAAACTCCGTCGAAGCTGTCACCGCTGCGGCTGAGCATTTCCTCTTGCCTTTGAGCGCAACAAGAACCTGTGCCGGCGGAAATGATCGGCATGGCCGATAACGAGACGACCATCACCATGCCGCTCCCGGCCTTCATCGTCTGCATGCTTCACCATACTTTGCCTCTATGCCCATAGCTCCAGAACAAAATTCGACATCACCGCGTTCAAGATGTCGTTGCGGGTAATGATGCCCGCCAACACCCCCGCCTCGACGATCGGCATCGCCCCGACACGCCGGGCGACGAGCAGGCGGGCAACATGGCGCACATCGGTATCCGGGCTTGCCGTCAACACGGGCGTTTTCATCAGCAGTTCGACACGAGCGCTCGACGCGCGCGGCCGCTGCGGCCGGTAGTTGTCGCCAAGGCCTGCCGCGTAATGCAGAATGTCCCGGTCCGACACGATACCCACCAACCTGCCCGATTCCGAAACGACAGGCAGATGGCGGAACCGGCTTTGCCGCAGCACGTTCAAGGTTTCATCAACGGTCGTTTCGGGCGCCAGGCTCACCACCGGCGTACTCATGATCCGTTGCGCAAACAGGACGGCGCCCCCTTGCGGCAACTCGCTCACTGTCCGGTAGGCCCGCTCGGCACCCGCCTGCCGCCCCTCTCTGCCAACGTCGTGGCGCTCTTCTTCGTCTATGGGGCGTGAGGCGGTAATCGCCTCCGTCTTCGCCACCCCGGCCGGCTTGAACAGCTTTTCAAGGGGCATGATCTCGGCGCCGTTCAATCCCTGGATGATGAAAGTCATCGCTTATCGCCCTCGCAACGCTTCGTCACGCTTATGCGCTCTCGCGTTCACATTGATTGCCTTATTCATGATCGCGCTGCCTGAGCCGGCTCTCAACGCTGCGCCGGCACTCTCGACGATCTGTTCCGGGGCGGACACGCCGGCCAACTCGCTCATCTACCCACAGCACCGATCGGATACGGGATCGCGCAGCGACAGATCGCACCGGCCGCCAATCCCGTCAAATTCGGTATCGCGATAAGCCGGTGCCGTCGAGCAGGCGGGCCGCGGCCGCCGCTTACAATACCTGATGCCATGCACGCCTTTTTAGAACGCCATATCCACGCCGAACGCCAGCATATTCTCGAGATTGGTCGCCGGGTGCTCGTCGACACCGCCGCCGATGGGGGTTTTCTTGTCGCTCTCGAGATTGAAGTGCGCACGCGCATACAGCCCGATGTTGGGGTTGGGATAGTACTTCACGATCGGGGCGAGAAATGAGGCGTCCACGTTGAGCGGCTCGCTGCTGCCCATGGGCAGCTTTTCCAACCCGCCCGGCGCCATCCAGTCGTAGCGCAGGCCCAGCATCCAGTTCGGGTTCATACGCCAGTCCGCCTCGGCACTGAAGCCGGCGCCATCGGTCTCCCAGACCGAATTGGCCGCCATCATATTGCCGCCCCAGGTCGGCGCATCGATGGAGTCGGCGATATAGGTGCCGTAGACATCCCAGTCGCCCCACTGGGCGCGGGCGCCGATGCCCCAACGCGTGATATCCGTGGCCTGATCGGCGTACACAATCGTGCCGCCCATATTCAGGGTCGATATGGCCGCGTCCGGCGCATTGTAATAGAAGGCCGATACCTGGGAGCTTGCCGCGCCGACCATGAAGTCATAACGGCCCATGACATAGGTGTCGTAGCGGTTCTCTTTGGTCCCGTCCGTGTTCACCTTGTCATTGACCGCCATGCCCAGCTGGTACAGGAAACCGCTGCCGAAGCCACCCGGCCGGCCGTGGATGGCGATCCCCGTCTGGTTGGGCGCGTTATAGAGCAGGGGTTCGAAGGGTAAAATGGCGTAGCCCTCATCTCCAGCACTCGTTATCGCGACCGTGTCACCATTGGAATCAGTCAACTGTGAGCTGCTTGGTCCATATGCCGAGCCTTTGGTCAGACCGAACATCTTGCTGGAGAAGGCCAGCGGCAGCAGCGGAATCTGGTTGATGGTGGGCGGGAAGCTGTCGGTTTCCGCCTTGGGCCCGATCGGGTTGAGCTGCTGGCGGTGGGTGGGGAAGGCGTAGAGGCCGGAGGGATCGAAAGTACCGACCTGCACGTTGGCCACGCCCGGCTTGCCCAGGTTGCTGAAAACCAGAAAGGCCCGCTCGAAGGCCACGCCGGAACCTTCCTCCTGGGTGTTGTACTCCGCCTCCAGAAAGTAGCTGAGGTTTTCCCGCGCCGTGCCGGCGAAGAACAGGTTGACGATCTTGGGCACCTCGAAGTCCACCTGCTCGCGGACGCCGTCATTCTTCATCTCGTCGGTTTCCTGCTTGAAGGTGGGGCGCTGGATGTCGGCGCGGATACGCACCGCCATGATCTTGGAAATGTCATCGACCACGACCGACCCCTGCGCGCCCTCATAGACATGCTTGGCCTGGGTGCCGCCATCGGCCGAGCCGGGCATCTGGTAACCGTTCTCCTTGAATTGCTGACCGAATGGTGTCAGGCGCGGTTCGTTGGTATGACACAAGGCGCAGTTTGCCTCATATTTCCGGGCGAAGGCCGGAACAGCCTTGGCGACCCCCATGTCAATGGCAACCATGCCAATGGCTCCGATACTGAGAAGCCCCGTTACCGCACCGCGGCGTATTACAGAAGATATATTTGAACGCATACCGTCTCCTTATTTAAGTGGTCTCTAGCATCTGAAACGGCTCAACACTAACCCTCTCAATCCACTCAACATAATAATCATGCCCGTGGCTTTTATCTCCGTCTCTCTTCTTCTCTATCCATATATTTAATTGCAAGTTTCCTCGTAATACTTAAAGGTATTTTTTGTATTTGGCCAAGACAAACCAACCTCTCGGCCGTCACCCTAACTCTCGAGCAGACCAACAAAAACACTTTGCCAACAGATAGGCCGCCTCGGCGATGTCGTTGCGGCTGGCCGACTGCTTGCTGGAATCCTGCTTAGGGACACTTCTCATTAATTGTGTAACCTCTGCGCAAACAATTATTAGAGGTGCCCTTAGGTCGTTTGCTTATGATCTTCACTCCTTACATTTCAGCCCGATTGTGAAGCCGCAGATGCGGCAGAAACGCTGGTGTGCGCGCGGCATAACGGTCATAGACGGCACCAAATTCTGCCCGCACCGCCCTCTCCTCATAACGCGCCAGCCGCAGGTACATGTAGACCAGCACGGGAAACATCAGCAGCGTCAGGATGGTCGGCCACTGTAGCAGGAAGCCGAACATGATCAGGACGAAGCCGATGTACTGGGGATGACGAACACGGGCGTAGGGTCCTTCGGTCGCCAGGGTGCCGGTTTTTTGGGCTTTATACAGCACGCGCCAGGCGGCGGCGAGCAACCAGAAACCAGCGCCGATGAATAGCATGCTGAGGATATGAAACGGCCCAAAGTGGGGATTGGCCTTCCAACCGAATATCATTTCCAGCAAATGCCCGGCATCGTGGGAGAGCCAGTCCACTTGCGGGTAATTGCTCTGCAGCCAGCCGGAGAGAAAATAGATGGTCAAAGGAAAGCCGTACATCTCGGTGAACAACGCTACCAGGAAGGCAGAAAAGGCACCGAAGCTGCGCCAGTCGCGTTTGCTCTGCGGCTTGAAGAAGCTGAAGGCGAAGAAGATGAAGATCGCCGAGTTGATGATCACCAGCGACCACAGGCCGTAGGCGGGCGCGGTTTCAGTCATGCTTGTGCTCTTCGCCATGGCCGCCGTGCATGAACAGATGCATCAAGGGGCAGGCGAGCAGGATCAGCCACGGCAGCCAACCCAGCGCATGGGCGCGGTGCTCGCTGAACAGGAAGAACCCCGCCACCGCGGTAAAGCCGAGCAGCACAACTCCGCTACGTGAACGCCACCATGGTGCTTTTTGTCTGGCATCCATAGTTACTTCTTCATTCCGCCCGGACCGTGGCGCTGCTGTTGCATCATCTGTTCCATCATCTGCTGCATCATGCCCTGCATCATGTCCATGCGTTTCTCCATCATCTGCTGCCGCTGCTCCATGGACATGCCGGCCGCCTTGTCATCGCCGTTCATGCCCATGGCACCATCGCCCTGCATCATCATGCCTTTGTTCATCTTGCCCATCATCCGGTGCATCTTTTCCATGTGCTGCTGCATCAGGCGCCGACGCTCCTCCGGGTCGTCGCTGTTGTTGATGCGGTCCATCATCTGTTGCATCTCGCGCATGCGCTCTTGCATCTGCTCCATGTCCATCATGCCCATGTCTTGTCCCATCCCTTGGCCTTGCCCCCCCGCCTTGTCTGAGTGGTGGCGGTCATCGGCATAGGCGCCGGGAACGGCCAGGGCGAGCCCCAGAATCATCGGTGCCATCATTGTCTTCATAGCGATCTCCTTGGTCATCGTGTTTGAATCCGCCGCAGCGCGATTCCTCCGTGGTTACCACTTGCTTCACCTGCCATCGGCCTGCGCCAGGTCATTGAGCGTCCAGTCATGATCGAAGTAGTCGAGCCGGGCCGGATGCGTCTCCAGCCAGGCGCGTTGCCCGGCATCAAGATAAGGTTTGACGAATCCCAGTACCCCATCCGGGTACTCTTCAAAAAGATAGTCGTCCTTCTCGAGTATCCAAGCCAGGGTCAAGGTATTTGTCTGGCGGTTTAAAGAGAGACCCTTCGCGGGGTTGCGAAAAAAGGTCCTGATGAGTTCGTCAAGCCGGGCATCCAGGCGCTCGCCGGCAAAGGGCTCCGCGCTGCGGTCGGGGCAACTCACCGCCGCGCAACTGACGGCGAAGATGATGCGCGGGTCATCGAAGCGTTGCAGCAACACCTCTTTTTCGATTTCGCTCAGACTGTAGTCGCGTCCGCCCACCTTGATTGCATCCTTGGACCAGGGATGCTTGATCAGGCTGATCTTGAAACTGGTGATGGAATCGACCGGGTAGGCGTCGATCACCATGCGCATGGCGGTAAAATTGTAGACATTGATCCAGAAGGCCTTGCGTTCGTCCGGGTCTTCGATCGCCGCGGGGTCGATCGCCTCCAGGGTGTCGGCGATGTCGTCCATCAGCGGTCCGGCCTCGCGCTGCATGGCGGCGTAATCGAAGACCGTGGTCTCGACGCCGTTGATGGTCACCGCCGGGCGCCAATACCGTTGCAGCAGTTCCCCGTACAGGGTATTAAAGCGGGCGACATCGCCGGCCGCGGCGGCGCCGACCATGACCAGTCCCGATATCGCCAATAAAATCCTTAACATGTCACGTCACTTGAGCCCTACGGCGGATGTTTGATTCTAGAACCTGGGGGTAACCCCGAGGTCAACCCCTTCATCGGAAATTTCCGTAACCGTTTCAATCAGATGACAAATGGAGTCGCCGTCGGGCACCTTGTCGGGGAGCGCCCGCCAAACATTCAATGCCTGTTCCAGGCGCAGCTGCAGCGCCGTCAGGGCCTGTAACCTGCGCCGGTTTTCCACGATCCTTGCCTGAACCAGGTCCCGCACTTCCGGGCAGGGCGACGTGCCGCGCTCCGCATAACCCAGCAGCCGGCCAATCTCGCTGAGCGTGAAACCGAGCTGCTTGGCCCGGCGGATAAAGCGCACACGGCCGATATCCTGTTCCGGATATAGTTGGTAACCGTTGGCGGAATCCCGCTCAGGACGCAACAAACCCTTGTCGGTGTAGTGACGAACGGTTTCAGCGGTCACCCCCGATCGCCTGGCCAGTTCGCCGACCTTCAAGCGCGAGTGCTTCATTGCGGCCGTATCACCATCTGATGGGCAACGCCACGGCCGATATCTATCTCAGCGACAACGTTCATGCCGGCGGGATCGAGCACCCAAATCTTTGCAGCCTCGCGGCTGGAGACATAAAGTTTGCTCACTGCGGCGACATAGACAACGTGATAGGGTGCGGGCTGAAGATCGATCTTGCCCACACTGTTGTCGGTCAAATCGATCCGGCTCAAGGTCTGATCGCTTTTGCTGGATACGAACAACCAGCGCCCATCTGTAGAGATATCGATGCCGTGCGGCTCGGCACCGACGTCGAAACGGTTTGTCAACGCGCCGCTTTTCAGATTCACGCCGATCACAGTCCCGTCATCGACATCCGCCACAAACAGGCGGGCACCGTCAGGGGACAACACCAGGTGCTCCGGCCCGTTACCCGCCGTGAGTTGGCGCCTGATGCGCCAGTCGTGCGTATCGATCTCACTGACACTCCCCGCTCCGGCATTGGAGACGTAGAGGTACCTGCCGTCGCCGCTGAATACAGCATAGTTAGGCAATGCCCCGGTCTGGATGGTTTTCACGGCCTCCATTGTGTTCAGGTCAACAACGGATATACCGCCCGCGCCGGAGTGCACGGCAATGGCGTGCTTCCCGTCGGGCGATATCGCCGTATGATGCGCCAGCGCAGGCACGGCGACGCGGCGTATCACATGACCGCGCCTGGGCTCGATGATGGAGAGATAAGCGGGGCTTTTCATGGCGGCGGCATCACCACCGGCATGATGGGCCGCATGTTCATCCTCGCTCACTGAGGCCGGCTTAGACATATCCTCCGCAGCACCGCCCTCCACAGGCTGCATGCTCCCTGCCACCAGGTATTCGCTGTTTGGACTGGCCGCCAGACCATGGGCGTTCTCGAGTTCACCGATACGCCCGACGACTTTATCCTCATCGAGATCGATGACGACAAGATCATCGGCGTCACCCGTGGGCACGTACATAAACGGGGATGCGGTGGCCGTGGCCGCCGCCGACACCCACACAGTCATTACCACTGTCAGCAGTATTTTCATCGTCCCGCCCTCATTTCTTCCTGCCACCGAACACATACTTCACCAATGCCACCAACGCCAGCACCACAAGCAACCAGAACAGCAGGCCAAGCGCCCAGTGCCCAAAACCAGCCCCCCAATGCCAATCACCCGAATCATGCATCATCATTCACACCCCGCTCGTTGCTGTTGTGCTGTTGTTCGTCCGCCATGGCCGGCACTGAGAATGCAAACATCATTGTCAAGACCAGCGAGTGCTTATGGATGCTTTTCATGATAGTGGTTCCTCGTTGCCGCCCCGGTGAACGTTCAAACCGAATTTCACCATCCGGACCGTCAATGTTGTTGCCGTAGCCGGACGGATGCCGCCCTACCACCAAAACCGCACGCCCGCCACCACCGCTGCGGCGTCCACGTCTGCGCCGCCCGCCCGGGCCAGATTGGCGCTGTCGCCGAACCTGCGAAACCAGGTGACGCCCACATAGGGCGCAAACTCGCGCCGGATCTCGTAGCGCAGGCGCAGGCCCGCCGTCACACCATTGAGCCCTTCACCGATGCCGAATTCCCGCACCTCGTCGAAGGCATACGAGGTTTCGAAGCGCGGCTGGAGGATCAGGCGTTGGGTCAGGAGCCAGTCGTACTCCGCCTCGAGATCGGCGGACAGATCCCCGTCCTCGCTGAGGCGCAGATTGGCGTCGATCTCGAACCAGTACGGCGCCAGCCCCTGCACCCCGACCAGGGCCGAGGCACGATCCTTGTCGGACCCGGAACCGTAGGCGCGCTGGTAGCCCAGACCCGCCTGGAGATCCCAGAAGGGGGCGAAGCGATGGCTGAACTGGACATCGAAATTTTCCAGCTCGCCGCCTGCGCCGCCGGACACCACGTCTTCACCCTCGGTCTCGATCCACAGCCGGTCGATATCACCGCCGTACCAGAATTGCGCATCCCACAACAGCACATCTTCACTGTCGTTTTCCCTGTATTCCAACCGGTCCAGCATCAGGCTGGCATAGCGGGTGTCGTCGTGGATCGGCAGGGGCCAGCCGGGCTGCGCCTGGAGGCCGGTACCGGCGGCCCACGCCGGGGCGCCTGCCATCAATAAGCCCAGCGCCAGCGCGGTCGCCGCCCGCGCCCGAGGCAAGCGGAAATCATCCTGTAACATCGCGTCCCTCCCGTTCATATTCATACCACCGATACCACGCGGAACATGCCGGCCTTCATGTGGTAGAGCAGATGGCAATGAAAGGCCCAGTCTCCCGGCGCATCGGCGCTGATCTGCGCCGACAGCATCTCGCCCGGCTTGAGGCTGATGGTGTGCTTGCGCGGGCGGTACTCACCGTGCCTGTTCTCCAGCTCCATCCACATGCCGTGCAGGTGGATGGGATGGTCCATCATGGTGTCGTTGACCATGATCAGGCGCAGCCGCTCGCCGTGGCGGAAGACGATCGGGCCGTCCACCTCGGAGAACTTCTTGCCGTCGAAGGACCACATATAGCGTTCCATGTTGCCGGTGAGGTGCAGCTCGATTTCCCGCCCCGGCGCGCGCTGGTCCGGCCACGGCGCCAGGCTGCGCAGGTCGTCGTAGACCAGCACCCTGTGTCCGGCCGTGCTCTCCAGCCCCACGCCCGGATCACTCATGCGGTACTGCGGATTCGTGGCCACCATGGCGGCGCCGGGGCCGTGATTCTCGGGCCCGTGGACCACCTTGCGCCCGGCCAGCACCCAATCCCCCCCGGCCGCATCCATGCGGTGGGCCATGGCGCCCGCGCCCATCTCCATGCCGTCCATCTCATGCCCCATGCCGAGGGACGCCAGCTCGCGCTCCACCGGCTGGGGCCGGGGCGCGGGCAGCGGTCCGCTCATGCCGGCGCGCGGGGCGAGCGTGGCGCGCACGAAGCCGGAGCGGTCCATGGACTCGGCGAAAATGGTATAGGCGCGGTCTTGCTGCGGTTCGACGATGACGTCATAGGTCTCGGCCACGCCGATGCGGAACTCGTCGACGGGCACCGGCTCCACGTTCTGGCCGTCGGCGGCCACCACGGTCATCTTCAACCCCGGGATGCGCACGTCAAAGAAGCTCATGGCCGAGCCGTTGATGACGCGCAGGCGCACCTTCTCGCCCGGACGAAACAATCCGGTCCAATTGGACTCCGAGGGCAGGCCGTTGATGAGATAGGTGTAGGCCGCGCCGGTGACATCGGCGATATCCCGCGAGCTCATGCGCATGCGCCCCCACATGCCGCGTTCGGCCCAGGTCCGGCTCCAGCCCTGCGCGGCGACATCGCGGAAGAAATCCCCCACGGTGCGTTTCTGGTAGTTGTAGTAGCCCTCGCCCTTCTTGAGCCGGGACAGCACCCAGCCCGGATCGTCGAAGGTCCAGTCGGACAGCATGACGACATAGTCGCGCTGGTACTCGAAGGGCTCCGGCTCGGCGGGGTCGAGGATGAGCGGGCCGTAGTGCCCCAGCTGCTCCTGCAAGCCGGAGTGGCTGTGGTACCAGTAGGTGCCGCTCTGTTCGACCGGATAGCGGTACTCGAAGGTCTCGCCCGGCTTGATCCCGGCAAAGGACACGCCGGGCACGCCGTCCATGGTATAAGGCAACAGGATGCCGTGCCAGTGGATCGAGGTGTCCTCGTCCAGGTGGTTGGTCACCCGCAGCACCGCGTCGCGCCCCTGCCGCATGCGGATCAGGGGGCCGGGAATGGAGCCGTTGAGGGTGATGGGCCTGGCGGGCTGCCCGCCGATGCTCATCGGCGTGCGGCGGATGGCCAGCTCGAAAATGTCGCTGTCGCCGTCGACCCGCCTGGCGGCGGTCAGGTTGCCGCCTTTCTGCCAGGCCCAGGCCGGCACCAGGGCGTCCAGCCCGGCCAGCAACCCCATCGCAGCGACACCCTGGATAAAGCGCCGGCGCGGCAGAGTGGACGATTTCCAGGGGTGAGAGTCGTGGTAATCCGCAGTCCTGCGTGTCATCCTTATCCGTCCTCTGGTCATGTACGTGACTGTTAGCGGTTACCATCGTAATCACCGGCGCCTGTCGCCAAGGTGACGTGTGCATTACAATTTTGTAATGTTTTAGTCATCTCACCGGCAGGTGAGGTGCGCTAATTTGGCTGCAGACGGCATACGCTGATTTAACGAGAAGGATCTACCGGCGGGCGATGAAAATACTGATCGTCGAAGACGAACTCAAAACCGGCGAATACCTCAGCCAAGGGCTGAGCGAGGCCGGCTTCATGGTCGACCTGGCCCGCAACGGCCTGGACGGCCATCACCGGGCGATGACGGAAGACCACGACCTGATCATTCTGGATGTGATGCTGCCGGATGTGGACGGCTGGCGGATTCTGACCTCATTGCGCGAGGCGGGCAAGGAGGTGCCGGTGCTGTTTCTGACCGCCCGCGACAGTGTCGATGATCGTGTCAAGGGATTGGAGCTGGGGGCGGATGACTACCTGCTCAAACCCTTTGTCTTCGCCGAACTGCTGGCGCGTGTCCGCACCCTGTTGCGGCGCGGCGCAGGCCATGCGGCGGTCACGCGCCTGGCTGTAGCCGAGCTGGAGCTGGACCTGGCGCGCCGCCGGGTCATGCGCGGCGGCCGGCGCATCCACCTGAGCGCCAAGGAGTTCGCCCTGCTGGAACTGCTGGTGCGGCGCCAGGGCGAGGTGCTGCCCCGCTCCCTGATCGCCTCCCAGGTCTGGGACATGAACTTCGACAGCGACAGCAACGTCATCGATGTGGCGATCCGCCGCCTGCGCGCCAAGATCGACGATGGCTGTGACACCAAGCTGATCCAGACAGTACGCGGCATGGGTTACATGATCGACGCGCCGGACGGCAGTGCCTAGATGAAGCGCCCCTTATCCCTGACGACGCGACTGACCCTGTTGTTCGGCGGCGCCGCCACCGTGGTGTTCCTGATCTTCGGCTGGGTGGTTGAGCGCGCCCTTGAGGCGCATTTCCATGCCGGGGACATGAAGGAACTCGAAGTGGTCGCCCGGGCGGTGGAGCAGTCGCTCGCCGGTCTTGGCTCGGATGACGATCTGCCCCGCATCGAGCAACGCTTGGACGATCTGCTGGTGGGCCACCACGGCGCTGCGCTGCAGATTCGCGACGCGGCGGGCACGCCGCTCTACACCAGCCCGGGCCCCGATTTTTCAGCCATCCCCCTGAGCGCCGGCGAGCCGGGCGCGGTGCGGGAATGGCGCGACGCCCAACACCACTACCGCGTGCTCACCGAGCGCGTCACCGTCAATGGCAACGGCCCGTACAGCATCGTCATCACCGTTGCCATCGACTATCACCTCGACTTCCTGAACGATTTCCACCGCAGCCTCTGGCTGATGATCCTGGGCGGCATCGGCGTTGCAGGCCTGATGGGGTGGGCGGTGGTGCGGCACGGCCATCGGCCGCTGCATCGCATCGTGGCGCAGATCGGCCGGATCAGCGCCGACGAGCTGAACACGCGCCTCAGCCCTGACACCGTGCCCGCCGAGCTTGCCGGGCTGCCGCATGCGTTCAATGAGCTGTTGCGGCGTCTGGAGCAATCCTTCGCCCGGCTAAGCAATTTCTCCGCCGATATCGCCCATGAACTGCGCACCCCCGTCACCAACCTGATGACCCAGACCCAGGTCGCCCTCACCCAGCAACGCAGTGCGGCGCAGTACCGCGAGATACTCTATTCCAATATGGAGGAATACCAACGCCTGGCACAAATGATCGGCGACATGCTGTTTCTGGCCAAGGCCGACAACGGCCTCAGTCCGCCCCACAGCGAAGCGATCGATGTCCACGGCGAGGTGGAAAAGCTGTTCGAGTACGTCGAGGCCTGGGCGGAAGAACGCCGGCTTGCGCTGCAGCTGGAGGGCGACGCGCGGCTACAGGGCGACCGCTTGATGCTGCGCCGCGCCCTCGGCAACCTGCTCGCCAACGCCATCCGCCACAGCCCGCCGGGCACATGGGTAAACGTCGCGCTCAGCCAGAGCGCGGGCGCGGCTCGAATCACGGTCGCGAACCCGGGACCGCCCATCGCGCCGCAGCATCTCGAAAAACTGTTCGATCGCTTCTACCGTGCCGACCCCTCGCGCCAACGCAGCGGCGAGGGCGCGGGACTGGGCCTGGCCATTGTCAAATCGATTGTCCAGGCGCATGGCGGAACCGTGAGCGTGACGTCCGACCCCGAGCGCACCACATTCGTGATCGACCTGCCGCAGCCGTTGCGCCAACGCGCGGGCGCCATCACTTGACATCGAGTGATGATTGCTGGTCAAATCCGACGCTATGCGAAAACTACGTGAACGGATAAAGCGCTTCCCGTCCTTGTGGCTTGTCTGCCTGCTGCCGGCATTGTTCTTCATGCTGGCGCTGCAACCGCATATCCACGTTCACGCCGCCCACCAACAAGGCAGTGACACGCCCGGGCACAGTCACGCAGCCGACCTGCACCAGGCGCATTTCGGCAACGCCCTGGACAGCACCGCCCACGCGCCCGATCAACACCACCCCGACGGCGCCACCTTGACCGTCGACATTTCACCCGACGGCCTGAAAAAGTCCTTCGCCTCGACGCTGCTCGCTTGCGCCCTCGTGGGCCTCGGCCTGCTGTTTCTGCTCGCGCCGGGCCAGGCGCCGGTCTTGCAACGCCGCCGCGACATCCCCCCCTACATCCGCTGGCGCGCGGCCTTGCCGCCGCAACTGCGCGCACCGCCGCGCTGATTCCTGCCCGGTTCCACCACCCCCGTAAGCACTGACGCAGCCCGCGCCAGGCGTTTCATCGTGGCTTTGCCGCAGGCGCCCGAATCGCGCCCCTTGCGGCCTAGTGATCGGCCTCGAACGCCGATCCGCCCGGGGCGGGCTCAGGCCCGCTGCAGACGCAGCTTGAGGTAAGCATTACGCCTGGGAAACAGGCCGACATGAGGTAAAAAAATGCGATTCGCAATGATTCTGGCGCTGGCGTGCATCAGCATACCCGTCGCCCATGCCATGGAAAGCACAGATCCAGGCCCGATCACACTGGATCAAGTGATCGTCAGAGTGCTGGAACACAACCCCCGACTCGGCGTTCACGATTACGAGGCGCAAGCGGCCGCGGCACGCATACGCCAGGCCGCCCAGAGCACGCCGCTGGAACTCCAACTCGATTTGGATAACCTGGCCGGCAGCGGCGACCACAGCGGTGTGAAGCGCATGGAAACCACCCTGAGCCTGGCCAAAGTGCTGGAACCGGAGAGTGCCGTTTCCTCGCGCAGTGATCTGGCCCGGCAGCGCAGCAGGCTGTTGCGCAACGAGCAGGATCGCGAACGCCTGGACCTGTTGGCCGAGGCGACGGAAAATTTCATCCATGTTGTCGTCGACCAACATCGCCTGAAGCTCGCCGAGGATCAGCTGGCACTCGTGCGCCATACCCATGAGATCGTCTCGCAACGGGTTTCGGCCGGGAAAAGCCATATAGCCGAACAGCGGCGCCTGGCGATCGATCTGGCGCGGGCGGAGATCGAACTGGAACACGCCGAGCACGAACTGAGCACTTCGCGCCTGAAGCTGGCAACGCAGTGGGGGGCAACCCGGCCCGACTTTTCCCGCGCCCGGGCCGACCTGTTTGCGCTGCCGGCGGTCGCCCCGTTCGCCCGACTGGAGACCCTGCTGGCCGACAACCCCGACCTGGTGCGCTTTGCCTCGGAAGCGCGCATCGCCCAGGCCCGCGTGCGGCTGGCACAATCGCGCCGCACGGCAAACCTGGCGCTGGCGGGCGGTATCCGTTACCTCAACGCGGCCGACGATGCGGCGTTGGTGTTTTCCCTCAGCATGCCGCTTGGCGCACGCGCACGCGCCCAGGCCGAGATCGATGAAATGCAGCGCCTGTCGGAACAGGAGCCGCTGCGTTATCAACAACGGCGCCTGGCGCTGTACAGCAGCCTGTATGAGATCTACCAGGAGTTGTTGCATGCCCGCGCCGCCTATGAGGCACTGAGCCAACGCATCATTCCCGCCGCGCAGCGCGCCGCGGCGGACTACGAAGAGGGTTACCGGAGCGGCCGCTTCGCGCTGCTGGAGCTGAACCAGATCCAGGCCACCCTGCTCGACGCCCGCCTGGAAGCGGTGATGACCGCGGCCAATTACCACCGCCTGAAAATCGAAATCGAACGCCTGACGGGTGCGGCCCTGCACTCAGGAGAACAACCATGAACAAGAATATTTTTTATGCGCTTTTAATCGCCTTCGCCGGTGTCGCGCTGGCCGTCTGGCTGCTGCTGGACACACCGCGGCATGATGAGGACGGCCATCACGATCATGATGAGGCCGCCGGCCCGGCGATTGAAAAAGGGCCCCACGGCGGGCGCCTGTTGCGCGACGGCGACTTCGCCCTGGAGATCACACTGTTCGAGCAGGGCGTGCCGCCGGAGTTCCACCTCTACGCCTATCAGGCGGGGAAGCCGGTCGACCCGAATGACGTCAGCGCGCGGATCGAGCTCAGCCGCCTTGACGGTCAGGTCGACAGTTTCAGTTTCCAGCCGCGCGACGACTATCTGCGCGGCGACGGCGTGGTCACCGAACCGCATTCCTTCGATGTCGGCGTCACGGCGACATATCAGGGCGAGCGCCATGCCTGGCACTACGAGAATTACGAAGGCCGCGTCCGCATCGCCACGGACATCGCCGCCGCCAGCGGCATCGAAACCGAGCGCGCCGGACCGGCAAGCATTCGCGAAACCCTGCGCCTCACCGGCCGCATCCGCACCGATCCCAATCGTCTTTCACAGGTCCGGGCCCGTTTTCCCGGCGTGGTGCAGCAGGTTCGGCGCGAGCTGGGGGAACGGGTGCGCCACGGCGATGTGCTGGCGCAGATTCAAAGCAATGAAAGCCTGCAAAGCTATCAGCTTACGGCGCCCATCGACGGTGTCATCGTTGAGCGCGACGTGCAGGTCGGCGAAACCACCGCCGCCGCGCCGCTGTTCGTCATCGCCGATCTGTCCAGGGTCTGGGCCGAGCTGGATGTCTTTAACGAAGACATCGGCCGTGTGCGCAGGGGCCAGCCCGTGCGTCTTGAAACCCTTGGCGGCCACGGCGTCGAAGGCAGGATCGACTGGCTCTCGCCGATGGCCGTCCACGCCAGCCAGAGCGTGGCGGCGCGGGTGATCATCGACAATCCCGACATCGACTTCCGCCCCGGCCAATTCGTGCGCGGCCGCGTCACCCTGGCCGAACACGAGGTGCCGCTGGCGGTGCGCAAATCGGCGATCCAGGCCTTCCGTGACTTTCAGGTGGTGTTCGCCCGCATCGACGACACCTACGAGGTGCGCATGCTGGAAGCGGGGCGGCAAGACCGCGACTGGGTGGAAGTGCTCGGCGGACTGAAACCCGGCACGGAATACGTCACCGAAAACAGTTTTCTCATCAAGGCCGACATCGAAAAGTCCGGCGCTTCGCATGACCACTAGGGAGCGCCGCCATGATCGATAAATTAGTCGCCTTTTCCCTCGCCCATCGCTGGCTGGTGCTGATCGCCGTGCTGGCGGTGTCGGCACTGGGTTTGTACAACTTTCAGAAACTGCCCATCGACGCAGTGCCGGACATCACCAATATCCAGGTACAGATCAATACCGCGGCGCCGGGCTATTCGCCGCTGGAGGCGGAGCAGCGCATCACCTTCCCCATCGAGACCGCCATGGCGGGCATCCCCCGGCTGGACTATACTCGCTCGCTTTCGCGCTACGGCCTGTCGCAGGTCACGGTGGTGTTCAAGGACGGCACCGACATCTACCTGGCGCGCCAGCTGATCAACGAGCGCCTGTCGCAGGTGAAGGCGCAGTTGCCCGCCGGCATCGAGCCGGCCATGGGCCCCATCGCCACCGGGCTGGGCGAGATCTTCATGTACACCGTCTCCAGCGAGGAAGGCAGCGGCCTAAGCCCCATGGAATTGCGCACCGTGCAGGACTGGATTGTGCGGCCGCAACTGCGCAACACCCCCGGAGTGGTCGAGGTCAACACCATCGGCGGCTACACCAAACAATTTCACGTGCTGCCCGATCCCGACAAACTGCTGGCCTACGACCTGACCCTGCAGCAGATCATGGCAGCGCTGGCGCGCAACAATCTCAACACCGGGGCCGGTTACATCGAGCGTTTCGGCGCCCAATACCTGATCCGTTCGCCGGGACAGCTGGCCGACCTGGAGGACATCCGCGCCATCACCGTGGCCAAGCGTGACGGCGTACCCATCAAGCTGGGCAGTGTCGCCGAAATCACCCTGGGCAGCGAGCTGCGCACCGGCGCCGCCACCCAGAACGGTGAAGAGGTGGTGCTGGGCACGGTGTTCATGCTGATGGGGGAAAACAGCCGCCTCGTCGCCCGCGCCGCCGCGGAAAAACTGGAGCAGATCAAGCCTTCACTGCCCGACGGCGTGGCGCTGACGCCGCTCTACGATCGGACCGAGCTGGTGGACAAGACCATCGCCACGGTGCAGAAAAATCTGGCCGAGGGCGCCTTGCTGGTGATCGCCGTGCTGTTCCTGCTGCTGGGCAACTGGCGCGCGGCGCTGGTGACGGCGGCAGTGATCCCGGTGGCCATGTTGATGACCATTACCGGCATGGTGCAGTCGCGCGTCTCCGGCAACCTGATGAGCCTGGGGGCCCTGGACTTCGGCCTCATCGTCGACGGCGCGGTGATCATCGTCGAAAACTGTCTGCGGCACCTGGCCCTGCAGCAACGCAACACCGGCGCCCTGCCCGACCTGGCGACACGTCTGCGCCTGGTGCGCCAAGCCACGCTGGAAGTGATCCGGCCCAGTGTCTTCGGCGTGATCATCATCATGATCGTCTACGTGCCGATCTTCGCCCTCAGCGGCGTCGAGGGCAAGATGTTCCACCCCATGGCGCTGACGGTGGTGATGGCGCTGACGGCGGCCTTGATCCTATCGCTCACCGCCGTACCCGCCGCCGTGGCGCTGTTCGTGCGCGGCAGGGTGGAGGAGAAGGAAAACCTGTTCATGCGCGGCGCCCGCCGCGGTTATGCACCGCTGCTGCGCTGGGCGTTGCGGCACCGCCTGCCGGTGGTGACCGCGGCAGTGTTGCTGGTGGCGATCGCCACCATTCAGGTCACCCGCATGGGCGCCGAATTCGTGCCCGAGCTGGACGAGGGCGACATCGCCCTGCACGCCCTGCGCATCCCCGGCACCAGCCTCACCCAGGCGGTGGAGATGCAGCGCCTGCTGGAGGCGCGCCTGAGCGAGTTTGCGGAAGTCTCGCACATCTTCACCAAGATCGGCACCCCGGAGGTGGCCACTGACCCCATGCCACCCAATGTCGCCGACACCTTCGTGATGATGAAACCGCGGCAGCAGTGGCCCGACCCGCGCAAGCCCAAGGCCGCGCTGATCGCTGAGATGGAGGCCGCCGCCAAAACCATCCCCGGCAACAAGTACGAGTTCACCCAGCCCATCCAGATGCGCTTCAACGAACTCATCTCCGGAGTGCGTTCCGACCTGGCCGTGAAGGTCCACGGCGACGACCTGGACACGCTGGTGGAACTGGCCGAGCGCATCGAAACGGTGGTCTCGGCCGTGCCGGGCGCGGCGGACGCGCGCACCGAACAGGTCACCGGCCTGCCCCTGCTGACGGTGACCCCCAAGCGCGAACGCCTGGCCTTTTACGGCCTGGACGTGGCCGACGTGCAGGAGGTGTTGCGCGTCGCCGTCGCCGGCGGGGTGGCCGGGCAGATCTTCGAGGGTGACCGGCGTTTCGACCTGGTGCTGCGCCTGCCGGAATCCTTGCGCGGCGATCTCGACACGCTGCGGCGCCTGCCTGTTGCGCTGCCGCAAAATAGTCAACCGGAGATCACGGGCGACGCGGACGGCCTGGGGTTGATCCGGATGCCGCCCCATACCATCCCGTTACAGGAGGTCGCCGAGATCGAGATCAGCCTCGGCCCCAACCAGATCAGCCGTGAGAACGGCAAGCGCCGCGTGGTGGTCACCGCCAACGTGCGTGACCGGGATCTGGGCAGCTTCGTGGAAGAGGTGCAGACGGCCGTGGCGCGCGAGGTGGCCCTGCCCGCCGGCTACTGGCTCAGTTACGGCGGCACCTTCGAGCAGCTGATCTCGGCCTCGAAACGCTTGACTGTCGTCGTGCCGCTGACCCTGGCCATCATCTTCGGCCTGCTGTTCATGACCTTCAATTCAACCAGGGATGCGGCGCTGGTATTCAGCGGCGTGCCGCTGGCCTTGACCGGCGGCGTGGCGGCCCTGGCGCTGCGCGATCTGCCGCTGTCCATCTCCGCCGCCGTGGGCTTCATCGCCCTGTCCGGCGTGGCGGTGCTCAACGGCGTGGTGATGCTGTCTTTCATCCGCGACCTGGCGGCCAAAGGGATGGCGTTGGAACAGGCCATCATCGAAGGCGCCCTGACGCGCCTGCGGCCGGTGCTGATGACTGCCCTGGTCGCCAGCCTCGGCTTTGTGCCCATGGCCCTCAATGTCGGCACCGGTGCGGAGGTGCAGCGACCGCTGGCGACCGTCGTTATCGGTGGAATTATTTCATCCACCCTGCTGACCTTGCTGGTATTACCGGTGCTCTATCGCCTAGCCTATCGCAGGCAGGCGTCCGGCACGCCCGGGTCACCCACATCCTAAAGGAGTTCATCATGTCGACAAGCATCACCCGTAGCACCTGTCTCCCCGGCCTGCTGATCGCCGCGCTTGCCGTATTCACCGTCACGGCGTGCTCGACCACCGGCAAGGTCAACAAGGAAACCGCCCTCAACATAGAGCGCGTTGATTCCGAAGGGGCACGCATCAGCGCTGCCTACCTCACCCGGATGAACGGCCACTTGTTGTTGAGGGGCGAAGTGACACGCCGTGCCGTCGGGCGCGGCGCCATCCCCGGCCACCTCCATATCACCCTGATCGATCCGCACGGCAAGACACTGAAACAAGCCGACATCGGCTATGTACGCCGCAGCGCGCGATCTTCAAGCGCCACATTCAGCACTCAACTGCCGTTGCCGCTGGCACCCGGCAGTACCGTGCGGATAACGCATTTCTATACCGAAACGCATGAAGTCCCGGCGCACGCCCCCGCCTGGAGAGAGGGTGAATAACGGCGTCTCCGCTTCAGTGGCTGTGATCGTGGCCGTCGTCATGGGGGGCGTCGCCCGCCCCGATCTCCATGCCCGAGAAATCCATATCCGACGTCCCGGCATCCATGGGTACGTCGTCGTGGCCGGCCCCGGGCTCATCATGGCCGTCGTCATGCCCCGGCGCCTGGTGCGCATGATCGTCGCCCGCGCCATGGGCGTGACTGTCGGTCTTGGGCAGGGACATCACCCCCAAACCGTAGCGATACACCAGCTCCCCGCCATGCCAGGCAGTGCTACCTAGCAGGGCCCCGGCGACGCCGAATAATATGATGAAGCCCCAGCCCAGCCGTTGCGCCTTGCGCTCGGCCAGCACCGACCAGATCAGCACGGGAATCAGCACTGCAACCGTGGTCAGCGCCCAGTTGCGGTGCTCGATCATGGCCGCGTGGGAGGGATCGTCGTGCTCCACCGTATTGAAGGCGTACCAGCCGGCGCCAACGGTCGCCAGGGTAATGGCGGCACCGATCCAGAGATTCCACTTGGCCACCAGGCGCAGCGGATCATGGTCGATCACGGTGGCAATCACATACAATCCCAGCGAGATGCTCAACAAGCCCACGGTGAAATGCACAAAGATCGGATGCCAGTTCGGGATAATCTCAAACATCATAGTTTCCTTTCAGAAGTCAGTTTTTTCAAAACGGCTTATTCAACAGAATAATAGACGCCGGATTTGTGTTTTGCGCCGTCCGCCGTCTCAAACAGAATCAGCAGCTGGTGCTCCCCCTGCTCGCCCAGGTCGTAACCGGTCATGTACCAATCCCCCATTTTCATCAGGGGCTTGATATCCGCGCCGCCATCGGGGTAAACCACCTTGGAGTTGATGACCACATCATTCAGCGCCTTATCGCCCTGCTCAACCTTGACCATCAGGTTGTGACTGCCGCCGTGCTCCATACCTGACTTGGCCCGCATCACGTGAAAACTGATCTGATAGCCGTCGACGGCCCGTTGTTTCAGGAACATGTCAGTCTTGTTATGTGCCCCGCCCTTCTCATCATGGCCCGATTGCGTCATACCCTTGTGTTCCTCGTCATGACTGTGGTCATGATCGCCGCTGCCATAGACAGCGCCGGAGAGGGCGAAGGCGCCCGCCAAGGTCGTCACCAGCAACTGCTTTTTCATTGCGCTTCTCCTGTTATTTGAGTTTGTGTTTTGCCGCGCTCCCGCATCAGCAGGACCAGGCCGTAGATCACCGGCAGCACCAGCAGGCTCAGCACCGTCACACTCACCATGCCCCCCACCATGGGTGCGGCGATGCGCTGCATCACTTCGGAACCGGTGCCGCTGCCCCACATGATGGGCAGCAGGCCGGCGGTGATGGCGGTGGCGGTCATGACAATGGGGCGCACCCGTTCGGCCGTGCCGTCGTGTACCGCCTGCATGATCTGCTGCGCAGACAGTGTTTCGTGTTCACGACGCATTTTGGCGACCGCCTGATCGATGAAGGTGAGCACCAATACTCCGATCTCCGCCGCCACCCCGGCCAGGGCGATAAAGCCCACGGCCACGGCGACCGAGAGATTGAAACCAAGCCAATAGACCAGCCAGAAACCGCCGATGAGACCGAACGGAATCGACAGCATCACCACCAGCGGTGCTGCAAGATTGCGGAAGTTGAAGTAGAGCAATAGCAGAATGATCAACAGCGTCAACGGCACCACAATCTTCAACCGCTGGGCGGCGCGTTCCATATATTCGTACTGCCCCGACCAGACCAGGGTGTAGCCGGGGGGAATCTCCACTTGCTCCGCCACCACTTGCTTGGCCCGTTGCACATAACCACCGATGTCGGAACTAGTGATATCCACATAGACCCAGGCATTGGGACGTGAGTTTTCCGACTTGATAGACGGCGCGCCGCGGCGCAGTTTCAACTCCGCCACCAGCGACAAGGGGATCTGCGCCCCAGTGGGCGTGGGCACCAACACCCGCTTGAGCTGATCTAAGTTGTCGCGCATTTCACGCGGATAACGCACATTGACCGGATAGCGCTCCAGTCCTTCCACGGTCTGGGTGACATTCATGCCGCCGATGGCGCTCTGAATAATGTCCTGCACATCGCCGACGGTGAGGCCGTAGCGCGCCGCCTCCGCGCGGTTGATATCGAAGTCCAGGTAGTAGCCGCCGGCGGCCTTGTCGCCGAAGGCGGACAGGGTGTCGGGCAGCTGCTTCAGGGTCTGTTCGATAGCGCCGGCCACCTGTTGCAATACCGCCAGGTCGGGGCCACTGACTTTGATCCCAATCGGCGTCTTGATGCCGGTGGAGAGCATGTCGATGCGGGTCTTGATGGGCATGGTCCAGGCATTGGCCAGGCCGGGGAACTGGATGGCCGCGTCCATCTCGTCCATCAGCTCGCGGGTGCTCTTGCCGGGATCGGGCCATTCCGATTTCGGCTTCAACTTCACTGTGGTCTCCAGCATGGAGAGCGGCGCCGGGTCGGTGGCGCTATCGGCCCGTCCCACCTTGCCGAACACCTGCTCCACCTCGGCGAAGCTGCGCAGAATCTTGTCGGTCTGCTGCAGCAGCTCCTTGGCCTTGGTGATGGAAACACCGGGATAGGTGGTGGGCATATAGAGGATATCCCCCTCGTCCAACGGCGGCATGAACTCACTGCCCAGTTTGCTCAAGGGATAGAGGGTGGCCGCCAGCAGGCCCACGGCCAGCAACAACGTCAACCCGCGCCAGCGGATGGCAACCCGCAACAGCGGCGCATGCAGCCAATGCAAAAAGCGATTAATGGGATTCTTGGCCTCGGGCAAAATCCGGCCGCGAATGAAATACCCCATCAGCACCGGCACCAGGGTGATGGCCAACACCGCCGCGGCGGCCATGGCGTAGGTCTTGGTGAAGGCCAGCGGACTGAACAGACGCCCCTCCTGCGCCTGCAGGGTAAACACCGGCAGGAAGGAGACGGTGATAATCAGCAGCGAGAAGAACAGCGCCGGGCCGACCTCCCGCGCCGCATCACCGACCGCCTGCCAGCGCTCGGAATTGCTCAGTTCACGGCCGATGCGGGTAGCGGCATTTTCCAGATGCTTGTGGGCGTTTTCGATCATGACGATAGCGCCGTCCACCATGGCGCCGATGGCGATGGCGATACCGCCCAGAGACATGATGTTGGCGTTGATGCCCTGCCATTTCATAATCACGAACGCCGCCAGGATACCAATGGGCAACGAGACGATGGCCACCAGCGCCGAGCGCGCGTGCAACAAAAACAGGATGGCGATCAGAGCAACGACAATGCTCTCTTCCATGAGCTTGTGCTTGAGATTGTCCACCGCCCGCTTGATCAAATCGCTGCGGTCATAGACCGGCACGATCTCCACCCCCGCGGGCAGACCGCTTTTGAGGGATTCCAGCTTGGCCTTGACCCGCTCGATAGTGGCCAGGGCGTTCTCACCAAAGCGCATCACCACCACGCCACCGGCCACCTCGCCCTCACCGTTGAGTTCGGCCAGACCGCGGCGCAGCTCCGGCCCCAGGTGAATGTGGGCCACATCCTGCAGCCGAATGGGCACACCGTCGTCGCCCACCGCCACCGGAACGGATTTGAGATCGTCGATGGACTGGATATAGCCCAGGCCGCGCACCATGTACTCGGTCTCGGCCATTTCCACCAGCTTGCCGCCCACGTCGTTGTTGGAGCGCTGGATGGCCCGCGTCACCTTGGACAGGGGGATGTTATAGGCCAGCAGGGCATTGGGATCGACCTCCACCTGATACTGTTTAACGTAGCCGCCTACCGACGCGACCTCGGCCACACCGGCCACGGTCTGCAAGGGATAGCGCAGATACCAATCCTGGATGGAGCGCAGCTGGGCCAGATCGTGCTCGCCGGTTTTATCCACCAGGGCGTATTCATAGACCCAACCCACCCCGGTGGCGTCCGGCCCGAGCGAGGGCGAAACACCGTCGGGCAGACGGCTGTCGGCATAGTTGAGGTACTCCAGCACCCGCGAGCGGGCCCAGTACATATCGGTGCCGTCCTCGAAGATGACATAGACGAAAGAGAAACCGAAAAAGGAGTAGCCGCGCACCGTCTTGGCCCGGGGCACCGCCAGCATGGCCGTAGTGAGGGGATAGGTGACCTGATCCTCCACCACCTGCGGCGCCTGGCCGGGGTACTCGGTGAAGACGATCACCTGCACATCTGAGAGATCGGGAATGGCGTCCAGCGGGGTATTCTTCAGCGCCCAGACACCGGCCGCCACCAACAGCAGGGTGGCGGTGAGGACGAGGAATTTATCGCGCAGGGAGGCGGAGATGATTTTTTCTATCATGACCGCTCACCCGTGCACGGATCATCGCTGCGACGCTGAAAAATCCCCCCATCCCCCCTTTGCAAAGGGGGGCGAGGGGGGATTTCACCGCCCGCGATGGGACACCCAGCAAAGGATGTCACCTCAGCCCCTGTCGTCACACCTACATCTATATTCCTAGCCATGGTCTACTCCCCCATCTCCGACATATCCATGTCATCCATACTCATGTCGTCCATTTCCATCCCTTCCATGGACATGCCGTGATCCACGGGCTCCGGCGCCATCATCTTGGCCGTCGCCTCTTTGAGCTTGGATTCAGAGTCGATCAGGAACTGGCTGGAGACCACCACCCGCTCGCCCGGTTCCACGCCGGACAGGATCTGGGTCTCACCGCCGGCGCTGATGCCCAATTGCACGTCGCGGGGGATGAACTTGCCTTCACCCCGGGCGACGAAGACCTGCTCGCGTTGACCGGAGCGGACGATGGCCTCGCTGGGCACTACCACCGCGTCGGGGCGTGGGTCGGCGTGCAGTACCACATTGGCGAACATGCCGGGCTTGAGGGTGAGATCGGGATTGTCCACCGCCAGACGCACGCGCACGGTGCGGGTTTGGCGATCCTGCACCGGATGAATGAAGCTCACCTCGCCTTCGTACACCTCACCCGGCGCGGCGCGCACCTCCAGTTCAGCCCTGTCGCCCAGCTCGATCCAGGGCAGATCGTCTTCGTAGACATCCACCGAGACCCAGATGCGGCTCAGGTCGGCGATAAGGTAGAGCTCGTCTTGGGGCGTAACGTACTGCCCCTCGCGTGCGCCGATGTTCATGACACGACCGGCGAAAGGCGAATGGATATGCAGATTGCGCATCAATTCCCGCGACTGCTCCAATTCGTGGATCTGGTGGGCCGGCACATCGAACAGCTCCAGACGCTGGCGGGCGCTCTGCAACACCCGCTTGGCGCTATTCTTCACTGCGGTCGCGCCGCTGTTGCGCAGCGCCTCCCAGTTGCTCAAGGCCACCAGATACTCTTGCTGAGCGGCCACCAGGTCGGGCGCATAGATGCTTAGCAGGATGGTGTCTTGCTTAACGGCGGTGCCGGTCTCTTCGATACGTAGTTGTTCGATCCAGCCCGAGGTCTTGGGGTGCAGCCGTGCCAGGCGCTCTTCGTTGAAATCCACGTGGCCCAGCGCATGAATACGGCGCGCCAATGGGCGCTGCTCCACCACGGCGGTGCGCACGCCGATGTTCTGCACCACGGTCGGGTCGATGCTCACCGTGCCCGCCGGCGTGTCCGCAGCGTCGTCGCCGCCGGCATACACCGGGATGTAGTCCATCCCCATCTCGTCCTGAGTAAATACCGGCGAAGTAATTTCAGGGTTCATCGGGTTACGCCAGAACAACACCTCACGCTGGCCCGAGGTCGCTTCGTGCTTGGCACTGGCGGGCGCGCCGAGTCTCTCATTCAACAAGTAGCCCCCGGCCGCCCCCAGTCCCAGCGCCGCCAGCGCCACCATGATCACTGTCTTATTCATACATCCTCTCCTCGCCGATGGCCGCCGCCAGCTCGGCCAGGGCCTGATGGGCGGCGCTGTAGACCCGCCAATAGCGGGTTTCGTAGTCGTACAAGTCAGCCTGGGCCTGCACCAGATTGATAAAGGCCGTCTTGTTGACCTGATAGCCCGCCAGCATGGCCTCCACCGTCTGGCGCGCCTGCGGCAGGATGGCCTGCTCGAACAGGGTGACCTGATCCCGGGCGCGCCGGTAGCGCAGCACCGCCGACGCCACGGCCGCACTCACGCGGCTGTGCAGGTCGCGCAGCTGTTCCTGGGCGGCAATCAACTCGGCCTGGCGCTGGTCCTCGGCCTTGGACTGCTTGCGCCCTGCATACAAGGGCAGACTCATGGAAAACTGGATGGAGGCCAGGTCCTGACGACCGTCACGCCGACCATAAATGGCGCCCAGGGTAAAATCGGGATACTGGTCCCGCGCACTCAAGGCACGTTGGGCGCGGGCTGCCTCCAGCCGGGCCTGGGCGGCGAAAAGATCCGGACGTTGGTTCAGGGCAACGGCCTGCAGTTGCGCCATATCTGATAGCAGGGGCAAGGCGGCGGCGCTCTGCTCAGGCAGGTGGATAGCCGTCTCCGGGGGACGGTTGAGCAGACGATTGAGCAGGATCTCGGTTTCGCCGCGCGCTTGTTGCAGCTGCAAGCGTTCATCGTCCAGGCGGGCCAATTCCAGCTGCGCCAACAGGATGTCATGCTGCTCGCCCCGGCCGACGGTGTAGCGGGTCTGGGCCGTCTCCAACTGCTGCTCGAACAGGCCGCGGTTATTGGCATTGGTCTCCAGGGCGCGATCAAAATAGAACAAGCCCCACCAGGCCTGCTTGATGTCGCGCAGCAAGGCCAGGCGGGCCTCGTCACTGCCCTGTCTGGCTGCCTCGGCGTGGTATTCGGCCACCTCCTCTTCCAGACCGCGCTTACCGGGAAAGGGCAAGGCCTGGCTGATGCCCACCTGGATCTGGCTCATGGGGTCTTGGGAAAGCGAAAAACTGTCGCTGGGCAGGTTGGCCAGGCCGATGTTCAAGCGCGGGTCGGGCAAGCTGCCGGCCTGGGGTACCCGCGCCCGCGCCGCCAGGGCCATGGCACGGCTGGCGGCCAGACCCGGACTTTGTGCCAGGCCCTGGCGCAGCGCCTCGGGCAGTGACAAGGTATCGGTTTCAAGGGCTGGCGCGGCTAGCGCGCGGCCTGCCAGCACCAGCATCAGCACCACAGCCACGCAGCTGACTGAAAAGTTGTTCATGGTCGATCTCCAAAGCAATCGTCAACGCCCGACGGTTCAGGCGCATCGCGGACGGCCGGGGGCCGTCAAATCATGCTTCAGAGCGTTTTCGGAGGTCGGATATCGACCGGCAGATCGATACCGTGGTAGGCCGGCGCCGCGGCGGCAATGCGCGGCGCTTGGGGCCGATCTATGCCGACCTGGGGGGCATGACTCAGGGCCGGACTACAATACACGCAGAGGCTGCAGCCACCCTGGCTGCCGCAGGCGTGGGCACCGCTGTCGACGCCCTGCGCCGCAGCGGCGTGGTCGGCCTCGGCGTGATGTTGATGCTGCATCGGCATCGGCCCCGGCTCGACGTCATGGGCATAGACGAACTCGACGGGCGCCAGCAACAGGGCCAGCGCCAGCAAGGCGGCGAATATCTTTTGGCTTTGACGCAACATCATCGCTCGACTATCGACAGCTCTCGAATTCAAGTTAACACCTATCAGGCCCGATGAATGTATCAGACTTCAGCAACTTGGCAAAGTTTCGCCTATCCGGCCTCCAGGAGAATTCCCTTATGGCCTTCGACTCGGTACACAACTATTATGAACGTCTGGTCTTCACGGAGATCAGACACAGCCTCAAGAAACACAAACTCAAGGCCGACGAAGACTTTCTCGAAGACGTCGCCTGCGTCGCCCTCAATCGCCTGCCGGCACGCTATGTGCGTCACCACGTCGACCTGGCCTTTTACCTCACCGCCGACGAGCACCGGCTGATTGGCGAATCGGTACACGACGCCGTGGCCGAAGCCATCGCCTTCGTCGACAAGCGCCGCCGCTAGCCGAGGCATTCACCATCCTCAATACCCGCCATAGAACATCACAATCATGGCGACGCCAGCATTGCGCTAAGCTATTCATCAAAGTCGCGTCCGAGCAACCCGCTGAGGAACCATCACCCCTATGCATCGGCAACAACTCTTGCAGCTGCTGGCCCGCTACCGTACGCCCTACATGGAAGAGGCGGGCATGGTGGCGCGCACGCGCCGCTTCGTCGCGCAACACCCGGACTGTTTCAATCGCGAACTGATGCACGGCCATGTCAGCGGTTCGGCCTGGGTGGTGAATCCGGCGCGCGACCGGGTGCTGTTGCTGCATCATCGCAAATTGGAGCGCTGGCTGCAGCCGGGCGGTCATGCCGACGGCGAGACGGATATTCACCGGGTGGTGATGCAGGAAACGGCGGAGGAGTCGGGTATCGATATGGCGCAGATCCGCCTGCTCGACGACGCCATCTTCGACGTCGATGTACACGTGGTGCACGAGAGCGAACACGACCCGCGTCACACCCATTTCGATATCCGCTTTCTACTGGAGATCGATGACCGCCTGCCCCTGCCGGGTAATGACGAATCCCACCAAGTGGCCTGGGTGCCGCTGCATCAGGTATCGCGTTTCAACAACGCCCTGTCGCTGCATCGCATGGTGGACAAGACACGCCGCGTGCGCAGAGGCGGCGCCCGTTTATCCCCCATGTCTCAGCACGGGTCGTAGCCAGAGCAGCCTCGGGCAATCGCGATAAATCTGCGGTAAGACACGTGGCTTATACGCCTGACAGCGCCTGCACCGCGTGAATCGCCGCCTGCGCCGCGGCATCGATATCCGCCTCACGCCCGGCCAGGGTAAGACGACCGTAGGCCCCCACGGCACGCGCATCCACCAAGGTAATACTGGCCGCCTTTTCCGCCTCATTGGCGGCATAGACGATATAGCCGGCGGGTTCGGTCTCCAGAATGAACATGCTCTGACCCGGCAGGATCATGGAGCCCTTGCGGTCCTGACGATTGATCAACACGGCGTGATCCGGGGTAATGGAGCGCACCGTCTCGCTCCAGGCGATGCGGCACTTCTGGCGTGCCTCCTCGCGGGTATGCAGGGCATACAGCAGCGCCCTGCCCGCTTCGGAGACATCGCTTTGATCACGGTGATGAAACACCATCGAGCCGAAGGCGCGTTCCACCACTTGCGCCCCGAGATGCACGCGGGTGGCCTTGAGGGCTACATCGCTGAGGCGGTGGATGGCCATCCCCGGCGCCACTTCCACCCACAGACAGGCATCCCCCGGCACCGGCAGAAAGCCTTGCGCCACTGTCCCCATATAGGCCGCCAACTGCGGTTGCAGGGAATCAATAAACACATACGTGCGAAGCTTAATCACAGCCGCAATCCAGATTGATGAGGGTTAGGTCTTGCGCTTGGGCGCGGCGCGGCGACGCCTGTGCCGCTTGGAGAATTTCTCTAACAGATCGGCCATGTGGGCGCGAATCGGCGCCTCCTTGGTCATGGCGAATTCAAGAAAGGCGCGGGCGATGGGGGACAGCTCCTTGTCCTTGCTATGCACCAGGTACCACTTGCGCTCGATGGGAAAGCCCTTCACATCCAGCACGTCCACCGGCCCGTCCGCCCCTTCCAGCGACAGGGTGTGCAACGACAGCAGCGCCACGCCCAGACCGCCGACCACGGCGTGTTTGATGGCCTCGTTACTGCCCAGCTCCATGCGAATGTTGGGGATCAGGCCGTGGGCGGCGAACATCTTCATGGCGGTGTCGCGTATGCCCGACCCGACCTCGCGCGAAATGAATGGCTCCTTGACCAGACGCGCCAACGAGATATCACTTTCGGCGCACAGCGGGTGGTCCTTGGCGGCGATCACCACCATGGGGTTGGGGGCAAAGGGATAGGACTTGACGCCCAATTCCTTTTCCGACGGCTGACCGAGGATGTAGACGTCATCCTCATTCTCGTGAATGCGCTGAAATATACGATCGCGGTTGGTAACTTTGAGGGCCACGTCGACCCCGGGATACTGGCGGCAGAAATCACCCAGGATCTCCGGCGCGAAATACTTGGCGGTGGTGATCACCCCCAGGCGCAGCCGGCCGCGGCGCAGGCCCTTGAGTTCGGCCAGGCGGGTGTCCAGATCGGCCAGCGAGTCGAAGATCTTGCGAATGGTCTGGTACAGTTCCTCGCCCGCTTCGGTGGGTTTGAACTGGCGCGCCGACTGGTCGAGCAGGGGCAACTCCATGGTGTCGGAGAGCTTCTTAAACTGGGTCGACACCGTGGGTTGCGTCAAAAACAGTTCCTCGGCGGCGCGGGTAAAACTGCCCAGGCGCACAATCGCTTCGAAGATCTGCATCTGCCGAAAGGTGACATGCCGAATCAAATAGTCGGGCAAGCCGCCTTTGAATCTGGGGTTAGCATCGTTGTTTATCATATTTCAACTCTCGATCTTCGCGACTGCGGCATCGCCATGCCCCTAGCGCAGAGATCGTGTGAATTTATCCGGCGTGATGACCTGCACATCGGCCACGAACACGGTCAAGTGGTGGCCTTTGCGTATCTTGCGTTCCAGGCTTTCGAGCAAGGGCTGCAAACGCTCTAACGGCAGCACCACCTTGACCATGATGTTGGCATCGAAGCCGGTCATGTCCGCCTGTATTCCGGATGCTCCCTCGCCGCGGGCACGTATGACGGTATAACCACTTATGCCGTACTTTTTAAACGAAGCCACCAGCGACTCTTCCATGGAATCAATAGAGATGATAGTCAGAAGCTTTTCAGGATATAACGCTACCATAGTTCACCTATTTTGTTCGCCAGTTTCAATCAACGGTCCTCATCCTGACATTGCCATGCTCTGCACCAGGCTGTGATACAGGGGAATTCCCACCAGCACATTAAACGGAAAGGTGATCCCCAAGGACAAGGTTAGATAAAAGGATGGGTTGGCCTCGGGCACCGCCAGGCGCATGGCCGGCGGCACGGCGATGTAGGAGGCGCTGGCGCCGAGCACCGCCACCAGGGTGGCGCCGCCGACGCTGAAGTCGAGAATGGCAAAGCCGACGTAGGCGCCCACCACGCCGCCGAGCAAGGGCATCAGGACGCCGAAGGCCGCCAACACCAGACCCACTTTACGGAAATCGCCGATGCGGCGCGCCGCCACCATGCCCATATCGAACAGAAACAGACACAGCACCCCCATAAAGATGTCGTCGATGAAGGGGAACAGTTTTTCCATGCCTGAGGGGGTGGAGATGGCACCGATGATCATGGAGCCGATCAACACCACCACGCTGCCGTTGGTAAAGGCGTCACGCAGCAGCGCGGCCATGCTATGGGCGTCGTTTTCGTTGCCGTCATCGGCGCTCATTGCCGTCGTACCGTCGCCCGCTGCCACGACGTCGTCGCGCGCCGCCAGGGACATGCGCGCCTTGGCCGCCAGCAACAGACCGACGATGATGGCGGGCGACTCCATCACCGCCAGCATAATCAGAGGATAGGTCTCGTAGGAGACCCCGGCGCTATCCAGATAGGCGATGGCGGTCAGAAATGTGCCGGCGCTCACCGAGCCGTAATGGGCCGAGATCGCCGCCGCGTCCATAGGATTCACCTTGCGCGTCAGCACCAGCGCGATATAACCGATAATGGGTAGCGTGAAGCCCAGGACCAGCGCCCAGACGATGGAATTCACCGCCGTCATTATATCGGCCTTAGCCAGCTCATAACCGCCGTGCAGGCCGATGGCCATGAGCAGATAAATCGATAACACCTTGGCAAGATCGGGAGGAAAACGCAGATCGGACTTGATCACCCGGGCGACAAACCCCAAGGCAAAAAACAGCACCGCCGGCAACAACAAATTGGTCAAACTTCCCATCTTATTTCTCCGCTGTTTAGTGGTGAGCTATCAAGCTCTACTATCACTGAGGCATGAGATCGACGCCAATTGATATTGCCAACCGGAGCTATTGAAGAAAGTCGATAAAACTCAGCGAGCGTCGGCGACGCTGCTCAGTCCGGCCATACCCGGCGTGATGCGAACGGGTCGTTGTCTTTATTTTCAGAACTCGCTGCTGCCTGCGCGCGCGGCGCCGCTTTCTTTGCTGGTGCACGCTGTGCAGCAGTGCCGCGGTCTTTTGTCGCTGGCGCCGCCTCACCGGCGGCACCACTGGGTTTCTGATCATTTGCTTTGTTCGTCATTGCTGTTCTCCTGCGCTGCGATTTAGCGGGGGTATGCGCCGATCTCAGTTCACCTGGCGCTCCGGCAGTAAGGCATCCACTTCGCGGGCGTATTGCATCAACGGCTCGCCGATCTCATCGGCATCGTTCTGCGGCTGCAGTGTGAGGTTGACATGGGTGCGCCCGAAACTCAGGTCCGGGTAATAGCCTTCGCGTTCGGCCAGCTCGGCGGCCCGTTCGAGAAATTCGCGGGTCTGCTCATAGTCGTCGAACTCGATGCGACGCTCCAGACGCGCCGGACGTTTGCGTAGTTTCCAATCGTTCATCACGGTCATACTCCTCGCTTGCTGATAATTAAGTTTTCGTGTCCCGGCCCCACTCACCCGCCGTCAACGATTGTTGCCACTGGTCGATGGCACCGGCGTGTTGCCGTTCCTCCTGCAACAAGGTGTCGAAGAAGAGTCGGTTTTCATGATCCTGACGCCGCGCGCAATACTCTACGGCCTGCGTATACAGGCTGATGATGTCGTGCTCGAGGCGTGCCGCATGCTGCAGCACATCGGTCACGCAACCGTCGAGACGCGGCGGTCGCAACTGACTGGCATTGGGCGCCACGCCCAGAGCCAACATGCGACCGATAATGCGATCGGCGTGCTCCATCTCATCCTGCGCCTCCTGTCGCAGACGTTGCCCCACTTCGGTCATGCCGCGCAGCTGCAACAGTCGCGCCAGCGACAGATATTGCTGCACCGCGGAAAGCTCGAAACTGAGGGCACGTCCCAGAAACCCCAGAATGGCAGGATCCTGTGTCATGAACCGTCTCCAGACTGCACTGTAAAATCGGGCCCGGGCGCCGGCGGAAAGCTAGAGAGGAGCACTCCCCACCCCCACCCGGACCCTACCCGGTTACTCTTTCGGGCCGCCCAGCACCGGCTCCACTTCGCGATGCGGACGCGCGATGATGTGGGCCGCCACCAGTCCGTCACCGACCCGTTCGCAGGCGTCGGCGCCGGCGCGCACGGCGGCATTGACCGCGCCGGTCTCACCGCGCACCAGCACGGTGACGTAACCGCCGCCGACATATTCGCGACCGATGAGGCGCACTTCCGCCGCCTTGGTCATGGCGTCCGCCGCCTCGATGGCGGGCACCAGCCCGCGGGTTTCGATCATGCCTAATGCAATACCGTATGTATCATTTGCCATGGTCTTTATCTCCTATATCTATGGCGAAAAGAATTACTTGGCGTCGAGTGCCAGGTTGCTACCCAGCACCGGCTCGACCTCTTTGTGGGGACGGGCGATGATGTGGGCCGCCACCAGACCGTCACCGACCCGCTCGCAGGCGTCGGCGCCGGCGCGCACGGCGGCGTTGACTGCGCCGGTCTCACCGCGCACCAGCACGGTGACATAACCGCCGCCGACATATTCGCGACCGATGAGGCGCACTTCCGCCGCCTTGGTCATGGCGTCCGCCGCCTCGATGGCGGGCACCAGACCGCGGGTCTCGATCATGCCTAATGCAATACCGTAGTTGTGTTCACTCATTGTCTTCTCTCCATCTTGAGTTGTGACTCGTTAAAAATACGCTTACTTGGTTAATGTTCAGTCCTGTCCCAAAAATCGATAATCCCGCCCACGGTGAGATCGGTGAGTACACGCGCATCCCCGCAGGCATAGCGCGCCGCCGAACCGCTCACCACGAATACCCAGTTGCCCGGCCGGCAGCCGCTGGTATCCAGGGCCACCTGTATCCTGCCCTTGGCATCGCGCAGCACCCGCAGGCTGTGCTGATACAGACCAGGGTGACGGCGAGTGCATACCAGTGGTCCGACCACCTGCATGATCTCCATCAGCCCTGCGCCTCCTCGCTCCAGTAGTCGATGATGCCGACGATGGTGAGGTCGCTGGGATATTCCTTGCTGCCGGCCGCCTCGCGCGCCGCCGAACTGCCGACGCAGATCACCCAATCGCCGGGGGTACAACCCACCGCATCCACCGCCACCAGACGCGAACTGCCGTCCAGCACCACTTGCAGGTGTCGGTGTTCCAGGCCGGGGATGCGGTTGGTGGCCACCAGCGGCTTTTCAACTTTGCAGATCTTCATCAGTGCACCTCTTGATCACTACACAGCAGGGAACCCCCCACCACCTCGGCCGACGCGCCGGCATGGCAGTCGCGCACCATCAACAGGGTATGCAACAGACCCTGCTCGACGTACGCGTGATAGCGCTGCTGCAAGGCCGCTTCGAGTTGCTGGCAACGCGCCTCGGCCCGCGCCCGGGCACCCGGCACCTGGCCGTGGTAGTCGTAGCGGATCACCACCGGTATGGGCAGACCGCGACGCACATTCAAGCCGTTGAAGATCTTGATCCCCACGTCCAGATCCTGGGCACCTTCTTCCACCGTGCGCAGATAGGCGAAATACGTCAGATTGCGCAACTGCACTTCTTCAAAGCCGATGCCCATGCCGATGAAACGCTCCTGATGGCCGATGTCGGCATAGCGGCCGCCGTGATAGCGGCGCACGTAATCGATCTGTGCCAGATTGGCGCACAGCAGGCGCGCCGCCAGACGCAACATGCCGGGCGCCGGCACCGTCATATTCGCCGCGCTGCAGTGACGGCGCAGATGATCCTGCACGGTGGCCTCCGCGTCGCCCATGGCGGCATTGGCGGTGGCGTGATAAAGCTCGTTGGCATCGATGTAGTCATCCACATCCATGGCGCCGTCCGCATCCGGCAGATGCAGGCGGATGGCATCCGTGTCGGTGTCGACGCCGATCAGCAGCAGGTCAATGGAGGCGCCGCAGCAAAAGCTGTTTTCCACGCCCTGGCGAAACGCCTGCAACCGTTCCAGCGCCCCCTGGGCCGCACGCCGGGTGTCGCTGCCGTGGGCCGCGCAGCCTTCCTGATCGGGCCGCGTGGAACTGTGGTGATACACCGCCACCTTCAAATAACGTGTCGGCGCGTCGGCGGCGTTGGGCCGGCCTTCGCGCTGGCGCAGCATCTCGGTCTCCACCCACTTCTCGAGGCTGTCCTCCACATCGAACAGGGCGCCGGCATAGGACTTACGCCGCACCGGCTCGTGCGGCAGGCGCAGCACATAGCGGATGACATGGGCCAGGCGGCCGTCGGCGCAGGGCGATATATCCAAGGTATGAAAGCCGCACTGCTGCAAAAACGCGTGGAAGCTCGCCGCGCCCTCCACTGCCAGCGGCCGTTGTTCAAAGAACTCCGCCGACATGCGGCGAAAGGTCTCAAACACGCACCAGGCATACAGGCGGCCGGTATCCAAGGCTTGGATCCAGGTGTCTTGCAACAGCTCGGCCGGCAGCTCAAACCCCAGCGTGGCGCGGGCGTGACCCTGGGCACGGCCGACGAAATCGGACTCGTGTTGCCAGGCAGCGAGCTGACGCAGTACCGCTTCGATGCCGGCGAAGGCCTGCTTGACCGCCTGTTCGTATTGATACAGGCGGGCGTTTTCATCGCCGCGCACCAACGGATGGTGCCCGATACCGACGCCGGCACCAGAGGCGGCCGCCAGCGGACGCCGTGGTGGCGGCCCGGGCAGGGTGCGTCTGACTTTAGCTCGTGTATTGAACATCGTCTTCATCCGTTGTCACTAAGTTACCTGGCTCACTCTCCGTCGCGGCCGGCGCCATGAGCGCCGGCCAGGGACAGTTCGACTATCCCCGGGCACCGCCGGACACAGTCACCGCCGCCCCTTTGTCGCTATTACCACTGCCGCCGGTGACCAGCAGTTCGCTTTGAGGCAGATCCTCGTTACGCTTGGGCGCATGCGCCGGCATGGCACTGACAGGGCCGCGCCGGGTGGGATTCCGCTTCACCGCCGACATGCCTTCGGTGCCGGTGACCCGATCACCGCGGTCCCAATCGTCACCGGTGATCTTGAGACCGGTATCGATGCCCTCGCCGGTAATGCCGCGCGCACTTTGCGACGCCGCCGCCGGGACAGCCTGAGCGGCCTCGGCGGCACGGCCCTGGCGTTCGCCGAAACGGAACTGCTCGGTGCCGGTGATCTTGCCCTCGGCCAGGGAGAAGGTGCCGCTGATACGCCCCTGTTCATAGCGGGTACCGGTAACGCCATGCGGCTCGGCCGCGCCCTGCGTGGCATGGCCGGGGGCGACTACGCTGAAGGCGCCCCACGGGGCCGCGGCCAAGGACTGCGGAAAATCGGCCTCGCCCGGCTGGGCCGGGGCCGTACCACATACCGCCTGACGCTCGGCGGCACCGATATAGCCGGTACCGCTGACCGGTTCGCAGGCACCCTTCTCGGCGCCGGTGAGGCCGCCCAGTCCGGGCTGCAGGCCGGTGATGTCGCGGCCGGCCATGGCGGGACGCCGCTGGCTGCGGGTCTCGGCCAAGCGGGCCTGGTCCGGCGCACAGTAGTCTTTATACTGCTCGGCGCCGGCATAGGGCGTGCCGGTGACCGCCTTGCAGGTGCCCGCCTCGTCACCGGTCACCCGCTCCGAGCGGGCCGGTTTGGAGCCGGACACGATCTGGCCGCGACTGGTCTGCGAATGGCTGACCTTGGCACTGCCCGGCTCGGGCCGCGACGGACAGAAATCGTCATACTGCTCGCGCCCTACGTATTCGTTACCGGTGACGTTGCGACAGCTGCCGCGCTCATCGCCGGTAACGTGGGACGCGCGCCCCACCCGGCCGCCGCTGGTCACCTGGCCGCCGCGCAGCGTGGTGGTGACATCGACCTTGCGCGGCGCCTGGGGCGGCTGGCCCTGGCAGAATTCGCTGAACACCGCGCCAGAGAAGTACTCGGTGCCGGTGATGCTGCGGCATAAGCCGGTCTCACTGCCGGTGGTCTTGGTGCTGTGACCGACGTGGGTACCGGTGACGTCATCCGCCGGACGCGGCGGACGCTGCCTGCCCACCGGCGCCGACCGGGTCTTACCCTGAGCGCCGTTGCAGGCACGCTGGGCACGCACGCTGCGGGCCAGCTCGCGTCCGGAAATGTCCGGATTTTGCTGCTTGACCAGCTGCGCCGAGTTCATCCCCTTGGCCGTCGCGTCGACGCCGTTCTTACCGTGGCGGGCCAGGGCCAGGCGCCGCATTCGGGCATTCAGGCGCCCGGCATTGGCGGCCGTTACCGGTTTGACTTCACGCCGCCGCGGCATCGGTTTGGCCGCCGCAGCGCTGGTGCTCAGCGGCTTACTCTGCGACTTACTCTGGGGGCTACGCTGGGAATCACCCGGGGATGCCGCCGCGGCCTGCTTGTCGCACTCGCCGCTGCCGCCGCAACCACAGCCGCAGTCTTTACCCTTATCCCCCTGGGTCTGCTGACGCGCATGACGCATGGTGTCCACCATGCGCTGGCGATCACCGGATTGAGCCGCGGCCTTGCCGTGGGTGGCCATGGCGCGGCGGCGGGCGCGGGCGGCATCGCGACCGCTGTCACCGCCGGCACTGGCGGCCGGCCGACTCGCAGCGGCCTGCGGCGCGGACGCCTTGGCGCCGCTGCCCTTGGGCGGTAACGCGGCTTTGCCGTGCACCTGGGCCTGCCGGCGCGCCAGAGAGGCGGCTCGGCCTGACAATGTTTGCTGGGCCATTTCTGTTACCTCATGTTGGATTCGCGTTCGTCGCTGCCGCCGCTATGGCGGCAGCCCCCGCCTTACCAGCTCTTGGCACGATAGACGACGAAACAAACGCCCTGGCTTTGGGCATAGTTGTCGTAACCGATCAGGCGCACGTGATGATCCGGGTAGTTGCGGTGACAGGCCTCCAATTCGGCGACCACATTGCCCAGATCGCGCTCACCGAAGAAGGGCAGCTTCCACATGGTCCAGTAATGATTATTGGCCTTGGCCGGCTCTTCGTGCTCGATGGCGGGCGTCAGGCCTTCGCCGAGCATATAGTTGATCTGCTCATAGACCTCTTCCTGCGTCAGCGGCGGCAGGAAAGAGAAGGTCTCCAGGGTCTCTTGGGTGCGGTAATCGCCCATTTGAGTGGGTGTGTTTTGCATGGTGTTCTCCTAATTTGAATGCGTCCGGGATCAGCCGATATCGAGTTTGTCCACGGTTTCGAATTCGAACTTGATCTCTTTCCAGGTCTCCATGGCCATGGCCAGCTCGGGACTGTGCTGGGCGGCACCTTCCAGGATTTCGCGCGATTCGCGTTCCAGGTCGCGGCCTTGATTACGCGCCTTGACACAGGCCTCGAGGGCGACACGGTTGGCGGCGGCGCCGGCGGCGTTACCCCAGGGGTGGCCCTGCGTACCCCCACCGAACTGCAGGATGGAGTCATCACCGAAGATGGTGACCAGGGCGGGCATGTGCCAGACGTGAATACCGCCGGAGGCGACGGCGAAGACGCCGGGCATGGAGCCCCAGTCCTGGTCGAAGAAGATGCCGCGGCTGCGGTCTTCGGGGACGAAGGACTCACGCAGCTGATCCACGTAACCCATGGTGGAGGCGCGGTCGCCTTCCAGCTTGCCGACGACGGTCCCGGTGTGCAGGTGGTCGCCACCGGACAGTCGCAGGCACTTGGCCAGCACGCGGAAGTGGATGCCGTGCTTGGGATGACGGTCGATGACCGCATGCATGGCACGGTGGATGTGCAACAACAGGCCGCTCTTGCGGCACCATTTGGCCAGACCGCTGTTGGCGGTGAAGCCGCCGGTGAGGAAGTCATGCATGATGACCGGCTGACCCAGCTCCTTGGCGAACTCAGCGCGCTCGTACATGTCTTCCGGCGTGTTGGCGGTGACGTTGAGGTAATGCCCCTTGGTCTCGCCGGTTTCCTGCTGCGCCTTTTGTACCGCCTCGGCGACGAATTCGAAACGGTTTTGCCAGCGCATGAAGGGCTGGGAGTTGACGTTCTCATCGTCCTTGGTCAGGTCCAGACCGCCGCGCAGACACTCGTACACGGCACGGCCGTAGTTCTTGGCCGACAGACCCAGCTTCGGTTTAATGGTAGCGCCCAGCAGCGGACGGCCGTATTTGTTAAGCTTATCGCGCTCCACCTGGATGCCGCTGGGCGGACCCAGGCAGGTCTTGACGAAGGCGATGGGGAAACGGATGTCTTCCAGGCGCAGATGCTTGACCGCCTTGAAGCCGAATACGTTACCGACCAGGGAGGTCAGCACGTTGACGATGGAACCTTCTTCGAACAGATCGATGGGATAGGCAATAAAGGCATAAAAGGCGTCTTTGTCGCCGGGCACGTCTTCAATACGATAGGCGCGACCTTTATAGAACTCCATATCGGTCAGCAATTCCGACCATACGGTACTCCAGGTGCCGGTGGATGATTCGGCGGCAACGGCTGCGGCGGCCTCGTCATTGGGCACACCTTCCTGCGGGGTGACCTTAAAACAGGCCAACAAGTCGGTATCCAGGGGGACATAGTCCGGTGTCCAGTACACATCGCGGTACTCTTTAACGCCCGCATCATATTTCTTTGCCATAGTCAGTTACTCCTGCTGTGGTTGTCCAAAAGCCTTCGGAGCTAAGACTATTCCCGGGGGCGCATTGTGACCAATCGATAGTTTGAATCCGCAACATTCACAATACTCAATGATTCACGGTGCTGAATGCACCCCATTGAGAATGACCGATGCAACGAGCAAGCGACTAAGCGCCGTGATTGGCTGCGATTTACACCGGACAAATGTGTTGTGGCGAGGTCTTGCCTGCGCAAGACTGGTATAATCGCCACGTCCACAACGGGAGAATCAAGTCATGCGCAGCAGCAAAGGACAAAAGAAATATGTCGGCATCCATAACGATCGTTACGGCGGCATGACCGACACCGGCAAGATCATCCGCGACGCCTGGATCTTCGGCATCATTCCCGAAACCCAGACCTGCGAGGGCTGGCTATCCGAAGGCATCCAAGACCTATGGCATAAGACCAGTAACGAGTGGGGCAAATACGGCTTCCAGGTGAGCAAGCTGCCGCCCGAGCTGCGCGAACGTTTTGAGCGTATCCAGACCGAGGCCGTGGAACGGGCCAAACAACAGGGCTGGGATCCGCAGCGCGATGTGGAAGAGGATCAATAACGCCGGCGCAGCCGCCTGTCATACGAGCGCCATCCGCTCGTCATAAAACTGTAAGCGTCGCGCCGCACAATGACGGCTCCGAATCTGAACCAGGAGAGGTCGTCATGGCGTTTTACATCAAAGAATGGGCAGACAAATCGGCCACGCTGATTACCCGCGAAGGCCATCATCTATTCACCTTTAAGACTGTGGATAGCGCATTGATCGCCTGCGGCACATGGTACGGCGTCACTGCCGACCACGTGATTCCACATATCCGGACTCCCCGTCCTCGACCTGCCCCGAGACCACGCGGCCAGACGGCTGCCTGAGCTCAAGCGCCCGCTGATAATCCCGGCGATGCCCGGGATTTTTCGCCTGGCGGTTCTATATAAACATTTCCTGATCATAGAAAAAGGATCGGCGCTGGGCGCGACCCTGCGCCCCGGGGCACAACGAAGTATCTGCAATGCCAAAAAAGGCCTGCGTCGCAGACCCTTCGGCTCACGGGCCAGTGCTTATTGCGGCTGACCTGAGGGCGTGTAACGCTGGCTCTCGGCCGGCTCACGCTGCGGTAACAAGCCGTCCGCCGTCAGGTGTCGATGCACCTCATGCACCGACAGCTTGGTCAAATCCTTGTGCACCTCCTTGACTCTGACATCGAGCGACGCCGCGTCGCGGGCCTCGCGCAGATAGCCCATCATGCGGGGATTGGCAGCCAGCACCAAGACCCCCGCCTTTTCACGCTGCAGGGTCTGCACCGCTGCAGCGATAACATCCTTGGCGAAACGCCGCTCATTTTCCTGATTATGGTCCTCACGATGGTCGTCATAGGCATGGATCCCGCCCTCGGCGGGGGCCGTGTTGCGACCTCGTTTTGCGGCAAAGATCTCGTTGTCCTGCGCCTCGGCCGCTGCATTCGCGAGGCTGGAAATCTCCACCAGATTGGGGCCGCCCTCGGCGACACCGGACTCTTCCAGGGTAAACAAACGCGCCCGCGCGCTGTCCGCCACAACCACACAAAAATCACTCATTTTCTCATCCTCCTGCTGCAAAATTGGACCAAGTCCCTTTTAGCGCACGTCTATTCACTCACTTTGTATATAGCCCATCGCAGCAGTGCTCACAACGCCGGATTGCGGTCGGCGCCCGAGCGTCGCAACAGCACGGCGGCACTGCTGCCGTCTCGCTGCACTTTCTTGATCGGCATCACAAAAACACCGGCCCGCTCATGTCAGCGGCGGTTCTGTGCTTAAGCCTCTACCGCAGACTGTCGTTAACCCGAACGTAGCATCCCATACCGACAAGACGGTTGAAGACATCTAACAGAGAGTCCCATGCGACACGGCAAAGTCATTCCGCTCAACACCAACCCAAAGTCGGCCCGGCCCGGCTATCTCGTTGATGAGAGCCGGAACATCGCGCTCAAGTACCTGCCGGCGCTGTTGCAGAGAATGCTGGACAATGCCGACGATATCCTTTTCGAACTGGCGGACAAGGCCGAGAGCAACCAGGAGCAAACCAGCTACTTCGACGCCATGCGCGAACTGCGCCTGGCGCGCGGCGATCTGGAACAAGATTTCAAACGACATCTGGAACGCGGTTTCGTTGAGTTTCTGCAATGCTCCGCACAGGGCGCCTCGCCCCAGGGATCAGCACAACTGGACGCGGAGGAGATGAGCCTGGTTGAGGAGCGCGACCTGGAAGAGTCGCTGGCCCTCACCGGCATGACGGCCAAGGTCAAGAGTCGCTACCCGCGGGAACTCCACGCCATCGAGCAACGCTTTCAGGCCATCATCGGCGACGCCGCATCGGCGCGGGAACGCATCCCCATCGGCCCTAAAGCCATCTGCCATGCCTTCCACGAAGCGGTCAACGCGCTGGACAATGACATCAAGATCAAACTCATCATCTATAAACTGTTCGACCGGCATGTGCTCGCCCATCTGCAGCCCCTGTATGACGAAACCAACGTGCTGTTTATCTCGGCGGGTGTATTGCCGAGGCTGAAGATGCAGGTCAACAAGCAACCGAACGGGGACCATGCCTCGCCGCGCCACCAAGCACCGCCGGAGGATATCGCCTGGCTTGACGACAGTGCGGTCAGCCCGACCCAGGCCTCGCTCTACAACGGCGCCGGCTATCGCGACGCGCTGCCATCTTCCACCCTGGAGACCCTGCGCGGTCTGCTGCAGCGGCAGCATGCCGGGCTTGATCAGGCGCCGCACGGCACCGCCCAGGGCGGGGCTTCAAGCGCCGACAGCGCCGCCGTCATGGCCGTGCTGTCCAGGCTGCAGCAATTCAACCTGGCCACCTCGGCCGAAAGCTTCCGCGGCGAGATCAACGCGCTCAGACGCCGCGGTAAGATCAGCGCCGTTGATAACGACATCATCAACATCGTCGACATGCTGTTCGATTTCATCCTCGACGACGATCACCTGCCCACCATCGCCAAGGCCCTGCTGGCCCGGCTGCAGATCCCCATGATCAAGGTGGCGCTGGTGGACCGAGAGTTCTTCGGCAGCAAACAACATCCGGCCAAAAAACTGCTGAACCAGATGGCCAAGGCCGCGGTGGGACTGGGCAATGACATCACGCGTGACAACTGCCCCTTGATTGCAAGCATAGACGACGTCGTCAGCCGTATCTGCAACGATTTCAACGATGACGTGTCGCTCTTTGTCGAGCTGTTGCAGGCCTTCGAGCAGTTTCTGGCGCATGAATCGGAACAGGAGCATCAGTCCCAGGAGATCAGCCGCCAACGCATCGAGGCGCGCGAACAACACGCCCTGAGCCGCGCCTGGGTGACGGATGTGATCGCCGCCGCCATTAACGACCGCCGTCTGCCCAAACCCGTCTTCGAGCTGCTCGACGGCCCGTGGAAAGAAGTGATGATCGAGACCTATCTCAACGACGGCCAAGAGAGCGACCACTGGCAGGAAAACCTGCTGTTTATCGATTTACTCATTTGGTCGGTGGATGTCAGCGGCAAGCCCGAACGGCAGCGACTGGGCAGAATCGTCCCCGAACTGGTGCGCAAACTGCGCGGTGAGCTGGAAAATATCTATTATCCGCCAGCGCGGCTGGACGCACTGCTGGCTGAACTGGAGGCCTTGCACCTGGCCAATCTGCGCGGCGACGCCGGCGGCCAGCACAAGACCGTCAAGGTCAAGGCGGCGCACGACAATCCGGCCGCCGCGTGCGTGGATATCAACCGTGAGCTGGATGCCATGCGCCAATCCCTGTCAGAATTGGGTGACGTGGACGACATGCTGGACGACCTGCTCAGCGACATCAATCCCGATCGTCCGGGGTCCGCACCGTCGCGCAAACAAGCGATAGCGGCGCAATTTTTCGACACTGAGGTAGAGGAGATCGTCATGTCATCCGCATTCGTCAATGAAAAAACCCTCCCCGAGATCGACGACCACTACTGGTCCATGGTGCAGGACCTGAAACAGGGACAATGGATCTCGCTGACGGACAGCAAAGGCAAGCAGCAGAAGATCAAACTGTCTTGGAAGAGTGACATGCTGGGCGAATGCACCTTCATCAATTGGAAATTCAAGATCGCCGCCGATCTGAGCTTCAATCAACTGGCGTCCAAGTTCCGCGCCGGCCAGGCCGCGCTGGTGGAAAGCCTGCCCATATTCGAACGCGCCGTGGACGCGGTGATCAACAGCCTGCAGCGCCGCCAGGCCGATTAAGCGGCCGACGCTGTCGCAGCCATGTCGCGCCGGTACTTGTAAAAACGCTCCATCCCCGCCGGACCCATGTACTTACTCAGGGTACGGCGATCGGTGGCCATTAGATCGACCATGATCAAGCCATCGAGAGCATTGCTAAACGGGTCGTCCACATTAAATTCCAACACCTGACCGCCCAGCTTCAGATACTGTTTCAGCAGGATGGGCACGCCCTTTTCATCCTGATCGATTTCCGCAATCAGGTCGGCCACCCCTTCGATGCTGTCGATATGCGCATTAATGCTCGTTGCCGATCACTCATCCCCTATCCCCTTTTTCTCATCCCCTCCTTGCTGCGACGCCCGGCCCGGCCTCGTCAGCGTGCTCGACAGACTGTCAAGCATGCCTGTGCGCGCCTCGGTCGCGCACGCCAGCCATACCGCCCCCCGAAATCATCTCACTCCGGACGGTGGCGAGAAAGGGGACTAAAGGAAGGATTTCCGGCTGCCGTTGTCTTAAGGTGTAGGCGGGATTTTGCGGCATGGAACTTGCTGCCTGTTTATAGCGCCACAACCGACGGAGACTACGCCATGATGTGGAGACTGAAGGACGTTCCCAAATACACCCAGGCCGAGAGCCGGGTCCAAGCCCGGGATTACAACACCGTGCGCCTGGCCCTGCGCCGCCTGCCCGGACCCATTATCTTGCAACTAAAAGACTTGTCGCACATGAACATGATCCTCGACGAGGACTCCTGGGTCTGTGTGGACAGCAGTCTGAACGACCTCCCGATCATCGCCTGGACCGATTTTCAGGCCGCCGGCCGCGCCAATTTGCATGAACCGGTTCGGTGCCTGTTGAGCTATTATCATTACCAAGCCGGTGCCCTGGTGACCAAGGCCCTGGATAGCACCCGCGAGCAACTCAGTCGACGCATGGCCGCCCCGCACCGCGACAGCGACGGCCCGCCGACCCGGCGCCGCTATGGCACGGCAGAGCGTGAGCTGTTCGTCATTACCTGACGCCCACATATCCTCGGACAAGGATGTCGGTTAGAATAGCCTGCTTCATTCAAGCAGGCTTTTTTCATGTCACACCCTCCAGCCAAAGTCGGATTCATCAGCCTCGGCTGCCCCAAGGCACTGGTCGATTCCGAACAGATCATCACCCAGCTGCGCGCCGAAGGCTATGAGATCGCCCCCGATTACGCCGGTGCCGACATGGTGGTGGTCAACACCTGTGGCTTCATCGACGCCGCGGTGGAGGAATCGCTGGAGGCCATCGGCGAGGCGCTGGCGGAAAACGGCCGGGTCATCGTCACCGGCTGCCTCGGCGCCAAGGGCGACATCGTGCAGCAGACCCACCCCAGCGTGCTGGCGGTTACCGGCCCCCACGCCACCCAGGAGGTGATGACCGCGGTGCACCAGCATCTCCCGCCGCAGCACGACCCCTTCACCAGTCTGATCCCGCCCCAGGGCATCAAGCTGACGCCGCAACACTACGCCTATGTGAAGATCTCCGAGGGCTGCAACCACCGCTGCAGCTTCTGCATCATCCCCTCCATGCGCGGCGACCTGGTGAGCCGGCCGGTGGGCGAGGTGATGCAGGAGGCGGAACACCTGGTCGATGCCGGCGTGCGCGAGCTGCTGGTGATCTCCCAGGACACCAGCGCCTACGGCGTCGACGTCAAATACCGCACCGGCTTCTGGGGCGGCCGCCCGCTGAAGACGCGCATGACCGAGCTGGCCCGCGCCCTGGGCGAACTGGAGGCCTGGGTGCGCCTGCACTACGTCTACCCCTATCCCCATGTCGACGAGGTGATTCCGCTGATGGCGGAGGGACTCATCCTGCCCTATCTGGACGTACCGCTGCAGCATGCCAGTCCGAAGATCCTCAAGGCCATGAAACGGCCCGGCAACATCGAAGGCACCCTGGCGCGCATCCAGGGCTGGCGCAAAACCTGCCCCGAACTGGTGCTGCGCAGCACCTTCATCGTCGGCTTCCCCGGCGAGACGGAGGAAGACTTCGTGCAATTGCTGGAATTTCTCGACCAGGCGCAACTGGACCGGGTCGGCGCCTTCGCCTATTCAGATGTGGAGGGCGCCGCCGCCAATGCCCTCCCCGACCCGGTGCCGGAAGCGGTAAAACAGGAACGGCTGGAGCGTTTCATGGAACTCCAGGCCGACATCAGCGCCGCCAAGCTGCGCCGGCGCATCGGCCAGACCCTGGAGATCCTCATCGACGAAAGCGACGGCGAACAGGCCGTCGGCCGCAGCTATGCCGACGCCCCCGAGATCGACGGCCAGGTGTTTCTGGAAGACGCCCCCGGCCTGGCGCCGGGCGACAGGGTCCACGCCACGATCGTCGCGGCAGGCGAACATGATCTATGGGGTGAACGCCTGACCACGCAATGATCTGCTAACATTGGCAGGAATCGGTTGTCAGAGAGATCATGCGAAAAACAAAAACACACCGTTCCAGCCATTCACTGCCTGGCCTGCTGTTTGCGGCGCTCGTGCTCGCCAGTCCGCTGACCCAGGCCGACTGTAGTGATCCCCCCGCCCCCAATGTCAACTGGAAGGACTGCGACAAGGCGGGCATCGACCTGAGCGGCATGGATCTGCGCGGCGCCGTGCTCGACGGCGTCAACTTCGAAGGCGCCGATCTCAGCAACACCAACCTGCGCAACAGTTACCTGGGCCGCGCCCGGCTGCAACGCGCCAATCTCAGCCGCAGCAAGTTGCTCGACGCCTACCTGGTTGCCGCCGATCTGAGCCAGGCCAATCTGGAAAATGTCCTGGCCAAGGGCGCCACATTCGACCGCGCCAATCTCAGTCAGGCCAATCTCAACGGCGCCTATCTGGAAGACGCCAAGTTGTATGACGCCAATCTCAGCGGCGCCACCTTGATCAAGGCCAATCTCAAGGGCGCCACCATGAGCCAGGCCCAGCTGACCGCCGCCGATCTGAGCCAAAGCAATTTGCAAAAGGCGGTGCTGTCACGCGCCAATCTGGAAGACACTGTGCTGCACCGGGCCGACCTGGAAAAGGCCAAACTGGACCAGGCCTTTCTGGTCAATACCGATCTGTCCGAAAGCAATCTCAGCAGCGCCACCCTGGCCCAGGCCGAAATGATCAACGTGGATATCAGCGGCGCGCAGTTAAGCTATACCACTTGGAACGACCGCAGCCGCTGCCGCTCCGGCTCGGTGGGCGAATGTCGCTAATTCTGACCGCGCGCTAACGGCCCCGCGCTTTACCGCGCCGTTATGTTTCGAATCAGAAAGATAGTATTATCCCCGGGCTAGCCAAACAGCCAACAGCGAAGAGGCCTTATGTCAGAGAAATCACCCTTGCCGGACGCCCAGGAGACATTCATCAACGCGCTGGCCGCAGGCGCCATGACGGCCGAGACGGTGGCGCTGGATCAGGCCTTGGGCCGGACCCTGCATGCCGATCTCAAGGCCCCGGAAGACGCCCCGCCCTACCACCGCGCCATTGTGGAAGGTTTTCTGGTCAACACCGCGGAGACCCAGGGCGCTACGCAAGACAAGCCGAAACGTTTCAAGGTCGTGGGGCACGTGGCGCCGGGGGATGCGCGCTGCCCGAGCGTCGGCAGCGGCGAGGCGGTGGAGGTGCACACCGGCAGCATCCTGCCCGACGGCCAGGTCTCCATCGTGCGCATGTGGGAGGCCCAGCGCGACGGTGATCAGATCAGTATCAGCCGCCCCTTCCCGCCGCGCTTTTTCATCGAGGATCAAGGCTGCGATATCCAGCAGGGCGACACCATCATCAGCGCCGGCACGCTGATCGAGGCCGCCCACATCGGCACCCTGGCGAGCCTCGGCTTGGATCAGGTCCAGGTCGCGCGTCAGCCGCGCGTGACCCTATTTGCCTCGGGTGACGAGGTCATCCCCTACACCGCCGGACTCAAACCCGGCATGATCCGCGACTGTAACAGCCCCATGTTGGCGGCGGCGGTGCGCAGCGCCGGCGCCGTGCCCGCACTGGGCGGCATCATGGGCGATGATTTCGACAGCTTCGTCGGCGCGGTCAAACAAGCCTTGCAGGATGCGGACATGATCGTCATCGCCGGCGGCACCGCCGTGGGCGGCCGCGACTTCATCTCCGATCTGATCAAACAGGTGGGCGAACTGCTGGTGGACGGTGTGCCAATGAAGTCGGGACGGCCGTTGATCATGGGCGTCGCTGACGGCAAGCCCCTGGTGTGCGTGGCCGGTCATCCGCCGGAAGCCTTGAGAGGCTTCAAACTCTTCGGCGTGCCGGCCATCGCCAAGCTGCTCGGCCGTGAGGAGGAACTGCCTCAGGACGCACAGCAGCCGCCTCAATAGTGAGGCGGCGGGGTCTCTTCCGATAAGGGCCGTACCCACTCGCCGCCCTGCTCCAGCTGCTGTTTTTGGCGTTTCAATTCCTCGATCAACAGATCGATGTGGCCTTGCTGTTTGATCACCACTTGGTTCAACTCGTCTACGGTTGATTCCAGGTAGGTGATGCGGACTTCCAGATCTTCCAATCGCTGTTCCATTCGTCAACCCCTGTCAGTGCTTTAAATAGACATCGAAGCGCGTGCTCTTGCCCTCAAACACCAGATTCGGCGCAGGGCCTGCAATGGCCTGAGCCTTGCGCGGCCGCTTGACCACCACGCGTTTTCCGGCGACCGCGAGCGCCGCTTGCAATAACTCGGCGGCGTCCTCGTCAGCGCCCACCAGCTGCCGGAACAGGCGCATCTCTTTTTTCACCGCGGCGGCCTTGCCGCGCGCCGGATGCATAGGATCGACATAGACCACGTCAGGCACCTGTGAGACATCGAGATTGCGCAAGTAGTCCCCGGCCTCCCCCACCGCCAGCGACAGACGCGCGACGGTCTCAGCCACCTCCACATCCCGCGCGGCGCGTTGCATGCCGTCGCGCAACAATTCCGCCACCACCGGCGAGCGCTCCAGCATGTGGACGCGGCAACCCAGCTGGGCCAGCACGAAGGCATCCCGCCCCAGACCGGCAGTGGCATCGATGACGCTGGGGATAAAACCCTTTTTGATACCGACCGCCTTGGCCACCAGCTGTCCGCGGCCGCCGCCGAAGCGGCGCCGGTGCCCCATGGCGCCGGCGACAAAATCCACATACACCGGCCCCGGCGCCCCGGGGCCGGTCTGCACCAGTTCCAGGCGCTGCGGCGTCATGCGCAACAAGAACGTATTTTCAGCTGGCTTTGTTATCATGGGCAAGCCCAGGCGCAGCGCCAGCTGGACGGCCTGGGCCTGCAGCGTCCCCGCCGGGGCATACACCGCCAGGCGGCTCAATTCATGTGTCTGCACAATAAAACGTTCATTCTGCTTGAAAACCGTCGTTGCCACCCTCACATACAGTGGACAATTAATAACTCGCAGGGAGAGTTTATGAACATGTCTGTAGACCCGGATCATATCAGCCGCAAGGGTATTCGCCTCCTCGAATACGGCGGCCTGTTTGTGATCGCCATCGCCACGCTGATCGCCGGCGGCCAGGAGGTTATGCATATGATCAAGGCCGGCAGGGTCACCCTGGCCGATCTGTTGTTGCTGTTCCTTTACCTGGAGGTGATCGCCATGGTCGGGGTCTATCTAGAATCAGGCAAGCTGCCGGTGCGCATGCCCATCTATATCGGCATCGTCGCCCTGGCGCGATATCTCATCCTGGACGCCAAAGACATGGACGCCTGGAAGATCATGGCGGTATCCAGCGCCATTGTCCTGCTGGCCCTGGCGGTGCTGGCCATCCGCTACGGACATTTCAAGTGGCCCTATCCCCACGGTAAGGGCAAAGAGCTGCGCGAAGAGCAGATCGACTGAATCGGCCTTATCGCCCCTTGGGCACATAGCGGCACCAGTCGTGGCGCCTGTCGCCGAAGGCGAAAAAGGGCGGATTGATCAGCGAGTCCTTGGTGTTGTAGCGCAGGGGCCGCAAGGCCAGATCGGTGAGCCGACCGCCCGCCGCTTCGACCACGCACTGCGCCGCCGCCGTGTCCCACTCCGAGGTCGGTCCGAAACGGGCATAAATATCGGCCCGCCCCTGGGCCACGTAGCAGGACTTGAGCGAACTGCCTAATGACAACACGCGATAATCGTCGAAAAACTCCAAAAAGGAACAAAATATGGGGCTGCGATGCGAACGGCTGCCGGCGATGGTGATGTTCCCGCCGTCCCATTGCCTGGCACGGATGGCGTAGGCCGCCTGTCCATCCGGCTGAAACCAGGCACCGTCGCCCGCGGCGGCGAAATAGCACTCCCGGCTGACCGGCACCTGAATCACCCCCAGTACCGGCCGATGGTCTTCGATCAAGGCGATGTTGACGGTGAACTCGCCATTGCACTTAATGAACTCGCGCGTGCCGTCCAGGGGGTCCACCAGCCAGTAGCGCCGCCACTGCCGGCGCCGCTCGAAGGCCACCGCCTCGCCCTCCTCCGACAATACCGGCCAATCCGGCGTCAAGGCCGCCAGGCGCTCGGCGATCACGTTATGGGCGGCATAATCCGCCTCGGTTACCGGGCTGTCGTCTGATTTCTGCTCGACACAGTAATGGCCTTGGTAGACCTTCATGATGGCATCACCGGCCGCGTGAGCGACGGCCTTGACCGGCTCGAGCAGCTCGCTGTAGGGCGCCGAGGGACTCATGCCCCGCGCCTGTCGGCGAGCAGGTCGCGCACCCAATATAAAGCCGCGATGCTACGTGCCTCGGTAACGTCTTCCCGCCCCACCAGTTCAGATAGATTGGTGAGCGACCAGGGCACGACCTCGATCTCCTCCGGCTCATCGCCGGCCAGGCGCTGCGGATACAGCCCTTGGGCCAGGATTACCTGGGTCTGATGTCCAAGATAGCCGGGGGCTACGCTAAACGTGGTCAGGTGCTCCAAGTGCTTGGCGCCGTAGCCGATTTCTTCCATCAATTCACGATCGGCCGCCGCCAGCGGGTCCTCGCCCGCCTCGATGCGGCCCTTGGGCAGGGCCAACTCGTAGCGGTGCACGCCGGCGGCGTATTCGCGGATCAGCATCACCGTATCGTCATCCAGCATGGGCACCACCAGCACAGCGCCGCCCGAACCGGTCTTGAGGCGCTCGTATTGCACCTCCATGCCATTGGCGAAGCGTAGATCCACGCGTTCGAGATGAAACAGCCGCGTCTGGATGATGGTTTCGGCCGCCAGTATTTCAGGTTTCCTGCGCATGTCTGTATTATAGCCCGAGCTGCAGCGCCTCGGCCTCCTGAGTGAATCATGCCTGACTGGAATAATATCAGTACCGTCCTGCTGGATATGGACGGCACCCTGCTGGACCTCAATTATGACAGCCATTTTTGGCAGGAATATGTCCCCCACTGCTACGCCTTCAGCCGCGGCCTGGACATCCCCACCGCCAAGCGGGTGCTGGCGCCCTGCTTCAAGCGCCACGAGGGTACCCTCAACTGGTACTGCCTGGATTTCTGGAGCCGCGAACTGACGCTGGACATCGCCGCCATGAAGCGCGAGGTGGCCCACTTGATCGCCATCAAGCCGGGCGCGCTGGTCTTTCTTGACAGCCTGCGCCGACTCGGCAAACGCGCCGTGCTGGTCACCAACGCCCATCCCCGCAGCCTGGCGCTGAAACTGGAGCACACCCGCTTGGACACGCACCTGGATGAACTGATTTCGGCCCATGAACTGGGCCTGCCCAAAGAGGCGCCCGAGTTCTGGGCCGAGTTGCAGGCGCGCAGCCCCTTTACCCCGCACCGGACCCTGCTGGTGGACGACAATCTACACGCCCTGCGCTCCGCCGCGCGGTTCGGCATCCGCCATCTGCTGGCGGCCTGTCATCCCGACAGCAAACAATCGCCCCGTTACAGCGCGGAATTCCCCTACTTCCACCAGTTCGAGGAAATCACGCCCCCCAGCGCTTGAAGCGCTTTTTGCAGTACCTCAACAAGGCCTCATAGCTGTCGAAATAGAGCTCGAATTCCTCTTCCATATTGGCATCGAACTCGCAGTTATCATTGCTGTGCTCGCGGCAAATCTGCGGCCGGGTCGCGTAAATACCGCAACGACCGTCGGGCAGCAGATGGGTACAGGGATTATTGATCAGCAGAAACCAGCCGTCGTCGTCCTTGAACACCGCCACGCGTTCGTGGGACACCTGCCAGAGCAGATAATCGAACTCGGCCTTGCTGCGCGGCCCGTCGATTTGATGGGTGATATAGGTACAACATTTGGAGGCGGTGCAAAAGCCGCATTTGGTTTCCGGCGTCATCTCCACCTTGATGGGAATCGCTTTATTCATGGGAACAGTCTCAGAGCTCAATCGTCCTTACTCTACGCCAGCCCGGCGCGGCCCTGCAAACCGCCGCTGTGCAGGGCCAATAGCGTGCTGCCCCGGGCGAACGCGCCCCGGGCGATCAAATCGTACAAGGCCGACATGAGTTTGCCGGTGTACACCTGGTCCAGCGGCATGGCATGGCGCGCCTCGAATTCATGCATAAACGCCAACAAGTCCGGTGTGGTCTTGGCATAACCACCGTAATGATGATCCAGATCGATATGCCAGTTGTCATAATCGGCCGCCGTCAGTGCCCGTACCGCGTCATATAAGAACGTCGCCCCCTTCAGCACTGCGACGCCCAGCGCCCGGCGCCTGCCCGCCAGCCCGCTCACCAACCCCGCCAGTGTGCCGCCGCTGCCGCAGGCACAGGCGATAACATCAAAGGCTTGATCGACGTCGGCGACGATTTCCGCGCAGCCGCGCACCGCCAAGGCATTACTGCCACCTTCCGGCAGCCAATAAAAATCACCGAATTCAGTCCGCAACCGTTCGACGATCTCGGCATTGTGCTTGCGCCGATAATCGGCGCGGCTGAGAAAGTGCAGCCGCATGCCCTGATCGCGGGCGAAGCGCAGCGTCGGCGTCAGACTGCGCGGCGCCTCGCCGCGGATCACGCCGACGGTTTCAAAGCCGTATGCGCGCCCGGCGGCGGCCAGGGCATGGATGTGATTGGACCAGGCGCCGCCGAAACTGAGCACGGTTTCGTAACCCTGCTCACGCGCCGCCGGCAGATTGTATTTGAGCTTGTACCACTTGTTGCCGCAGATCAGCGGGTGAACCCGATCAAGCCGCTTGATCAGCAGCTCCACGCCGGCGCGCTCCAACAGGGGATCATGGAGCGTCTGTACGGGCGTGGGCCGGGGGAGCAACACCATCACAGGTCCGGCGGCGAGTCACCGGGACGGGCACGCACCAACCAGTCATACATCTCGGCGCTGCCCGCGGCGCCCTCCGGCGGCGCCCAGGCGGCGAAGTCCTTGTCGCCGAGCGGCGCATAGGGGCCTTGCTTGACCTCGAAGAACACCGAGCCCGATTCCAAAGCCAGCACACAATGCCAGGTGTTGGGTGGGATTTCGAACCCCTGCACCGGGCCGCCGGGCGTCAAGGCTTCACGCTGCAGCAGCGTGCCGCCGGCGTCAAACAACAGTGCGTCGATACGGCCGCGCAACACCAGAAAGAACTCCCACTTACCCGCTTCCGGATGGCGATGCGGGCGCACATAGCTGCCTGGCTCAATCGCGATAAACAGACGTTGCACCGGCTCGTCCAGATGAACATGTACGTTATGATTGGCGCGCAGCCGCGGCGCGGCCTTGGCCTGCGCCACCAACCCGTCCAACAATGCATCATCAAACAGTTTCATTGATCGGATCAATCCCGCCGCAATTCGTCAGACAGGGCGATGGGCGAGGGATAACGCATGACAATAAAATAAGATGAAAACACGAAGGTGAGCATGGTACTGAGCTGGATCACGTAGGAGGCCTGCTGTCCGATCACGTCTAACTCCAAGGCCAACACGGCGATGAACAGGGAAAACTCGGAAATCTGCCCCAGCCGCACGCCCACCTCCATGCCCACCTTATCGGTCTCGTCATAACGCACCAGCAACAGCTTGAAGATCAGCGGCTTCAAGACCAGGGCCAACAGCGCCAATACCAGACTGGGCCACAGGACACTGCCCAGCATGTCCAGCTCGAAGCCGGCCCCCAGGGCGAAGAAAAAGATCACCAGGAAGAAATCGCGCAGCGGCCGCAAATTGTCACCGATGAACAAGGCAATGGGACTGGTGGCCAAGGCCACGCCGGCGATGAAGGCCCCCACCTCAGCCGACAGCCCCGCTATCTCGGCCAGTTCCGCCATGCCCAGGCACCAGCCGATGGCCACCAGAAAGATATATTCATGAATGCGGTTGAAGCGCCGGATCAACTTGATCAGCACATAGCGCTCGAACAGATAGGCGAAGGCGATCAGGCCCAGCAGGGAAAACACCATCGTCAGCATGTCGAGCCAGGGGGCGCCGTTATGCCACTGCGCCGGCAACAGCATGAGGATGAATATGGCGAGAATGTCCTGCAGCAGCAGGATACTGATAATGATCTCACCGATGTGCTGGTGATGCAGCACCGTGGTGGGCAACAGCTTGAGGCCGATGATGGTGCTGGAAAACACCATCGCCGCGCCCATGATCAAAGATTCGGCCACGCCAAAACCGAAGGCGATTCCACACAGGGTGCCGATGATCATGAACAACACGGAACTGATGCCGGCAATGATGCTGGTCTTGCCCAGCATCTGCATCAGTTTTTGCGGCGGTAGATTAATGCCGATGAGAAACAGCAGAAAGATCACGCCTATGTGGGCGATACCCTTGACCACCTCCGCATCGCTGACCAAGCCCAGCACCGACGGCCCGGCCAACACACCTAGCAGCATATACACCACCAACAGGGACTGACGCGCATACAGGCCCACTGTGGCCAGCAAGGCGGCGCCGGTGAAGATGACGAATATGTAAAAAACGATAGCGTCTGCGCTCATGGCCTTACATCAGATGACCGATTGGACCCGGCCACCATGTTAAGCCACAATAAGTCACTACGCCATCGTGTTTTCACCCGACCAAGCATATGAAACCGATTTGTATCTTGCGCCATGTCGCCGCCGAAGGGCCGGGCTACTTCGGCACATTTCTTAAGCGCCATCATCTGCCGTTTCAGGTCATCCATCTCGACCTGGGCGAACCGGTACCCGCCACCCCGGAGGACTGCGCCGCGCTGGTATTCATGGGCGGCCCCATGAGCGTGAATGATGACATTCCCTGGATCGGCCCGGCGCTGGCCCTGATCCGCCGCGCCGTCGCGATCGAGATGCCGGTGTTGGGTCACTGCCTCGGCGGACAGTTGATCAGCAAGGCCCTGGGCGGCACGGTCCGCCCCAATCCGGTCAAGGAACTGGGCTGGTTCGAGGTGCGGCAAGCGCGCAACCCGGCCGCGGCCGACTGGCTGGCAGGACTCCCGCCAAGCTTCACCGCCTTCCACTGGCATGGCGAGACCTTCACCATTCCCGAGGGCGCGAGCAACATCCTGAGCAGCCGCCATTGCCCACACCAAGCCTTCGTCATGGGCAACACCCTGGCCATGCAATGCCATGTGGAGATGACTGCGGATATGGTAATGGATTGGGCGCGACTGCATGCCGATGAAATCGCCCACGCTGGCGACAGTATTCAAACCCTGGAACAACTCAGCCAGGACCTGGAACAGCGCATCGCCACACTCCAGTCTCACGCTGATGCACTCTATAAACGCTGGCTGCGCCCGCTGGTTAAGCTCTAAATGCACAGCGTCTCCGTCATCATTCCCAGCCATAATCGTGCTCATACTCTGGCGCGCGCGCTGGACTCGGTATTGGCACAAACTCATGCGCCGGACGAGGTCATCGTGGTCGATGACGGCTCCACCGACGGCACCGAACAGCTGGTCCGGCAGCACTATGCGTCGGTGATTTATCTTAAGCAGGACAACCGCGGCGTCAGCGCGGCGCGCAATCGCGGCATTCGGCAGGCGCGCGGCGATTGGATCGCCCTGCTCGACTCGGATGACGAATGGCTGCCGCATAAACTGGCAACGCAACTGCATATGCTGGCACAACAGCCCGGCAATACACTGATTCACAGCGACGAGATCTGGATTCGCCACGGCGTGCGTGTCAATCCAATGGATAAACACGCCAAGGCCGGCGGCTGGATCTTTCACCACTGCCTGCCCCTGTGCGCCATCTCGCCCTCCGCGACCATGATACAAGCCGAGCTATTCCATGAGATCGGCCTGTTTGACGAGACCCTGCCGGCCTGCGAAGACTACGATCTATGGCTGCGCATCAGCGCGCGTTATCCGGTGCTGTACTGCGAGCAGCCGCTGATCATCAAACACGGCGGCCATGCGGATCAGCTCTCGCGACAGCACTGGGGCATGGACCGCTTCCGCATCCGGGCCCTGCACAAATGTCTCGCGCAGCAGGCGCTGGCGGAAGCGGATCGCCGTGCCGCCGAAGACATGCTGCAAAGCAAACTGCGCGTTCTGCTCAAGGGTGCGCATAAACACAATAATCTGGAAATCATCCGGGAATTCGCGCCCTTATTTAACCCGGCTTAGACCGCGGACCCATCCGTCGAATCACTGTACTTCCTTGATTAAATGATCTATTTTCAAGCGGGGGTTTGGTTTTACACGGCAATAATACGCGCGCTCTTCCCCATATTCTGTACAGAAATAGCTTCAGGCCTGTCGACCGCTTTCAAGGCCTAACACGGATAGACTGAGACTAAGGATAGTTGCCGCTCCGTATGCACAAGGATTCATTCCCAGTAGCAGATGACGGGACCCAGGCCGCATGAATAGCCGACGCACGTGGTTGACATTCATATCGATCTGGCTGCCGTTAATGCTATTACTGGCTGTCATCTTGTGGCTGTTATATCGTACCCAGGCCGCCTCCGCGCTGACCATTGCCCGCGAACGCGAGTGGCAGTCGATCCGTCTGGCGCGGCAAGTCATCACCACCGAACTGCAAAGCCTCGGCAATGACGCACTGTACCTGGCCAACTTACCTGCCTTGCAAGACTTTCTCGCCCAAGACACTCCAGCGACGCGCCAGCGGTTCGGTGCTGAATTACTCAATTTTCTCCAGCACCGGCCCGCCTATGACCATCTCCGCTTTATCGACCTACAAGGCCTGGAGCAAGCACGGGTCAACCGTGAAGGAAGTGCTGTTATACCCGTACCTAAGCAAGCGTTGCAGGACAAATCAGAACGCTATTACGTTCAAGAAGCCCTGCCCCTCAAACAAGGCGAGCTATACGCCACGCCTTTTGATCTTAACGTCGAGTTCGGCGAAATCGTGCAGCCCATCAAACCGACGCTGCGTATCGCGACGCCGGTATTTGATCGGCAAGGGCAAAAACGTGGGCTGATTGCGCTTAATTACCTCGGGCAGCGACTACTCGAGCGCATCCGCGCCATCGCCGCCGAAGGCGCCGGGCAAATCTGGCTGCTTAACGCGGAAGGATATTGGCTGCTTGGCCCGAGTCCGGAGCTGGAATGGGGCTTTATGTATCCGCAGCGCCGCGACACCAGCTTCGCCAAGCACCATAGTGCGGCTTGGTCGATCATAAACGAAGGCCCCAAACACTCCCAGTTCCGCCTGAAAAACAACCTATTTACCTATAGCAGGATAGCGCCTGAGACTGCGCTCGGAAACCCCGGTATTCCCACCGCAATTGGCCCGAATGACTGGCTGGTCATGACCCGGCTGCCCACCGACATATTAAGCAACCAAACCCAGGACTATGCTAAAAACATGGGCATCATCTTTGCGGTCATGATTATATTATTGGCCGCCATCAGCTGGCTGAGCGCCCATCACCTGGCAAGACGTCGCTGGGCGGAGCACGAACTACGTAGCAGTGAAACCCGTTTCAGAACCCTGCTTGAGTTGGCGCCGGACGCCATTGTCATCGTCGACCAACAAGGTTGTATCAACCTGGTGAACGCACGGGCCGAGCAATGGTTCGGCTATACCCGTGAAGAACTGATAGGACGAGCGATCGAAGTGCTCATTCCTCGGCATTTGCGCAATCACCACAAGGACTACCGCAACGAATACATCGCCAGGCCCATCGTCCGTCCCATGGGCACCGGACTCGAACTCTACGGCCTGCGCAAGGATGGCAGTGAATTCCCGGTGGAAGTCAGTCTGAGCCCGATATACACCGAAGCCGGCACTCTGATCACCAGCATTATCCGCGACGCGTCGGCTCGCAAACAGGCGGAACAACAAGTGCGACAGCTGAACCAGGCCCTCAGCCAGCGGGCCCAGGCACTGGAGTCCATCAACCACGAACTCGAGGCCTTCAGTTACTCGGTCTCACACGATCTGCGCGCCCCCCTGCGCGCCATCGACGGCTTTAGCCGCATCCTGCTAAACGAGTACGGCGCACAACTCGACGATGGCGGCCGCGAATACTTGCAACGCGTTTGCGCCGCCGCCCAGAAGATGGGGGCGCTGATTGACGACCTGCTCAAGCTTTCACGCGTTACCCGCGCGGAGCTGAAACGTGAGCCCGTAGACTTAAGCCGATTGGCCGACGACGTGATACGGGATTTTCAAAAAGGCGATCCCACACGACAGGCGCAAGTCCGAATCCAGCCCGGCCTACAGACTACCGGAGACAGCCGATTGCTACGTATTGTATTGGACAATCTGCTCGGCAATGCCTGGAAGTTCACCGCCAAACGCGACATCGCCAAGATTGAATTCGGCAGCACAAGCAGCGATGGCGTCGATACCTATTTTGTGCACGACAATGGCGCCGGCTTCGATATGACCTATGTCGACAAGCTGTTCGGCGCATTTCAGCGTTTACATGCCAGCAGTGAATTTCCCGGCACCGGTATCGGCCTGGCGACAGTCCAGCGAATCATCAGCAAACACGGCGGGCGCGTTTGGGCCGAGAGCAGCGTAGATCAGGGAACGAGCTTTTATTTCACTTTGCAAACTCAGATGGAGTCGCGATGAACCACAAGGACATTCTGCTGGTAGAAGACAACCCCGACGACGAGGCACTTACCCTCCATGCGTTGAAGAAAAACAATATCAACAACAAGGTGATTGTGGCGCGCGATGGCGTTGAAGCCTTAGCGTATCTGTTTGGTTCGGAGGCAAGCGATGCCGAGGTCACCCTGCCCGCCGTAATATTACTGGATATCAAACTCCCCAAAATCGACGGCCTCGAGGTATTGCGGCGCATACGCGCTGACGAGCGGACCCGTTACCTGCCGGTGGTGATTCTGACCTCTTCCAACGAAGAAGAGGACCGCCTCAAGGGTTATTCGCTGGGTGCCAACAGCTATGTACGCAAACCGGTAGACTTTGACGAATTCGTTCGCGCGGCCGGACAACTTGGGCTTTACTGGCTACTCATCAATGAACCCGCAATCGGTTAACACATACTGGGTGAAGCGCGCATGAAACATCCGCAAGAGAAACCGGACACTGAAACAGTGCGCATCCTGATGGCAGAAGATTCTGAAGACGATGCTCTGTTACTGGCGGCGCATTTGAAAACTGCCGGCGCCAATATTGACTGGTACAGGGTGGATAAACAAGAGACGCTGGAGGCCGCCTTAACACAGCCCTGGGATATCGTGCTGTCAGACTTTTCCATGCCTAGTTTCAGCGGCATCAGGGCGCTTGCAATCACCAAACAACACGATCCGGACTTACCCTTAATTTTTGTATCCGGCACCATCGGCGAAGACACCGCGGTCGAAGCCATGCGCAGCGGCGCACAGGATTACATCATGAAAGATAATTTGACGCGCTTGCTGCCGGCCGTGAATCGTGAAATTCATGAATTCCGCTTGCGGCGCGAACGGCGTCAAGTACAGGAAACGGTAAAAAAATTATCATTGGTGGTGGAGCAAGCCGCGGACAGTGTATTTATCACCGACCCCGACGGCCACATCCAATACGTCAACCCGGCCTTTGAACAATTGACGGGCTATACCCGCGCAGAGGCTGTCGGTCGGCGACCTTCGCTCCTGAAATCGGGCCGTCATAACGAGGCCTTTTATCGGGCGCTGTGGTCGACGGTGAGACGCGGTGAAGCATTCGAAGGCGTAATGATTAATCGGCGCAAAAACGGAGAACTGTTTTACGAAGAAAAAGTGATCACCTCGCTTAAAGACGGCCGGGGCGAGATTACGCACCTGGTGTCCACCGGCCGGGACATCACCGAGCGCATACTGGCCGACGAGGAGCATTCACGCCTGGTGACCATCCTCGAGGCAACGACCGACCTGGTAGCCATGTTCGAGCCCGGCGGGCGACTATGTTATATCAATGCCGCGGGACGCGACATGCTTGCACTCGAAGGCGAGAAAGATGTCCGTGAATACCGTGTTAAGGACATTTTTCCGCGCCATTTGGTAGATAACATAATGCAAGAAATCATGCATACCACTCACAAACCAGAACCCTGGGCCGGAGAAACCGTCCTGCACAGCACCCAGGGCAGAGAAATCCCTGTCTCCCAGGTCATGCTTGTCCATGCCAATGAGTCCGGCACGGTGGAATACCTTTCAATGATTGCGCGTGACATTACCGAACGCAAACGCTTCGAAGCCGAACTTCAGCATCAAGCCACCCACGACGGCTTGACCAAGCTCCCCAACCGCTTTCTGTTAATGGACCGTTTGCAGGCTGAATTGAAAGGCGCCAAGCGGCGCCGCCGCTTTGTCGCCATCATGTTCATCGACCTGGATAACTTCAAACGGGTCAATGACAGTTTCGGACATGCCGCCGGCGATGAATTGCTGCAGCTGGTGGCCCGGCGGCTGCAATCCGTGCTGCGGCCCAACGACACAATCGCCCGCCACGGGGGAGACGAATTCACCATCCTGGTCGCCGATCTGGAGCAGGTCGACGCCGTATTGGCAGTATTGCGCAAATTACGCGCCGCCTTCGAGCGCCCTTTGATGATTGAAAATCAGGATATATTTGTCACCTTTAGTGCCGGTATCGCTGTTTTTCCACACGACGGCAGCCGCGTCGAGGATCTGCTGCGCAATGCCGACAGCGCCATGTATCGAGCCAAGGCCGCGGGGCGTGGCCAGTATCGCTTCTATACACGGGAAATGAATGATCGCGGCCACGAACTTCTGGCCCTGGAGACCGACCTGCGTCGCGCCCTGGAACGAGATGAGTTCCGGCTCCATTTCCAACCCCAGATGGAACTCACCAGCCGTCGCGCCGTCGGCATTGAGGCATTGATCCGCTGGCAGCACCCGCAACGCGGGTTAATCCCCCCCGCCGAATTCGTGCCCATGCTGGAGAGCACCGGTTTGATCATCGCCGTCGGTGAGTGGGCGCTGCGCCAGGCCTGTGTGCAACATCGGGACGGGTGTCACAACGGCTTGCGCGTCTCCGTCAATATCTCCGCCAGCCAATTCAGCGACCCCGACCTGCTCGACAAGGTGCGCCGGGTGCTGGCGGAGGAAGGCATGCCGCCTGAACGGCTTGAATTGGAAATCACCGAAAACACCATCATGCACGACCCGGCCGCCGCCGCCGAACAGTTGCAGGCGCTGCATGCCATGGGCATTCGTATCGCCATCGACGACTTTGGCACGGGCTATTCCTCGCTGGCCTACCTCAAACGCTTTCCTCTGGATGTGCTCAAGATAGACCAGACCTTCGTGCGCGACATCACCCACGACCCCAACGACGCCGCCATTGTCGAGGCCAGCATCTCACTGGCACAAAAATTGGGGCTGGAGGTCATTGCCGAGGGTGTGGAAAACGCCGCCCAATTCGATTTTCTGCGCGCCAGTCAGTGCAACCTGGCACAGGGGTTTTTCTTCGGCAAGCCCGTGCCGATGGAGGAACTGGCCGAGTAGCGCGTCACCATCGCGCTGACCGAGGCAACGCTGTCAGGCAATCCTGACGCGCCAGTAAATTTCACACAGATCGACGCCGCCCCCCGCGGCAGGTGCGCGGCAAAGCTCAGATCGCGGCCATGGCCCTGGGACTGGGCGGCGTAAGCGATCAATGTCGAGGCAACCCGCACCACCGCAGAGCTCAAAACTTGAGCGCTGAAAGCGGACTGTCGAACTAAACATCGTCGGCCGGCGGCCGACACAAAGGGGAGGGGCACCTGAGTTTGACGTCTAGAACACCCGAAAACCACAATCAAGATAGTTTATTAGCACACGTGCATGAGGCCCAATCCGCCGGAGGGATTATGAAGTTGCAGGACCTTAAGATAGGCCACAAGATCCAACTCGCCATCGCCATCAATGTCATCCTCGCCATTATACTGGGTGAGTTTGTCGTACGGGAACTGCTAGGCTTCACCCACCCGTTGGAGGCGATCGCGGCCAACCTGTTGCTCAATGGCGTCATCGCGTTCATCTACGGCCTGATCGTATCGCGCGCCATTACCCGCCCCCTGAAAAAAGTGGTTGAGGTGCTGCAGGTACTGGCCTCGGGCGACGGTGACCTCACCCAGCGCCTGACCCCCAAGGGTAATGACGAGGTCGCCGAGCTGTCGCGCCACTTCAATACCTTCCTCGACAAACTGCACAAGATCATCGCCGAAGTGGCGCAGTCCACCCACCGCCTCGCCGCCGAAGCCAAACAAATGCAAAGCATCGCCGATGAATCCGAGAATCAACTGAAAAGCCAACAGCGCGAAACCGACCAGGCCGCCTCGGCCATGAACGAGATGGCCACCACGGTACAAGAAGTATCGCGCAACGCCGCCGACGCCGAGGCCTCGGCCCGGGAAGCGGACAGCAAGACCAGCGAAGGGGCCAATATCTCGAGCCAGGCCATGAACGGCATCAACGATCTGGTCAAGGAAGTGGAAGACGCCGCCACAGCCATCAATCAACTCAGCGACGATGTGGGCAACATCAGCGTCATCCTGGATGTAATCAAGGATATTACCGAGCAGACCAACTTGCTGGCGCTCAACGCCGCCATCGAAGCGGCGCGTGCCGGTGAGCAGGGGCGCGGCTTCGCCGTGGTGGCGGACGAGGTGCGCACCCTGGCGCTGCGCACCCAGGATTCCACCCACGAAATCGAAGAGGTGATCACCAAGCTGCAAAGCGCGGCCCAGAACGCCAAACAGGTGATGGAATCGGCCCGCAGCCAGGGCCAGGCGGGCGCTGGGCAGGTGGCTCAGGTGAACGAATCCCTGTCCCAGATCACCACAGCGGTGATGAACATCTCCAATCTCAACACCCTGATCGCCAGCGCCACCGAAGAACAGAGCGCCACCACCGAAGAGGTCAACCGCAACATCGACGCCATCAACCAGGCCACCCGTGTCACCGCCGACGGCGCCGGCCGCACCACCCAGACCAGCCAGCAGCTCGCGGAGCTGGCCCGCGGCCTGGAGGCCCTGGTGGGCCAGTTCAAACTCTCCGGCTAAAGGCTGTTAAAATCTCTGTTCCATTTTTTATGGCACAGAGACATGATCCACCTCGTCACCGCCCTCCCCTGCGAGGCCAAGCCCCTGATTCGCCGTTATCGCCTGCACGGACGGCAGCGCGAGAACGGCTTTCGTATCTATGAAAATGAACAACTGCGCCTGATCATCAGCGGTATCGGCAGCTGCGCCGCGGCAGCGGCCTGCGCCTATCTGCAGGGCGCCGATCCCCGCGCCCGACATGTCTGGATCAATCTCGGTGTCGCCGGTCATCCCCATCTCGACGTGGGTGAGGCGGTGCTGGCGCACAAGCTCAGCGACGCCGCCAGCGGCAACACCTGGTATCCGCCGCTGCCGTTTCAGCCGCCCTGCGCGACGGTCGACCTGGTGAGCGTCGCGCAAGCCGAGCACGCCTACCCCGACAACAGCGCCTACGACATGGAGGCCGCGGGGTTTTACGCCGCCGCGAGCCGGTTCAACAGCCATGAGCTGGTGCATGTATTCAAGGTGATCTCGGACAACGCCGCCCATCCGGCCGACCAGCTTACCGCCGTACAGGTCGAGGCGCTCATCGACGCCCGGCTCGACTGCCTTGATGCCCTATTGCAGACGCTCACCCAGCTAGACCAGCAGCTGGCAGAACAGCAAGCGACGGCGGCGATCATGGACACCTTCCTGCAACGCTGGCACTTCAGCGTCGCACAACAACACCAACTGCAGCGCCTGTTGCAGCGCTGCCAGGCGCTTGGCGAGACACGCCCCGACGTGGAGGATTTCGCCGGGGCCCGCAATAGCAGGCAGGTCATCACCGCACTCAGGCAGCGCATTGATGCCATGCCGCTGAGCTTCGCCCCGGCATGATCGAGACGCTGTACATCGAGCAGGCGGTCCTCGATCACCCGCGCAGCGTGGCCATACGCCAGCGCTTCCCCCACGCCCGGGTCGTCACGTGTGAACGCTACGGCGAGGTGTTCAATCCCAAGGGCCAGAACTTTCGCCTGCAAAAGCAACGCCCGGCGTTGATCCTGGCGCGCAAGCATGACCACTGGGTCCTCGAGGCGCCGCTCGGCTACAACATCGGCGGTCGACGCAATTATTATTTCTCGCACATGCTCAACTGCATTTATGACTGTCGTTATTGTTTTTTACAGGGCATGTACCGCTCGGCCAACTATGTGTTGTTCGTCAACTACGAAGACTTTCACGGCGCCATCGAACAGCGCGTCGCCGAGTCGGACGAGACGACGTGGTTCTTCTCAGGTTACGACTGCGACAGTCTGGCCCTGGAACCGGTCACCGGCTTTATGCAGCACACCCTGCCGCTGTTCAGAAATCTAGACAAGGCCCGTTTGGAGCTGCGCACCAAGAGCACCCAGATCCGCAGCCTGCTGGAAATGGAGGCCATGCCGAACTGCGTGGTCGCCTTCAGTCTTTCACCCGCGGTAGTGGCCGAGGCGCTGGAACACAAGGCCGCGCCGCTGCCGAAGCGGCTCGACGCCCTGGAAAAACTGCAACAGGCCGGCTGGCCCGTCGGGCTGCGTTTCGACCCGCTCATTTACTGCGACGAGTATCAACGGCTGTACAGTGATTTTTTTGAACAGGTCTTCACCCGCATCGATCTGGACGGATTGCACTCGGTCAGTCTGGGCGCCTTTCGTATGCCCCAGGGCTTTTACCGCAACATGGTCAAACTCTATCCACAAGAGAAACTGTTCGCCGGGCCGCTGGCCGAATCGCAGCCGATGGTCTCCTACGAAACACAACTGGAACAGGAGATGCTAGCCTTTTGCCGGGAAAAACTATTACAGTTAATGCCCGAAGAGAAACTGTTTATCTGTCAGGATGATGACTAACCCGCCCCGCACCCTGCTCATCAGCGGCGCCAGTTCAGGCATCGGCCGCGCCAGCGCCGAACGGCTATTGCAGGACGGCCACCATGTCATCGGCATCGCCCGCGATTTCAGTAAATGCAAGATTGACTCGGCCAATTTCATCGCAACGGAAATGGACCTGGGCGATATCAAGGCCCTGCCGGATCAGCTCGGCGCATTGGCCAGGCGATACCCCGAGGTGGACGCCATTATCAATTGCGCCGGCCAAGGACGCTTCGCCAGTCTGGAGGAATTCAGCTACAAGCAGATCTACAAACTGATGGATCTCAACTTCACCAGCCACGCCTTCGTCTGCCGCGCCTTCCTGCCTCAATTGAAAAAACGCAGCCACAGCAACATCATCTTCATCGGTTCGGAGGCGGCGCTGGAAGGTTCACAGAAAGGCAGCCTCTATTGCGCCAGCAAGTTCGCCCTGCGCGGCTTCGCCCAGGCCCTGCGGCAGGAATGCAGCGGCAGTGGGGTGCACGTCAGCATCATCAATCCCGGCATGGTGAAGACCGCTTTCTTCGACCGACTCAGCTTCAGCCACGGCGCAGACGCCGCCAATTACATCGAAGCCGCCGATGTCGCCGCCGCCATCAGGATGATCCTCGACAGCCGCCCCGGCACGGTGATCGACGAGATCAACCTGTCGCCACTCAAAAAGGTCGTCAGTTTCAGGAAGGACAAGGATTAACGCGCAGGGACACACCTCACCCGCATTTCTCACCGGGCGGCTGCCGGATTGTGCGAACGGCAAGGGAAAATAAGGGGTGCTGCTGTTATGAACGCTCTCCCAGCAAACGCCTGACCAGCTCGCGGCTGTCGTCGGGCATGTCGACCTGATCGGCCGGCGTCCATGACATGTCGTTTTCCAGCCGATAGCTGCCCTGGAATTCATGGGGCGCGCGGCCGCCCCAGTCGTCGGGGCCAAGCATGGAAAAATAGTTGCTGCCGTCATTGCGTTGGTAGAGGTGATAGGTGCGCCCGGGAATGCGCTTGAAATTGCACTGGGCGCGATGCAGATCCTGATCACGTTGGGCCGATTCCAGCACCTCGCGCGCCTCCGCCTGCAGATTACGGATTTGATCGGCAATCACCTGCAGCTTGGCCGAGACACGGGTATTGATATGGCTGTCGGCGGTGGCGATCTGCTGCACCAGGTCCACCAATTCAACATTGGCGCCGAGACGGCTGACCGGATAAGGGGCGGAACGGGCATGACCTTGGTGCAGCGCGCCCTTGCCCTCGTGTTTCTTGTATTCGTTACTCATGGGGACATCTTTGATCTCTAAGCGATACCCATTAGCTTAACATAGGCATCAAATCAGCCCGCCTGCAGCGGTCCGATGCGGCTCTCCAAGGGACCATAATAGAGCTGCAACCATTCAACCTGCCGCTGCAAATCCTCACCCGGCACAGGGCGTCCCCGATAACGTAGCCTGACGCCCCGGCCAAGCCCATCCTGCAGCTGGCGCCACTGGGCCGTGTCGGGCGGCTGAGCGGCCTGCAGCAGCGCCGCATCGCTATACTCACCCAGGGTCAGTCCCGGCACGTCGCGGCCGTTGCGTCCCACCCGCGGCCCCACTTCGCTGCGCAGCAAGGCGAGCAATTGCGTCGCCGAACATCCGGCCTGCTGTAACAAGGCGTCGGCGCGGCGCAGGCTGCGACCCAGCTGCCAATGGATGGCCGAGGGCAGAAACCATTCTTGATCCGATTGCGACATAAGCCCGGCAACGCTGGTAGCGCCGCGCGCGGCATCCACTTCACCTGAGCCCTGCGCGGCGGCCGGCGGCGTGGTCGCGCCGCGCCTGCGGAACCACCACACCGGATTGCTGTTCAATTCCAGCATGTCATCCAGCACCTGTAAGCGTTGCCAGGCCGACAGAGCGGCCGTCGCGGGCAAGATCTCGCTGAGAAATTCGGCCCGGGCGTAGGCCGACTGGGTCTCACCCAGCCACTCCAAGCCGGCGGCCTCACTGGCCTGCTGCCACTGCAGCGGTGACAACGGCCGTTCGCAGGCATGGAAGAAGGCGTCCACCAAGCCATCGGTGGTGGCGGTCTCGCTGTGGGCCTGGAAACAACTGCGCAGCGGGTGGGACCGGGGCAGTTCAGCCATCACCTCGCCGGCGCGCCGTTTCAGCCCCGGCGTGTCGGCGCTGAGTCCGTGCCAGCGCAGCCAGGCACTGGTCTGACGCAGCCAGAAACGGCTCATGGCCGGATAGGTGACCAGGCGCAACACCCCGCCCGGCTTCAACAAACCGGCCAGGTGTTGCAAAGTAGCGCCGGGCTGCTCGGTGTGGTGCAGCAGGTTATTGGCAAGGATGTAATCAAAGCCCCGCGCATCGTGCCAACTGCGCACATCCGCGGCCACGGTGCGCACCGGCGCGGTGGGTCGCCCGCGCAGCGGCGCCAAATAGAACAGATCGCGGATGCGCGCCCAACGCAGGCGGCGCTGCAAGATGGCAAGGGCGCGCCCGCTCAAATCCAGGGCGACGATTTCCTCGGCATAGGGATGGGCGCGGGCTACCACCAGCGCCTCCAAGGTGCCACAGCCGGCTACCAGGATGCGGATGCTGCGGTGACTCGGCGGTGCAATTTCATCCAGGTGCCGGTCCCGCGCCAGCTCCACGGCACGCTCGTATCGCAGGCCCCGTCCTTGCCCGGAACGGGGCAGGGCCAGGGCACTGACGGGGGGATACGGGAAGCGCTCGTACTGCCGTTTAACCGCATCCATCAGAGCGGTTTCATATGCACCAGGTCGAGTGTCTGGCCGGACTCGGGGATGAAAACTTTAGTGGCACCCAGCTCGCGCACCTGCTGCGCCAATGCGTTCATGGGGTCCGGCTCACCATGTACCAGGGCGATGGGCGGACGCCCCTCGAAGCCACCATACCAATCGAGCAGGCCGTGACAATCGGCATGGGCCGAGAAGCCGCCGATGGTATGTACCCGGGCGGCGACACTGACCGTTTCGCCCCACAGGCTGATCTCCTTGGCGCCGTCCACCAGCTTACGCCCCAGGGTGCCGCGCGCCTGAAAGCCGACGATAAGCACATGGCAGTTCTGGCGCCAGATGTTGTGTTTGAAATGGTGTTTGATGCGCCCGCCCGTGCACATGCCGCTGCCGGCAATGACGATCGCGCCGCTGCGGATGCGGTTGATGGCCATGGAGTCTTCCGCCGTGCGACTGAGATGCAGATTGGGCAGCATGAAGGGATTGCCGTTCTGCTTTTGCAGCGCCCGGGTTTCACGATCGTAGAGATTACGGTGGCGGGCATAGGCCTCGGTGGCCTCGATGGCCATGGGACTGTCGAGAAAGATGGACCAACGATCCAGCTGCCATTTGTCGTAATTGAGATTGAAGGCGTAGAGCAGCTCCTGGGTGCGCCCCACGGCGAAGGCGGGAATCATGACGATGCCCTTGTCGTGACGGGCGTTGAGCAGCACCTGCTCCAGCTCGGCCCAGGTCTGGTCCCAGGGTCGATGGGCGCGGTCGCCGTAGGTGCTTTCCATCAGCACCAGGTCGGCCTCCTCAATCAGGGTCGGATCCTTAAGGATGGGCGCGCCGCGATGGCCCAGGTCGCCGCTGAAGACCAGCTTGCGCGTCACGCCCTTATGACTGGCCCACAGCTCGACAATGCTGGAACCGAGAATGTGACCGGCATCATTGAGTCGAATCCGCACACCGGGCAGGATCTCCATCTCCACGCCGTAATCCAAGGGCACAAACTGATCCAGCACCGCCTCGGCCTCCTTCAAGGTATAGAGCGGCTCCAGCAGCGGTTTGCGTTTGCGCTGACGCTTGCGGTTCTCCCACTCCACCTCTTTTTCGTTGAGGTAGCCGGAATCCTTCAGCAGGATACGGCACAGATCGGCGCTGGCATGCTGGGTGTAGATCGGTCCGCTATAACCGGCCTTGGCGAGCAGGGGCAGACGGCCGGAGTGATCGAGATGGGAGTGGGTCAGCACCACCGCGTCCAGGGCGGCGGCATCAAAGGCAAAGGGATTGCGGTTACGCGCTTCGTCTTCGAAAGAGCCCTGGATCAGGCCGCACTCCACCAGTACCGTTTTATCTCCGACACGCAGCAGAAAACAGGAACCGGTAACCTCCTGCGCCGCGCCGAGAAACTGAAGTTGTAGCAAGACCGCCTCCTCATACAAATGCCTGCCTCGAGTATATGCAATTTGTATGAATGCGTCTTGCCGGGCATCAGCCGGCGGAATCGCCGATCGCGGCGCGCCCGTTCGGCTGGGTTGCCAACAGTCGGGCGTAGACCTCGAGCTTGCGCTCCACCATGCGGCCGATGGACCAATCCTGCACGTAGTCCAGCGCCGCCTGCGACAGTGTCTGGCGTGCCGTGTCGTCGCGCATCAGCTGCAATACCTTGGCGCTGAAGTCGTCCTCGTTCTCCTTTGCGATGAGCACGCCGCGGCCGTCGCACAATACCGTCTTCGTCCCCAGCACCGCGGTGGAGACCACCGGCGTCCCCAGGGCCATGGCCTCCAGCAGCACCAGTCCCTGGGTCTCGGTGCGCGAGGCGAACACGAACAGGTCGGCGGCGCGGTAGCAGTCCAGCAGCTGGGTGGCGCGGTCCAGGTAACCGACGAAGACCACATTGTCGCTCAAGCCCTCGCGCTCCACCCACTGCCAGGCCCAGTGCTCAGCCGGGCCTTCGCCGGCCATGACGAAGAGCAGTTCGGGCATGGCGCGGATGGCCTGTTTCATGGCGCGCAACAGGAAGGCGATATTCTTCTCGTGGGCCATGCGGCCGACATAGAGCGCCAGCGGCCGGTCGCGGTCGATGCCGTGGGCATCGCGAAAGCGCGCGCCGTCGCCGCCGCTGAATCTGTCCAGCTCCAGGCCGGTGGGCACGATGGTGATGGGCGTCTTCACGCCATAACGGCGCAGCGCCTGCTCGATGGGCGCCGACGGCACCACCACGTGGTCGACGCTGTTGCACTGCGCGGTGGAAAAACGCCGCGCGGCAAAACGCAGCCAGCTGCGGGGCAGGTAGGAAATGTAGTTGTAGAGATACTCCTCGAAATAGGTGTGATAGGTCTCCGCCAGCGGCAGCCCGAGCTGGCGCGCCAGTTTCAGGCCAAGGTAATGGGCCACGAAGGGGGTCTGGACATGGATCAGGTCGTATTCGCATTTGGCCAGCAGATCGACCCGTTGCAGCACCCAGTCCATCTTCAGCATGCGGTCTTCCGGGTCGACGATCACCTTGCGCGAGGGCACTCGCAGCAGCTCCAGCTCGTCGCTGTGGTCGGCGCCGTAATCCGGGGCGATCAGGGTGACCGAATGCCCCTGGCGTTGCAGCTCGCGGGCAAAGCTCTGGATGGAAGTGGAGACACCGTTGACGCGCGGGAAATAGACATCCGACAGCATCAGGATGCGCATGAAAGTCTTCCCTCGGCCTGCACATCCTTGAGCGTATGTTTCTCGTCGGCCCAGTGCAGCAGCTGCAGGCTGCCGTCGTGACGCTCCACCAGGGCGGTGCAGGTCTCCACCCAGTCGCCGTCGTTGCAGTACAGCACCTCGTCGATATAGGTCAGCTCAGGGCGGTGCAGATGGCCACACACCAGACCGTCCACGCCGCGGCGTTTGGCCTCCCTGGCCACGATGGTCTCGAAACGCTCGATATAGTCCCGCGCGTTTTTGACCCGCTGCTTGAGATACGAGGCCAACGACCAGTAAGGCAGGTTCAAGAGCCGGCGCAGGCCGTTGTGGGCACGGTTGAACCACATCAACACATCGTAGCCCCAGCAGCCCACCAGACTCATCAGCCCGTTGCAGCGGATGACGCTGTCGAATTCGTCGCCGTGCAAGACCAACAGCTTTTTGCCGTCGACGGTGGTGTGAATGGCGTGGTCCCTGATTTCAACCTCGCCGAAGCGCGCCCCGGCGAAATCGCGCACCATGGCGTCGTGATTGCCGGGGATATAGATAATCTTGGTGCCGCGCTTGGCCTTGCCGAGAATGCTGCGAATGACGTTGTTGCGGCTCTGCGGCCAGTACACCGCCTTACGCATGGCCCACAGGTCGACGATATCGCCGACCAGATAGAGATACTCGCATTCGGTGGACTTGAGGAAGTCGAGCAGGAACTCCGCGCGGCTGTATTTGGAACCGAGATGCACATCCGAGATCCAGATGGCGCGGTATTTCAGCGGACGGATGACATGGATGGGCGACACTCGCGCTGCTCCAGCGGGTTATTCACTGGCGCCACTATGACAATCGTTCATGACAGCCCGATGAAACTTTAAAGACAGTTCTGTGACCGGGCCGACGTCGGTCAAAAACTGCGACGCACGTCACAGATCCCCCCATCACCGTTCAATAAGCCCGCCGCCGGGACGACCCCTTCTATAGAGCGTAAGCAAAGGGGTGGGTAGACATGCGTAGACACAATCATCGTGGCGCCGGCAGTAAGCGAATGGCAGGGCTGATGGCCTTTGTCTTGATACTGTGCGCCGCCCCGGCCCGCGCCCTGACGACGGCGGAACATTCCTTCGACGAGCTGGTGGCCCTGTCGGAACAAATCCTGGTGGGCACGGTCACCGACATCGCCAGCGCCTGGGGCCAGGGCCGCGAGGCCGGCACCATCTTTTCCACCATCCGTCTGAACGCAATCGAAACCATTAAAGGCCCGGCGCCGGACGGTGCCTACACCCTCAAGGTGATCGGCGGCGTGGTGGGCGACCAGGCCCAGTTCTACCCCGGCCTGCCCCAGTTCCAGAGCGGCCAACGTTATCTGCTGTTCATTCGCGGCAACCGGCGCGCCATGTTCCCCATTACCGGCGTCACCCAGGGCTTTTATCGGGTGCAATGGGACAGCCGCGCAGAGCGGCTGCTGGCCGTCCCGGCGAACGGCGGCGGCAGCGTAGCGCTGGGCCGCAGCCTGCACGGCCACGCCGATCAAGGCCGGGGCCGCCCACTGCAAGGCCTGATCAGCGACATTCGCGCCAGCATGGTGCGTGGTGAATAACATGGGCCGCCGCCTCATTGCCCTGCTGCTGAGCCTAACCCTGGGGCTGTGCCTCAACGAAGCCGGGGCCTTCGCCTATCGCGGCCAACAGGCCGGGGTCAACACCGGCGCCACCGACAGCGGCGAGCCCATCGCCTGGCATCAGCGCGACGTGTCGATGGGGCTGAACTTCGGCGCCCAGTGGAACGACGCCGCGCGTCTGGCCCTGCGCCAATGGAACGAGGCCGGTGCCGACTTCAACTGGCATGCCGACAGCAATAGCGCCACCCCCTGCGTCAACGACGGCATCAACAGCACCGGCTGGTCGGAGCGCAGTTGCAGCGGCGACTGGGGCAGCATCATCGCCAGCACCCGGGTTACCATGACCCGGGTCGGCGGCACCTGGTATATCAACGACACCGACATACTGTTCAATTCAAGCCTGCAATACGCGCGCTACGCCGGGCCGCAGCGCTACGATGCCGACGGCCGCCCCGTATACGATTTCATCCGCGTCGCCCTGCACGAGTTCGGCCACGCCGCCGGGCTGCTGCATCCCAACGAGGCCGGCCAGCAGGTCGACGCCATCATGAACAGCGGCAGTCGCAGCCTCAACCTGGACCACCTGCAGGGCGACGACATTCAGGGCCTGCACCGCCTCTATGCCGGTGCCCGAGGCAGCCTGGACATCGTCTTCGAGGGCGTCAACGGCTACCAGATCGGCGCCGGCAGGATCAGCGTCGGCCTGGACACCCTGCGCAACCGGCGCGCCCGGGAAAGCGGTGCGCTGACGCTGGAAATCCGTGCCAGCACGGCCGGCGCCGGTGATGATTATTACCTGCTCGGGCGCATCGAGCTGAGTCGCCTGGATGCCGGCCAACAACGCAGTCTGGGCTGGTTGAGCACTGCCTACACCCCGCCGCCGGCAGGCCTGCACAGCCTCAGCCTGGCCCTGGTGGAAGACGGCGCCGCCGCCACCCCGATCTACCGCCAGGCCATCGGCTATCTGGAGATGCAGAGCGATACAGTCAACAGCGCTCAGTCGAGCGCCGCGCCGGACTCGGGCGGCGGCCCGGCCGACATACTGCTGTGGCTGCTGGCGGTGTACGGCCTGGGCCGCCGCTACGCGGCAAATAATTAAACGCTTTTCAAATCCATCCTTAGCCTTGGTTGGCGCGCCCGATCTGGGAAAAATCGGCACCCTGTCAGGTGGCCGTTATAGGATTTTCCATGTTCGACCCCGTCCCAGCCCCGTCGCCGACGACAGCCTGGCCTGATGAACTCGGGTACAATGGCGGCCTTTGCCAGAAAGGCCTGAGCCATGGAAACCCGCTTTATCAATCAACCCGCCGACCTGGAACACCTGTGTCGAGAACTCGCCCACAGCAGCTTCGTCGCGGTGGACACCGAGTTCGTGCGCGAGCAGACCTATTACCCCCAGCTGGCCCTGATCCAGATCGCCGATGACACACGCATCGCCTGCATCGACCCCCTGGCCATCGAGGATCTGAGTCCGCTCAAGGCACTGTTCGCCAATCCGGCGGTGACCAAGGTGTTCCACGCCGCCGACCAGGACCTGGAAATCTTCTACCTGCTGTTCGGCGAGCTGCCCCAGCCCCTGTTCGATACCCAGGTGGCCGCCACCGTGCTGGGCCAGGGCGAGCAGATCGGCTACGCCGCCCTGGTGAAAGATGTGCTGGACATCGAGCTGGACAAGAGCCATACCCGCACCGACTGGCTGCAGCGGCCGCTGGACGCCAAACAGATCAGCTATGCCGAAGACGATGTGCGCCACCTGGCGCGGCTCTATCCCCTGCAGTTGGAGGCACTGCAGCGCCAGGGCAGAGCCGACTGGCTGGACGAGGACTTCGCCGCCCTCATCGACCCGACTCGCTACCAGGTCGACCCGCAAGGGACCTGGCAACGGGTCAAGGGCAGTAATAAGCTGCGTGGTGTGCAACTGGCCATCCTGCAACAACTGTGCGCCTGGCGCGAACAACTGGCCATGGACAAGGACAAGCCGCGGCGCTGGATCGCGGCCGATAATGTCGTCCTTGATATCGCCCGGCTGCGCCCCAAGGACCTGAAAGCCCTGGAAAAGATCCGCGGCATCCCGACCGGGCTGGTACAGCGCAACGGCCAGCGGCTGCTGCAGTGCGTACGCGAGGGCGAGGCCCTGCCCAAGGATGAATGGCCCACCCAGGCGCGTCCCAAACGGCTGACCGACGCCGACGACGCCCTGGTGGACGTCCTCTCCGCCATCGTCAAACTCAGCGCCGCCGAGCACCGCATCAGCCCCGCCACCCTGGCCGGGCGCAAGGCGCTGGAGGCGCTGGTGCGCGGCGAGCGCGAGCTGCCCATTTTGACGGGCTGGCGGCGCCGTCACGGCGGTCAGCAGCTGCTGGATTTCCTTAGCGGTGACGGCCGACTGGCGGTGCAGGCCGGACGCCTGAACCTCACCCCCTGAGCCGCCAAGGCCCCAACATTCACCTGGGGAAAGCGCCGCCAAAGCTTGTTATCATACGGTCCCATTACGTTCCCTCAAACACGACAGGAATGACCATGAACACATCGACAGTTGATTGGACCATCGCAGCCCACCTGGAATACGACGACCGCAACGAAGTGGTGATCGTGGAACACAAGGGCGGCAAAAGCACCGTGACCCGGCTGGAAAAGCGCGCCGCCACGGGCAAGGACATCAATTCAGTGCCGGCCTTCTGGGGTATTAACGAGCGCAATGAGGCGCAGGTCTACGACCCGGTCAGCAAAGAGATCGAGCGCCAGGACGTGGTCGCCGCCGACACCCGCTTCGCCTACGCCTACCGCGATCCCGACTCGGTGCGGGTCTGGTTCATGAACGACGGCGACAAGGACGGCAACGACACCCTGGCCTGCGGCGACACGGCCTCTTCCGTCACCATCGCCGCCAAGACCAATGGCAAGGCGGAGCTGGTGGACACCCTGTGCGTCGGCCGCGGCCACCACGTCACCACCTTCGTCGGCCCCACCCAGACCCAGGGCAATATTCCCTACCGCGCCTTCGTCAGCAATCTGAAGGACGGCACCCTCCATGTCATCGGCAATGATCCCAATGACGCGGTCAGTTTTCTCAAGACCATCGCCACCATCAATCTCTGCGATCCGCGCTTTGAGGACAACGGCGCCGCCGACGTGCCCAACAATGCCTTTCCCCACGGCATGGAATTCTCGCCGGCCACCGGCAAGCTCTACAACCTCAACAACGGCTACCACACCGTGGCGGTCATCGACCCGCTCAGCCACGAAGTGGAAAACACTATCCCCATGGAGGTCAGCAGTAATCTATTGCTGAGCCGCTGCGGCAACTTCCTCATCGGCAAGGGTGCCGACCGCAAGGCCGATGCGGAGCACGTCATGGGTCGCTTGAGTGTGCTGGACGCGCGCCAGGAACAGATCAGCACGGTGCTGGACATTCAGGACGTTTATCCCAGCGTCTACCGCTTCAATCCCAAGGGCGACAAGCTCTATGTCACCGCCGCGGCCACCGGCAAGGGTGCCCAGTTCGACAACCTGCGCACCGACATGGTCCAGGTCTATGACAGCAGCAAGTTGCCCGAACTCACCCTGATCAAAGAGATCAAACTGGAACCCTGCACCTCAGGCCGCCGCCCCATCGCCTTTCTCGAGCGCGGTGAGCAGGCGCCCATCGTCTTCATCCCCAATCCCACCCAGGGCAGCCTGGCCGTCATCGACGGCGACAGCGACGCAGTATCGGAGACCATCGACATCGGCGCCGGCGAGATTAAGGAATTCAGTTTTTCCTTTTGGAACGATCGCAGCATTTACGGTGCCTAAGTCAGTAACAGCTTGCGGCCCATACCGGGCCGCATATTAACTCAGAGATTCACATGCAATCAGTCAAAACCCTGCTGGGCGGAGTCTTGCTCTGCCTCTTGACCCTTCAAGTCCATGCCGCTGACAAACACCAGCAGATCGACACCATTCTGGAACAGACGGGATTCAACAAGCTGTTGCAGTATGTGCCCAACTTCGCCCAGTCGGTGCTGAAACAGAGCAGCGGCGCCTTGGAACCCGAAGTGAACTCCGCTTTGAGCAGCGCCTTTGCCGATGCCTTTGCCACGCCGGTGGTGAAACGCGACGTTGTCACAGTGGTCAACGCCCACTACGACGCCCGGCACGCCGACACATATATCGAACAACTGCGCAGCCCGTTGTCGCTGCGCATGGCCGAGCTGGAACGCAACACCAGCGACCCGGCCAACATGGATGACTTCAAGGCCTTCGCCGCCTCACTGCAAGAGTCTCCGCCCCCTGCGGCGCGCAGACAATTGATTCAGCGCCTGGATGAAGCCAACCGCACCACCGAGTTCAGCGTCGATATGCAGACCGCCATGTTCAAGGCCATTTTCGTCGCCATCGAACCGGTCATGGCGGCGGACCTGCGCCTCGGGGACGGTGAACTGGAAAAGATGGTGGATGAAGTGCGCACCTCGCTGGACGAAAGCCTGCGCACCAACACGCGCCTGTCTTATCTCTATGCCTTTCGCGACGTCAGTGACGAAAAACTAAAGGCCTATATCGAAATGTGCGAATCGGAGTCCTATCGCTGGGCCATTCAACTGCTCGGCAACGCCATGATCTCGGCCTTGAACCAGGCCGCCGATCGCGCCGCCAGCGCCATGGCAGCCGCCGGCCAGCCATAGAAAAAGCCCGCACGAAGCGGGCTTTCTTTTTACACCGGAGTGTTGTGCTTATTCAGCCGGGGTTACGTTGGTGGCCTGAATGCCTTTGGCACCTTTCTCGGTTTCAAAAGAGACCTTCTGACCTTCAGCCAGGGATTTGAATCCGTCTCCCTGAATGGCTGAGAAATGCACGAACACATCGTCGCCGCCATCAGCAGGTGTAATGAAGCCGAAACCCTTGCTGTCGTTAAACCACTTTACTGTACCTGTTGCCATATTTCTATTACCTCAAATTACAAATTGCGTGTTAACTCACAGGTACTGAAGGTGATTTATAGTACTGCCGATCGCCATAAAAAGCACAATCAATATCTGCGATTTGGCCAGTATAGCCACTAATTTCGCCGCAGTACAAGTTTTATTTGGTGAACGATTTATGACAAAACGCGCCCTTAATCTTGTGGACGCCAGCCACCGCTAAAGGGTTCCAGGTCCTTGGCATGCAGGCGTCCGCCGACGTAAAGCTCGTTCAAGGTGTTGCGCTCTATCCGCTGTTCGCCTTCGTATTGCCATTCACCTGCGATGACCATTTCGAACATGGTCACCATGATGTCGTCGAGGCGGATGGTATATTCCTTGGCCAGATCGGTGAAATCGTCCAGGGTCAAGGGCGCGCCCTTCTTGTCGAATTCCTCTTTCGCCAAATTAGCCAGGGCCACATCCCAGGCGGGCACATCGACGTCAGGGGTCTGCTTAGAATCAGTCATATTCGTTCCTCATACTTAGTCTTGAATTTGATTTTAATTAAACTGTCATCATATGGCTATTTAAGCGCCGCGAAGATCAACTCTTAACCAGCTTCTAATATTGGCTCAATCGGTAACCGCGCTGCCGCAACAGGGCGACAATCCCCTCCGGCCCGGTCAGGTGGCCGGCACCCACCACGACAAAATAACGACCGCCCTGCTGCGCCAGGGCATGCAGTTTTTCGGACATCTGCCGGTTGCGGTCGATGATGATGATCTGGTTGAGCCGTTCACCGGCCGGCGAATTCATCATGCCTTCGTCGAACAGACTCTGGACACCGTCCACGTCGCCGCGTTGCCAATAGCCCAACATCTTGTCAAAGAACGCCTTGCCGTGCTCGACCTCGCGCAGAGTTTCCTCCAACATCGCCACTTGCTCCGCCATGCTCATGCGCTCGAACAGGGAAAGCTGCATGGCCATACTCTCCAGTTCGACGACCTTCTTCTTGCCGCGCGCCAGGCTGAGAAAATGGGCATCGATCCCCTTGTCTTCGGAAAAGCCCAGTTGCTTCAGCGCTACAGCGGTCAGCGTCATGGAGACGAACCAGGGTTTCTGCATATCGAGCATCGCCACCGGCATACCCAGCGCTCCCGCCACCTGTTCGAGATGCTGCCAGGTCTGCGCCGACAGGTGATCGTGCAAGCGGCTGCCATCTTGATAAAAGGCCTTGCTCGCCACCAGCTCAGCGGTCTGTTGCGGATCGGCGTTAAACACATCCGCTTCCACCACCAGGGCGTCGGATTGTTTAAACGCGGACGTCATCACCCTGGGCAGGGGATACATTTGCGGTATGCCGAAATGGATGGAGCCAAGTAAATAAAGCGTGCCCTGATCGGACTCGGCGCGCCAGAAAAAGTGATTGCCCGAATCCGCCTGCGGCTGGGCATGCGAGGGAACCGGGGATGGGCGTTGATCGATCGCCGCAACACGATCACCGGCACAGGGCCGGTCCTGAAAGCGAACACCGCCCGCCGTATCACGGCATTGGAACACCTCGGCCTGGACCATAGCCGTAAGCAACAGGCCCCAAACCAGAACGGTGAATTTGATTAAACGATGTCGCCCCAACATTTCCATAATATCGACCTGACTGGGTAAATTTTAAATGCGTTCAGCCCTGTTTCTTATCGGCACCTCTGATTGTTCCGGGTGCATCAGACCGGGCCCTCACAGGTGTGCTATCAAGGTGTTCGCCCTGAAGGTGCAGAGCGCAGGCAACGCCCCAGGGTACCCTATCTCGCGCCAGCGCGATTCACCTTGTAGCAGGCTATGACGAAGATCTGCAACGCCAAGCGCGCGCATGCGCGCGTTTCAAGAGGCGTGCTCACGAATATTTAGAGGTGCTCGTCAAGGTACGCGGGATAAAATTTTCCGCCTTTCCCGATATCCACTCGATGAATTTTCCCATATCCGGATGCTGGCGTAAGGCCGCAATGCTGTGATATGACGCTGCCAGTTGCTTTTCGCTGAACAAGGCATGGACCTGCGTGTGGCAGGGGCGGCAAAGCCAGGCGATACGCGTGGTCATCTCCTGGCGCGCAAATTGTTTGCGCGTCTTCTTATTACGGTGGCGCATCCGCGGGATGAGATGATGCTTGGTCAAATTCGCGATGCGCCTGCGACACAACTGGCAGTGCTGGGGCGCACGGTTCATTGCCACTCCCCGCGTTGAAAGCCTTGCAAACGCGCCCGCATGCGGCGCACATGGCCGCCCTCCCAATAGGCCTTGCGACAGGCGGGACAATACAACACGGGGCGACCGGTGCTCCCCACATCGTCCGGCACTTGGTCGTCGACCAATTCACGCTGCCCGGCCCTCAACACCTGCAGAGGCGTATTGCAGAGCAGACAGCGCGAGAACGGCGCCTTGCACCAATCCAGGTCACAACGCCGCGTCAGTTCCGCCGCACAGGCGGGCATGTCATTGGCCGCCAGCAGGATAATAAGATCAGCCAAGTGGCGATGTGTTGCCAGCAGTGCGCGATCACGGGTCACAAACAACCGTCCTTCCCGGCGCGCCAGCCGCAGCAACGCCGCATCATGTTCGCCGTTACTGGCGATCAGCGTGTCGTAACCGGCGGCGCGCAACCAGCGCCCCAGGCCTTGCAGCATTTCATCACAGACAAATTTGTGTGCCACCATTGACTTCAACCCTGGTCGAATTTTTCATACTCTATGATATAGACAGGCACGTCGCTAAGCTGTCTCACCGCAGACCGACCAGGGGGAATAAACATGCAGATTTATGACGAAAAACACAATCGCTGGATCGATCACCGAGACACGGCGGAATACCGACAGCGCAAGCGTCGGCTGCGCGACTACTGGAGCGTGGGCCTGCTCGCCACACTCCCCTTGCCGCCGGGTATACAGGTGCCACTGATCGTGTTGGCGATCTTTGTCTCGCTGGCCTATCTGGACGAGACGCCTTACGCGCAGACATCCTAGGCCCTTAACGCGCTACAATACCCCAGTGCAAGGACAGCTCACCGCCAGTCAAGGTTTTTCCATCAACCGCCAGGGTCGCGACTTTATCGTCGGCGACATCCACGGCTGTTTCGATGAACTGAATACCGAACTCTCGCGTTTAAATTTCGATCCCGCAGGCGATCGTTTGTTCGCCGTCGGCGATTTAATCGATCGCGGCCCGGGGTCGGAGAAGGTGTTGAGCTGGCTCAACCAACCCTGGTTTCACTCCTGCCTTGGCAATCACGAAGAGATGATCCTGACCCTCAGCCCGGACAGTGAAGAGGGCCTCAGCTGGTATCAGAGTTATGGCGGCGACTGGTGGCTACGCCTGGACGAAGAGGCGCGCGGGGCCATCATGGCCGCCTTCGCCCAACTCCCCCTGGCCATCGAACTCGAGACCGTCCACGGCCGCGTCGGCCTGGTGCACGCCGATATCCCCAAGGGCATGAGCTGGCCGGCCTTCCTGCGCCTGCTGGAGATGGGCGATCTGGAGACACGCAGCACCGCCCTGTGGGGCCGCAGCCGCATCCGCCGCCTGCTGAGCAGCCCGGTAAAGGGCATCGACCGCGTCGTCTGTGGCCATAGCGTGACCCCGAACCGTAAGATCGTGATCAAGGGCAATGTCTGGTTCATCGAGACCGGCGCCTTCCTGCGCGACGAGGACGCCGCCGGCCTGACGGTCATCAGTACCGACCAACTGTTTCAATAAGAAAAATACGGACACACCCATGCTCGATGCCATTCAGCAATTCCTGAACCAGGCCAGCGGCATTATCTGGGGGCCGGTGACCCTGGTGCTGCTGCTGGGCACCGGCCTGTATCTTACCCTCGGTCTGCGCGCTGTGCCCTGGCGTAAGACCGGCACCGCCTTCCGCCTGTTGTGGCGCGGACGCAAAGGCGCGGGCGCGGGCGATATCACCCCTTTCCAGGCCTTGATGACCGCGCTGTCGGCCACCATCGGCACCGGCAATATCGCCGGCGTCGCCACCGCCATCGCCCTGGGCGGACCCGGGGCGGTGTTCTGGATGTGGATCACTGCCCTGGTGGGCATGGCCACCAAATACAGCGAGGCGGTGCTGGCGGTGCGCTATCGCGAGGTGGACGAGCGCGGCAAGTACGTGGGCGGGCCCATGTATTACATCAAGAACGGCCTGGGCGCGAAGTGGCACTGGCTGGGCATCGCCTTCGCCCTGTTCGGCATGCTGGCCGCCTTCGGCATCGGCAACATGGTGCAGGCCAATTCCGTGGCCGATGCCTTGCAAACGACCTTTAACCTGCCCGCCTGGCTCACCGGCCTGCTCATCGCCGTGGCCGCCGGCGCCGTCATCCTGGGCGGCATCGACCGCATCGCCCGGGTGGCCGCCAAGCTGGTGCCCCTCATGGCCGTGGCCTACATCGGCGCTGCGCTGCTGGTCATTTTGGCCAACCTGGCCGAGGTGCCGGCGGCCCTGGCCACCATCGTCAGCCACGCCTTCAGCGGCACCGCCGCCAGCGGCGGCTTCGCCGGGGCCGCGGTGTGGGCGGCGATCCGCTTCGGTGTGGCGCGCGGCATCTTCTCCAACGAGGCCGGCCTGGGCAGCGCCCCCATCGCCCATGCCGCCGCCAAGACCGATAACCCCATCCATCAGGGCATGATCGGCATGCTGGGCACCTTCATCGACACCATTATCGTCTGCACCATGACGGCGCTGGTGATCGTCCTCACCGGGGTTTGGAGCACGGGCGAAAACGGTGCCGCCCTGTCGGCCTTAGCCTTTGCCAGCGCCCTGCCCGGGGTGGGCGATTACATCGTCAGTGTCGGCCTGATTATATTCGCCTTCACCACCATTCTGGGCTGGAGCTATTACGGCGAGCGCTGCGCCGAGTTTCTGTTCGGGATCAAAGTCATCCTGCCCTATCGGGTACTGTGGCTGATCGCGATTCCGTTGGGCGCCATGGGTAAACTGGGGCTGGTCTGGCTGCTGGCCGATGTAATGAACGGGCTCATGGCCCTGCCCAACCTGATCGCCTTGATCCTGTTGAGCCCAGTGGTGTTCAAGCTGACGCGCGCGTATTTCGCGCCGAAATGAGGAGAGAAAGACTGGCCGACGCACGCGCCGGCCAGCGCGGCAGGTCTTAGCTGGCGTGATAGATCATCAGCATGCATAGAAACAGCATGGCGATACCGAGAGCGGGATTCATCATCACCACGGGCACGGCGGCCACACCGACGATGCCTGAGCCCAGGGCCAGGTAAGGATTGGGTTTCTTTTTAGCTGAAATCATCGTTTTTTTCTCTCCCGAAAGCGGGTCGCCGGCCAATGCCGACGCCCAATTCACTGTTATTGGAATACGGCGGGGCTTCCCTCCGGAGTTCCCCACCGCCGCTCTAAGGTAATAAATCTTTCAGCCAGGCGCAACTTTCGTGCCGACGACTAACGTGGCCTCAGCCGGGCAGCAGCCACAGCCGCGAGTGGGGCTGGGGCTCGACCATCGGCAGGGTTTCCAGCACCTCGTGCGCGCTGGGGTCGATCAGGGTGACCGCGCCGTCGGCGGCGGTAGAGGCGAACACCAGCTCGGTCGTGCCGCTTGGGGCCAGAAAGTCCAGCGTGCCGGCCGGGGCGCCCAGGCGCAGCTCCGCCGCCAGCCTGAGCTTGGGCAGGGCGCTCAGATCGAAGACCAGCACGGCATCGGTCTTGAGATTGGCCTGCTGCTGCTCACTGCCGGAGGATGAGGTGGTGAGATAGAGCTTGTCGCCCTCGGGATTAAAAAAGTACTTACTGATATAAACATCGGGCAAATCGATCCGGTCCAGTACTTCGTGATTGCTGACGTCCAGCACCGCCATCTTGGCGACAACATGATCGGGATCGGATTTGCGGTCGGCGCCGCGGCCGATCACATAGCGGCCACAAGGGCTGATGAACAGATTACTGAAGCCCTTAAAGGGGATGCGCTGTTCAATCTGGTGACTCACCGGATCGATCACGGCGATGGTGCCGTAGCCGTTGTTCAGGTTGTAGACCTTGCCGGAGACCTTGGAGTAGACCAGGCCGTGGGGAAAGGCGTTATTGGGCACCTGGGGCACATCAAAATCTTCCTTTTCCGGCTCACACAGGTTGATGGTGGCCATAAGCTGGAGAAAGCTGTCGGGACGGTCGGCGTTATTGCCGATCACCGAGATGGTGCCGTCCTTCAGGTTGCTGACATAGGCCTGATAGGGTACCTCCGGCATCTCGGTCGAGGGATAGCTGAAGTGGCACTGATGATGGCCGCGGCCGACACACACGGTCTTGAGATATCTGGCCTGAACGTTGCCACTGTTTTCCACCACCGTGACCGAGGAGCCGCGCTCGCCACAGTTGAGGGTATCGTTGCCGGTCTCCTTGTCGCCGTCGTTCATGAACCAGTCGCGGGCGCTATGGGGGTCGGAATAGAGATGGGCCGGAAAGGCATCGGGCACGAAGCGCTCGTCAACATGGATCTGCTTGGTGTCGGGATCGAGGGTGATGACCCGATCCTCCTCGGCCAGGCCGACGAAGATGGGTTTGCGCGCCTTCTCCTTGCCGCTCTCCGGGGCGTTGGGAAGTTGTTTGCTGTGCACCTCGCCGTTACGGCGGCGCACCACGGTAATCGTGCCGGTCTTACGGTCGCCGGCGTAGTACGCCACTGCAAAATCGATCATCTTCTTAGCCAAAACCATCACCTTAAACGCTTGAATGTGGATTACTTTAAGCAAAACCTGGCGGGCATTATACGCCATCGCGGCGGCGCAAAGGCCTCACGGTGTATGGGTTATTCAGTGACGTCCTGGACCAGCACCCAGGGCGCCACCACCACGGCCCAGAAATCGGGCTGGCGCTCGACCCACGCGCGGGCGTCTTCCATAGAGGGGTGGGCGACCCGCCCGGCCTGCATCCACGCCTCAACCTTGGCCTTGTCGTCCTCGGCCACGGCCACGGCCACGTCGATCAGGTCGAGCGCGGGGTCCACCCGGATCACCACGCCGCGGGCGAAATGGCGCTCCAGTTCGGGCCAGACCAGTTTGCCGGTCTCGGCATTGAGCCGGGTGCGTAAGTCGATCTCTGATTCATCCATCATTTGTTCCTCAAGTACGCGCGGGGTGCAGTATACAAGCCTAGGCCTTGGACGGCAGTCGCGGCATACCGGCCCAGGCAAACAAGAAGCGCAGCAACAACCACTGCGCCATGGCGTAGAACGCCAGGGCGGCGAAGCCGATCCAGGGGGATTGCTGCCGCAGCACGGCCCCGAGGCCGGGATGGGGGTGGTAATTCAAGGCGGGCAAGGCGGCCAGACGGCTGCGGGCCATGGCCTCGCGCTCGGTGATGACCATCGCCAACACCGCATCCACGGCGGCCAGCATGACGTATTCGCCGCTGTCCGCGGTGAAGTGGATAGCCCAGAGGTCATGCACTTCTTGCCGGTGTGGAATCATTTGCTTCAGGGTGTTGAGCGCGGCAGCGGCGGCACTTGGCGAATCAAAACGGGCCAGCAGGGCGTTGCTGCCGTCGGGATAATCTGCGGCGGCACTGGCGCTCACCCCGGCCAAGTCATTGAGCACATCGACGCTGTAATTGTCCGCCCCCTGGCCCAGGGCCGCCTGATGATCGACGAAGCGACCATTTGCCACAGTGAGCAATTTTTCATTGACGGACAAGGGCGCTGCGCCGGGCAGCAACACCACCATGAGCGGTGCTGCCAGCGCCAGAACCAGATAGGCCCAGGCCAACGCGCGGCGCAGCGGGAGGGATAATCCGGCCACGCGCTAGCCTTCCGGCACCAAGCTGTCACCCGCCCCGGTCAATGCCCCGCGACTGACTCAAGGCGATAGCCCTGGTGATACACTGAGTTCAGGCGCCAACCGGAGTCTTCGCCCAATTGCAGTTTTTTACGCAGGCGGCTGATATGCGTGTCCAGGGTACGGGTGTTGAGTTCGGCGCTATGGCCCCAGACGTTTTCCAGCAGATAGGAACGCGACATCAAGCGCCCGGCGTTGCGGAACATGAACAGGGCCAGCTCGAATTCCTTCTGAGTCAGTACAATCGGGGTGTCTTGGATAAACAGCTGGCTAGATTGGGGATCGAAGCGAAACTGGCCGAAAGATTGAACCCTGTCGGACTCCGATTCACCCCCACCCCCTCGCACGCGGCGCAGCAAGGCATGGATCCGCGCCATGAGCACCACCGGCTTGATGGGTTTGGCCACATAATCGTCGGCGCCGTTCTCCAAGGCGTAGGCCAGGTCTTCTTCATTGTCGCGCTGGGTGACGAAGATCACCGGCATCTTCCAATCGAGCTCGTTGCGAATCCATTCCAACACTTCGGTGCCCGTCATCTGGGGCAGATACCAGTCCAACAGCACCAGATCATAATTGTCTTTCTGCAGGCCCTTGATGGCCTTGATCCCGTCCTCGAAAATATGGCAATCGAAATCCTCGGCGCTCAGCCAGGCCTGCAGCAGCGCCGCCTGATCAGGGTCGTCCTCCACGATGGCAATCCGCATGATTCGTTACATCGTCCTTAACTTCTGACTAGCCCGGTGAGACATGCGGGCTAGAATAACGCGGCATAAAAATACCGCTCCCCTGGCGTCGAATTCCTATGCCGCCTCCAGACCCCAGCGTAGGAATTGTAAACGATTGTTACCCGTCCGATGAAGTTTAACAAAAGTCTGCGCGGCAGCTGAGCCCGCGCTAAATGCCCGCCATGATTGTGGTCGCAAGACCTTGGGATTGGTCGCTGCCGCACGGATGCGGCGGTCATCATTAGGGGGTCGCGATGATGATGTTCTCGGCCCAACCCAGCACTTGCTGGACCCGGGGGGAGACCAGCCGGTGCGCCTGTTCCATAGTCACCCAGCGGAACTCTTCATGCTCGGCCCGGCCCAGCGCCTCGGCCACCGGCAGGTCTACCGCGCCGTGATCGCAGCGGGCGATGTAATAGCGCGCAATCTTGCGGAACTTGCCGTAGGGCGGCGTCTGAAAGAAGACGTGTCCCCAGCAGAAATCGAGCTCGACCAGGGTGGTTTCCTCCTCCACCTCACGCAGCGCGGCGGCGAACTCGTCCTCGCCCGGCTCCACCAGGCCCTTGGGGAAATCCCAATATTGGTAGGCGCGCAGCAGCAGGTAATGCCATTCGCCGTCGATGCAGCGCAGGATGACCACACCGGCCGAGATGGGATTGCTGTCTTGCCCGGCGCCCACGACAGCTTAAGGCCTTAGTCGGCCACGCGTGTCGCCGCCGTCACCACCACCGGTTCGCGCGGTACGTTCTGGTGCATGCCATGATCGGCCGTGGGCTCGGCGGCGATGCGGTCGACCACGTCCATACCCTCGACCACGCGCCCGAATACGGCATAGCCGAAGTCGCGCTCGCCGTGATCCAGGAAGGCGTTGTCCGCCAGATTGATAAAGAATTGCGAGGTGGCGCTGTCCACCGCCTGCGTGCGCGCCATGGATAAGGTGCCGCGGCTGTTCTTCAGGCCGTTGTCGGCCTCGTTCTTGATCGGCGCGCGGGTCGCCTGCTGCTCCATGGCGGCGTTGAATCCGCCCCCTTGGATCACAAACCCCGGCACTATCCGGTGAAAAACGGTGCCGTCGAAAAAGCCGTCATCGACGTAGCGGAGAAAATTCTCCACCGTCAGGGGGGCCTGCTCCGGCAACAGCTCGATCTTGATATCACCCAGACGTGTAGAAAAAACCACCATATAGGACTCCTTGCTCCGGCCTGCTGGCCGGCAATTTGAGGTATGCCTTATTGTAGCGCTTTTTCCAATCAAATCAGAATGATTCGCGCCGCTTCCCGGCCATGTCCATGGGCCCGACAAGGTAAAGATTCCGCCCCAAATACCGAAAATAGCTATAGCGCAACGCAGGGAAAAACCATGCAGTCCAGTATCAAACCATCCACCACTCGCCTTGAGCTATTGCTGTTCCGGCTCAACACGAAGCAGAACTTTGGTATTAACGTGCTGAAAGTAAAGGAGATAATTCCCAGGCCTGCGCTCACCCAAATCCCCCATTCCAGCCCCACCGTGGTGGGCGTGGCGGAGTTGCGCGGCAAAACGGTGCCGATCATCGACCTGGCGCTGGCCATCGGCCGGTCCGGCATCAGGGCCGAAACCAATGCGGAACAGAAGGTGATCATCGCCGAGTTCAGTCGCTCCACCCAAGGCTTTCTGGTCTCGGGGGTGGATCGCATCGTGGTGCGCGATTGGAATGAAGTGCTGCCGCCCCCCAGCGGCGCCGCCAGCAGTTTCATCACCGGCGTGATCCGCATGGAAAACCAGCTGGTGCAACTGGTGGACGTAGAGCAGGTGATGCACCAGGTCTCGGATAGCGACGTCGCCCCCCAAGACCAGCTGGACCCGGCCCTGATCGCCAAACTGAAAGACCGCAATATCCTGGTGGTGGACGATTCCACCGTGGCGCGCAACCAGACCTGCCGCATCCTGGACCAACTGGGCATCCATCACATCACCGCCCGCGACGGCAAAGAGGCCATGGCGCTGATCGACACCCTGACGCGCGATTGCGACAAGGCCACCGACTGCGTGCCCATCGTCATCTCCGACATCGAAATGCCGGAAATGGACGGCTACCAACTGACGCGCGAGATCCGCGCCAATCCGCGTTATCAGGCTATGTACATCCTGCTGCACACTTCCCTGGACGGCAAGGTAAACGCCGAGCATGCCCGGGACGCCGGCGCCGACGAGACCCTGACCAAGTTCGAACCTGATCTGTTGACCGAAGAGGTCGTCAAAGGTCTGAAGCAGATGGCGCCCTAAGCACACGCCTTCCCTGTGGTAAACTGACGCCGCACAAAACGGAGTCGTTATGCACAGAAATTTCCTGCAGGACAAGCTCAATCGGCACTGCCCCTTTGACGCCGCCGAAGCCGACATGCTGCAACAAATCATCGAATTTGTCGCCCGCCACGAGGGCTGTTTTGAACGCAGCCTGAGCATCGGCCACGTCACCGGTTCGGCCTGGATCGTCGACCATGAACGCACCCATGTGCTGCTCACCCATCATCGCAAGCTGGACCGCTGGCTGCAGCTCGGCGGCCATTCCGACGGCGACGGCCACACCCTCAACGTCGCCCTGCGCGAGGGACGGGAGGAGTCCGGCCTGGCGCAATTGCAGCCGCTGCGCGATGCGATCTTTGATGTCGACGTGCATCTCATCCCGGCGCGCAAAGACGAAGCGGCCCATTATCATTACGACGTGCGCTTCCTGCTCGAGGCCGACCGTCGCGCCCCGCTCACGCTCAGCGGCGAGTCCAAAGACCTGGCCTGGGTCAGCCTGGACGACGCCCAACGGCTGGCGCCCGAGCCCTCCATCCAACGCATGGTGGCCAAGAGCCGCGTACTCGACTAGGCAATGAGCCGTTACCACCCCCTGGTGCCGGCCCAAATCGACTGGGATAGGGCGACGCCCCGCTGTCGCCACCATCAAGACATCTATTTTTCCCAAGACGGCGCCTTGGACGAAACCCGCCACGTCTTTCTGCAGGGCAATCAACTGCCGCAACGTTGGCAAGGACATAGCCGATTCTGCATCGCCGAGACCGGCTTCGGCACCGGGCTCAATTTTCTCTGCAGCGTGAGTGAATGGCTGCGCAGTGCCGCCGCCGACGCCCGTCTCGACTATCTCGCCGTGGAGAAACACCCGCTCACCCGAACGGACCTGCGACGGGCCATCGGCTACTGGCCGTCCCTGGCCAAGCCGGGCGCGGAGCTACTGGAACAGTATCCGCCCCTGGTCCACGGTCTGCACCAGCGTCGGCTCATGAACGGTCGCGTGACATTGACGCTGCTGTTCGGCGACGCCGCCGAGATGTTCGCCGACCTCGAAGGGCGTTATGTCGAGGCCTGGTATCTGGACGGCTTCGCCCCGAGCAAGAATCCGGATATGTGGACCCCGACCCTGTTTCAACACATCGCGCGGTTGAGCAGGCCCGGCGCCAGCTTCGCCACCTTCAGCGCCGCAGGGGCCGTCAGGCGTGGACTTCAAGAGGCCGGTTTCGAGGTCAGCACCCGCCCCGGCTTCGGCCGCAAGCGCGACATGCTCAGCGGGCGGCTGGTCGACGCCCCCGAAATGCATGGCCGACAACCGTGGTTCCAATATCCTGAAGCAACCATCACCAGCAAGCACGCCGTAGTCATCGGCGCCGGCCTGGCCGGCTGCAGCGTCGCCCATTCCCTGGCGCAGTGCGGCTGGCGCATCACGATTATCGAGCGCCACGCCCAGGTGGCGCAGGAGGCCTCCGGCAACCTGGCCGGCGTCGTCATGCCACGCCTCACCGCCGACATGAGCGCCGCCGGCCGTTTTTATCTCAGCGCCTTTCTGCACACCGCGCATTGGCTCAATCAAATAAAAAAGCGCAATCCGGCACTGCCCTGGTTTCAAAGCGGCGTGCTGCAACTATGTGATGACACACAACAGCGGCGCATGCAGGCGCTGGGATTACCGCCCGAGGTACTGGAGATCTGTGACGCAGAGGACGCCAGTGACCGCTGCGGCGTCCAGGTTCCATGCGGCGGGCTGTTCTATCCCGGCGGTGGCTGGCTGGATCCGCCGGCCTTGTGCCACTGGCTGCTCGAAGATGAAGACCGCAACATTACAACCCTATTGCACCAATCAGCACTCGATTTGAAACGCGAAAACGGAGAATGGCGCATCGGCGACGCGCACGGTGAGGTCGCACGCGCGGAAACCGTCATTATCGCCAACGGTCATGATGCCGAGCGGCTACTAGGAACCGACATTTTCAAACTGCAGAAAGTACGCGGACAGCTGGTATATCTAGAACCCGGCAGTAACAGCGCCGCACTGAAGACACCCCTTTGTTACGACGGCTATATCATTCCGGCCTACAACGGCCTGCACTGTGTCGGCGCCAGCTACGATCCGGATGACGACAGTACAGAGTTGCGTCCGGAAAGCGAACAGAAGGTGCTAACAGCCTTGAGCGAAAAACTCGGCCTTGGCGCATTAACATCGCGCTCGGGCCGGGTCGCGTTTCGCACCTCAACCCAAGACCACCTACCGGTGATCGGGCCGGTACCGGATGTGGAATTTTACCGGCGGGAATACACCGACCTGCGGCATGGCAAGCCCGTGCATAAGTATAAAAAGGCGGAATACATGCCCGGGTTATTTATCAGTAGCGGGCATGGGTCGCGCGGATTGGCGTCGTGTCCATTCGCTGCTCAACTTATCGCATACCAATTAGAAGAGTATTTTACTAACTGTTCTCACGACGCACATCTCACAACTCATGCCGCGAGAGGCCTGATTCGCCAATTGCGAAAACAAAAATAGGCCGGTTCCGAATAGAACCGACCTTAGATTGAATACGTCAGAATCTATGGTGTCGTAATCGTATATTCCAACGTGCTTCCAGCAGGATCATTCGTATAGAAGGTGATCCTCGCCTCATCCCCCGATGCGCCGGGATTAGTCACAGACACCAATACCTTTGCCGTACCGTTAGCGTATGTCCTTCCAGAACTCAACCCGGTTAGCACATCATTCGAATCGTAAAAATCAACCGACACAGTGATTGTCCCGCTTAAAACAACCTTTGACTTAATCTCGGTAAAAGGCAATGAGACTCCGTCACCACCATCCTGCAAATTAAATTCAATCTCACCTCCGCTTGTCCCCAATGAAGTCGGAATCGCAGCCAACGACCAAGGTGAAATAGATGAAAAACATGCCGAATTATCAATGGTCGTAGCGTGCTCACCCGCACTGGCTATCACAAAAACCTCTGCAGACCCGTAAGGAAAAGAGCGCAGATCATTCTCGCCTAAACAGCCGGAGTGGATGGAGTTCACATCAGAGGGATAGACTATATTAAATTCAGCGACGCCATCTTTTGTAACGGAATAGCCATTTACTGTATTACCTTCAGCATCTTGCCCGATAATTTGCGCCCCCAACGTAGAAGCGCCGACATAATATTGGGTGGTACCATCTGCCGGATAGACGGTACTTGGATAAGCATTTGTATAAGCCGTGCTCATAGTTAGAATATTTGCTGTGATGTTTCCTGTCGCATCGTCAACAAGTCTGTTTTTGTCCGTCTCATCGGCATCAAACAGAACCACGTGGTCACCCGGCTCGATAAAACGATATGCATAATTTCTATATACATAAGCTTGATCAAACGTAGTAGCGGTATCAGTAGTAGCACCTGACAAAGGTGCCATATCAGTCAGTGTTGATCCGTTTAAGCTGTCACCGTTATCGATTGTCCCGCGCGCCAAGATGGAATCAATGAGATTCATATAAACTTTCGTTCCATCCGGCACCGGATTTCCTTCCGCGTCGGTAACCACCGCACTACCTCTCTTGCTATAAACCCCGCCCCCCTCATCAACAATTGCGTTACTTCTCGGATATGTAATCTCTATGGCACGGGCAGGGTTTGACTCAGATCCGGTGACCGTCGTCCCGGTCCCGGATTCATCACTTCTAGAGGAGCTACCACCACTTAAATCACTCAAGCCACTATTGGAGGAAGAATCACTATCACTCCCACAAGCCCCCAAACCGAGCGAGATTGCCGCACCAAACATGGCGGCCAGAAGTTTTCGTTTATACATAACCGTATGACCCTCAACAAACAAATTCATTGATTCGCCCGCAGGCGCTAAAAATAGCGGAAATAGCCCAGACTCAGGCCGTCCAAGGTATAGTCGACACCCCTCAGGGTGTCATCCAGATAGCGACTCCACTGCGCCGCGATGCCATGCTCGCGATTGGCGTACAGCTCCATGCCGACCGCGTAAGAAACGCCGCTCTCGGTTGAGCTGGCTGTGGTACTCGCGGTTTTAAATTCTAGGTCGGCGGCGCTGAAACCGCCCAGAATGTAGAGCTTGATACGACCGTCGGCAACAGGCGACCAATCGGCGCGCAGAAAAGCGCCGGTAAGGTAGGTCATATCCATGGAGACGCCGTTGGCGTCATCAGAATCCCCTATCCCGGCATGCACTTCGGCGCTGAGAATGTTATTGAAGCGATAGCCGAGTTTGCCGCCCAGGGTGGCAAGCTTGAACTCAAAGCCGGGTTCTTCATAGGTGGTGCTGCCCAGCGACAAGCCATAGTAGTAATCATTGGCCTGAGCGGCGAACGGCTGAGCAAGGAAAAGCGATAGTAAAGCTGAGATTCTAAGTCTCATTCATGACCCCCAATTTTATTGTTGTTCTGACAACGCGGCTGGCAGTATACAATGCCAGCCGCCCGATTCCAAGCGCCCTTAGGCTATTTTAACAAGCACTTTCAATAACTTATTGATTTTAGACAACCCCGGTTTGGCGCCATATTTTGATTCATAACATGAAATAAATTAAGTAATTAATTGTTTTATTATATATTTATTTTAAAGCCCGAGACCATTCACTCCAAGAGCCGGGATACAGGCGCGAACCACTGAGTCCGGCATATTCCATGGCCAACAGGTTGTGACAGGCGGTGACACCGGAGCCGCACATGTGCACCACTTCTGACGGATTACGGCCATGCAGCAAGGCCTCGAACTCATCACGCAGCAGCAAGGCCGGCTTGAAGCGACCGCTTTTATCCAGATTCTCCTGCTGCGGCCGGTTGACGGCGCCGGGAATGTGGCCGGCCACCGGGTCGATGGGCTCGACCTGGCCGCTGAAGCGCTCGGCGGCGCGTGCGTCGATGAGCAGGATGGCATTCTCTTCCAGCGCCTGAACCACGCCCTCTGTGCTCAGCCAGGGTTGACTTTCTTCTGTATCGGGATAGCAACTGGGCAGCTCGATCGGCTGATCGCGTGAAACGGGTAGGCCCGACGCCTGCCAGCGCTGCCAACCACCGTCGAGCACGGCCACGTCACGATGCCCCAGCCAGCGCAGCAACCACCACAGCCGCGCCGCCATGGCACCGCCGGCGGCGTCATAGGCCACCACCTGGCTCTTCGGCGTCACGCCCCAGCTGCCCACCCGGCGCCGGAGTTCCTCCCGGTTGGGTAACGGATGGCGACCACCGTGTTGTGTCACCGGGCCTGACAGGGCTTCGTTCAAGTGGGCGTAATGCGCGCCGCGGATATGGCTGCTGAGCCAGGCCCGCCTGCCGACTTCCGTATCCGCCAGGGAGAAACGGCAATCGACGATGACCCAGTGCGGGTCGGGCAGGTGATTGAGCAGTGCTTCATCGCTGACGATGGTCTGATAACGCATAAGAGATCCTGAAACATTTACGGCTTTGGTACACTATAGCAATTCGTCAGTCATGAGGTAGGACCGTGCGTCTAAGCCCGCAAGAATTCAGAAACTGGCAACATAAGAGCATCACCCTGCTGGGCATGTCCGGGGTGGGCAAGACGCGCCTGTCCGCCATGCTGCGCAAGGGCAATTGGTTTCACTATTCCGGCGATTACCGCATCGGCAGCCGTTATCTGGACGAACCGATTCTGGACAACATCAAGCAGCAGGCCATGCAGATTCCGTTTCTGCGCGACCTGCTGCGCACCGATTCCATTTACATCGCCAACAACCTCACCTTTGACGATCTCAGTCCAGTGTCCAGCTTCCTCGGCAAACTCGGCAATCCGGAACAGGATGGCCTGTCGCTGCCCGAATTCAAGCGCCGCCAGGCCCTGCACCATCAGGCCGAAATCGCCGCCATGTGCGATGTACCGGAATTTATCCAAAAGGCCCACGAGATCTATGGCTACAGCCATTTCATCAACGATGCCGGCGGCAGCGTCTGCGAACTGGATGACGAGGAGACGCTGCAGACCCTGGCCGATCACACCTTGATTCTATACCTAAAGGCCACCGAGCAGGATGAAAAAGAACTGATCCGCCGCGCCGAAATCGCGCCCAAACCGCTGTATTACCGCGAGGCCTTTCTCGACGAGCAGCTGGCCAAGTACATGGGGCAGCATGCACTGGATTATGTCGCCCAAATCGATCCGGATGATTTCGTGCGCTGGGTCTTCCCGCACCTGTTTTACAGCCGCATCCCGCGCTATGAAGCGATCGCCCGGCAATACGGTTACACCATCAGCACAACCGACCTGGCCATGGTGGAATGCGAGCAGGATTTCCTCGCCCTGGTCGAACGAGCTTTACAGGCATAATCGCCATGCCCTTGGTCGCCAACTCGGACCTGCCTGCATTCAAACGCCTGAAGGTCGAAGGCGAGACCATCCTGCAAAGCGATGCCGCCGTGCATCAGGATATCCGCGAACTGCATATCGGCCTGCTCAACATGATGCCCGATGCCGCACTGGAGGCCACCGAGCGCCAGTTCTTTCGCCTGGTGGGCGAATCCAACCAAATCGCCCAGTTCTACATGCATCCCTTTACCCTGCCACAACTGCCGCGCAGCGATAAGGCGCGACAACACCTGGCCAAATACTACGAAAGCTTCGACGAAATCCAGGCCAGCGGCCTGGACGCGCTGATCATCACCGGCGCCAATGTCACCCAGCCCGACCTGGCCATGGAGCCCTTTTGGCACCCCCTGCAAGAGGTCATCGACTGGGCCTATGACAACGTCACCTCGACGCTGTGCTCCTGCCTGGCCACCCACGCCGTCATGCAAATGCGCTACAGCCAGAAACGCAAGCACCTGGGCTTCAAACGCTGGGGCGTCTATCCCCACTACCTGGTGGACCGCGAGCACCCGCTGGTGGCCGGCGTCAATACGCGTTTCGACATTCCCCATTCGCGCTACAACAATATCTGCCGTCAGCAATTTGAGGCGGCCGGGCTCAAAGTCTTGGTGGAAAGCAAGGAGGCCGGTGTGCACCTGGCGGTCAGCGAAGACCGGTTCCGACTGGTGTTTTTCCAGGGCCATCCGGAGTACGACATCATCAGCCTGCTCAAGGAATACAAGCGCGATGTAATGCACTACATCAAGGGCGAACGCGCCGAGTATCCGCCCATGCCGGAAAATTATTTCAGCCTGCAGTCGGCCGCCATTCTGGAGGAACACAAACTGCAGGTCATGAAGGCGGTAAAAACTGGCAAAACCCCGCCGGAGCTGCCGGAAGTGCTGGTAACGATGCGCCTGGACAATACCTGGCATGACACCGCCGAGGCCGTCCTCAACAACTGGCTCGGCAAGGTCTATCAGATCACCAACATGGACCGGCGTTACCCCTTCCAGGATCACATCGACCCCAACGACCCGCTGGGGCTGAAGGGCTAGCCCGTATGCTCGCGCTTCAGCGCGGCGCCTAGGAAGGCGTATCCCGCGATCCCGCTGAGGAAGGCGAGCTAAGCGAGTTTTTTCTTTAGCGTTTTGTTGATTGCCCGCGAGGCCGCCACAAAACCAAACGCGGCGGTGACGAAACTGGCCGAACCGTAGCCGAATCGGCAATCCAGCGACACCCCGTGAATGCCCGGCTTTTCATGGCTCACCCTACCGTCCTCCTTGGGGTAGACCTGCTGCTGCGATGAGAATACGCATTCCACCCCGAATGAACGTTTTGGGTTACGACTGAAACCAAACTCGCCGCGCAAGCGGCCACGCACCTTGGCCGCCAGTGGATCGTTATAAGTCTTACTCAGGTCGGCCACATGGATCATGGTCGGATCGGTGAGACCGCCCGCCCCGCCGGTGGCGACGATGGGGACCTTGTTACGCCTGCAATAGGCAATGATATTGGACTTGAACTTGATGCTATCCAGGGCATCGATGACATAGTCGTAATCATTCTCCAGATAGGCCTGCATATTTTCCATATTCAAATACTGGTGAACGGCGGCCACCTGACAATCGGGACTGATCTGTCGCACCCGCTCGGCCATCACCTCAACCTTGGGCCGGTCGAAGGTCGCGCTGAGCGTATGCAGCTGACGATTGGCATTGCCGATATCCACCGTATCGCCGTCGATAAAAGTCAGCCTGCCAATGCCGCTACGCGCCAGCGCCTCCACCACCCAGGAGCCGACCCCGCCCACACCGGCGACGAAGACATGCATGTCACGCAGCACCGGCACGGCGGCACTGCCGTAGAGGCGCTCAATCCCGCCGAAGCGTCGGCTATAATCGTCACTCATCCCATTCAATCCGCCTTGGAAAAAACACGGCATTTTATCATGACAAGCTTTGCATCCCTGTATGAACAGGCCGCCCGGCGCAAGGGTGGCGCAGCGGCGCTGGAGGCGCTGCTGCCCACACCACTGTCAGCCGCAGAGCTGGCCGCCATTCCCGACGACCGTTGGCTCGCCATGATGTCGAAGTGCATCTTCAACGCCGGTTTCAACTGGAGTGTGGTGGACAAAAAATGGCCCGGTTTCGAGGCCGCCTTCGCCGGCTTTCATCCGCTGCGCTGGAAATTCATGTCCGACGCGGATTTCGAGCATCTACTCAAAGACACGCGCATTATCCGTCACGCCCAAAAGATCCTCGCCGTACGCGACAACGCCACCTTGCTCTGCGACCTGGCCGAAGCGCACGGCAGCGCCGCGCGCTTCTTTGCCGATTGGCCAGCGAAGGATTATGCAGAGCTGTTAATCCTGCTGAAAAAACGGGCCAGTCGCCTGGGCGGCAACTCGGCGCAATACTTTCTGCGCTTTATGGGTAAAGACTCATTCATTCTCAGCGGTGACGTGATTGCAGCACTGAAACGGGAAGGGGTCGTCACGACCGATCCGAAATCGCAACGCGATCTACGCTTGGTGCAACAGGCCTTCAATCAATGGTGCAAAGAAAGCGGCCGACCGCTGGCCCACGTCAGCAAGGTATTGGCATTCACGATCGGCGCGTAACCCCCTGGGCGGCGCAAAAGACCCCCAATTCATCCAGCGCATCTTGCGGCACACTCAGGCGCAGTTGCACCTGCTCACCATAATCCACCTGCAACAATTCCGCCTCATGCTGCTCGGCCCAATGACGCAGCAACTGCTCCTTGGCAAAATCCAGGCTCAGCTCAACCGCCTCCACCGGCCGCGCCTGCGCCAGCGGCAGGATAGACATGGCCGCCTGCGCCGCGCCGCTGTAGGCCCGCACCAGACCACCCGCTCCCAGCTTTATACCGCCGAAATAACGGATCACCACCACAACCACATCCCCCACCCCCTTATGCTGGATCACGTTCAGGATCGGCTTACCCGCCGTGCCCGACGGTTCACCGGCGTCATTCATCGCCGCACTGGCGGCCGAGTCCGGATCACCCAGCAGATAGGCCCAGCAATGATGCCGGGCGTCGGGGAAATCGCGCTTGGCCTGCTCCACAAACGCTAGCGCCGCCGCGCGCTCAGTCACCTTGGCGGCGCGCGCGATAAAGCGGCTCTTCTTGATTTCGATCTCCGCCTCCACAGTCTCGGTGGGGGTTGGGTAACTAGCTGTCATAACTGGAATTTTAACACGCCTTCCGACAGCGGCCCGGGAGGCCTGGCCACGACCGCACCGAGCCCTAAAAAAAAGGAAGACAAATCCGAAAAAATGGATATATATTTCGCCTGAGGCAACTCCAACAGGACCTTACGACCCCGGACAACTCGAAGAGGACGAGTCGCAATGAGCAAAGAATCACTCTGGTTTGGTTATTTGGAAATCGGAGACAAAAGCAGTCCCGTAGCGCAGGACCCGAAACTCTCCACCGGCAAGACCGACACCCTCTATCTGTTCAATCTACAGCGCAACGCCATTATCGAATACAAGCGCGACATTGTTGAACCCAAGCTGAGGCCGCTCAACGGCAATGAGGCCGACATCACCAAAGAGCTGAAAAAGGCCTTCAAAAAGATCGTCAAGGAATTCACCCCGCGCGGCAAGCCATCGGCTGTTTTGGAAGCACCCCCCGCTGTCACGACCGCACCCAAGAAAAAACCGAAGGAAGAAGCGCTGGAGGAGATCGGGATCGGGGATGTGGATGATGATTTTTTTGATGACGGGGATGATGAGGATTAAGGCCTGGGGTTCAGCTCGTTGATTGGAAAAGCTTGCGTAGTGATGCATGGGCTTTTTTATTTCTCCTACCTTTGGTTTATTGTCCCCTCTCCCCTTCAAGCACCCGCAGGGCATATAGGGGGTACTCGCGGAGCATAAAAGGGCGAGGGTGAGGGGTTCATTAACTAAGTCTGCGTTTGTCTCAGGTTTTGTTGTTTGTATCGCTACCGCGATGATTAATTTTGATGCGGGATTTCGCCCCGCAAGGCGAGTTACTTTCTTGTGGCAACAAGAAAGTAACCAAAGAAATGCTCCCGGCGACTTGCCCCATCAGCCAGACCCTTGAATGGTGCCCAGGGTGCGCTAAAAGCGGCGCACCCGTTCGACGGGGCGATCATTCACTGGATGATCGCCTGTTTCCGTCTCACCCCTTTGCTTCTCGCCCGAGACGGCGCGCGCAAAGGCGCAAACTACGCTTCAGTTGCGCGCTTAACCCGTCTCGGCCTGCGATGCTCGGCGGCGTCGGATGGGATTGGCGGGCAAGGTTCAACGACGGTGGCCCCTCAAGGTTGGAATAGGACAGTTTTCCAAACCACATAATGATTTCTTCCAACCGGTGGGGCTAAGGTGGGTTGGAAGATCCCGTATGACGCCGCCGAGCACCGCAGCCCATAGCGGAAACAAGCGCTCTTTGTCTGAGCCCGGGAGCGATAGCGACCTGCGGGTGCTTAGAAGAGAGAAGGAATACCAGCGCAGCAATCAAGCCTTCTGGTATATCTCCGCCCCGGTTTTCTTAAACTCAACCGCCTTCTCTTCCATCCCCTTCTGCAAAGCCTCCTGCTCAGAAACACCCTGCTTGGCGGCAAAATCACGCACGTCCTGGGTAATCTTCATTGAGCAAAAATTCGGCCCGCACATGGAACAAAAGTGTGCCACTTTGTGCGACTCCTTGGGCATGGTCTGATCGTGAAATTCACGCGCCTTTTCCGGATCGAAACCGAGATTGAATTGGTCCTCCCAACGGAATTCGAAACGCGCTTTACTCAAGGCGTTGTCACGCAACTGCACACCCGGAAAGCCTTTGGCCAGGTCGGCGGCATGGGCGGCGATCTTGTAGGTGATGATGCCGTCGCGCACGTCCTGCTTGTTGGGTAGGCCGAGATGCTCCTTGGGCGTGACATAGCAGAGCATGGCGGTGCCGTACCAGCCGATGTTGGCGGCGCCGATGCCGGAGGTGATGTGGTCGTAGCCGGGGGCGATATCGGTGACCAAGGGGCCCAAAGTATAGAACGGTGCTTCGAAACAGTCGTCCAGCTCTTTGTCCACATTCTCTTTCACCATCTGCAGCGGCACGTGGCCGGGGCCTTCTATCATCACCTGCACGTCGTGCCGCCAGGCGATTTGGGTCAACTCACCCAGCGTCTCCAACTCGCCGAACTGGGCGGCGTCGTTGGCATCGGCCAGGCAACCGGGGCGCAGACCGTCACCCAGCGAGAAGGAGACATCGTAGGCCTTCATGATCGCGCAGATTTCGTCGAAGTGGGTGTAAAGGAAGTTCTCCTGATGATGCGCCAGGCACCACTTGGCCATGATGGAACCGCCGCGCGAGACGATGCCGGTGAGGCGCTCGGCGGTCAGCGGCACGTAGCGCAGCAGCACACCGGCGTGGATGGTGAAGTAGTCCACGCCCTGCTCGGCCTGTTCGATGAGGGTATCTTTAAAGATCTCCCAGGTCAGCTCCTCAGCCTTGCCGTCGACCTTTTCCAAGGCCTGATAGATGGGCACGGTGCCGATGGGCATGGGGGCGTTGCGCAGAATCCATTCGCGCGTTTCGTGGATATTCTTGCCGGTGGAGAGATCCATCAGGGTGTCGCCGCCCCAGCGTGCTGACCAGACCATCTTTTCCACCTCTTCTTCGATGGACGAGGTGACGGCGGAGTTGCCGATGTTAGTGTTGATCTTGACGCGGAAGTTGCGGCCGATGATCATCGGCTCCAGCTCGGGATGGTTGATGTTGGCCGGGATGATGGCGCGGCCGCGAGCCACCTCGTCGCGGACGAATTCGGGGGTGATCTCGTCCGGCAGGTTGGCGCCCCAGGGCTCACCCGGATGCTGTTTCAGTAGTTTTGTGTAGCGCGGATCCTGACGCAGCTCCTGCAGACGGCAGTTTTCGCGGATGGCGACATACTCCATCTCGGGCGTGATGATACCTTGGCGGGCGTAGTGCATCTGGCTGACGTTCTTGCCGGCCTGGGCACGGCGCGGCGTGCGGATGTGTTCAAAGCGCAGCCGGGCCAGCTCGGGGGCGTTCTGGCGTTGCCGACCGAAGGCGGAGGTCGGCCCGCTCAGGATTTCAGTGTCATTGCGCTCTTCGATCCAGGCCGTGCGCACATCGGGCATGCCTTTAAGCAGATCGATCTTGACCGCCGGGTCGGTGTAGGGACCGGAGGTGTCATAAACCGTGACGGGCGGATTCTCCTCCACGCCGCTGTCGCTATGGGTCACCGCCTGGCTGATCTCGCGCATGGGCACACGAATATCGGGACGCGATCCTTCTATATATATCTTTTTTGAGTTGGTGAACGGCCGGGTAACTTCATCCGACATCCGGGCGGTCTGTTTCAAAAACTCTTCTGGTATCGCGCTCATAGCTTTGCCTCTATGGATGATAGGGTGACAAGTCTGCCGGGGAGCACGAAGAATCGTCGTGATGAGGACATTTGCCTTCCCTACACCGGCACTAACCGGATCAGGTTCAAAGGGTGTGATCTCAGCCCGTGAATTTAAGGTATGGGCACCCCCAGCGTCAGAGAGTTCAAATTAGCCCATTGGCCTGCGTTTTTCAAGGCGCAAGTACCGGACAGGCTTATAATTTCCGCCGTTGTTACGGCAAAACCTTAGCAATTCCATAAACATAAACGCTTGCTTCGATACGCCAAACTGCTTACCCTTAGGCGGTTGTGAATTGTGTCGGTCCTTAAGCTAGGGAGCAGAAGATGACAAATGTAGAGCTTGCCCGTTTCAATATGGTGGAGCAGCAGGTCCGCCCATGGGATGTGTTGGACTCTCAGGTACTGGAACTGATGGAGGCCATGCCGCGCGAGGCGTTTGTCCCGCAGGCCTATCAGAACGTGGCCTATGCCGACATCGACATCCCCATCGGCCACGGCGAGGTGATGCTGGCACCCAAGTACGTGGGCCGCATGCTGCAGGCGCTCAATCTTCAGGAGGGTGACGTGGCGCTGGAAGTGGGTTGTGGGACCGGTTATGTCACCGCCCTGCTGGCCAAGACCTGCCGGGAAGTCTACAGCGTCGACATACATCAGGCGTTCGTCGATACCACGGCCAAGAACCTGGCGACATTGGACATCACCAACATCACCCTGGAAACGGGCGACGCCGCCCAGGGCTGGGATGCGCACGGCCCTTATGACGCCATCTTCATCACCGGCTCGTTGCCGGTACTCCCCGAGGCATTCCAGAAATCACTCAACCGCGGCGGACGTCTGGTGGCCATCGTCGGTGACTCACCGGTGATGGAAGCCGTCTTAATCACCCGCACCGGCATCAATGAATGGAGTCAGGAGACCCTGTTCGAGACCGATATCAAGCACCTGGAAAATGCCATAAAACCTCAACGGTTTGTATTCTAGGGCAAACCGTATACCATTACGCGCTTATGTGCCACGAAGGTAGGTTTTCATGCGCCAATTGAGCCCCCAGCAGGTTCTCGAACTGCTTAACCAAGACGAGCCCAAACCGGTACTGCTTGATGTCAGGGAACCGTTTGAAGTCGAGATCTGCGCCATACAAGGTTCGATCAATATTCCGCTCCACCAAATCCCCGAAGCCGTGGACGAGCTGGACGCGGAGCGGGAATATGTCTTAATCTGTCACCATGGCATGCGCAGTCAGCGCGCCGGTGTCATCTTGGCCGCCAACGGCTTTGAACATCTAATCAATCTGGTCGGCGGCATCGACGCCTGGGCCTGCAATGTAGACTCAGGGATGAAGCGTTACTAATCAACATGAATACGCTGCAACGCACATTCGCGACATTCATCGCTTGCACCATGCTCGCGCCGGCTGCCCAGGCCGAAGATCTGATGCAGATCTATCAAGCGGCGCTGGACAGCGACCCGACGCTGAGCGCCGAAGAAGCCGGCTTCGAGGCCACCGCCTACGATCAACGTGAGACCAAGGCTCTCTATTATCCCAACATCACCCTCAGCGCCGATGCCAGTCGGGTCCGTGAAGAGGTTACCTCTTCCGGCGGCCTGATTCCGTCGAGCGAGAACAACTATACCGCCAAAGGCTATGCGCTGAACTTGCGTCAGCCGCTGTATCGCCGCGATTACGTCACTCAGTTGCGCCAGGCCGAGGCCACCACGCGCCAGGCCGAGGCCCGGCTGAATCAGGTCTATCAGGAAATCATTCTGCGCGTCGCCCAGGCCTATTTCGAGGTACTGGCGGCACGCGACAGTCTGGAATTCGCGCAGGCGGAAAAAAACGCCGTTGAGCGCCAACTGGAACAGGCCAAACAGCGCTTCGAGGTCGGCCTGATCGCCATTACCGACGTGCAGGAGGCACAGGCCGCCTATGACCAGACCATCGCCGCCGAGATCCTCGCTCAGAACAACCTCGCCGTGACCCGTCAGGGCCTGCGTGAACTCACCGGCCGCCTGCCGCAGCATCCCCTGCTGGGCCTCGGTAACGACATGGAACTGGCCACGCCCGACCCCACCGATATCGAGGCTTGGGTCGAAACAGCCCTGCAAAACAATTACACCCTGCTGGCCGCGGAAGCCAATGTGGAAGTGGCGCGCCAGGCCGTGGCACAACAAAGCGCCGACCGCCATCCGAGCCTCGACCTGGTGGCCGGCCATGACTTCAACGATGTTGGCGGCGGCAGTTTCGGCCGCCGCGAAACCGAAACCAACTCCATCGGCCTGCAACTCAGCGTCCCGCTGTATCAGGGCGGCGGCATTTCGGCCGGCATTCGCAGCGCCACGGCCCGCCACATGCAAGCCCGCGATCTGCTGGAACAGCAACGCCGCACGGTTCAGCGCGAAGCCAGTGAGGCCTACCTGAATGTGCTGGCCGGTATCAGCCAGGTGAAGGCGCTGCGCCAGGCGGTCGCTTCATCCGAAAGCGCCTTGCAGGCCACACAAGCCGGCTATGAAGTGGGTACGCGCACCACGGTCGATGTGCTCGACGCCCGCCGCGAACTGTTTCGCACCCAACGCGATTATGCGCGCTCACGCTACGACTACATCCTCGCCAGCCTGCGCCTGAAACAGGCCGGCGGCATGCTGAGTGCGGAAGACGTGCAAAAGGTGAACGCCTGGTTAGAGACCTCTTCTTAGGGGGCGCCGTGCGCAGCATTGCCCCCGGCTCAGGAATCACCGTCTTGTGTGCTGCGACGCGCCCCAACCATAATCAAGCACGATTTTTCTTTTGAGCAACCGCAGCAGAGCCAGACTTGATCCGCGTCCGTATCTCGCGCCGCGGTACTGGCCGCTGTGGCTGGGCTTCGGTCTGCTGAGACTGGCTATCCTGTTGCCCTATCGCTGGCAACTGGGCCTGGGCGGCCTGTTGGGCAGACTGATGCAACTGGCCATTCCACGCCGCCGCCACATCGCCGAAACCAATATCCGACTATGTTTCCCCCATCTCCGCGAGGCCGAACGGCAGGCCATCGTCAACGAGAGTTTTCGTTCCACCGGTATCTCATTGTTTGAAATCGGTCTGTGCTGGTGGGGCAGTGAACGTAAATTGGCACCGCTATGCCATATCGACGGCCTGGAGCATCTGGAGGCCGCGCACCAACAGCGCAAGGGTGTAATCCTGTTCAGCGCCCACTTCACCTGCCTGGAGATCGGCGGCCGGCTGCTGGCCCGGCACGCGCCTTTTTACGTCATGTACAAATATCATCGCAATCCGCTGTTCGAGGCGGTGATGAAGGACGGCCGCGAACGCCGCTTTCTCGGTGCCATCGAACGCAGCGACGTGCGCAGCATGCTCAAAACCCTAAAGCAGGGCCATGTCTGCTGGTATGCGCTGGACCAGGACTTCGGCACGGTCAATGCCGTGTTCGCGCCCTTCTTCGGCATTCCCGCCGCCACCCTGACCTCCACTTCGCGCCTCGCCAAACTTACCGGCGCCGCCGTGGTGCCCTGTTTCGTACGCCGCCTGGACCACGGCCGCGGCTATCAGCTCACCCTGTTGCCGGCGCTTACGGACTTCCCCAGCGGCGACGACCAGGCCGACGCCACGCGCACCAATGCCCTGATCGAAAATGAAGTGCGCAAGGCGCCGGCGCAGTATCTATGGATGCACCGCCGCTTCAAGAGCCGGCCCAAGGGGGAAGCAGATGTCTACCGCCGTTAAGCCGGATTGGCGGTATCGCGTGCTTTTCACGCTGCTGGCACCCGTACTGGCCTGGCACGGCATCGCCCAGGCCCGCCGGGCCGAAGACCCGCGCATGGCGCGCCAGAAACTGGGCAAGGACCTACCCGAGCGTCACGACCGGCCGGTGTGGATTCACATGGCCTCGGTGGGTGAGGTCAATGCCGCCTATCCCCTGGTGATGGAGCTGCGCCGACGCTACCCGGCGCTCCCCCTGATCGTTTCCACCTTCACACCCAGCGGTGCCGCCACAGCCCAAACAAAGTTGGGGTCGGACATTGAGCACGTCTACCTGCCGCTGGACTTCAAACGCGCAGTGCACCGCTTTTTTGAGCACATCAAACCGCGTTGCGCCCTGATCATGGAAACCGAAATCTGGCCACGGCTGTTCTATCAATGCCGGCGCAACGACATTCCCCTGATCATCGTCAATGGCCGCCTGTCGCGGCGCAGCATGAATAAACCGAGGTGGATGCGCGCGGTTTACCGACAGGCGCTGCAAAATGTCGATCGCATCCTGGCCCGCTCCGAGACCGATGCCGAGCGCTTTCAGACACTGGGCGCCGCGGCGGACAAGATCCAGGTGATCGACAACATCAAGTTCGCCGCGCCAGCGCTGCAACCGCCAATCGCCCCCATCGAGCTGCCGCGCCCCTATATCCTGGCGGCCTCCACCCATGACGATGAAGAGTTGCAGCTCAGCCGCGCCTGGCTTGCCTCTGATCTGGGCCAGACATATTTACTCGTCATCGCGCCACGCCACCCCAAACGCAAGGCCGCGATTCTGCAGCAACTGCGGCCCCTGACCGACGCATTGGCGATACGCAGCGACAAGGATACGGTCACAAACGCCACGCAAATCTACCTGGCCGACACCTTCGGTGAGCTGCAGGGCTTTATCGCCGGGGCCGAATTGGTGTGCATGGGCGGCTCGCTCATCCCTCGCGGCGGCCAGAACCTCATCGAGGCGGCACGACTGGGCAAGGTGGCCCTATTTGGCCCGCACATGGAAAATTTTGCCGACGAACGTGATCTGCTGCTGCAACACCAGGCCGCGGTGCAGGTAAGCGATGCAGAGGCGTTGATCGAAAAAATTGAAACACTACTGCATCAAGCTGGGCAGTTGAAGGCCATGGGTGCACGGGCGCAACAACTGGTAGGCACAAAAGCGGATGTGGCACAACGCTACGCGCAAGCGCTGGAGTCTTACCTGGTCTCGCCACGCGGTACCGCGCCCCACACGCCCCTTTGAATAGGGCGACCGCAGGGAATTCGCCGGCTGGCGCCAGGCTCAAAGGGAGGACACAGCAGCATAACCGGTCAACACGCATTGCCAGGCCTGTGCCTCGAAATGAAACGGCCCCTGTTGCTGTTTGAACTTGCCCAGTGAGCGCCGCAGCCGCGCCAGGTTGGCCTGTTGCCAGCTCGAATCAGGCGCCCGCCGCGCTCCCTTGTCGAAGTCAATCACGAAGACCTGGCCGTCTTGGTCCAAAAGGATGTTGCGGGCATTGAGATCGGCGTGATAAACACCCGCCCGGTGAAAACGTTTAATGGTGGCCCCGATTGAGCGCCACTGCGCCTCAGCCAAGGGCCGCTGCCGCAACACATCGGCCAGGGGCGTGACACCGGGCAGGCACAGGCTTACCAGATCGGCGCTGTAAAACAGGCCGTGACGCCGCACCCGCGCCGCCACCGGCCGCGGCACCGGCAGACCCTGCTCATACATCTCGGCGAGCAGATGCCATTCGCGCCAGGCGCGTGTGTCGGCCAGCCCCGACCATCGATAACGATCATGGCTCAACTTGGCCATCCAGCCGCCGCGGCGATAGTGACGCAAAACAAACACCTGATCCCGAAAACGAAAAATACAGGCGGCGCCGCGCCCCTGCGCCACGCCGAGCAGAGCCTCTTGCTCACGCCAGTGATCGGGCTCGAAAAACTCGACCGCAGGGCGCTCGATACAGGCGGCGTCAAACAGAATATGCACGCCCTGCCGGCTGAATTGCTGCGCCTGTATGCTCACCTGCCCCACCCCGTTATTGCGACCGCGTCGCGCCTGGTTCACACTATGCATACCAACCACGCGCCATGGGAACGCAGTACGTGAAAAAATTCTTGATTCTTTTTGTTAGTCGCATCATAAAAATCATCGCGAATCTTACCAAGCTGTTATGTTACGTCTTTCATTTCCTGTTTCCCAACAAAAGATTCACCCTGCCCCAACGGGCCGCGCCGATCTTCAGCAAGCGCGGCCCTGCGGTAATTTCCAGGATCATCTGGCAAACCAATTACACCGACCGCGTCACCCTGCCGCTCTACCTGAATTATCTGTTCAACCGCCTGCTGTCACCCAGTTTCGAATATCGCTTCATGGTGACCGAGGCGCGGGCGGATTTCATTCAATCGAACTATGCGGCAGATATATATGACAACTATTCAAAGCTCCAAATCGGCGCGGCCCAGGCGGATTTTTGGCGCCTGCTGGTGCTACAGAAATACGGCGGCGTCTACCTGGATATCGATGCCCATTTCGTCTGGCCGCTGGGCGGGATCGTCAAGCCCGACTATGACGAGCTGTACGTCACCACCAAGCGCGGCGACATCAGCAACTATTTCATCGCCAGCAAGAAAGACAACCCACATTTAGCGCAAATGATCGACGTGGTGTTGGACAACATCAAACATCGCCGCTCGGAGAATGTGTATGACCTCACCGGTCCCGGCGTCTTCAACCAAGTGTTGGACAACAGCAAGGTCAACACCACCAGTTATCGCTACACCTGCAACCAGGGCAATTTCACCAACGAATATTTTCAGTACGTCGACAAGCCCGAAGGCAAATGGACCAAGGCCCAGCACAAAATCGACATCATCAGAAAATAGATTCACAAGCCGTGAGGAACACCGCCACAGCACACCCAACCACCGGGCCACCTTTGGGCGGCGCCCGCTGCCATCAGCGGAAGTGGCCTTTTGACTGCCCATCCAGTAAACTAGCGCCCCAATATCGCTTATACATCAAACAACTACATGACCTTCGGTGAACGCCTATGAACCTGTCTGCAGAAATCTCAGTGGGTGAATTCCTCGACAAGATCACCATTCTCGAAATCAAGTCGGAACGCATCAAGGATACGGCCAAGCTGGACAACATCCGCAAGGAACTCAGCACCCTGCGCCGCAGCTGGGACGCCTCGCCGTTTTCGCAGCAGGATATCAGCGCCGAGGTCGCGGAACTGAAACAGATCAATGAGAAGCTGTGGGAGATCGAGGACTACATCCGTGACAAGGAGGCCGAAGGTGCCTTCGACGCGCGGTTCATCGAACTGGCCCGCTCGGTCTATTTCACCAATGACGAGCGCGCCGCGGTAAAGCGTAAGATCAATCTCAAGGTCGGTTCCGAGTTGGTGGAAGAGAAATCCTACGCCGATTACCGGCGCCCAGACGCTTAATTAAAGGACAGCTCCATGTCGATCAACACGCTTTTGGTCACCGGTGGCGCGGGCTTTATCGGCTCAGCGCTGATCCGTCAGCTCATCGCCGAGACCGAGACCACCGTCGTCAATGTGGACAAGCTGACCTATGCCGGCAACCTGGCCACCCTGGGCGAGGCGCTGGAGCACCCGCGCCATCATTTCGAGCAAATAGACATCTGCGATGCGCCCGCCATCAAGCAAGTGTTCGACAAATATCAGCCCGATGCGGTGATGCACCTGGCGGCCGAATCCCATGTGGACCGCTCCATCGAAGGGCCGGCGGCCTTTATCGAGACCAACATCGTCGGCACCTACACCCTGCTGGAGGCGGCGCGCGACTACTGGTCGGGCCTGAGCGGCGCAAAGCACGAGCGCTTCCGCTTTCACCATATCTCCACCGACGAGGTCTACGGCAGCCTGGGCGACACGGGGCTGTTCACCGAGCAGACCGCCTATGCCCCCAACTCACCCTACTCGGCCAGCAAGGCGTCTTCGGACCATCTGCTGCGGGCCTGGCATCATACCTACGGCCTGCCGACCCTGCTGACCAATTGTTCCAATAACTACGGCCCCTATCAGTATCCCGAAAAGCTGATCCCCCTGATGATCTTCAACGCCCTGGAGGGTAAGCCGCTGCCGGTCTACGGTCGCGGCGACAATGTGCGTGATTGGCTGTATGTGGAGGACCACGCCCGGGCCCTGCGCCTGGTGCTGGAGCGGGGCGACGTGGGCGCGTGCTACAACATCGGCGGACACAACGAAAAGACCAACCTGGAGGTGGTTAGGGCCATCTGCGCCTATCTGGATCAGCGTTTCCCCGATTCGCCCCACGCACCGCACGAGCAGCTGATCCACTTCGTGCAGGACCGTCCGGGCCACGACCAGCGCTATGCCATCGACGCGGGCAAGATCCAGCGTGAGCTGGGCTGGACGCCGCAGGAGAGCTTCGACAGCGGTTTGAAACAGACCGTCGACTGGTATATCGATAATGCGGAAAACTGGAAGAAAGTCACCGCCGCCGACTATCAGGGCGAACGCCTGGGGTTGATCAAATGAACGTATCACGCAAAGGCATCATCCTGGCCGGCGGCTCAGGCACGCGCTTGTACCCCGTGACCCAGGCGGTCTCCAAGCAGTTGCTGCCGGTCTACGACAAGCCCATGATCTATTACCCCATCTCGGTATTGTTACTGGCCGGCATCCGCGACATCCTGATCATCTCCACGCCGCAGGACACACCGCGCTTCGAACAACTGCTGGGGGACGGCGGTCAGTGGGGCATCAACATCCAGTATGCGGTGCAACCCGAGCCAAAGGGTCTGGCCCAGGCCTTCATCATCGGCGAGCAGTTCGTCGGCAATGACCCCAGCACCCTGATCCTGGGCGACAACATTTTTTACGGTCACGATTTATCCGAGCTGCTGCAAAATGCCAACGCCCGTACCGGCGGAGCGAGTGTGTTTTCCTATCCGGTGAGCGATCCTGAACGCTACGGCGTGGTGGAATTCGATCCGCAAGGCAAGGCGATCTCAATCGAGGAAAAACCCAAACAACCCAAGTCACACTACGCCGTCACCGGGCTCTATTTTTACGACCAGCAGGTGGTGGACATGGCCAAGCATCTCAAGCCCTCGGCCCGCGGCGAGTTGGAAATCACCGACATCAACAAGCTCTATCTGGACAAGCGACAACTGCAGGTGGAGCCCATGAGCCGCGGCATGGCCTGGCTCGATACCGGCACCCACTCCTCGCTGCTGGAGGCTTCCAGCTTCATCGAGACCATCGAAAAACGCCAAGGCCTGAAGATCGCCTGCCCGGAAGAGATCGCCTTTCGCATGAACTTCATCAGCGCCGAGCAGCTGGAGGCCTTGGCCAAGCCCCTGCTCAACAGCGGTTATGGCGAGTATCTGATGCGCGTGATGACGGAGCCGGTGTTTTCATGAAAGTCATCGAAACCCAGATTCCCGAGGTCAAGATCATCGAACCGAAGATTTTCGGCGACGAGCGCGGTTTTTTCTATGAAAGCTATAACGCACGAATACTCGCAGAGACCGCCGGTATCACGGAAAGCTTCGTCCAGGACAACCATTCGCGTTCCGCCAAGAACGTCCTGCGCGGCCTGCACTATCAGATCCAACAGGCCCAGGGCAAGCTGGTGCGCGTCATCAGCGGCGAGGTCTTCGATGTGGCCGTGGACATCCGCCGCAGCTCGCCCACTTTCGGCCAATGGGTCGGCGTCATGCTGAGCGGCGACAATTTCCACCAGCTCTGGGTGCCGGCCGGCTTCGCCCATGGCTTTCTGGTGGTCAGCGACATGGCCGAGTTTCTCTACAAGACCACTGACTTCTACGCCCCCGAATACGAGCGCAGCATCCGCTGGGATGACCCGGCCATCGGTATCGACTGGCCCCTGGACGGCGCGCCGATCCTCGCGGCAAAGGATCGCGACGGCCAGTTGCTCACCGCCGCCGAGGTCTATCCGTGAGCCGCATTCTGGTCACCGGGCGCAATGGCCAGGTGGGCTATGAACTGAGGCGTACCCTCGTGACCCTGGGTGAGATCATCGCCGTGGACCGGCATGAGCTGGACCTGGGCCAGCCCGAGCAGATTCGCCAACAAATACAAACCATCAAGCCTGACTTCATCGTCAACGCCGCCGCCTATACCGCCGTCGACCAGGCCGAGAGCGATGCCGAAACAGCCATGCGCATCAACGCTATCGCCCCCGGCATTATCGCCGAAGAAGCGAAGCGCATCGGCGCGGCCGTGATCCATTACTCCACCGACTATGTCTTCGACGGCAGCAAGACCACACCTTATCTGGAAATCGACACCCCCAATCCGGTCAGCGTCTACGGCAAGACCAAGCTGGCCGGCGAACGGGCCATCCAGGCCGTCGACGTGCCGCACCTCATCCTGCGCACCAGCTGGGTCTACGGCAAACACGGCAAAAACTTCTACAACACCATCCTGCGACTGGCCCACCAGCGCGAAGAGCTGGGCATTGTCGATGATCAAATCGGCTGCCCCACCTGGAGCCGTAGCATCGCCGAGACGACGGCCCAACTGATTGCGCAACAACTAACCCAAGCCGGTGGCGATTACTTTGACGAGTGTAGGGGCATCTACAATTTGGTCTCAAACGGCCAGGTCAGTTGGCATGGTTTTGCCAAACGTTTTCTCGAGCTCGATCCAAACAGGGAACAACAGACGCTAAAGAGACTGAAGGCTATCGGCACGGCCGACTATCCCACGCCGGCTACGCGCCCCGCCTATTCCGTCATGTCGACGGAAAAGCTTTTAGGCACCTTCAAGCTACAAATGCCATCTTGGGAGCTAGGCGTGCAACTTATTTCAGAATCCCCCTGAAATTTCACCACCAGAGGCTCACGCCGGACTCACTTGGGAGCGGGATAACCGCGCCCGTTAGGCGCCTCCCCCCCGGCCAGTACTCCAAACTGCGGCGGCTGATATGTGTCCACCAACTCGATTCCAGACAAATCCAGATGCTCGGTGCATGATTCGTGTAAAAAGAAAAGGTTGGCACCACTCAACTCGCCGTACACGAGGCGATACCCCTTCGCCAAGGCCAGTTTATACAGGGATAAAATACTCGCCCCCTCTTTGCTGGTGGCGCCCAACCTGGCGGCGTCCGCCTTGGGCACGACATACTCCTTATCGGGGAGAATACTTGAGTTGTACTCTATGATGACAATCTTGGGCCGGAATTCCGTCAAGCCACGCCAGACGTAGTAGTCGATGCTATCGATGTCGATGGACAGGACCTCAAAATCAACAGGCACGTCAGCCTGGCGAAAAAGATCATTAATATTTTCCTCGGTTACGAAACCGTTGTGAAGCGTTACCTTGTTGTTTCCCCCATAGAGCTTGGAGAGATCCGCGAAAAAGCGCTTGTCCGCCTCAATTAGAAAACCGCCCCACCCCTTATCGGACAACAAGTGGCGGCTATTGCTCATGCAAATACCGTCATAAGCACCAAATTCAACAACGCACCTGTGTGGCGCCGGGATATGCTCAAGCAGACGTTGCACCACCCCGTCTTCGCCGTGCTGAGAATAAATACTCGCCTCCGCCGCCTCCAGAGCGGCAATCAACGGACTGCGCGCCTCTCGCTTGCACCATCGTTCAGGCTCGTGGGTAAACCCTTGTGCGCAACCTCGGATATAATAGGGAGGATGGTCCGGGTGATTCGGAATGATTTTAAACAGTGACGTCTCTATTTCCACCCGACAGGTGCGCGAAGAAAAGTAGGCCTCCCAAATCGGCACATCCCCCCTGTCCACATTTATTTCACTACCCTCCTTGGTGATAAGCGTCTGCGGTGCCCTCGGTGCGCCTGAGGCCGCATACAATGCGCGCAATGGGTTTTTAAAATCCTTGTGTAAGGTTCGATACCGCCCCATATCGAGCAGCCTGCCTAATTGATGAGGTCTCACGTATTTTTCCAGTTATAATTCGTAGATAAACCAATATGCCGCAAAATTCGCTGCTGAAAAGTATACACCATGACGCAATTGCCCCTTACCCGCCCGCCACAACACCTATGCCTGCTGCGCCTCTCGGCGCTCGGTGATATCAGCCACATGCTGCCGGTATTGCGCACGCTTCAGAAACACTGGCCGGAAACGCGAATTACCTGGGTAATCGGCAAGCTGGAACACCAATTGGTCTGCGACATTCCCGAAATCGAGTTCATCATCTTCGATAAAAACGAAGGCCTGGCTGCCTACAAGAAACTACGCAAGCAAATGCGCGCTCGTCACTTTGATGCCTTACTGCACATGCAGATGTCCCTTCGTGCCAGTCTGGCCAGCCTACTGATCCCGACTAGGATCCGACTCGGCTTCGACCGCCAAAGGGCCAAGGATCTACAATGGATGTTCACCAACCACAAGATTGAACACAGACCCAGACAGCATGTCATCGACAGCTTTTTCGGTTTTACCGAGGCGCTGGGGATCAAAGAGCACGTCCTGGAATGGAACATTCCTATACCGAATGACGCGCGCCAATATGCGACAATGACCCTGGATTCAGACAGAAAGGCATTGATCATCAGCCCCTGCTCCAGCATGAGCTATCGCAACTGGAGTTCCGAGGGTTACGCCGCGGTCGCCGATTATGCCAGCGAAACTTATAATATGCAGGTAATCCTGTGCGGCGGTCCCAGCCCCATTGAACTGGAGTACGGCGAAAGGGTTACAGCGCTATGTCGCCACCGACCCTTGAACCTGATCGGTCAAACCAGCGTCAAGCAACTCGTCGCCCTATTGGCGCAAGCTGAGCTCGTGCTCGCCCCGGATTCCGGCCCCGCCCATCTGGCGACCGCCGTAGGCACGTCGGTCATCGGCCTCTACGCCGCCACCAATCCGGACCGCGCCCGCCCCTATCTCAGTGCCGATCTGGTGGTGAACAAATACCCCGAGGCGATCCGAAACCAATACGGGAAATCCGTGGCCGATATGCCTTGGGGCACCCGCGCCCGTGCCGCGAGCGCCATGGCCAGCATAAGGCGCGAGGATGTCATCGCAAAGCTGGATCAGCACCTAAGCACCAGACCTAATGAACAACCTCAGGAAAATTCAAAAAATGAGCAATCTTTCCATTAAACTAAAACGCGAGCTGGTCAAGGGATTAGCCAAACTCGGCTTGAGACAGGTCAAGTCCGACTATCTGGGCATGCCCCTGCGGGTTCCGGTTGTGCAAGGAGTAGTGAACAGTGGTTTCATCGTCCCTGCGGAGCTATGGATGGGCCAATGCTTAAAGACCTTTCTCGAAACGAAAGCTGGGGCTGTAATAGACATCGGCGTAAATGCGGGAGTCTACCTAGTCAAGCTGCGACAGTTATCCACTGAACGTGAATACATCGGATTTGAACCAAACCCATCCTGCAATCTGTATACACAAGAACTCATTCGGCTGAACCAATTTGAAGCGGCACGTATCTTCCCTGTAGCTCTGTCCGACAACACTGGAACGGCTCGCTTTTACGCCACGGAGATCGGAGACAAGACAGGTTCCCTGGTATATGAGCATAAGGCGCATGAACCACTGGATCACTCTTTCGATGTTGTAACCAATACCGGCGATGAGATGCTGAATCTTTTGAAGCCTCAAGACATCTGCGCCATCAAGATTGATGTAGAAGAGGCGGAGCTGTTCGTATTGCGCGGACTGAGCACCACCATCGACAGACATCGACCTTATATATACTGCGAAGTCATCGCCCCTGACGGCGACAAAACCAGAGAACAGCGCACCCAAGAGATCTATCAGCTGGTCACATCAAAGGATTACGCCGTGCTCGGAGTTCGAAAAGACCGACCGCTGCTAACGCAAGTAGACACCGCCTCTGCCTTCGGCGCGGGATTCGAGCAGGAATACATTTTTTGCCCTGCGGAATGTGTTGAGCCATTCTGCAACACGATCAAACACAACGCTACAGAAATCACCGTCGATGTCGCGCAAAAGACGAACACACTCAAGGCCACCAGCTAACATGGCCTAGCCGGTCCAAGGTTGTGGGCACTGTATATTAATCGTTCGCGGACGACACCCCGAGCTTGTGGAAGTACTGAATCTCCTTTAATGCCGCGTCTGCATCCGTCACCTTTTCAAACTCCACAAACAGATCGGCTTCTACCAGTATTCTGGGGTCTATCCCCAAGCGAAACACCTCTCCGAAGATCCGCTTCCTGTTCTCATATTCGATATCCTTACGCTTACGCATAGCGCGCCGATAGGCCGCGTAGTTCACCCAAAACACAAACGGGTAAGTCAACAGCAACAAAACGACGGAAGTATTATTGGCCCTGTGGTGGTGTATCTTGCGGATCTTCAACCCCGCCAATAGAGCAAGCAGCCTGAGCCTCTGAATCCCAATGGAAAAGACATGCCCAAAATAGATCTGACTACTCCCTGACCTGGGATCGGAGAACCAGACAGAATCGATTTCATTGGGGGGCATGAGCTTGTACATCTCCGATTCGGAAAATAGGTAACTGAAGCGCGATCGCATATTGGAATAATTCGGTGTAGTCAGGATCAGTCGCCCACCGGGTTTCAGTATACGACTCAACTCTTTGAGAGCGAGGTGTTGGTTGGGCAAATGCTCAATCCCCTCCTGGCACAATACCATGTCGGCGAAGCCATCCCCAATAGGCAAGGCGGACATCAGGTCCGCCTTTTGGCACTCCACCCCTTGTGCCTTAAAAACCGCGGGGAACAGATCATAGGCATGGACTTCGGCACCGGCATCGCGCAGGAGCCCGGACGAAACCCCCTCTCCCGCCGGCAGGTCCACCACGGTCTTACTGCGTATCTCCGCCTGATGGTGCTTAATGAATGCCGCGACGAAATCGCTGATCTTGTGGGTCCCTGAGAATTTCATATAATTTCCTTATGCGCTACAGTGTTCTCCAGTGGAGACCAGCCAAGCACTATCTCAACAAAACCACAAACCTTATTAAATACCAAGCCGACGGGCAAATCACGCTCCAATAGCGGATAGCCACACCTATCGGCCGTCTCCCGCCTTTCAACCATACAGGCGACGAACGGCACATTCTGCGGCGCGGTATACTCCGGTCGTGTCGCCAGATACAGTCCGGCGATTGGTGTTCGAACCCCGGCCGCCAAGTGCTTCAAACCTGAATCGGGCGTAATAATCAGATCCACACCTTCAACCACTGCGGCCTCGACATCGAAATCCACTCTCGGCACTCGCACACAGGCTTCCGAATGTTTTTTGTACCCCTCGATAAAGACTTCTGTAATCGCCTCATGACCAGGACTGGACAGCACAACCGGTACCGCGCCATAGCGTTTATTCAAACCGCATGCCAGAGAGACATAACGATCCACGGGCCACATCTTCTCGGGGGCTCCCGCCCCCAAGTTGTAGATCACGCTAAGCGACGAAATATCTCCGGCATAGTCCTTCGCCGCCGCTCGCGCCGCGTCACTCACATAATAATTGGGCCCCGCAGGCACCTGATCTTTTTTCACCTCCAAAGGGAGCAACATCTCGGCCAGAGCATGCACCCAGTAACCACAAAACTTAGGCGACCTAACCAAAAGATTATTGCATTTACGCAGCGCGGGCCGATGGTCATATCCCAGCCGAATACGGGCGCCTATCCAACGGCTGATGCGGGCACTGGAATCACTGGCATAAAGATCCACGCACAGATCAAAACGCTTTCGCCGCAGATAGCTCACCTGCCGTCTCAACGAGCTGAGGTACCGGAAAAGCGGTTTCTTTTTACGATCAAAGGATACAACCTCGGCAATGTCTGGATGGTTGTTAAAGACCTTGGTGCTGCCGGGATCAGTGACCACCACCAGATTCGCAGCCGGAAAACGCCTCTTTAACGCCTCAATGACAGGAACACGCATGAATACGTCACCGAGCAATCCCCAACAAAGCACACAGATGCTCTGAACCGAAGCCAACTCAGATTGTTCAATGGAATAGCCATAGTACGTTTTATTGCTCATGCATCACTCTTTGTGCCGAAGCCTATAGACGCCCCCGGGACCGGTTCAGGGTGGCCGTGTAGGTGTTTACGTAACAGATTAAAATGGCCTTCCTGATTGAAACGCTCATCGGCATCCCGCTTTCCAGCCAAGGCCAGACGCTTGCGCAGGTCCGCATCCACCGCCAAGCGTCGAACTTTAATATAGAAATCATCCGCATCAAAAGATCGAAACAATAGACCATTCTTATCATGATGAACGATCTCGGGAACGCCGCCCCGATCACTGCCGATCACGGCGACACCGGCCCGCATCGCCTCAACCAGCACCAAACCAAAGGTCTCTTCCCAGGTGGTCAAGGCCACGATGTCACAGGCCTGCATCCAGCACTGGACATTATCTGTAAACCCCTCAAAATGAATTCGGTCATCGAGCCCATATTCACGCACACGGGACTTCAGCTCGGCGACATACTGCGCATCCATGGTGTGACCGACCACCAGGGCATACAGCGGCAAACCCTCATCACGCGCCTGACATAGCGCCTCAAGCAACAAATGCTGGCCCTTAGGTCGTTCCAGACGTGAAAACACACCAACCAAGATCGCAGCATCCGGCACAAACCAAGTGCTGCGCAAGCGGTGACGCTGCTCAGCCGTAATAGGGGAATCAACACCCGCCACGCCATGATATAGGGTGTGTACACGCTCAGCCATCCTCGGCGCAAGACACTGACGTACCTTGGCATTCATGGCATCGGTAATGGTCAGCAAGCGATCAATCTGGGCATACAACCAGCGATGATAAATATCTTTCTTGGCGCGCGTAATCTGCATATGCCGGGTATAGACCAATCGCGGTGCACGTGTCGAGGAACGCTTGGCCAAGGCCGCCAGGGCAAGATCCTTGCCCCAATGTACGTGCACGACATCTATTCTCTTGGTGTCGATCAACTTGGAGAGACGCTTGGCGGCCGCTAGCGGCAATGGCGCGAACAGCACCTTAATCGCCTCCGTGTCGATCTCATGCCTGCGCAGACCTTCAACAATACGACTGGCCGGACCGACAATGGCCAACACTTCGTCCCCCGCCGCCTTGAGCGCGGCGCTGGTCCGCACCATATACAGCTCCAGGCCACCGCTATCCGGCGACGTACAGAGTTCCAGAACCCGCATCAATCGGCCTCCGCGGTGGACTGGCTGCGTACCCACAGATCGGCGTATTTGGCAAAGGTGGAATGGGCCGAAAGCAGGGCCAGCAGCAGTCCTTGTCGCCCATCGAGAAAACCGGCACGCAGCAGATACATCTTCACGAAACAGCCGATGCCATGGAAAAGGCCCTGAGACAAGCTCGCCCGCTTGCCATGCTCCTGGCGCTGCTGTGCCCAGGCCGCGGCATAATGGGCGGACTTAATGAGATAATGATTCAGATCACGATAAGTGTAATGCAACAAATCACCACTGAGCACGGATTCCTGCATCCCCTCGGAGAGGACCAGCTTTTCGTGGACCCGGTCGGCACGATAACCGGCACGCTCACGCGCATACAGGCGCGGCACATAATCCGGATACCAACCACTATGGCGGATAAAGCGACCAAAGACCCAAGACAGGCGTGCCACTGCATACACCACGTCGCGCTCATCAGCCGCAACAGTCGCTTCAATACTGGTCCTTAGCGCCTGCGTCACTCGCTCGTCGGCATCGAGCATGAATATCCAGTCTCCGCTTGCCTTGGCTTGGGCACGCTGGCGCTGGACACCAAATCCTTGCCAATCCGCATCGACATACACCTTGTCGGTGTAACGCCTTGCGATGTCGAGGGTGGAATCCTCGCTACCCGCGTCCAATATAACGATCTCATCAGCCCATTCCACCGTATTCAAACAGTCGGGAAGATTCTCAGCCTCATCTTTGACTATCATCACAATGGACAGCGTTGGCATCTAGGATTCCTTAGTATTCCGTGTAAATTACTGCGATAGCTCAGGCAAGCAGCTTGCGGCATAAGGCATAAACCTGATCCACCGCGGGTACTGAGGCATCCACACAAAAGGCGGCCTCATGTCCACCGTCACGCGGCCAATAACGAAACGGCTCGGTACTGAAGAATATTCCTACCGTCGATGTTTCACAGGCGATGGCGATATTGCGGATACCCGTGTCATTGCCGACCAGCAAATCGGCGCCCTTGACTAGCGAAACCGTCTCATCGAAATCATCCAGCCTCAAGCCGGTGACATTCCCCTGTCCTTGCAGGGGGGCCATAATTTCGTCGATACGCTCCCATTCGGCTATGCCCTGCAGAACCACATGCTCATATTGGGGATAGTCCTCGGCCATCCGCCCGACTAATTCCGCAAAGTGGGCATGGGGCCAGCACTTATCCGGCGTCGAGGCGCTGGGGAAATAGACCACATAGGGCCTGTCACGTTGCAACGGAGTAACACCCATATCGAAACGCAGCGGATGCTCGTGGACGTGGCCCAATATACTGAGCATATCCAACAAGGTTTCGGCCTCGAAACGCAGATCGGAACGTAAAATGGCGACATCATAGAATGCCGGGCGTTGAAGGGTATGATAGGGAAAACCGATTTTCAAGCTCGCCGGCGTCAGTTTGCATAGCCAGAATGAACGTGCCGTGGCAGCCAGATCGAATAGCAGGTCATGGCGCCCCAATTCCCTGCCCCGCCTGATCTGTTGGCTCAAAGGCACTGTGCGCTGATCACGCCCATAGGCCATGTGCACATGATCCACGAGATCCAAAGGCGCGCCGCGGGTATAATTGGTAACCAGGCTGAGGGTGATCTCGGCATTGGGAAAGAAGCGCCGCAACTCCACCAGGAACGGTCGAGTCAGCACCATATCCCCGACGGCGGCATGGCGAATCACCGCGACGCGCTTGATATCTTCTGGCGCCAGGCGATCGGCTACAATCGTTGCTCTACGCTTGGCCCACGCACCGTTTTTAAACCAAAGCTTCATACTTACTCTCTTTCGCCTGCCGCATACGTAATGGATGCGCACAAAATCGCTGTGTGGCGCGTATAATGCTGCTTCAAATGAACATCAATCCCGAAAAAATCCTGGTCGTCCGCAACGACAAGCTGGGAGACTTTATGTTGACCTGGCCTGCACTGGCCACCCTGAAACAGTCCCTGCCGAGTTGCGAGATACACGCCCTGGTCAACCCCTATACCGCCGACATAGCGCGGCTCTGCCCCGACATCGACCGGGTCATTCCCGACATCGGCGCGGACGCCGCTCTCGACAGCCAGCTAGCCTTTGCCAAACAGCTAAAACAATCGGGCTATGACGCCGCGCTTACGCTGTTCTCGACTACGCGCGTCGGCTGGCTGCTGTTGTTGGCGGGCATCCCCTACCGCCTGGCGCCGGCGACCAAAATCGCGCAGCTATTTTATCACAGGCGCCTCAAGCAACGCCGCTCACGCTCGGAACAACCCGAACATGCCTACAACCGGGACCTGGTCGTTCATTACCTGCACGAAAGCGGCATCACCAACATAGCGGAGCCGGAGCCGCCCTATCTGCACTTTGAATCGACGGAGACGCAGCAACTGCGCCAAGAATTCTGCGCAGCTTACCAAATCCCGGCTGCACAAAAGCTCGTGTTCATCCATCCCGGCAGCGGCGGCTCGGCCAACAATCTCATGCCGGAACAATACGCCCTACTAGGCAGGCAACTGACTTCGAAAGGGGGACATCATATTGTGGTCAGTGCCGGACCCGGCGAACTAGAACAGGCCACAGGGGTCGCCGATAGTTTGTGCGACACCCCCCACAGCATCTATCACTCCACAGAAGGTTTGGTACGCTTCGCCCGCCATATCGCCTGCGCCGATGTATTTATTAGCGGCTCCACTGGCCCATTGCATATCGCTGGGGCACTAAATTGCAATACCGCGGCCTTTTATACCCGGCGGCGCTCGGCCACCGCCTTGCGTTGGCAGACCGTCAATAGTAAAGATAAACGGCTTGCCTTTTCACCGCCGCAGGGGGCCGACGCGGAGGACATGTCCAGCATCGACGTGTCTGCAGCAGCGATGCGGGTCAGCGAGCGCTTTCTGCACAGTTAACTTATACTTGTCGACGCGTCTGATTGCCGGTTGTAGATAGCCGCGGCGTGCCAACTCAAAAATACCGAAAGGCACAACAGATATATAGCGACAAAATTACCTTTCAGCAGAATTGAGGCATCCGTCAGAGAAAAGACAGCGATGCCGGTCACATGCAATAGCCCGAACAGCGCCGACTCGGGCGACAGGGTGTATGTCTTGATGAAGTGGTAGATCGGGTAGAAGAGCATCCCCAGAAACAGCATGAATCCCACCAAGCCCAACGACATCAATACTTCGACATAGGCATTGTGAGCGTGATCATGGCGAGCCACGTTTTTGGATAATCGTTCAGCATCGATATATGGCTGCACGGCCTTGTTGTAGTTTCCCCACCCGACCCCAAAGACCGGGTTATCCTGGAACACCATCCAACCGGCACGCCACATTTCGAAGCGAATGGCTGTGCCGGAGGTCTGTTGTGAAGCTCCCTGCTCTAAACGTTCGAAATAGATTTGGACGTCCGTGACCGCTGTGTTTACCCGCTCAGCGACCCGGTCGCTGGCCTGATAGCACAGCATCGCCACCAACATTAGCAGACCAACCAGCAACAGCCGCGACCAGCCCCGGAAACGAGCCAGAATCCATACCAAGGTCATGGCGACAAGCCCCATATAGGCCCCGCGCGAACCTGACATCAGGGCTGCCCACAGGGCGGCCGCACTCAGCACCGGCAATAGCCATCTCAATCGTCCCCACAATCCCCAACTGGCCAGCAACCAAATGGCAATCAGCGCCGCGACCGGGCCGAATAGATTTGGACTGTATACCCCGTCGGCGCGAAACTTATTCAGCTCGACCACTTCGTAATAGGCATGTCCCGCGACATAGACCGCCGCCGGCAGCAATCCCGCCAACAGCCAACGCCAAGCATGGGGATATTGGCGCAGCATGAAGTACATGGGCACAATCAGCAGGTAGCGAATATCCACGCCTAGCGATTTACTTTGTGTTTCACCCCAGCCGTTGACCACACCCGACGCCACGATACTCATAAAAAAACCGGCACATAACCACAGCCAGATCTTTTCCGGTTCAAACAGGGCGGGGCGGCCCTTGCGTTTAAATAAATCCCATAACGACATCAGCGCCAGTATCACAAAGATGCCGCTAAACCAGTGGCGCACCCCGACCCCGGCGATGGGAAACAGAAAGATCAAGACATGGATAAAACGTTCCTTGAACACCCCCAACCTGGATGGCGTAACGTCATCCGACATTATTGCTGACACCTGCGCCCCTCTAAATGACTAAACACCCTTTCCACGGCAATGTCCCGCAAGCAGCGGTAATGGCCTAATGGGCATTCACGCTCGAAACAGGGACTGCAGTCCAGATTCAGATAGACCACTTGGGCCTGTTCGGTCAGCGGCGGCGTATAGGCGGGCGACGACGACCCATAGATGGCGATAACCTCCACCCCTGTGGCCGCCGCGATATGCATCAAACCAGAATCATTGGTCACCGCCATATCCACCGCAGCAATTAGATCAATGGCATCTACCAAGCGAGTCCGACCCGCCAGATTGACCACCTCGACCCGATCCACCTCGGTGGCGATATCATCGCAGATCGCCTCATCTTTGTCCGAACCGAATAACCACACCTGTCTGCCGCTGTCGATGATGCGCTGCGCCAGCCGGGCAAAGCTCTCCGGCGGCCAGCGTTTGGCCGGACCGTACTCCGCCCCCGGCATAAACCCCACAATCGGCCTGTCGCGGGACAACTTAAATTCATCCATCAAACGCTGCTGGTTCTGAATATCGACGTCCAGTCTAGGCTGCGGAATCTCCGCGGGCGGCAATTCGGTATCCGCGTCCATACCCAAGGCCACATAGCGCTGCACGGTTTGGGTGAGCACGGATTTATCCAGCGGCCGCATGTCATTGATCAGGCCGTAGCGCATCTCACCCTTGTAGCCGGTGCGCCGGGGAATAGCGGCAAAGAAAGGAGGCAACGCAGTCTTGAAGGAGCGCGGGATGATAATGGCCTGATCGTAACGCTCACCACGCAGCGCCCGGCCGAGACGAACGCGCGCGCCCAGGCCGAATTGGCCATGCCCCAGCGGCAGCTCGACATGGCGCCGCACCTCGGGCATGCGCTGGAGCAGGGGGCCCGACCAAGCCGGCGCCAGCACATCGATAACGACACCGGAGTAACGCCTACACAAGGTCTTATAGAGACCCTGCGCCATCACCATGTCGCCGACCCAGGCCGGCCCGACAATCAGTACCTTATGCATTCGAGCTTAATCACAACTCAACAAGGGCCTACTTGCCCTCATTGAGCCAGCGCATGTACGCAGTGACTCCCTCTTCCACCGTCTTGAAGGGTGCGTCATAACCGGCTGCCCGCAGGGCAGTCATATCCGCCTCGGTGAAACTCTGATAGCGCCCCTTGAGGTGATCGGGAAAGGGGATGTACTCCAACTCGCCGCGGCCGTGGTAGTTCAACACTGCATTGGCTACATCGTTGAAACTCTGGCTGCGCCCGGTGCCCAGATTAAAGACACCGGAGCTGTCCGGGTTATCCCAGAACCACAGATTGACCGCCACCACATCGCCCACATAGATAAAATCGCGGCGCTGCTCACCGTCGCCGTAGCCGTCGCAACCCGCGAACAGCCGCACCTTGCCGGTGTCGTGCAATTGATTGTTCAGATGAAAGGCGACGCTGGCCATGCTGCCCTTGTGCTGTTCGCGCGGGCCGTAGACATTGAAATAACGAAATCCCGCCACCTGACTCTTGGCCTCGGGCAACAGGCGGCGCACATATTGATCGAACTGGAACTTGGAATAGCCGTAGACGTTGAGCGGCTCTTCATACTCAAGCGATTCCTTGAATACCGGTCCGGCGCCGTATACCGAGGCCGAGGAGGCATAGAGATATTGGATGTCATGCGCCAGGCAATAATGCAGCAGTGCCTTGGAGTAATCGTAGTTGATGCGCATCATGAAGCGCCCGTCCCACTCGGTGGTGGCGGAGCAGGCGCCGTTGTGGAAGATCACCTCGATGGGCGCGCTGAAGCCGGCCTTGCTCTCGATCCTGGCCAGGAAGTCATCTTTGTCCATGTAGTCGGCAATATCGCAATCGGCGATGTTCTTGAACTTGGTGCCGTCCTTGAGATCGTCCACCACCAGGATATCGCTGCGGCCGCGTTGATTCAGCCCCTTGACGATATTGCTGCCGATAAAACCGGCGCCGCCTGTCACTACAATCATGTCATTTACCTCTTGGCCGCTTATTCAGCGCGAATCACATCTATGATATTAGTCGTGGAACAGCCCTCGACATAATCCAATACAACCACCTCACCGCCGTTGGCGATGACACAATCGCCCCCGGCGATCTGCTCTGGCTTGTAATCGCCCCCCTTGACCAGAACGTCGGGCCTGACCTTGCAAATCAGCCGCTCCGGCGTATCGTCGGAAAAGGGCACGACCCAGTCCACATTGGCCAGGGCCGCCAATACCGCCATGCGCTGCGCCAGGGCGTTGACGGGGCGCCCCGGTCCTTTGAGCCGTTTCACCGAGGCGTCGTCGTTGACCGCCACCACCAAGCGATCACCGAGACGGCGCGCCTGCTGCAGGTAGGCCACGTGACCGGCGTGCAGAATATCGAAACAGCCGTTGGTCATCACCACCGTCTCGCCATGGGCCCGGGCATCCTGCACCAGGGCAAGCAGTTGATCTTCGTCCACCTCGCCGCTCTCGATCTCATCGTGTTCGCGGATGGCGCGGCGCAGCTCGGGCACCGTGGCCGTGGCGGTGCCCAGCTTGCCCACCACCACACCCGCGGCCAGATTGGCCAACGCCGTGGCCTCGGCCAGATCCATACCGGCCGCCAGCGAGGTGGCCAAGGCCGAGATCACCGTATCTCCGGCGCCGGTGACGTCGAAGACCTCTTGCGCGCGGGTGGGCAGATGCAGCGCCGCGTGATCCTTACGGATCAGGGTCATGCCCTTTTCACTACGGGTGACCAACAGGGCGTCAAGCTGCACGTCTTGCAGCAAGGTCTCGCCGCGGGCCACCAGTTCCTCGTCGGTCTTGCAGTGGCCCACCACCGATTCAAACTCAGACAGGTTGGGCGTAATCAGAGTGGCGCCGCGATAAATGGAATAGTCATTGCCCTTGGGATCGATCAGCACCGGCTTGCCGGCCCGGCGCGCGGCGGCGATCAACTGCCCCACCCCGCTCAGGGTGCCCTTGCCGTAATCGGATAACACCACGGCGTCAACCTCAGCCAGCAGCGCTTCGTAGCGTGACTGCAGGATGCCGCTGTCGACGGCGTGAAAGCCGTCCTCGAAATCGAGCCGGATCAATTGCTGGTGACGACTGACCACGCGCAACTTGGTCACCGTGGGCTGACCGGCCACGGTTTCGAAATGGCAGCGCACCGCCGCCGCCTCGAGCCGCTGAGCCAGGGCCTGGGCCGCCTCGTCGGCGCCGGTCAGCCCCAGCACCTCGGCGTGACCGCCCAGGGCGGCGATATTCAACGCCACGTTGCCGGCGCCGCCGGGGCGCTCCTCGGATTCGCCCACATGCACCACCGGCACCGGCGCCTCGGGCGAGATGCGCGAAGTGCTGCCGTACCAATAGCGGTCCAGCATCAGGTCGCCCACCACCAACACCCGGGCGCGCTCGAAATTGGGGATATGGATTTTCATCGCCGCACCAAAACGCCTGAAAGCCTTGCTTAAAAGGCCAAGATAATACCATTATTCATGCCCTTATTCATCGCCGGATATACCTGGCCCCGGCCGGCCGGGTACAATGCCTGCCCGACCCGCAAAATCACGTAAGCGAAACAATGGAATCCGACAGCAAGCGACTCTACCGCCGGTTACTCGGCCACACCCGCCCCTATTGGAAAACCTTTGCCGTCTCCATTCTGGCCACCGCCGTGATCGGCGTCTCCGAGCCGGCCATTCCCGCCATCCTCGGCCCAATGCTGGACGGCAGCTTCGTAGAGAACGACACCGATTCGGCACTCTATTATTCGATCTTGCTGGTGGGACTGTTCTTCATCCGCGGAGTGGCCCAATACGCCAGCACCACCGCCATGAACTGGGTCGGCTTCAAGGTGGTGATGGACCTGCGCGAGGCCATGTTCCGCCGCCTCATCGACACACCGACCGAGTTCTACGACCGGGAAAGCGCCGGCGGCCTGCTGTCTAAATTCACCTACGACGCCAGCCAGGTCAACGAGGCCACCACGACGGCGCTGGTGATTATCGTGCGCGATTCCATCACCATCGTCGGCCTGCTGGCCTTCATGCTCTATACCGACTGGCGACTCACCCTCACCTTCTTCGTCATCATTCCGCTGATCGCCCTGATCGTCAAAATCATCGCCCGGCGGCAGCGCCACCTATCCTTGTCCTTGATGCGGCGCATCGGTGAGATGAACACCACCCTGGACGAGGCCATTCGCGCCCACAAGGAGATCAAGCTGTTCGGCGGCCAGGGGCAGGAGCTATCGCGCTTTCAACAAGCGGTCAACTGGGTACGGCGTTTTCACATGAAGTTCATCGTCACCTCCGCCGCCAGCGTCCCGGTGGTACAGCTACTGTCCATCACCGCCCTCGGGGTGATCATCAACCTGGCCGCCCGGCAGGACCCACCCATGTCGGTGGGCACCTTTGTCGCCTTTTTCGGCGCCATGGCGTTGTTGCTGTCGCCCATCAAACGCCTTACCAGTGTCAACGAACCGCTGCAACGGGGCATGGCGGCGGCGCAGAACGTGTTCGCCCTGATCGATGAAGCGGCAGAGCAGGACAGCGGCACACTACCCCTGGCGCGCGCCACGGGCAAAGTGGAATTCAGTGCGCTGAGCTTCCGCTATCCGGGCGCCGAACGCGACGCCCTGGAGGATATCAATCTCACTATCCAGCCCGGCGAAACAGTGGCCCTGGTGGGCCAGTCCGGCAGCGGCAAATCCACCCTGGCCAATCTGCTGCCGCGCTTTTATCAAGCGACCCGGGGCCGCATTCTGATCGACGATACCAACATCCAAGATATCAGGCTGCCCGACCTGCGCCGCAACCTCAGCCTGGTGAGCCAGCAGGTGGTGCTGTTCAACGACACCGTCGCCGCCAACATTGCCTATGGCAGCAAATGCGAGGCCAGCGCGGCCGAAATCACCACCGCGGCCGAACAGGCCCACGCCATGGAATTCATCAACCAGCTGCCCGAGGGGTTGCAAAGCCTGTGCGGCCAGAACGGCGTGCGCCTCTCCGGCGGTCAGCGCCAACGTATCGCCATCGCCCGCGCCCTGCTCAAGGACGCCCCCATTTTGATCCTGGACGAAGCCACCTCGGCGCTGGATACGGAATCGGAACAGAAGGTGCAGCAGGCCTTGGAGCAATTGATGCAGGGCCGCACCACCATCACTATCGCCCATCGCCTGTCCACCGTTCAAAACGCCGACCGCATCGTCGTGCTGGATCGGGGCAAAATTGTGGAGACCGGTACTCACGAAGCATTGTTGCAACAGGGAGGTCGTTATGCCGACCTGTACCGGATTCAGTTTGCAGGGCAGGGGGAGCAATCAGCGCCCTAACCGCAAAGGGCCGCAAAAGTTTTATCGCATATCGACCCGTCATTGGTCATCAAGCAGATGTTCAACAAATCGCCGTGGGTTCGCTTAGCGTTCCTTTGCGTCCTTCGAGGTAAAAAAACGGATTTAAACGCAACTCAATCCTTGAGGGTATACTCAGCTCCGCAGTAGGGACACTTGGTCTTGCCGCCACTGTCTTCGATGGGCAGGAACACGCGGGGATGGGAGTTCCACAGGCTCATGCCCGGCATGGGGCAGTGCAGGGGCAGATCGGCCCGGGTAACTTCATAATGATTTTCGGCATTGGGCGGAATCTCCGCCGCGCCGCCGGTGTGTTGTTTTGCCTCCACCTTCGCTCTCCTTAATTGATCAATGTCAGCCAGTGCATGTGCGCTTCACTACGTCCGTGAACCACATCGAAATAGAGACTTTGCAAACGCTCGGTCACCGGGCCACGGCCGCCGCGGCCGATGATGCGCCCATCCAGTTCGCGGATCGGCGTCACCTCGGCGGCCGAGCCGGTGAAAAAGGCCTCGTCGGCGACATAGACCTCGTCGCGGGTGATGCGTTTTTCCTTGATCGTATAACCCAGTTCCTCGGCCAGTTGAATCACTGTGTTGCGGGTAATGCCGTCCAGCGCCGAGGTCAGCTCCGGTGTATAGATCACACGCTCTCGCACCAGGAAAAAATTCTCGGCACTGCCCTCGGAAACATAGCCTTCGCTATCGAGCATGAGCGCCTCGTCGCAGCCCGAGGCCAAGGCCTCCTGCAGGGCCATCATGGAGTTAACGTAATTGGCATTGGTCTTGGACTTGCACATCATGATATTGACGTGATGGCGCGTATACGAAGAGGTGCGCACCTTGATGCCGTTGCGCAGGTTATCTTCACCCATGTAGGTACCCCAGGGCCAGGCGGCGACGATCAAGTGGGTCTGAAGATTGTCGGCGCGCAGCCCCATGCCCTCGGCGCCGTAAAACGCCATGGGACGGATATAGCCGGACTCGAGTTTATTGTCACGCACCACGGCGATGGCGGCCCGATTCACCGCTTCCTTATCGTAGGGTATTTTCATACCCATGATGTGGGCTGAACGAAACAGCCGGTCGGTGTGTTCCTGAAGGCGAAAAATCGCCGGCCCCTTGTCGGTGTTATAGACACGCTCCCCCTCGAACACGCCCATGCCGTAATGCAGGGTGTGGGTCAGCACATGGACAGTGGCCTCGCGCCAGGGAACCAGCTCACCGTCGACCCAGATGACACCGTCCCGATCCGCCATACTCATTCGTTTACTCTCCTTAAAATTCAACATCGTTCGGCCGCGCCGGCGCGGCGAAAGCGTTCTATTCTAGCAAATCGCGCCATATCCGCGTGACACCCCGGCGCCATTCGGCAAAGGGTGCCTCATCCACCACCGCCTCGCGTTCCTGCAGGGCGACGCGATGGACCTCGGAACGATAGGCGCGATAGGCGTCGGCCAACAGCTGGGCGTCCTGAATCTCCAGCAGACCTTCGTCGGACAAGGTCTGTAACAGGCGCACGTTATCGGTCCACTGCAGCAGAGCCGGATGCTTGTGGGCCCAGCGCAATACGGCGTATTGGACCATGAATTCAATATCGGCGATGCCGCCCGGGTCCTGCTTCAGATCGAACATGCCGGGCTGCTTCTTGGCCAGGTTGGCGCGCATCTTGTCGCGCATCTCGCGCACCTCGCGCTGCAACTGGGCGGCATCGCGACGCCGCGACAACACGCGCGTGCGCACGGCCCCGAAGCGCTCGGCCAGCGCCCCGTCGCCCGCCACCAAGCGCGCCCGCACCAGGGCCTGATGTTCCCAGGTCCAGGCCTCTTTTTCCTGATAACCGGCAAAGGCCTCCATGCTGCTCACCAACATGCCGGCGGCGCCGCTGGGGCGCAGTCGCGCGTCCACCTCGTAGAGGGTCCCGGCCGGGGTGTGGGCGGTCATGATGTGGATGATACGCTGACCCAGGCGGGCGAAAAAGACGCTGTTATCCACGCTGTTCTCGCCGTTTGTGGACAGCCCCAGGGCCTTGTCGTCATGCAGAAACACCAAATCCAGATCGGAGCCGTACCCCAGTTCGATACCGCCCAGCTTGCCGTAGCCGATGACGATGAAGCCGAGCTCGCATTCGGGTCCAGCTGCGTTACACTGCGGGCGCCCGTGGCGCTGCACCAGGTAATCGTAGGCGATGCGTACCACCTGCCCCAATACCGCCTCGGCGATCTCGGTGAGGTGGTCCGACACCATCATCAGCGGGAAGGCCCCCATCACGTCGGCGGCCGCCACGCGCAGCACATTGGCCTGCTTGAAATGGCGCAGGGCGTCCATCTGCTGTTCCAGATCGTCGTCCAGGTGCGCCAGGGCCTGATTCAACTCCGCCTCCAGACCGGCGCGGTCCAGCGGCGCATACAGGCTGCGCGCGTCGAGTAGCTCGTCCAGCAGAATGGGATAACGGGCCAAATGACGGGCGATCCAGGGGCTGGCGGCGCACAGCTGCACCAGCTGCGACAAGGCCATGGGGTTTTCCACCAGCAGGGCCAAATAGGCGGTGCGGCGCGCAATGGCCTCGAGCAGATTGACCACCCGCGCCAGTACCTGGGCCGGCTGCGCCTCTGCCGCCACCGCGCCGAGCAACAACGGCATCAAGCGATCCAGACGTTCATGACCGCGTTTGGACAGGCTGCGAAACGCCGCCCCCTCGCGCAGCCGCTGCAATATGCGCAAGGCCTCCTCGGGCTGGTCGTAGCCCTGCTGCTGCAACAATTCGGCCGCCGCCGCGGCGCTGGCCGAGCCGTTCCAGACGGCATCGAACTCGGACCCCTGCTCGGCGGCCTGTTCGCGCTGCGGCGCCACGAACACCTGTTCGAAGGCGTCGTGCACGGCGGCCATCTGCGCGCGCAGTTCGCGCTCAAAGGCATACCATTCCTCATACCCCATGGCCAGCGCCAGGCGTTGCCGATCGATATCGTTATTCGGCAGGGTATGGGTCTGCTGGTCGGCCATGGCCTGGAGCCGGTTCTCGGCGCGGCGCAAAAACACATAGGCCGTCTTCAAGGTCTCCACCACGTAGCGCGGCAGGGAATCCAATTGCGCCAGCAGGCTCAGCACCTCCTGAATAGGACGAATCTGCAGGCCGCGGTCACGGCCGCCGCGGATTAACTGGTAGGCCTGGCCGATAAACTCCACTTCGCGGATGCCGCCCGGGCCGAGCTTGATATCGTCCTCCATACCCTTGCGCTTGACCTCGCGGGCGATCATCTCCTTCATTTCGCGCAGGGATTCGAACGAGCCGTAGTCGAGATAGCGGCGATAGACAAAGGGCCGCAGGATCTCCATCAATTCTTCGCCAGCGGCGCGGTCACCGGCGATCACCGCCGCCTTGATCATGGCATAGCGCTCCCATTCGCGGCCGTGCACCTGGTAATAGTTTTCCATGGCAGCGAAGCTGATGGCCAAGGGCCCGGTGTCGCCGAAGGGCCGCAGGCGCATATCGACGCGGAATACATAGCCCTCGGGAGTGCGCTGATCCAGGGCGGTGATGAGACGCCGTCCCAGGCGCAGAAAATATTCGCCATTGCTCAGCTGCTTGGGTCCACCCTCGGTCTTGCCTTCTTCCGGATAGGCGAAGATCAAATCGATATCGGAGGAATAATTCAGCTCGCCGGCGCCCAGCTTGCCCATGCCCAGCACCACCATGTGCTGCGCACGGCCGCTGTCTTCGCCCCTGGGCTCACCGAATTCACCACACTGCCAAGCGTGCAGGCACTTTATCGCCTCGTCCACACATGCGGCGGCCAGGGCGGAGAGATCGCGCAGGGTCTCGTCCAAGTCGGCCCAGCCGGCCAGGTCACGCCAGGCGATACGCACCATTTCGCGCCGGCGAAACCGGCGCAGGCTCACGCCCAGGCTGTTGTCGTCAGTCACGTCAGCCAACATCCGAGCCAGTTGTGCGGCGAAATAGCCGGGCTGGCACCGCGCCTGCAAGTGACCGTTGTCAACCAGCTCGGCGAGCATGGCCGGGTAGCGCACGCAGGTCTTGGCGACGAAATCGCTGCAGGCCCAGACCTTGGCCAGGGCGGCGCCCAGGGCTTCATCCTGGGCCAGGCGCACGGCGGCGTCGGACGCGGCATCACAATAAGACTGCCACTCGCGCGTCACGCTCTCCTGCAGCGCGGCGGGCAACGACTGTAAGGCGGTCTGCGGCAGGGCCACGGGGTGGTTTTCACTAGCCATAGATCAATCGAATATTTCTTTAAAAAAATAATAGCTTAGACTCGGATCGCGCGTGCCGAACGAGTCTTCCGGGATCATAGCATTTCTCAAGTTGCCCCCTCTAACGCCGATACCTTTCAACGAACCTCTTGTCGCCACGAATACGGAACCTCGGACAACATGGAACTCAAAGACTACCTGAAAATCATGGTCATGAAAGACGCTTCTGACCTCTATCTCACCACCGGCGCGCCCCCCAGCGCCAAAATCCAGGGCCAGCTGGTGCCGCTGGAAAAGACCCCGCTGGAGCCCGGCCGCGTGATGGAAATCGCGCAACAAATCATGAGCGAGGAGCAGAAGCAGGACTTCAAGGATCGTCCCGAATGCAACCTGGCCATTTCCGAAACGGGGATCGGCCGCTTTCGTGTCAACATCTTTCAGCAGCGCAACCAGGCCGGCATGGTGATCCGCGCTATCAAGACCGACATCCCCAACTGGCAGGATCTGGGCCTGCCCGAGGTGCTGACCAAGCTGGTGATGCAAAAGCGCGGCCTGGTGTTGTTCGTGGGTGGCACCGGCTCGGGCAAGTCGACCTCGCTGGCGGCGCTGATCGACCACCGCAACAGCAACAGCGCCGGCCACATCATCACCATCGAAGACCCGATCGAATTCGTGCACAAGCACAAGAAGTCCATCGTCAACCAGCGCGAGGTGGGGGTGGACACTGCCAGTTTTGAAGACGCCCTGAAGAATACCCTGCGCCAGGCGCCGGACGTGATCCTGATCGGTGAGATCCGCGACCGCGAGACCATGGAGCACGCCATCGCCTTCGCCGAGACCGGCCACCTGGCCATCTCCACCCTGCACGCCAATAACGCCAACCAGGCCCTGGACCGCATTATCAACTTCTTTCCCGAAGAGCGCCGCCATCAATTATTGATGGACCTGTCGCTCAACATCCGCGGCTTCGTCTCGCAACGCCTGATCCCCACCGTGGACGGCAAGCGCGCCGCCGCCATCGAGGTGCTGCTAGGCACCCCGATGATCTGCGACCTGATCCTGAAGGGCGAGATCCACACCATTAAAGAGGTGATGGAAAAATCGGAAAACATCGGCATGCGCACCTTCGACGCCGCACTCTACCATCTCTACAAAGACGGCCGTATCACCCTGGAGGAGGCACTGCGCAATGCCGACTCGCCCAACAATCTGCGTCTGCGTATCGATCTCGAAGAAAAGGGCACCAACCTGGCAGACAAAGAGACCAACCTCTCCTTGGCGGATGACGATGGGGACGGCAGCAATCCCTCGGGGCTATCGCTGGAATAAATCCAATTTGCAATACGCCACCACCCTTATAGAGTAGATATCGGCATGGCGGAGGACACGCGCCCGGAGACCGTCAAACCGGCCTCAGCGACGCCGTCCCCGGCACACACCGGCCACCACGCCCAACACCGCCAGCCACAGCGGATGCAACCCGCCGCCGCCGACGATGGGGGCATTTCGGCTGGCGTTCGAGAGCGACACATCCGATGTCGCCGAACCATCGGTAGCGGGCGTGGGATCGCTGCTGTCTGACGGCGCATCCTGAACCCCTTCACCGGCGCCCTGGACAGCGAGGGCGATGGGGTCTTCGATCACCCCCAGGCTGCGGTTCAAATCGAAGCGGTCATTGTCGCGCAGGACCAGGGTGATGGTCTTGGTGACACGGTCGATGGTGCCGGTGGTGACTTGCGGATCCGGCCCCGCGCCCAGCGTCTCCCACACTTGATTGATATTCAGTTTGCGAATCACCGCATCCGAGGCGATCTGCGCGTCCACGGGCAGACGGATCGTCACCACGGTGCCGTTTAGATTGGCATCGGGATCGGTCGGCACATTTTCCACGCTAAAGCGGAATACGCCCAGCGGCTGGGAGTAATCCACATCCGGCAGGGTAATCTGCTTCTCACCGGCGATGGTGCCGCTACCCTGCGCAACTTGGATAATGATGTCGCTGCTGACCGGTGCATTGGTAATGGAAATATTCATGGTGGCCGCAGCGGAGCAGGCCCCCGAGTCATCACAGGCACGAAAGGTGAACCGGTCGCTGCCGGTGGCGTCGGGCCGTGCGGTATAGGTGAACAAGGTACCCGCGGGGCCGCCCCCCAGACTGACAGTGCCCAACTGGGGATTCTGTACGATCTCAAAGCTCAGGGGGTCGCCGTCCACGTCAGTCGCCGCGAAATTCGAGCTTACCGTCGCGCCGGCGTCGGCCGTCAACAAGGCGCCGCTGGCCTCCGGCGGGTTGTTCTCGGTCGAGGCCTGCTGATTGCTGAGCGGAGGCGCAGTGACCACATTCAGCGGCGCCACGGCACTGGACTCGAAGGCGCCGATATCGCAGCTGCCGTCGCTGCGTGCGTAGCCGCGCTGATCGATGTCCGGACAGAGGCTGTTATCCGCGGCGTCGATGGCGTCGCTGTTGGCTTCCAGGGCATGGGTGAGGGTCGGGCCGCCGTTGTCCGTCAGCGAGACCAGGGCCGCCACGCCGCCGGAGATACTGCTGGCGTCGCTGCCCAGCTCGCAACTCGCGTCGCTATCCAAGTTGTTGCCCAGGGAAATCAGTTCGCCGTCATTGGAACAGTCGCCCCCCGTGTTATTGTCGGCAACGATCGTATTGGTCAGGCGCAGCGGCACCGCACCGCGCACGAAAATACCGCCCCCGCCCGGGGAAGGCGAGTCATCGCTGCTGTCGATACCGAAGGCGGTGTTGTCGGTAACGGTCACGTTCACCAGCCGGTTGCCGCCCGACGAAATGCCGAAATTGCTGTTACCACTGCTGTAAAACAACCCGCCGCCATAGCGTGTCGCCGTATTGCCGCTGAGGGTGGTATTGGTGATGCGCAGATTGCCGATCAGGTGATAAACGGCGCCGCCGTCGAGAAACACCCGGTTATCGCTGATGGTACTGTTGTTGATCACCATCGTATTGAACAGCGCCGAATTGTAGATCCCGCCGCCGAAGCTTGTGACCAGGCTATCCGAGAGTTGGTTTGCGCGAAGGGTGGTGTAGTTGATGGTGACATCACCGTCCTGGTTCATAATGCCGCCGCCGGTGCTCAGCGCCAGATTACCGCTGATCACACTGCGATTGACCTCCAGCGTACCGCGGAAATTGCTGATGCCGCCGCCCTGACCGAAGGTGATATTGCCGGTGATGTGGCTGTCATTGACGGTAAGCGTGCCCTCGTTATTATTGATACCTCCGCCGCTGCTCGACTGGCCCAGTGAGCCATTGCGCACGGTCACGCCATTGAGCGTCAGCGTGGCGTTGGCAAGGACGTGGAGGACGCGGTCTTCGCGCATACCGTCGATGACCACATCGTCGGCACCGGCGCCGTTGATGGTGATCTCACTGCCACTGACGATGTCGAGGTCGCCGCTTTCCCCCGCGTCCTCTTCGGCGCCGAGCACACTCAAATTATAAAGCCCGGCCGGCACGTTGATCTCATCGGGCTCGGAATTGGCATTGGCCTGTTGAACGGCGGCGCGCAGACTGCAGCCGCCACTTGCTATCAAACACACACCATCCGAGGTATCGTTATCGATGGCGTCGACGGTGGTGTTGACGTTGAACACCGCGGCGGACGCGGACGTGACAGCGGCACACCCCAACAGACATATAGTTGCACAAACCCAGCGACGTGACATGAACATCCCCTACACCCTCCTTGCTGAACAGACGAACGGCGTCTGCCTGACAAAGTGTTATTATTTGCATGGCCACTTGGGACTGGCCTGCTCTCCCAATTACAAAGCTTTATATATTTATCCCAAACGCAAAACCATTCTAGCATCCATGCGCCCCAGGGCCTAGCTGAACCGCTGTTCCCGCGGGGCTGGCCTGAGTTACAATGGCCGGCACCGGTTATTCGATAAAAACAGCTCAGGAATCATAGCGATAATGAAGGTACTCGTCATCGGCGGCGGCGGTCGCGAACACGCCTTGGCATGGAAGGCGGCCCAATCGCCCCAGGTAGACAGGGTCTTCGTCGCGCCCGGCAATGCCGGTACGGCGCGCGAGCCCGGCCTGGAAAACCTCGCCATCGGCGCGGAAGATGTGGCAGCGCTGGTGGATTTCGCCCGCCGCCAGGGCATCGATCTCACCATCGTCGGGCCCGAGGCGCCGCTGGTGCGTGGTCTGGTAGACGCCTTCCAGGCCGCCGGCCTGCCCTGCTTCGGCCCGACACAGGCCGCGGCCCAGCTGGAAGGGTCCAAGGTCTTTACCAAGGATTTTCTCGCCCGCCATCATATTCCCACCGCCGCCTACGCCAACTTCACCGAGATCGAGCCGGCGCTGGCCTATTTGCGCGAGCAGGGTGCCCCCATCGTCATCAAGGCCGACGGTCTGGCCGCCGGCAAGGGGGTGATCATCGCCATGACGCTGGCAGAGGCGGAGGCGGCGGTGCGCGACATGCTGGCCGGCAACGCCTTCGGCGCGGCGGGCCATCGTGTGGTGATCGAAGAGTTCCTCGACGGCGAAGAGGCCAGTTTCATCTGCATGGTGGACGGCCAGCACATCCTGCCCATGGCCACCAGTCAGGATCACAAGCGCGTCGGCGAGGGCGACAGCGGCCCCAACACCGGCGGCATGGGGGCCTATTCGCCGGCACCGGTGGTGACGCCCGCGGTGCATGCGCGCATCATGCGCGACGTTATCGAGCCCACGGTCAAGGGCATGGCGGCGGAAGGCCACCCCTATACCGGTTTTCTCTATGCCGGCCTGATGATCAGCGCCGACGGCGCCCCCAAGGTGATCGAATACAATTGCCGCTTCGGCGATCCCGAGACCCAGCCCATCATGCTGCGCCTCAGGTCCGACCTGGTGGCGCTGTGCCGACTGGCCCTGGACGGGCGTCTCGACCAGGCCGAGGCCGAGTGGGACAGCCGTGCCGCCCTGGGCGTGGTGCTGGCGGCGGACGGCTATCCCGGGAGTTACGCCAAGGGCGCGGTGATCCAGGGTCTGGATGACGCCGAGACGGACGATGCCAAAATCTTCCACGCCGGTACCGCTTTGCAAGACGGCCAGGTGGTCACCGCCGGCGGGCGGGTACTGTGCGCCACCGCCCTGGGCGAAACCGTCTGCGCGGCTCAAGCCCGGGCCTACGAACTGGCGCAAACGCTCCATTGGGACGGCATGTTTTATCGTAAGGATATCGGCTACCGCGCCGTGGCGCGCGAACAGGGCGTATGAGGCCGTGGCAATTGCGCCGAGCCGTGCGCGCCCTGCGTCACGGTGGCGTCATCGCCTATCCTACCGAGACCGTATTCGGCCTGGGCTGTGACCCACTGGACGCCCTGGCCGTGGAGCGCATCCTTGACCTGAAACAACGGCCGGCGGAAAAAGGATTGATCCTGATCGGCGCCACCCTGGAGCAACTGTTGCCCTATATCGCCGTCGACGATGCCGCACTGCTGAACAAACTGGCGGCACCCCAGGCGCGCGCCACCACCTGGATCTGTCCGCTCAGAACGCGTGTCCCGTCCTGGCTATGCGGCAGCCACAGTTCCATCGCGGTGCGCATCACCAACAGCCCTGTCGCCCGACAGCTCTGCCGGCAGTTCGGCAGCGCCCTGGTCTCCACCAGCGCCAACCCGGCCGGCCTGCGCCCGGCCAGCGACGCGCTGACGGTGCGGCGCTATTTCGGCGACCGACTTGATTACATCCTCAGCGACCGCTGTGACCGTCATGCCCGGCCGAGCCGCATCGTGGATCTGGTCAGCGATACAGTAATCCGCGCCTAGGCGACATGCGGCGCCAGGGGGAACCTGCTAGAATCTTGCCGCTAATCCAATGAAGTTATAGGGAAGGGGTCATGAGTACACCGGATGTCCATGCCGTCAAAGAGTATCTATTAAGACTACAGAACAAGATCTGCGATGAACTAGAGGCCGAAGACGGCGAGGCTCGTTTCACGGAAGATGCCTGGGAGCGCGAACAGGGCGGCGGCGGCCGCACCCGGGTGCTCAGCGAAGGGGCGGTATTCGAACAGGCCGGGGTCAATTTCTCCCATGTCTTCGGCAATCAGATGCCGGCCTCGGCCACCGCCCACCGCCCGGAACTGGCCGGGCGCACGTTTCAGGCCATGGGCGTGTCGCTGGTCATCCATCCGCGCAATCCCTATGTGCCGACCTCGCACGCCAATGTGCGTTTTTTCATCGCCGAAAAAGAGGGCGCCGCGCCCATCTGGTGGTTCGGCGGCGGCTTCGACCTGACACCCTATTACCCTTTCGAGGACGACGTACTGCACTGGCACCGCATCGCCCGCGACGCCTGCCAAGCCTTCGGCAAGGAGGTCTACCCGCGCTTCAAGAAATGGTGCGACGAATATTTCTATCTCAAGCACCGCGACGAGACCCGCGGCGTCGGCGGCCTGTTTTTCGATGACCTGAATGAGTGGGGCTTCGAGCAGAGCTTCGGCTTTATCCGCAGTGTGGGCGATCACTATATTCAGGCCTACCGCCCCATCGTGGCACGCCGCAAGGACACCGAATACGGTGCGCGCGAACGGGATTTTCAACTCTACCGCCGCGGTCGCTACGTGGAATTCAATCTGGTCTATGACCGCGGCACCTTGTTCGGCCTGCAGACCGGCGGCCGCACCGAGTCCATCCTCATGTCCCTGCCGCCGCTGGTGCGCTGGCAATACAACTGGCAGCCCGAACCCGGCAGCCCCGAGGCAGACCTATACGAACATTACCTCAAACCACGAGACTGGCTGGGCCGTCACGGCTGACCGCGAAAAAGGCCTTAAGGGGCCTTTTTTTTTGGCGCTCCAAAACCTCCTTATCCTTCGCTCCATCGAAAAACCCGATCACAATTATCGGTTATTTTTTCATTAAAAACATATAGATATATATTGACCTGATTTTAGACCAAGTCTAATATGGAGACCGGCTTAGCAATCCGGCCGCACTCTCACAAAACCGCACAATACGCTTTTTAGGAAGGAGTTTGACAATGAAAATCCACACACGGAACCTGCTGATGGGCAGCGCGGCGGCATTCATGCTCACCGCCTACAGCGGCGCCTACGCCAACCAAGCCCTGCCCCAGGATGTCCCCGCACCGGCGCACAACCCCACCACCGCCGCCAAGGTGGGATTGGGCAAACAGCTCTATTTCGACCCGCGCCTGTCCATCGACGGTACGGTGTCCTGCAATTCCTGCCACAACGTCATGTCCAGCGGCACCGACAACCGCCCCACCTCGGTGGGTGTGGACGGCCAGCGCGGCGGTCGCAATGCGCCCACCGTGTGGAACGCCGCCTTCATGACCGCCCAGTTTTGGGACGGCCGCGCCGCCACCCTGGAAGACCAAGCCAAGGGACCGCCCCTCAACCCCATTGAAATGGGCATGCCCAGCGCTGAGGCCGTGGAAGAACGGCTGCAACAAATCCCCGGCTATGTGCAACAGTTCGAGGCCGTGTTCGGCGGCCAGGACGCAGTCAGCTACGACAATATGGCGCGCGCCATCGCCGCCTTCGAGCGCACCCTGGTCACCCGCAACAGCCCTTTTGACCGCTATGTGAAGGGCGACAAGCAGGCGCTTTCGGCACAGGCCCAGCGTGGCATGAAGCTGTTCCAACAGACCGGCTGTAACGCCTGCCATAGCGGCGCCAACTTCGCCGGGCCGCTGTCACTGCCCATGGGCGAGGGCTTCTACCAGATGTTTCCCAGCTTCGACAGCGAGTACACCGAAAAGTACCAGCTGAAACAGGATAAGGGCCGCTTTGAGGCCACCGGCGACGAGGCCGACATGCACATGTGGAAGGTGCCGACGTTGCGTAACGTGGCGCTGACTGCACCCTATTTCCATAACGGGTCGGTGCAGACCCTGGACGAGGCGGTACGCGTCATGGCCAAGACCCAGCTCGACCGTGCGCTGAACGATCAGGAAGTCGCCGATATGGTGGCCTTTCTCAACAGCCTGACGGGTGAGTTCCCCGACATCACCCTGCCGCGCCTACCCGACACCCCCAACAGCAGCATCGTCGGCGCGGTTAAGTAAGGCGTCGTTGCGCCTCCCACCCCACTTTGGGCGCCCCCGGGCGCCCTTTTTTATTCGCGCGTCGACAACACAATCAACATGCGCAGAAACTCGGCGATCTCCTCGCGGAAGATGTCGTTGTGATCTTCGATCAGACGCTTGTCGACACGGATATTGAGATAGGGATTGCGCACCGCAGTGCGCCCCAAATGCACCAATTCGGTGGACCCATAGGGTTGCACGCCACCTTCCTGTTGCTGGCGCCAGACATCCTGCACGCCAGTGTAGGCCGGCGCCTGCTGGCGCGCTGCCGGCCGCAGCTCATGACTCAGCAAGGGGTCGAAATGGCCCACCGTGTGACGGTCCGCCGCACCTTCCTGATAACGCAGCGGCCGCTGGCAGTCGTCGCGCTCGATGCTGTCATGGTTCTCCAACAAGGTGGAGAAAAAACGCCCGACCGGAAAGGCCAGCTTGGTGGCGTAATCCGATTCCGAGGTCAAGATCACCAGCCGCGGCCGCTGCTCGGGAAAATAGCTGCAACGCGCCTGGGCCAGATCGTACAGCGGCGCATAACGCAGCGCCTCGAAGGCGGGGTTGAGCAATACCACCAGGTCGCCGAAGCCCTTGGCGCTATCGACGAAACTCTTGCCGGCGCGGCTGTCGACAAAACGATCGGCCAGGATCTGGGCCGTGGCGCTGTAGACCGCCGCGCCACCGAAGCTGTGCCCCACCACCACCAGGCGGCTCTTGATGGGCGGCTCCTGGGTGTTTTTCACATTGCTGATTTCCTCCAGGCGCAACAGCAACTCGGCCATGCCCAGATGCCCCACATCCTGGGCCGTATTTTTACGCTCCCAAAAGGTGAGTTGATTTAATACCGGCACGTCGACCGACTCGCCGCGCCAGCCCACATAGACACCCACCACCCGGCGCGGCGTCTTGTTTTCCGCCCGGCTGAGCTGACTTTCCAACTCGCTCAGCTGTGCCAGGCTGTGTTTGAAACTTTCCACATTGGAATCCTGCGGCCGGGCGTCGTGATGCCAGCCGTGGACGAAGACATTGATGAGCAGGCTCTGCTTCGCCGCCACGACATAGAGTTCGTTCAGCAAGGCCTGCAGCTGGGCGCGATCGCGCAGCTGACCCTGATCATCGATCTCGACAAAACCGAGCAGATATTGACGCTCGCTGTCGGGCTGGTGGATCTGGATGGCGTGGGCCTCACAGTTCTGCGATACCGTGGCCAGACAGGGGCTGAATTGATGCCGGTAGAGCTCGTTGGCGGCGCAGCCGCTGAGTAAGAACACACAGACGGCGAGCCCCGTCGCGCGAATCGAAGCGGATAGCACCATTCTCAACCCTCCCTGCTACACGTTTGTTTATTGTTGTTGACCGGAAGTCTGTCGGATCGAGGATGAATGGGCGGCGGGAGAGCGGCCCAAACATCCCCCTGAACCCGACAGTCGCCCAGCGTCGATGTCAATCGGAATCCGCTGCCACAGCGGCATCGCAATCCAGTGTAGTCCATACCGGCACATCCTGATCGAGCTGCACCGCCGCCAGACAACCGCCCCACAGACAGCCGCCGTCCAGCGACAGGGCATTGTTCCACTCCCCCACCCCGAGGGTCGACCAATGACCGAACACGATACGGTGAGCGGCGTTGTTACGCCCGGGCACCTGGAACCAGGGCAAGGTCCCCGCCTGCTGTGTGCCCGGCGCGCCCTTGGCCGTTAATTCGAGGCGGCCGTCGGGATAACAATAGCGCAAGCGGGTAAAGACGTTGGTAATAAACCGCAACCGGTCGATGCCCTGCAAATCATCGGACCACCGGTCAGGCTGGTTGCCGTACATGACGCGCACGAATTCATGATAATCGGGGCCGCGCAACTTGGCTTCCAACTCCCGCGCGCAGCGTTGCGCGGTGGCCAGATCCCATTGCGGCGCCAGACCGGCATGGACCATGATGCAACCCAGCTCGGCATCATAGTGCAGCAACGGGCGATGGCGCAGCCAGGTCATCAGCTCATCCCGATCCGGGGCATTGAGAATGGCGTCCAGCGTGTCCTTTTTTAATTCCTTGCCGCAGCCTTCGGCCTTGGCCAATAAGTGCAGATCATGATTGCCCAGCACCGCCACGGCGGCCTCGCCCAACCCTTTGACGAAGCGCAGGGTCGCCAGCGATTGGGGGCCGCGATTGACCAGATCGCCGCAGAACCACAAACGGTCGCGTTGTGGGTCAAAGTCCATCACCTGCAATAGCTGTTGCAGTTCATCGAAGCAGCCTTGCACATCGCCGATGGCATACACCGCCATAGCCACACTCTCCTATTTGTTCAGCGGCGGCACCTGCAACCAAAAGGTCACCGGACCGTCGTTCACCAGGGCCACCTGCATGTCGGCGCCGAAGCGGCCGGTGGCCACCTGCACATCGGCACAGCGCGCCTGATCCACCAGATAATTAAACAACCGTTCACCGTCCTCGGGCGCCGCCGCCGGGCTGAAACTGGGGCGCGTGCCCTTGCGCGTATCCGCCGGCAGGGTGAACTGCGGCACCAGCAACAGGCCGCCGCGGATATTGCTGACACTGAGGTTCATGTTGCCACCCGCATCGGGAAAGACGCGGTAGGTCAGCAGGCGTTCCAGCAAACGATCGGCCTGGGCCTCGCCGTCGCCGCGTTCCACACCGACCAAGACCAGCAGGCCGCACTCGATGCAGCCGACGACCTCATCCTCCAGCGCAACACTGGCCTGACTGACACGCTGTAACAGCCCAATCATGCCAGGCGCTCCGCCAGGCGGTCGGCGGCGTCCACCAGGGCACCGAGGATGTCGGGCTCGCTGGCGGAATGGCCGGCGGCGTCGATAATCTGCAGCTCGGCCTGGGGCCAGGCCGCGTGCAATTCCCAGGCGCTCTCGACAGGGCAGACCATGTCATAGCGGCCATGGATGATAATACCGGGGATATGCTGCAAACGGTGCGCATCGCGCAGGATCTGGTTCTCTTCGAGAAAGCTGTTATTGACGAAGTAGTGGCACTCGATGCGCGCCAGACTGAGGGCGGTGAAGGGATCACCGAAATGATCCACCACGGATTGTGACGGCCTCAGGGTGGCGCAGCGCCCCTCCCACAAGGACCAGGCCTTGGCTGCGGCCATGCGCTCCAGCTCGTTGTCGGAGGTCAAACGGCGATAAAACGCCGCCAACAAATCGTCCTGCTCGGCCGCGGGGATGGGTTTGACATAGGCCTGCCAGTAATCGGGAAAAATCCGCGAGGCGCCTTCCTGATAGAACCACTGGATCTCGCGCGGTCGACACAAAAAAATACCGCGCAACACCAGGCCCAGCACCCGCCCGGGATGGGTTTCGGCATAGACCAAGGCCAGGGTCGAGCCCCAGCTACCGCCGAATACCAGCCATGCGTCGATACCCAGTTTTACGCGGATGCGTTCCATGTCGGCGACCAAGGCCTGAGTGGTGTTGCCCTGCAGCTCGGCATGGGGCGAGGACCGGCCGCAGCCGCGCTGATCGAACAAAATGATGCGGTATTTGCCGGGATTGAAAAAACGGCGATGATAGGGCTCGCAGCCCGAGCCCGGCCCGCCATGAAGAAACACCACCGGCATGCCGTGCGGGTTGCCGCACTCCTCGATGTGCAGCGTATGCGGTGGATCAACGGCGACGCGATGATTGACGTAGGGTTCGATTGCGGGATACAGATCGGCCATGCCTTATCTCGTGCTGCTTACCTGTCTCCACTATACCGTCCGAACGCGTGCGCAGGTAGGGTGCGCGCGGCGCACCCCATTGATCACAGCCTCTGCAACACTCAATTTAGCGTGACGCGCGCTTACGTTCGTGCTCCTTGAGCAGTTTCTTGCGCAGACGAATGTGGTTGGGCGTCACCTCCACCAGCTCGTCTTCGTCGATGAATTCCAGCGCCTGTTCCAGGCTGTGACGGATGGGCGGCGTCAGGGTCAGGGCCTCGTCGGTGCCGGCGGCGCGGACGTTGGTGAGCTGCTTGGCCTTGAGGGGGTTGACCACCAGGTCGTTGTCGCGCGAGTGGATGCCGATGATCATGCCTTCGTAGACCTCTTCGCCGTGACCGATGAACAGACGGCCGCGGTCCTGCAGGTTGAACAGGGCATAGGCCAAGGCCTTGCCCGGGCCATTGGCGATCAATACGCCGTTGTTGCGCGAACCGAAATCACCGCTCTTCATGGGACCGTAGTGGTCAAAGACGCTGAACATCAGGCCCGAGCCCTGGGTGGCGGTAAGGAACTCGGTACGAAAACCGATCAGACCGCGCGAGGGAATAATAAAGTCGACGCGTACGCGGCCTTTGCCGTCGGGCACCATATTATTCATGATGGCGCCGCGCGTGCCCAGCTTTTCCATGACCGTGCCCTGGTGCTGATCTTCCACGTCCACCGTGAGCTGCTCGAAGGGCTCATGCTTCTCGCCGTCCACCTCGCGGATGATCACCTCGGGGCGCGACACGCCCAGCTCGAAACCCTCGCGGCGCATGTTTTCGATCAACACCGACAGGTGCAACTCGCCGCGGCCGGAGACGCGGAACTTGTCCGGATCTTCGGTGGGGGCGACGCGCAGGGCGACATTGTGGATCAGCTCCTTCTCCAGGCGTTCCTTGATATTGCGCGAGGTGACGAACTTGCCGTCCTTGCCGGCGAAGGGCGAGTTATTCACCTGAAAGGTCATGCTCACGGTGGGCTCGTCCACCGACAGCGGCGCCAGCGCCTCCACCGCATTGGGATCACACAGGGTATCGGAGATATTGAGCCCTTCGATGCCGGTAAAGCAGATGATGTCGCCGGCCTGGGCCTCGTCCACCTCGATGCGCTCCAGGCCGAGAAAACCGAGCAGCTGCAGGATACGGCCGTTGCGGCGCTTGCCGTTCTTGTCCACGATCACCACCTGGGTGTTGGTCTTGACCCGGCCGCGGCTGATGCGGCCGATGCCGATGACACCTACGTAGCTGTTGTAGTCCAGCTGCGAGACCTGCAATTGGAAGGGGTCTTCGAGCTCCACCTGGGGCGGATGGACCTTATCGATGACGGTCTGAATCAGCGGTGACAGATCGCCCTCGCGCACGCTGTCGTCCAGACCGGCGAAGCCGTTCAGGCCCGAGGCGTAGACCACGGGGAAATCGAGCTGCTCGTCACTGGCGCCGAGGCGGTCGAACAGGTCGAAGGTCTGGTCCAGCACCCATTGCGGGCGGGCGCCGGGACGGTCGATCTTGTTGATCACGACGATGGGTTTGAGGCCGCGCTGCAACGCCTTTTCGGTGACGAAGCGGGTCTGGGGCATGGGGCCCTCCACCGAATCCACCAGCAGCAGCACCGAATCGACCATCGACAACACACGCTCAACCTCGCCGCCGAAGTCGGCATGGCCCGGGGTGTCGACGATGTTGATGTGATAGTCGCCCCAGTTGATGGCGGTGGGCTTGGCCAAGATGGTAATGCCGCGCTCACGCTCTTGGTCGTTGGAATCCATGGCGCGCTCTTCCAGCTGGGTGCGTTCGCCCAGGGTGTCAGACTGCTTCAGGAGCTGATCCACCAGGGTGGTCTTGCCATGGTCGACGTGGGCAATGATGGCGATATTACGGAGATTTTCGATCACAGCGGGACCTCAAAGAAAGAAGGAATGCAAAAATGACGCGGGATTATAGCGTAAATCGGGGTTCAATACCCGGATTTATGGGCGCGGCGGCGATGTCTTGAGGCTGTCACATGGTGCGCGTATAACTCGCGTCATAGGCTTTTCAGATGAGGTGAGGCATGAAATTCATCATCAAGCAGTGGCCCGACCAAAGCGCCACACTCATGACCGAGAACGGCTATGCACTGGCTACGTTCGACAGCCTGAGCGAGGCGCGGTACGCCTGCGCAGAGTGGGACAGGACCCACAAGGAACGCGGCTACGAAGTGCGTACCGAGGCCATCCGCTAAGCGGGAGTCAGACTTTCCAGCGGCCAGCGCGCCCGGGCCTGGATCACCAGGGGCTCGGTCTGCCCGGCGGCAAGCCGCAGGCAGCCGGCATAGGCGATCATGGCGCCGTTGTCGGTGCAAAATTCGGCGCGCGGATAATACAACCGCAGGCCACGCTCCTCGGCCAGCCGTTGCAGCCGCCGACGCAGGCGGCGGTTGGCGCTGACGCCACCGGCCAGCACCAGGCGTTTCAGGCCGGTATGTTCCAGGGCGCGGCGGCATTTGATGGCCATGGTCTCAGCCACGGCCTCCTCGAAGGCGCGGGCGATGTCGGCCTTGGTCTGCGCATCATCGCCATTTTGGGCCAGGGTATTGACAGCGAAGGTCTTGAGGCCGCTGAAGCTGAAATCCAGGCCCGGCCGGTTGGTCATGGGGCGGGGAAACTGGAAACGTTCAGGATCGCCCTGCTCGGCCAGCCTCGAGATGGCCGGACCGCCCGGATAGCCCAACCCCAACAGCTTGGCGGTCTTGTCGAAGGCCTCGCCGACAGCATCGTCCACCGTATCCCCCAGCAGGGCATAGCGCCCCACCCCGTCGACCCGCACCAACATGCTATGGCCGCCCGACACCAGCAGGGCAACGAAGGGAAAATCCGGCGCTTCGGCTTCCAGCATCGGTGCCAGCAGATGGCCCTCCATATGGTGCACGGCGACCGCCGGCACGCCCCAGGTCCAGGCCAGGCTGCGGCCGATGGCGGCGCCCACCAGCAGGGCGCCGATCAGGCCGGGACCGGCGGTATAGGCGATGCCGTCGATGTCGGTCTTGGCCAGGCCGCTTTGGGCCAGCACCCGATCGATCAGCGGCAGGGTCTTGCGCACATGGTCGCGGGAGGCCAGCTCGGGCACCACGCCGCCGTAATCCAGATGCAGCTCGATCTGGCTGTGCAGGGCGTGGCCCAGCAGCCCGCGTTCGCTGTCATAGACGGCAAGCCCGGTTTCGTCGCAGGAGGTTTCGATTCCCAATATACGCATTTATACTTTCTCCATTGGCGCCGCTATTCTAACAGCAGAAAATACCAACCAGATCTATCACTTGCACGTCAGTAGGCTATAATGCCGGGCTATTGTCCGAAACAGAGTTCGATGTGATTATGATCCGAGTCAGCGGCTTAACCAAGATTTTTGCGGGCGGCCACAAGGCCATCGACGATCTCTCGCTGAAGGTAGAGCAGGGGGAGATCCTGGCACTGCTGGGCCCAAACGGGGCGGGCAAGACCACCACCATCCGCGTGCTGACCACGCTCAGCGGTTTCGACGAGGGCGACGTTGAGGTAGCGGGCCACAATGTCGACCGCGATCCCGAAAAAGTCCGCGCCGCCATCGGCCTGGTGGCGCAACAAACCGGCGTGGATTATTTCCTCACCGGGCGCGAGAACCTGGTGCTACAGGGCCAGCTTTACCGCATGGCGCGGCGCGATATTGACGCCCGCATCGAGGAATTGGCCGGCTATTTCGAGCTGGACGGCGCCCTGGACCGCCAGGTGATGACCTATTCCGGCGGTATGCGGCGCAAGCTGGACATCGCCACGGCCCTGATCCACCGCCCCCAGCTGCTATTCCTGGATGAGCCCACCCTGGGCCTGGACATCAAAAGCCGCCAGAACCTGTGGCGACTCATCGAAACGCTGAACCGGGAACACGGCCTGACCATCCTGCTCACCACCCACTATCTGGAAGAGGCGGACCACCTCAGCCACCGCGTGGCGATTATCAACCAAGGCCGGATCCAAGTGATCGATGCCGCCGAGCATCTAAAAGACGCCATTCACGGCGACGCAGTGATTCTCAATTTCGACAGCCAGGACCCCAAGGTGGGCGAATTCACCTATGCCCTGCATGACGACCCGGACGTCAACGACGTGGTGTGGCAGAACGACAAGCTGCATATCTATGTCGACCACGGCGGCACAGCCGTGCCCAAGTTCGTCCACCTGGCCGAGGAGATGGGGCTGGTCATCGAGACTTTGTCCCTGGCCCATCCCACCCTGGACGATGTCTTTCTCAAATACACCGGCAGCACGCTGGAAGACGCGACGGAGGAAGAAGGCGGCGAGGAATGGTGGCACCAATGGGCCGGCAAAGGCGGCGGTGGTGGCAAGTGGCAAAAGAATTGGGAAAAGTGGCAAGAGAAGATCGAGGAGACTGGCTCCGAGGAAGAGAAGGCCGGCTGGCAACAGCAATGGCAAGACTGGCAAAAGGACGACACAGGCAACGCGGCTGAAACCAAGACCGGCAGCGCCGCACCATCCGATCAACAGTGGCCCAAGGAACAGGGCGATCGGCAGCAACGGCAGGGGACCGACAAGAATAAATAGCTGTGGCGCAGAAACTCCGCCGCCAAGACCCACCATCGAGAGAGAATTACCGTGTTCGCAGATACCTGGCATCTATTTCTGAAATACACCAAGATCACATTGCGCATGCCGATGTGGACCCTGTTCACCCTGATCCAACCGCTGTTGTGGCTGATCATCTTCACTCAGCTGTTCAAGAACTTTGTCCAGGCGCCGCCTACCGGCGGTGGCAGCTATATAGACTTTTTCGTCCCCGGTGTACTGGTGATGACGGCCCTGTTTGGCTCCTCGTGGTCGGGCGTGAGCCTGTTGCGCGAGATCACCGCCGGCACCGTGGACAAGATGCTGGCCTCGCCGGTGTCGCGGGTGGCCATCGTCCTCAGCCGGGTGATGCACTCAGCGGTGCAGGTGGTATTGCAGACCCTGATCATCATGCTGGTGGCCTGGCTGTTCGGCGCCCAGCTCAACCTGGGGCCGCTGAATCTACTGCTGGCCATGATCAGCATCTTTCTGCTGGGCGTGGCACTGGCGGCCCTGTCCAACGGCTTTGCCATCATCCTGCAACGCGAAGAACCCTTGGTGATGATCGGCAATCTGATGACCCTGCCCTTGATGTTTCTGTCCACTGCCATGGTGCCCAAGCCCTTCATGCCGGCCTGGATCGAGACCATCTCAGTGATCAATCCCATCACCTATGCGGTGGAATCGGTGCGCGCCGTATTGGTTGGCAGCCCTGACATGAATACTTACATCTTCGGCGCCACGGTCATGCTGGTCTTCGCCGGCGTATCACTGGCCTGGGCGGTACGCGCCTTCAACGGCCTGCGCGACTGAGAACCACGGCCCCGGGTCAGAAATTCATGCGAATGCCGACGCTGATGGAATGGCGCACAAAGCTGCCCACCGAGCTGCTTTGTCGAACCCTCTCCGGCACTTCGGCCGACTGCTGTTCCGTCAAGATAACCCCGACCGGCAGATTGGCATACTGCGTGGTGAAATTGTAACTGGTAAAGAAGCTCACCCATGAATCGATGCGGAACGTAAGCCCTGTACCGAAGCCAAGGCTGAAGGTTCGCCGCTGGCGCTGAAAATTGGTGGATGAATCGGCATTCTTGTACAAATTCAACCCCAAACGTCCGCTGATGTAGCCGGTCAGGCGTTCGTCGATGCGCTTATCGATACGCCCGTTGAGACCATGACCGGTATAGGCGTAATCGCTGCCCAAGGGGTTCTTGTTGTTATTGACCGTGAGGCTATAACCGTAACTCAGAAAGCTGTTATCGGGACCGGCGAAATTGGCGCTGAGGCCGAGATTATAAGTATTGGCATCGAAGAAGGGGTTTTGGGTCGAGCCGAAACCGCGGTAATCAAGCCCGACACGATACCCCACCTTGTCGTCCGTGAGCCAACTGGCATCCGCACTGAAGGTATCGGTGACCGTCGAGCTCTGTTCGGGCCTGAGCACACTGGACTGACTGTTCCGGCTCATCCCCACGGTCCAGTCGTAGCCCCATTTTTCGAACAATAAATCGGGGCTGACGGTAAAATTGAAAAAGTCGAACTCGGCGCGATGATAAATCGAGTACGACGGTGAAACCGTTACCGAGAGTTTCATCCCCTTTCTCAATTTGTAGCGATAGATCGCCGACGCAAATAGGTCGGACCGATATTCGAAAAACTTGTTGCTGCGCGCGCTATTAAGATTATCGTCAAACCCCATAACGTAACCAACGATGTAACTGAAACCGTTGGTTTGACGTCGAATATAATCCAGGCGATCTTCGGCACGCTGCCTCATAGCGGGTGGTGCGTTGTCGGCCAGTCTGACCGCGTTATAGTGCGCACTGGCCTTTTCCTCTTCCTCCAGCTGCTCATAGACGAAGGCCGCGTTGATCCTGGCACCCAAGTGTCCCGGCACAACGGCGATCAATTCTTCGTACCATGTTGCGGCCTCCTCCAGATCGCCCTGCTGTGCGTTCGACATGGCAAGCCCCCATAACACCTCGGCCAAATCGACATCATCCACATCCTCCTTGGCCCTTAAGATCTGATAGGCTTGCTGAAAATTTTCCTCTGCCTTTTCGAATTCCTTGTCGTCGAGATATAGATTGCCGGACACCACCACCAGCCGTTCCCTGATCTGCGCCGCCTTGTCATCATCAGACAGCAACGCCAGGGCGCGCTGGTAGGCCTCCTTTGCCTTGGCGTGTTGGCGCGCCTCGTCATAGGCCCGCCCTGCTTTTACAAACGCCGCGCCATAATTGGGGGCGGCCTGCATGGCGCGCTCGAAATACTCCAGCGCTTGTTCGCGACGTTGCTGGCGCAACAGCACATCGCCCATGGCGGTCAGCGCCTCGGGATCATCAGGATCTTCGCGCAGCTGTTGGGCCAGCATTTGCTCATCGGCGATCACTTGCCGAATAACTTCCACATCGAAGCGTTGCTGCACCCGCCCCATGGTGTCTTGTGCGGCTTGACCGATAGGTGAATCCGGAGCGCGCGCCAGTACGTAATCGAGGTGACGCACTCCGTTAACCGAATCCCCCATATCCAGCGACACGATGGCCAAACGGTAATGCGCCTCCAAATTATCTGGCTGGCGCTCGATGACGCGCTGATAAGCCTGCCTGGCCGATTCAAAGTCTCTCTGCTCATGAAAATAGGCCGCCGCGTTCATGTTGGCGATCACGTTATTTTCATCCAACTCCAGCACTTCAAGGAAGTGTTGCTGGGCCAAGTCCTTCTCACCTTGCTGCAGTAGCAAAATCGCCTTCAAGATGGCCGCCCGAATGTGTGCAGATTGCTCCAGGGGTGTTCCCTGGCCCTTGTCCATGGCGCGCTCGTAATGGATGACGGCTTTTTCTGGATCACGCATAGCTTCGTAGAGATCTCCAAGGTAAAACTCGATCTGGGGATTGTCTGGCATCATATTCAAAAGCGAAAAATAGATATCCCTGGCTTGGTTGTAGAAGCCGGCACGCACATAAACGTTGGCAACCAGCTCCAATACAGAGGGATTGTTTGAATATCTGCTTACCAGCAAATCGCCGATTTCCTGCAACTGCTCCCTATCTCGATCGCGCGTCGCCAACCTGAACTTGAGCAAATTCATTTCAAGTGCCGCGGCTTGGGCCGGGCGAGAATCAGGATCGAGCATGTCTAGAATCTGCTGGTACTGCGCGATGGCAGCCTCGAAGTCACCCACTTCACCCAATCCTTTGGCCAATGCCAGCCGCGGAAACGGATTGTTGGGCGCAACCTCGATAGCCTTACGAATCAATTCGAAACCACGCACGTAATCCTGCTTGCGGAAATAGTAGATCGCCATTTGGTACAGGGCTTCGGGCGTTTTCGGTTGCAGACGCAGAGCCTCACTATAGGCGCGCGCAGCGGCCTCGATATCACCCGCGCGCAGTGCTTGCCTACCCGCTTCAATCAACTTTTCGACCGCCGGCACCATGGATTCGGTATCAACTTCCGGCAACAACTCCTGCGACACGGCGCTTGACGTATACAACAGCACCAGGACCACCATAGTGCGCAGCAATAGAACCGGGCGATGAGCGAATGTACGGTTCATCAGAAATGGATATTCATTTTAAACAGCACTTTCCAGCCATCGAAACTCAAGCGGATCTTGGAATAATCTTCGTCATCGGCGGGCCGCTGCGCCAAATACTGCAAATCGCCGCTTTGCGGATCGACCCGCTGCGGCAACCACAAAGACAGGTTATCCGTAGAAAGGAAGTCGACACTTGATCTACCATCACGCAAGGTTATGCGGCGAAACCCGAACAGGTAGGAGGCCTCAACGCCGACCGATATCAAATCGTTAAACGCGTATTCCATGCCAATACCGGGCTGCAGCATTAACAAACCCGTGGCCTGTGATTGAAGGATAATCGATTTTTTTACTCCTGCCGCATCCCCCGACGTAAACAAAAAAATCAAATCCTCGCGATAATCAATATCAAAAACTTCGTTTAGGGTGAGGCGATAATAGCCCTTAAACTTTTCCGTTGAATTAATCAGGTTATAGCGCAGACCAAAATAAAACTCGTTATAAGACAGCTTGGCAGTGCGCTCGTTAAAGACGTCGGCTGGCTGCCCCTGCAAAAACAGACCGCCTTGAGCCAGGGCGCGCGACGTAACCTCCCAGGTACCGCCGCCGACGATAAAGTCATATCTGTCACTGAGCTCCCACATAAACTCAAGTCCGCCATTGGCGCCCGGCGTGAATTCAGGCAGTGGGTTGGGAAATAGGACGGCACTACTATCGTTAGTTCCGGTCCCGAGGATAACCTCGGCGGTCCCGGCGATTGGGGATTTGAACTCGTGCTGATTGAGGTCTTCCAGGGCCGGATCGTGGAACCCTAGATAGACACCGACGCTCAAACGTCCTGGCTCAGAAAACGCAGGCGGCAGATAAAGCAATAACAATAGACAAAAGAGTGTTCTGAGCATCAACACTTGCGCCCATCTAGTGCACGGAAAACTTACGCAAAATCAGCGGCAGCAGATAAAGCGCAACTATACAGCTGATAACCATATAGACCATCACAAACACACCCAGTTTCACGTGGGGCGGAAATTGCGACAGCAGCAATACCGCAAACCCGGCGGATACCACTACTGCGTTGAAGACGATGGTTCTACCCACACCTTTCATAGTGCCGGCAACAGCTTCTTCATGAGTTCGCCCGGCGTCCCTGTGGATCTTATAGCGGAAGACGTAATGGACGGCGAAATCCACACCGACCCCAATGGCGATACCGGCAGCAAGGACGGTTGAAACATCCATCGGTATGCTCAGCCATCCAGCCATGCCGGCGACGATTGTGGTGGTCACCACAACCGGCAATACGATAGCAACACTGCCGATAACTGAACGCAGCAATAACAACGCCATCAAAAAAATCGCGATTTTCGAAAACAACAGCGCGACAGTCTGACTATCAATCAGGAGATCGGCCCAAACATAGGAGTTGTTGCCGGGGCCGGCGTAGTTGATTTGCACGCCTGAACCCGCAAACACATCGTTGGCATAGGCGTCAATCGAATCGATAATTCGCCTAAGATGTAAAGTTTCATCGGTTTTAATCATAACGACAATATTGGCGCGCTGATAATCGTAATCTACCATCTCGTCCAATAACTCTGGCTGCCCGGAAACCGAATACAGGTAAAGCCCCTCGGCGATTTCACGTTGGCTATCGGGAATGCGGTAGTAGGCCTGCTGCATTGAGTGCAACGACTTATTTAAGCTCTTTAAATAATCCACCATCGACAAACTATCGCCAACCAGCGGCAGGGTCTCTGCATAGCGCTGAAGACGGTCAATCTTATTCAGCAGCTCGGGCGACTTGAGGGCGTCTTTTTTGTCCGCCTCCAACACCACGTTGAGGGTAATAGAACCGTCAAATTTCTCATTAATGAGGTCGGTGGCCTGTGATACCTCACTTTCCGGCTTAAAATCGCTCATCCAGCTGGAATTGACGTATAGACGCGAAGCGCCTATAGACATGGCCACAACAATAATGATTGCGATCAGCGCGGCCGAACGGCTATTCCTGGTAATCATAATCCCGCCGGACACCAATGCGCGCGTCAAGACGTCCTGCCCGTCGTGAACACGCAGCGATCTTTTCCGCTCCAGGTAATCCGCCACCTTGGGTTTTAAAATGACCAACATCGCCGCTACAAAGGTGACTGTTAAAAACCAGCTGATCGAGATACCCAATACAGTGAATAGGCCGAACAGCTTAAATGGTGGCATCTCGGCAAACAAAAGCGCCATAAACCCAATCCCAGTCGTAAGCGATGTGGTGATCAGCGGTCGACTTAGCATGGTAATCACTGCACCCACAATCTCAGTGCTTTTTCTGTAGGGGTCTTCGAGCACCTTATTGTAATAATTGCTCAAAAAGTGCACCGAGTCACCGATACCTACGGCGACCAAAATGACCGGCAGCATGGTGGATATGGTATACATCGGCACCTTAAGGATTGCCATTATCCCCAGAGTCCAGATAATGGCTCCTATCATTACGCTGAGCGGCAGCAACACGCCGCGCGCAGTCTTGAATATCATAAAAAGGACCACAGCCATAGTCGCAAGCAGCAGCGGAATCATCACTTTGATGTCTTCCAGCGCATTGAGCCCGGAGGTTACTTCTATCGCTGGCCGACCTGAGACATAAAATTGGTCACCGTTATCGTCATAGTCGTCCGTTGTCTCAGCGGTCTGCCATTGTTTCCAAGCGTCTTCGGGAGCATCACCGGTTCGTCCTTCGTCAGTTTGCGCCGCGCCGCCGCTCTGACCCCAGTCGCCACCCTGCCATCCGCCCCAAGCGTCACCACCACCCGATTCTGCCGCCAAGATGCCTTTGATCTGCCAATAAGCTTGGTAACGATTCGCCGCGCCTTCCTCTATCTTGGCCCGAATCATGGCGGCTTTGCCGTCTGCGGATATCAGATTGCCTTTGAGGATATCTTCATGATCCGAAACCTTTTGCTTTATATTCTCAATGTCGGTCTGGCTAACTGGGGCCACCGGCATCAGCCGCACCGCCCCGACGCTCTCTTCGTCACCTTCGAATAAAGTCACTGTAGTCGGAGATGCGACGTCCAGCGCCCGATTAGCGACGACGGAGGGTAGTTTTGCTATTTTTTCGGTGACACGCTGAATCTTGGCAAGTGTTTCGGCATTGAAAATCGTCTTGTCTCGGTTAACGATTGCAATGATAATGGCGTCCTTTGCACCAAATAGATTTTCGATTTTTTCGTCATATTCTATCGCCGGATGCCCTTTAGGCATATAAACTCGCGCATCGGTCTCCCATTCCAAGCTTGGAATCTGTGACGCCAAAGCCAGCGTAACAAGCATCACCATGCCAATAATCAGCTTTGGGTAGGTCGTTACAAATCTATAATATGCAGCCACGATCTAGCTCTCACCCCTAAAACGAATATTTAAACTCAAAAAATATTCTGTCGTTATTGTGAAAATTCCCCAGAAATTGGGCGCGCTGAACATCAGCATTAAACTGCCCCTGTGCAGTTACGGTCGACAACCCAAAATCTGACTTCTCACCATCAAACAAATCCAGGCCAACGGCAATTTGGAACCTATCCGATAATTGGAATGTTGCTTTTGGCTTCATGTAGGATTCGTTCATTTGCTGAAGAAATATCCACAACCCCTGAACAGTCAGCGCATATTGTGGAAATTCACGCCGCACAAACAGATTGTACGAGGTGTCGACCCGATCCTGGATAAGGTTCGGTTCATAGTCGAGAATTATCCACTGCGTGGCGCCCACTGCGACATCCCAGCCGAACGCGAGAAAATCTACCCCCATCCCCCATCTGATGTGGTCCTTTTGCGCCTCACCATTAGTGTCGACAAATCCGTCGTTGTTAGCGTCCGCCACGTTACTGCGACCAAAAAACTTGTCCTCTACATAGGCCAGCTCGCCTTTTAAAATATATTCGCCTACCGGGCGAACCGCGGTCGCTCCATACATGGATATTCTGGTGTACGAAGGAAAAAAGACTGGCCCCTCATTTGCGCTGGCACCGATTTTTACCGTTCTAAATATGACCGGGAAGTCGTCCCAAGTATAAAAATAGCTAAATGATAATTCAGTGTTAGCCAGGTAAGTGTCAAACTTGATACCGAATTCCGAGTTTTCCAGCGTCCAGCTTTCTGGTTTGCGGGTACCCGGCACTTCCTGCAATAACTCCCATTCAGAGCCGGGGGGCGCGGGCTCGTGGAATTGCAGGTCTGGGATCCACAACAGCTGCACATCGCCGGCATTGGCATAATAATCGAGCTTTACTGTCCACAGTGAAATTCTATAGTCAATCAGGTCCGGAAGGATCAATTCGCGAAAGTCCATGGGATTGATTTCATCAACGACTCTGACGCCTTCCAACACTCCCCAAATGACGTACTGCTTACCAATTCGAAGGTCCAGCGTATCGTAAGCCATATCGAAATATAGCTCGCGGATCTGGGCAACCGGGCTGTCTTTCTCTTGCGCCAGATTTTCGACAAAGGCAAGGGGTTCTTCGGAGTTTCGTTCGAGCCTTGCGGCGATCGTTTCGTAATTAAACAGATCATAAGCAAGGTCGTAGTAGGCCCAACCGGTAAAATTAAAATCGACCCTGTTTCCGAAGGGATATTGAGCGTTTAGATAGCCGATATTGCGAATTTTGGTAATCGAACGGGGCTCGCGCAGCCGATAGGCCGTTTCGTTTTTGAGGTAGCCGCTCAGACGTAAATCAGACCAGAGACTGGATTCCTCTTCCTGTTGTTGCACCGTCTCGGTAAAAAGGGAATCGAAGTCAAGGTTAAGATCAGTCTCTTGCGCGCTTGTTGATGATATGACCGAACAGCATGCGACAGCGACGATAAACTGCCATAACTGCTTTATCATGCCATGTCACCACATCCTTGTTAGACATGCCCTTTGCAGGCATCACAAATCACAACCGGCTCTGAAGCCCCTAACCCGAGAAAGGCCTTTTTACCTTGTTGCAGCACCGTTCCGCAGCCTAAACATGAGACGGTTTTGTTTAACTGGATCTTTTCCCATCCGAGAACCGTGTTAAATATATCGGCGTCGGCGGGCGTTTCTTTACTCGCTGAGGATGGGGCACGCGCCGGTGGTCCCATCCCAAAAGCGTCTTCCAGGGTATTTCGAATCAGGATGGAAACGGGGATTCCCATCTCTTTTGCGGTTTGGATCACCCTATCACGCAACTCCTTGGGTACCCGCGCCCCGAGGTATTCCTCTTTGCGCTTCATTGCCATCGAAACCGCTTTGTCTCGCCTGGCCTTTCCTGCCTGCCCTATCTCTTTAGACATTTTGTCCTCGCACGTCAGTTGTCGAACACTGTTCAACAAATGTTATACATTAATCCCAGTCGTGTCAAGGACCATAAAAAAGGCGTTTCTAACCCCCGGGAAACGCCTCTGAGTAGTGAGTTAAAATTCTGACTAAAGCCCCTTTCTTAATGCCCTCTCGGTAAATATGTCATCGTCGAGCCCGATATTCACTTTTACATCGGTGACCGTGAATATCGACTTATGATTGGTTTGCACGTTTTCGACGGTAACGCGATCCCATATCCACGCGTCGTCGACCTTTTGCCAAGTTAACCTTTGTTTCTTTAGAAGATTGCCCTGCCGGTCGTAATAGTCGGTTTTAACGCGGACACAGTCATCCCAACTAGACCGCTTTGCATACCAGGAGATTTTTTTGCTGTAGATCGAATTTTGCTCTTTTGGCCTGATCTCAACTGTATAGATATCGCCCCCGTCTTGCTCATCGTGGCGAAGCAACTTGTATTCATCATCGCTGATATCGCGGTCTTCGATATCACCATAGGTTAAATCAGAGCCCAGAAAACTGTCTCCAGGGTCCCTAACCGAGACTCTGCGCACCTTTCTTAAATGCGGCAGATACAGCCATTGATCCGCCATCTTATCGAGAGATGACTTATAGCCCCAGCGCATGAATCCGGTTCCCTTGGCATCCGGGGGAAATTCAGTGAACAGCACCATCTTGTCCAAGACTCCTTCTTGGCCGTGGTAATTTTTCCATAGACGTCGATAGATATTTTCACGCTCATTATCATCTTTATCGATCAAGGTAATGGTCAACAATGAACGCTGATCCTCTCCGGGATTTTTATATTCACAATGCCTGATGATCTCCCTGACATCTTGCTCTGCATACGCAGCCGGGAATAGCAAGGTCGAAACCGACACAATGAACAAAAAAAGTGCGCTCTTTTTCATATCGACATAACCCTTACCAACTATCCTTAGACAATAACAAAAACCCGTTTTTCCACACAAAGAAAGAGGGGCATAAAGCCCCTCTCTTTTAACGTGCCTGTTCTAGGTTGTTGCTTAACCGTTAGAACGGACCTCCCGTACCATCGGTGGCAAGGCTGCCCCAACCAGCAGGTGGTGCAGTGGTATCCCAGTCGATCGCAGTTGAATCAACGAGACTGAAATCACTCACTGCGTTACTTGTGGTCACGTTAGTATAGCTAGTGAAGCCGAACTCTTGACCGACACCTTCAATCAACGACATATCCTGGCCGATCCAGATAGCCTTCACATTCTCGCCAGCAAGCCATGTCAGGTCATCGCTGGCGTCACCATCAATATCAACACCGCCGACGCCGACTTCACTCCCGGAGCGATCGACCAAGACGAAGTCCTGTACCTGCGCAGCCGTACTGGTGGTTTGCTCCTGGATATCGACCCCACTGGTGATGCGCATAATCTTGCCTACAGACCCTAGAGTACCCGTCTGATCAAGCCAGAAGTCCGTGCGAAAATCTTCACCCCCGGCGGTAGCCCCGTCGTCAACCGCGGAAATACCTTGATAAATCATCACTTCGTCATCAGTGCCGTTGGTGCTGGCCCAACCTGTCAGCAGGGTAGTTGCGGTATCGAACGTCTCGACTAAGGCACCAGTGGTAGTGCTATCTGTGATGGATGACTTGTCTGCCAAGCCGCCTACATTACCGGTCCTGACAAAGCTTTCATCAGAGAAGCTCATATTACCTGCGGTGCCACTGACACCGGCATCGGTAATGATGGTCTGAAAATAGTCGTTGGTACCGTCACTAATCTGGCGTTGAAAGAAACCGTCGCCGGTCACTTCACCGCTACAGGTGAAACCCGCGGGACAGTCTGAAGCGATAGCGCCACTGCTCGCCGTCCACTGATCAAATCCGTCTGCCGGTGCTGCCGCCATCGCCGCACCTGAAAGCACGAGCGCAGCGGCACCCATGGAACTTGCTGCTTTATATGCCTTGTTCATTATTCAAGCCTCCTGAATACATCATCAAGTTGCAGAGATGACAACATCTCCTCCTCAATCTACCCTGGCGTTACATTTAACATCCATATAACACCGTCGTCAATAGTTCATTGCCCTGTCGAGCACAAAACTGTTTCTTGTTAGACAATGTATAACGTCGGCCCAGGAGGTGTCAAGCTGTTTCCAGCGACAATACACAATCTGCTCCGGGTCATCCATGCCTAACAAGCCGATATCCTATCGTCCTAAATAGGTTATCGGCCAACCACCTGGCGAGTTTAGGGCTTATTTATGCCCAACCACCGCCCCAGTGTCGACCGTGGAAATTCAGTAGAATCAAATTGTTCTGCCTTCTACCGTAATCAACACAACTCACCGAGGCTGGATCGACACTGATTTGTCGGTATCTTTCTAGCGGCATCCCCACCGCTGAGGCAATCAATGTCCTAATTGGACCGACGTGCGACACGACAACAATGCATTTGCCCTGGTTATCGGCGATCACTTGCTTCAGCGAGAGGCGGACCCGCTCCGCCAGGTCGTACACTGACTCCCCCGCTTCTGGCTTGAAAGCCGCCTGGTTGCGTTTCCACGCTTGGTGCTGAACCGGATACTTAGACTCAATCTCGTCAAAATAGAGCCCCTCCCAGACACCAAAATGACGCTCCATCAAAAACTTATCGAAAGCAATCTGACAATCACTGTGATAACTGGCGATCACCTCTGCCGTCATCCGCGTCCTACTACAGGGACTAGCATATATGGCCGCTATATCCGAATCGGCTAGATACCCAGCCGCCTGCTCGGCTTGCCTTATTCCAGCAGGATTTAAGACAGGGTCTTCTTGACTGTCACAGTAAATCCGATCGAGCGGAAAGTCTGTTTCGCCATGCCTAACATAAATTACCCGGGTTGTGTTTTCTTTTTCTCTCACGCCTCAAGTGCCGCCGATGTTAACTCACTAACCCAAGTTTTATCAGGCGGTGATGCGTCAAAAATCACCCAACTCAAATTACGCGCTACGCTTGACAGTGACAGCATCGACATCCGCGACTTCGGCCTTCTCGTCTCGTGAGTTGTGTTCTACCCAACGCTTTTCGCCGGCCGGCGTGGTCTCACACTTCCAAAAAGGGGCCCGTTCTTTTAAGTAATTGATGATGAAGCGGCAAGCATCAAAGGCATTGGCACGGTGTGCAGACCAGACGGCAACCAAGACGATGGGTTCATTCGGCAGCATTTCGCCATAGCGATGCACCACCAGGCTGTCGACAATTTCCCAGCGCTGAGCCGCCTCATCACAAACCTGCTCAATGTGCTTCTGCGTCATGCCTGGATAGTGCTCCAAAACCATGGAGGCCACATCTTCACCGTCGTTATAGTCCCGCATGGTGCCGACAAAAGTCACGACACCGCCATGCTTGCCTTTCGGCAGATTGTCTTGATGGACCCGGACTTCCTTGCCCGGATCAAACAGCTGCTCCTGAACCACTACCTTCACGTCATCAACCTCCAGTTACAGGCGGAAAAAACGCCAGTTCGTCACCATCTTTGAGCACGGCATCTGCATCCGTATATTCCATGTTAACAGCGATAAGGGTGCTGTCGGGGATCAGCTGGCCGGCAGCCACTTTGGCCCATACATCCGCCACCGATACGGTATCGCCGTCTATCGTCAGGGTTTCTTCAGCACGCCCCATCTTGTCGCGCATGCTGGCAAAATACCTTACTGTAATATTCATCTACTCAACTCCCCAAGCCAGTTATGCGCTACGACGCCATGTGCCCGATTTACCGCCTGATTTTGCCAACAGGCCAATGCCGCCCATCACCATACCGCGGTCAACCGCCTTGCACATATCATAGATAACCAACAATGCCACCTGGACAGCTGTAATCGCCTCCATCTCGACGCCTGTTTGGCCTTTACAGCGCACCTTCGCTTGGCAATACACGGCGTTCTTTTCCGGCTCTGGAGTCAAGTCCAACTCTACGTTGGTGAGCATAATCGGGTGGCACAGCGGCACCAAATCTGGTGTTTTTTTTGCACCCATAATTCCCGCCACGCGCGCGATCCCCAAAACGTCGCCCTTCTTGTGATCCCCCTGAACAATCTTTTCCAGCGTCTCGGGCTCCATAAAAATGCGCCCCTCTGCGATCGCTTCGCGTTGTGTTTCGGACTTCTCGCCAACATCAACCATGTAGGCCTCGCCCGAAGCATTGAAATGGGTCAACTCACTCATTCTGTAATACTCTCTAAACTGTGGTATGAACGCAAATGCTTGGCCGCAGGACGATATCTGTTCCAGACCGGGTGTCACGCGACGTCTACATAGGCGAAAAAATAATTAACAGCGGCTACTAACCGCCGATCTGGGTCATACTAACCCGACCGATATCCTCTACCGCCACACGTTGTGCCGATGAAGCCTTCTTGGATTCAAAGCCATCTTTTTCTTTCTCGGCAAATGCCTTACGAAAGACATCGGCGATTTCATCGTCCTTGCAACCGGAGCGGATCAGCTCTCTCAAACTGTATTCCTTATCGGAATAAAGACAATTTCTGATATTGCCGTCTGCGGTCACGCGAATACGGGAGCAGTTACCGCACATGCTGCGGGTAAAGGCCGGAATCACGGCGATCTTGCCCTGGTGATCATTGCCTTGAAAGATGTGGTGCTCGGTACGGGTTCCCGGTGCAGGCTGTATACCGGGATACAAAGTTTCAATCTGCTTGACCAAACTTTCAGCGCTGGCAAAGTGTCCGCCAGTCTCCCAAATCTGGTGGCCGTCGAAAGGCATGAACTCGATAAAACGCACCGTTAAGCGATGGTCACGGGCCATCTCGGTAAAGTCTTTAAGCTCATCTTCGTTGAAACCACGCATCAGAACCACATTGACCTTGACGCGAGGAAATCCCATATCGAGCGCAAGCTTAATGCTATCTTTAACCTTTTCTAAGCCTTCGCGGCGAGTGATACGGACGAACTTGTCAGCATCCAACGTATCGAGACTGATATTGACACCGGTCAATCCCGCATCCCGTAGACGCTGGGCATAGCGGTCGAAAAGTAATCCGTTAGTGGTTAGGTGTACGGCCTTGATACCAGGGGTGGCAACCGAACCTTCGATCAGATCGACGATGTCTTTTCGTACCAGAGGCTCACCGCCGGTGAACCGCACCTTTTTGACCCCCATGCGCGCAAGCACACCGATGATGCGCAGCGTCTCCTCGCTGTGCAGGATTTTTTCTTTGCCTTGAAAATCCACACCCTCTTCGGGCATGCAATATGTACAGCGAAGGTTGCACTTTTCGGTGACGGCAATCCGCACATAGTCGAACGTACGGCCGAAGCGATCCTGCAAAGGGGGCAAGGGCTCTAAAACTTGATTCTGAGCACTCTCCTGAACCTGACGTGTGGAACCTGCGTCCACTTGTGTTTTCTGATTAATCTTCATAATCTCAGACTGGCTGACAGCCCTCATCGCTTATCTCCAAACCAACAGCCGACGGATATAGCGCCGACCACCTCCGACAGGATTCGCTACTCAGCCAAACTCGGCCTCATATATACAAGGCTTCCTTCCTGGCCTATCCTCGATCAATAATCCCTTCCATTGGAATTATGAGACACCGGAATCACGCCTATGTCCCATTTCGCATACCGGCGTTTCGGCAGCAGTAAACCTGTGTTTTCACAATATTTTATCGGCGGCCGGGAGTCAGAACTTTATGGCCAACCAAAGTACAACCCAAATGTAGCTACGTCATCTCCTAACGAGTCATCATAACCAATCCCCTAATGACAAACAACCGACAGCCCGCATGGGTATTTTGTTTTTGATTTTCAAAAAGATATACAGCAAAGTCCGCTTTGGCCATACCCCCGGCGCTATTGACACCCCCCACCAGTTGGGTAGAGTGGCCGACTTAGTTATTCATTACTCCAAGATAGCCAGATTGAGCCCATGAACACAACCAAGACCAACTCCGCCGGTTGCTGGACCCGCCTCCCGCCATTACAGATCGCCCGCTCCCATCCGTCGGTCGCGACTTATGCAGGAAAAATTTACGCATTCGGCGGCGGCGGCCCGCAATTCAAAAGCCTGAACTCAGTCATCTGCTTCGATCCTGATTCAAACAACTGGCAAAAACGCCGGCAAATGCCCACCCTGCGTTCCGGCACTGTCGCCGCCACGATTGGCGATAAAATCTATGTCATGGGCGGCGGCTTTCGCCAAGACGACGGCATGTTTCGTTTTCTCACCAAGGTCGAAATCTATCACCCCGACTCCGACAGCTGGGAAATGGGCCCGGACCTGCTGATGCCTCATGACTACCCGGCCGTGGCCGTTGTGAATAACGCCATCTACGTCATCGGCGGGCACCACCCGGACGCCACCCAGGGCGGCCCCAAAACAGACCCCGGCTTCGATTTTTGCGAACGGCTGGTTCTGGAGAAAGGCTCGTGGGAACAAATCGCGGCGCTGCCGACGCCGCGCTTCGCCCTGTCGGCTGTCACCCACGACGACAAAATTCTCGCCATGGGCGGTGTCGCCTTCCGTCCCGAAGGCTTCAACAATTTCACCGTCATCGAGCGCTATGACCCGGCGACCAACCAGTGGAGCAGCGACGCAGATTTCAGCCTGCCCTGGCCCGCCGCCGGACTGGGAAGCGCCATGCTCGGCGATGAACTGTACGTCTTCGGCGGTTACAGCGACGACAGCATCCATCCGCGCACCGCACGCTACAATGCCGCGCAGGACGGCTGGCAGCAGGTCACACCGCTGCCCAGCCCGGTGTGCGCCATGGGCGTCACGGTCTGCGATGATTCTATTTATACTGTCGGCGGCTGGGCCGACGACGGACGCACCCCGATCGACGCCTGCTTCCGCTACACCCCATGAAACCGCCCGACTTCAGCGACGACCAACTCAGCCGCTACAGCCGCCATCTACTCCTCCCGGAAATTGACCTCGCCGGCCAAACCCGGCTGGGACAGGCCCGCATCGTCATTATCGGCGCCGGCGGTCTGGGCGCCCCCGCCGCGCTTTACCTGGCCAGCAGCGGCATAGGCCGAATTACCATTATCGACGACGACGACATCGACCTGGGCAACCTTCAGCGCCAGATTGCCTTTCGTAACAGCGACTTAGGACAAGCCAAGACGGATCGCCTGCGCGCCGCATTGATAACTCTCAACCCTGAAATCCGCGTCGACGCCGTCAACCGGCGCGCCGACGCCAGCCTGCTCGCCGACGCCGCCGCCAACGCTGATGTCCTGCTCGACTGCAGCGACAATTTCGAAACCCGCTTTGCCACCAACCAGGCCAGCCTGAGCTGCGCAACACCACTGATCAGCGGTGCCGCCATCGGCTTCCAGGGCCAGGTCTGCACCTTCGACCCGCGCCAAGTGGCGGCCCCCTGCTACCGCTGCCTCTACCCCGAACAGGCCGACACCCCTCAGGAAACCTGCCGTGACCGCGGCGTCTTCGCCCCCCTGGTCGGCATCATCGGCAGCATCCAAGCCGCCGAGGCCATCAAACTCCTGCTCAACATCGGCCGGGGCCTGAGCGGCCGCCTGCTGACCATCGACGCCCTTACCATGACGCCACGCCTGGTAAAACTCTCCAAAGACCCCCTCTGCCCCGCGTGCGGCGACAAAAGATAGCCGCAAAAGCTTTGCAAATCGGCGTTATTGCTCTAAAATGGCGCCCCTTTCACCTGTACATGTGAACCATTAGCACAAAGGAAACGGATATATATGCCATCGGTACGCGTTAGAGAAAACGAGCCCTTCGAAATCGCCCTGCGCCGCTTCAAGCGCACCTGCGAAAAGGCTGGCGTCCTATCTGAAATTCGCCGCCGCGAATTCTATGAAAAACCCACCGAGACCCGTAAGCGCAAAGCCGCCGCCGCGGTCAAGCGCCAGCACAAAAAACTGATGCGCGAACACTCCAATCGCAAGCGTTTGTACTAAGACGACGCCGCCCGCTCAAGGACCTCCGGCCACCATGCCCGCCTTGAAAGACCGCATCCAGGACGACATGAAAAGCGCCATGCGTGCCAAAGACAAGGCGCGTCTGGGCACTATTCGTCTGATCCTCGCCGCCATCAAGCAGAAAGAGATCGACGAGCGCATCAGCCTGGATGACGACCAAGTGCTGGCGCTACTGGAAAAGATGGTCAAACAGCGGCGCGACTCAATCAAACACTACCAAGACGCCGGCCGCCAAGAACTGGCGGACAAGGAACAGGAAGAGATCGTCATCCTGCAGGCGTACCTGCCTGAACAGATGGACAGCGCCAAACTCGAGGCCGTCATTGCCGAAGTCATCGCCGCCACCGGCGCCAGCGGCCCGCAAGACATGGGCAAGGTGATGGGCGTTCTGAAGCCCCGCATCCAAGGCCGCGCCGACATGGGCCAGGCCAGCCAACTGGTCAAAAGCAAGCTCAGTTCTGTTTAAAAATACCTGCCCGGCGGCTAAACTGATCGTTTTGCCGCACTCCGGACACGACAGCTGATGGCAGGCCGCATCCCACAACATTTCATTGACGAGCTGCTCAGCCGCATCGACATCGTCGACGTCATCGACAGCCGTGTGCCGCTGCGCAAGACTGGCCGCGACTACCAGGCGCGCTGTCCCTTCCACGAGGAAAAGACCCCCTCCTTCACTGTCAGCCAGACCAAACAGTTCTACCATTGCTTCGGCTGCGGTGCCCACGGCAGCGCCATCGGCTTCCTGATGGACTACGAGCACATGGACTTCATTGAGGTGGTCAAGGAGCTGGCCCAACGCAGCGGCATGGAACTGCCCACCCTGGAACGGAACACGCCGGACAAGCGACAACAGCAAGACCTCCACCCCATCATGCAGGAGGCCGCCAACGTCTACCGTCATCAGCTCAAACATCATGCCGACGCCACCAAGGCAGTGGACTATCTCAAACAGCGCGGGCTGACCGGCGAGATCGCCGCCGAATACGGCATCGGCTTCGCCCCGCCCGGCTGGGATACCCTATGCAGCCGTCTCGGCGTCGACGCGCAACGCCGCCAGCAGCTAATCACCACCGGCATGGCCATAGAAAAGGACGGCGGCGGTATGTACGACCGTTTTCGCAATCGCGTTATGTTTCCCATCCGCGACCGTCGCGGGCGGGTGATCGCCTTCGGCGGCCGGGTGATCGACAATGCAGACAAACCGAAATACCTGAACTCCCCGGAATCCCCCCTATTCCACAAGGGACGCGAGCTGTACGGTCTGTTTGAGGCGCGCCAGGCATTGCGCCAAATCGACCGCCTGCTGGTAGTCGAGGGCTATATGGACGTGATCGCCCTGGCCCAGCACGGCATCCGCTACGCCGTCGCCACCCTCGGCACCGCCCTCACCCCGGAGCACCTGTCCCCCCTGTTTCGCATCAGCAGCGAGGTCGTATTCTGTTTCGACGGCGACCGCGCCGGCCGCGATGCCGCCTGGAAGGCCTTGGACATCATGCTGCCCGAACTCAAAGACGGTCGCACCGCGCGCTTCATGTTCCTGCCCGAGGGTGAGGACCCGGACAGCCTGGTCCGCGCCATCGGCAAACCGGCCTTCGAAGCGCGCACTGCGAGCGCCCTCTCACTTTCCGACTTCCTGTTGCAGAATCTAACCCAGCGCGTCGATATGAGCGCTATCGACGGACGCGCCCGGTTGGTCGACCTGACCCGGCCCAAACTGGCAAAAATCAGCAACACGGTATTTAAACACATGCTCATCAACGAGCTTGCCAACCGCGTCAATATACCGAGCGCGGAAATGATACAGCTTTTAGGAGAACGCCCCGGCAAAAGGCGCGGACCCGCGAACAGTCGTATGCAAAGCGGCGAATCGCGCACGCTGTCGCCGGTACGCACCGCCATCAGCCTGCTGCTGGAACGCCCCGACCTGGCCGGCCATGTTGCCGACCCGGCGCGCTTCCGCGACCTGGAGGAACCCGGCATGGGATTGCTGGTCGAATTACTTGAACTGATCCAGAAACGCCCCAATATCAGCTGTGGCGCCATCCTTGAACACTGGCGTGACCGGCCCGAGGGCAAACATCTCAACCGGCTCGCCAGCGCCTCCAGCGCCATTCCCAGCGACGGGTACGAGCATGAGTTTAATGACGCCCTGCGGCTACTGGACAAACAAAGGGTGGACCGCAGCTACCGGGCATTGCTGAGAAAAGGTGAAACAGGCGGCCTGAGCCCTGAAGAGAAACAGCTCCTTACCCAGCTGCTGCAGGAAAAACAGGCGCTCAGCCAACCTAATCGGCGCCCGGACAGCCCCTAAAAAAACTTGACGAAGCCGCTCGCAGAGTTTAAAGGCGGGCCAGGATTTGCTACAATTGGCGGCCGTTTTTTTGGCCCTGGAAATTTTTGGATATCAACGAGCGAGAATATTACGTGAACATGAGTCGCGAGCAACAGGAATCACAGATCAAACTCCTCATCGCCAAAGGCAAGGAGCAAGGGTATCTGACCTATCGTGAGGTCAATGACCATCTACCCGATGAGATCGTCGATCCTGAACAAATCGAAGATATCATTAACATGATCAATGACATGGGCATCCCTGTCCATGAAATCGCGCCTGATGCCGACAGCCTCATCCTGTCCGACAACGCCGTTACCGACGACGAAGCCGCGGAAGAGGCCGCCGCCACCCTGGCCACCGTCGACAGCGAATTCGGCCGCACCACCGACCCCGTGCGCATGTATATGCGCGAAATGGGCACCGTCGAACTCCTCACCCGCGAGGGCGAAATCAAGATCGCCAAGCGTATCGAAGACGGCCTCAACCAGGTCTATCGCGCCCTGGCCAGTTTCCCCAACAGCATCGCCCTGCTGCTGGAAGGCTATGCCCAAGTCGAAAAGGGCGAAGCGCGCCTGGCCGATTATGTGCGTGGTTTCAGCGACCCCGATGATAACGGCGAACTGCCCGTGGCCGGGGCCAGCAATACCAGCAACAACGATGACGACTCGGACGATAACACCACCGACAACGGCCCGGACCCGGAAGAAGTCCGCGCCCGCATGGACAAGCTCACCAAGCTTTATACCAAGCATCACAACGCCTTAAAAAAACATGGCATCGGCGCCCCCAAGGTCAAGGCCCTGCAAGACGAAATGGCCGAGATCTTTCTCGACTTCAAACTTTCGCCCCAGCTCACTGATGCCTTGGTCACCAATCTGCGCGGTATTATCGATGAGATTCGTGGCCACGAACGCATTATCATGGACATCTGTGTCAACGAAGCGCACATGCCACGCAAGGAATTCATCACCTCCTTCCCGGACAACGAGACCAACCTGGACTGGTTCGATCAGCAGATCGATTCCAAAGAAGGATATGCCAAGATCCTGCAGGAGCATGAAGACGAAATCCGCAGCGCCCAGCAAAAACTGGTCGGCATCCAGGAGATCTGCAGCCTCAGCATCACCGCCATCAAAGACATCAACCGCATGATCTCTATCGGTGAAGCCAAAGCCCGCCGCGCCAAGAAAGAGATGGTCGAGGCCAACCTGCGTCTGGTCATCTCGATCGCCAAGAAATATACTAACCGCGGCCTGCAATTCCTCGACCTGATCCAGGAAGGCAACATCGGCCTGATGAAGGCGGTGGATAAATTCGAATACCGCCGCGGCTACAAGTTCTCCACCTACGCCACCTGGTGGATTCGCCAGGCCATCACCCGCTCCATCGCCGACCAGGCACGCACCATCCGTATCCCGGTGCATATGATCGAGACCATCAACAAGCTCAACCGCATCTCGCGCCAGATGCTGCAGGAGATGGGCCGCGAAGCCACCCCCGAAGAACTGGCCGAACGCATGGAAATGCCGGAAGACAAAATCCGCAAGGTGCTCAAGATCGCCAAGGAACCGATCTCCATGGAGACCCCCATCGGTGATGACGAAGACTCATCCCTGGGTGACTTCATCGAGGACACCAGCGTCTTGGCGCCGCCGGATTCGGCCACTTTCGAAGGCCTCAAGGAAGCCACCACCGACGTCCTGGAAAGCCTCACCGCCCGAGAAGCCAAGGTGCTACGCATGCGCTTCGGCATCGACATGAACACCGACCACACCCTGGAAGAGGTGGGCAAGCAGTTCGACGTCACGCGCGAACGCATTCGCCAGATCGAAGCCAAAGCCCTGCGCAAACTGCGTCACCCCAGCCGCTCGGAAACACTGCGCAGCTTCTTACAAGACTGACAAACAGCACCACAGCCACCCGTCCGGCAATGCCGCGACGGGTGTTTTTTTGTCAGGCTGGCGAGCCACCGTCACGCGGGCTATACTACGCAGCTGCATATCAAGGGCCTATAGCTCAGTTGGTTAGAGCAGTGGACTCATAATCCATTGGTCCCAGGTTCGAGTCCTGGTGGGCCCACCATCACATCAAGCACTTCACAGGCAGGTGACATCGCTCAAATCCGGCCCAAGCCTCGCTTTGCGTTACACTGACGTTACCTATAGTCTCGCATTCTCATCATGTCTCATCTGACGTATTTATTAATCATGCTGTTGTTGTGCACCCCAGCGCTGGGCCAACAGACCAGCCCGCTGCAAAACCGGCTTAACTGGGAAGAAAAGGCGCAGGCAAATCCCTTTACCCTCACCCCCCATAAACCCACCTATCTGCTACCGCTAAGCTATAATGATTCACCCAACAACCAGCCCTTCGACAACAGCGGAAAGCAACTGGACCGGCTGGAGGTAAAATTTCAAATCAGCCTGAAATTTCTGGTGTGGCGTAACCTTATCGGCGCGCGCGGCCATCTGTTTTTCGGTTATACCCAACAGTCCTATTGGCAGGCCTTTCAACGCGATAACTCCTCACCGTTTCGCGAAACCAACCACGAACCCGAGGCCATCCTGTTTGTTCCCAGCGAGCGAACATTCTTCGGCTTTCAAAACCGCGTCAATCTGGTCGGTCTGTCACATCAATCCAACGGTCGCACCGGCAACCTGTCACGCAGTTGGAACCGCCTCTACGTCAATTTCATTTTCGAACGCGAGCACCTCGCCGTTAGCCTGAAACCCTGGTGGCGCATTCCGGAAGACAGTGATGACGACGACAATCCGGATATTGTCGACTATATGGGTCATGGCGAACTCAGCCTGATATACAAACTGGGACAACACAACGTCGGCGTTACCCTACGCCACAACCTCGATGCGCAAAGCCGCGGCGCGATGCAGCTGGACTGGAGTTTTCCCATCTATCACGACCGCCTCAACGGCTATCTGCAATACTTTAATGGCTACGGCGAAAATCTGATCGACTACGATGATTCCAGCAATCGCTTGAGCGTGGGCATTATCCTGACCGACTGGATCTGAGTCCGTGTTGCACCGAAACGCTGATAAAACTCGCCTGGGCTGACGTGCTGGCACACAATCTCAACCGGCGAAAGGCGGATGGTGTGCCATGAAATAGCGCGTAACGCCAGGGTGCTGGGAACAACTCGGCAGCGTATGATCCAGCGCGCCGACCGCCAAGGCCCAGGGTATCTTGACGCCGACCGAAAAAAACGCCGCTCAGGACGCGCCCGCGGGCCGTCATAGTCAGGAGGGTGACGAAAAAGCCGGGCTCGCCTTCACAGCGTAACCACGATGGACGCAATGACAAGCAGACGAGCTGTGCCGCCTGCTCTGCATTGGACGAGATTGCCCTTACATTTCTGTAAGCACATTGGACCGTCTCCGCAGCAGATCTGATGGATTCCTTGAAGAAATCTCCAGCCTGCCGGTGGACGACCGGACACACACCACTAGCGTCGAGATGCGTATCTATTTATTGAGGCCGACCAAGAAGACAGCCGACACTGTTATCCCTTAGAGGGATACCGGTGACGGGCTCGACAAACGCCCGTCACCGGATTGCTTAAGGGCTATTTCTGCGGGGAGGAAGAGACACTAAAAACTCTCCCTCTGACACATAGCCCGCGTCGCTAGACCCTTACAACACTTCTCGGCACTACATCATGCCGCCCATGCCACCCATGCCGCCCATATCAGGCATGGCCGGCGCCCCCTCTTCCTTGGGCAGTTCGGCCACCATGGCCTCGGTGGTGATCATCAGGCCGGCGATGGAGCCGGCGTTCTGCAGCGCCGTGCGGGTGACCTTGGTGGGATCCAAGATACCCATTTCGATCATGTCGCCGTATTCACCGGTCGCGGCGTTATAACCGTAGGCAGCCTTACCCTCGGTCACCTTATTGATGACCACGGAGGGCTCGTCACCGGAGTTGGCGACGATCTGGCGCAGCGGCTCTTCCATGGCGCGGCGGGCGATGTTGATGCCCACGTCCTGGTCGTGGTTGTCGCCGGTTAATGCCTTGATGCCCTGTATGGCGCGCACCAGGGCGACGCCGCCGCCGGGCACCACGCCTTCCTCGACCGCGGCGCGGGTGGCGTGCAGGGCATCCTCGACGCGGGCCTTTTTCTCCTTCATTTCTATCTCGGTAGAGGCACCCACCTTGATCACGGCCACACCGCCGGCCAGCTTGGCGACACGCTCCTGCAGCTTTTCGCGGTCATACTCGGACGAGGTCTCTTCCAGCTGGGCGCGGATCTGACTGACGCGGGCCTCGATCTCCTTGTTGGCACCGGCGCCGTCGATGACGGTGGTCTCGTCCTTGCTGATCTGTACCTTCTTGGCGCTGCCCAGATCATCCAGAGTGGCGCCTTCCAGCGACAGGCCGACCTCTTCCGAGATCACGGTGCCACCGGTGAGAATGGCGATGTCCTGCAGCATGGCCTTGCGGCGGTCGCCGAAACCGGGCGCCTTGACCGCGGCCACCTTGACGATGCCGCGCATGCTGTTGACCACCAGGGTGGCCAGGGCCTCGCCTTCCACGTCCTCGGCGATGATCACCAGCGGCTTGCCGGCCTTGGCCACGTTTTCCAGCAGCGGCAGCAGCTCGCGGATGTTGGAGATCTTCTTGTCCGTGATCAGGATGAAGGGATCCTCGTGCTCGGCGGTCATGCTCTGCTGGTTGGTGATGAAATAGGGTGACAGATAGCCGCGGTCAAACTGCATCCCTTCGACGACGTCCAGCTCGTTCTGCAGGCCGGTGCCTTCCTCGACGGTGATGACGCCTTCTTTGCCGACCTTGTCCATGGCCCCGGCGATGATCTGACCGATCTCTTCATCGGCGTTGGCCGAGATGGTGCCGACCTGGGCAATGGCCTTGGCGTCGGCGCAGGGCTTGGACAGTTTGCGCAGCTCCTCAACGGCGGCGATCACGGCCTTGTCGATGCCGCGCTTCAGATCCATGGGGTTCATGCCGGCGGCGACCGCCTTTAAACCCTCGGTGAGAATGCTCTGCGCCAGCACGGTGGCGGTGGTGGTACCGTCGCCGGCGATATCGGAGGTCTGGGAGGAGACCTCTTTAACCATTTGCGCGCCCATGTTCTCGAACTTGTCTTCCAGCTCGATTTCCTTGGCCACGGAGACGCCGTCCTTCGTGATGGTGGGGGCGCCGAAGGCCTTATCGAGCACTACGTTGCGGCCTTTGGGGCCCAAGGTGACCTTGACCGCGTTGGCCAGGATATTGACGCCTTCCGCCATGCGCTGACGCGCACCGGTACCGAATTGAACTTCTTTTGCTGCCATGTTGAATGCTCCTCTTTAATATTTAGAATCTGTTATGCAACAAGCCGTGCCTGGGCGTTCAGCCCTCAATGACACCGACCAGGTCGTCTTCGCGCATCACCAGCAGGTCTTCGCCTTCGACCTTGATGTCGGTGCCGGCGTATTTGCCGAACAGCACCTTGTCACCCACCTTGACGTCGAGGGCGCGCTTTTCACCATTATCCAGGATCTTGCCGTTGCCCACGGCGATCACTTCGCCGCGCTGGGGCTTTTCGGCGGCCGAATCGGGGATTACGATCCCGGCAGCGGTGGTACGCTCCTCTTCCATACGACGAATTACGACACGATCGTGCAAAGGACGAATATTCATTACTGTCATCTCCAGATAAGTTTTTGAATTGTGAAGTTCGGAGCGCCGCTCTTGGCACTCCCCCTGTAAGAGTGCCAACTATGATAGTGACTCGAACGACGGAGTCAAGCGGGTGGCCTAGTCGCGACCATTACGATCCCTGTCGCGCCAATATTCACCCTCAAGGGTGCGCGGTCCCTGAGGTCGCCGGGGCGGCCCGTCACCGGGGCCGATGATGCCGCGCCGCAAGGCCCATAAAATGATGCGCCGGCGCAGCGGTGTGATCAGACAAATGAAACCGATGGTGTCGGTAAAAAAACCCGGCGTCAGCAACAGGGCGCCGCCGAACAAGAGCATCACGCCTTCCAGGATCTCGATGGCCGGGATCTCGCCGCGGACCAGCATCGCCTGCACCCGCGCCAACACGGAAAAGCCCTGTTGCCGCAGCAGTAGGGCGCCCACCACGGCGGTGAAAACCACCATGAACACGGTCGGAATGGCGCCGATCACGCCGCCCACCTTGATCAAGAGGTAGATCTCGAATAGCGGCACGATGAGAAACAGTGCCAGCAAGCTGCGGAAGGAAAACATGGAAGGACATTCTACACGGCTTGGACACGGGAAACACGCGCATGGCGACCCGCCCTTTGCCCTGACGGGCCGCTTCCGGTATCTTGCCGGCCATGACTGCAGAACAATTGATCGTGCTCAACACCTGTCCCGACGCCGACACGGCACGGCGTATCGCCGGCGCGCTGGTGGAGCGCCGCCTGGCGGCCTGCGTCAATATCATCAAGGGTGTGGAATCGGTGTATGAATGGCGCGGCAAGATCGAAACCGACACGGAGTGTGTATTGCTCATCAAGTGCAGTCGCGCCGCCTACCCCGACCTGGAACAGGCGTTGCAAAGCCTCCATCCCTATGAACTCCCGGAGATCGTGGCGGTCCCAATAGAGGCCGGCCTGCCCGCCTATCTCGATTGGATTAACGATAACAGTAAACTACCGTGAGACCTGCGAATCCGACCCTGACCGCCTGGCGCCTATGCCTGGCGCTGTTGCTCCTGAGCTGGCTGAGCCTGCTGCCGAGCTATGCCGAGGAAGACCCCACCACGGTCACCATCGAAGCGCAGCCAGAACAGGGCCTGCTGGACAAGCTCTCCGGCCTCGGCCAAAAACTGGGCTTCGGCGGCAGCGACAACGGCTTTCTGCCGCCGGACCAGGCCTTCATCCTCAGCACCGAGGTGGCGGACCCTTACACCCTGCGACTGCGCTTCGATGTCGCCGATGGCTATTATTTATATCGCGATAAATTCGCCTTCGAAGTCGTGAATACCGAGGGCGTCAAGGTCGAGCCCTTCGCCTTGCCGCGCGGCAAGGAGAAGCAGGACGAGGTCTTCGGCCTGATGGAGGTGTTCTACCACGAGGTGGAGACCGCCCTGCCCCTGGCGCGCAGCATGCGCGCCGCCGGCGACATCGACCTGGAGATCAAGTACCAGGGCTGCGCCGACGCCGGCTTCTGCTATCCGCCCATGAAACAGGTGGTCACCCTGAGCCTGCCCGAGGCCACGACAGCGGCGCCGCAACGGACGGCGGTCGGCGCTGGCTTCATCTCCGAACAGGACCGCTACGCCCGCGGCCTGGCCGAGAACAGTCTGTGGCTGAGCATGCTGAGCTTCTTCGGTCTGGGGCTGCTGCTCACCTTCACGCCCTGCGTATTCCCCATGATCCCCATTCTCTCCAGCATCATCGCCGGCCAGGGCAGCGACATCACCACGCGGCGCGCCTTTTCCCTGTCCTTGACCTACGTGCTGGCGATGGCGGTGACCTACACCCTGGCCGGCTTGATGGCCGGCCTGTTCGGCGCCAATCTGCAGGCCGCCTTTCAGAACCCCTGGGTGTTGGGCAGCTTCAGTCTGATCTTTGTGCTGCTGGCCCTGTCCATGTTCGGTTTTTACGAGCTGCAGATGCCGCAACGCATCCAGAGCAAACTCGCCGAGCTCAGCAACCGCCAGCGTGGTGGCACCTTTTTCGGCGTGGGCATTATGGGCTTTCTCTCGGCCCTGATCGTCGGCCCGTGCATGGCGGCGCCGCTGGCCGGGGCGCTGATCTATATCGGCCAGAGCGGCGACGCCCTATTGGGCGCCGCCGCCTTGTTCGCCTTGAGCATGGGCATGGGCATCCCGCTGCTGCTGATCGGCACCTCGGCGGGGAAATTCATGCCCCAGGCGGGCCCCTGGATGCACACCGTCAAGGCGGTGTTCGGCGTGCTCTTGATCGCCGTCGCCATCTGGCTGATCGAACGCATCATCCCCGCCGCTGTGGGCCTGGCCCTGTGGGGTATTTTGCTGGTGGTCTGCGCCGTTTATCTGGGCGCCTTCGAACGGCTCCAGCCCGAAGCCGGCGGCTGGCACAAACTCTGGAAGGGCGTCGGTGTAGTACTGCTGATCTACGGCGGCATGCTGCTGGTGGGCGCCTCCAGCGGGGCGCGGGACATGTTCCAGCCGCTGGCCAATCTGAGCCTGGCGGCCAACGGCGAGCGCGGTACGACGCAACACGGCCTGGAATTCAAGCAGATCAAGGGGCTTGCCGGGCTGCAACAGGAACTGGAACGGGCCGCCGCGCAGGGCAAGCCGGTAATGCTGGACTTCTACGCCGACTGGTGCGTCTCCTGCATCGAGATGGAGCGTGAGACCTTTTCCGACCCGACGGTCCAGGCGGCACTTGCCGACACTGTCTTACTTCAGGCCGACGTCACCCTGAATGACAACCAGGATCAGGCCCTGATGCAGGCGTTTGGATTGTTCGGCCCCCCCTCTATACTATTCTTTGACACCGACGCGCAGGAGCTACCGCGTTATCGCCTGATGGGCTTTCTCGATGCCGAGGATTTCGAACACCACGCCCGCGCGGCACTCAATCTATAAACACCTAGGACAGCCATGAATAACAAACAGATCATCATTGGCGCCGTGGTTATCTTTTTAGTCGGCGCCGTGGGCGGCAACTATTTCATCAAAATGTTGCGCCAGCCGCCCGAACCGTCCGCCGATACCCAGCAACTGATTGGTTTGCGCGTGCCCAGTTACAGCCTGCTGGGCCTGGACGGGGTACGCGAACGCAGCGAGCAATGGCTGGGCAAGGTGCAAGTCATCAACTTTTGGGCGACGTGGTGCCCGCCCTGCAAGCGGGAGATCCCGGCCCTGATCGAATTGCAGCAGGATTACGCCAATCACAACCTCCAGGTCATCGGTATCGCCCTGGACGATGTGGAGCCGGTACGCGCATACGCCCAGGAGATGAGCATCAACTACCCGGTCTTGGTGGGGGACAGCGACGCCATCGAGGTGGCGGAACAACTCGGCAACGACATGGGCGTCCTGCCCTATACCGTGGTCACCGACCAAGCCGGTAATATCCGCTTTATCCGCTACGGTGAAGTGGACCGGGAGACGTTAGAAGCGGAGATTCGCAAGCTGATTTAGACCTCGCCCCATTTGAGACAATCGTCGTTAAATGCTGCCAATTTGCAGCGATCATACGCCAGCTTGACAAAAACTGGACAATAACCACACTAACATGACAAAATCGCGCCAATCACCGGCGGCGCCGCATTCGTGTAAGTACAACAATAACTGGCGCGCACTGGACGGCAATCGACCATCACGCGCACATGTCGAGGACATCAATGGCCAACATCCTGGTGCTTAACGGCCCCAACCTCAACCTGCTGGGCAGTCGCGAACCCCAACACTACGGCGCCACGCGCCTGGCCGACATCGAAGCCGAGCTGATCCAGGCTGCGCAGCAGGCGGGCCATCACCTGAGCTGCTATCAGAGCAATGCCGAACACGAACTGGTGACCAAGATCCAGAACGCGCCCGGCGAAAAGGTCGAGTTCATCATCATCAACCCGGCCGCCTTCACCCACACCAGTGTCGCCATCCGCGACGCCCTGAGCGCAGTCGGGATTCCATTTATTGAAATTCATCTATCGAATATCCACGCCCGTGAAGCGTTTCGCCGCCGCTCCTATTTATCGGACCTGGCGCAGGGCGTGATCAGCGGCCTGGGGCCCAAAGGCTACTACCTGGCCTTGCAGGCGGCCATCGACCAGATCACCTAAAACAACTGACAACGACGGTTACAGACATGGACACACGTAAAATCAAAGCCCTAATCGCATTACTGGAAGAATCGGATGTTGCCGAGATCGAGATCCACGAAGGCGAGGAGTCGGTGCGTATCAGCCGCTATTCGGCCCAAACCCCGGCACCGGTAATGCCGGCCATGCCGGCAGCGGCTCCGGCACCTGCCGCCGCGCCCGCCACCGAGGCGGCGACGCCGGAACCCGCCGTCCCCACGGGACACGAAGTCACCTCCCCGATGGTGGGCACCTTTTATCGTGCCCCCTCACCGGGCGCCAAACCCTTTGTCGAAGTCGGCCAGCAGGTCAGCGTCGGCGACACCCTGTGTATTATCGAAGCAATGAAGATGCTCAATCACATCGATGCCGACAAGTCGGGCAAGATCGCCGCCATCCTGGTGGACAACGGCCAGCCCATCGAATACGGCCAGCCGCTGTTCGTCATCGAGTAATTGCGGAACACCTTTCCGGGTTATCCCCTCAACCACGTCAGCTCAAGGAATGGTTTAGAAATCTATGTTCGAGAAAGTTGTTATCGCAAACCGCGGCGAAATCGCCCTGCGCATCCTGCGCGCCTGCCGTGAACTGGGCATCAAGACCGTGGCCGTGCACTCCACCGCCGACCGCGGCCTGAAGCATGTGCGCCTGGCGGACGAATCGGTCTGCATCGGTCCGGCCGATTCCACCCACAGTTATCTCAATATTCCGGCCCTGATCAGCGCCGCGGAAGTCACCGATGCGGTGGCCATACACCCCGGCTACGGCTTTCTTTCCGAAAACGCCGACTTCGCCGAACGGGTCGAGGAAAGCGGCTTCGTCTTCATCGGCCCCAAGCCCGAAACCATCCGCTTGATGGGCGACAAGATCTCCGCCATCAATGCCATGAAGGCCAGCGGCGTGCCCTGCGTACCCGGCTCCGGCGGACCGCTGGGCGATGACACTGACGAGATCCTGCGCCTGGCGCGCGACATCGGCTACCCGGTCATCATCAAGGCCGCCGGCGGTGGCGGCGGCCGCGGCATGCGCGTGGTCAACAGCGAGGCCACCCTGCTGCACGCCATCACGCTCACCCGGGTCGAGGCCGGCAACGCCTTCGGCAACGATACGCTCTATATGGAAAAATTCCTGGAAAACCCGCGCCATATCGAGTTCCAGGTGATGGCCGACACCCACGGCAACGCCATCCACCTGGGCGAGCGCGACTGCTCCATGCAACGCCGCCACCAGAAGGTCATCGAAGAGGCGCCCGCCCCCGGGCTCAGCGCCAAGCTGCGCAACAAGATGGGCGAGGTGTGCGCCGAGGCCTGCCGCAAGATCGGCTATCGCGGCGCCGGCACCTTTGAATTCCTATATGAAAAGGGCGAATTCTTCTTCATTGAGATGAATACCCGCCTGCAGGTAGAACACCCGGTCACGGAGATGATCACCGGTGTCGACCTGGTCAAGGAGCAGCTGTGCGTCGCCGCCGGGGCAAAACTGTCCTTGCGCCAGGAAGACATCCGCATCAACGGCCATGCCGTCGAATGCCGCATCAATGCCGAGGACCCGGACAACTTCATGCCCTGTCCCGGCACCATCTCCAGTTATCATGCCCCGGGCGGCCTCGGCGTGCGGGTGGACTCCCACATCTATAGCGGATACATCGTCCCGCCCTACTACGACTCCATGATCGGCAAGCTGATCACCCACGGCAGCACCCGTGATTCGGCCCTGGCGCGCATGGCCACGGCCCTGGACGAACTGGTGGTGGACGGCATCAAGACCAACATCCCCTTGCACCGCCGCCTGGTACGCGATGCCGCCTTCCGCGCCGGCGGCACCAGCATCCACTATCTGGAAAAGAAGCTGGGCCTTAAATAAAATCGCGCGGGGCGCCTCGCCCCGCGCCCTTCAGGACGCGCCATGCCCTGGCTACAACTCAAATTCGACAGCGACCCGCAACGGGCGGAGCACATCAGCGATCTACTCAGTGAACTGGGCGCGGCCGCCGTCACCTTCGAGGACGGCGCCGACCAAGCCTTGTTCGAGCCCGACCCAGGCGAGACCAAGCTGTGGGACCGCACTCGCATCGTCGGCCTGTTCGACGCCGCCGACGACATGTCCGCTGTCATCGCCGCATTGAAATCGGCCCTGGGAGACGCGGCCCCGGCCGAATTCCAGCTCAACCCGGTAGAGGAAAAAGATTGGGAGCGGGCCTGGATGAAGAACTTCAAACCGATCCGCTGCGGCGACACGCTATGGATTTGTCCCAGTTGGCATACCCCCGAGGACCCCACGGCCGTCAACCTCATGCTTGATCCGGGCCTGGCCTTCGGTACCGGCACCCATCCCACCACCGCCCTGTGCCTGCAATGGCTGGACGCCCACCCGCCCGTGGATCTCGAATGCATCGACTACGGCTGCGGCTCGGGCATCCTGGCCATTGCCGCGGCCCTGCTCGGCGCCCGCCATATTGCGGCGGTGGACCACGACCCCCAGGCCATACTGGCGACCCGCGACAATGCCGCCAACAACGGCGTCGGCGCCAAGATCAGCGCCCTACTGCCGCGCCAGTTCCAGGACAAGCCGGTGGACCTGGTCCTGGCCAACATCCTCGCCAACCCATTGCTGGAGTTAGCGCCGCGCTTCGCCGAACTGGTCAAGCCTGGCGGCCGGATTGTGTTATCGGGTATCCTTGCCGCACAAGCGCCGCAAATCACGGAGCGCTACAGCACCTGGTTCGACGTGGATGCGCCCACCCAACTCGAAGACTGGGTCAGGATCGACGGCCGGCGCCGCTAGTGAGCGGATCACAGCAGCAGCACAGCGAAACAATTACGCCTGAATGTATACCCACTGCCCCCACTGCGACACCTATTTCCGGATCACCTCGGAGCAACTCAAACGCGCCCACGGCGAGGTACGCTGCGGCCGCTGCTTCGGCACCTTCAATGCCCTGCAACATCTGATCGACGAGCCGCCGGCCAAGGCCGGGCAGTCGGTCGCGCCCCCCGCCGGCGGCGCGGCGCCCAAGGCCGGTGACGGCAGCACCACACAACGCCATCATTCGCAACAACTGATCGAGGAACTCCAGACTCAAGACGGCAGCAGCGGCGCTGGCAAACGCCTGCTCTGGGGGCTACTGGCCCTACCCCTGGTGCTGCTGCTGGCGGCCCAGTACGCCTTTTTCAACCTGGATCAGCTGTCCCAGAATCCGCAGCTGCGCCCGGCGCTGACGGCGCTCTGCCAAGTGGCCGACTGCGAAGTGCCGCTGCTGCGTGCACCGCAGCAGATCACACTCACGGAACGGGACATCCGTAGCCACCCGGATACCCGCGACATCCTGCTGGTCCAGGCCACCATGGTCAACCAGGCCGGTTTCACCCAGGCCTTTCCGGTGGTGGAGTTGGTGCTGCACGACATCACCGGCCACACCATCGCCGGGCGCCGCTTCATGCCCGACGAGTATCTGGTCGATCCCTCGCTGGACGTGGATCAGGGCTTCCGCGACAACAGCAGCGTCACCATTGTGTTGGAATTGGTCGACCCCGGCGCCGAGGCGGTGGGGTTCGAATTCAATTTCCTTTAAGCGGCACCTTTCTAATACGCCTGTTTAACGGTATCATTTTTCGTCCGGCTCGACGGACCGTCCCCGTCGGCTCAGCGAAAGCCTCAATCAGCATGAGAATCGGACCCTACAAACTGAACAATAACCTGGTGCTGGCGCCCATGGCCGGCGTCACCGACCGCCCCTTCCGCCAGCTGTGCAAACAGCTCGGCGCCGGTATGGCGGTATCCGAGATGGTGTCATCCAACTCCCTGCTATGGGGCAGCGAGAAGACCAAACGGCGCGCCGACCACACAGGGGAGACCGAGCCCAAATCGGTCCAGATCATGGGTGCCGATCCCAAGATGATGGCCGAGGCCGCCCGTTACAATGTGGACAACGGCGCCCAGATCATCGATATCAACATGGGCTGCCCGGCCAAGAAGGTCTGCAACGTGGCCGCAGGCTCGGCGCTGCTGCAATACGAGGATTTGGTGCAGGACATCCTGGAGGCCGTGGTCGGCGCCGTCGATGTGCCGGTCACCCTGAAGATCCGCACCGGCTGGGACACCGCCCATCGCAACGGCGTCCGCATCGCCCGCATCGCCCAGGAATCCGGCATCCTGGCCCTGGCGGTGCATGGCCGCACGCGCGCCTGCGGGTACCGCGGCGACGCGGAATACGACACCATCGCCGCCATCAAGCAGGCGGTGACGATCCCGGTGATCGCCAACGGCGACATCACCACGCCGCAAAAGGCGCAGCAGGTGCTGGCCAAGACCGGCGTTGACGGCATCATGATCGGCCGCGCCGCCCAAGGGCGACCGTGGATTTTCCGCGAAATCGGGCATTACCTGAAAACCGGCGAAACACTGGCCGAACCCTCGGTCACCGACGTGCGCGACATCCTGCTCGGCCACCTGCACAATCTGTATAATTTCTACGGGGAGTACACCGGGGTGCGCATGGCGCGCAAGCATATCGCCTGGTACAGCAAGGGGCATCGTCACGGCGCCGCCTTTCGCCAAGCCGTTAACCGTGTCGACTCGATCGACGCACAACTTAAAATGACCGAGGACTTCTTTGAGCGCTTACAGCAGGACATACAGCAAGCCGCCTGAAATGACTGTGGTAAACGACGCGCCGAAGCCGTTTCAAGAGCGTCGCAGACAGCCGTTGCGCAGTGCCGCCTATACCGCCATTAGCAATTATTTTGCCGATCTGGACGGCCAACAGCCGGGCAACCTCTACGACATGATGATCGCTGAAGTGGAACAGGCACTGTTCAGCTCGGTGATGGAGCGCACCCACGGCAACCAATCCAAGGCGGCCGCCATCCTCGGCATCAATCGCAGCACCTTGCGCAAAAAGCTCCGCCTCTACGGTCTGATCGATTAACAACCAAGGGCAAGCATCGCAGGCTTGCCCCCGGATTGCGCCTGCATACGCGGCATTCCGACGACGACTTTTTTCACATCTTTGGAAAGTGACTCATGGCAACCATCAAACGTGCGCTTATCAGTGTGTCCGACAAGACCGGCGTGGTTGAATTCGCCCGCCAACTGAGCAATATGAATGTGGAGCTGCTCTCCACCGGCGGCACCTTCAAGCTGCTGTCTGAAAACGACATCCGGGTCACCGAGGTGTCGGACTACACCGGCTTTCCGGAAATGATGGACGGCCGCGTCAAGACCCTGCACCCGAAAATACACGGCGGCATTCTCGGCCGTCGCGGCACCGATGACAACATTATGACTGACAATGCCATCGACCCGATCGACATGGTGGTGGTCAATCTCTACCCCTTCGAGCAGACCGTCGCCAAACCCGATTGTGATCTTGCCAGCGCCATTGAAAACATCGACATCGGCGGCCCGACCATGGTGCGCGCCGCGGCCAAGAATCATAAAGACGTGGCCATCGTGGTCGACGTGGGCGACTACGCCGCCGTACTCGACGAGATGAAGGCAAACGACGCTGCACTCAACTTCGAGACCCGTTTTCACCTGGCCACCAAGGCCTTCGAGCACAGCGCCGCCTATGACGGCGCCATCGCCAACTATCTGGGCAGTATTACCGACGGCGGTCACAGCAATCAGAACCGCTGCGCATTTCCGCGCACCATCAATAGCCAGGTCATCAAGCTGCAGGACTTGCGTTACGGTGAGAATCCGCACCAGCAGGCCGCGTTTTATATCGACGACCGCGCCACTGAGGCCAGCGTCGCCACCGCCGTGCAGCTGCAGGGCAAGGCGCTGTCCTATAACAATATCGCCGACACCGATGCAGCGTTGGAGTGCGTCAAGCAGTTCGATGAACCGGCCTGCGTAATCGTCAAACACGCCAATCCCTGCGGCGTGGCGGTGGGGACCGATCTACTGGACGTCTACGACCAGGCCTACCGCACCGACCCCACCTCGGCCTTCGGCGGCATCATCGCCTTCAACCGCGAATTGGACGGCAACAGCGCACGCGCCATTATCGAACGTCAATTCGTGGAAGTCATCATTGCCCCCAGCGTCAGCCGCGAGGCCTCGGACATCATCGCCGAGAAAAAGAACGTGCGGCTGCTGGCCTGCGGCACCTGGAGCGAAGCGCCCATGGCGGCACTGGACTATAAACGGGTCAACGGCGGTATGCTGATCCAGACCCGCGACAACGGCATGGTCAGCGTCACCGATCTCGAAGTGGTGAGCAAACGCATCCCCACCGAGCAGGAAATGAAGGACCTGGGCTTCTGCTGGAAAGTGGCCAAGTATGTCAAATCCAATGCTATCGTCTATGCCAAAAACGGCATGACCATCGGCATCGGCGCCGGCCAGATGAGTCGTGTCTACAGCGCCCGGATCGCCGGCATCAAGGCCGCCGACGAAGGCCTGGACGTGGCCGGTTCGGTGATGGCCTCGGACGCCTTCTTCCCCTTCCGCGACGGCATCGACGCCGCCGCGCAGGCCGGCATCACCGCCGTGATTCAACCCGGCGGCTCCATGCGCGACGAAGAGGTGATCGCCGCCGCCGACGAGCACGACATGGCCATGCTGTTCACCGGCATGCGCCACTTCCGTCACTGAGCAGCCAAGCGCGACCCCTTAGGAATAGGGGCGGCCAGTACCGACCAGCCCCCTGCCACACCACCCGGCATACGGGTCCGCACTGGCCGGTTCGAAGCCGAGCGTAGCCCGCATTTCTTACCGGGCGAACCACACCCCCAAGGCGAGGGCAACGAGAAAGGCCTGGGGGCTGCCGTGCGCGAGCGATACCGAGACAGACGTGTCAGGGCCGACACCACTTTGACCCGCTACTCACATGATTGTGAACGATTTTTTGATATCCGCATGCGGTTCTACGTGTCCGTCAAGCCGGAAAACCCGATTTTAATAAAGCTTTAGGCCTGGCCTACCGATAACCTTTTGTGATTCGCTTCACACCTTTCAGGGATTAACACATTTCAAAGGACTGTTTTGAAAAAGGCACCCCCGGGCGAAAGCGCGGGGTCGCAAAGTCACCGGTCTAAGGGGCGAGGCCCTACGACAGCGGGACCGCCGGAACAGTTGTCGGCCTCATTCGCGGGGTCGCTTCGCGTTTCAAACTCAAAATACCGACCGCACCCCCGGTCGACAGGATCTTTCTGTGTCGCGAGGCGCAGAGGTGAGGATATATCCCAGCGAATTGAATGGTGCACACTATGAACCATAACGACTATGCCCTGGTAATCGAAGACTCTATTTCCATGCGTAAATTCGTCTCGTTGATTTTGCGTCAGGAGACAAACTTCCAACACGTCGTCGAAGCGGAAAGCCCCGATCAAGCCCTGGCGCTGATACAACAACGTCCGGGGCGCCTGTCCCTCATCATCAGTGACTGGAACATGCCCGGCACGCCCCTGCAAAAGGTTCTTCAGCAGCTACAAGCACAGCTCGATATCAGCGCTGTCCCGTTGTTTTTACTCACCGCCACCGGCGACGCGCAGGCCCAGCAACTCGCCCGCGCCATTCAAGCCAAGGCGGTGCTCACCAAGCCCTTCAATGCCGACGACCTGATCGGTTTAATCGAATTGCATATCCCGATAGAACGTCGCCGCGCCAAACGCGTCATCCCCCTGACGCGCTGCGAGGTGGATTTGGGCTTCGACCCGTCCCAACAGAGCTATATCGCCGAGGTGGTCAACATCTCCGAGACCGGCGTGCTGATACGCAGTCCTATCGCGGCGCCGGGGCTGAGCTGCATTTACGACTATGTCAGCCTGACCCTGCTGCCCGTTGACGGCCAGGTCATCAAAACCTATGGCCAGATTGTGCGCATCGAGGTTGACCCGCAGCGAAGCCGCAACCACTGCAACAGTGTACTCATAGCCTTTGAGTTCGGCCGCGTGGACGAAGCGACCCTGACCCAACTGCGCCACTACGTCGCGCTCAACAGTGCCCATCCGGAGGACGACACGCACTAGTGCTGGGTACGTTGCTGCTCGGCGCGGGCCTCGGCCTGGATGCGTTCGTGGGTAATGGCCTGCTGTTGCTCCACCTCCTCGAAGAGCTCGGCGCTGCTGCGCGTCTCACGTAACTTGCGCTCGCTGATCAGGCGATAAAACAGCGGCACAAAAAAGATGGCCAGGAAGGTGGCCGCCAGCATGCCGCCCATCACCCCCGTCCCCACGGACTGGCGCGCCCCGGCGCCGGCACCGCTGGAAAACGCCAGCGGCACCACGCCCAGAATAAACGCCATGGAGGTCATCAGGATGGGGCGAAAACGCAGCCGCGCCGCCTCGATGGCCGCGGCCGCCGCGCTCATGCCCTCCTGATGTTTGTAGATGGCGTACTCCACGATCAGGATGGCGTTCTTGGCCGCCAAGCCCAACAAGGTCACCAGACCGATCTGGAAATAGACGTCATTGGTGAAGTCGCGCAGCCATACCGCCAGCAAAGCGCCGAAGGTGCCGAAAGGTAAGGCCAGCAGCACGGCAAAGGGCAGCGACCAGCGTTCATACTGGGCCGCCAGGATCAAAAACACCATCAACGCCCCCAAGCCCAATGCCAGTCCGGAACTACCCCCGCTGTTTTTCTCCTGGAAAGAGGCACCGCTCCAGTCATAGGTGAAGTCCGGCGGCAGGGTTTCGGCGGCGATGGCCTCGAAGCGTTCGATCACCTGACCGGAACTCATCCCCGGCGCGCCGTTGCCCATGACCTTCACCGCGGGCAGATTGTTGAAGCGCTCCATGGTCTCCGGCCCGGCGCTGAAGCTGACCCGGGCCAGGGCCGACAGGGGCACCATGGCGCCGCCGTTCGAGCGCACATAGAGATTGGTGATGTCGGTTGGATCATTGCGCGCCTGCGGCTGGGCCGACATCAACACCTGCCAGGTGCGGCCGTACTTGTTGAAGTCGTTGACGTAGAAGGTCCCCATCGTCGCCGACAGGGTATCGAACACGGCGTCGACAGGCACGCCCAGGGCCTTGGCCTTCTCCCGGTCCACATCCACCTGCAACTGGGGCACGTTGGGCCGCCACAGCATGGAGACCATAGCGAAGGTGGGATCCTGTTGCAGGGCGCCGATGAACTGCTGGCTCACCTGGGCCAGGCGCTGCGGCCCGCCCTCACCGCGCAGTTGCAGATGGGCCTCGAAACCGCCGGCGGTGCCCAGGCCGAAGATGGCCGGGGGATTGAAGGCCAGCACCAGCGCCTCCTTGATGTGGGCGGTCTTGGCGAACAGCTCGCCCACCAGTTCGGGCGCCGTCACCTCGCGCTCATCCCAGTGCTGCGGCACCACAAAAATCGTCGCAGCGTTGTTCTTGAAACTGCCGCCGATGAAGTCGAAGCCGGTAAACGCGGTGGAGTATTTGATCACCGGATTGCTGCGGATGATCTCATCCACCTCGCCCACCACCGCGTCGGTGCGCTCCAGCGAGGCGCCGTCGGGCAGGTAGACGGCGGCGATGTAAAAGCCCTGGTCCTCATCCGGCACCAGGCTGCCCGGGGTGACCTGCCACAGCCCCGCCGCCAACGCCACCATGCCGGCAAACAGGATCAGACCCAGCGCGCCGCGACGAATGAGAAAGGCCACCCCGCCGGTGTAGCGCCGCGTCACCCAGCCGAAGGCGTTATTGAAGGCACGGAAAAAACCGCCCACCCGCTTGTGCTCCGGGCGCAGAAACAGGGCGCACAAGGCCGGCGTCAGGGTCAGGGCCACCACCCCCGAGATGGCCACGGCGATGGCCAGGGTGACGGCGAACTGGCGATACAACTCACCGGCCAGACCGCCGAGAAAGGCGATGGGCACGAACACCGACACCAGCACCAGCACAATGGCGATCACCGGCCCGGTCACTTCCTTCATGGCCTGGATGGCGGCCAGACGCGGGCTCAAGCCCTCCTCGTGCATGATGCGCTCCACATTTTCCAGCACCACGATGGCGTCGTCCACCACGATGCCGATGGCCAGCACCATGCCGAACAGGGTGAGGGTGTTGATGGAGTAGTCCAACATCAACAGCCCGGCAAAGGTGCCGATCAGCGATACCGGCACCGCCAGGGTCGGGATCAGGGTGGCGCGCCAGTTCTGCAGGAACAGAAACACCACCAGGAACACCAACAGCATCGCCTCGGCCAGGGTCTTCATCACCTCGCGGATGGAGACCTCGACGAACTGGGTGGTATCGTAGGGGATGTAATAGGCCAGCCCCTCCGGGAAGCGTTGCTCCAGCTCCTTGAGCTTGGCCTTGACCGCGTCGGCCACCTGCAGGGCGTTGGCACCCGGTTTGAGGAAGATCCCCACCAGGGTGGCGGGCTGGCCGTTCTGGCGACCGATGAAGTCGTAGTCCTTGGCCCCCAACTCCACCCGCGCCACATCCTTGAGCCGCAGCAGGGTGCCGTCGGGCTCGGCACGCACTACGATCTGTTCAAATTCGCTCACCTCGGACATGCGGCCGCGGGCGTTCACCGTCAGGGCCAGTTCCTGATCGCCGGCGGTGGGCGGCTGGCCGATGCGGCCGACGGCGAACTGGGCGTTCTGTTCGGTGATGGCGCCGGCGATATCGCCGGGGGTGAGGCTGAGCTGAGCCAGACGCTCGGGATCGAGCCAGACGCGCATGGCGTAATCCTTGGCACCGAAGATCTGCACATTGGTGGTGCCGGGTACGCGCTTGAGCTCGTCCAGCACATTCAGGGTGACATAGTTGCTGGTGAACAGGTCGTCGTAGCGGCCGTCGGGCGCAAGGAAGGCCAACACCTGCAGGAACGAGGACGAGCCCTTCTCCACCGTCACCCCCTGGCGCCGCACCTCTTGCGGCAGGCGTGCCTCGGCCTGTTTGACGCGGTTGTTGACATCCACCACCGCCTGGTCCACATCGCTGCCGATGTCGAAGGTGACCTGGATCTCCACCCGGCCGTTGGAGGCCGAAATGGAACTCATGTAGAGCATGCCCTCGACGCCGTTGATCTGGGTCTCCAGCGGCGCGGCCACGGTATTGGCCAACACCTCGGCGGAGGCGCCGGGATAGGTGGCCGCCACGGTCACCACCGGCGGCGCGATCTCGGGATACTGGGCCACCGGCAGTACACGCATGGCCGCCAGCCCGGCGATAATGACGAACAAGGAGATGACGGCCGCGAAGATGGGGCGATCAATGAAAAAACGCGAAAACATGGACCTGGTCCCCTATTGCGCCGAGGCGTCGGTGAGCTTCACCGGGGCGCCGGGGGACAGTTTCATGGTGCCCTCGACAATCACCCGGTCGCCCGCCTGCAGGCCGTCGGTGATGACCCAGTCACTGCCCTGCCACTCGGCCACCTTGACCGGGCGCGGCTCGGCTTTGTCCTCGCCGTTGATGACGTACACGAACTTGCCCTGCGCCCCCTCTTGCACCGCCCGCTGCGGCACCAGGAAGACCCCCGTGCGCTGGGCGCCGCTGACCTGCACCCGCACGAACTGACCGGGATAGAGCAAGGCGTCCGGGTTGGGCAGCTCAGCGCGCACCTCGCTGGCGGCGGTGCTGCCGCTCACCTGCACGCCGAGAAAATCGACCTTGCCGCGATGGGCATATTCGCTGCCGTCGGCCAGCTGCAGCCTCACCTCGAAGCGCCCCTCCGGCGGCAACTCCAGTCGCCCGGCGGCCAATTCCCGCTGCAACTGCAACCGCAGCGCGTCGGAAAGACCGAACAGCACCTGGATCGGGTCAAGCTGGGTAATGGTGGTGAGCAACTGGTCCGACTCGGAGATCAGGCTGCCCTCCGATACCAGGGCGCGGCCGCTGATGCCGCTGATGGGCGCTTGGACGCGACTCCATTGCAGCTCCAGACGTGCCTGTTGCAAGGCCGCCTGGGCCGCCAGCAGATCGGCCTGGCTGATAGAGGCCAACGACACTGCGTCGTCGTAGTCACGCCGGCTGACGCTGTTTTCCTGGTACAGCGGCTTTAGGCGGGCCACTTCGCGCCGAGCCTGATCCAGGCGCGCCTGGGCCGCCGCCACCGCCGCCTCGGCCTGGGCCAATGCAGCCTGGAAAGGTTCCGGGTCGATGATGAACAGGGTCTGGCCGGCCTTGACCGGCTCACCCTCGACAAAGCTGCGTTTGATCAGGGTGCCCTCCACCCGCGCCCGTACCTGGGCCTCGCGCAGCGCCTGGGTGCGACCGATAGACTCGAGCCGCAGCGGCACCGTTTGCGGCTGCACCGTGACCGCCGCCACCGCCGCCGGGCCGCCGAACATAGCGCCGCCCCCGCCCTGAGGCTCAGCTGGCGCCTGATCACAGGCCGCCAGTAAGGCCACAAGACCGAGAACGGCGGAACGGAGACATAAGCGAATGATCATAACGCTGATTCCTTGCATGACATTGTCGGCTAAATCGCAATGAAACTTATTGATAATGGGGCAAGAGTATATACATACATATGTGTATGTAAATCTCAAAATAGGTTAAATTTTGTTACCGTGATAAAACAAGCGCTCGGCAATCCTGAATCATCTCGGTACCCAACCTGACTCTGCGACATGGCCAGAAAAACCAAGGAAGAAGCCCAAGAGACCCGCAATCGCATCCTCGATGCGGCGGAAGAGGTATTCCACCGCAAGGGGGTCTCCCACACCTCACTGGCGCACATCGCCACTGCCGCCGGCGTCACCCGCGGCGCCATTTACTGGCATTTCAAAAACAAGGCCGACCTGTTCGACGCCATGATCGAACGCCTCATCACCCCCTGGGAGGCCATGGCGGCGGAGCTGGAACTGCTGCGTGCCGGCGAACCACTGGACTGGGCCCGCAGTGTCGCCATGTACGTGCTCGAGCGCCTCACCCAGGACCCCCATTATCAGCGCGTACTGGAGATCGCCTGGCACAAATGCGAGTACGTCGGTGAAATGGCCGAGATCCGTGACAAACATCTGGAGTGCGGTCATCGTTATATCGGCATGATGGAGGGGGCCTTGCGCAAGGCTAAAGGCTTGGGGCAGTTGCCTGAGCATGTGGATCCGCATCAGGCCGCGGTGGGGGTATTGGCCTTGATGGACGGTTTGATTGTGAATTGGACCTTGGAGCCGAAGCTGTTTCCGTTGGCGGAATATGCGGGGCCGATTATTGATTGTTACTTGAAAGGGTTGGCGGCTGAAAAATAGGCTGGGTGATAGGTAACAGCCTCGCTCCTGGCCGAAGCCCCGGAGGTTCCCTCTCGCCCTCCCAAGGAAGCACTCAGAAAACTCAAGTTTGGCACGATGATCCCCTCTCCGCTTCAAGCACCCGCAGGGCATAAAGGGAGTACTCGCGGAGCATAAAAGGGTTAGGGTGAGGGGTTAAAATCCAAAGGACTGCGTTTTTGCAGGCTTCTTTGAGTTTGTATCGCTCCGCGATGGTTGATTTTGATGCGGTTTCCGGACCGCGGCCGGGTTCATTTCTTTTGCGCGGCCAAAAGAAACGAACCAAAGAAAAGGCCGCCCGGATGGGGTACTTTTGCCGAAACAAAAGTACCTCGCCGCGCGGGGGCGAGACCCCGCATCAAAATCAATCATCGCGGAGCGATACAAACAAAAAACCTGCGACAAACGCAGGCTTTTGGATTTTAACCCCTCACCCCCCTTAGAGGGGAGAGGGAATACAACGCTAATAGTCAGGCTTGGTAACAAATTTCAGTGCCGGTCATTACCTCAAGACCCAACCACCTTATCCTCCCCAATCCGCAACAAACTCGGCAACAGAATCAGAGTAAACAAGGTACTCACCGCCAAACCACCGACAATCACTCCGGCCAGGCCGCGATACAGCTCGGTCCCCGCCCCCGGCATTAACAACAACGGCAACATCCCGAACAGGCTGGTCAGCGTACTCATCAAAATCGGCCGCAAGCGCAGGTGCACCGCCTGCTCCACCGCCTCGCGCCGCGCCAGTCCCTCGCGCTCGGCGGCGCGGGTCTGGTGCACCAGCAGGATGGCGTTGTTGACCACCAACCCGAGCAGGATGACGAAGCCGATCATGGTGAGCAGATCCATGGGCTGTTTAATGCCCACCAGGTTCATCATGAACAGGGTGGCCACCCCGCCCACCGTGGCCAGGGGGATGGTCAGCAGCACCAGCAGGCTGTCCTTGAAGGAGCGGAACAGGGCGCTGATCAAGAGATACAAGATGGCGATTGCAAGCAGAAAGGCGCCGCTCATGCTGGCCAAAGTCGTTTTGAGCTTGTCGGCGGAGCCGGAGTATTGGATGAAGCCGTCCTCGGGCAGCACCGCCTCGATGGCAGGGGTCACCTTGGCTTGGATCAGGTCCAAGCCCTCTTCCACCGACATGCCCTCGGGCAACCGCACCTGCAGGGTGACGGTGCGGCGCCGATCGATGCGGCGCAGTTGATTGGGTCCGGCCGTGCGCACCACGTCCACCAGTTCACCCACCGGCTGGATACCGCCCGCAGGGGTGGCCAGCGGCAAGGCGGCCAACTCCTCGGGCGTGGTCCATTTGTCGCTGCGCAGGATGACGTCGAGGCGCTGCTCGCCATCGAAATAGTCGGCCACGAACAGGCCGTCACCCAAGGCGCGCAGGATGCCGCCCATGTCGCCGCGATCCCAACCCACCTCGGCGATGCGCCGCTCCTTGGGCTGCAGGCGCAGTTCGGGTTCGGCCAGCTCCAGGCCCGGCAACGGCCGGGGCATGGTACCGAAGGCCTCGCGCACCGCCATGAAGCCGGCCCCCGCGGCCTGCAGCAGGGCCTCCAGATCACGCCCCTGTATGTCGATTTCGATGGCGCGCCCACCGCCCAGGCCGCCGAACAGGGAGGCCTTGAAGGCGAAGCCGATGGTGTCGGGGAAGCTGGCGATAAGGCCGTTGATTAAGGGGATCAATTCACCACTGCGGGCCGGGTCGACGGTGCGCGCGCCCATGAACATGCCATTGGCGAAGGCGACGAAGAAGTAATTGTCCACGCGCGGCTGCTGTTCACCGGCCACGTAGGGGGCCATGAACGCGGCCACCTGCTTGCCCATCTCCTCTTCCATGTAGTCGATGTTGGCGCCGGGCGGCGGATTAATGAAACTGAATACCAGGTTGCGGTTGCCCTCGGGCAGGTAGTCGGCCTTGGGCATCATGAAATAGACCAGGATCAGCGGCACCGTGAGCAGCCCGGCGATCCAGATCAGCCGCCGCCCGGGTCCCGTGAGGCGCATGATGGCGCCGCTCATGGCCTCCCACCAATGATGATGGGGATCCTCCAGCTTGGCGCGCCTGAGCCAGGTCATGGCGGTAGTGGGCAACACGGTGAGCGCCACCAGCAAGGAGAAACAGACCGCCACGGCGATGGTCAGGGCCAGGTCGGCGAACAGCTGACCGGCCTCGTCTTCCAAGAATACCACCGGCAGGAAGATAGCCACGGTGGTGGCGGTGGAGGCCAGCAGCGCCCCCCACACCTGCCCGGCGCCCTTGGCCGAGGCGGTCTCCGGCGATTCCCCCTGTTCGCGCAGCCGCACGATGTTCTCCAGCACCACGATGGCGGCGTCCAGCACCATACCCACGGCGAAGGCCAGTCCGGCCAGGGAGATGACATTCAGGGTGCGCCCGGCGGCGTCCAGGATGAGAAAACTACCGAGGATACAAGCCGGTATGGCCAGGGCCACCATCAAGGTCGCCCGAAACTTGCGGAAGAACCACCACAATACGCCAATAGCCAGCAGCACGCCGAGTCCCAGGTTGTTGGCCACCATGGCGATGGAGTTGTCGATGTAGACGGTCTCATCATAGACCTGCTCGATGCCCAGACCGGCGCGCTTGAGCGGCCCGGCACGCAGCTCATCCACCGCCTGCCGCAGGCCCGCCATCACCTCCAGCACATTGACGCCGGTCTCGCGGTGGGCGTTGACCGCCATGGCGGCCTGGCCGTTCTGGATGACGAAGCTGCTGCGGTCCACCATTTTCACATCCACCTCGGCCACGTCGCGCAGATACACCGGCCGGCCCTCGCGCCAGGTGAGAATCATCTCGTCGAAGTCGCCGGGTTCATAGGCGCCGGTATAGCGCAGGGTGTAGCGTCGCTTGCCGACGTCGGCGAAACCGGCGGAAACGTCCTCCGCGCCCACCAGCTCTACCACCTCGGGCAGTTCGATACCCAGGCTGGCGGCCTTGTAAGGATCGAAGGTGATGCGCAGTTCATTCTCGCGCCCGCCGCGTACCTCGGACATGGCCACGCCGGGCACGCGCTCGAAGCGGCTCTGAATCACCTCCTCGACGTAATCCTGATAGCCGGCGATGTCGCGCTCGTTGCCCGCCACCGGCTTGACGATGAACCAGGCCACCGGCCGGCTGTCGCCGCCCACCGAACTGATCACCGGCTCGTCGGCGTCGGCGGGGTAGCGCGCCACCCGGTTGAGGCGGCTCATCACCTCCAGCAGGGCACGGCGCATGTCGGTGCCGACAGCGAAGGTGAGATTGATGCGGCCCTGGCCGCGGTTGGCTTCCGAAAGGATGCGGGTGGCGCCGGGCAGGCCGCGCAGGGCGTCCTCCTGGGGTTCAATGATTTCCGATTCCACCTCCTCCGGCGCCGCCGCACGCCAGGTGGTGGAGATGCTGATCTCCGGCTCCTGCACCTCGGGGGTGAGCTGGATGGGGAGGCGACTCAGACTGATCAGACCGAACAGCACCACCAGGATAAAGGCCACCGCAACCGCCACCGGGTTGCCCAGCGCAAGTCGGGTCAGGGTCACTGCGCGGCCCCATCCTTGACGCGCACCGGCTGGCCGGGGCGCAGGCGTTCGTTGCCGCGGATCACCACCCGGTCACCGGCGTCCAGGTTGCCGCCGACCTGAATGAATTCACCGTCAGCGATACCGACATCGACAAACACCTGCTCCGCCGTGGTGTCGGTATTGACCTTGAACAGATAACTGCCGCCGCGGCGCAGCACCAAGGCGTCGCGCGGCACGCTCAGCACCTCCTGCGGCTGGGCCGTGGGTAGGGCCACCTTGACGGGCTGGCCCGCCAGCCACTCCCCGCCGGCAATCTCAAGCCGCAGCCGCAACAGGCGCGACTGGACATCGGCCACCGGCACCACGGCGCGTAGCGTGGCCGTGCCCTGCTGACGATCGGTCTTGATCTTCAGGCGTTGCCCCAGACTCAGAAATGGGCGCAGCGCCACCGGCGCGGTGGTCTCGATCTCCAGGCGTTCGGTATCCACCAGCTGCAGTACCGCGTCGCCGCCGTTGACCCACTCGCCGGCGCGCTTGGCGCGGCGCACCACCACCCCGGCGAAGGGGGCGCGCAGCACGGTGCGCGCGAGGCGTTCCTGGGCGATTTGCAGCCGCGCCCGGGCCGCCTCCAGGTTGTTCTGGCTGGCGTCGCGCTGCGCCAGGGTCTGCTCCAGCTGGGTCTGGGCGGCATTGTTCTGCCTGGCCAGGCGCTGCAGCCGATCCACTTCGCGGCGCAAAAAGGTCAGATTGGCCTGTTCGCTGGCCACGGCGGCACGGGCCTCGGCGACATCGGCCTTGAACAGGGTATCGTCGAGGCGCGCCAGGACGTCATTGCGTTCAAGGGGGTCGCCCTCGTCGGCCACCGTCACCAGGCGTCCCGCCACTTCGGCGGCGATATTGGCGTCATCCAGGCTGGTCACCGTGCCCGCCACCCAGATCACCGGCGCCAGGGCGCGCACCTGGGCCTCGGCGACTTCCACCGGGGCGGCGGGCGGGCCTTGCTGCGCCCAAACGGCGACGCTCAGACAGAGCGAGGCGGCAGCCGTCCAGCGGCCGAGGAATTGCGTCAATCTGGATGCCAAGGGCATTCTCCTTAGATATGGCTGCGATTTTATTTTTATTCGAGCCCCAGTTGCGGACCTGGGGCGGCGAACGCCCGGCGGCGTTGTATTCCAAGACAATGGTACGGGGCTTGGGTTCAGTGTCTAAGCCGACTTTCGGATTCATACATAATTGGTTTATGCTAGCCCCCTGTACAATGATGTGTGGTGTCGCCCATATCTTCCCCCGATTATATTGCTGCAAGTTATTGTGGGCCTTACCGATATACTTGAGTATGCAGACAATAAACCATGCCAGATTGGTCGTTCAAGTGGAGATTCGATGATCAAATTACGTATCCCTGAGCGCACGCACAACCCGAGCGTCACCATCAACCCGAGCATCGCTCAGGTCAGGGCCAGCCTGGATGCCCTGCCGCTGGCCAATGCGCGCGAGAGCTGTGTCCGGATTCATGACCTGCTCAAACCGCTCAACCGCGCGCCCCTGGACCTGCATGTCCGCACCCAGATCATGGCCATGATCCTGCCGCTGTTGGATGATCTGGTCAGCAGTGTACGCTCCACCTATCTCAACATGCCTCTGCCTTTGGCGCCCAAACAGGGCCGCAGTGCCGGCATCATCCACGACCTGCAAACCGAACTTAGCTACGGCTACAAGATCATCGTGCAGGAATTGTTGGAAGAACAGGCGGCCACCGGCAGCGGCACCACGCAACTGCCCCAGGCCATCTACTACGCCATGAGTTTTTTGGCGCGCCAGCTGCTGGATGCCTATGCCTTATACGCCGATGAACCGCCGCATATCTGGATGGAGCTGAACCAGCTTTACCTATACGCCGAAAGACAGCAGCTGCACGATATCCGTCTGAGCCCGCTCAACGCCAGCGACGAACCCACCCCGGCCACCATCGCCAACACCTATCGGCGCATTATTCTGCTGTCGCTGGCCAACCCCTATCATTTGATGCAGGGCGAGGCGGTGAGGATGTATAAGCGCCTGGTCGAATGGGCGCCCAGCTGCAAGATCATGCCGCTGGGCAATAAAACCGTGCCGGAAGGCCAACTGTTCGTCGACCTGAACATGGATGCGCCGCCGCTGTACGCACCCAACACCGCGACCAAAATCCGTCCCAAGGAAGGCCGGCTGTTCGAAATCAAGGCCATCCTCAACACGCTCAATGAGGAGATCCGGGTGCTGGCGACCCAGACCAAGAATGCCGTGCACAGCAACCTCGCCAAGCGCATGGAGCGCGACATGTATTTCCGCTGGTCGACAAGCTGGGGCATCCGCCGCGAACGCATGAGCCACCGTACCCCGACCCAGACGCCCACCCAAGTGGTGTGCAGCCTGACCCTGGCGCATCACTTCATCAGCGGTGAAAGCGCCTTCTCCCCGGAAGAAAAAGAGTTGGAGATCCAGGACCACGACAGTGCCCACTTGACCAGCGACTCCCTGTCCCTGATCCCGGAGGAGCACACGCCTTGGAAACACGAGGCCAGTGATTACCACCTGCGCGGCGACCTGGACAACCCGCGGCGTTCCATATTCGAAGGCAGCGAGGGGGAAAGCCAGAAGGATATCTGGATTAAGGTCTTCGCCACCTCGGCCCAGACCATCGAAGAATTCACCGATAACGAGAAGGTGGAATACCAGGTCTACGATTGTCAGGTCATCAATACCAATCAGGGTGGCTACGGCCTCAGCTGCCCGACCCGCACCAACCCTCCGGCGCGCACCGGCGAACTGCTGGCGGCGCGCAGCGGCGCCTATGATGAAGGCTGGACCATCGGCGTCATCCGCTGGATGAAAGTGGTCGACGAGGACATCAACATAGGGGTGCGCACCATCGCCGAGGACGCCCGTGCCACGGCCGCCAAGGCGGTGGCCGGCGTCGGCACCGGCGGCGAATACTTCCGCGCCCTGATTGCGCCCGACCTGGACCCGGAAAAGTTTCCCACCACCTTGGTCACACCGGCGGCGGTATATGACATCGGCTCAGTGATCATGCTCAACCTGGGCAATCGTATTCTCTATGCCCGACTGACACGCCAGCTGGAGTCGACCACGTCGTTTTCCCAATATCAATATGAACTGGTCGAGCCGCCCGAGAAACTCAAGACCACATCCCTCAACCAGGAAGAACGCAAGTCGTCCCGGCTGTTCAAGTAAATCGCACGAGGTAAGAAATCACCATGCCTTTAATCAAGACCGATGACCCGATGTACCGGCTGCTGCGTGACGGCAATATCGAGGAATTCAACGACCAGAAGCGCAATGGCGCCAAATTCGACCTCACCAACTGCGATTTTCGCACCGTCGACTTGAAGGGAGTAGACGCCGCCGGCGTCGATTTCAGCGGCTGTTATTTCCGCCAGGCCGACCTGCGGGGGGTGGACTTCAGCGAGGCCAATCTGCGCGGCGCCAGCATCAACGGCGCCAAAATCTCCGGCGCCCTGTTTCCCAAAGAGGTTTCGGCCGGCGAACTCGAACTGTCCCTGCTGCACGGCACCCGCATGCGCTACGACCGCGAAGACGCATCCAGCGCGGGCAGTACCCGCTCCTGAAGCAAATCAGCCAAGGGCCGCAACCGCGGCTGCCACTGCGCCGCTTCACAGACATACCCCAACGTCCTGGGAATATCCTGCAAATAGCCCGGTTTGGCGTCGCGCTTATTTAAGCGGGCGAAAATGCCCGCCGCCTTCAGGTGGCGCTGCGTCCCCATCAAATCGACCCAGTGCAGCAACTGTTCGGCGCTCAGCGTGCCGGCCAGCCCGGCCTCGGCCAAGCGCGCAAAATATTCATTCACCCAGGCTTCGACCCGCGCACGCGGCCAGCGGATGTAACAGTCCTTGAGCAGCGACACCAGATCATAGCTGAGCGGTCCCGACACCGCGTCCTGGAAATCGAGCACGCCGGGGTTATTCACGTCGGTGACCATCAGGTTGCGTGAATGATAATCGCGGTGCACCCACACGCGGGGTTGGGCCAGCGCCTGATCCGCCAGATAGATAAAGATTCCCTCCAGTTCCTGGCACACCCCCGGGCTCAAGCGCAGCCCCAGCTGCTTATCGAGCAACCAATCCTTAAACAGGCCCATCTCGAACATCAGCAGCTTACGCCCATAAGGCGGCAAGGCGACGCGGCTGTGCGCACCGCCGGCCTGCAACTTCACCAATGCCGCCATGGCATCGCCATACAAGGCGCCGGCATTGTCTGCGTTGAGCACCTGTAGGTATTGGCGCTCGCCCAGATCGGTCAGCAGCAGAAAGCCCTGGGCAAGGTCGCGCTGCAACACCACCGGCACGTGCAGCCCAAAGGTGGCCATGGCCGCCGAGACCTTGATAAACGGACCGCAGTCCTCCTTTGCGGGCGGTGCGTCCATGACTACATAGCTGTCACCCCCCTGGCGCACGCGAAAATAGCGCCGAAAGCTGGCATCGCTGGAGGCCGGACTGATATCCGCCACAGCGATGCCCAGCGTCTTCTCAACCCAGGCCGTTAACTGTTTCAGTCTGTCATCCATCTCAAACCCGTTCCTGTTCCGACGCGCCGAACCATTGGCGCCAGCGCCGACAACTCGCCCCATGCAAATCATCGCCGATGAGATAAAAACAGGGCAACACCACCAGGATCAACAGCGTGGCGAACAGCAGGCCGAATCCCAGGCTGATGGCCATGGGCGCCAGAAAGGCGGCCTGACCGGTGGCGAAAAAGATCAGCGGCGACACGCCCAAAAAGGTGGTCACACTGGTGAGAATGATCGGCCGCATGCGCACCCGGCCCGCCTCCACCACCGCCTCCAGCCGGTCATAGCCCTCGCCGCGCATGCGCTTGACGAACTCGATCAGGATCAGCGAATCGTTGACCACGATACCGGTCAGGGCGAGAAAGCCGAGCAGGGAGAGAAACTGCAGATGCTCCCCCATGATGATGTGACCCGCCACCACCCCGATCAGGCCGAAGGGAATGGCGAACATCACCACGAAGGGATCGAACAGCGAGCGGAACAGCACCGCCAGGATGAAAAAGATCACCGTCAAGGCGATCACCAGGGCGCGCAACATATCCTGCACCGACTCGGCCGCCTCTTTCTTTTCACCCAAAAACACCAGGCCGTAATCGCGCTGCGCTTGAATGGATTCGAACTCCTGGCGGATCAGGTCGGTCACCGCCAGCGGCGTGGTGATGTCGTCATCCACCTCCGCCGTCACCGTCACCAGGCGGCGCAGATCGCGGTGCTTGATGCTCTCGATACCCCGCCCCATGTCGATATCGGCCACGTCCGACAGGATCACCACGCCACCGCCGGGCACAACGATGGGCAGGCGTTGCAGGGTCTCGAGTTGATCGCGCACCGCGTCTGTGAAAATCAGGCGCACCGGGATGCGCTCGTCAGCGCGCGTGACATACACCACCTCTTCGCCCTGATAGCCGCGCCGCACCGCGTCGGCCAGCTGCATTTGGGTCAGCCCCAGCTGGCGTCCGCGCTCGTTGAGCTGGTAGCGGTATTCGAGTTTGCCCGCCTCCATGTCGGTGCGTACGTCATAGACGCCGGGCGTCTGTTTGAGAAAGGCGGCGATGGCGTCACCGTGCGTCATCAAACCCTGGATGTTCTTGCCGTGCACCCCCACCTCAATGTCGGCCCCGGTAGGCCCGCCCTGGGGACGCAGGATGGACAGCTTCTCGATGCCCGGCTCGGTCAACAGGCGCTGGCGTAGCTGGTTGATAATGGTCTCGGTAGCGCGCTCACGCGCCCCCTCCCAGGAAAACTCCAGGCTCACCACCGGGCTGATCCAGGTCTCGATAAAACCCTGCGGCTCGCGCTTTTCCAGATCGACGATGAACTGGATGTATTTGCTGCCAAAACGAATCGTGTTGAAATCGATGAAGGTGACGCCGACATTGGTGAGCAGACTGTGCAGTTCGTCGTCCTCGATGACCTGGTTGAACACCTGCTCCAGGCGCTTGGCGGTGGCGGCGCTGTCCTCCAGGCTGTAGGTGTTGGGGGTTTCGATGTTGACGAAGAATTGCCCGGTCTCGACGCTGCCGAAGAGCTGAAACGGCACCCGGGTCATGGCGATGGCGATGACGATAGCCAGCACGCCCACGGTGGCCACGGCCACCAGGTAACGATTCACCACCGCCCAGCTCAACACGTCGCTATAACGCTGCACCACCTTGCGCCAGCGGCCGCTGCCCGTCTGTTGCCGGCGCGGCTGCAGGCGCAGAAACTCATTGGCATGGGAGGGCAGCACGGCAAAGGCCTCCCATAGCGAGCCCAGCAGGGCGCAGCTCACCACCACCGGGATCACGGCAACGAAGGCCCCCATGGTGCCGCCGATGGCGAATACCGGCAGGAAGGCGGCGACCGTGGTGGCGGTGGAAGCAATCACCGGAGCCATCACCTCGCGCGTGCCGATCTGTGCGGCCGCGCGCGGCGTTTTGCCCATTTCCAGATGACGGTAGATATTCTCGGTGACGATGATGGCATCGTCGACGATCATCCCCAAGGCGATCAGAAAGGCGAACAGGGACACCATGTTGATGGTGTGGCCGAACAGGTTCATCCCGATGATGGCAACCAAAAAGGAGACCGGAATCCCCATGGCGGTGATCAGGGCGACACGAAAATTGAGGAACAGATACAAGGACAGCAGTACCAACACCAAACCCACCACGCCCGAGGACTTGACCGTGTTGAGGCGGTTTTTGACATACAGGGACAGATCGCTGAAGACGCCGGTCTGGAGCGTGGCCGGCAACTCCTGGCGCAGCTGTTCGGAGAGCAGGCGCACCTGCTCCGAGACCTCGATGGTGGAGGCCTCGGCAGTCTTGGTGACGGTGATGTTGACCGAGGGCTGACCATTGTAGCGTGCCAGGGTACGGGCCTCCTCGAAGCGCAGGTCCACCTCGGCCACCTGCCCCAGGCGCAACACCCCGCCCCGGGCATTGCTGCGCACCGGGACCTGTTCCACCAAGCGCGGCTCGGGCGCCACGCCGATGCCGCGCAGCAGGATATCGCCCTGCTCGGATTCCAGCGAGCCGCCGGGCAGCTCGGCCAGATTCTGACGCAGCGCCTGGGCGATCTCCTCCAGCGTCACCCGGCGCGCCGCCAGCCGGTGCGGATCCACCGCCACCCACAGCTCCCACTCGCGGATGCCGGCCGGCTGGGCGCTGGCCACCCCCGGGATTTCCAGCAGGCGGCGCTTGATCTCTTCCGCCGTATCGTACAGCGTGGCGGCGGCCACGTCGCCGTAGACCGCCATGCTGATCACCGGAAAGCGGGTCTCCAGGCGCCTCACCTCGGGTTCCTCGGCCTCCTCCGGCAGGTCGGTGACCCGGTCGACGATGCTGCGCGCCTCATCCAGAAAGGCATCCACGTCGCTGCCCTGCTTCAACTCGATGATGATGGATGAGAGCCCTTCGCTGCTGGTGGACATGAGGGTATCGATGTCCGCCTCGCCGTCGAATTCCTCTTCGATGGGCAGGGTGACCTGACGCTCCACCTCGGCCGGGGCGGCGCCCTTGAACTCGGTGGTGATGGTGATGCGGTCCAGCTCGACGAGGGGAAACATTTCCTGCGGCATGGCCTGCCAGGAGAGCACCCCGGCGATGAACACCAACAACAGCATCAGGTTGGTGATCAGGGGATTGTCGATGGAGAAGCGGATCAGGGGCATGGGTCAGCTCAGAACTGCACCTTGAGTCCGTCGCTCAGGCTGCCCCCGCCGCGGCTGACCACCCGCTCCCCGGCCGCCACGCCCGCGACGATCACCTGCCGTTCCCCCTGACGCGCACCGAGTTTGACCGGACGCCGCTGCAGCACGCCGTCCTTGACCACGAATACGTAGACCTGTCCGTCGTCGTGCACCAGGGCCGAGACCGGCACCAACGTCACTTGTTTAAGTTCGGGCAATAGCAGACGCGCCTCGGCCGCGGCGCCCGACACCAGGCCGGGATTGTCGAAACGCGCCCGCAGGGCATAGGTATAGGTATCGGGATCGGGGTGCTGTTGCAGGGCGACGATCTGCGCCGCGTAGGTCTGGCCGTCCAACAACACCTCGATGCGCTGGCCGCGCTCAAGTTCGGTGACGAGCGCGCGCTCGATCTCGGCATAGAACTCCAGCCGGTTCGCATCGAGCAGTTCCAGCACCACCTCGTTGGCCGCCACCTCGTCGCCCACCTGCACCAGCACCTGATTCACCGTGCCGGCGAAGGGCGCGCGCAGGGTGGTACGCTCCAGATTGCGTTTGGCGCGGCGCGCGGCGGCTTCGAGTCGGTCAAGACGCGCCGTGGCGCTATCCACGTTGTAACGCAGTTGCGCCTCCTCTGCTTGCAGCTGCAACAAACGCTGCCGGGCCGCATCCAAGGCCGCCTTGGACGACAAGGACTCCGTGCCCAAACGCTGCTGCCGCGCCACTTCGGCCTGCTGCAGTTCACGATTACGCTCGGCCAGCTGCAACAACTGACGATCCCGCGCCACGGCGGCCCGCTCCATGTCCAGTTGCGCCCGGGCCTCGGTCAGCAGGTCCTGGTAATCCGCCGGCTCCAGGCGCAGCAGGGCCTCGCCCTGGGCCACGGGCGTACCCGGCTCGACCAGGCGCTGCTGCAACCGTCCTCCCACCTGAAACTGCAAGCGCGCCTGCTGCACCGGTTGCAGATAGCCCCCCACCCGCACGCTGGGCTGCAGATCGCCGAGTTGCACCGGCGCCACCTGCACCTGCACCGGCGGCAGCTCGCTCCGCTGGGCTTGCGGTTCGGGTCGGGTGATGACGATCAGTGCCAGGATGAGCACCATACCGACCGTCAGGAACAAGGTATACTTATGCGCCAGGGGCTTTTTTTGCACTTTAAAACCAAATAGTTGACTGCATTCATGTCTGTCTCGCTACGTTACGACAAAATCACACGCTCTACCATTGTTTCCTGCGTCTGTCGCCCCCGCCTCAAGACCTGTTTTTCAACGCCGCGGTCGGGCTGCTAAGCTCCCGCCCCATGATTAAACGGCGCGCCAACACGGTCCTCTGCCTGCTCCTGCTGGGCGCCAGCGCGCCCCTGGCGGCGCAAGACGCGCCGTGGGCGCTGTGCCAGGCCTGGCCGGCGCCGATCCTGGACTATCCCGGCGCACAGCGCGGCGCAGACGCGCCGATATATCTGAGTGCCGACTCCTCGGAAGGTTTGAACAACGAGGTGGTCAAACTCTTCGGCCAGGTGCTGGTGCAGCGTCCCGACGAGCAACTCCTGGCCGACGAGGCGACCTATTACCGCAGCACCAGCACCCTGGACGCGGTCGGCAATGTGCGCTACGAGACGCCGGAATTCAGCGCCTTCAGCGACCGCGCCCAGATCGTGGCGGATACGGATGAGGGTGAATTCAGCAACGCCGAGTTCTTTATCTACGAACGTCATGCGCGCGGCAGCAGCACCAAGATTCTGCTGCGGGGGGACGATCTCACTGTGCTGAAACAGAGCAGTTACACCACCTGCGACAAGAACGATGAAGACTGGGCCCTGCGCGCCAGCACGGTAGAACTGGACCATGCCGAGGGCATGGGGAACGCCTACAACGCCCGGCTGCATTTCCAGGGTGTGCCGATTTTCTACATCCCCTATATCCGTTTCCCCATCACCGAGGCACGCATGACCGGCCTGTTGCCGCCCACCTGGGGCAGCAGCGACAACGGCGGCAACGAATTCGCCCAGCCCCTTTATCTCAATCTGCATCCGCAGCTGGATCTCACCATTACCCCGCACAACTACACCGAGCGCGGCCTGATGTGGCAAAACGAGCTGCGCTATTTGAGCCGCTACGGCGCGGGTATGATCAATACTGAAAACATCGACGACGAGCTCTTCGGCCAGGATCGCAGCCTCTATCACTATGAACATACGGGCAGGTTGGGTACCGGCTGGAGCAACCAGCTCCTGTTCAACCGCGTCTCGGACGCGGAATACTTCAACGACTTCGGCGACTCACTCAGCACCAGCAGCACCGCCTACTTGGAGCGCTACGCCAAGCTGCAATACAACGACCGTCTGCAGCACTTTATGATCCAGGCCCAGGATTTTCAGATTATCAATCCGGACCTTCCAGTCGGCAGCCAGCCGTATCGCCGCCTGCCCCAAATCACCTATGAACTCAGCCCGCCCATGGTGGGTCCAATGAGATTGCAACTCGAGAGTGAACTGGTGCATTTTCAACGACAGGACAGCATTACCGGCCAGCGGGCCAACCTCACCCCCACGCTCAGCCTGCCCTTTGAACGCATGGCGGGTTATGTCACGCCCAAGCTGAGCGTGTATCACACCCGCTATCAGCTGGAAGACCCCAATAACACGCTTGCCGACGAGGAACTGCAGCGTACCGTGCCCATCAGCAGTCTCGATACCGGCATTTATCTGGAACGCGAGACCGCCCTCGGTGGCGAGGACTATATTCATACTTTGGAGCCGCGCCTGTTCTATGTCTATGCGCCCTACCGCGACCAGTCGCAGTTTCCCCTGTTCGACACATCGCGATTGGCCTTCAGTCAGTCACAGCTGTTCAGCGAACGCCGCTTTACCGGCCTGGACCGCATCGGCGACACCAACCAGGTTACCGTGTCGCTGACCTCGCGTCTGCTGAGCGCCGATAGCGGCGCAGAAAAGCTCTCCGGCAGTCTCGGCAAGATCGTCTATCTGGACGACCGGCGCGTCGGTTTAAACGGCAATATCCTGGACGCCGGCCATCAGTCGGACATCATCGGCGAAATCCAATTCACCCCCAATGACGATCTGCGCCTGACGCTGGACCTGCTCTGGGACACGGACGACGACGTTATCATCGAACGCGACGTGCGCCTGCAATACAGCACTGACAACTTTCATATTTTCAATGTGCGCTACCGCGACCGCGGCAACCGGCGCAGCAATCCCGCCGGCCTGAGCCGCGAGCTCGACACCTCGGTGCTCTGGCCTCTAGGCACGCGCTGGAGTATGATGGCGCGGCGCTATCACTCGCTGGAAGATGACCGCACCCTAGAGAAGATGGCCGGGCTGGAATACAGCAGCTGCTGCTGGGCCTTTCGCTTCATTCGCCGCGCAATCTTCGTCAACGATGCCTCCGCCATTGCCCCGCCCTTCGGCAGCCTGCGCTACAGCTGGCTGGTGCAACTGGAGCTCAAGGGGCTGACCAGCGTGGGCAAGCGCATCGACGAATTCATGCAAGACCAGATCCTGGGCTACACACCGCAGTAAATAGAGAACCACATTATGATCAAAGCTATTGCCAGCCACTGTCTGCTCGCCCTGCTGCTGCTCGGCGGCAGCGTCGCGGTTCAGGCCGAACCGCTGGAATTGGACCGCATCGTCGCCGTCGTCAATGACCAGGCCATCAGCGAGACCGAGCTGGAAAACGCCGTCAAGACCATCAAACTGCAAATGGACCCCAGCCAGTTGCCCCCCGGCGACGTGTTGCGCGAACAGGTGCTGGACCGCCTGATCATGAAACACCTGCAGCGTCAGCTGGCCACCAGCAACAACATCATCGTCGACGACGAAACCCTCAATCGCGCCCTCAACAGCATCGCCGAGCAGAATAATCTGTCCCTGGAACGGCTGCGCACCATCCTCGAAGGTGACGGCATCGACTTTAACGCCTACCGCGAAGGGATCCGTCACGAGATCCTGCAACAGCGGCTGCGTCAGCGTTATGTCAACAACCGCATCAACATCACCGACACGGAAGTCGATCAGTTTCTGACGCAACAAAAGGTGCAGGGCAACAGCGAGGACGAATACCGCCTCGGCCATATCCTCATCGACCTGCCCGAGGCGCCCTCGGCCGAGGATATCGAGGCCGCCCGCCAACGCGGCGCCGAGGTGCTGCAATCGCTGGCGCAAGGCGAGGACTTCGAGCAGCTGGCCATGCGCCACTCCGACGGCCAGCTGGCCTTGTCCGGCGGCGACCTGGGCTGGCGCAAGCTGGGCGAGCTGCCGGCCCTGTTCGCCAATAACGTGGCAGACATGGAGCGCGGCGATACCAGCGACCTGATCCGCAGCCCGAGCGGTTTCCACATCCTGCGGCTCATGGACAAGCGTGGCGGCGAACGCCACGTAGTGTCCCAAACCCATGCCCGCCACATTCTCATCAAGACAAATGAGCTGGTCGACGACGCCAGCGCCCGCAATCGCCTGCTCGAATTGAGAAAGCGGCTGCAAAACGGCGAGGACTTCGCCATGCTGGCGCGCGCCCACTCCGACGACAAGGCCTCGGCCGCCAAGGGCGGCGACCTAGGCTGGAGCAGTCCCGGCCAAATGGTCCCGGCCTTCGAGGCCACCATGGGCGAACTGGAACCGGGCCAGATGAGCGAGCCCTTCCAGACCCAGTTCGGCTGGCATATTGTCCAGGTGTTGGAGCGGCGCCAGCATGACGACACCGACACCTTTTATCGCAATCAGGCGCGCCAACAGTTGTTCCAACGCAAGGCGGCGGAAGAGGAAGAGCTGTGGCTGCGGCGCCTGCGCGACGAGGCGTATATCGAGATTCGGTTGTAACATGCAGAGGCCTGATCCGACATGCACAGCCTCCCCCTTTGAAAAAGGGCACCCATACGGGCATACAGGACTGTGGGGGATGTTAAATAGGCTATTCCCACAGCCGGCTACGCACACTCAAGACAACGACGGTAAATCCCCCCTCTCCCCCCTTTTGCAAAGGGGGGAAGCACTCTGTAGGCAGGGTGTGGCACATGCCGTCCCCCCCTTTGTAAAAGGGGGGTTAGGGGGGATTTCTAACCCGCAAATCACATACCGCCCCACATGCCTCACCGCCTAGCCATCACCCCCGGCGAACCGGCCGGCATCGGCCCCGACCTGGTCGTGCAACTGGCCCAGCACCCCCACGCCGCCGAGTTGGTCGCCGTGGCCGACCCCGAACTCCTCAGCGAACGCGCCCGGCTGCTCAACCTGCCATTGCAAATCGAAACCTTCGACGCCCGCCAACCGGCCCGAGCGCAGCAACCCGGCATACTCAAAGTGCTGCCCGTTGAACTGGCGCAACCGGTCCAATGCGGCCAACTCAACCCGGCCAACGCCCCGTACGTGCTCGACACCCTCACCCAAGCTACCCGCGGCTGCCTGGACGGCACCTTTCACGCCCTGGTCACCGCACCGCTGCACAAAGGCGTTATCAACGAGGCGGGCATCAAATTCAGCGGTCATACCGAATTTCTCGCCGAGCAGACTCACACCGATCAGGTGGTGATGATGCTGGCCACCCCCGGCCTGCGCGTGGCCCTGGCCACCACCCATTTGCCTCTGCGCCAGGTCTGCGATGCCATCACCCAAGCCCTGCTCGAAGACGTGATTCACATCCTGCACCGCGATCTACGCGATAAACTCGGCATCACGGCGCCGCGCATCTACGTCTGCGGCCTTAATCCCCACGCCGGGGAAGATGGCCATCTCGGCAGCGAAGACGAGGAGATCGTCAAACCAACCCTACACCGACTCAGAAACGAGGGTCTGGACCTCGTCGGGCCGCTGCCCGCCGACACCCTATTCATACCCAAATATCTCGATCACGCCGATGCCGTACTGGCCATGTATCACGATCAAGGTCTGCCGGTGTTGAAACACAAAGGCTTCGGCACCGCCGTCAATATCACCCTGGGTCTACCCATCATCCGTACCTCGGTGGACCACGGCACCGCCCTCGACCTGGCCGGCACGGGCCAGGCCGACAACGGCAGTCTTAACGCCGCCATTAACAGTGCCATCGAGATGAGCAAGCAGTGGAAAACACGCCCATGAACGCCCACCAAGGCCACCGCGCACGCAAACGCTTCGGCCAGAACTTTCTCCATGACCCGGGCGTCATCCAACGCATCATCGACGCGGTCAATCCCAAGCCCGACGACACCCTGGTCGAGATCGGCCCCGGTCTGGGCGCCCTTACCGAGCAATTATTGGCCGCCGCGGGACGCTTGCACGTAGTGGAATTGGACCGCGACCTGGTGGCGCGTCTGCAACAACGCTACGCCGCTGAACCGAACATCTGCATCCACAGCGCCGATGCCTTGAGCTTCGATTTCCGCACCCTGGGCGACGCCCACAGGCTGCGCGTGGTCGGCAATCTGCCTTATAACATCTCCACACCGCTGTTATTTCACCTGATAGATCAGATCGACAGCATCCGGGATATTCACTGCATGCTGCAAAAAGAGGTGGTCGACCGTATCTGTGCCGGCCCCGGCGACAACAATTACGGCCGCCTCAGTGTCATGATCCAGTACCACTGCGAAACGCAACACCTGTTCGACGTCGCCGCCAGCGCCTTCCAGCCGGCGCCCAAGGTGGATTCCGCCATCCTGCGCCTCACCCCTCATGCCCAATCCCCGGTGCAGGTGGGTGATAAAAAGCTGTTCGCCCAACTTGTCACCCAAGCCTTCAGTCAACGTCGCAAGACCCTGCGCAACAGCCTGAAATCCGTTCTCAGCGCCGAGCAGATTGCACGCGTCGGCGTCGATCCCGGCGCCCGACCCGAAACCCTCAGCCTCGATGACTTCGCCAGGCTCAGCGACAGCGTCGTGACAGAGACGGAGTAAGGGCATTGAAGTGGCTGGATGGAATCCCCCTGCTTCCCTTCGCCGTGGCGGCCATATTGCTGGCATTGGCACCCTTCAGCCCCGAGCCGCATCTATGGGAAAAATTGAAGCTGCTGAGCGCGGGGCAACTGACCAAGCCCCTGGACATCTTCGACCTCCTGTTACACGGCCTGCCCCTCACACTGCTGGGCGTCAGACTGGCGCGCAAGATGATCAACAAATAAAGGACGGGAGGTGGGCCGGGGCCCGCTGAACCGGACCCGGCCCGCTTGCCTAACACAAGGCACTGCGGGCGTGACTAGGCCGCACGGCGGCCGCGGGCATCCCCTGTAAGGGGGGGGCTGCGCTCAGCGAGTGTTGAGCCAGATCTGATTCTCCCCGTCGTTGACCACCAACACATCGGCATCGCCGTCAGCATCGAAATCATGGGCGACGATGTCTTTGCTGTCGGCCTTCCCCAACGGCAAGGCGCCGTCACTAAAATGTCCGCGACCATCGTTCAACCAAAGGCGATTCCCGTCTGCGGCGGAATTGGCGACAAATACGTCCACGTCGCCGTCAGCATCGAAATCCGCCGCAGCGCCCGCCTCACTGTCGGCACGGCCGAGTTTCAGCGTGCTATCGCGAAACCCGCCCTTGCCGTCGTTGAACCAAACTTGGTTGGGACCATTCGACCAGTTGGCATCGAAGGCGTCGGGATAGCCATCGCCATTGAAGTCGGCGATCACTACCCCCCAGGTGTAATATTCACCCAGCCTAAGACCGGTATCAGTGAATTCACCTTTGCCGTCATTGCGCCAAACATAATTGGGCTGGCCATGGTTGCCTTCGTAAATATCCAGATCGCCGTCGCCGTCCAGATCGGCCAAGACGACATCCCAGCTATCGCTGTCACCCACGCCAGCCGCGGCGCGTTGGAACCCGCCGGCGCCGTCATTCAGCCAAACGTCGTTGCTCCCGGCATGATTGGCCACCACGGCGTCGACATCGCCGTCGCCATCCACATCACCGACGTCGACATCCCAACTGATGACGCCCACACCCAATTCCAAACCACTATTGCTGAATTTTCCGCGTCCGTCATTGAGCCAAACCGTGCTGTGCGAACCGTAGTTGGCGACAAAGGCATCGATGTCAGAATCGCCGTCAAAGTCCGCCAATGCCACGCCACGACTATAGGCGTTGCCCAAAGCCTGGTTGGAATTATCGAAGTGCCCGTTTCCGCTACCGAACCAGACCTCATTTGGGGCGTTGGCTTGGGCGATAAAGGCGTCGATATAGCCATCCCCATTCAGATCGGCCAGGGCCACCCCCTCGCTATGGCCACCCCCCACAGCGCGCGGTGACAACTGGAATTGGATGTCGGCATGGGCATGCGCGCTGATCATGGCACTCATTAACACTGCGACGCTGCCGATGCGTGGAATCGCGCGCGCAGGCATTGGGGTATCATTTGTCATGATGCAATGGACCTCTTCAATGATGAAATAATCGTCTCACGAAGCAAGCGCCGTTGGGCTGGCACTTAGGCTATGATTAACGCTTACCTCGCAAATTGCATTGAGATTTCTCAATAAGGATGGGCTCAGCAAGGCCATGTATGGCGAGCATTCTTGAGTTGCGACCGCCTGTGGGAATTACTATACCGTTTTCACACACAACCGGGGAAAGACGGCCATGGGCGATGGACGCCACCAATCTCAACGGGATTCAACAGGTACTGCTGAATTTTCAGGCCTTAAGGCCTTATTCCTCAACTGCACGCTTAAACGGTCGCCCGAACTGTCCCACACTGACGGCCTGGTTGAACTGTCACGCAGCATCATGGCGCAGCAGGGCGTCACGGTGGAAATATTGCGCCCGGTGGATTACGCCATCGCCACCGGCATTTACCCGGATATGCGTAACCACGGCTGGGATCAGGACGCCTGGCCCGAGCTGTACCAAAAGGTCAAAGCAGTGGATATTCTGGTGCTCACCACGCCTATCTGGCTTGGGGAAAAATCATCGGTCTGCACCCAGCTCATCGAACGCCTCTACGCCAATTCGGCCGACACCAACGACACCGGACAATCGGTGTATTACGGCCGCGTCGGCGGCTGCCTGATCACCGGCAATGAGGACGGCGCCAAGCACAGCGCCATGAACATTCTGTATTCGCTCCAACATTTGGGTTTTGTCATTCCGCCCCAGGCAGATGCCTACTGGGTCGGCGAAGCCGGGCCGGGGCCGTCCTACCGCGATCCGGATTCGGGCGGGCCTGAGAATGCATTTACGCAGCGCAACACCCAGATTATGAGCTGGAATCTGATGCACCTGGCGGGTATGATCAGGCATGCTGGCGGCATTCCGGCACAGGGCAATCAGCGCGATTGACGAAAACGGACGGGGGCCGGTTCGGTTCGCATGCCAAACCGAGGCGAGCATCCTGCCTGAACCGTCTCGCTACGAACAATGGTGAGAAACGGGGGCTATTGACATGAAGCACATGCGCCCATGCCCATGAATCAACATCACAAAGAAACCGTGTATCAAATCGATGCCGACGATCGTCTCGTGGTATTCAACAGCCAATGGAATCGCTTTGCCATTGAAAACGACGCCCGCGACCTGATGCAAGACCACATCACCAACCAGGTGCTGTGGCACTTTATCCGCGATTCCGAAACGCGCCACCTGCATCAAACCCTGCTGCAACGGGTACGGCAAAGCGGACACACGCTTACCCTGCCCTTCAGATGCGATGCCCCGGCGCTGCGCAGGTATATGGAAATGATTATCGCGCCCTTGGATAACGACGCTATTGAGTACTGCTGTCGGACGCTGCGCACCGAACAACGGGAACCGCTGAGGCTGCTCGATCCAGCGGCGTCTCACAATGAGCACGGCGCGATGCTGCGCATGTGCAGTTGGTGTAAAAACATCGACACCGGTGGCACGGGCTGGATGGAGACCGAAAACGCCATCGCCCACCTACACCTGTTCGACACGGAAAGCCTGCCGCGCATAACGCACACCATGTGCGACGCCTGTCTGGGGCGTTTCGGTTTCGACAACGATCACTAAAGGGCCTTTGAATACTGAATACTCATTATTCCCGCTTCAGCAGTCAGCTCGTGGATCGCCGCCGTTTTGAAATTCGCGTCGACAGGCCCTAAGATGATTGATACAGACGACTCATTAGGGTGGATAGATGAACGATGTGCAGGCACCAGAATCGACCGCCCCGGAGCGGGCGCTCGAAGCACTCAACCCATACGCCAAAATCATCGTCGATGAAGCCCGGCGCCGCGGCATACACGTAGAGTTGCTGGACCGACAGGCAAGCTTTGTTGAACTGAGTTACGGCGGTCGGCGCATTGTGTGCCGCGAGTCGCTCAGCGAACTGACCACGGCCATCGCCATGAGCCGTTGCGATGACAAGGGTGTCACCCGCCGCCTATTGGCGCAGGCGGGACTGCAGGTGCCGGCCCAACAGCTGGCCGGCGCTGCTGAGGACAACCGCGCCTTCCTCGAGCGCCACCGACACATCGTGGTGAAACCCATCCGAGGTGAACAGGGTGCCGGGGTGAGCGTGGATATCCGTACCGAAGCGGACATGGACGAGGCCATCGATATCGCCCACCAGACGGCCGACCGCGTATTGCTGGAACAATTCGTCGCCGGCGATGACCTGCGCGTGGTGGTCATCAACAACGCGGTGGTGGCCGCCGCGGTACGCCGCCCGCCCCAGGTCACGGGCAACGGCCGCGACAGCATCGAGCAATTGATCCACGCACAAAGCCATCGCCGTGAACAGGAAACCGGCGGCGAGAGCCACATCCCCATGGACGGCGAGACGCACCGCTGCGTCAGTGAGGCGGGTTATGCCATGGATAGTGTCCTGCCGGAGGGCGAGACCCTGGTGGTGCACCGTTCCGATAATCTACATACCGGCGCCACCATCCACGACGTCACTGCGCGTATCCACCCGGCCATCCGCGCGGCCGCGCTGGCGGCGGCACGGGCCATCGACATCCCGGTGGTAGGCCTGGACTTTCTGATGCCGACACTGGAAGGCGAGGCGTATGTCATCATCGAAGCCAACGAGCGTCCCGGTCTGGCCAATCACGAACCCCAACCCACCGCCGAGCGCTATCTCGATCTGTTATTTCCGGAAACCGCGCAGCGCCAGGACTGATCACCTATGGATTTCGAACATGCCATCAAGCTCTTCAAAGAGATCATGCCGGCCGTGGACTTCTGGTCCCTGCGCCTGGTCAGCGACGATCGCGAAAGCCTCAATGTACGCGAGAACATCGTCCAGCCACCGCGTCTGAGCCGCAGCCGCGGCATTCATCTCACCGTGGTCAATGGCGGCGGCGTGGGTTATGCCGCCACCAGCCAGCTCACCGAGGCCGGGTTGCGCCACAGCATCGACCAGGCCCTGCACTGGGCCGAGACCAACGCCCGTCACGCCTTGTTCAGCGCCGCCGATATTCCGCGACCGCAGCGCTCCGGCGTGTATCGCTCGCAGGTCAACCAGTCGTGGGACAGTACCGGTCTGGATGACAAACTGGCTGCCCTGATGAGCATCAATCGCGCCCTCAAGATCGATGACCGCATCGTCGACTGGCAGGCCCACTTAACCCGGCGTAACAGTGACATCCTACTGCTGACCAGCGACGGCATCGAGATCGAACAACAATTTGAGTTTCTGATCCCCGGCTTCGCCGCCGTCGCCAACCGCGGCGCCCAAACCCAGAGCCGCAGTGGCGGCGGCTGGGGGGCTGCGTTTCAGGGCGGGCTGGAACTGCTGGCCGATTACGGCTTTCCCGATGCCGCGCGGCAAGTCGCGGAAGAGGCCATCGCCCTGGTGGAGGCACCCGAATGCCCGACAGGCATTCAATCGCTGTTGCTGATGCCGAGCCAGATGATGCTGCAGATCCACGAGAGCATCGGCCATCCCTTGGAGCTGGACCGCATCCTCGGCGACGAACGCAACTACGCCGGCACCAGCTTCGTCACGCCGGAGATGTTCGGCACCTATCAATACGGCTCCGATCTGCTCAATGTCACCTTCGACCCGGGCCTGGCGCGTGAAGTGGGCAGTTATGCCTTCGACGCAGAGGGCACGCCGGCCGAATGCAGCTATGTCATTCGCAACGGCATCCTGGAACGCCCCCTGGGCAGCGCCGTGTCGCAGGCGCGCAGCGGCATGGCCGGTGTGGCCAACGCCCGCGCCTGTGATTGGAACCGTCCCGCCATCGACCGCATGGCCAATCTCAACCTGGAGCCGGGCAAGGACAGTTTTGATAAACTGGTGGCGTCCGTCGAGCGCGGCGTTTTGATGGAGACCAACAAGTCCTGGTCCATCGACGACAGCCGCAACAAGTTCCAATTCGGCTGCGAACTCGGCCGCCTCATTGAGGACGGCGAAATCAAAGACATTGTGCGCAACCCCAATTATCGCGGCATTTCCGCCACCTTCTGGCGCAGCCTGGCCGCTGTCGGCAACGGCGCCAGTTTCGAAATCTGGGGCACGCCCTATTGCGGCAAAGGGGAACCCAACCAGGCCATCCAGGTGGGACATGCCTCCCCGGCCTGCGTCTTTCACGATATCGAAATCTTCGGCGGCGCATGACATGGAAATCCATTTCCGCCAGCTCAGCGAACAGTTATGCAACAGCCTGAAAGATGGCGAAGTGCTGCTGCTCAACTACGACGGCGAGCAATCGGACTTCGTGCGTTTCAACCGTAACCGCATCCGCCAGGCCGGCCATGTGCGGCAACAGAGTCTGCAATTGGATTTGATCCACTCGCAACGCGAGGCCAGTGCCGTGATACAGATCAACGGTGATCTACGCAGTGATGTCTACCAGGCCGAGCGCGCGCTACAGGCGCTGCGCCGGCGTTTGCCGCTACTGCCGCAGGATCCCTATCTAAACTATTCCAGTGAATGGCACGACACCTACCAGCCGGGCAGGGACTGCCTGCCGCCGACGCATGAGGTGATCGACCAAATCATCGATTGCGCCGCAGACCTCGACCTGGTGGGCCTGTGGGCCGGCGGTGAGATCACCCACGGCTTCGCCAACGCCCTGGGCCAATTCAACTGGCACAGCAATTTCAATTTCAATTTCGATTGGAGCGTCTACCTGCAGGACGACAAGGCGGTGAAACAAAATTACGCCGGCGTCGACTGGAGCCCGGCCCACCTGAAGCACAAGGTGGAATTCGCGCGTGATACTCTCGGACTGCTGGACAAGCCCCCGATCACCATCAAACCCGGACGCTATCGCGTCTTCCTCGCCCCCCAGGCCCTGTATGAATTGATGACCCTGCTCAACTGGGGCGGCTTCGGGCTCAAGAGCCACCGCACCGCCACCACGCCGCTGATCAAGATGGTGCGCGAAGGCGTGAAACTGGACGCCCGCGTCACGCTCACCGAAAACCATGCCGGCGGCATTACACCGCGCTTTACCCGCAGCGGTTTCATCAAGCCCGATACCGTGCCGCTGATCGTCAACGGTGAATACGCTCAATGTCTGGCCTACCCACGCAGCGCCAAGGAATACGGCAGCGCCGTCAATTGCAGCATAGAACATCCACAGACCCTGGAAATGGACAGCGGCGAATTACCTCAAGACGAAGTACTGAAGGCACTGGACACCGGCGTCTACATCAGCAACCTGTGGTACTGCAATTATTCCGACCGCAATCACTGCCGCATCACCGGCATGACCCGCTTCGCCTGCCTGTGGGTAGAAAACGGTGTGCCGGTGGCACCGCTGAACGTCATGCGTTTCGATGAAAGCGTCCTCAGCATCCTTGGAGAAAAACTGGTGGATCTGACCCGGGAGCGCGAACAGATTTTCGATACCGGCACCTATGAAAGACGCTCGGAAAGCAGCGCCAAGCTGCCCGGCGTGCTGGTGGACGATTTCAGCTTCACGCTGTAGCGGCGCGCCCATAAAAAAACGGCGCTGTCAGCGCCGTTTTTTTGCCCCCTCAAAAATGGGGCCTTACAATGAATGTTCCCGCAGCTGCTGCCGCGGTCCCGGTGAGAAATGCGGCTTAATTGCGCTTGGCCTCGACCTGGAAATGCAGCTTCATCTCATCGCCCACCGCCGGTAAAGCGTAGGTGACACCGAAATCCGAACGCTTGATCTTGCCTTCCGCATCGAAGCCGCAGACAAAGGTGCCCTTCTGCATCGGATGCTCGCCGCAATTGATGCTCTTCACATCCAGGGTCACGGGCTTGCTGACGCCCATAATGGTGAGCTCGCCTTCCACCTTGGCGGTCTTGTCGTCATTGATAACGACATTGGTGGACTCATAAGTGATCTCGGGAAATTCCGCGGCATTGAGAAAATCAGGCGATCGCAAATGATCGTCACGCTTCTTCATACCGGTGTCCACGGATGCAGCGTCGATCACGATATCGACCTCACCGGTATTGTTTTCCCAATCGATGATCAATTCACCTTCAGTCTTACCAAAACGACCATGCATGGTGGAAAAGCCGAGATGATTGATCTCGAAATTAGGATATGTGTGAAACGGATCGATGGTGTATTCCTCCGCCGCATAGGCTGACACGGACACCGTCATGGCGACGGCCAAACAAACGTTACGCATTGCTACTCCCCTTTCATTGTCGAGTTGAAGTTCCTACAAAAATTTAGATCGGCGGTGCACCCGCCTCCCGCCACGTCAGGAATATTGCCAGCGCCGCGGGCACGCAGGCAATCAATACAGTCACCATGGTCAGCAGCCAGCGCGGCATAGCCGCGCTCAGCGGTACACGCATCAGCAGCGGTATCAAGGCCAACAGCAACAGGCTGTACCAGGGCAGTTTGGCATACACCACCGCCCCCAGACCCAGCAAGGCGTTCACCGCCACCAAGGGCACCAGCATGACGGAACCGGCCGCCACGGGTTTGTTCAAGAATTGCAAAAGCAGGCGCGCGCCCACCGCCGCGGCAATCGCCGAGGCCAGCTGGCCGTACAAAGCGGTGGCACCGAGCAAGGCCGACAGCCCGGTACCTAACGACAGGGCGAAGACCACGCTGTCGGCCTGCAAGGCCTTGTCACGCAAGGCCTCACAACTCACCACCAGCCAGGCCACATAGGCCGGCCCGGCGATGGCCAGGGCCCAGAGCTGCCAGCCGTCCATGAAGCGGAAACGGGGCCAGACCAGCCACAAGGCGGCGGCCACGGCGGCGACAAACAGCAACCCCGGCGCCGCGCGCCGCCACGGCAATAAGTCCAGCAACAATCCGAGCCCCACGGCGATGCCGCCCAGCAGCAGGATCTTGCGATCGCTGCGTAATGGAAACAGTTCAAAGCCGGTGAGCACATAGGCGGTGGCGGCGAAACCGGCCACGGCCGACAGGCCGGCCCAGACCCAACCGTGGGGTCGCAGGATCAGCGCCACAATCAGACTCACGACAAAGGGCAGGAATGCGGATTGAAACAGGGGGTCGTTGAACAGCTGGTCCATGCCGGCCTTTCTTTGAAATCGTTCCCAATAGGGCAACAGCTTAACAACATAGTTCACAAGTTCACACAGATGGAACCCGCGAAAGGTTAAACAGTGTTAACAACCTTTTGCTAAGAGTGGTTGTTACTTGCGTTCAACGATCTCTTCCGGCTGGCCGGTGATGTCGGTCATCGCCTCGATCATCCATTGCTCGGCGCGCGCGTTGATTTCGGCGGCGTTGTGCACTCGACTGTCGATGACCGGGCCGATCCTGAGGGTAATCACACCGGGCGTTTTGAGGAAACGGTGACGCGGCCAGTAATGGCCGGCATTATGGGCGATGGGCACCACCGGATGGCCGCTCTTCTCCGCCAGCATGGCGCCGCCCAGACCGAAACGACGCATCTTGCCCGGCGCCATGCGCGTGCCCTCGGGAAACACGATCAGCCAACGCCCTTCGGCGAGACAGCGCTTACCCCGCTCCACCAGCTGTTTTAACGCCTTGCGCCCGGAGGCGCGGTCGATGGCCACCGGTTTCAACATGGCCAGCCCCCAGCCGAAAAACGGTACCCGCAGCAGTTCGCGCTTGAGCACCCAGGTCTGCGGCGGCAGGATACCCTGCAAGGCCAGGGTCTCCCAGGTCGAGGCGTGCTTGCAGTAGACAATGGCCGCTTCGCGCGGCAGATGCTCCAAGCCCTCGACACGGTAAGTCAGTCTGCAGGTGACCTTCAGCCACCAGATGTTGAAGCGCGCCCATTGAGAAATAAAGCGATAACGGGTCCTGAAGGAAAGGGGGTACAGCAGCACGGCGGGTATGGCGAACACAATCGCCGATACCACCATGGTGATAAAAAAGATCGTCGAACGTAGCAGCTGCATGATGGCGCGGTCAGTCCTCTTCCACCAACAACACGTCCACAAATGTGGCCAGGTCGGCGTAGACCTCGCAGTCCAGCTTACCCCCCAACTTATCCAGGGTGCGCTGACCCTTACCGGTGCGCACCAGCACGGGTCGCGCGCCGACGGCCTCGGCAGCCTGCAAATCGCGCAGCGAATCCCCCACCGCAGCCACACCGTTGAGTTCGACGCGCAAGCGATCGCCGATGTCGCGCAACATGCCGGGCTTGGGTTTGCGGCAGTCGCAACCGTCGTCCGGGCCGTGGGGACAGAAAAACACCGCTTCGACGCTGCCGCCCGCGGCGCCGACCAGTTGATGCATTTTGTCGTGCATTTGCGCCAGGGTATCGAGATCGAACAGGCCGCGCGCAATGCCGGACTGATTGGTGGCCACCAGCACGCGGTAGTCGTTCATGGAGAGTTTGGCGATGGCCTCGATGCTGCCGGGGATGGGCCGCCACTCATCGACCGATTTGATGTAGTCGTCCGAGTCTTCGTTGATGACGCCGTCGCGGTCGAGGATGATGAGTTTCATTATTTATCCTTGTAACTGAGACACGTCGGCGACCCGCAAAAACAACTCGCGCAGACTGTTGAGCAGCGCCAGGCGATTGCGACGCACACCCTCGTCTTCGGCCATCACCATCACCTCATCGAAGAAGGCGTCCACCGGTTGGCGCAGCTCGGCCATCTGCTGCAGGGCGGTGCTGTAGTCGAACTTTTCCAGCTCCGGTTTCACCGCCGCGCCGACCTTGACGATACGCTCGGCCAGCACTTGCTCCTCTTGCTCTTGCAGCAGGGTGCTATCGACCTGATCGCTGAACGTCTCACCCTTCTCCCGGGCCTGACGCAGGATGTTGGAGGCACGCTTGTTGGCCGCCGCCAGCGACTCGGCCTCGGCCAGTTCACGAAAGGCGTTGACCGCGCGCACGCGCTGATCGAAATCATAGGGCCGCGTGGGCCGTACCGCCAGCACCGCTTCGAACACATCCACTGAAATACCGATGTCGCTGTAGTAGACGCGCAGGCGCTCCATCATGAAGTCGAACACCTGGCCGTCGAGCTTGGCGTCGAACGCATTACCGCCGGTTTTATAGTGGGCGATGCTCTCGTCGATGAGGTTGGTCAGATCCAGCTCCAACCTCTGTTCGATGAGGGTACGCAACACCCCCAGAGCGGCACGGCGCAGGGCGAAGGGGTCTTTCGAACCGGTGGGCGGCTGACCGATGCCGAAGATGCCCACCAGGGTATCGAGCTTATCGGCGATGGCGACCGCCTGACCGACCGGATTGGCGGGTAATCGGTCGCCGGCGAAGCGCGGCATGTATTGCTCGTCCATGGCGGCGACCACCTCGGCAGGCTCGCCGTCATGGGCGGCGTAGTAACGCCCCATGGTGCCCTGCAGTTCGGGGAATTCACCCACCATCTCGGACATGAGATCGCACTTGGCCAACTGCCCGGCGCGTTCCGCCTCACTGCGTTGGGCGCCCAACTGTTCGGCAATAGCACCGGCCAGTCCGGCGATGCGTTCCGATTTGTGGAACAGGGTGCCGAGCTGTTTCTGGAACACCACGTGCTTCAGCGCATCACGATACCCGGCCAGTGACTGCTTGCGATCCTGATGCCAGAAGAATTCGGCGTCGGCCAGGCGCGGCCGGATGACGCGCTCGTTGCCGTCGCGCACGGCGCTGATGTCCTTGCTGTCGATGTTGCTGACGGTGATGAAATTGGGCATCAGTGTGTCATCGGCGTCGACCACGTGGAAATACTTCTGGTGGCCCTTCATGGCCGAGATCAAGGCCTCGGCGGGGACATCGAGAAAACGCCGGTCGAATGAACCGGCCACGGCCACGGGCCACTCCACCATGCCAGTCACTTCATCCAGCAATGAGGCGTCGATCACCGCCTTGCCGCCCAAGCGCACGGCCGCCTCCTGCACCTGGCCGCGGATCGCCTCGCGGCGTTGCTCGAAATCGGCGACGACGCGCCCTTCGGTCTCCAGCAACGGGGCGTATTCGGAGGGCTGGTTAATGCTGATGGCATGCGGGTGATGAAAACGGTGGCCGCGGGTCTCACGGCCCGATTCAACCGCCAGGATCTCGGTGTCGATCACCTCTTCACCCAACAACAGCACCAGCCAGTGCACCGGGCGCACGAACTCGGCGCTGAGATCGCCCCAACGCATGCGTTTGGGGATGGGCAGTTTATCCAGCGCGTGCTGCACGATGGCGGGCAACAACTCCCGGGCGCCCTTGCCCTGTTCGAAACCGCGATGCACCAGCCAGCTGCCCTTGTCGGTCTCCAGGGTTTCCAACTCTTCCACTTGCACGCCGCAGGAACGGGCGAAACCTTGGGCCGCCTTGGTGGGCAGGCCGTTGTCGTCGAAGGCGGCCTGCACGGCAGGACCGCGCCGTTCAAGCTGTTTGTCGGGCTGGGCGGTTTGCAGGGCCTCGACCCATACCGCAAGACGCCGTGGCGCGGCGTAGCTGTGCACGGCGGAGTGGCTCAGGTGTTCATTCTGCAAGCCTTCGACAATGCCGGCAGTGAAGGCGTCGGCGAGTTTTTTGAGTGCCTTGGGCGGCAGCTCTTCGGTACCCAGTTCGACCAGAAAATCCTTGCGTTCCATCAGCCCTGCCCTCCCTGTTTCAGCCCCTGCCTCAACATAGGAAAGCCCAACTCTTCGCGTTTGTGGTAGTAGGCCTCGGCCACGGCACGCGACAGGGCGCGCACCCGGCCGATGAAGCGGGCCCGCTCAGTCACGGAGATGGCGTGGCGGGCGTCGAGCAGATTGAAGGTATGGGAGGCCTTGAGCATCTGTTCATAGGCGGGCAGGGGCAGACCCAGCGCGATGAGTTTGTTGCTTTCGCGTTCGCAGTTGTCGAACCAGTCGAACAGGGGCGCCACTTCGGCGTGTTCGAAATTGTAGGCCGACTGCTCCACCTCGTTCTGGTGAAACACGTCGCCGTAACTCACATCACCATCCGGGCCGCGGGTCCAGACCAGGTCGTAGACGCTGTCCACCCCCTGCATGTACATGGCCAGGCGTTCCAGGCCGTAGGTGATCTCGCCGGTGACCGGTTTGCAGTCCAGCCCGCCGACCTGCTGAAAGTAGGTGAACTGGGTCACCTCCATGCCATTGAGCCACACCTCCCAGCCCAGGCCCCAGGCGCCCAGGGTGGGCGACTCCCAGTTATCCTCGACGAAGCGGATGTCGTGCACCAGCGGATCGAAACCGAGCAGCTCGAGCGAGCCGAGATAAAGCTCCTGAATCGCCAACGGTGAGGGTTTGAGCACCACCTGAAACTGATAGTAGTGCTGCAGGCGGTTGGGGTTCTCGCCGTAGCGGCCGTCGGTGGGGCGGCGCGAGGGCTGCACGTAGGCGGCGCGCCACGGCTCGGGGCCGATGGCGCGCAGGAAGGTGGCGGTGTGAAAGGTACCGGCACCCACTTCCATGTCGTAGGGTTGCAGCACGATGCAGCCGTGTTCGGCCCAATAGCTTTGCAGGGCGAGGATCATGCCCTGAAAGGTGGAGAGATCGTAATCGGCGCCGGCCGGCCGGGGTTCCTGATTCAACATAACTGCCTGTTGTTCCCGCGAGAAAAACGGGAAGTATACCGGTTGCCGAGTTAAGAATGTAAGGGCGGCTAGAGCCGCAGCGCCAGCCCCAGGTTAAAGGCCAGCGATTCCCAGTTGACCTGGTTCAAGGGGGTCTCCACGCGACTGCCGTCACTGAAATACACCCGGTCGATGCCGGGGTCGGTGTCCCATTTGCCGTAATTGACGCCGAACTTGAGCAGCAGCGCCGGACTCAATGCGTATTCCCCCCCCACGCCGAGCACCAGACCCTGACCATCGGCCCAATGGGCGAAACTGACCGGATGCGCCAAGTCCTGGCGCAGATTCCAATTGGCCACGGCGGCGTAGTCACCGGTGTGGAATTGCGCATTCAGCCGCAGACTCAGCCGGGGCGTCAGCGTCCGCCAGATATCCAGACCCACCCAGCCGGTGGTCCATTCAGTATCGTAGCTGCTGTTCAGGCCGGCCAGCAGGTCCGGTCCCACGACGCTGGTGTCGGGTACCCCGGCCTGAGGATGACCGAGCCGCTCGGCATAGGGCACATAAAGCGTTTGGTAACCGTCGTTCATGCCGAAATTCTGTTGATGAATGGCGGCACCCACCACTGGCATGATGTGGATGGGAGAGGCGTCGCCCCAGGCGACATCGTAGCGATAACCGAGACTGATACCGGCGTCCAAGGTATCACCGAACACGCCGTTATCGGAGCGCGAGAACTCACCCTGACGATTGTCGTAATCGTAATCGGAATCGCGGTTGTCACCGTCCAGCACCTCGCCGTAAAAGGCCTGCCCACGCAGGTACAGGCGCCCATCGCGGGCCTCGAAGGACAGACCGACCTGGGCGATCTGCACATCACTCCAGCTCAGCTCCGATAACACATTGACGTACTCGCCAGAGCGCTGCTGATCGGGATTCCCCGAGTCGGTATTCCAGCCGGCGATATTCCAGTCCAGCGCATCGAAACGGTAACCACCCTCGAGGGCGACGGCAAGCGCCGTCTCGGCGACGGCGGGAGCCGCACACAAGAGCAGCAATGCCGCCAGACCCGCGCGCACGGGCGCGACGCTCGCGGCCCGGGCATGGCGATTTATGTCACAACATCCGGCAAATCCAGTCCCCATACACATGCGTCCATAGTCAATTAAGCAACCCTTTCATCTTGACGGCAGCCGCCCGCCATCCTTAAGCCGCAGCCGGCATATCAAACTCTCACACTCAAGCGCTTGTCGCCAAGCACCGATATCCATAGTATGGAACTGTGTTTGCGGAATGAGGGATAGCCTATGACAAGCTTGGTATTGGAACCCACCAGCACGGCACTGTGGCAGGCCTTGGTCAGCGACGCCGAAGCGGCGGCCAACCGCCAACTCGACGAAACCCTGGAAAGCTACCTGGTGCTGACCCTGATGCGCTTTACCCAGCGACCGGAATTGGTCAGCAGCGTCATGGCCTTGGAGTTTCTCGACAGCGCTCAGAAAGCCGGCCAACAGCAACACGCGCAGTTGCGTGACGTGGGCGATAAATGTCTGCTGGTGTCGGGGCTATTTCCGCAAAATGCCAAGCGACGCCTGGTCAGCATCGGCTATTTCGTTAACATGGGCCGCAGTGCCTACCAGCAATTACATGATAAGATTCACGGTTTCTACGGTCAGCTGGCGGCGGACTTCATCCCCATGATGGATGTACTGCACGCCATGCGCGAATTAAACGATCAATCGCAGCACATCGACCTGCTCGATGCCTTCGAATTGTGGGAAGAAACCGGCAGCCAGCATGCCTTAGAACGCGTCAAGGACGGCAGTTCGGGCGGCCACATGATTAAGCGCGACTGGATCGACGGCGCCGACACCAGCCACTAACCCTGCCAACCCTGACTTAAATTAGGCCGCCAAATTTGGTATATTTGGCGGCCTTTTTCAGCTCGGTCGTTTTCAATCCTCATGTCTAAACAAGTCAAAGCGGCGGCCCTCATCTCCGGCGGTCTGGATTCCATGCTGGCGGTACGCGTCATGCAGGAACAGGGCGTCCATGTGGAGGGCATCAACTTCTTCACCGGCTTTTGCGTCGAGGGTCATACCCACGCGATCCGCAAACAGGACCAGAAGAAACAGAAGCGCAACAACGCCCTGTGGGTGGCGGAGCAGTTGGGCGTCAAGCTACATATCATTGACGTCATCGAGGAATACAAAGACGTGCTGATCAATCCCAAGCACGGTTATGGCGCCAACCTCAATCCCTGTCTGGACTGCAAGACCTTCATGGTGCGCAAGGCGCTGCAATGGATCGAGGAGAACAATTTCGACTTCATCATCACCGGCGAGGTGGTGGGCCAGCGCCCCATGTCGCAGCGCAAGGACACCATGCCGGTGGTGGCGCGCGACTCCGGCGCCGGCGGCCTGCTGGTGCGCCCCTTGAGCGCCCAAAATCTGCCCGCCACCATCCCCGAGCAAAAGGGTTGGATCGACCGCGAACGGCTCCACGGCTTCAGCGGCCGCAGCCGCAAACCGCAAATGGCCCTGGCCCAGCAGTTCGGCTTCGACGACTACGCCCAACCCGCCGGCGGGTGCTGTTTTCTCACCGATGAAAGCTATTCCAAAAAGCTGGTGGACCTGTGGCAGGTACGCGGCAGCAAAGAGTATGAATTCGACGATGTCATGCTGCTCAAGGTCGGACGCCACATCCGCCCGCGCCCCCACTTCAAGCTGATCGTCGGCCGCGAGGAGGGGGAAAATCGCTTCATGGAAGGCTATAAAAAGCGCTTCCCCTACTTCTACTGCAAAAGCCATCCCGGCCCCCTGGTGCTGGCCGACGGCGAACTCAACCAAGACGATATCGAACTGGCCGGCCGCATCACCGCCCGCTTCGGCCAGGGCAAGCACGCGCCCGAAGTGGTGGTGCACTACGTCACCCCCGACGGCCGCGAGCAACCCTATGCCGTCGCCCCCTTAAGTGAGACCGAATTTCCCAAGGATTGGTACATATGAGCGCCCACACACTGGACGTCAAGGGCCAGCTCTGCCCCATCCCCGTCATCCGCACCCAGAACCAGGCGAAAAAACTTGCACCCGGCGATGTGTTGGAGGTACTGTGCACGGACCCTGGGGCGATGCATGATATTCCCGCCTGGTGCCGCATAAACGGGCATACCGTGCTCAGTAATAAAACCAGAGAAGACGGCAAACTCATTGTTATCACCCTGGAAATCGGCGCGTGACCCGACTATCGCGCCAAAACAGTGCACCCCATTGCTTGGGCGCACTGTTTTGGGGCAACCACTATCCATCAGTTACAACTAATTCCTTGTCAGTGTTTGGATTTTTTTGGGGCAGTCAGGTGGCATGTTTCGTGCAGAATGCACCCGGACTGAAGAAAATTCAGGGGCGACCCGTAACGACCGGGCGACCAACCTTTTAACTTGCAACTACGGAATATTTCCGGAGGGAGAAGAAAGCAATGTCAGCCGAAGTGCTTAATACTATCAAAGAAAACGACGTTAAATTCGTTGACTTCCGTTTTACCGACACCCGCGGCAAGGAACAGCATGTTTCCGTCCCCGCCAAGGTCATCAGCGAAGATGATTTCAAAGACGGCAAAATGTTCGACGGCTCGTCCATTGCCGGCTGGAAAGGTATCGAAGCCTCCGACATGGTGCTGATGCCCGATCCCGACACCGCCGTGCTTGACCCCTTCTCCGACGAAAGCACCCTGATCCTGCGCTGTGACATCCTCGAGCCCAACACCATGCAGGGCTACGAGCGCGACCCCCGCTCCGTCGCCAAGCGCGCCGAGGCCTATTTAAAGTCCACCGGCATCGCCGATACCGCCTTCTTCGGCCCGGAACCTGAGTTTTTCGTCCTCGACGACGTCCGCTGGGGCGCCGACATCAGCGGCTCCTTCGTCAAGATCGACTCCGAAGAGGCGGAATGGAACTCCGAGCGCGTCTACGAAGGCGGCAACATGGGCCACCGCCCCACGCTCAAAGGCGGTTACTTCCCGGTGCCGCCGGTGGACAGCCTGCACGACATGCGCTCCGCCATGTGCCTGGCCCTGGAGGAAATGGGCGTTGAGGTCGAGGTTCACCACCACGAGGTGGCCACCGCCGGTCAGTGTGAAATCGGCACCAAGTTCAACACCCTGGTCAAGCGTGCCGACCAAAACCAGATCATGAAATATGTCATCCAGAATGTCGCCCACGCCTACGGCAAGACGGCCACCTTCATGCCCAAGCCCCTGGTCGGCGACAACGGCTCCGGTATGCATGTGCATCAGTCCCTGGCCAAAGACGGCGAGAACCTGTTCAACGGCAACCAATACGGCGGCCTGTCCGAAACCGCGCTCTACTACATCGGCGGCATCATCAAGCACGCCCGCGCCCTGAACGCCCTGACCAACGCCTCGACCAACTCGTACAAGCGTTTGGTACCCGGCTTCGAAGCCCCGGTGCTGCTGGCCTACTCGGCCCGCAACCGCTCAGCATCGATTCGCATTCCCTTCGTCGCCAATCCAAAAGGCCGTCGCATCGAGGTGCGCTTCCCCGACCCGACCGCCAACCCCTATCTGGCCTTCTCGGCCATGATGTTGGCCGGTCTGGACGGCATCCAGAACAAGGTGCACCCGGGCGACGCCATGGACAAGAACCTCTACGACCTGCCCCCGGAAGAACTGAAGGACATCCCCACGGTATGCTCCTCCCTGGATCAGGCCCTGGAGGCTCTGGACGCGGATCGCGGTTTCCTGACCGCCGGCGGCGTCTTCACCGACGATATGCTGGATGGTTACATCGCCCTGAAGATGGATGAGGTCACCCGTCTGCGTATGACCACGCACCCGGTTGAGTTCGACATGTACTACAGCCTATAAATAGGGCAGTCAATGCAACGCCAGCCCCCGCCACAGCGGGGGTTTTTTTTGCTGTACGACGACCCGCACTATTTTGGTGCAAACAGTCTATACTCAGTGCACGCAAGCGGACTTTGTGTCTCCGCAAAGGGGCTCAAATCGCCGCTCCGCATCACAGGGTATTTGACAAGCAGTTGTTATTGTTTGTTTTTAATATCAACTCCCAAAAACAGTGCAACTTGGCTCGGAGATTGCTAAAGCAGCTATATGACCCAAGACTTGATTCAACAGAACGCCCTGTTTAAGCGCATATTGGACAACGCCAATACCGCCCTCCTGGTGTTTGATCGGCAGCTGCGGCTGAATTACCTGAACCCGGCCGGTGAGATGCTGTTCGCCCTCAGCCTGCACCGGGCCGAAGGCATCGGCCTCGCCGCATTGTTCGCCGACTCCTGCAAATTCATCAGCAACGTGGAGCAGGCACTGCACAGCAATCACCCCTTCACCGAGCGCGAACTGGCGTTCTCCCTGCCCAATAATCGCCATATCACCGCCGACTGCACCGTCACCCCACTCGCCGAAGACAGCGCCGATGCCAAGCTGCTGGTGGAACTGGCCCAGGTCGACCGCCAGCTGCGCATCGCCCGCGAGGAGCACCTACTGGCTCAGCACAACGCCACCCGCGACGTCATCCGCGGCCTGGCCCATGAGATCAAAAACCCCTTGGGCGGTCTGCGCGGCGCCGCCCAACTGCTGCAGGCCGAACTCGATGATGACCAGCTTAAGGAATATACCGCCATCATCATCCAGGAGGCCGACCGGCTGCAGAACCTGATGAACCGCATGCTCGGCCCCAACACCCTGCCGCACAAGCAAAGCACCAACATTCATGAGCTGCTGGAACGGGTGCGGCAACTGGTGAAGACCGAATTGCCGGCCGGCATCGAGATTCAGCGCGATTACGACCCCAGCGTGCCCAACGTCTACGCCGATCCGGACCAGCTCATCCAGGCGGTACTGAATCTGACCCGCAACGCCGTGCAGGCGCTCAAGGACCAAGGCACGATCGTGTTGCGCTCACGCATCCAACGCCAGATCACTCTGGGGCAGAAGCGTCATAAGCTGGCCGCCTGCATCGAGGTAATCGACGACGGCCCGGGCATCGAGGCAGACATGCTGGACAGGATGTTTTACCCCATGGTCACAGGACGGGCCGACGGGACAGGCCTGGGACTCCCCATCGCCCAGGCACTTATCAATCAACACGGAGGACTGATCGAATGCAGCAGTCGACCAGGCGAAACGATTTTCACGATTTTACTTCCGCTGGAGAAGGCATGAAGGAAAGCAGGACCCGCGTCTGGGTCATCGATGACGACCGTTCCATCCGCTGGGTGCTGGAGAAGGCCCTGGAGAAGGCGGACATGGACGTCACCGCTTTTGAGAACGGCCTGAATGTCATCGAGCAGCTGGCCAAGCAAGCGCCCGACGTCATCATCTCCGACATCCGCATGCCGGGCACCGACGGCCTCACCCTGCTGGACCGCATCCACAGCGAGCAGCCCGAGCTGCCGGTGATCATCATGACGGCCCACTCCGACCTGGACAGCGCCGTCTCGGCCTATCAGGGCGGCGCTTTCGAATACATGCCCAAGCCCTTCGACACGGACGAGGCGGTGGACCTGGTGCGGCGCGCCATCGACCACCGGCGCCAGGCCAAGGAGGCCCGAACGGCGGCCCAGACAGAGGAAATGCCCGAGATCATCGGCGAAGCGCCGGCCATGCAGGAGGTATTTCGCGCCATCGGCCGGCTGTCGCGCTCCAACATCACCGTGCTCATCAATGGCGAATCGGGCACCGGCAAGGAGCTGGTGGCCCAGGCCCTGCACCGTCACAGTCCGCGCGCCGAGAAGCCCTTCATCGCCCTGAATACCGCCGCCATCCCGCGCGACCTGCTGGAGTCCGAGCTGTTCGGCCACGAGCGCGGCGCCTTCACCGGCGCCCAGAGCAGCCGTCGCGGACGCTTTGAACAGGCCGACGGCGGCACCCTGTTCCTGGACGAGATCGGCGACATGCCGGCCGAACTGCAGACCCGCCTGCTGCGCGTGCTGGCCGACGGCGAGTTCTACCGTGTCGGCGGCCACACCCCCATCAAGGTGGACGTGCGCATCATCGCCGCCACCCATCAGAACCTGGAGACCCGGGTGGAAAAGGGGCTGTTCCGCGAAGACCTGTTCCATCGTCTCAATGTCATCCGCATCCACATCCCGGCCCTGCGCGAGCGGCGCGAGGACATCCCGCTGCTGCTCAAGTACTTCCTCGCCGCCGCCGCCGAGGAGCTCGACGTCGAACCCAAGACCCTGCGCCCCGAGGTGGCGGAATACATGAGCCGTCTGGAATGGCCCGGCAATGTGCGTCAGCTGGAGAATATCTGCCGCTGGCTGACGGTAATGGCCTCGGGACGCGAAGTGCACATGGACGACCTGCCGCCGGAGCTGAAAACGCCCCAGGGCGTGGAATCCAACACCAACGATTGGGAATCGGCGCTGAAACGCTGGAGCGAGCAATTCCTCGTCGGCGGCGCCACCGACCTGCTCGACACCGCCATGCCCGCCTTCGAACGCATCGTCATCAAATGCGCCCTGATGCATTCCGGCGGCCGGCGCCAGGATGCCGCCAAGCTGCTGGGATGGGGCCGCAACACCCTGACGCGCAAGATTAAAGAGCTGAATATGGACGGGGAGGTCTGAGCGCCCCAGCCCCTGGCGAATACAACAAGCCGGCGGTGAGGATTCGGTTGGAAAGCGCGGTGGCGCTGTGTATGCTTCCAGCCCATGTTCCACATCGCCCTATTCCAGCCGGAAATCCCGCCCAACACCGGCAACGTCATCCGCCTGTGTGCCAACACCGGTTCGCAGCTGCATCTGATCCATCCGCTCGGCTTCGAACTCAACGACCGTAAACTGCGCCGTGCCGGCCTGGATTATCACGAATTCGCCAGCGTGCATACCTACCCCGACCTGGATGCCCTGCTGCACAGGCTGCGACCCGCGCGCGTCTTCGCCTTTTCCACCCACGGCCGGCGCTGCTACTCTGACCCGGCGTACCGCCCCGGCGACCTGTTGCTGTTCGGCCCCGAGACCCGCGGCCTGCCGCCCGAGCTGCGCCGACAACTGGCGCCGGAGCAGGTATTGCGCCTGCCCATGAAACCGAACAGTCGCAGCCTGAATTTGTCCAACACCGTGTCGATAGTGTTATATGAGGCATGGCGACAAAACGGCTTTGCCTTGTCCAAAGATAGCGAATGAGCGAGTAGTCAGCCGAGCATGCCAGCCTCTTCCCCCCTAGCCCGTCCCCTGCGCCTGGTGGCGCTGATCGCGCTGCTGCTCTGCCTCGGCGCCGGGCTGAGCGGCTGTATTAATGACAGCACCACCAATCCGCCCGTTAGCGACCCCACCCCCGACAGCGATGCCGGCCAGGATGGCGGCGTCACCAATCCTCCGGCCACGCCGCCCCCGCCCAGCGGCCCCACCTCGGGCCTGAAACTCATCGCCAGCGGCGCCGCCCACAACTGCACCATTCGCAACGGCGACAACAGCCTGTGGTGCTGGGGCGAGAACGACGCCGGCCAGCTCGGCAACGGCGCCCGCTTCGACGCCAGCAGCTTTATCCGCATCGGCAGCGAGGCCTGGACCCAGGTCGCCGCCGGAGAGCGCCACAGTTGCGGCATCCTGGAGGACAAGACGCTGTGGTGCTGGGGCGCCAATGAAGCGGGACAGTTGAGCGGCGGCACCGTCGCCGCCGACCAACCGGTCCAAGTCGGCAGCGATGAAGACTGGCACCGCGTCGCCGTGGGCAGCGACCACAGCTGCGCAATCAAAAAGATCCCCGTGCCCGATTCCGATCCCGTCGCCTATACCTATCCGCTCTATTGCTGGGGCGACAACAGCCAATCCCAATTGGGCGAAACAAGCACCGACAGTGACGGCAATCCCAGCAACATGAGCATAACGCCGCTGCGCGTCGGCAACGACAACGACTGGGACAGCCTCAGTCTGGGCGATCAGTACAGTTGCGCGCTCAAAAAGATCCCCGTGCCCGATTCCGATCCCGTCGCCTATACCTATCCGCTCTATTGCTGGGGCGACAATGCAACGGGCCAGTTGGGCCTGGGCGACACCACGGACAGGGCCAAGCCCAGCGTCGTGCAGCCGGGCATGACATGGAGTCGCATAGCCGCCGCTGCTGGCCACAGCTGCGCCATCCGGGACGACGACGCCAGCCTCTGGTGCTGGGGCGACAACAGTTTCGGCCAACTGGGACAGGGCACCCTCTCCGCCCCCTCACCCACTCCCTTGGCGGTCCGGGCCAGCACAGAGTGGCGCGCCGTGGCGGTGGGCAAGGGCCACAGCTGCGCCATCGAAAAGAAACCAGTGGCAGGTTCCTCACCGCAGACCTACACCTACCCGCTGTATTGCTGGGGCAACAATGTCGCCGGCCAGCTGGGCGTCGGCACCACCATCGCCCTGGCCACCCCCACCCAAGTGGGCAGCGGTGAAGCCTGGCTCACGCTCAGCGCCGGCGACGACTACAGCTGCGCCATCGACAGCGACTATATCGGTTATTGCTGGGGTCTCAACACCTCCGGCCAACTGGGCAACGGCATTCAACTGGGCACCGACGCGCCGCGCCTGTTCGATGACTCCGACGCTTGGGCGGCCATCGACAGCGGTACCGATCACAGCTGCGGCCTGAAGACCGATCCCGACTCGCCGACCTTGAACGCCCTGTGGTGTGGCGGCGGCAACAACTTCGGCCAGCTCGGCATCGGCTCCCGCGCCAACCAGGCGGCCCCGGTGCGCATCAGAGGGCCGGCAGGCACATTGGACGACTGGCAGGCCGTCGCCACCGGTCACCACTACGCCTGCGCAATTACCGCCGGCGGCACACTCTACTGCTGGGGCAAAAACAAGCACGGCCAGCTGGGACGCGGTCATACCAGCGACAATATCGCCGGCAACTGGTCACTGCAGACACAGGTGTCTCAGGGGGCCGACGATTGGGACGCAATCGCCGCCGGGGCCGGCCACAGCTGCGCCATCAAAGGCGTCAACCGTGACCTGTACTGCTGGGGCGACAACAGCAACGGCCAATTGGGCAACGGCACGACGACTCTCAGCAGCAGCCCGGTCCAGATCGCCGGTTCCTGGCTGGACATGGCGGTCGGCGGCGTTTACTCAGATGCCGACACCTCGGCCGGCGGTCACAGCTGCGCCATCCAGCTGGCCAACCCGAGCGATACCCAGGGCAGCCTGTGGTGCTGGGGCAAGAACGATCTCGGCCAGCTGGGCACCAGCGACACCAGCGAATATCACACACCACAACAAATCACCGCCGTCGATCCCGGCACCACCGTGCTCGCCCCCAATTTCAACACTAGCTGGGTCCGCATCGAGGCTGGCAACAGTTACAGCTGTGCCATCAACGAGGCAGTACCAGACGAGCGCGTGCTTTATTGCTGGGGTGACCACAGTGTCGGCCAGCTCGGTGTGGGCACGGAAGGGGACGCCACGCGAAACCTGCCCACCCTCGTGGACCCGGCCAATACCTGGCAAGATATCGGTTTGGGTCAACAATTTAGCTGCGGCGTCACCACGGCGGGCATCCCCAGATGCTGGGGCGACAACGGCGAGGGGCAGATCAATGCGGCGTCCGATCAGGGCGCCTTTTCCACTCCCCAGACTATTGGATTCAACAACGACTGGACCAACGCCACCGCGGCCAAGACCCACGGCTGCGGCATTCGCGAAGATGCCGTGGGCAACCGCAGCGTGTATTGCTGGGGCGACGGGGCCGAGTATCAATTCGGCGACGGCAACGCCTGGAAGACTACGCCGCAACGACTGTCATTGGAATAAAACTCAGTCCAGCCGGCCACTGACCAGCCAGTGACGGTCGGAGACCACCTGCACGTCAAGCGGCGCCAGCCCGGCGCGACTCAGTTGCAGCACGATTTCCTGGGGGCGATAGGCCGCCAGCAGTGAGCGATAAAAGTCCTGCCGCAGGACCTGCGGCGCGTCAGCGGCGTATTGGGCCACCAAGTCATTCGCCGCGGTCAGGCTCGCCGGGCGCAGCAAGTCCATCACCATCACCCGGGTACCCGGCTCGGCATAGGCCGCCAGCATGGTCCAGAACCCATGCGCATCGCGCATATGATGCAGCAGGCTGTTGCTGGTGATCACCTGATAACTGGCGACGGGCAGGTCATCACAGGGCAAATGACGCCGTAACAGCGTCACGCGCTCCGCCACGCCGTCATGGGCCAAGCTGCGCTCAGCCCAGGCCAGCATGGCGGCGGCGCCGTCCACGGCGTCGAAGTGCAGCGCGGGATAATGCCGGGCCAGGCGGCCGACGATGTCGGCGGGGCCGCAGCCCAGATCCAGCGCCCGCCCCTTGAGCCCGTCACCGAAAGCCGCGCGGAATCTGTCGACAAACAAACGGTTGGCCGCGTCGAAATCGGCCTCGGCATAGGCCTGAGCCTGCTCGGCCTCGTCCATCAATTCAGGCTCGGGGATGCGCTGCATCAACTGAGTGGATCACGCTTCGGGGAGCAGGGATTCCGCTTGATACAGCTCGTCGAGGGTCTCGCGGCGGCGAATCAAGTGGGCCTGCTTGCCGTCCACCATCACCTCCGCTGGCCGCACGCGCGAATTGTAGTTGGAACTCATGCTGAAGCCGTAGGCCCCGGCGCTGCGCACCGCCAGCAGGTCGCCGGCACTGACGGCCAACTCGCGCTCCTTGCCCAGGAAGTCGCCGGTCTCGCATACCGGACCGACGATGTCGTAACGGCGGCGCTCCACATCGGCGCGCGGCACTACCGGCACGATGGCCTGCCAGGCGGAATACAGCGCCGGACGCAGCAGATCGTTCATGCCGGCGTCGACAATGGCGAAGTGCTTGTCGCCGGTCTGTTTCAAAAATTCGATGCGGGTGAGCAGCACGCCGGCATTGCCGACGATCGCCCGGCCCGGCTCAATGAGCAGTTCCAGCTCGGTATTGTCGAGGCGCTGTTTAATGGCTTCGGCATACTCGGCCGGCGCCGGCGGCGTTTCGTCGTGGTAGCGAATTCCCAGGCCGCCGCCCACGTCCAGGTGTTCGATCTCAATGCCGGCGTCGCGCAACTGGCCGATCAACAGCAGCACCCGCTCCAGGGCATCGACAAAGGGCGTCACCCCGGTGAGCTGGGAACCGATATGGCAATCCACCCCCACCACGTTCAGATGGGGCAGGGCGGCGGCCTGGCGATACACCGCCGGGGCCTGCTCAATGTCGATGCCGAATTTATTCTCCTTCAGGCCGGTGGAAATATAGGGGTGGGTCTTGGCATCGACGTCCGGGTTGACGCGGATGGACACCGGCGCCTGACACTGCATCTCGCCGGCCACCCGGTTGAGCCGTTCGAGTTCCGCCACCGACTCCACGTTAAAACACTTAATGCCCACCTCCAGGGCGCGACGCATTTCGTCGGCGCGCTTGGCGACACCGGAAAACACCACCTTGGCCGGGTCGCCGCCGGCCTTGAGCACGCGCTCCAACTCGCCCACCGAGACGATATCGAAGCCGCTGCCCAACCGGGCCATGAGATCGAGCACGGCCAGGTTGGAGTTGGCCTTGACGGCATAGCAGACCAGATGACGCTGTCCCGCCAGGGCGTCGTCGAAGGCGCGCCAATGGCGCTCGATGGTGGCGCGGGAATAGACGTAGCAAGGCGTACCGAAACGCTCGGCCAGGGCCGTCAGTGGCAGCGCTTCGGCGCACAGACCCGCATCGCGATATTCAAAATAATCCATACTTCTCCAATGCGACCGGGACGGACGCGGCGTGCGTCGATTCGGGGAAATACAAATCCCCCTTCTGACCGCAGGCCGTGACCATGGCCAAACAGCTCAGCAGCAACAGATAACGCAATGATTTCACCACTCGGCTCCCGGACAATTCAAACGTGGGAAGCCATTATCCCAGAAATGGGAACGCCGCTCTACACGTGCGGGACGGACTTATTGGGGCCGCAAGGGCCGGATTTGCTTGACCTGCTCCAAGGCCTGATTCAACTTGGCCTCGATGTTTTTCTTGTAGTTGAGAAACTCGACCACCGGCACATGGCCGGCCGGATAGTCGGCGAACATATCGGGCGTCAGATCGATATCAGTGATGTAGACGGGATAGGTGCGCCGGCTTTTGCGCTTGGCGAGAATATTGACGGCGATCTCGGTGAACAGGTTACTGCCGTATTCGAGCGATGAGAACTCCTTTTCGTCGCAATAGATGGTAAAGGCGGAACCGCTGGCGTCCTCGCGCGAGGCAATCACCTGAATGCTGGTATAACCGCGCTTGCCGCTGTCATGCGGGGCGCGGCGACTGACTTGATACTGTCCCTGGCGGTCGCGCCCGACGCTGTAGTATTCCACTTCGATGGCTTCCTTACCTTCCTCTCCCTGACCGATGATCTGAAACAATTGACGCTGCAATACGGTATCGAAGAAGCGGCTGTAATGACCTAGCAGGCATGCTTCGTCGGCGGCCTCATGCTTTTGACAGAATAAAGAGCCGTTCTCATCGACCACGTAGACCTCGGCATTGCCGCCACTCTCCCGTTTGTAAAAAAATTGCACCATGCCGGGCTTATTGAACTTGAATACCAACGCCAGGAGCTTATCCGAAATCACATTCGGATCCATGGTCACCTGACCGAAACTCTGCCGCCCCTTGCTCAGATAGCGCAGCAGCTCGCCGTAGTCGCTGATGCGTTGGTAGCGCATGACATCATCTTCGAAATACAGCACGTAGTAATCTCGCTGGACGCAAAAGATGAAGCGGTTGTTCTGCTTCTCGCGCGCACCGTAAAAACATTCCACCAGGTCGTCGAACAGGCGTTCGACGCGCTGCCGGATGGTAATGGCGTGATTCTGGGTATAGCAGAGCACGGTCGGCGTGGGCGGCGCCGCGCCCTTCGACGGCGGCATCATACGAAAATAATTGCTCAGGCAGTCGAGCATGCCCGCGGCGGCCTCGAAGTGCGACGTGATCACCTCTTTCCAACTGGTCAGAATAATCTGGTCGACGCTGCCGATCAGGCTGCCGTACATGCCGCCGTAACTGAAGGCGTCGGTGCGGTTGCTGGCCAGATGGGCGCCGCTGCGGCGCAGTTCAACCATGGGATCGTGCCCTAAGTTGACCACCAGCACCGACTCCAGCACCTTCACCGCCCGGCCCAGTTCTTCGATATCGGTCTCCAGTATCTTACTGGCGGGCAGCGCCTTTTCCAGGCTGCGTACACACTCTTCCAATTGGCGCGTTTCCAGATCGCTGGCATGTTTGATCACCTTCACCACGCTGGAACCCTTGATCAGACCGTTGAAATAGCCCCAGGCCAGCGCCTCGATGACGTGGCGACTGCGCTTCAGCGCCACCATGGAGGACGGATCACGGCTGTCGCTGTCGCCTCCCGAACTCAACAGCGCCCAGCCGCCTTCCCGGCCACGCTGGCGAATTTGGTAGAGCGTCAGCAGGGGTTCGAAGACGTCTTGCGAGATGCCCCGATTGACGATCTCCACCTTGCCCGTCTTGCGTTCGAAGGCGGCATACAGCTTACGCCCCAGGGCGTTCAGATCATGTTGATTAATGGCCGCCAGTTGGGCGTGTTGGCGCGCGAAGGAAGACAAAAACTGGTAAGTGTAGGTCAACTCCTTGACCAACACGGCGCGTTCGCTGAGCACCTGTTTGATCTTCCAGTTCTGGCGCCGATCCATCACCGCCAGATACTCGTCCTCCCAGCCCCAGGCATTGGTCATGGAACGCAGCAGGTCGCGGCGCCAATCGTAGGGCACGTTGTCCTTACGGCTCAATTTCTGATTCACCTTGAAGTAAAAACAGCGCCGCACCAATTCCAGGCGGTCCTCCTCGTCGCGGCTGAGCAGGTATTCCTCCAGTTTCTTATAGAGCATCAGGTACGGGTCGAGCTTGTCCAGATCATTCTCGCCGTCGAAAATGGATTTTTTAAAGCGCAGACAAAGCAAATCGATCTGCGGATATTCGGCGGCGTAGACCTCCATCAACAACAACTTGAGCAAGGACTTGTGCGGCGAGTCGATGCCCTTGAAGAGTTGCCACACGGCGGCGCCGAAGAATTCCTCTGCCGGCAGGGTGGGGATGCCGCCGAAGTCGATCACCTCCGATTCGTTGACCAACCGGCTTTGATAAAGATTGTCGACATAGGCCGCGTAATTCTCTTCCTCTTCCACCGGCACCAGCCACCACACCGGGAAGCGGCCGGCCAGCAACAGACTGGTGCGGTAGAATTCTTCCAGCAATAAGTAATACTGCGCCGTGCCACTGCTCTCGGAGGAAAGATCAACGATCTTGCCCTGACGAAAATCCTCTGCATCCATCAAAAAGAAATGCACTTCCAGGCCCTGCTCATCGGCCCACTGTTCGATGAGGCTGGCCTTCTGCTGCAGCTCGGCCAGACGGTCGGCGGGGATATCGTGCTGGTGACACAGCCAGATATCAAAATCGCTCTTGCGGGAATAGGCGATGGTGCCACTGCTGCCCATCAGGAACATGGACAGTATGTCGTAGCGCGGTAGGGCTCGATTGCGGTAATCGAAGCGATGGATGTATTTTTTCGCCGCATCCAGCGCGCGCTGCGTCGGCGTATAGTCGCAAATGCCCGAGGGCGTCAGCTTGGAGACATAGCCCGGCAGGCTGGGATGATTGATGTGAAACAGCAGCGGCAAAAAGTCGAGAAAATCACGCTGGTTGCTGCGCATGCACTCCTCGCCGCGCTGCAGGCGCTGCCGATTGAGCGTTATAAAGCGCTTTCTGACCGCGTCGACGTCAGAAAATGTGAGCTTGTTTTTAGTTTTGGACTTGAACATTGTCTCCCCCGCACACAAGCCTGTATCGGCCGGCGGGGCGCAGAACTTAAAAGCCGGCGCCAAGGGCGCCGGCACGGCCCGAGATATCCATACAGATTCAAAAATTTACTAAAAACATCCCGGATTTCAATATGCTATGCGTTAGGCCCGTTTCCTTGCCGAGCATCCCTTGGCAGGCCGCGGCGATATGGGGTATATCTAGACCTTTACGCACCGAATCAACGCACAGGGGAGTCGCATAAATTATGGAACAAACCAGCCTCGCTGACCTACAAAACGCTCTGCACCCGGCGCCGGTCGGCATCATCCTGATGGATGCGCAGGGCAACATCCAGTGGCATAACCAAACCCTGGAACGCATGCTGGATATCTCGGCGGAGCAGCTCAAAGGCAAATCCATCGCCGAACTTCCCAAGGAGATGGCCAGCGTACTGGCCTCCCCGCCCGAGACCATCCTGCTGCAACGCAACGACAGCCAACGCTGGCTGCATTGCCACAGCCAGACCACCGACGACGGCAAGCGCGTGCAGTTCTATCTAGACATCACCACCGAACAGCGCCTGCGCCTGGAGCGCGACCGCCTGGAAGACGACCTGAAACAACTCACCACCCGCGACCCCGTCACCGGCCTGCCCAATCGCCGCGCCCTGTTGCAGGGCCTGGAGCCGCTGATCTCGCGCAGCCGCCGTTACGGCAACCCCTTGTCATTGATCAAGCTGCGCGCCGAACTGAACGACCTGGCCCCGGACCAGTTGCAGCGCTACGAGGAAGAGGCCTGGCTCAGGGTGGGTCAACTGCTCAAGGAACAGATGCGCTGGGCCGACATCATCGGCCGTTTCGACGGGCCGGAATTTCTGCTCATTCTGCCCGAGACCCCGGCCGAGGCCACCGAGACCCTGGCGGCCAAGATCTGCGATCTGATCAAGGCGCTGGAACTGCCCGGCGACGCCGGCGAAAGCCTCAAGGTCACGCCTTACTGCAGCCTGACCGCCTGGCACAAAGGGGATGATGCCAACCTGATGCTGCAGCGCCTCAGCGACGGTGTCGCCGCCGCCAGGGCGGCGGGAACATCGATCGCGGCGGCAGGTTAAAGGACGCGTCGACGCGCCCGCGCCGCCGCGGCCTTGACCTGGGCCGGGGCCGTGCCGCCGATGTGATCACGCGCCGCCACCGAGCCCTGCAGAGTGAGCACCTCGAACACATCTGCGCTGATGGCGTCGGAGAACTGTTGCAGTTCACTTAAGGCCATCTCGGCCAGATCACGCCCCGTGTCCACGCCCAGGCGCACCGCCTTGCCCACCACCTCGTGGGCGTCGCGAAACGGCACACCCTGGCGCACCAGGTAATCGGCCAGGTCGGTGGCGGTGGAAAAGCCCTGCAGCGCGGCGCGCTCCATGTTGTCGCGCTTGATCGTCAGCGCGGCCATCATGTCCGCATAGACCTTGAGCGAGCCACGCAGGGTGTCCACCACGTCGAACAGCGGTTCTTTATCTTCCTGATTGTCCTTGTTATAGGCCAAGGGCTGGCCCTTCATCAGGGTCAGCAGGGAGATCAGATGACCGTTGACCCGGCCCACCTTGCCGCGCACCAGCTCGGGCACGTCGGGGTTCTTTTTCTGCGGCATGATGCTTGATCCGGTGCAGAAACTGTCCGGGATGTCGACAAAGTCGAACTGGGCCGAGGCCCACAGGATCAATTCTTCAGAAAAGCGTGACAAGTGGGTCATCAACAGTGCGGCGGCGGCGCAGAATTCGATGGCGAAATCGCGATCACTGACGGCGTCCAGGGAATTCTCGGTGACCCGCTCAAACCCCAGCAGCTGAGCGCTGTATTCCCGATCGATGGGATAGCTGGTGCCGGCCAGGGCGGCGGCGCCCAGCGGCATGACATTGACGCGCTTGCGGCAGTCGGCCAGGCGCTGGGCGTCACGCAGCAGCATCTCGAACCAGGCCAGCATGTGATGGCCGAAGGTGACCGGCTGGGCCACCTGCAGATGGGTAAAACCGGGCATGATGGCGTCGTGCTCGCGCTCGGCCAGGTCGATGAGGGCGGTTTGCAGGCGCTTCAGTTCGGCTTGAATCGCGTCGATCTCGTCGCGCAGATAAAGGCGGATGTCGGTGGCTACCTGATCGTTGCGCGAACGGCCGGTGTGCAGCTTCTTGCCGGCCTCACCGATGAGGGCGGTGAGGCGCGCCTCCACATTCATGTGCACGTCTTCCAACGACACCGACCATTGGAATTGGCCGGTCTCGATCTCCTGCTCCACCCGATCCAGGCCCTGCAGGATCGTGTCACACTCGCCTTGGGTCAGCACACCGACGTGGGTCAGCATGCGGGCATGGGCGCGGGAACCGGCGATGTCATGACGATACAGGCGTTGATCAAAGCCCACCGAGGCGGTAAAGGCCTCGACGAAGGCATCGGTGGGCTCGGTAAAACGCCCCGCCCAGGGCTTGCTGGTATGCTCGGTCACGATGATTCCTTGGCTCGATGGCAAAAGGCGAAGTATATCAATAAGGCAAAAGGCGCGGCCATCCGATACCATAAATAGGTTTTCCAGGGATACAGCGTATGCCCCAGCTCGACAAAAGCGACGCCAAAATCGAGACCTTTCTGCCCGATTTTTGTCACATCCGCATCGTCTTCGCGGTGGTCATCATCGCCGAACTGCTGGCCTTCGTCCTCACCCTGGCCACGCCCAGCGCGCGCGGCGGTGACTGGGGCTATCTCAGTCTGGTCTCTATTTATATCCAGTGGATCGCGCTCAGCTCCACCGCCACGCTGTGCTGGCTGCGCGCACGCCTGAACCGGCTGGGCAACAACGGCGCCGCCCTGGCCGCCTTCGCCCTGCTGCTGGCCATCACCGCGCTGTTCAGTGAACTGGCCTACCAAGTCAGTCAGCGCTTCGGCCACGGCGCGCTTTCGATCAATATGAGCCACCTCGAATTTTTCAGCCGCAACTTCGCCATTTGTGCCATCGCCAGCCTGCTGACGCTGCGCTATTTCTATTTGCAGCACCAGCTCAAGCTCAACATCGAGGCCGAGAACCAATACCGCCTGCAGGCCCTGCAGGCGCGCATTCGTCCCCATTTTCTGTTCAACGCCCTGAATACCATCGCCAGCTTGATCCGGCGCCAGCCGCAGCGCGCCGAGGAGGCGGTGGAGGACCTGGCCGACCTGTTCCGTCACACCCTCAACAGCGCCGAGGCCCGCCTGCCCTTCAGCACCGAGGTCGAGATCGCGCGGCGCTATCTGGACATGGAACAACTGCGCCTGGGGGAACGACTCCAGGTCGATTGGGACATTGAGGCGATTCCCGGCGACGCCGCCCTGCCCGCCCTGACCCTGCAACCGCTATTGGAGAACGCCGTCTGCCACGGCATCGAATCCATCGGTCGCGGCGGCGAGATCCGCGTCCGCGGCATGCGCCACGGCGGCCGGCTGGAGCTGAGCATCACCAACCCGCTGCCCGCCCCCGGCCAAGAGGTTCAGCGCCGCCGCCAGGGACTGCACATCGCCCTGGATAACACCCGGCAGCGTCTGTTGGCCCATTTCGCCGAAGACGGCAAACTCAGCAGCGCGCAACACGACCAACAGTACGAAGTCAAACTGCGCTTCCCCTACCAGCCCTGTGAACCCGCATGAACATACTCATTGTTGACGACGAACCCCTGGCCCGCAGCCGCCTGCGGGATCTGATCGAGGACCTGGGCGACCACCGCGTGGTGGGCGAGGTCGGCGACGGCCGCCAAGCCGTGGTGCAGGCGCAGCAACTACAGCCCGACGTGTTGCTGCTGGACATCCACATGCCGGAGATGGACGGCCTGGAAGCCGCCCGTCATCTGAGTAATCTGAATCCAGCGCCGGCCATCATCTTCACCACGGCCTACAGCGAACACGCCCTGGAAGCCTTCGACGCCAACGCCATCGATTACCTGCTCAAACCCATCCGCCGCGCCCGCCTGGCGCAGGCCCTGGCCAAGGCCCGCCCCCTGCAGCGGGCGCGCTTGGCGGCCGTCACCGGCGACAACCCCCGGCGCCGCCACATCAGCGCCCATCATCGTGGCGGTATCAAGCTGGTGCCCATCGAAGCGATTCTGTACTTCCAATCGGACAACAAATATGTGGCGGTGCATCATCAAGGCGGCGAGTTATTGATCGACGAACCGCTCAAGGATCTGGAACAGGAATTCGCCGATCGCTTCACCCGCATCCATCGCAACTGCCTGGTGGCCAGCGACCGCATCGAAGCCTTGGAAAGACTGGGCAATCACCAGTACCAGCTGCGCCTGCGGGGGTGCGATAGCACACTTGAGGTGAGTCGGCGCCAGCTGCCGGTGGTGCGCCAGCGCATCGCGGAATTGGCTGATTCAAAGCGTTCATAAGTTGCTTCGAAGGGCGCCAAACCGTAGCATAAGCGGTCTGCCGAAAGGAACCTGAGTATGTCGAAGCAACGTATCCGTATCGCAACCCGTAAAAGCCCGCTGGCCATGTGGCAGGCGGAATTCGTCCGCGACCGCCTCATCCAGGCCCACCCCGGCCTGGCGGTGGAACTGGTCGGCATGACCACCCAGGGCGATCAGATCCTCAACAGCCCGCTGGCCAAGATCGGCGGCAAGGGCCTGTTCGTCAAGGAATTGGAAGTCAGCATGCTCGACGGCGCGACCGATATCGCGGTGCATTCCATGAAGGACGTGCCGGTGGAATTCCCCGCGGGCCTGCACCTGGCGGTGATCTGCGCTCGCGAAGACCCGCGCGATGCCTTCGTCTCTAATAATTACCCAAGCTTGGACGCCCTGCCCCAGGGCGCCCGGGTCGGCACCTCCAGCCTGCGGCGTCAATGCCAGCTGCGCGAGCGCCGCCCCGACCTGCGCATCATTGACCTGCGCGGCAACGTCAACACCCGCCTGCGCAAGCTCGACGAGGGCGAGTACGACGCCATCATCCTGGCCGCCGCCGGCCTGATCCGGCTCGGTTTCGAGGCGCGCATCACCCAGGTCCTGGAGACCGAGATCAGCCTGCCGGCCATCGGCCAGGGCGCCGTCGGCATCGAATGCCGCAGCGACGACACGCGCGTCAACGCCCTGCTGACACCGCTCAACGACCCGGATACCTACATCCGTGTCAGCGCCGAACGGGCCATGAACAACCGTCTCGAAGGCGGCTGCCAGGTGCCCATCGCCGGCCACGCCGTGCTCGACGGCGACACCTTGCGACTGCGTGGCCTGGTGGGTCAGCCCGATGCCAGCGAGATGCTGCGCGGCGAGATCAGCGGGCCCAGCGCCGAGGCCCGGCGGCTCGGCACCGAACTGGCCGACGACCTGCTCGCCCGCGGCGCGCGCGAAATACTGGCCGCTCTATATCAGCACGGCTAGCCGTGGCATGGCGGTGGAAAATGATGCTAGGATCAAAGCCTCGGTATCGACAGCAGCCGCGCCGGTCCGGCAAGGCGGCCTCTGGGCATGACTTCGGGCATGACTGATTCGCAGGCCCTAGCCGGCATTACAGTGGCGGTGACGCGGCCGGCGGCGCAGGCAGTTTCACTCTGCCGCCTGATTGAGGCCCATGGCGGGACGAGCATCGCCTTTCCTGCCATTGAGATCCGCGCACCGGAATCACAACAACAATTGGCCACGCTGCCGAGCCGGCTCAATCAGTTTGACATGGCGATCTTTATCAGCGCCAATGCGGTCGAGGGGGCCGCGCGACTGATCGGTGATACGCTGCCCGCCGCGCTGCAATTGGCCGCGGTCGGCGACAGCACCCGCCGCGCCGTCGAACGACACTGGCGGCGCCCCGTGATCAGCCCGGCACAGGGTTGGAACAGCGAGGCGCTGCTGGCAACAGGAAAATTACAACAACTCAACGGCCGCCGTATTATCATCTTTCGCGGCCAGGGGGGACGGGAATTGCTGGCACAGACATTAAGCCAACGGGGCGCCGCGGTTGAATATGCCGAGGTCTATCGGCGCGTCCGCCCCGGCGGCGACCTGCGCCGCTTGATGGCCCACGATCCGCCGCCCGATGTGATCACCGCCACCAGCAACGAGACCCTGCAAAATCTTTACGACATGGCCGCGCGCTCACAGCGTGAGTGGCTGCTACAGCGACAGCTGGTGGTCATTGGTGAGCGCGCCGCGGACCTGGCCGTGCGCCTGGGATTCCAACATCCGGCCATCGTCGCGGCGCACGGCAATGAACAAGGATTGGTCGAGGCCATGACGGCCTGGCGCAGAGACAACAACCACTGATGACTTTGAGGACAGCGTGATGCCTGAAGCACAGAAAAACAACGACACCGACACCAAGGACACGGACCAGGACGCAAACACCCGCGGCGACGAGGCAACGCATAGCACAACGCCGGCGGACGCCGAGACTCAAGGCGCGACAGAGCAGGACGACCAAGGCACGGGTAGAGGCTTTATCGGCTTCATCGCCTTCGTCGCCCTGATCGTCGCGATCGGCGCCTTCGTCGCCGGCTATATCAGCCTGCAGGAGATCGGCGCCCAACAGGCCGCGCTGGGACAGCGTATCGACACCAGCCAGACACGCATCGGCGAACTCGAATCCGGGACCGAATCCATCCGCACCCTGGCGAAGCAGGTGCGCGAGACCAGCCAATCCACACAGGGCCGTCTCGACAGCCTGGCCGACAAGCTCGGCGGCCTGGAGGGCAAACTCAACCGCAGTCTGGACGAGCTGCGCGAAAACGACAGCGCCCTGCAGCAGTCGCTGGACACGCTCCGGCAGGCCCTCAAGAGCGGTAACAACGACGACCTGCTGGTGGCCGAGGCCCGCCACCTGATCAACATCGCCCATCATCAGGCACAGCTGAACCATAACGCGGCGGCCGCGGCGGCGGCCTTGGAGGCCGCCAATCAACGCCTCAGCGACGCGGACGACCCGGCCCTGCTGAAGGTACGCAAGACCATCACTGACGACATCATCGCCCTGCGCAATGTCGCCGCGCCCGATATCAGCGCCATCGCCTTGACCTTGGCCGAGCTGGAAGACGAGGTCGACGGGCTGCCGCTGCGCCATGAAGAGGCAGACGACGCGCCAAGCTCGGCCGCGCAGACCGAGCAGGCGCAAGTGAGCGGCGTCGGCGGCTTCTTCAGCAAGATCTGGAGCGACCTCAAGGGACTGGTCAGCGTGCGCCGCAACAGCGCCGCCGACACCGCCCTGCTGCCGCCGGGCCAACGCTTCTTTCTGCAACAGAATCTGCGTCTGAAATTGGAGGCGGCGCGCCTGGCGCTCATGCAGCGCGATACTCAGAGCTTCCGCACCAGCCTGGAGACGGCCAGGCAGTGGCTGCAGCGCTATTTCAACAGCGCCGCCCCGAGCACCGGCAACATGATCACCACATTGTCGTCCTATGAGGCGCTGGAACTGCAGCCCGAGCTGCCCGACGTCTCGGCGGCCTTGCGCGCCTTGAAAGACTGGCGTGAACAAGGACAAAGCGCCGCCGGCGAGGAGGTGAGCGAATCATGAAACTCGTCATCGCCACCATTATCGTCTTGATCGCCGCCGCCGTCGTGGCGGTGTTCGCCATGCAGGACCCGGGTTACATCATGATCTCGTTTCGCGACTGGACCGTGGAGACCAGTTTCACCCTGTTCGCCGTCGTCCTCGTGCTTGGCTTCATCGCCCTCTACGCTCTGTTCCGCCTGCTCATCGCCACCGGTCTGCTGCCCAAGCGGCTGCGCCGTTGGCGCCGCATGCACGGCGCGCAAGTCGGCCGCAGGCAGTTGCAAAAGGGCATGATGAAGCTCAATCTGGGACGCTGGCAAGAGGCCGAGAAGCTGCTGCTCAAGAGCGCCCGGCACCAGGAGCTGGCACCACTGGCCTATATGGCCGCGGCCCGCGCCGCCCAGGGGCAGGGGGTGGAATCACGTCGCGACGGCTACATCCGGCGGGCGCAGCAGAGCACGCCCAAAGAGGCCCTGGCCCTGAGCGTGGCCCAGGCCCAGATCCAGGCCGACTTCGGCCACGCCGACCAGGCCATTGGCACCCTGAATCGCCTGCCCAACAGTCAGCATAAAGACCCGGCCGTGCTCAAGTTGCTGGCGCGACTCTACACCGACGCCTGTGATTGGCCCCGGCTGACGCAGCTGTTGCCCGAGCTCAAGCACCAAAACGTACTGCCCCAGTATGATTATTACAAGCTCGAGCACCTCGCCTATGCGGGCCTGATCAAACACACCGCCCGGCACAAGGACGCCGAGGCCTTGCGGGCGCTGTGGCGCAAAATGCCCAAGGATCTGCGTAATAAGGAAGACATCATCGCCGACTTCAGCATCGGCATGATCAATTTCGGTCAGGGTGATGCGGCAGAGGAAGTCCTCTATCGCCGGCTCAATAAGCAGTGGAGCGACGCCCTGGTCTATATCTACGGCCTGCTGGGCGGTGATGCCGAAATCCACCTGGCGCGCGGCCGCAACTGGCTCAAGAAACACCCGGAAAACCCCGTCCTGCTGCTGAGCCTGGGGCGCCTGGCTCTGCGTTCACATCAATGGGAAACGGCGCGCGAATACCTGGAGACCAGCCTCAGGATCACCCCCAATGCCGAGACCTATCAGGAACTGGGCAACCTGCTGGCCTTCCTCGACGAACAGCCTCAGGCCCTGGAATGCTATCGCCGCGGCCTGGCGCTCAGTTCGGACAGTTTTATACAGCCGGAGCTGAAGACCGGCCTGGTGCAACTGGCACGGCCAGCGGAACCCGGATCGCCGCGCCTGACCTCGGCGACCCATCCGGCCTGAGTCCGTTTATGTGCCCGAAAAAGTCAGGGCGCGCGATGCGCGCCCTACACCTCGGCAAAATCAAAACTGTCGAAAAAGAAGTGCTGTGAAGCCAGCCCCTTGAGAATGACGCCCTGGCGCACCGCCTCCACCATGGCCGGCGGACCGCTGGCGTAGACGTCGTAGTTGAACAGATCGTCGAAATCCTGCAATACCGCATCGTGCACCAGCCCGCGGCGGCCCGGCCAGTTATCTTCCGGCCGGGGCTCGGATAACACCGGCGTATAGCGGATATTGGCGTGTTGCGCCCAGGCCCGGGGCAGATCGGCGAGATACAAATCGGCCGGGGCGCGCACGCCCCAGTAAATGTGCATGGGGCGCGTCACGCCCTCCTGCAAGGCGTGCTCGATGATGGCCTTGATGGGCGCCAGACCGGTGCCGCCGGCGATAAAGATCATGGGGCGCTGCGAGTCCTCCTGCAGGGTGAAGCTGCCGTAGGGTCCCTCGATGCGCAGGATGTCCTTCTCCTGCATGCGATTGAAGACATGCGCGGTGAACTCGCCACCTTCGATCAGCCGCACGTGGAGTTCGATCAGGGCGTCGTCATGGGGCGGATTGGCCATGGAAAAACTGCGCCGCCGACCGTCCGGCAACAGGATGTCGAGATACTGCCCGGCCAAAAATTGGAGCCGCTCGCTATCCGGCAGCTTGAGATACAGACGCATCACGTCGGTGGCCAGGCGCTCCAGTTTTACCACCCGCGCCGGCATCTTGCGTACCGGCACCTCGCTGCCGCTGCCGATCTCATGGGCCTCAATCACCAGATCGGTGACGGCCTTGGCCGAACACAACAACACCTGACCCACGGCGTCCTCGGCCTCGTTAAGGGCGGCGGGCAGGCCGTTATCATAACGGATCTCGCCCTCCACGACTTTGGCCTTGCAGGCACCGCAGACACCGTTGCGGCAACCGTACTGCAACGACAGTCCGTGACGGATGGCGGCATCCAATATCACTTCGTTCTGTGCCACGGTGAACGCGTTACCGCTCGGCTCTAGTCTGACTTTGAAACTCATGGGTAATTCCTAGTAAGCTGTCACTCAACATCTCAATCGTGCCAAGAGTGTAGATTCTCCAATATTTGAAGCGGGAGCAAAACCCTGAATAGAGTATTTATTGTCGGTTACGGCGATATCGGCCAACGCGTGGCGCAGCGCTGGCTTCAGACAGATGCCGAGGTGTTTGCCCTGGGGCGCAATGTGGATGTCGCGGACAGCGCAATCACACCGCTCAGGGCCGATCTCGATCGCCCGCAGACGCTGGCCGATCTGCCCACTCAAGCGGCCGTGATCTATTACTTCGCCCCGCCGCCGGCCGAGGGTGAGCGGGACACACGCCTGGAGAATTTTCTCGGCGCCGTCTCCGGCGCGGCGCTGCCCCGGCGTATCATCTACATCAGCACCAGCGGCGTTTACGGGGATCGCCGGGGCGCCTGGGTGACGGAGGCGACAGCGCCGCAACCGGACACGCCCCGCGCCCAACGGCGCCTGGCGGCGGAACTGGCCCTGCAGACCTGGGCAAAGCGATATGACGTCCCCTGCGTCATCCTGCGCGTGGGCGGCATCTACGGCCCCGGCCGCCTGCCGCTGGAACGCCTGCGCCAGGGCCTGCCGGTGCTGCGCCGCGACCTGGCACCGCCCACCAACCGCATCCACGCCGACGATCTGGCGCATATCTGCCAGGCAGCCGCGGCGGCGCCGGGGATGCGCCCTATCTACAACGTCTGCGACGACCAGGCCAGCACCATGTCCGACTACTTCATCGCCGTGGCCGAGCATGCCGGCCTCCCGCGGCCGCGGGAGATCGACTGGCAACAGGCTGAGGCCGAATTCTCGCCAACCATGCTGTCGTATCTGCGCGAATCAAGACGCATGGAGATCGAGAGCCGTGATCCGGCCCTCCCCGGCGCCTTCGTGGTGCGCCATGCACAGGGCGTCAGCGCCTATCTCAACCGCTGCCCCCATACCGGCGCACCGCTCAACTGGCAGCCGGACCAATTCCTCGACCCGCAGCGGCAACACATTCTCTGCAGCCTGCACGGCGCCCTGTTCCGTCTGGATGACGGCTATTGTGTGGCCGGCCCCTGCCAGGGCGACGCCCTCAGCGCCCTGCCCGTCAAAATCACCAAGGACCGCATCCTGGTGGATTACGACCCCTGAGCCGGCCCTGTTGTATACTTGCGCCCCCCGATCAACAGCCCGGTAATCTCTCATGCGTAACAAAGATACCCTGCAGCGCTTTGTATTCGACAACAGCAACGTGCGCGGCATCTTCGTCCATCTCGGCAACAGCTACCAGACCGCCCTGGAACGCTATGACTACCCCGACGCAGTGGGCCAGGAACTGGGCCAGGCCCTGGCCGCCAGCGCCCTGCTCAGCGCCAGCATCAAATTCGACGGCGCGCTGATCATGCAGACCCAGTCCCAAGGGGCGATCCAGATGCTGGTGGCGCAATGCAACCACGCGCGCCACCTCCGTGGCCTGGCGCGCTGGCGGGGCGCGGAACTGGCGGCGGTGCCGGGCGATCTGTACGGCGCCGGGCGTATGACCATCACCATCGACAACCGCAACGACGCGCGCTACCAAGGGATCGTCAGTCTCAGCGGCGGCTCGCTGGCGCGCACCCTGGAACACTATTTCAAACAATCGGAGCAGCTCCAGACCCATCTCTGGCTGGCGGCCGACCCGCAACAGGCCGTCGGCATGCTGCTGCAACACCTGCCGGGGCGCGAACCCGATGCCGACACCTGGAATCGCATCGAGACCCTGGGCGCCACCCTGACCAGTCAGGAGATGCTCAGCCTGTCCACCGCCGAGGTACTGTATCGCCTGTTTCACGAAGAGCAGGTACGCCTGTTCGAAGCGGAGCCGGTCAGCTTCCGCTGCAGTTGTTCGCGCGACAAGGTGGCCGACATGCTGCGCGCCCTGGGGGCGGATGAAGTGCGCGATATTCTCAAGGAAGAGGGTAAGGTCTCAGTCGGCTGCGAATTTTGTAATCAGCACTATCTGTTCGACGCCATCGACGCCGAGGAGTTGTTCGCCGGCGGGACGCCGACGCCGGGGAGCCGTCGCTCGCATTAACCTCCCATCAAAAACAAAACGGCCGCCCCGGCACCACCGGGACGGCTGTTTTGATCAAACCAGGGCTTATCTGTGTCGCTTACTCGATGGTCGACAATAACTTCGGATTGACCACCAGTTTGCGTACGCCATGGGCATGGTCTTCATCAAAGGCGTTGCCCTTGCACCATTCACCGACCGAGTTGATATCGACCTTGGCACACTGCGGACGAACGCTCCAGGTCACTTGAAACGGTGAACATTTCTGGCCGGAATATTTGGGACCGGTAGTCGACCCCAGGAATTCAACCGGTGTGCCGCTACCCGTCGGCAGCGCCTTGGCCTGGTGGTAACCGTTGACCACGTCGCCATCGTAATCCAGGTCGTTGAAGTTCAGCGCGTTCGGGTCATTGACCAAGGTAAAGACCTGCGTCTCGACGCGCAGCGCCGGATTACCGGTGGCCTCGTGCAGACATGAGCCCAGAGTCGCGCCGGGTTTCACATCGGCCGAGGTGTGCACCCAGTGCACCTCGATGGTATCGCCCGGCTTCAGATCGCCGTGCTCACTGTCGCAGATCTTTTCCTGGGTGGGCGCCAGCTCGGCCTTGCTCAGCGTCTTGCTGATACGACACTGATAACCACTGTTATAGCCATGACCGTCACCCTCACCGGCATAGATGTTGAACGCGTTGGCTTTATGCTCGGCGTTCTTGTGAAAGTGGATGTTGCACAGGTTCATCTGAGATGAAGGCGGCGCCATGCCAAAAACGCGCTTGTTTTCACCGGCGGCGCTGTCGATATCACGCGGTGTCTGTGGACCGAATCCGCTACAGGCCGCGCCCGACTCGTCATGCCCTTTACCATGGCCGTTATCGCTGGCGACTGCGATTGCAGATACGATCCCCAATGCCAGAGCGGCTAAACATTGACTATAAATCCCTAATTTCATTTTTTTCCTACTCCCTTTTTCTGCTAAAGAATTGATTTATAAATTGCTCTTATCAGAAAACCCCAATACAAAAAGCGCACCTATCTTAATATGACAAAGTCGTCGTGGCCTAGTCTTTTTTCTTTCATTCATAATGCACGCCCGCGCTTGCGCCGGCCCGTCGACGGCGGCTCGGCGGTTCGCAGTTCATGGATAGCCACGGCTGCGCGCGAAGCACGATGCGGTTAGTCGGAACCGTCGGCACGATAGCGCTTATGCAACTCCACCGGTTCGGCTTCACGCCGCTTGGCGCGCAGGCGCATGTTGAGCATCTCCACCGACAGCGAAAAGGCCATGGCGAAATAGATATAGCCTTTGGGAATATGCATCTGCAAACCCTCGCCGATCAAGGCTACGCCGATCAACACCAGAAAGCTCAGCGCCAGCATTTTGATGGTGGGATGGCGGTCGACAAACTCGCCGATAGCCTTGGCCGCCAGCATCATCACGACAATGGCGATGACGATGGCCAGCACCATCACCGGCACATGGTCGGCCATGCCCACGGCGGTGATCACCGAGTCCAACGAGAAGACGATGTCGAGAATGGCGATCTGGATCACCACGCTGATGAAACCGGCCGCCGCGGCCTTGGCGCCGGCGTGCTCCTGTTCCGCGCCCTCCAAGGAACTGTGGATCTCCAGGGTGCTCTTGGCCAGCAGGAACAGGCCGCCGCCGATCAGGATCAGATCGCGGCCGGAGATCTCGTGGTCAAACATGCTGAACAGGGGTTCGGTAAGGCGCATGATCCAGGCCAGCATCAACAGCAGCAGGATGCGGGTGAACATGGCCAGGAACAGGCCGATCGTGCGCGCCTTCTGCCGCACTTTTTCCGGCAGGCGGCTAACCAGGATGGAAATGAAGATGATATTGTCGATGCCGAGCACGATCTCCAGCAGGGTCAGGGTCAATAGCGCCACCCAGGCCTGGGGTTCGTAGATCCACTCAAACATGTTGCATCTCCTTATTCATCACAGACAAGAACGCGGACCGATGTCCGCGCTCTGATTTGACCAAATTGTCGGTTCAATTAATTGCTGACGTTCACCACCCGGCCGTTGAGCGGTTGCACCGGTCGCGTACTCAGCGGGAAGAGATCGGTAAACTGCTGCAGCTGCGCCTCGGAGATGGCGCTGGGTGCGGCCAGCACCATCCAGTTGACACCTTCGGAGCACGGCGGCGTGGTCAACGAGCCGGAATAATTGAAATAGGTGTCGTCCAGCGGAAACAGGTCGGCGGCATTGATCATCACCTCGGGCACGCTGTTGGTCACCCCGGTTTCCACCGGCATGTGCTGCCACAACTGGGCGATCCTGTCATTGCCGATGGTGCCCGCCTTGAACATGACGCCGATGACACCCAACCGGCCGTCGGCCGCCTGATGCACCAGATGGGCCACCATGTCATAGGCCTTGCCGCCAATGGTGTGCTCGGAGGGTGAATGAAAATGGAACTGCAGCAGGTCATAGCGCTTGCCGTCCACGGTGATGTAACTCCCCGGCGCATAGCTCACCTTGATGGTGTGGCCGTTGTTACTGATGGCCAACGGCGAGGCTTGATAATTGAATTCAATATCCGGCAGCTGGGTAACGGTGACGGCGGTGATGTCGATGGGCGACTGCTGCTTGCCCGTGGCGCAAACGGCGTACTCGTCCTTCAGGCCGGCCCATAGATAAGGTGCACCTGCGCCTTCATAGCCCCAGTGCACCGCCCGCCCCTGACCGTCACCGTCATGGACCGCTTCGGCGTCGGCGCGCGCTTCTGTCTCGTGGTCGCGCTCGTCCATGTCATGGCGTTCGCCTACGGGACTGTGCTGTTCCATGCCCCCATGTTCATCAACCTCATCGGAATCCGAACAGGACACGGCTAGCACGCCAATACCGCCCAGAATCAGAATTGTATATAAAGCGCCTTTTTTTGAGTCCATGATCTACTCTCTCTTCCCCCGGAAATTGACAATGTGGCAGGGTACCTTAGGGCCGTTAAAAATCCAACTAATCGAAGATTTCCAACTCACTCCACAATTCGTCCATGCGTTTTTTCACCGCCTCGTCCATGACGATGGGCACGCCCCATTCGCGCGTGGTCTCGCCCGGCCACTTGTTGGTGGCGTCGAAGCCGACCTTGGAACCCAAGCCCGACACCGGCGAGGCAAAGTCCAGATAATCAATCGGCGTGTTCTCGATCATCACCGTGTCGCGCGCCGGGTCCATGCGCGTGGTCATGGCCCAGATCACGTCCTTCCAGTCGCGCACGTTGATATCCTCATCCACTACGATGACGAACTTGGTGTACATGAACTGGCGCAGGAAGGACCACACCCCCAGCATCACCCGTTTGGCATGACCGGCATAGTGCTTTTTCATGCTGACGCAGGCCATGCGGTAGGAGCAGCCCTCGGGCGGCAGATAGAAATCGACGATCTCGGGAAATTGCTTTTGCAGCAGGGGCACGAATACCTCGTTCAACGCCACCCCCAGCACGGCCGGCTCGTCCGGCGGCCGGCCGGTGTAGGTGCTGTGATAAATGGGATTATCGCGATGGGTGATGCGCTCGATGGTGAAGACCGGGAAACGATCCACCTCGTTGTAATAGCCGGTATGGTCGCCGAAGGGCCCCTCGTCGGCCATCTCGCCCGGCGCCAGATATCCCTCCAGCACGAACTCGGCCGAGGCCGGCACCTGCAGATCATTCCCCATGCATTTCACTAGTTCGGTCTTGCTGCCGCGCAACAGGCCGGCGAAGGCATATTCGGACAAGGCGTCGGGCACCGGCGTCACCGCGCCGAGGATGGTGGCCGGATCGGCGCCCAGGGCCACGGCGACCGGGAATTTCTCGCCAGGCCGGGCCTGCTGCCAGTCGCGAAAATCCAGCGCCCCACCGCGATGGGCCAACCAGCGCATGATGACCTTGTTGCGGCCGATCACCTGCTGGCGGTAGATACCCATATTCTGGCGCTCTTTGAACGGACCTTTGGTGACCACCAGCGCCCAGGTGATCAGCGGCCCGGCGTCCCCCGGCCAGCAGGTCTGGATGGGCAGCTTGGAAAGGTCGACGTCATCGCCTTCGATCACATGGGCCTGGCAGGGCGCGCTCTTCACCACCTTGGGAGCCATATTGAGCACCTGCCGGTACAGGGGCAGCTTGTCCAGGGCATCCTTGAACCCCTTGGGCGGCTCCGGCTCCTTCAGCGCCGCCAGCAGCGTGCCGATCTCACGCAGCGCCGTCACCGACTCCGCCCCCATGCCCAGCGCCACGCGCCCGGGCGTGCCGAACAGGTTGCCCAGCACGGGAATGTCATAGCCGGCCGCGTGCTCGAACAACAGCGCCGGCCCCTCGCGCCGCAGGGTGCGGTCGCAGATTTCGGTCATCTCCAGCTTGGGACTGACGGGCCGGGCGATGCGCTTGAGCTCGCCGCGTCGTTCCAGTTGGCCGATAAAGTCGCGTAAGTCTTTGTATTTCATCTGTAGGATTGACCTGAAGGTAAGCACCGCAGCATAGCAAACATCGCTAAAGGGTGTCCCTTTCGCCGGCTGACTTTGGCGCTGCGACGTATCGCGCCAGAACACGATGACGACGCGGCGGCAGCCGGTTGGGCGGCAAAACTACTAAACAATACAATGAACTATCTCGTCTGTCGGCGCGACAGTGGCGAGGAACCCAGCGCAGCCGTTATCTGTCTAAGGGCTTAAGCTGCGCCGCTTTGCCGTCTCGGGCATAATGGGTTTCGCACCCCGGCAGGCGCCGGCGTGGCCGCGCAATCGATGACAGAGTTATTTGGCAGATGCAGCATCCCCCCACATATCGCCGACCCTATGTAGCCACCCTCGCGGTGGGCCTGCTTGCTGCCAGCACCACAATCAGCGCGGCACCGCTGGACAACCCGCCGGTGCTCGATACCACGGCACCCAGCATCAACACCGCCACCCTCCCCGCCCTAAGCTACGACACCCGGCGGCCGGCGCTTATCCCGCAGTTCCAGGACAGCGCGCCACCCATCGAAAATATCCCCGTGCCCATCGAGGTGAGCGACACGGTGGACGGCAACAGTGCCACCTTCAGCTTCAGTCCCGAGGCCGAGATCGGCCCGCTGACGCCGGGGCGCTATATCCTTGACTGGCGCGCCACCGACCTGGGCTTCAATGAAACCACGGCGAGCCAGACCCTGGACGTGAAGCCCCGCATCAACCTGGGACCGAACCAAACCGCGGGGGAAGGGGGAACGGCGCTGGTCACGGCGTACCTCAGCGGCCCGCTGCCCGCGGCGGCCGGGGATTTCCCCATTACCGTCCCCTACACCGTGTCGGGCACGGCGAGTGGTGCCGACCATGACGCCGTGAATGGCAGTTTCACCTTCGCTAACGCCACTCAAACAAGCGCCAGTATCAACATCCACATCACGTCCGATGGGGTCAACGACGCCGGCGAGACCGTCATCATTACCATCGACGACAGCGCGCCCCTGTGGCCGGCGCAAATGATTCAGGGCCATACGTCCAGCCATGAAGTGCTGATCAGCGAATCCAACCATGCCCCACTGGCACAGCTCTCCGCCAGCCAAAACGGCAAGCAGACCCGCGCCGTGATCACCGGTGACGGGCCGGTGACCGTCACCGCGGCGGACTACGATGCCAACGGCGATGGGGTCAACCATGACTGGAGCGCCAGCGACAACGCCCTGACACCGCTGACCGGCACCACCGGCAGCAGTTTCGAGTTCGATCCGCAGGGGCTGACGCCGGGCTTTTACACCGTGCGCCTGACCGTGAGTGACGCCAACGGCGGCAGCAGTGCCTACGAGTTATTGCTCGCTGTGCTGGCCCAGACGCCGAACCTGTCGAGCGCGACCGACCTGGATGACGACGGGACAAAAGATGCCGACGAGGGTCTGGTCGACAGTGATAACGACGGCATTCCCGACTACCTGGACGCCAATACCAACCCGGCCCTGATGCAGGGCTTCGAGCCCTATGTCTTCGATGCCGATGTGAGGCGCAGCCAGACCTTGATCAATGACAGCATCACCCTGACCTGGGAGTTCTCCGCCGATGGCGCCACCCCGGCCAGCAACCTGATCGTCTACCCCCTGATGATCGCCACCCGGCCCGGCCTGAGTCTCAATCTCGGCCCCACCGCCTTCGCCGCCGGTAAGGCCTATGCCCGTCTCAGCACCGCTCAGGCGGAAGCTCTGCGTAATGCCGAGGTGGCCGACGGCCTGGCCAGCAGCGATGGTCAGGTGCTCGACCTGGAAATCACCGGGCTCCAACAGGCGGGCGCCGGCGCCGATATCATCGTTCCCCAGACGGCCGGGATTCCGCCCTCGCAAGACGGTACGCTGCGGTTTATGGTGTTCAGCCGCGACCGTGTCTGGGAGGCCTTTTCCAGCGATGTGAACAATCAGATCGCGACCGATCTTAAGGGGAATGATTTTTATTGTCCCGATTTCGCTGATATAGACGCGGCCAATCCCTACCAAGGCGCATTGGTTCAGGGACAGGAATGTCTGCTTATCCGGGTTCAAGACGGCGGCCCCAACGACTACGACGGTGCGGCCAACGGCGTGATCCATTTCATGGGGGGCATCTTTATCGCCACCGACAGCACGGCGGATCAAAGCGACGCGGACAGCGGCACCTTCACCGGCAGCACTTCCACCAGCAGTGAAACCCTGGGCAAACTCAACCTGGGCACCGGCGACGGCGGCGGCGCGTTGAACTGGATCATGGTATTGGGACTAGTGCTGGGTCATTGGCTACTGCGTCGACCTCAGTACACCTTGATCCCGCCAAAACGCTGACGCAGTCTGCGCTCCAGCCAATAATAGCCGGCGGCGAAACCCGCCGCCAATCCCAGCACCAAGGCGACGGCACTCCAGGGAAACGAGGCCGGGGCGGCAGGGGGCTGTTCCCGCGTCGCGGGCTGCGTGTCGTCGCTGATCATGAGGACGGCGCCCAGGCGCTTTTGCAGATCCTGGTTTTCCGTTTCAAGCGTGGCGATGCGTTGTTCCAAGGTCTCGGCCTGTTGGTCCACCTCGCTGGTTTCCGCCTGCTGCGAGGCCAACTGCTTCTCCAGGGCCGCCGCCTTGTCGCGCGCCTTGCTCAGCTCCGCGCGCATCCAGCCCAGCTCCTTGGCCGCCTCGGCCTGTTTTTTCAAGGCCGCCTGTTCCTTTTCCAGCCGGGCGATCTTTTCATCGGCGGCGTCCAGGATCATGTTGGCCTCGCGCAATTCCGTTTCGGCCTGCTCCAGCTTGACCACCGCAGGCAGGGCACTGGTGAGAAAATCGCTGCGCATCCAGCCGCTGTTGCCGGCACCGGTCTTGACCTCGGCCACGCCGTCTGTGGTCTGCAATACCTCCACCGGCGTGCCGCTCAACAGGCGTTCCACCGGCTCGCCGCTTAGATCGGCCTTGGGAAACACGGCAATGCTTACCTGATCGGTGACATAGGCGCTGTCGGCAAATGCAGCCTTCATCACCAGGAGCGACGCCAGTACCGGCCCACGTCTTTTCATCTACGCTTACGCCGCCAACCCGCTGTGACGCAGCAAGGCGTCGATACTGGGCTCGCGGCCGCGAAATTCGATGAACAGCTCCATGGGTTCACGCGAACCGCCCTGTTCCAGCACGGTGGAGAGAAAGCGCAGGCCGGTGTCGCGATCGAAGATACCGCTCTCCTCGAAGGCGGAAAAGGCGTCGGCCGACAACACCTCGGCCCATTTGTAGCTGTAATACCCCGCTGCGTAACCGCCGGCGAAGATATGGGAAAAGCTATGCGGGAAACGGTTGAACGACGGCGGATGCATCACCGCCACCTGCTCACGCACCTCGTCAAGGATCTCATACACACGCGCTCCCTTGGCCGGCGCGTATTCCAGGTGCAGGCGGAAATCGAAAATGGAAAACTCCAGCTGCCTGACCATCTGCATGGCCGACTGGAAATTTCTGGCGGCGATCATCTTGTCATAGAGCTCATCGGGCAACGGCGCGCCGGTGATGTAATGTCCGGCGATATCGTCCAGGGCCTGTTTCTGCCAACACCAGTTCTCCATGAACTGGCTGGGCAGTTCCACCGCGTCCCAGGGCACACCGCCGATGCCGGCCACCGAAGGATAATCCACCTGGGTGAGCATGTGATGCAGACCATGCCCGAATTCATGGAACAGGGTGAGCACCTCGTCGTGGGTGAACAAGGCCGGGTCGTCACCGATGGGCGGCGAGAAATTACAGGTGAGATAGGCCACCGGCGCCTGCACCCCGTCCGCGGTCTTCATGCGCGTCACGCAATCGTCCATCCAGGCGCCGCCGCGCTTATTGGGACGGGCGTAGAGATCGAGATAGAAGCGGCCGCGCACGCCCTCGGCGTCCGAGATCTCGAAAAAGCGCACATCCTCGTGCCATACGTCCACGCCCTGTTGTTCGCTGATCTTGACGCCGTACAAACGCTCCACCACGGCGAACATGCCGCTCAGCACCTTGTCTTCGGGGAAGTAGGGTTTCAACGCCTCCTGGCTGATGGCGTATGTGTGCTGCTGCAGCTTTTCCGAGTAATAGGTAATGTCCCAGGCCTCGAGCTGCTCCACGCCATGCTGATCCTTGGCGAAGGCGCGCACCTCGTCCAGCTCCTGTTTCGCCAGCGGCAGGGAACGCGCGGCCAGGTCGTTAAGGAAGGCCAGCACCTGGTCGGTGGATTGGGCCATCTTGGTGGCCAGGGAGCGCTCGGCATAGTTGTTAAAGCCGAGCAGCTGGGCGGCCTCGTGGCGCAGCGCCAGGATTTGCGCCATCACCGGGGTGTTATCGTATTTTTTGTCATGCGGCCCTTCATCGGAGGCGCGCGTCACATAGGCGCTGTACAGCTCACGGCGCAACTCGCGGTCATCGGCGTAGGTCATCACCGGCAGATAGGAGGGAAACTCCAGGTTGAAGACCCAGCCTTCCAGGCCCTCGCGCTCGGCGATCTGTTTGGCCATACCGCGCGCCGACTCGGGCAGACCGCTGAGCCGCGATGCGTCGCTGATCTGGATCTTCCACTCATTCGTGGCATCGAGGATGTTCTCGCCGAACCTGCTGTTGAGCGCGGCAAGTTCCTGCATGATGGCCTTGTAGCGCGCCTGCTTGTCCTTGGGCAGTTCGATACCGGACAGGCGGAAATCACGCAGGGCGTTGTCGATGATCTTCCTCTGCGCTGTGTCGAGCGTGGCATATTCCGGCCCCTCGGCGATCTGTTTGAAGGCGCGGAACAGACCTTCGTGCTGGCCCATCTCGGTGGCGTAATCGCTGAGCTTGGGCAGGCAGGCGTTGTAGGCGGCGCGCAGCGCATCCGAATTGAGCACCGAATTCATATGCGACACCGGTGACCAGGCACGCCCGAGGCGCTCTTCCGCCTCTTCCAGCGGCTGCACCAGGTTGTCCCAGGTGTAGCGCTGGCTGGCGGTGAGCAGATTCTCCACCTGCTCGCGGCTCTCGGCCAGTAATTGATCGATGGCGGGCTCGATGTGTTCGGGTTTGATATGGGAGAACGGCGGCAGGCCATTCATGGTGAGCAGGGGATTCGTCATATTTGCGCCTTTATTTTGCTGCCAAAGGGAACACGGCCCAATTTACCATATCTGCGCCGGTCAGCCTTAGTCCCCACGTCCGCCGGCCAACGCTAATAAAAGGGAGTATTACGGTGTTTTCTCGAATATGAATTTATGGACCATGAAACCGGCAATCATGGCCAACACCACCATTAAGGGGGTATTCAGGCCGAAACCGAGGGCGGTAATGGCGGGGCCGGGGCAATAGCCAATCATGCCCCAACCAATGCCAAACAAAGCAGCGCCCAGCAGCAACTTTCTGTCCACCTGCGCGGCGATCGGCACCTTGAATTCAGAGGCAAACAACGGCGCCGGTCGCTTCAGCACCCAGGCGAAGGCAAGCAGCGTCACGGCTAAGGCACCGACCATTACCAGTATCAAACTGGGGTCCCAATGCCCGGCCACATCAAGAAAGTTAATCACCTTGGCCGGATCAGCCATGTGCGACACGCACAAGCCCAAACCGAACAAGGCGCCGGCCAGCAGGGCGAGCAGATTCTGCCTCATACCCCCACCCCCAGCAGATGACGCAACACGAACACGGTGATGAAGCCGAACCCCATAAAGACAAAGGTTGCGATGATGGAGCGCGGCGACACCCGACCGATGCCGCAGACGCCGTGACCGCTGGTACACCCCCCGCCCATGCGGGTACCAAAACCAACAAAGAAGGCGCCGACGAGCAGCAGCGGCATGGAAACGGCGCGGTATTCTTCAAACCCTGCGTCGCTGAACCATTGATAAACGGCGCCGCTGCCGACCATACCGAGTACGAACATCAAGCGCCACAATCGGTCACCGCGCGGCTGGACGAAAATGCCGCTGAGGATACCGCTAACACCGGCGATACGGCCGTTAAACAATAGCAGCAGGGTGGCGCTAAGGCCGATCAACACACCACCGGCCAAGGCGCTGAAGGGAGTAAAATTTTCCACTTACGATTTAACTTTTCTGCAATTCATTCGAAACAACGCCCCGGCGTGCGCCATTCGCACAGCGACGGCGGTCTTGCGCGCCGTCGGGGCCCGTAACAGCGCGATTATATCGCAACAATCATCAAGGTTCGCCTGAACGGCCGCCGTCAAGGCAGCCCAGTCAATAACAGCTAGAAGCCCTGCTGCAACAACCAGGCGGCCGCGGCGCCGGCGAGGAAGAATCCCGCCAAAGAGAGGTAGGCACGCAGGCGATAGCGCTTGGTAAGCTGATCCTGCGGATAAATGGACAACAGGTAGGGATGACGCGTATCTTCCGGCCGCGCCAGGATATGAATCTCCGGCTGCCGCGCTCGTTCGCGGTGTTCCTGCTGGGCGTGCAGCTTGGCCGAGTGGCGTACGATTTTCCATTCGTCCTGGTCGATCCGGCCGTCCTTGTTGACGTCGAAACGCTCCAGCAAGGCCGCCTGATCCTGTTTCCAGTCGCGGATCAGGTCGCGCGTCTGTTCGGCGACACTGTACATCTGGGCCGGCGCCACGGTCTTGAACTGGCCGATGGCGTACAAGGGCTGGCCCTCGAGCATGAGCCACTCGGTATAGCGATAACGCCCCGTGCCAACAAAGGCCGAACCACTGCCCAGCAGAGGGGCCGACAGGGGCCACTCGCTATCGCCGTACCAGCACAGTTTTTCATCCGTGGTGATCTCGGCACCGCCCGGGTCGATAACGCAGTGTCCGCTGTCGTCGTCCAGCAGGAATAGATTGTCACTGGTCTCCTGACGCACGGTGGTCCACTTGGTCTGGGTACCGTGTTTAGTGTGGTAGGTGTCCTTACGCTCGATCTGATAGCGATACCAGAGGCAGTGATGACTGGTCAGCGGCGCGACAACGGGTTCGCCGTCCATCAGCCGTCCGTGCCCCTCCAGCTCGACATAGCCCTGATGGGCCGAACGGATCTTGGCGGTGGGGGCATCTTCGATCAGTCGTGCCCGGCGCCAGTTGCGCCAGCCGAACCAAAATGCCGCCACCGTGGCAGCCACGGCCACCGCGACGACGATCCAGTATTCGGCGGGGGCCAGCCCCATGGGGAGTTGCGGCATCATTACTTAAGGGGGCTGGGATTTACGTAAACAAGGCTTTCACATCCACATCACGCTTTTCCTCGTCACTAAACTCGAGCAGATCGCGCGGCCCGAATTTGAACATGTTGGCAATGATGACATCAGGGAACTGTTCAATACGGACGTTGTTGTTATTGACGCTTTCATTGTAATACTCGCGCCGGTCGGCGATCTGGTTTTCCAGGCCGCTGATACGGGTCTGCAGATGTTGGAAGCTCTCGCTGGCCTTGAGCTCGGGATAGTCTTCGGCCACGGCAAACAGATTGCCCAGCCCCATGCGCAGTTGAGTCTCGGCCGGCCCCAAGGCCGCCACATCGCCGGCGGCGCGGGCGTCGGCCACCCGCGACCGGGCCTGCATGACCTTTTCCAGTGTCTCCTGCTCGTAGCCCATGTACTGCTTGCAGGTTTCCACCAGCTTGGGCAATTCGTCGTGGCGTTGCTTCAGCAGCACGTCGATATTGGACCAGGCCTGGGATACGTTATGCTTGAGTCTGACCAGGTTGTTGTAGATCATGACGCCATAACCCGAGATGACTACAAGCACACCGAGCAAGATAAAGGTGCTGATTTCCATGAATCGGATTCTCCTGTTGACTAGCCTGGAATATCGGCAAACGGAACGAGGATATTAATGAGCAAGCATTACGATGTTATCGCAATCGGCGGCGGCAGCGGCGGATTGGCCGCCACCAAGCAGGCCGCCAAGCACGGCGCCCGCTGCGCCGTGATCGAGGCCGGCCGTCTCGGCGGGGCCTGCGTCAATGTCGGCTGTGTCCCGAAAAAGGTGATGTGGTACGCCGCCAGCCTCGGCCACGCCCTTGAGGACGCCAAAGACTACGGCTTCAGTCTCAGCCACGGCGGACTCAACTGGGCGAAGCTGAAACAGGGGCGCGACGCCTATGTGCAGCGTCTCAATCAAATCCACCTCGACAGCCTCGACACGGCCGGCGTGGACTTTATCCCGGGTCATGCCCGTTTCATCGACCAGCACACGGTTGAGATAAACGGTGTCGCGTATCAGGCCGACCACATCATCATCGCCAGCGGTGGACGGCCGCTAACGCCGCAGCTTCCGGGGGGCGAATTCGGCATCACCTCGGACGGTTTTTTTGAGTTGGAGACGCTGCCGCAAAAGGTCGCCATTGTCGGCGGCGGGTATATCGCCGTGGAAATCGCCGGCGTGTTGAATGCACTGGGCAGTCAGGTGGATATGTTGCTGCGCGGCGACCAGCTGTTGTCGAGTTTCGATGCGCTGATCCGCGACACGCTCCGGCAACAGATGGAGCAGGACGGCGTCGGTATTCACCCCTGCTACAATCTCGAGACCGTCACCCTGGGACGAAACGACAAGCTGGTGCTTGTGCCCCATGAGCGCCCGGAACTCTCGGGCTATGACTGTCTGATTTGGGCCATCGGCCGCATCCCCAACAGCGACCGTCTCAATGTGGAGGCCATCGATCTGATCTGCGACGCCAGCGGCGCTATTCTTGTGGACGAATTTCAGAACACCAACATCGACAATATCTACGCCATCGGTGACGTCACCGGCAGGGCAACACTGACACCGGTGGCCATCGCCGCCGGCCGCAAACTGGCCGACCGGCTGTTCGGCGGCCAAAGCGACAGCCGGCTGGACTACCACAACATCCCCAGCGTGGTCTTCGCCCATCCGCCGATCGGCACGGTGGGACTGACCGAAGCCCAGGCGCGGGAACAATTCGGCAGCCAAGTGAAGATCTACCAGACCCGCTTTACCGGCATGTATCACGCACTGACCCGGCACAAAACCAAAACAGCCATGAAGCTGGTCTGTGTCGGCGCAGAGGAAAATATCGTCGGTTGCCACATGGTCGGTCATGGCTGTGATGAGATGCTGCAGGGCTTCGCCGTAGCCATCAAGATGGGCGCCACCAAGGCCGACTTTGACAATACCGTCGCCATCCACCCGACCAGTGCCGAGGAATGGGTCACATTGAAATAATTCAGCGCCTCGAAAATCAACAAAAAAGCTGCCGGTGCCCTGTTTCCACCGGCAGCCTCCATCGGTATTCCTAGCGTCCGCGTTTAAGCTAAGCCCAGCCGATAGATACCGAGCCTCGCTTCACTCGTTGACAATGGCGATTTCGACGCGGCGGTTTTCAGCGCGACCCTCGGGGGTCTCATTGCTGGCTACGGGTTTAGTTTCACCAAAGCCGCGCGCCTTAATTCTGCTTTGCGACACTTCTCCCACCTCGGTGAGAAACTTGGATACCTTTTCGGCGCGGGACTGGGACAAGGCCTGGTTGATCTCATCACTTCCCGTCGCATCCGTATGCCCGGTGACCTCGACGCGTGCGTTGGGAAAGGTCTTGATTGCTTTGATAATCTTGTTCATCAACGGGAAATTGTCCGTCTGGATCTCACTCTGCCCGGTGGGAAAATCAAAGCCATAGGCGGAAATCACAACATTGTTCTTTTGACGATAGACGGTGGCCTCGCCGTCATCGAACAGACTCTGCACCTTTTCGAACTTCTGTTCCTCGGCGGCGTCCATTTGCGCCGAGGCGTCGCGCGCGTGTTCTGTCATGGCCAGTTGGGCCTCGTACTCAGACTTCAATTGTGCCAGCTTTTCTGCATGGGCATCGGCCATTGCATTACGTTTTTGTTCGGCGGTCTGCAATTGACTTTGTGCCGTATTGCGCGCGTCGATCAGATCATTGACCTCCGACTTCAACGCGGACACCACCTTGTCATTTTGTTGATTGAACGGCAGTTGGCCGCCGATCGGTTGATTGATGGTCTTAAGTTGATCCTGATACCACAGCACCACCTCTTCCATGGTGTAATCACGGCGCTCGAAATCCTTGACGGTTTCCGCGATCGCCGCGCTTTTCTCGGCAAGATAGCGGGCGGTTTTTGCGTGTCTATCCGCCTTTTCCGTATCTGTCCGGTCGGCATCCAGGATCGAGGTCGCCAGTTTCATTTCTCTCTCGGCCTGCTTCAAGGTCTGCGGTGCATATTCCGCTGCCTCTTGCTCCTTGGCATCATTAATCGCCGCCTCGGCCAACTCCACCGTGCCTTCCTTCAAAGCCACCAATTCGATTTGCGAATAGCCGGATAGGAGTTTGGGCCGGCGCTGCTTGGCGCGTTCAGTGTTGCCGCCCTCGATCAAGGCAGCGGTCTGCTTTAAGTCCTCATCCAGCCTGGACATTTCTTCCTGTCGCACGTTGGGTGCGCCGGCGGCGAGTGCGTCTTCTCGCTGCCGCAGCACCTCTTTGAGCATGTCTTTACTGGTCGCCATATCTTGGTTGACTTCGTCTACTACATCCAGCCCCTGGAGGGCGATTTTCTGGGCGGCGTCGCCGTCGTTATTGCGCGCCTGTGAAACAGCACGATCCAGCAGATCATTGGCCTTGGTATAACCCTGCGGCGCAAGCAACTCCGCGCCTTCCCGCCGGGCATCCTGCAGCGCTGCATCGAGACGATTGATGTGGGGGTACTGGTTCATTATCTGAGCCTGTGTCTGTTTGGGCTGCGAGGCGCAGCCAACCAGACCTACTGTCAGAATCAAACTGAATAACGTTATTGCGGTCTTCATGGTTTCATCCTCAATTTTGTGGAATTGATTACAGCCATGTCGGTCAAACACCTGCGATCAAGTCATGCTCATACATGACAGCGTACATGTCTTTACGCGTCCATCATTGCGTTTTGTCAATCACGGGTTTTCGCGTTAATCGCTTTATTCTCGCCACCCACGGCGGTAAGAAATCCGGATTAAAAGGTTGTGGATGCTTGGCCCAATACCAGAGCACGCCGTCATGATTGGACACAGAAATATTGCCCGCCCCCCATGCAAGCGGCAGCGCAGGCAGGTAAGATGGAATCACATCCGCGCCGCCGCGCGCATCATTGTTCGTGGAGGAAAACATCATGAGTATACGAAGCTTTCAAGATATTCATCCTGACATCGCTGCTAGCGCCTACGTCGATCCAGACGCCAGCGTCATCGGTGCCGTCACCATCGGTGCCGACAGCTCCATCTGGCCTGCGGTGGTGGCGCGCGGTGACGTACACAAGATCGTCATCGGCGCACGCACCAATATTCAGGACGGCACGGTGATCCACGTCACCGCCGATAACGAATTCAACCCGGGCGGCTTCGCCACGATCATCGGCGACGGGGTCACTGTCGGGCACAAGGCGGTGCTGCACGCCTGTAGCGTGGAAGATTACGCCCTGGTCGGCATGGGGGCCATCGTGCTCGACGGCGCGGTGGTGCAAAGCAAGGCCATGGTGGCGGCCGGCAGCGTGGTGCCACCGGGCAAGGTCATCGAAAGCGGCCATCTGTGGTTGGGCAGCCCGGCGAAAAAGATACGCCCGCTATCGGAACAGGAATTGGCCTATTTGGAATTCTCTGCCCGACACTATGTGGAATTGAAAAACCGGCATATGAAATCCTGACCGCCACGCACTGTCCTGAATCTCCATCGACATTACATGCGCTGCAGCAGCCAAGCTCCCAGGGCCGACGGCGGCAGGGATTGGGCGTACAAATACCCTTGACCGATGTCACAACCGATGCCCTTCAGCACCTGTTGCTGGGCCTCTGAGTCCACCCCCTCGGCGACCGTCTTCAAGCCCATGGAACGCGCCATGGCGACAATGGCCTTGGTGATGGCGTAGTCATCCGGGTCATCCGCCAGGCCGTCAATGAAACTGCGGTCCACTTTGACTTCATGGATGGGCAAGCGCTTCAGATAAGACAGGGAGGAAAAGCCCGTACCGAAGTCGTCCACACTCACCCGAAACCCGACCTGGTTGAGTTCAGTCAGAATGCTCGCGGCGGACTCCACATCCATCAGCACACCTTCCGTGATCTCGAGACAAATACGTTCGGCCGCGACGCCGGCCTGCGACACGATATTGGTGAAGCGGCCAACAATACCGGGGTTGTGAAACTGACGCGCCGAGACATTGAGGCTGACTGTGAAGGCGGGCAGGCCGGCTTTATCCCATTCGCGTATTTGTCTACAGACATCACCAATGACCCATTCATCGATCTCCGCGATCAGGATCGATTCTTCGGCGATGGGAATAAACTCGTCCGGCATAACGACATTGCCATTGTGATTCCACCGCAATAGCGCCTCGACGCCGACCACCCTGTCGTTATGCAGATCAATCTGGGGTTGATATTCCAAAAATATGTCACTCTTTTCCTTTGCCCGGCGCAAGGCGTTTTCCACCACCATACGGCGACTGAGCTTTTCCGCCATATCGCCGGTGAAAAACATATAGGTGTTTTTACCCTGCTCCTTGGCGCGATACATGGCGGTATCGGCATGGCGCATGAGTATTTTGGGATCGCCGGCGTCATCGGGGAACATGCTGATGCCGATACTCGACGACACCAAATACTCTTGGCCCTGCAGCGTATAGCAAGTGGTGAAGATGTCCAGAATCCGGTCGGCCATGATCTGCGCCTCGCGCCGCCCTTCGATCTCCATAAGCACCACGAACTCATCGCCCCCCAGGCGCGCCACCGTGTCGATCCCGCGCACGCATTTTTTCAAGCGCTCCGACACCTGCATCAGCAGTTCATCGCCTTCCTCGTGGCCGAGGGTGTCGTTGATCATCTTGAAGTTATCCAGATCGACGAACATCAGTGCCAGCCGCGTTCCGCTTCTCTCGGAACGGGCCAGCGCAAGCCTCAGATGGTCATTGAACAGGGCGCGGTTGGGCAGGCCGGTGAGTTCGTCATGGGTGGCGAGAAACTCCAGGCGCTGCCGCGATTCCTTGATCAGCGTTACATCACTGAACATGCCGATGTAATTGATCACCTCACCGGACTCATCGCGCACCGCATTGATGGAAAGCCATTCCAGATAAAGCTCCCCGTTCTTGCGGCGATTCCATATTTCGCCCTGCCACCAAGCGCGACGCTGAAGCTGTTCCCACATCTTTTTGTAGAATTCCGGAGGCTGCTTGCCGGAACGCAGAATGGCAGGGGTCTTGCCGATCACCTCCTCGCGCTCATAGCCGGTGACCGTCACGAAGGAGTCGTTTACAGTGAGAATATGCTGGTTTGCATCGGTGATCATGACACCTTCCGCGGCGCGGTCGAATACCCGCGCCACCAGACGCAATTGCTGCTCGGCGTGCTTACGATCGGTAATGTCGCGGGAGGAACAGTAAAGCAGTATTTCATCATCGATGGTCACACCGATGGTGCTGATCTCCACGTCCATCAGACGACCGTCCTTGCGCCGATGCACCGTCTCGAAGATATTCAGTTTGTCGAGCAGCTGTGGAATACGGATTTTCAGTTCTTCGGCGGAGAAGTGGGCGTCCCACTCTCTCACATTCATCCCCAACACCTCTGCCCGGGTGTATCCCAGCATGTTGCAAAAGGCGTCGTTGGCCTCGACCACGTCGCCCTCCAGATTGAGCACGTGGATACCGTCGCTGGCGGTACGCAGCAATATCTCACTCTGACGACTGACGCGGCTTAGGGTCTGGCGGTCGCGCGCCGAATCGGCGCGCGCGACCTGCAGTTGCCGACGTGAATCGCGCTCGATAAACCTCAGCACATAGCTCAGCGCCACAAGCATAATGATGCCACAGGCGCTGCGCGCGAGCTCGACGGGCACGTAAAACTGCGCCGGAAAGGTGTGTTCGTTGATCACTGCGGCCGGCAGCCATGCCGCGGGCGGAACGACGATACCGCCAACCAGCGCGTAGAGGAGGAACGATACAGCCAACAAGTAAAAAGCACCCTTTACGCGGCGGGTATCGATCGCGCGCACATTCGGCTGCATGTGGGTACGCCAGTAACGTAGCAGCGCAACACCGGTCAGCAGCGCGCCGGTGAAGACGAAGCCATAGCGCGACAGGATTTCGATGCTGACAAAAAATTGCGTCGAGACTAAAGCTCCGCCAAGCACGACCAGCAGCAACGGGACATATAGCCAGTGCGACAGGAACCTAGGGGGCGGAGCGGAAATTGCGGCCGGCGACCATGCCACATGGGCCAGGCGGCGGCCGAATTCGAACAGAAAAATAGAGCTGGCAGCGACCAACACGTGGTGGAGCCCGCCGAGGTGGGCATGCAAACTGGACGTCAGCCACCACCAATCGACCCATTCGGCCAGACCGTACACAACGCCAAAACCAGCCAACAACCAAAGCAAGCGAACAATGCAGTAGTCGCTGTCGTGTTTCGGCCAAACTATGATCAGCAAACCTAGAAGTAGGAACCACAACCCATAAAATGGCAACATAATCTCCAACACCCCTCCTTATCCCCTTCCGGCAAGCGGCAAACTTGCGCCTATCGTTATCAGCAACAGGTCATACCGCGATCCGCCATTGAGCTCAAGGCGCCGCCGCGTTTAGACCGAGCCGTTCCCTTAAGCCTAACAAGGCTTGGAACGGAAATCGCCTTTGGACGATATTTACGATCCACAGGGGCAGCCTACCGCGAGGGTCAGCGTGGAACATAAATTCCACACGCGCGCTATCTTTATCTTTGGGCTCAATGATATACAGCCCCTCCATGAGGATGCCGCGGACATAATCGTCACGCTCGGGCATCAACGGACTTTGGTAGGATTCCAGACGGTAGACAATACGTCCCGCCGCATCACGACTGACGCGGGAGCGGTACACGAAATCGCGGTCACGTGCCGGCCAGTGGGCATCGAAACGGCTGTAAAGCAACGCCTCGTCAGGGGATATGTTCTTAAGCACGCGGGTTTCAGTCAGGTAGGGCACCCATGCGGGTTGCTGTGCGACGGCGTCGATCACCGCCCTGACCGCTTGCGGGGATGCCGCCAGGACGGCGATAGCCTTGACCTTGACGATATCCTGCGCAACGTCCGTGGAGAGCACGCGAATCCCGTCGGCGTGTTTGATCTCCTCCCAATCGGCCCCGCCGTTATTATCCGCGGCCAGGGCGACGACCAGGAACATCAGCATAGCGCCGCCGCCAAGCAGTGCGGCGCCCAATCTATTGCAAGCCATCATTCCAACACTCGCGCCGCCGCCAACACCGTGTCATTTTATGCAACGGGGGCTAGGGTTTCAGGTGCTCATATCGGCCCTGAGCCGGGCGATGACGGGCTGAGTCTCGGGCCGCATCCCGCGCCAGAGGCAAAATGATTCAGCCGCCTGCTCCACCAGCATGCCCAGCCCATCAACCGCTTTGGCCGCACCGCGGGCCTGCGCCCATAGCTGAAACGGCGTCGCCGCGGCGCTGTACATCAGGTCATAGCAGACCGCCTGGGCGGCCAACACATCGTCGGGTAACGGCGGCATCTGCCCCTCGAGGCTGGCGGACGTCGCATTGATGACCAGGTCGAAGGGCGCCGTGCCCAGATCATCGAAGCCGCAACCGGTGATATTACCCAATTCGCGGAAGCGTCCGGCCAATTCCACGGCCTTGGCGTCGGTACGGTTGGCGATCACCAAATGGGCGGGGCGCTGCGCCAACAAGGGTGCCAGTACACCGCGCACGGCGCCACCCGCCCCCAGAATGAGTACGGCCTTGTCTTGCAAGACGATGTTGTGATTGACGCGCAGATCGCGCACCAGTCCAACACCGTCGGTATTGTCGGCGTAGCGGCTACCGTCGTCACGAAATACGATGGTGTTCACGGCCCCGGCCACGCGGGCGCGCTCACTGCGCTCGGTCACCAATGACCAGGCCTGCTGCTTGAAGGGCACGGTAATGTTCAAGCCTTTGCCCGCTTCGGCCTGAAATCGTTCCACGGCCGCGGCGAAGCCGCCTAATTCCACCAACAGGGCTTCATAGTTGATGGCCTGGCGGGTCTGACGGGCGAATTGGGTATGAATTTGCGGTGATTTGCTGTGACCGATGGGGTTGCCCATGACGGCGTAACGATCTGTACTCACTGTCTCCATCGCGACGGTATACCTGCGACTATTGTTTGAGCCATTCGGCGACTTGTTTGGCGTAATAGGTAAGGATACCGTCAGCGCCGGCACGTTTGAAGCATAGCATGGCCTCCATCACCACGGCCCGTTCGTCTAACCAGCCGTTCTGGGCGGCGGCCTTGAGCATGGCGTACTCGCCGCTGACGTGATAGGCATAGGTGGGCACACCAAACTCCGCCTTGACGCGCCGCACAATATCCAGATAGGGCATGCCCGGTTTGACCATGACCATATCGGCGCCCTCTTCCAAATCCAAGCCCACTTCGTAGACGGCCTCGTCGCTGTTGGCCGGATCCATCTGATAGGTATATTTATTGCCGGCCCCCAGATTGGCGGCCGACCCTACCGCGTCGCGGAAAGGGCCGTAGTAACTGGAGGCGTACTTGGCCGAATAGGCCAGGATACGGGTGTGAATATGGCCCTTCTGCTCCAGCGCATCGCGGATCTGGCCGATACGGCCGTCCATCATGTCGGACGGGGCCACCACGTCGGCGCCCGCTTCGGCATGGGACAGGGCCTGTTTCACCAGCACCTCTACGGTCTCGTCGTTCATGACATAACCGCGGTCATCGATCAGGCCGTCCTGACCGTGGGTGGTGAAGGGATCCAGGGCGACATCGGTAATCACCCCCAACTCGGGAAATTCTTGCTTGAGCGCGCCAACGGCACGCTGGGCCAGGCCTTCGGGATTGTATGCCTCGGCGGCATCCAGACTCTTTCTCTCAGCCGGCGTCACCGGAAACAGCGCCACGGCAGGAACACCCAGACCCACCAAGTGCTCCGCCTCTTTTAACAGCAAATCGATACTCACTCGCTCGACGCCGGGCATGGAAGGGACGGCTTCATGCTGACCCTTACCCTCGAGAATAAACATGGGGTAGATGAGGTCATCACTGCTGAGGCGATTTTCCCGCATCAAACGACGGGAAAAGTCATCACGGCGCATACGGCGCATACGCCGGGGAAGGAATAGGCCTGAAGCTGGCACGATTGTTTACCCTCTTAAAACAAAAAATGGAGCGGCATAGGCTATGCCGCTCCATTATATCGCAGTTAAATCAACTACCTTTTCTTTTTAGCCGTCTTTTTTCTGGGGGTGGCCTTTTTCTTGGCGACTTTCTTCTTGGCCGCCTTTTTCTTCGGTGCCGCTTTCTTCTTGGCGGCTACCTTCTTCTTCGCGACCTTCTTCTTCGCGACCTTCTTCTTGGTCGCCTTTTTCTTCGGTGCCGCTTTCTTCTTGGCGGCTACCTTCTTCTTCGCGACCTTCTTCTTCGCGACCTTCTTCTTGGCCGCCTTTTTCTTCGGGGCCGCCTTCTTCTTGGCGGCTACCTTCTTCTTTGCGACCTTCTTCTTGGTCGCCTTTTTCTTCGGTGCCGCCTTCTTCTTGGCGGCTACCTTCTTCTTCGCGACCTTCTTCTTGGCCGCCTTTTTCTTCGGTGCCGCCTTCTTCTTGGCGGCTACCTTCTTCTTTGCGACCTTCTTCTTGGTCGCCTTTTTCTTCGGTGCTACCGTCTTCTTGGTCGCTACCTTCTTCTTGACTGCGGACTTTTTCTTGGCCGCAGCCTTTTTCTTGGCTGATTTTTTCATCGGTTTTTCCTCTTTCGCTGCTGACAATCTCTTTGTTACTGCCGCGGCTATAGCATCTACGTCCGCCGGCATGTCATTGGCTCGCTGCTTCTCTTCTTCAATCACTTCATCGAGGAGCTTGCATATGCCGTTGAATATATCGGCAATTTCTCCCACAGCTTCAACCTTCTTAAGCTTGCCACGACTCTGGTAGTAATCCACCAACGGTGCAGTCTGCGCTTCATACACCTTGAGGCGGTTACTAATTGTCTCTTCTCGATCATCCGCGCGATGGCGCAGATTACCTCCACAGCTGTCACAGCGCCCATCGATCTTGGAGGGCGATGTATAAATATTGAATACTTGTCCGCAGGATTCACAGGTACGCCGACCGGTGAGACGCTGCATGAGCAGATCAAAGTCGACGTCCATCAGCAAGGCGACCTGCAAGGGCTTGCCGATTCGCATCAACAGTGTATCCAGGGCCTCGGCCTGGGGGATATTGCGGGGGAAACCGTCCAATATGAATCCGTCCTTGGCATCAGGTTGGGCCAGGCGCTCTTCTATCATCCCCAACACGATATCGTCCGACACCAGTTGGCCGGCATCCATCGCCGCCTTGGCTCGCAAACCGAGCGGCGTTTCAGCGGCAACGGCGGCGCGCAGCAGATCACCTGTGGATATCTGAGGGATGTGAAATTTTTCAGAGAGCAGCTTTCCTTGTGTACCTTTCCCAGACCCTGGAGCACCCAGAAGTACAATTCTCATTTCGTCAGTTCTCTCTATTTGCTGTTCTTATCAATTGATTCCAGCACGCTATCGACTGTCCCCCTTGTTACTTTGCATCGAGTATAGTCTGGAATATGGTAAAACTACATCCAAGTACTGATTAGGTCAATCGATTAACAAAATTATTTTGGCTTCACTGTCAAGACATCTCGCATTAATTCCACAACTCAATTCAACGAGGTCACTGCCATGACGAAAAAAAATGCCTTTTATGCACAGTCAGGAGGCGTTACTGCAGTCATTAACGCATCCGCCTGTGGCGTGATAGAAACCGCACGGCAACACAAAGACAAAATCGGCAACGTATACGCGGGACGCAACGGTATTATCGGCGCCTTGACCGAAGATCTCATCGATACCGGCAAGGAGAGCGCCGCCAATATCGCCGCGCTGCGTCATACACCCGGCGGCGCCTTCGGGTCCTGCCGTTACAAACTTAAAGGCATCGAGGAGAACCGCGCCCAATACGAGCGTTTGATCGAGGTCTTTAAGGCACATGACATCGGTTATTTCTTTTATAACGGCGGCGGCGATTCGCAGGACACTGCACACAAGGTCTCGCAAATCGGTGCCGAATTGGGTTACCCCATCACCTGTGTCGGTATTCCCAAGACCGTGGACAACGACCTGCCCATTACCGATAACTGCCCCGGTTTCGGCTCAGTGGCAAAATACGTCGCCGTCTCCACCCGCGAGGCGGCCTATGACGTGGCCTCCATGGCCAAGACATCCACCAAGATCTTCGTTATGGAGGTTATGGGGCGGCATGCCGGCTGGATCGCCGCCGCGGCCGGGCTGGCGCAAGAGCAGGAAGGCGATGCACCGCACATCATCCTGTTTCCGGAAGTCGCCTTCGACCAGGCGAAATTTCTCAAACAGGTGGACAAGGCGGTGAAGAAGTACGACTACTGCGTGATCGTGGTCTCCGAAGGCGTGCGCGACAAAGACGGCAAATTCCTGTCCGACTCGGGCATCAAAGATGCCTTCGGCCATGCCCAACTCGGCGGCGTGGCACCCATGCTCGCCAATCTGATCAAGCACGAGCTGGGACATAAATTCCATTGGGCGGTGGCCGACTACCTGCAGCGCTCGGCGCGGCATATCGCTGCCAAGACCGATGTGGAACAGGCTTATGCCCTGGGCAAGGCGGCGGTGGAGTTGGCGCTAAAGGGCAAAAACGCGGTCATGCCCACCATCGTGCGCAAATCCAACAAACCCTATCGCTGGACGATCGGCGAAGCGAAATTGGCGGATGTCGCCAACGTGGAAAAGATGATGCCCAAGAATTTCATCAGCCGTAACGGCTTTGAGATCACCGATGCCTGCCGCGAATATCTGGCACCGTTGATCAAGGGCGAGGACTATCCGCCCTATAAAAACGGCCTGCCGCAATACGCGCGCATGAAAAACGTCGCCGTCGCCAAAAAGCTGAAGGCCCGATTCAAAATCTAAACCGGCAAAGAAACAGCCCCTCCGTCGAGGGGCTGTGGCGGGCTATAACAAGGGCGCGATTACCAGACTCACGATCGCCAGCACGTTGATTAGGATATTCATGGAAGGCCCGGAGGTATCCTTGAATGGATCGCCGACGGTATCGCCGACCACGCAGGCCTTGTGTACATCCGAGCCCTTGCCGCCCAGCTCGCCCTTCTCGACATATTTCTTGGCGTTATCCCAGGCGCCGCCGGCGTTGGCCATGGTCAGGGCCAGCAACACACCGCTCACCAAGGCGCCGCCGAGCATACCGCCCAATGTTTCCGGACCGAAGGTGAACCCTACTACGATGGGCGCCGCGACAGCCAAGACACCGGGTAGGACCATCTTTTTCAGCGCCGCCTTAGTGGCGATATCCACACAGCGGGCGCTGTCCGGCTTGCCGGTCCCCTCAAGCAGCCCCGGGATTTCGCGAAACTGGCGCCGGATTTCATGGATCATGTCGAAGGCGGCGTCACCCACGGCGGTCATGGTCAGGGCCGAGACCAGAAACGGGAATCCCGCGCCGAGAAACATACCCATCAAGACACGCGGGTTATCCAACGCCAGACTGAAATCCGCCACGTGCCGGGTAATCTCCTGAGTGAAGGCGGCAATGATGGCCAAGGCCGCCAGGGCGGCGGCACCGATGGCGAAGCCCTTACCGATGGCTGCCGTGGTATTGCCCAGCTCATCCAGACTGTCGGTGATCTTGCGCGTCTCGGGGCCCAGCTCGCTCATCTCAGCGATGCCGCCGGCATTGTCCGCCACCGGACCGTAGGCGTCGATGGCCATGGTGATGCCCACGGTGGCCAGCATACCCACTGCGGCGATGCCGACACCGTACAGGCCGCACAACTCGGTGGAGATGAAGATGATCATGAAGAGAGTGAGGACCGGGATCAAGGTGGAGCGCATGCCCGTTGCCAAGCCGCTAATCATCACCGTGGCCGGACCGGTCTCGCCCGAACGGGCGATATGCCGCACCGGCGCGCCGCCGGTGTAATACTCGGTCACCAGCCCGATCACCATACCCCCCAGCGCGCCCGCCAGTACCGCACCCCATACCGCGGCCGAAATCCCCAGCATCAACACCACCAGCAATGCAACGACAATGAAGGCCGCGGCGGCGCCAAGTGTACCGATACGCAAGGCGGTCTGCGCCGGCTTGCGGGAGGAGGCGCGCACCAGATAGATGCCGCCGATGGAACAGAGCAAGCCGGCCGAGGAAAGGGCCAGGGGCAAGAACATCAGATCCTGACGCTCGCCCAATTCGGCCACCAGATTCATACTTAGCGTTGAGGCCATGGCAATCGTGGCGATCATGGCGCCGCAATACGATTCGAAGATATCCGAACCCATGCCGGCCACATCGCCTACGTTATCCCCCACATTGTCGGCGATCACACCCGGGTTGCGCGGATCGTCTTCGGGGATGCCGGCCTCCAGCTTGCCCACCAGGTCGGCGCCCACATCGGCGCTCTTGGTATAGATGCCACCGCCCACACGCGCAAACAGCGCCACGCTCGAGGCCCCCATGCCGAAACCGTGGATCATGTGAGCGGTTTCCGGATCACCGCCGAAGATCAGATAGAGAAACCCCAAACCCAGCAAGCCGACAGAGGCCACCGCCAGCCCCATGATGGAGCCGCCGGAAAACGCCACACTCAAGGCCTGCGCCACCCCCTGGGTATGGGCCGCAGTGGTGGTCCGCACGTTGGCCTGAGTGGCGGAATACATGCCGATATAGCCGGCACTGGCCGAGGCCAGCGCGCCGACGACAAAGGCGAAGGCGGTGCCAACGCCCAGGGTGAACAACAAAAACAGGGTCACGATCGCGGCGAAGATGGCAAGCGTGACATATTCGCGCTTGAGGAACACCATCGCCCCCTCGTGGATGGCATCGCCGATCTCCTGCACCTTGCCCTCCCCCGCCGGCCATTTGAGCACGTCGCGGTAGAGCCTATAGGCCACCCACAATCCCACCCCGCCCAATAACGGGGGTAACAGTTCGACCACTGCCATAAAACCTCCCTCTTATCTATACAAAGCCCCTTGAGGCCGGTGAAATTGCGCTCAATATAATTTGTTCGTATATATAGATAGCACGCCTGCCTATTAGCGCAAGGCGGCCACTCCATATATAATGTGCGCCTTTTGTGGACAAGTGAGGAAGAAAAATGAATCTGGACAGAGTGGATTCGGGGAAAGATATCCCTAACAACGTCAACGTCATTATCGAAATCCCCGCCCATAGCGACCCGGTAAAATACGAAGTCGATAAAGACACCGGCGCCATGTTCGTCGACCGCTTCATGGCCACCGCCATGTTCTATCCCTGCAACTACGGCTATGTGCCCCACACTCTGTCCGAAGACGGCGACCCGGTCGACATGCTGGTGATCACCCCCCATGCGCTGATCAGCGGCTCCGTCATCCGCGTGCGCCCCATCGGTGTATTGAAAATGACCGACGAATCAGGGGTAGATGCCAAAGTCTTGGCGGTGCCGCAGGGCAAACTCACCGATCGCTATGATCACATCAAAGACATCGAGGACATGCCCAAACAGCTGTTGAGCCAGATCGCTCACTTCTTCGAACACTACAAAGATCTGGAAAGCGGCAAGTGGGTCAAGATCGACGGTTGGGGCGATGCCGAAGAGGCCAAGGCCGAGATCATCTCCAGCATCGAGCGCTTCAATGCCGCGCCTGAAAAACCGCACTTCTAAATGACGCCGAACCCGCCGGGCCGCGCAGCGCCCCGGCGGATCGCTTCACAAGCTCGGTGTCGCGCGCCGGTGGCGGGACTCGAAGACCTCCTGACACTCGATACAACGGCTGGCGGCTGGCTGGCTCTGGAGCCGCGCCGGCGCGATCTCCCCGCCGCAATCGATGCACCGGCCATACTGACCCGTCTCCATGCGATCCAACGCGGCGCGAATATCCATTAACTCCTGGGTATCGATTTCAGCAATGGCCATGTCCACCCCGGACAACAGTTCCACCAGGGCTTCATCACCGCTATCACGCACCTGCCCGACCAATTGATCATGGCCGGCGGCAGCCAGTGCATCGCTGATGATCTGCCGCAACTCGGCCAGGCGCGTCTCCAGCCGCTGCTTCAGTTGTTGAAGTTGTTCATTACTTAGGGCCATTGCTGCCTCCTTAGGTTGTGGCTTCATTGACTCCATCGATATTCATAATCCTAGTCAATTCGGCCGGAAATTGAACCTCCCCTGACACCGGGGCGGCACGGCAAAACACATCTATATTCCTGATTTACGTGCTAAACTGGCCGAATGCAACGCCTCAATTTCACGAAAATGCACGGCCTGGGCAACGACTTCGTAGTCATCGATGCCATAAACCAGACGGTCAAACTCAGCCCCGAGCAGATCCGCCGTATCGCCGACCGTCATTTCGGCGTCGGCTGCGACCAACTGTTGCTGGTGCAAAAGGCGCTCACCGGCGAGGCGGACTTCGGCTATCGCATCTTCAACGCCGACGGCGGCGAAGTGGAACAATGCGGCAACGGCGCGCGCTGCTTCGCCCGCTTCGTGCGCGACCGCCAACTCACCCACAAAGACGAAATCGCCGTCGAGACCAAGACCGGCATCATCTATCCGCGTCTGGAACAGGACGGCCAGGTAACCGTCAATATGGGCGCCCCCAAGTTCGATCCCGCCAGCCTGCCCTTTGACGCCGACGGCCCGCAGGACAGCTATACGCTCAAAATTAAAGACCAAGAGATCCGCATCGGCGCCATATCCATGGGCAATCCCCACGCCGTGTTACAGGTCAAGGATGTGGATACCGCGCCCGTGTCACTGCTGGGGCCGGCCATCAGCGCTCATGCCGCCTTTCCCCGCGGGGTGAATGTCGGTTTCATGCAGATCCTGGCGCGCGACCATATCCGCCTGCGTGTCTACGAGCGCGGCGCCGGCGAGACGCTGGCCTGCGGCACCGGCGCCTGCGCCGCCACAGTCGTCGGCCATCGCCTGGGCGAACTGGACGACACGGTAAACGTCGATTTGCCCGGCGGACAACTATTGATACGCTGGCTGGGCGACCATCAGCCCGTCTGGATGACAGGCCCCGCCACTTACGTTTTTGAAGGAAGTATAGAAATATGAGCAGCAAGCAGAATTCCCAGCCCCAAGGTCCCGCCATGATCGACGCCGAAACCATTGCCGAATATCTGCACCAGAATCCGGAATTTTTCGAACAAAATCCGGACGTGCTGGCCGAGCTCAACATCAGTCATCAGCTCAGCGGCGCGGTGTCGCTGATCGAGCGTCAGATCACCACCCTGCGTGAGCAGAATCTGAAGCTCAAGACCCAGCTGGAAAATCTGATCCAGATCGCCCGTGACAACGATCAGCTCAACGAACGCATGCACACTCTGACCCTGGCGGTGATGGACGCCGACAGCCTGAACGAGATTTACATCGCCCTGGACGACAGTCTGCGCGGCGAATTCGGCGCCGACGCGGTCACCGTCAAGCTGTTCGTCGACACGGCGCAGGCCGACATCGACGCGGACAACGACCTCATGCAGACCATCTTCGTACCGATGGACGATCCGCGCCTGGACGGCTTCAGACAAATCCTGGGCCACGAAAAACCGGTCTGCGGCGCACTCAAGCCGGAACAACTGGGCTACATGTTCGGCGAGGTCGCCGAGCAGATCAAATCCACCGCTCTGATCCCGCTGGGCGGCGAGCATTGCTCTGCGCGGGGCTGCAACTATCTCGGCATCCTCGCTATCGGCAGCCATGATGAACGCCGTTTTCACACCAACATGGGCACCCTGTTTCTCAGCAACCTGGGCGAAATCCTGAGTCGCGCCATCCGCCCCTATGTCGCCGACAACAAATGATGACAGCGCCACCGCTCAGCCCGACCCCGGGCTGATCGATGATTTCCTCGCCTATCTGCAACATGAACGGCGCGTCTCGCCCCACACCCTCAGCAACTATCGCCGCGATCTCAACAAGCTCAGTGAATACTGCCGCGAACAGCTAATCGGCGACTGGCAGGAGCTGCGCGATCATCATATCCGCGCATTCGTCGCGCGACTGCGCCGCAACGGCCTGGCGGGACGCAGCCTGCAGCGCTGCCTGTCGGCCATCCGCTCCTTCTACAACTATCTGCAACGCGAAGGCCTGGCGCGCCTCAATCCCGCCGCCTCGGTGAGCGCACCCAAGCAACAGCGAGCCCTGCCGGACCTGCTCGATGTCGATCAGATGGCCCGGCTACTGGACATCAAATCCGACGACGTCCTCAGCCGGCGCGACTGGGCCATCATGGAATTGATGTACTCCTCCGGCTTGCGCCTCAGTGAACTGGCCGCTCTCGACTTGAACGATATCGATCTAGCCGACCAGACCGTGCGCATCACCGGTAAGGGCGCCAAGACCCGCATCGCCCCCATCGGCCGCTTCGCCTTGGAAGCCCTGCGACAGTGGTACAAACGCCGGGCCGAGCTGGCGGCGCAAGGCGAAACGGCGATATTCCTCAGCCGCCACGGCAAACGCCTGTCGGCGCGCGCCATCCAGGAACGCATGCGTCAGTGGGCAGTGAAACAGGGCCTGGACAAACACGTACATCCACACATGCTGCGGCACTCCTTTGCCAGTCATTTACTGGAATCCTCCGGCGATCTGCGCGCGGTGCAGGAGTTGCTCGGCCACGCCGATATCAGCACCACCCAGATCTATACCCATGTCGACTTTCAACACCTGGCCAGCGTCTACGACAAGGCCCATCCGCGCGCCAGAAAAAAGAAAAGCGGTTAATACGAGGCACAGCACTGTGCCGCCATTGGCCTTCAGTCAATGGGCGCCCGGCAAACTCCAGCAGACGCACACTCTGCACCAGGTTTTACCGGGCGCCAATCGACCAGCTCAGCACGACCGATTCGATTGCCGGATTAATAGTATCTGGCCAGGCGGGTGTAGGCCCACTTCATCACCAAGGGCGGCAGCAAGGTGGTCAAGGCAATCACGATCACCAGACCGGCATAGACCTCGGCGGAATAGATACCGCTGACGCGCCCCAACTCCGCAAAGATCAAGCCCACTTCACCGCGCGGCACCATGGCAGTGCCGATCATCCAGCGCAGCGGCCAGGACTCCTTAATCGCCAGGACACCGATCATCTTGCCGAGCACCGCCACCACCAGCATGGAACCGGAAAAGGCCCAGATAAACGGCGAGCCCCAATCGATCTCATGCAGATTCAGCGACAGCCCCACCATGACAAAAAAGATCGGCGTGAACAGTTGAATAATGGGTTTCATCTGTGCCTCGATCTTGGCGGCGAACTGGGGATCGGTGCGCAGCGCGATACCGAAGGGCAGAAAGAAGCGCCGCGACAGCGCCAAGCCCGCGGCAAAGCCGCCCAACAATTCAGGCGCACCCATGGTGTGGGCCAGCCAGGCGAAAAACAGCACTAGCGAAACGATGGTGGTGGGAATCAGGCCGGGCAATCCCGTCACGCCGTCGAAGTGACGGATCACCAGGGAAATCAGCTTGGCGGCGATGGGCGCCATGACGAAAAAGGCGGCCACGAAGATAAACACCTTGCCCACGTTGGTCAGACTGACGCCGCCGCCGAGGGAGAATTCATACAGCAAGGCCAGCAGGATGACGCCCATGATGTCGTCGAGCACAGCCGCGCCCAACACCACCTGACCCTCGCGCGACTGCTGCCGACCCAAGTCCGTCAACACGCGCACGGTAATGCCGATGCTGGTGGCCGTCAGGGTACCGCCAATAAACAAGGCCACCAAGGACGGCAAGTCGAACACAACGACCGCAAGCACGAAGCCCAGCGCCAGCGGCAACAGGAACCCGGCCAGGGCCACCACCACCGACTCATTACCGCTGTGAATCAGGCGTCGCACATCGGTGTTCAAGCCCACTTCGAACAACAACAGAATGATGCCGATCTCGGCCAACAAACGGATCGCCTGCACCGGGTCGACCCAACCCAGAAGGCTCGGCCCCAGCACCACACCGGCGAGCAACTCACCGATCACCGAGGGCGATTTCAGACGCGTCGCCAACTCGGCGAAGATACGCGCCGTCAGCAGAACCAACAGCAGGTGGAGAAAGAAACTATGGGCTTCCATGGCGTCATCCGGATGTGTCTGACTACAAGCTTAGACACAATCCAGCGGCTGTCACAGCCCGCCGCCTAGCGCAATAACAACGCGGTTTTTATTCCCCGGCCAGCGCGAGGACGCGTTTGAGCCCGGCCTCCAGTGCGGCGCGGCTTTCGGCGCACAAATTGATATGACCGACCTTGCGCCCGGGACGCGGCGCCTTGCCATAGAGGTGCAGGTGAGCGTGGCTGTTGACCAGCACGTCCGCCTGCGCCGGAATGGTACCGACCAGGTTGACCATGGCGCTATGGCCGACGGCGTCCGTCGACCCCAGCGGCAAACCCAGCACGGCGCGCAAATGATTCTCAAACTGACAGGTCGCGGCGCCGTCCTGGGTCCAGTGCCCGGAGTTATGCACCCGCGGCGCAAACTCATTGGCCAACAGGCGATTATCGGCCTGAAACAATTCCAGGGCCAGCACACCGACATAGTCCAGTTCCTTCATCAGGCGTGCGGCGTAACTCGCCGCCTGGCCCTGCATCGGGTCGTCGGGCCGGGCAATGGAGAGGCGCAAAACGCCGTCACGATGACTATTCTCGGTGAGCGGATAACACACCACTTCGGCCGTGGTGCTGCGCACGGCGATAATCGAAACTTCACGCGCGAAGGGTACGAAGGCTTCGACAATGGCGGGCACGCCGCCCAGGGATTGCCAAGCCGGCGCCAGATCGTCGGGCCGTTTCAAAATCGCCTGACCCTTGCCGTCATAGCCCTGGGTGCGCGTCTTGACCACAGCCGGCCAGCCCACCTGATCCATGGCTTGTTGTAATTCTTCAAGGCTGTTGACCGCAACGAAATCCGGGGTGTCGACACCCAGACGGCGAAACAGCGTCTTTTCATTGAGCCGATCCTGTGCCGCCGCCAAGGCCTGTGGCGGCGGATACACCGCCACCTTGTCGGCGAGATAGGCCACCGCCTGTGCCGGCACATTCTCGAATTCATAGGTGACGATGTCGGCCTGTTGCGCCAATTCGGCCAACAAGGCCTGATCGTCATAATCGCCCTGCATGTGCTCGGCCACGGGCGCGGCGCAGACATCCGGCGCCGGGTCCAACACGATAAAGTTCAGCCCCAGCGGATAACCGGCCAGCGCCAGCATGCGCGCCAACTGACCGCCGCCGAGAATTCCAACCACCATCAATCCTGCTCCCGCGGATCGGGCTTGGCCAATACCTTATCCGTCTGGGCCGTGCGAAACCGCTTCAAGGCATCGCGATACTCGGGATACTTATTGCCCAGCATGGCCGCCGCCAGCAAGGCGGCATTGGCGGCACCGGCCCTGCCGATGGCCAAGGTCCCCACCGGAATCCCGGCCGGCATTTGCGCGATCGACAGCAGCGAGTCCATGCCGTTGAGCGCCTTGGATTGCACCGGCACGCCCAGCACCGGCACCACCGTCTTGGCCGCCACCATGCCGGGCAGATGGGCGGCGCCGCCGGCACCGGCGATAATCACTTCGATACCCCGGTGTTCGGCGGCCTCGGCATATTGAAATAACTTGTCCGGCGTGCGGTGCGCGGAGACCACCTCCACCTCGTGCGGAATCCCTAACTGCTCCAAGGCCTCGGCGGCGTGGCGCATGGTGTCCCAATCCGAGGTCGAGCCCATAATGATTCCCACCAGCGGTTTATTTTTTGTGTTCATGCAGACGCCCATCTGATTTATCGCTAAATTTGTCGGGCAATTATATCAGTTTGCGGCGCTTAGCCCGCATTTCTCACCAGGGGCGCGCGAGCAGACGCATGATTCGCGCTCCTAGGCGCCGCGCTGGAGCGCTTGTGCTTTTGGTAAAGGGGTAGCTGTATATCGCTGCGCGTTGAGTCAAGCGCACGCATACGGGCGCGAAGACCCGCTTGAAGCGCGCCAGGCCAAGGGCGTGAACAGTGTGTGATTGTCCGGTTGATCGACATTCTCGAGAGTCCATCGTCAGCTTCAATCACCGGCATCTCAGCCCTTGGCCGGATGTAACAACAAAAAAAAGGCCCGTACCGCGGGCCTTTTTCCAGCAGCCCTAAGCCGGGCTGCTTGTCGTCGGGACGGCTTTAAGCCTTTTTCTTACGACGCGTCTTTTTCTTACGACGGCTCTTTTTCTTGGCAGCAGCGGCAGCACTACGATTGTAGGCCTTTTCCCATTTCGCCAGGAAACTGGCCACGGCCTTCTCCTTGGCCGCCTCTTTCTTCTTGATGGTATCAATGGCCGACATGGCGTCCTTGACCGCGGCATTGGCCTCGGTTACGGATGCCCTGGCGGTCTTGACCGCTTCAATGGCCTTGGATTTGGCCGCGCGGGCTCTGGCCACGGCATTCTTGGCTGCGGCGGTCTTCTTGCTCTTGGCTGCCGCAGCGGCCTTTTTCACGCGCGCGTCTTCAGCATCCTTTTTGGCAGTCGCCTTGGCCAGCGCAGCATTGGCTCGCTCCTGAGCCTTTACCGCACGGCTTGCTGCGGTGATCGCCTTTTTGTGCTCGGCGTCGATCGGCATTTCATTAAGAATCTTCGCAACTGATACCGTTGGCTTACGACGTGCCTTGGCACGAGCAGTACGCGCCTTCTTTTTCGTTGCTCTTTTTACCATTAAAAATTCTCCATTTTATTTGCTTCAAAAAGAGTGCGGACTCATTTTAGTTTCAAATGATAGATGAATGCAAAAAGAACTGCTCATGCCATCATCCAACTCATCATCGACCCCACCTGCGAGAATATTAGACCAGGGTTCAAAAAATTAAAAACATCCAAGCACGCAAAGTCGCAATAAATTTCAGACAAGCATTAAAAACCACAAACACACGGCGATAACCTTCGTGCAAATTTATGCTTGAGTCGCCGCAAAGACGGTCAATATACTGACACTAGACATGGAAACCGGCACACAGTTTTTATTGGCGATCGGCGCAATCCTGCTCGCGGGCTTGGCAACCGACGCGCTGGGACGTCACACCTTTTTACCGCGCATCACCCTATTGCTTATCTTCGGCATCGTAATCGGCGAAGAGGGCTTCGATCTCATTCCGGAATTTTTCAGTGCGCGCTTTGAAATCATCACCAACATGACGCTGCTGATGGTCGGATTTTTAATGGGCGGCATGCTGACCAAGAAGACATTTCAGCAGTCGGGCAAAAAGATCCTTTCTATCTCCATCAGCGCCGCCATAGTCACCACCATGATTGTCAGCCTGGCCTTGATCGCATTCGGAATGCCTCTGGAAATCGCCATATTGCTGGGCTGTATCGCCTCGGCCACCGATCCCGCGGCCACGGTGGACACTGCGATTGAATCGGGATACCGAGGCAATTTTTCCAAAATACTGTTCGCCATCGTCAGCCTGGACGACGGCTGGGGCCTGATCCTGTTCAGCCTGGGCATGGCGACTGTCACCGTGCTTAACGGCTCTGGCGACGAATACTCGTTTGTCTTGGCGGCCGTACACGAGATCGGCGGCGCGGTTGTGCTCGGACTCACTGTTGGCTTACCCGCCGCCTATCTCACCGGCCGGATTAAACCCGGACAACCGATGTTGACCGAGGCCCTGGGCGTAGTGTTTGTTTGCGGTGGCTTGGCCTTATGGCTGGAAGTCTCGTTTTTGATCGCCGCCATGGTGCTGGGCGCAACCATCACCAATCTGGCCAAGCACCATGAATATCCCTTTCACGCCATCGAGGGAGTCGAATGGCCGTTGATGGCGATCTTTTTCGTGTTGGCGGGTGCGTCGTTGAATCTTTCCCACGTCAAAGAGATCGCCTTGATCGGTGTCATCTATTGTGTATTCCGCGCTGTCGGCAAGATCGGCGGCGCCGGCTTCGGCGCTTATCTTTGCAGTGCCGATCAGGGCACACGACGCTGGATGGGGATGGCGATGTTACCGCAGGCGGGTGCCGCCATGGGCATGGCCTTAATGGCCGCCGCTGAGTTTCCCGAATATCGTCAGGTATTGTTGTCGGTGGTGATCAGCAGCACCATATTCTTCGAGATCATCGGCCCGATCATGACCCGCATCGCCATTCGGCGCGGCGCAGCTGTGGAATAACAGACCCACTACTCGCGATGATAGGGATGGCCCTGGGTAACGCTCCAGGCACGATACAACTGTTCGGCGAGAAGCACGCGCACCAGCGGGTGCGGCAGGGTCAATTTCGATAAGGCCCAACGTTGCTCGGCACGCTGTTTACATCCATGTGACAAACCATCGGCCCCGCCCACCAGCAGGGCGATGTCACGGCCGTCCTGCATCCAGCCCTGCATCTGTTCGGCCAGATGCAGGGTGGTCCATTGCTTGCCGCCCTCGTCCAGGGCGATGACGTGGGCAGGCGCGGGAATGGCATTGATGATTTTGGCACCTTCTTCCTCAATCGCCCGCCGGGGATCGCTGCGTTTGCTGCGCTGGCCCGGGGCGATTTCGGTAAGCTTTAGACTGAAACTTTGCGGCAGGCGTTTGGCGTATTCCTCATAGCCCTGCTTGACCCAGGCGGGCATTTTCTGCCCGACGGCGATGAGGTGAATATGCATGAAATGCGGGCTAGGATTGGGAGTTGGGACGCAACTCGGCGATTTCGTCGATGGAACCGGCCTCCCACAGCTTTTCCAGCTGATAGAAGTCGCGCACATCGGGCAGCATGATATGCACGATGACATCGGCCAGGTCCACCAGCACCCATTCACCCACTTTATCGCCCTCCACGCCCAGCGGTTTGACCCCGGCCTTTTTCAGTTCCACCGCCACATTATTGGCCATGGCCTTGACGTGACGGTCCGAGGTACCGCTGACGATAATCATGAAATCGGTGACACTGGACTTGCCGCGCACATCGAGCACCACCAGATTGACCGCCTTCATATCCTCCAGGGCCGTGACGGCCAGGTTCTTGATCTCTTCTTCTTTCATTTAACCCTCTTGGTGTTGATAGAGCCCTCGGGTCTCTATGTATTGCCGCACACTGTCCGGCACTAAGAAACGTATATCGCCGCCCCGCGCGCGCTCTGCGCGAATGGCGGTGGCGGAGATTTCCAGTTGAGTGACCTCCTGAAACCAGAGTTTACCCGCCGGCTGTTGTTGCAACTCAGCGGCGTGTCGCGCACGCGCGGTGGCCATCAATTCGGCCACCGGACCGCTGCCGGGCAGCTCGGCGCCGGGGCGCTGAGCGATCACCAAATGGGCCAACTCGGTCAAACGTTGCCATTCATGCCAGCTCGCCAAACCGGCGAAGGCGTCCAGCCCCATGATCAGACACAGCGGCGTCGCCGCGCCGATCTCGTCGCGCAGGGATTGCAACGTGTCCACCGAGTAGGAGCGGCCGCCGCGCCGTAGCTCGCGCTCGTCGATGACGAAACCGGGCACCTGCGCCACCCCTAAGCGCAGCATGGCCAAGCGATGTGTCACCTCGGCGCCCGGTGTATCGCGATGGGGCGGAATAAAGGCGGGGATCAGCCGTACCTGATTCAGGGCGAGTGCCTGCTTCACCTCCAGCAGCGGGCGCAAATGGCCGTAGTGGACCGGATCGAAGGTGCCGCCGAAAAGCGCGATCACTGGCGGATCTGGCCCTCACCCAGAACCACGTACTTCTGTGAGGTCAGCCCCTCCAATCCCACCGGGCCGCGCACGTGGAACTTATCGGTGCTGATGCCGATCTCCGCCCCCAGGCCGTATTCAAAACCGTCGGCGAAGCGGGTGGAGGCGTTGACCATCACCGACGAGGAATCCACCTCGCGCAGAAAACGGCGCGCCCGAGTGTAATTCTCGGTGACGATGGACTCGGTATGGCTGGAGCTGTGGGCCGCGATGTGATCGATGGCCTCGTCCACGTCCTTGACCACACGGATCGACAGAATGGGTGCCAGGTACTCTGTATCCCAGTCCTCCTGCGTGGCCGGCTTGGCGGCGGGCACCAGACGGCAGGTGGTCTGACAACCGCGCAGCTCCACACCCTTCTCCAGATACATGCCGCTCAACTCGGGCAGCACCCGCTCGGCGATGCCCTCGGCCACCAGCAGGGTCTCCATGGCGTTGCACACGCCGTAGCGGTGGGTCTTGGCGTTGAAAGCGATCTGGATCGCCTTTTCCAGATCGGCCTCGTCGTCCAGATAGACATGACAGACACCGTGCAGGTGCTTGATCACCGGCACGCGCGCCTCGGCGCTGATGCGCTCGATCAGGCCCTTGCCGCCGCGCGGGATGATGACGTCCACATATTCCGGCATGGTGATCAGCTTGCCTACTGCAGCGCGGTCGACGGTCTCCAGCACTTGCACCGCGGCGGCCGGCAGACCGGCCTTCTCCAGCCCGGCATGGACGCACCGGGCGATGGCCTGGTTGGAGTGCAGGGCCTCGGATCCGCCGCGCAGAATCGCTGCATTGCCCGATTTCAGCGCCAAGCCGGCGGCATCGGCGGTGACATTGGGACGCGATTCATAGATGATGCCCAGCACCCCCAGGGGCACGCGCATCTTGCCCACCTGGATGCCGGAGGGGCGGTAGCTCAAGTCACTGATGCCGCCCACCGGATCGGGCAGCGCGGCGATCTGGCGCAGCCCCTCGGCCATGCCGGCGATGCGCGCCTCGTTCAATTCCAACCGGTCCAGCAGGGCCGCATCCAGACCGTCATCACGACCGGCCTGCATGTCCTTATTATTCGCCTCCAGCAGCTCGGCCTGCTGCGCCTCGATGGCGGCGGCGATGGCGCGCAGCGCCGCATCCTTGGCGGCGGTAGCGGCGCGGCTCATGGCACGCGCCGCGCCGCGGGCCTGGCGGCCGACCTGGGTCATGTACTGTTCGATATCACTCATGGTTCAATTCCAATCCTCGGCTGGGCCGGGCAAGCACACCGCCCAACAAAAAAGTGTTCGACAACCCCAAAGGGCGAAGAGGGTATTTTAGCAACTCCGGGGTACACTTGTCCCCGCGGGGCCGATCCACGCCGAACGGTGGGCGTTTCCCCGGTCCGCAGACACTGCCGGCCCGGGCTGCGCGGATGACGCGAAACGATTCGGGCGTGAGACGCAGCCGCTCAGCACGCAACAAGACAAGCGACGGAACCGCCCGCAATAAACGCATGGCCGGCGCCGCATTGAGCACAGCAACAAGGTTCCGCCCACGCGCTTTGACCGAATCCCGACCCAGCAATAGATTGGAAACCAGCTCCCGCGCTCGCAGCTGCCACTGGCCACGATCAATGCGCGGCAAAACCCGCTCGCCGGCCGCCGTTCAGGCGTCGTAATTTTTTACACTTTTGAACCCTGCGCACGCTCTGTGCCATATAAGCGACTGTTTTAACTGGACTGGCAATTCTGGCGTAATTAATGCGTGCGCCTTTGAACCCTGTCGGCACTAGGGAGATATCGGCAATAAGTAGGGTAATAGCCGACAGCGGGTCTACTTATTGCTCTCAATGGATGGATGCAGTCTCAAACCATTCGAGGAGTATTGCGGATGCACGTTACCCCACACTATCTGCTCAGTCAGGAGTGGAGAACCCTGCACCGGGAACACGACCGCTACGATCGCTACAGCCTGCTCATCAAACTAGCCGCCGTATTGGTCTGCCTGTTCTCACTCAAGCTGGGCTTGGACCTGTCGCTGGCCGTGTTGTTTTTGTTGGTCTTGTGGTTTCAGGAAGGTTTTTGGCGAACCATTCAAGCACGTACCACCCAGCGCCTGCTGACGGTGGAAAAATTGTTAGAACTGCCGGAAGACCAGCCCGGCATGCAATTCTACTCCAGTCGGCAGGGCGCGCGCCCCGGGATCAGCGCCCTACTGAAAGAATGTATGCTCAACACCTTACGCCCCGCGGCCGCATACCCCTATGTGATATTGCTGGGCATAGAAGTCGCTGTCACGGCCGCCTAAACCGTTTACTACGGTCCCGGCTACGCCACCGCTGACGCAATGCTTCAAGCCGCTTCAGCGAGACGGTCATGAATTTATCGAATTCGTGCGCAGCGTGGACGGCTAATAATAGCCGCGGCAGCGCCAAACGCCGTCCAACCAGATCGTCCGGCGGTAACGCGCCCCTGTACGTTAGAAAATACTGCCGGCCCGACAGTCGTTCGCTGACTTTAATCTGACGAATGCGCCAGCAACACTGTCCCCGGCCAGTGCACTACACGGCATGCCCCACCCTGCGAAACAACTCGGCACCGCCCAAGCACACACTCAAGGCCAGGAATTCATCCCACACATTGCCCGCGCGGCCACGCTTGATCATGGCGTCGATCTCGGCGCAGCGCTCGAGCATGTCCTGCCATTGGGCCAGGGAATGGCGTTTGAGTCCGGCGCGCACCAGGGGTTTGCGTTTTTCCCAGACACGGTGCTTGGCCAGCACCTGTTCGCCGCGCTCGCCCCGGGAGATTTCGAAGGCCATACCGGCCATGGCACGGATCTCGCGGCTCAGTGCCCAGAGCACCAGCACCGGCTCCACGCCTTCGCCGCGCAGGCCGTTGATGATGCGTGTGGTGCGCACAGGATCGCCCTGCAGGGCGGCGTCGACCAGTTTATAGATGTCAAAGCGCGAGCTGTCGGTGACGCCGGCGGCGACTTGATCGATATCTATAGGACCGGGGCCGTGTAGCAACAATAGTTTTTCGATCTCCTGGGCACAGGCGAGCAGGTTGCCTTCGACCCGCTCCACCAAGAGCGCCACCGCCTCCTGGCTGGGTTGCAGGCCTTTGTCTTGCATGCGGCGCATGGCCCAGCCGGGCAGTTGTTTAAGATCCATGGGCCAGATAGTGACCAGGGCGCCGGCCTGATCCAGGGCCTTGTACCATTTGCTCTTGCGCGCATTGGCCTCGAGCTTGCCGGAAATAATCAACAGGATATTGTCTTCGGACGGGCGCGCGGCGTAGGCCTGCAAGGCCTTGCTGCCGGCGTCGCCAGGCTTGCCGGTGGGCAGGCGCAATTCGATCAGTTTGCGCTCGGCGAACAGGGACATGGCGTCGCCGGATTGCACAAAGCCCTGCCAGTCGAAGCCGCCTTCCACGTGATGCACCTCGCGCTCGCTGCAACCGGCCTGGCGCGCGGCGGCGCGGATGGCGTCGCAGGCCTCCTGCACCAGCAGTGCTTCGTCGCCGCTGACGAAATAGATGGATGCCAAGCCGCGCTTGAGCTGGGCGTTAAGCTGTTCCGGCTTAATTTGCATTACTGGACTCTGCTTCAGCTTGCGTGGGTGTGTCGGCCTCTGCGCCGATGTCCAAGGCATGCAAACGCCGCAACAATGCCTGGATGGACATGCGCCGCATGAAGTCGAACAGTTTTTTCTCTTCTTCGCCCTTGGCCAGCACCTGGCTTTCGTCGAAGCGGTAATCACGTTGCTGCACGATGCTGTCTTGTGGGATGAGCACCTTGCCGCCGCGATCGCGCGCGGAGAACGTGAGCGTGTATTGCAGTTCGTATTCACTCACCCGGCCGCTGCTGTCCACCGCCAGCACGCGACGACCGCGCTGCTCATTGTGAATGGTGAGCAACAACCCGGCCTGCGCCGCTTGGTTGACGACGTTCACTTGGGCTGACGCCAAGGTCTGATTCAGATCACGGCGCAGCTCGGCGCTGGCGTTGTGGAATTCCAGATAGACCGGCGGCAGGCTCACATCCATGGTTTGGGAACCGCGCAGATGCCAGCCGCAGGCGCTCAGACCCAGCACCAGGATGGCGGCCACCACGCCCCGGGGAAACAGGGGGAACATGCGATCAGCCTTTGACAACGATGTTCACCAGTTTGCCGGGCACCACGATCAACTTGGCGATCTGCTTGCCTGCGGTGAAACGCTGCACGTTTTCATCGGCCAGGGCCGCAGCCTCGATGGCGTCTTTGTCAGCATCCGCGGCGACGTCGATCTTGGCGCGCAACTTACCGTTGACCTGCACCACCAGCTCGATGGCGTCGCGCACCAAGGCGCCCTCATCCACCTCGGGCCAGGGGGCGGTAAGGATGTCGTCACCGTAGCCCAGCTCGCGCCACAACACGTGAGTGATATGGGGGGCGATGGGTGACAGCAGGCGCAGCAGGATGCTGAAACCCTCATTGATCAAGGCCTCACGCGCGCCGCCCTCATTCGCTGTCGACAATACATTCATAATCTTCATGCAGGCCGCGACGACCGTGTTGAATTGTTGTTTGCCGAAATCGAACAGGGCCTGTTTCAGCACTTCGTGGACCTCGCGACGCGCGGCCTGTTGCTGTTTGTCCGCAGCACTTGCATCGAAGGACTTAGCGGCGCCCAGGGCGGCCTGGTTGCTTTGGGCGAAGTTCCAGATCTTTTTCAAAAAGCGTGAGGCCCCTTCCACACCGGAGTCGGACCATTCCAGGGATTGCTCCGGCGGCGCGGCGAACATCATGAACAGGCGCGCGGTGTCGGCGCCGTATTGCTGGATCAGCGCCTGCGGATCGACGGTATTGCCCTTGGACTTGGACATCTTGGCGCCGTCTTTGAGCACCATGCCCTGGGTGAGCAGATTATTGAACGGCTCTGCGTTGCCGATCAGCCCGGCGTCTCTCATAAGCTTGTTATAGAAGCGGGCGTAGAGCAGATGCAGGATGGCGTGCTCGATGCCGCCGATGTACTGATCCACCGGCAGCCAATAAGCCGCACGCTCGTCCAACATGGCTTGGTCGTTGTCGGCGCAACAGTAACGGGCGTAATACCAGCTCGACTCCATGAAGGTGTCGAAGGTGTCGGTCTCGCGCTCGGCGGCGCCGCCGCATTTGGGGCAGGTGGTCTGGCGCCATCCGGGATCGGCCTTGAGGGGTGAGCGCACGCCGTCGAGGGCGACATCCTCCGGCAGCGCCACCGGCAGTTGGTCTTCGGGCACCGGCACTTCGCCGCAGGCACCGCAGTTGATGATGGGAATGGGCGCGCCCCAGTAACGCTGGCGCGACACGCCCCAGTCGCGCAGGCGGTAGGTGGTCTTTTTCTTGCCCTTGCCCTTGCTGCTGAGAAATTCCGAGATGGCGTCGAAGGCGTCGCGGGATGACATGCCACTGAAGTCGCCGGAGTCGATCAACACGCCTTTCTCGGTAAAGGCCTGCTGCTCCAGATCGACGTCCATGACCGTGGTCACTTTGCCGCGGGCCGTGTTGATACACTCTTTAATCTCCGCATCGGCGAGCGGCGCGATGACCTGCTTGATGGTCAGGCCGTATTTTTTGGCGAACTCCCAGTCACGCTGGTCGTGGGCGGGCACCGACATCACGGCGCCGGTGCCGTAGCCCATGAGCACGAAGTTGGCGACCCAGACAGGCACCTCTTCACCGCTGACGGGGTGGATCGCCTTCAGGCCGGTGTCGATGCCGCGCTTCTCCATGGTCTCCAGCTCGGCCTCGGCGGTGCCGGTCTTTTTGCACTCCGCGATGAAGGCGGCCAGTTCGGGGTGTTCCTGAGCGGCCTGCAGGGCCAAGGGGTGCTCGGCGGCCACGGCCACATAGGTGACACCCATGAGGGTGTCGGGGCGGGTGGTGAAGACGCGCAGGGTGTCGTCATGGCCGGCCACGTCGAAGGCGATCTCCACCCCTTCCGAGCGGCCGATCCAGTTGCGCTGCATGGTGCGCACCTGCTCGGGCCAGCCGTCGAGCTGATCCAGATCATTCAGCAACTCGTCGGCGTAGGCGGTGATCCGCATAAAGTATTGCGGGATCTCCTTGCGCTCCACCACGGTATCGCAGCGCCAGCAACAGCCGTCGATGACCTGTTCGTTGGCCAGCACGGTCTGGTCGTTGGGGCACCAGTTGACCGCGGCGGTCTTTTTGTAGACCAGCCCCTTTTCGAACAATTTAGTGAACAGCCACTGCTCCCACTTGTAGTAGTCCGGGTCGCAGGTGGCCAATTCGCGGTTCCAGTCATAGCCGAAACCGAGGCGTTTCAGCTGGCCGCGCATATAGTCGATGTTTTCGCGCGTCCACTTGGCCGGGGCGACATTGTTCTTGATGGCGGCGTTTTCGGCGGGCAGGCCGAAGGCGTCCCAGCCCATGGGCTGCAGCACGTTCTTGCCCTGCATGCGCTGGAAACGGGTGATGACGTCGCCGATGGTATAGTTGCGCACATGCCCCATGTGCAGCCGGCCGCTGGGATAGGGGAACATGGAGAGGCAGTAGTACTTCTCCTTGGAGGGTTCCTCGCTGACGCTAAAGCTCTGATTTTTCTCCCAGTAGTCTTGGGCTGCCTGTTCTACGTCGGCGGGCGAATAGTGCGCGTCCATCATTAGCTCTATTTCTTCAATTGGATGGGTCGGAAAGGGGTATATGGTACCGTAAGGCGGGCTTTTCTTACATACATAGCTCACCATGGGCGCTTGCACTTTTCCCGCCCACGGCCAACACTAATGAATAAGCATATACAAAGAAGGACACGCATCATGAGCGAAGAAAGCCAGCACAATGAAAAGCAGGTTCATGCCTATAACCAGATGATGCGCCGGGTCAAAAAGACCCTGGGCAAGGCGGAGAAGGCCGCCGCGCCGCGCCTGCGCCAGGCCATCGAGAACGCCGAGGAGCGGGCCGTGGAGTTGGGCGAGCTGAGCCGCGAGGAGGCGGTGCAGATCGGCGATTATCTACGCCGCGACCTGCAGGACGCCGGTGAATACCTGGCCGGCGACGAGGCGCAGGAATTCAAAGACTGGCTGCGCATTGATCTCAATCTGATCGAAAACCAGCTATTCGACATGTTCCTGAGCGTGGCCGACCAGGCCAAGCTGGACATGCTCGACTTCCAGGAGCAGCTGGCCGAGGCCACCGAGTACCGCACCGGCGAGATCACCGGCCCGGGCCTGCTGGCCTGCATGGATTGCGGCGAGGAGCTGCACTTTCACGCAGCCGGTCACATCCCGCCCTGCCCCAAGTGCCGCGGGACCTATTTTACCCGTCCCGCCGAGACCTGAGCCGGACATCGCCACATGAAGACCCTGCTGCTGTTCCGCCACGCCAAGTCGGACTGGTCCAACGACCTGCCGGATTTCGATCGTCCGCTCAATGCACGCGGGCACAAGGCCGCTGAACGCATGGGGCGCTGGATGAAGGAGGCCCACATTCAGCCGGAATGGATAGTCAGCTCCCCGGCCCGGCGGGCGCTGGATACGGTGCAGGGGCTGCGGCAACACCTGGACATCCCTGACACCCTGGTCCATTTCGACGAACGCTTATACCTGGCCGACGTTTCCACCTTGCTGGAGGTGGCGGCGCATTGTCCGCAGGATATGGACGACATCATGCTGGTGGGCCACAACCCCGGCCTGGACGAGCTGCTCACCTATCTCTGCGGCCCTAACCTGCCGCGCTCCAAAAAGGGCAAGCTGATGGCCACCGCCACTTTGGCCCAGATCGGCCTGCCGGACGACTGGCAACAACTCACCGCCGAGTGCGGCAAGCTGCAGCAAATCATTCGCCCCGGCGAGATCGATTAGCGCTAGCGACTGTCACAATTGTCATAATTTTCACACCCTGCGCCTGCTAGACTGGGCCTTTTCAGTCACCGCAGGAGCACTGAATACATGCCGTCTTACGGCTACCTCATCAATCCGAAGAGCGGCGCTTCAACGCTGGCCCATCAGCTTGGCCAAACCCTCAGCCTGAGCGAGGAACCACGACAGCGTTTCAGACGCGACTACCTGGACAGCTTCGACTGGCGCCTGCTCAACAAGGGCTACTGCCTGCAGGCCGAGCACCGCGACGATGCGATCTCGCTGCAACTGTTGCGCCTGCGCGACCTGACATTCATCACCCAACTGCACAGCGCCAAACTGCCCCGTTTTGTCGACGAACTGGGCCGCTCCCGCCTGGCAAGCCTGCTTAGACCCATCCTCGATGTGCGCGCCCTGCTGCCGCACATAAAAGCCACGGTGACACAACAATGCCTGCGGCAACTCAACGCCCAGGCCAAGACCACCGCTGTGATCTGCATCGAACAAATCAACCCGGGCGCCGCCGGCCAGGCGCTCAAGCTGTTGTTTCACACCCCCATCAAAGGCTATGACACGGACAACAAACGAATAAGCGCCCAGCTGAAACACGAACCCTCACTAGAGGCGACCCCACAAGGCGCGCTGCAACTGCTGCTCAAGCGTCTCGACATAGACACAAGCTACAACAGCAAGGCGGATATCGTGTTAGACGGCCAGGCACGCAGCGACGCGCAGATGAAACGCTTGCTGGCATTTTTCCTGGGCGTCATGCGTCGCAACGAAGACGGCGTGATCAAGGACATCGACAGCGAGTTTCTGCATGACTATCGCATCGCGGTGCGGCGCAGCCGCACGTTGTTGGGACAGCTGCCGGGCACCGTGCCGCAACGCGCGCTGGCACGCGCCAAACGCCAGCTGGCCCAGCTGGGCCGGATCACCACCCCCTTGCGCGATCTGGATGTGATGCTGCTTAACTTCGATGACTATCGCACGCTGCTGCCGAACACCCTGCAGGACGATCTCGAGCCGGCCCTGGCCTTCATCCGGGAACAACGCCGCACGGCCTACAAAAATGTGTGTCGCCATTTGCGCTCAAACAGCCACGCCCGCTTCTACCAAGGCTGGCGCAGGTTTTTGGAAACACCGGTGCCGGCCAACACACGCCTGGCCAACGCCAAACGGCCATTGGCACAGGTGGCGGACGAGCGCATCTGGAAAAGCTACAAAAAGGTGCTGAAACAGGGCAAGGCGATCACCGCCGCGTCAGCGCCGGAGGACCTGCACACCCTGCGCAAGAGCTGCAAGAAGCTGCGTTACCTGATGGAATTCTTCCGCACGCTCTATGCCAGAAAAAAACTCAAGCAGCTCATCGCCATCCTCAAGCATTTGCAGGACAACCTGGGGGAGTATCAGGACATTCACGTGCATATCGATTTCTTCGCCCGCTTGCGGGAGGCCATGCACGAACAGGGGCGCCTGCCGCAGACCACCGCCCACGCGCTCGACACGCTTATTGCCAACCTCAACGTCCAGCAGCAAGGTCAGCGCCAGGCGTTCCATGAGCGCTTTACCCAATTCAACAGCAAGCCGCACCGGCAAAGTTTCAAAGCGCTGTTTAACCCATGAAGACCATCGCCCTCTACAATATCAAGGGCGGCGTGGGCAAGACCGCCAGCGCCGTCAACCTGGCCTACCTCAGCGCCCGCAGCGGCTACCGCACCCTGCTGTGGGACATGGATCCGCAGGCAGCGGCCAGTTATTATTTTCGCATCAAGGCCAAGGTCAAGGGCGGCGTGGATCGCCTTGTCAAACCCAAGGGCGACCTGGACGACCATATTAAAGGCACCGACTATGCCATGCTCGATCTGCTGCCGGCGGATTTCTCCAGTCGCAACCTGGATCTGATACTGGAAGCGCGCAAGCACCCGACCCGCCGCATCGCCAAGCTGCTGCAAGCCCTGAGTGACGACTACGATCTGGTGTTCATCGACTGCGCACCGAGCATCTCGCTGGTGTCGGAAAATATTTTTCGCGCCGCCGACATGTTGCTTATCCCGACCATCCCCACCACCCTGTCGCTGCGCACGCTGAAACAGATCTATGACCATTTCCGCAATGAAGACCTGCCCACGGACCGCCTGCACCCCTTTTTCTCCATGGTCGACAGGCGCCGCCAGATGCATCGCCTGATCATCGAACAACCGCCGCAGACACTGACCCTGTTCCTGAGCGCGCGCATCCCCTACATCAGCGAGATTGAACGCATGGGCGTGGCGCGCCAACCCGCCTGCATCGCCCCGGCCAGTCGCGCCGCCCAGGCCTATGGCGCCCTGTGGCAGGAGCTTAACCGCATCATTTTTTAGGCGTTGGCGCTGTGTTTACCTGAACACAGAAAAGCCGGTACACTGCCAGCAACATAATCACAGCGACGCGACGCCTACCGTGCCCAGATCAAGAGCGACTCCCGACACCGCCGCCGCCATCGACCTTGGCTCCAACAGTTTTCACATGATCGTGGCGCGCATCCAGGACGGCCAGGTCGCGGTGATCGACCGTATCCGCGATGCCATCCGCCTGGCCAGCGGCATCGATGCCGACAACAACATCGATGCGGCGACCCAGGAGCAGGCACTGGAGTGCCTGCGTAAATTCGGCCAACGCCTGGCCGACTTCCCGCCCGGCAGCGTGCGCGCCGTGGGCACCAACACCCTGCGTAACGCCAACAACTCATACACCTTCCTGGCGCGAGCGGAAGAGGCCTTGGGCCATCCCATCGACATCATCTCCGGGGTGGAAGAGGCGCGCCTGATCTATCGCGGCGTCGCCCACAGCCTGGCGGTGACGGGTCAACGCCGCCTGGTGATGGACATCGGCGGCGGCAGCACCGAACTCATCATCGGCGACGACAGGGGCCCGGTGTACATGGAAAGCATGGAAATGGGCTGTGTCACTGTCAGCCGCAATTTCTTCCCCGACGGCGGCATCACACCCAAGCGCATCGACAGGGCGCGCATCTTCGCCCTCACCGAGTTGGAACCGCATGTCAGCGGTTTTTTGAAAGTGGGCTGGGATCAGGCCATCGGCGCCTCCGGCACCATCCGCTCAGTGAGCAAGGTGCTCGGCGCCGCCGGCTGGAGCGGCGACACCATCACCCTGGACGGCCTGAAAAAACTGATCGAGAAACTGGGCAGCTTCGACAGTGTCGACAAGATTAAACTGGACGGGCTGGCCGATGAGCGCGCGCCCGTGTTTATCGGCGGCGCCATCGTCCTGCTGGCCACCTTCGAGGCCTTGGACATCAAGGAGATGGAGGTCTCGGACCGCGCCCTGCGCGAGGGCCTGCTGCACGACCTCATCGGTCGTTTGCAAGACCAGGACGTGCGCGACTCCAGCATCGCCCATCTGGCGCAGCGCTACCATGCCGACGCCGGGCAGGCGCAGCGAGTTAAACAAACCGCCCTCGATGCCCTGCAGCAGGTGACGCTCGAGTGGGGGCTGGATTACCAAGAGGCCGAACAGTGGCTGGGCTGGGCCGCGGAGTTACACGAAATCGGCCTGGATATCGCCCACAACCGTCATCACCATCACGCCGCCTACATTATTGAACACTCCGACCTGGCAGGATTTTCCCAACAGGAGCAGCGCTTTCTCGCCGCCATCGTGCGCAGCCAACGGCGCAAACCGCCACTCAAACTCTACAAGGAACTCCCCAAGCGCATCAGCAAACCGGTCAAACGATTGTCGGTGATTTTACGTCTGGCGGTGATCCTGCATCGCGGCCGCAGCGACACCCCTCTGCCCGCGTTCACGCTGAAACTCAGCAACAAAACCAGCCTTGAACTGTGCCTGGACGACACCTGGCTGCAACAACACCCCCTCACCCAGGCGGACCTGGAACAGGAAAAGTGCTTCCTGGCCAATGCGGGATTTGAACTACGCCTGTGCCAGGAAGCCCAAAGCTAAGCGCTTCTTAACTCTCCGCCAATTCATTGAGCAGGGCCTGCTGGGCCGAGAAGGGTTCTTCCCCCTCGTCCATCTGCGGCAGGGCGTAACTGCCGTCGGCGCTGAGCATCCAGGCCTGGGTATTATCCTTCAGGTACCAGGCCAGGTCTTGCTTGACGCGCTCGCGCAGCGTCTTGTTCTCGATGGGGAAGCAGACCTCCACGCGGCGAAACATGTTGCGCTCCATCCAATCGGCGCTGGAGGCATACACTTCCTCTTCACCGCCGTTGGCGAAATAGAATACCCGCGTGTGCTCCAGAAAGCGGCCGATCACCGAGCGCACCCGAATGTTGTCCGAAACGCCGGGAATACCGGGGCGCAAACGGCACATGCCGCGCACGATCAAATCGATCTCCACCCCTACCTGCGAGGCGCGGTACAAGGCCTGGATCAATTGCGGATCGATCACGGCGTTGACCTTGACGATAATGCGCCCGCCCCCGCCTGCGCCGGCGTGAACGATCTCGCGCTCGATCTTATCCAACATGGCCTGGTGCATGGTGAAGGGTGAATGCAACAGTCGGTTGAGCTTGGCCACTTTGCCCAGGCTGGTGAGCTGGTTGAAGACCTTTTGCACATCCTGACCGATAGCCTTGTTGCAGGTCATTAAACCGTAATCGGTATAAATACGCGCGGTGCGTGGATGATAATTACCCGTGCCCAGATGCACGTAGTGACGCAGGCGCTTGCCTTCACGGCGCACCACCAGGATCATCTTGGCATGCGTCTTGTACCCCACTACGCCGTAGACCACGTGGGCGCCGGCACGCTGCAGGCGCGCGGCCAGGGCGACATTGGCCTCTTCGTCGAAACGGGCCATCAGCTCGATGACCACCGTCACTTCCTTGCCGGCGTGGGCGGCGGCCACCAGGGCGTCGACCACGGCCGACTGCGGCCCGGTGCGATACAGGGTCTGCTTAATGGCCAGCACATGCGCATCCTCCGCCGCCTGGCGCAGAAAATCGATCACCGGCAGAAAGGATTCAAACGGCAGATGCAGCAAGACATCGCGCTTGACCAGGGCCTTGAAGACGTCCTTGCTGGCCAGCTGCTGCGGCAGGCGCGGCGTGAACGAGGGATACTTTAGATCGGGGCGGTCGACCAGATCGCAGACCTCGGCCAGCCGGTTGAGATTGACCGGGCCATTGACTTGATAGACGTCAGTATCCGCCAACACGAACTGGTCCTCGAGAAACTTGACCAGTTCCTGGGGACAGTTGTGGGCCACCTCCAGGCGCACCAGGTCACCGTAGTTGCGCGTCAGCAGCTCGCCCTCAACGGCGCGCAACAGGTCGTCGATTTCCTCTTCGTCAACGAACAGCTCGCTGTTGCGCGTGACGCGGAACTGATACAGGCCCTCCACCTTCATGCCGTGGAACAGCACGTCGGCGAAGGCGTGCATTACCGAGGAGAGAAACACGAAATCGTAGGGCCCGCTGTCGGTCTCGTCGGCAGGCAACTGGATCACCCGCGGCAGGGAGCGCGGCGCCGAGATCACCGCCAGGCCGCTGTTGCGGCCGAAGGCGTCCTTGCCGGTGAGTGCGACGATAAAGTTGAGGCTCTTATTGAGGATGCGCGGAAAGGGATGGGCCGGGTCCAGCCCCATGGGGCTCAACACCGGGTGCAGTGAATCGTTAAAGAACCTGCGCAGCCAACGCTTTTGCGAGGTATTCCAATCATCGCGCCGGATGAAGCGAATGCCCTGCTGTTCCAACAGCGGAAACATGATGTCGTTGAGGACGCGGTACTGCTCATCGACCAGATCGTGGGCGCGCAGGTTGACCTCTTTCAGCACCTCGGGCGCCGACATGTTGTCCGGCCCGCTCTCCACAGCGCCCAGCCCGGCCTTTTGCTTCAGCCCGGCGACGCGCACCTCGAAAAACTCATCCAGATTGGTGCTGGAGATACACAGAAAACGCACGCGCTCCAGCAAGGGCACACGCTCGTCCTTGGCCTGTTCCAGTACGCGACGGTTGAATTCGAGCAGGCTCAGCTCGCGGTTGATATAAAACTCGGGTTGCTTAAGATCGATTTCTTCCATGGTGACGCTATGGCCTGGCAATGTCTCGATCTTAGCACAGTGAAGGCCGAAGAATTATGACAAGCGCCGGCGCTAGACCCCCCATTTCTTGAAGCGTTTGTCCCACTTCTTGAAACGCTTGCGGCAGTACTTGTCCAAGGCCGCGTCATCCTCGAAGAACAACTCGAAGCCCTCCTGGGCCGGCACATCGTATTCGCAAAAGTCATTGTCATATTCACGACAGATGCGTGGGCGCCGCTCGTAGATGCCGCAACCGCCCCCCGGCAGAAGATGGCGGCAGGGCTGATTGAACAACAGAAACCAGCCATCTTCGTCCTTGTAGACCTGCACATCGCGATGCGACAGCTGCCACAGGATAAAATCGAAATCCTTCATGGAGCGCGGCGTGTCGATCTGTTGCGTGACATAGGTGCAACAGATAGAACCCTTGCAGAAACTGCACTTATTTTCCGGGGTGATTTTGATCGTTTTGGCCATACCCTATTTTCCGCTTGTCGCTCCACATACCCATCAAGCACCCCGTTATCTATTCAACGGGCGCCCGCCTCAAGCGCCAAAATGATACACCGATCAATAATAGCGCCACCACAACCACCAGCCAGTTAGCTGTAACGGCATATACGGTCATTCCTGTACGCGGCTGAATGGTGGCGCTGATGCTGGCCACTTGAAACTGCGGCGCCCGCTCGATGATGCGGCCCTTTTCATCGATCACGGCGCTGATGCCGGTATTGGTGGCACGCAACATGGGTCGGCCGGTTTCCAGTGCCCGCATACGCGCCATTTGCAGGTGTTGCGGCGGCGCCCAGGAATCATCGAACCAGGCGTCATTACTGACATTCACCAGCAGGGTCGCCTCGGGCAGGGCGTTGATGATCTCTTCGCCGAAGGCGTCTTCAAAACAGATGGAGATACCGGCGTATTGATCGGCCACCTTGAGCGGCGCCTGATCGGCGCCGCCCTTGCTGAAGTCGGACATGGGCACCTGCATGAAGGACACCAGCCCGCCGAGGATGGATTTGAGCGGCAGGTATTCGGTAAACGGCACCAGATGATTTTTGTGATACTGGCCGCGCTGCGTACCGATGCTCATCATGGTGTTGAAGTACCGGCGCTTGTCCTTATCAAGGGTGAGCATGCCGATCAACATATCCGTATCATACTGTTGCGCTTCGGCCTCGAGATCGTTCAGAAAGCTCTCGGTTTCGTAATAAAACGCCGGCAGGGCCGTCTCGGGCCAGACGATCAGATCGGCGTCCCAATGCTGGCGTGTCAATTCGGTATAGAGCTCGATGGTCGGGCGGCGCACGTCCGGATGCCATTTCAGGTCTTGGGGAATATTGCCCTGCAACAGGGCCACATCCAGCGGCGCACCGTGGGGGCGGGTCCAATCGACGTCATTGAGGACGCCGGCCACCAGCCACAACAGGACCAGCATGGCGCTATAGAATATCCGCCCGGCCTTGTCCAGCAACAGTCCCACCAGCAGTGCGGCGCTGAACACCACCGCCCAGGATACGCCGTAAACCCCCACCAGCGGCGCCAGGCCTGCCAGCGGCGAATCGGTCTGACTATAGCCCAGACTGAGCCAGGGGAAACCGGTCAAGAACCAGCCACGCGTCCACTCCATCAAGGCCCAGGCGGCGGGGAACACCAGCAGCAGTTTGTAGCGTGTGGCGCGGGTCTCGAAGCCCTGCGGAAACAAACGCCCCAATAAGGCCCCCAGCAACAGGGGGAACATAGCCATCACCACGATCAGCAACAGGGTCAGCAACAGCGCCAGCCCCAGGTCCACATAACCGTGGTAATGAATACTGATAAAGACCCAGCTGATACCGACGCTGAACAGGCCGAGACCGTAGAGAAAGCCGCGCCAGGCGGCGCGGCGCGGCGCGGAAAACAACCACACCGCCAGCAACACGGCCGTGGTGAGGACGGCCAGCGGCCACCAAGCGATGGGCGCGAAGGCCAACGGGGTCGCAACGCCGGCCACCAAGGCCAACAGATCTCCGCGCCAGCCGTGGGTCAAACGCATGAACACCCGCGTAAGTGGATTCACAGGCACTGGCCTAGCGACAATTCAGCCACGACACGCGCAGCGCAGAGCGGAGACAGACAGATACACCTCGACACCCACACACTAAACCCACCTTCCATGGTACACGGCACTGACTCAGCCGCCTTGATCCTGCGCCATGGGTTGCGGTATTTCGTGCTGCTGCTCAGACACGATATTCACTTCCAATAAATAGATGCGCCGGCTGTCGGCGCTCAACACCTTGAAGCGATATTGATCGATCGAGACGATCTCGCCGCGCACCGGCATGCGGCCGAAGGCCTGCATCACCAACCCACCCATGGTGTCGAACTCTTCATCGCTGAATTCGGCGCCGAAGTATTGATTAAAATCCTCAATCGGCGTGAGCGCCTTGATGATGTAACGATTGTCATTCTGCCTCTTGATGTGAATGTCTTCTTCAATATCGTGCTCATCGGCGATTTCGCCGACGATCTGTTCCACCACGTCCTCGATCGTCACCAGACCGGCGGCGCCGCCGAACTCATCCACCACCACGGCCATGTGATTACGATTGGCGCGAAAATCCTTGAGCAACACGTTAAGGCGCTTGCTTTCCGGCACGAACACCGCCGGACGCAACACATCGCGCACGGAAAAGTCTTCATCGTTTTCGGCGATGAAATAGGGCAGCAGGTCCTTGGCCAGGATCAGCCCGACCACCTGGTCACGGTTTTCGCCGATGACGGGGAAGCGCGAATGGCCCGACTCGGTGATCACCGGCAGGATCTCATCTAGGGCCATGTCCTGCTGCACCACCACCATCTGGGCACGCGGGATCATGATCTCGCGCACCTGCATTTCCGACACCTGCATGACGCCTTCCATCATGGCCAGGGCGTCTATGTCCAACAGCTGGCGTTGCTGCGCGTCGCGCAATAATTCAATCAACTCGAAACGGTCTTTGGGCTCGCCCGACAACACCTGCCCCAGGCGTTCGAGCCAGGAGCGGGAGGTCGGGCTGCTACTCGATCGATCTTCGTTCATTGTCATCTTTTCCTGTGTGAATGATAGCTGTGTTTAATCGGCCGCTTGCTGCGGCTCTGTGTCTGCATAGGGGTTGGCAATGCCCAAGCCCTGCAATATTTCGAGTTCCCGGGCTTCCATTAGCTCGGCTTCGCCTTCCTCGATATGATCATGGCCCAACAGGTGCAGTACGCCGTGGACTACCATGTGGGCCCAGTGGGCCTGCTCGCTCTTGCCCTGCTCATGCGCCTCGCGCGCCACCACCGCGGCGCAGATCACCACATCACCCAGCAAGGGCAGATCGATGCCGTCGGGTGGATCGAAGGGAAAGGAGAGCACGTTGGTGGGCTTGTCCTGGTGCCGATAGTCGCGATTGAGCCGACGGATCTCATCCGGCGCGACGATACGCACGGTGAGCTCGGCCTCATCGCGGCGCCCCTGCAGCGCCGCCTCGACCCAATTGCGGATCAAGCCCGGACTGGGAGGCTCGCCGTCGTCTTCATTGACGGCATACTGAACATCGAGGTCAATGTTCATTCTTTTTCTCTGGGTTTCCGTCAGCGGGCTGCTTACGGTCATGCGCGTCATAGGCCTGCACGATGCGCTGCACCAGGGCATGGCGCACCACGTCCTTGGCCTTGAAAAAGGTGAAGCTGATGTCGTCGACACCGGCCAATACCTCCACTGCATGGCGCAGACCGGAGTGCACACCGCGCGGCAGGTCCACCTGGGTGACATCACCGGTGATGATGGCCTTGGAGTTGAAGCCGATGCGGGTAAGGAACATCTTCATCTGTTCGCGCGTGGTGTTCTGCGCCTCGTCCAAAATCACGAAGGCGTCGTTGAGGGTGCGGCCGCGCATATAGGCCAGCGGTGCGATCTCGATGACGTGCCGCTCCATTAACTTGGCGACACGCTCGAAGCCCAACATTTCATACAGGGCGTCGTACAAGGGGCGCAGATAGGGATCGATCTTTTGCGCCAGGTCGCCGGGCAAAAAGCCGAGCCGCTCACCGGCCTCCACGGCGGGTCGGGTGAGGATGATGCGCTGCACCTGCTCCTGCTCCAGGGCCTCAATAGCGCAGGCCACGGCCAGGTAGGTCTTACCGGTGCCCGCCGGGCCGACGCCGAAATTGACGTCGTGACTGCGCACGTTATGCAGATAACGCAGCTGGTTGGTGCCACGTCCCTTGATCACGGCGCGCGGGGTCTTGACCACCGCCGTCTCCACGCCTTTGACCTCGGCCGGCGGCGCGTCCGTCTCGATATCACCGGCCTGCTGCTGCAGCATCAGATGCACGCCTTCGGGGGTGACCACGTCGCTGTCGGTGGTGGCATACAGCTCACGAATACAGTGCTCGGCCACTTGTACCGGGGCTTTGTCGTCACCGATGATGCGGAACAGGTTGCCGCGATTATTGATCTCCACGCCCAAGCGCTGTTCCATCTGACGCAGGTGTTCATCGAACTTGCCACACAGATTGGCCAAGCGCTGGTTATCGACGGGTTCAAGGAGAAAATCGGAGGATGTGGATTGTCCGTTCAAAACGTATATATAGCCTGAAGCCTTTTATCCTGGGAAATTGACATGGGTGGGGGTCTGACGCGACACGAACAAACTATGCGCAGCGGGCCACGTTCGATTTTGATTCAGCCATCTCAATATATTCACCGCGCAGCGAGTTGGGCAACGCCTCTGTAATCCGAATATTGACGAACTTACCTATAATATCGTTCTCCGCCGCGAAATTTACAACCCTGTTGTTTTCGGTGCGGCCGGCGAACATGGCGGCGTCTTTGGTAGAGCGCCGTTCCACAAGGATTTTCTGCACCGTGCCCAGCATGGACTGACTGATTTCCATGGTCATTTCATTGATGCGTGCCTGCAGCCGCGCCAGGCGCGCCTGCTTCACCGCATGGGGCACGTCGTCAGGCAGATTGGCCGCCGGCGTGCCGGGGCGGGCGCTGTAGATGAAGCTGAAGCTGCGGTCGTAACCCACATCCTCGATGAGCTGCAGGGTGGCCGCGAAATCGGCGTCGCTCTCGCCGGGAAAACCGATAATAAAGTCCGATGACATACTGATATCGGGGCGCGCCTGCCGCAGGCGGCGAATGATGGACTTGTATTCCAACGCCGTATGGCCGCGCTTCATCTGCGCCAGAATGCGGTCCGAACCGCTCTGCACCGGCAGGTGCAGATGACTCACCAACTCGGGCACCTCGGCATAGGCCTGGATCAGACTGTCATTCATTTCCAGCGGGTGCGAGGTGGTATAGCGGATGCGGTCGATACCGTCGACGGCGGCGACGTAGTGGATCAGCAGGCCCAGGTCGGCGATCTCGCCGTCATGCATCACGCCGCGATAGGCATTGACGTTCTGCCCCAGCAAATTGACCTCGCGCACGCCCTGCCTGGCCAGGGCGGCGACCTCGGCGATGACATCGTCGAAGGGGCGGCTGATCTCCTCGCCGCGGGTATAAGGCACGACACAGAAGCTGCAATACTTGCTGCAGCCTTCCATAATGGAGACGAAGGCGGTAGGGCCGTCGGCACGCGGCTCGGGCAGGCGATCGAATTTCTCGATTTCGGGAAAGGAGATATCGATCATGGGCGCCCGCTCGCGGCGCACGGCGTCGATCATCTCGGGCAGGCGGTGCAGGGTCTGGGGGCCGAATACGACATCCACATAGGGCGCGCGGCTGCGAATCGCCGCGCCCTCCTGACTGGCGACGCAACCGCCCACGCCGATCACCAGGTCCGGGCGCGCCTGTTTCCACTCGCGCCACACACCGAGATGGGAAAACACCTTCTCCTGCGCCTTTTCGCGGATGGAACAGGTATTGAGCAACAACACGTCCGCCGCGTCGGCCTGATCGGTCAGCACAAGGCCGTGCGACTCGTGCAGCAGGTCGGCCATCTTGGCTGAATCGTATTCATTCATCTGGCAGCCGAAGGTCTTGATATAAAGCTTTTGTTCCATCGCTCAGTGCTCAATACGCAAAAGGGTGGCGAATTTTAGCATTTTTTTGCCCGCCACAACCAGCAAGCCCGCCGGCGGCGGGCTTGGAGCCGGACTGGACGCCGCGCCGGGCTAATCGTATTTGGGATTGGCGGCGATCTTGTGAATGCTGATATCGGCCCCCTCGTACTCCTCTTCCTGGCTCAGGCGCAGACCGATTACCTGTTTCAATGCACCGTAGACGATCAAGCCGCCGCCGAAGGCCACCACCACACCGAGCAAGGTGCCGAGCAGCTGGGACATGAAACTGACACCGCCCATGCCGCCCAGCGCCTCGGCGCCGAACACGCCGGCCGCCAGACCGCCCCACACGCCGCACAGCCCGTGCAGTGGCCAGACACCCAAGACATCGTCGATCTTCCAACGATTCTGGGTCAGGGTGAAGGTCCAGACGAACAGCGCCCCGGCCACCAGGCCGATGAACAGGGCACCCAAGGGATGGACAACGTCAGAACCGGCGCAAATCGCCACCAAGCCGGCCAGGGGACCGTTATGGACGAACCCCGGGTCGTAGCGCCCCACGAACAGGGCCGCCAGCACGCCGCCGGCCATGGCCATGAGCGAATTCAGCGCCACCAATCCACTGACCCCTTCCACCGATTGGGCCGACATGACGTTGAAGCCGAACCAACCCACGGTCAGAATCCAGGCCCCCAGCGACAGGAACGGAATGCTGGAGGGCGGATGGGCGAACATCACCCCGTCCTTGCCGTAACGACCGTGACGCGGCCCCAGCAGCAGTACGGCGGACAGGGCGATCCAGCCGCCCATGGCGTGTACCACGATGGAGCCGGCAAAATCGTGGAAGCCGGCGCCGAATGTGCTTTCAAGCCAGGCCTGGACACCGAAATTGCCGTTCCAGGTGATGCCTTCGAAAAAGGGGTAGATGAAGCCCACCAGCAGAAAGGTCGCCGCCAACTGGGGATTGAAACGGGCGCGCTCGGCGATACCGCCGGAGACGATGGCCGGGATGGCCGCGGCGAAGGTCAGCAAAAAGAAGAACTTGACCAACTCATAGCCGTTCTTTTCGGTCAGCGTCGGTGCCGCCTCGAAAAACGACATGCCGTAGGCGAGGCTGTAGCCGATAAAGAAATAGGCGATAGTGGAAACGGCGAAATCCCCGATGATCTTGACCAGGGCATTCACCTGGTTCTTGTGCCGCACCGTGCCCACCTCGAGAAAGGCGAAACCGGCATGCATGGCCAGCACCATCACCGCCCCCATCAACAAAAACAAGACGTCACTACCGCTTTGAAAGGCTTCCATCTGTGCTCCTCTGACTCATGAATAAATGTGGCGACATTCTCAGCAAGAACCGCACCAATATTGTGCGAACCAATAAAATCAGCAATTTATAATAATCCAGCGGCAACAACCGGGCACAAAAAGCACTTAGTTGGTGCATCGGTGTTGTGGGCGCCCTCAATCGGGGCGCTGCTGCACCAACACCACCCAAGCATTAATCGAGCAGCTTTAGCAGAAACCGATGCGAACCGTCGTAATAGTGTTGGAAATTGACGCCGATACCATGCCCATAGGCGCGCACCACCTGGGCGCCGATGCGCACCACCTCGGCGGTGTATTGGTCATCATGGGTGAAGATCAATTCGATCTCGATCGAGGCCGGCACAGAGATCAGACCGGTCTCGATACAGGCCCCTTCAAAGCTGATATCACGGGTTTCGCAACGCAGCACCCCCAGGCCTTCGCGGCGTAGCAGAACGTCCTGTATCACTTGCTTGCGCCTACTCCAGCGACGCTCCATTGCACCTCCTCGGCACAAAAAGCCAGATTGATCAGCAGTATAGGCCTAAGCGGCGCCGGGCTCAATTGCAATATGCCAAAGAATTCAATCACATATTTTTAAACTTGGCCGATACCCAAGGGTGTAGAACCCGTCACGTTCGACCAGATGCGCATGAGCCAAAACCCTTTCACCGCCAAATCGCTGCCGACGCTCTTGGGCATTGCTGTCAGCATCGTGTTCGGCTGGGCCCAGTTTGCCGATATCCCCCTCCTCAAAGCCTTAAAACAACGCGCTGAATCAATGGCTTATGATCTCAGGCTGAATGGCGCCCTGGCGCAAGACCCGGCCCTGGACCGGCGCATCGTGATTATCGACATCGACGAAAAGAGCCTGGCCGCCGAAGGCCGTTGGCCCTGGCCGCGCGACAAGATCGCCGCCCTCACCGAACGCCTGTTCGCGGGCGGCGCCGTGGTGGTGGGCTTCGACATCATTTTTTCTGAGCCGGAGCGCAATAAGGCGGCAGCGGTGCTGGCACGGGTCGCCGCGGATCAGCCGGACAATGCGGCCCTGATACGCAACCTGGAGGCCCTGCTGCCCCATTTCGATAACGACCACCGCCTGGCCGAAAGCCTGGACGGGCGCGATGTCACGCTCGGCTATCTGTTCCACGAGGAAGACAGCGCGCCGCTGGGCGAGCTGCCGCCGGCCCTGCTCAGCCTGACGCCTGAACAGGTGCGTCGCTCCGGCATCAAGGCCATGCCCAACTACACCGCCAGCGTGCCGCTGCTGCAAGACGCCGCCTATTCCAGCGGCTTTGTCACCACCTGGCCGGACCCGGACGGCATCATCCGCCGCACCCCCATGCTGATCCGCCACGGCACCCAGGTGTACGGCTCCTTGTCGCTGAATCTGGCCAAGCTCTATCTGTTCCTGGAACAGGTGGAGATCAAGACCGCCCCCATCGGCAACATCGATGCAGTGGAAAAGATCATTCTGGGCGGCACCACCATTCCCACCGACGGCCTGGGCTTCGCCCTGGTGCCCTACCGCGGCCCGGCGGGGCAGTTCCCCTACATCTCGGCCACCGACATCCTGCACGGCGACTATGACCCGGCCCGTTTGGCGGGCACCATCGTGCTGGTGGGCGCCACTGCGGTCGGCATCTCCGACCTGGTGGCCACGCCAGTGGAGAACATCTACCCCGGCGTGGAGGTGCACGCCAACATGGTGCGCAGCATCCTCGACAACGATTTTCCCTACGAGCCCGCCTGGGCCGACGGCGCCAATCTCATGGCCACCCTGGCCATCGGCCTGCTGCTGGCGCTGCTGCTGCCCCGTCTCGCCCCCTTGCCGCTGCTCATCACCAGCCTGCTGACCGCGGCGGGAGTGGCTTACGGCAACTTCTGGCTGTGGCAGGCTCAGGGCCTGGCCTTGGCGGTGGCCTGGCCACTGTTGTTGATCCTGACCCTAGCGGCGGTCAACATCAGCTACGGTTTACTGTACGAAACGCGCAAGCGGGTGCAGCTGAAAAACATGTTCGGCCAGTATGTGCCGCCCCAGTTAGTGGACGCCATGTCGCAGACCTCGGAGAGCTTCGGCTTCGAAGGCGAGAGCCGCGAGATGACCGTGCTGTTCGCCGACATCCGCGGTTTTACCGGCCTGTCGGAACAACTCTCGCCGGAGGCCCTGCGCAGCCTGCTCAACCGCTACTTCACCCACATGACCGAGATCATCTTCGAGCACCAGGGCACCATCGACAAATACGTGGGCGACATGATCATGGCCTTCTGGGGCGCCCCCCTGAGCGACCCGGAGCATGCCAAACACGCCCTGCGCGCGGCCCTGCAAATGCTGGAAAAAACCGCCGAGCTCAAGCCCATTCTGGCGGCGGAAGGCTATCCGGAAATCAATATCGGCATCGGCCTTAACAGCGGCCTGATGAATGTGGGCGACATGGGATCGAGCTACCGCCGCGCCTATACGGTGCTGGGCGACAACGTCAATCTGGGTTCACGCATCGAGGGGCTGACCAAGTTCTACGGCGTCGGCCTGGTGGTCAGCGAATTCACCAAGGCGGGACAGGACGCGTTTCTGTTTCGTCAGCTCGATCGCGTCAAGGTGAAGGGCAAGACCACTGCGGTGGCGGTCTTCGAACCGCTGTGCAGCCGGGATGCGGCGACACCCGCCCTACTGCACACGCTGACACAGCACGAGGCGGCGCTGACAGCGTATTACGCCCAGGACTGGGATCAAGCCGAGGCGCTGTTGCGCCGACTGCTGCTGCAGCAGCCCGCGAGCCGCCTCTATCCACTCTATCTGGAGCGCATCGCCGAACTCAGACAACGCCCCCCCGGCCCGCAATGGGACGGGGTGTATGAGCGGCGCGAAAAATAATCACTAGCAGCCGGTATTGCCGGCGCAGTTGCTCAGGAACACGCCCTCGGCGGTGGCCGTGCCGGCCATATAGTCAAAATCGAAACTGCCGGCGATACCCTCGGCCTGAGGGCCGGTGAGCATGCCCTTCATCTCAGCCGCGGCGGGATTGACGGTATCCGAATTGTAGTACACCAGCGGCGAACTGATCTGCAACTCGGCGCCGTTCAGGGTGCCCGTGAAGGAGGCATTCCAATAGTTGGTATTGGACGCGTCGGAAAAGCCCATGGTGCCTGAGGTCACGTTGCCGGTATCGAAATCCACATTGGCGGAAAAATAAAACGAGCTGTTATTAATCGCGCCGGTACTGGTGCTGCCCGCCACCCAGTTGGTCGCGGTCTGGTCGTACACTACCTGGCCGGTCTTGCCACCCGGGGTCCCGGTACCGCCATCAATGGCCGTCGGCATGAAAGTGATCCAGAACAGATCCGAATTCACCGCCGTGCTGACAGTGGGATCGAGCGGGTCGGTCTGTTTGTTCAGCGCCGTCGCCTGGCCGTTCCAGGCCCCCCAGCTCACCTCGTAGGCCGGATCGGGACTGCCGACCTGATAACTGGTAGTGGTCTGGGCTGCCACCAGATCAGGCGTGCCGCCCTGCTTGATAATGTCACTGGCCTCTTCCAACCAAAACGCCGGCTGGGCGGGATCAAAATAATAATTGCTCAGACCGATCACCGGGCTGGTGCCGCCGCTGGCGCGACCGATGAGGGTGGCATTGGACCCCGAACTGCCGAGCGCCCCCAGCACCACACGGTCCAGCGGCGCCTCATTAAAACCCAGGCGTAAATCCCGCGCGGCGATGAAATTTCCCTGTACGTAATAATTGGGATCGGCCGCATATTCCAGGTCGAAGGCGCCGGCGATGGCGTTCGGATCGGTGCTGCCGCTGAGCACCATGAAAAGATTGCCGCTGGCCGCGCCGCTGCCGCCGGCGCCGCTGTACGTGCCGCTCATGGCGGTCACCTCCAGGCGCGCACCGACCAGGTTGCCGTCAAAGCTCAGATCCCAGCTGTCTGAAGGATTGGTCATCAGGGACAAGGCGCCCTTGAACTGCGCCATGTCGAAATCCACTTTCAAGTCGGCATTGAGGCTGGTGATGCCGAGCCCGCCGTTGCTGATGCCCTGGGTCGCCGGCGAGACGGGGGCGCTGTGGTAATACGCGCCGCCGCTGCGACTGGCGAGCACCACATCATCGCTGGGCAACACACTCATCCACACCACGGGATCGCTGAGATTACTCGTCACTGTGGCGTCATTAGGATCGGTCTGCAGCGTCGCGCCGCTCCAAATGCCCCAGCTGATGGCATAGTTGGGATCATCGTAGCTGGAGATGAGCGTTGCCCCGCCCTGACTGATCACATCGGTAATGGCCGCCACATCGAACAAGGCGTCGCCGGGCAACAGGCCGTTGTCGGCGAACACCGGCGTGCCAACGGCCGCCAGGCCGCCGCTGTAATGCACGCCAGATAGGGCGTTGGACTCCAGCACGATGCCGGCCCGCTCCAGCACCAGACCGCCGAGACGCACATCGTTTTTGACCAGGAACATGCTGTCGAGGTAGACCGCCGCATTGCCCACCGCCTCAAACGAGGCCATGCCCGCCAGGGCCTCGGCCGCGCTGCCGACAAACATCAACTCGGCGACACCGGTGACACTCTGTGTGCCGTTGACCGAGCCGCTGACGCTGTTGATGCTTAAACCCTGCGCGCTCACGGTGCCGCTCAAGTCCACATCCCAAAGCTCGTTGGCGGTATGGACATGCATGTCACCGGCCACGCTGGCGCTGTCGAAATCCACCCCCAGATCCACATACAGGCCGGTGACGCTACCGTCGCTGCCGACCCCGTCGAAGGCCAGCACATTGCGGAAACTGAACCGGCCGGTCTTGGCACTGACCGTGGTGGCGTCGCTGGCGGTCACGGTCAGCCAGTGCACCGGCTGACTGATCGGTGTGGCGATGCTGGCATCGCTGGCGTCGGTGGCCAGTTCGGCGGGCTGGGCATTGCCGTCCCAGATGCCCCAGCTCACGCCCAGGGCGGGGGCGTCGTAACTCGCCACCAAGGGTGCGCTGCCCTGGCGCAGTACCTCGCTGGCGGCGGCGCTATAGAAATTCGGATCGTCGGGCGACAAGCCGACATCGGCGAATACCGGCGCGCTGTTGGCATCTTCGCCCGAGGGCGCCACCAGGTAGTCGAAACCGCTGACGGCATCCACCTTTTGCACAATGCCGACACGGCTGAGGCTCACGCCCTGCAGGCGTTGGTCGCCGGTATCGATCACCGGCTCCGGAATGAAGCTGCCTTGTTCCAGGCTGATCGGTGTCGGCGCCGGCTCAGCGGGATCTGAATGGCTCAGACTATTCGGAACAGGCTCGCCGTCATCGGGGGCTGGGGCGTTAGCGAGCGGCTCAGATTCCTCATTCTCGAGGTCCGTATCACCTTCATCCGGACCCTGGCCAGTGGACAGCTCGGGGTTCTCCCCGATCACCGGCGGCGGTGTCATGAGCCCCAGCGGCTTCGCAGTCCGCCCGGCCACATGGGCGAAATTGAACACCCCTTGCGCGCCCAGTGTAATGGCCCCGGCCGCGTTCTCCACCACAATGGTGCCCTGCCAGGTGGCCACATTCAGGCCCTTGTCCAGCACCACTTCATAGTTCGTACCGCGCACGCCGATACTGGCCACCGAACTCTTCATTTGATAATTCTTGGGATTCTTCTTACCGATCTTGCCGGTAATGGTGCGAAAGCCGCCATTGATCAGGGTGAAAATGTTTTTGTCCTCACCGCCGTCGCTTTCCTGATAGCGGAAATCATCGATGCGGATCTCGGTATCCGGGCGCAAGGAGATCAACGCGCCGTCGCGAAAACGCACCTGGGCCTTGGCATCGGCACCCGTCTTAAGCGACTCGCCGGAGTAGAACGGCGACCTGCGCGTCAGCGTCCGCACTTCACTATCGGGCTGCACCGCTACCACCTCACCCGTGGCCATCAACACATAGCCTGCCGGCTCTGCGGCCAGCAACCAGGCCGGAGCCATCAACAACAGGGCGATGATGATGCCCCGCAACAGGTGGGATAGATCGTTCATAGTGCGCGCCTCCTATACGGCTCGAGGAACCTATATTAGGTTATCGACATATACTTGAGACGAACGCACCCTCAGGGCCGAAACTGTGACGCCGATCACAGCTGGGCCAGGCGCACAGGCGCTGTTAGAACAAGGGCTTAGCGCCGATTAACAGCCCCCGCTCTGGCACACCAGAAAGACCCCGTTCATATCCTTGGCGACACCCGGATTGGCGTTAAAATTGAAGCGCCCCGCCAGGCCGTCGGCGGCGGCGCCGGTGAGAATAAGATCCATGCTGCCGTTGGCGCTGGTGGCACCATCGTAGAGACCGCTTGCGGAGACATATTGAAAGGCGCCCGAGGGGGTCATGGAACCGGGCGCGGCGTTGAAATTCATATCCCAGCTCTGGCCGCCCAAATGCTCCACATGCATGCTGCCGCTGTTCAAGGCGCCGGTGTCGAAATCGACCGTGGCGGCAAAAGAGACGCTGGCGGGATTGACGTCCCCGTCCACCCCAGCGCCGATCACACTCACCGGGGCGTTGTAGCTGAGCTGGCCGGTCTTGGCGGCCAGGGTATCCAGCGGCGTGGGCGCCAGGGTCAGCCAGTACAGCGGCGTGGTGATATCGCCCTGGCTGGCGGCATCGGCCGGATCGCCCTGATAGGTGGCCGGCGTACCTGCCGCCGCATTCCAGCGGCCCCAGTTGACCTGGAAAGCCGGGTCGCCCGCCACCGCGTGCCCCCCCAACATGTCCTCCGCAGCGCCGCCCTGACGATATACGGTTTGCAGCGAGGCCAGCTCGAACCAGGCATCGCCGGGGTGATAACTGCCCATGCCGTCGTGGGCGAACACCGGCGACATGGGCGCCGTGGTCGCCATGCCGAAACCATTGCTCCAACCCGCCAATACGCCGACCTGCTGCATCGCATTCAGCTCGCCGGGAGCGAGGCGCACATCCTGCCCGGCAACGAAGGCGCCCTGAAGGTAGTAGCTGCTGTCGGCGGCGGACTCGAGCTCATAGGCCACCGCCAGGGCCTCGGCGCCGGCACCGGTGAACACCAGACTGAACTCGCCGTCCACGGCTGTATTGCCCAGAGCGTCTGAATAATTGGCGTAATACGAATTCACCGCATCCAGACTGTCGACCTGCAGCTCGGTGCCGAGCAGGTGGCCGCCCAACAGTACATTCCAGAAATCCGTGTCGGGCTCGTAGACATACAAGCGCGCCTTAAATTGCCCGCTATCAAAATCCAGCCCCAGATCGAAAGACAGGGTATCGATGCCGTAGCCGGTGTCGGTCTGGCCGAAGCCGGCGCAGCACTGGCGTGCGAAATAAAAGCCGCGCCCAGTACGCCCCAATACCACCGACTCCGCGCTCGGCAGCACCGTCATCCACACCACCGGCTCGGCCAGGGTGCTGACCAGGCCCGGGTTGGCGGGATCGGTGTGCAACTCGGCGCCGCTGTTCCAAATGCCCCAGCTCACCGGAAAATTGGTATCGCTTTGCACGATCTGGGTGGTGGTGGCGCCGCGTTTGAGGATCTCGGCCAACGGCAAGTCGTGAAAGTGGGGATCGCCGGCGTGGGCGAAATTCTCGGCGATAAGGGGATCGCCCAGGTTACCGTTCGAGGCCGGACCGACGAACCAGTCCGCCCCGACGGCGCCGCTCGACGTCATGGCCACACCGTAGCGGTCCAGGCTGCCCACCTCGGTGCTGCTGAGACGCAGATCCTGGCCCAGTAGAAAATTGCCCGTGATGTATTGAGTGCTGTCGCTGCTGAGTTCGAACTCATAGGCCCCGGCGATGGCCTCGGCCGCGCTGCCGGTGAATAGCATGCTCAACGCGCCGTCGATGGCCAGCTCGTTGCCCAGGCTGTCGCGACGCACCCCATTTAGCGTCGTATACCCCAGCTCCGGTCCAGTAATGTTGCCGTCGAAAAAGAAGTGCCAGGCATCGTTGGCGGGGGTCTCGTAGACGCCGGAGCCATGGAACTGGGCCAGGTCGAAGTCCACCTCCAGGCCGAGGAAGAATTTGAGAAAGGCATTGGCATTGTGATCCACCGCTTCGGCATAAATCGGGGCGAAACGCGCCACACCGCTCTTGCCCGCCAGTACGCCGCTGGTGCTGGGCAACACGCTCATCCAGCGCACCGGCTCAGTCAGGGTCACGCTGTCATTGGGATCGAAGGCGGAGAGCTGGACCTGCACATCGGTTTGCCAGGTGCCCCAACTCACCGGCACAGTGGAGGCCTCATAGGAGGAACTCAGGTAAGCGATGTCGTCCCGCAGCACCTGCGCGAGTGGCGCACTGGCAAAGGCGGGATCGCCGGGGGACACCCCGTTGTGCGTCATCAAGGGGCCGTCATTCAAGGCGCCTGCCGTGGACGGGCCGATGAACCAATGGGCACCGGCTTGACCGTTGACCTGCAGCGCAATGCCAACCCGGTCCAGACTGGTCTGTTCGGCCGGACTGAGGCGCAGATCCCCCACCGCGCTATCGTCCACCACCGCCACGCCCGAGACGTAGGTGTTGGGATCGCCCACCTTCTCCAGATCAAAACTGCTGGCCAGGGCCTGGGCGTTGGCGCCACTGAACAGGCTGTTGAACTCGCCCTGCACGGCGCTGCCGTTGACATCACCCGTGAGCGTGGTGAAATCCAGCGTCGGCTGGCTCAGGCTGCCGCTCAGGCTGAGCTGCCACAGCTCACTGGCGGTATAGATATTCACTTCGCCGCTCGCCGCAAGGGTGTCGAAATTGACGCTCAGATTCATATAGACATCATTCACCGCACCGCCGCTGCCGCCGCCGAGAAAGCCGCTCACGTGACGGTAATCAATCTGGCCGCTACGGCCGGCAACCACGGTGTCGGCGCTCAAATCGGTTACCACCCAATAGATAGGCTGGTCGATGGCGGTGAATACCGCGGCGTCGGCGGCATCGGTGCGTAACTGCGCCGGCGCCCCCGCGCTGGCCTCCCACACACCGTAAGTGACGCTGTGATTGGCGTCGATGTTGACACTCATGTTGTTGCCCAGCGGCGCCTGGCCCTGGGTCAGCACTTGTATAAACGGTGTGGTGGCGAAACCGGTCTCGGCAGGGTCCAGGCCGTTGTCGGCGATGTGATAGGCGGCGTTGCCGTCCTGCCCGGCCTGACCGCCGGCCAGCATTTGGGAATAACCCGTGCCCTCCACCACGGCCATGCCGACCCGGTCGAGAGTGACGTCGAGGAGGCGCTGATCGACATCGGGGTCAGGCGTGGGTGTCGGCTCCGGCACCGGCGTGAGGATGGGATCGGGGATCGGGCTGGGAAGCGGCTCCGCTTCTAACGCCTCGGGCGCCGGATCTACATCACTGACCGTCACCACAGGGGGCGCGTCGGCGGGGTCATCGGCGTCATTGCTGATCTGCTCGGCCAGCGTACCTTCGCTGTCCTCGCTCTGATCGTCCGCGGCGCTGTCCTCGCTCTCACTGGGTTCTTCCGGCGCGGCGCCTTCTTCCTGAGCGGCGTCGTCCTCGCTCTCTTGGATTGCTTGCCGTTGTTCGTTGGCGATGGCGGGCGGCGGTTTCATGCTGCCGCGCGGCGCACTGCGGGGAGAACTCACCACGGCAAAGTTGTAGCGTCCCTCCGCTCCCAGGGTCATGCGCCCGCCTTGGTTTTCCACCACGATGGAGCCTTGCCAGGCGGCCACGTTTAGACCTTGCGCCAGCACCACTTCATAGGTGGTGCCGCGTACACCGATGCTGGCCACCGAGCTCTTCATTTGATAGTTGTCCGGCTTCTGCTTGCCGATCTTGCCGGTAATGGTGCGAAAGCCGCCGCTGACCAGGGTGAAAATGTTCTTGTCCTCGCCTTTGAACGGTTCGTCGAAACGGAATTCGTCGAGGCGAATTTCGGTCTGCGCCCGCAGGGTGATCAGCGAGCCATCGCGAAAGCGTACCTGGGCCTTGGCCTCGGGACCGGTTCTCAGGGATTCACCGGGGAAGAAGGGCGAGCGCCGTTTGAGCGGCCGCGTCTGCTGATTGGTCTGCACGGCTTCGACCGTCCCCGTGGCCATCAACACAAAACCGGCCGGCTCCACCGCCGATAGCTGAAACGAGGCCAACACCAGTATCAGCGCCAGTCCCGGTTTCAGATTTCGCTGCATGCGGTCAGCGTCCCTGTCAGTAATCAAAGCGCAAGCTGAGGTACTGCTGCGCGCGCTGGTAGGTATAGATGGGTAGGTTGGAGTCGTTGCGGGTGTGACTCAGCCCCATGCTAAAACGCCAGCGGGGATCAAAACGCCAGTGCCATGCCAAGGCGGCCTGGCGATAGTCATCCTCGCGCAGCTTGCCGAACAAGGGTTGGACGGCGTCGTGCTCCACCTGCTGGGCGCTGAGGGCGAGCTCAAAGTTGTGGGCGCTATGGGGACGCCAGGTGGCCACCAGACGCACGCCGCCATAGGCGCGGCCGAAGTATTCGCTGCCCGTGGTCTGGGGGGATTCATCGGCGTAATAGGCGCTAGCGCTCAGGCCGGTCTTGAGCATGGCGATGTCAGTGGAAACGGCGACGCCGGCGAGGGCCAGATCCACGTCGCGGGACTCCTGGCCGGCACTATAACGCTGCTGGGCCCACTGGCTGAACAGTACATAGCGGGTGCTGCGGTCGCCCAGACTCCATTCCACCCCCAGGCCGGCACTGGTGCGAGAATGATCGCCGTTAGCGTCGTGATATTGCAGGTATTGATACTGCAGCGGCAGGCGCAGGCTATGGCCTTTGGCCTGATAGACAAATCCGCCGCTGAGCCCCATCAGGCGCGTGTTGAAGAGATTGTAATGACTGTTCTGGCGCTCGTTGAGTGAGGCGGAGACGAAGTAGCCCATGTCCTTGCGCAGCAATTTGAGATAGCTGATGCCGGCATTCACCTCGGCGAATTCATCGCCCAACTCGCGGCTGGTCTCGCTCAGCTGCAATGCTGGAAAGATCACGGTGGCCACTGCCTGCTGCGTGGTGCCGCTGCTGATATTACTGTCGTAACCCAGCTTAAGCTCGGTGCTAACGTTCAGTTGGTGATCGCGCAGTTTGCGGCGCTCGGCCAGTTGCTCGAGAAAGCGTTGAATGTTCTCTTTCACCTGCGCGGGCGGGTCGCTGGCCAGCACGGTATTAAACAGCGACCGGGCTTGTTCGAAATTGCCCAGGGCGAAATAGGCGCGCGCCAACTCCAGCCGGGCGCGGTGATCCTGGGGCACGGCCGCCAGCGTCCGCTCCAGCGCGAACACGGCCTGCTGCGGATGCCCGCTTTCCAACGCCGCCAGACCAAAAAGAAAATCGAATTGAGGTTCGCCCGCCAGCTCCAGCTGCCGCTCCAGGGCTTGTTCATAGGCGACCTGATACTGACCCTGCGCCACCAACGCGGCGAGTGAGTCGGCGGCATACGCATGACCAATCATGCTCCCTGCCAGCACCAAGGCGCTCAGCGTCCTTAACCACACCTTCTGCGTCCACCTGATTTAATGAGACATACTTCAGGATTTATCGGCAAAGTACGGAATATCTCCATTGCCGCGCCCCGGCGGCGCAATGCTACAATCGGCGGCAATTCAAGCGGCTGTTTCTTTACAACAACAATCAGAATCTATGTTCGATATCTTCACCCAAATGGCCGCCCTGATCGCCTGCGGTGTGGCCTGGCGCATCTGGACCCCGCTGGGCATCCCCGCCGATACCTCGCGCACCTCGCTCACCGGCCTGGTGTACATCCTGCTGCTGCCGGCCTTGGTCCTGGACGTGCTGTGGAGTTCGCCCCTGGGGCTGGATTCGCTGCGCATCTCGGCCACTGCCGTCAGCGGCATTCTGGTCTGCATGCTGCTGGCCTGGCTGGTGTATCGCTATGGCTTTAAGCACTGCTCCAAACCCACCGCCGGGGCCTTGATCCTGGCGGCGGCCTTTCCCAACGCCACCTACATGGGGCTACCGGTGCTGGAACAACTGCTGGGACCTCAGGCGCGCTCGATCGCCATTCAGTACGACCTGTTCGCCTGCACCCCCATATTGCTGACCTTGGGCATTCTAGTGGCCTCGGCCCACGGTGAGCACCCGCATCAATCACGCCCCCTGGACACCTTGATGCGGGTCCCACCGCTATGGGCGGCCGTGATCGCGGTGGCACTCAATCTCGCCGGCGTGCCCATGCCCGAATGGTTGGACGAATGGCTGGGCATGCTGGGCATTGCCGTGATTCCGTTGATGTTGATCTCCCTGGGCATGAGTCTGCAATGGTCGGCCTGGCGCCGCCACACCCTGCCCCTGCTGCTGCCCGTGGTGCTGTTGCAGTTGGGCATCATGCCCCTGGTGGCCCTCTTTGTCGCAACGAATATCGGACTGGAGGGTACGACCCTGACCGGCACCATCCTCGAGGCCGCCCTGCCGAGCATGGTGCTGGGTCTGGTGCTATGCGACCGCTACGGCCTGCATACCAGCTTTTATGCCCTGGCGGTGACCGTCACCACCAGCGTCAGCCTGGTCACCATTCCACTCTGGTTTAGCTGGGCGAGTTAAGGAGCAATGGAACGCATGAATAACCTACAAAAACCCACCGTCGCCTTATGCCTGGGTCTCGCCGCCGGCATCCTACCCACGGCGGTCACAGCCAGCAGCGCGTATCCTTTCTATTTTGAACTGGAGTTCGAACAACAGCGCATCCCGCTGGAAGGGGGCACCCGCCTGGAAGCCAACAGCTTCGGCTTCAGCTATCGCGAGCACGTTACGCCATGGATTGGACTGGCGCTGCGTTTGGGACGTCTCGGAGCGGAGCATGAATACGACAGCACGGCGTTAAATTTCGACCCTTCCGGCTATTACGCCGGCCTGGGGTTCAATAGCCGCACCGCAGAACGTAACCGACTGCAGGCCGGGCTCGATCTGGAATACAACTACTACGACAGCCGCGAGGAAGTGGGCGGCGACACCCTGGAACTGGATTGGACCCAGGGCGAAGCACGCTTGTGGGCCAGCTTGCGCCTGGGCGGTGGCTTCAAATTCTACGGCTGTGTATTCGCTCTGAGCGTGGAGGCTGAGCAGGAATTAAAGGGTACGGCGGCTTCACAGCAAGACTTGGACAACCGCGATGACAGCGGCCAGTGCGCCGGTCTAATTCTGGAAACGGCGGATCGCGGCGTCGTCGGCATCGAGGCCAGCGGCGGTGCCCGCCAGGGCGGGCGCATCTATTTCGGAAAATATTTTTAGTCGCCGGCGGGCCTTAAAACGCCAAGCCAAATTTGAGGTTGTAAGACACGATCCCGCCCACCGAGTCGCGCTCCAAGGCCAGGTTGAACAACGGCGGATGAAGGGTCACACCGATGAAAGTGCGGGTCTCGGAAATGTCCACCGTCTGCAGGCCCGACCCCGCTTTGGGCGTGCTCTCAGCCCACACCCGGCCGATGCCGGCGTAGGGCGTCAGCATCAGTATTCCCTTGGAAATACTCACATCGACGCTTTGGCTGTCCAGCTCCAGCTGATCATCGGCATCCAGGGTGGTGAAACTGCCGCGCAGCGCCACCGCCGGCAAAGCCACATTGCCACTGATGATGGAATACTTGATCTCGGCGCCCCAGGCGTCGATGTTGGAATCGGGCACGGTGAAATAATAGCCGCCCACGTCGATGTCAAAGGGCAGGCCTTTTTGCACATACAGCTTAGGTATGATCAAGGTATCGATGGTGTCGCCCGAACTCATGGCCGCGGTCCAAGCGTCAGGGTGTTCCAGGTCGGTGGAGGTGACCGCCACGCCCACGTCGAAACCGATGACCCCAAGGGCTTCCGCCGAGGCGCCCGCCTTATAGCTGAAGGCGGCGGCCAGGTCCTGGGACAGGCCGTCGAACTGGCTTTGGTTAAGATTGCCGATGTTGTCCAGGTCATCCGCCGCCACCGCCGTTGCGGCCAGCGCCAATACACTTGCTGCCATCAATCTTTGCATGATTATTCTCCCCGACTAGCCACGACCCGCGCCCTGGGCTAAGCTGTCTGCACCCAAGAATTCGGCACACTATGCCACATTTAAGCAACTGGGAGATAGATCGGGATGAGCTATTACAAAGACAATTCGCAGTCCATCGGCAACACACCGCTGGTGCAAATCAACAATATCATCGGCGACACCCAGGCCACGGTGCTGGGCAAGATCGAAGGCCGTAATCCGGCCTATTCGGTCAAGTGTCGTATCGGCGCCTCCATGATCTGGGACGCCGAAGAGCGCGGCGTATTGCGCCCGGGCATGGAGATCATCGAACCCACCAGCGGCAATACCGGCATTGCCCTGGCCTTCGTCGCCGCCGCGCGCGGCTATCCCGTCACCCTGACCATGCCCGAAACCATGAGCGTGGAACGGCGCAAGGTGATGAAGGCCCTGGGCGCCACACTGGTACTGACCGAAGGCGCCAAGGGCATGCCCGGCGCCATTGCCCGGGCCGAAGAACTAGTGGCCCAGGATCCGGATAAATACTTCATGCCGCAGCAGTTCAGCAACCCGTCCAATCCCTCGATCCATGAAAAGACTACCGGCCCGGAAATCTGGCGCGACACCGACGGCAAGGTGGATGTCATCGTCGCCGGGGTCGGCACCGGTGGCACCATCACCGGCGTGTCACGCTATCTCAAGAAAACCCAGAACAAACAGATCATTTCGGTGGCGGTGGAGCCCGAGGCCAGCCCGGTAATTTCCCAGACTCTGGCCGGCAAGGAGGTCAAACCCGCGCCGCACAAGATCCAGGGCATCGGCGCCGGTTTCGTGCCCGCCAATCTGGATCTGGACTTGGTCGATCGCGTGGAAACAGTCAGCAACGAGGAGGCCATCGAATACGCCCGGCGCCTGGCCGCCGAAGAGGGTATTTTGGCCGGCATCTCCTGCGGTGCGGCGGTGGCCGTGGCCAGGCGCCTGGCGCTCGATCCCGAATTCGCCGGCAAGACCATTGTCACCATCCTGCCCGATTCGGGAGAACGCTATTTGTCGTCTATCTTGTTCCAGGATATCGAGGCGTAAAAAATGGGAATGGGTATTGGACCCATCCCCGCTTCTGTGCCTACAACGGAAACTATATTTGATTAAGCGTGGCGCACGATCGGCTGGATCATGGACCAAGACTCGGCGAACAGCGGTCCCGCCTCGTCGCCGATTGCGGTAATCTTTTCTTCATTCAAGCCGGTAATCTGCCAGGCCAACGCGTCGACTTGCGGCACGGGGCCGCTGTGGTCGGCAGGCAATTCGGCGCGATTCGCCATGACATTGGCGATGTGGACAATGGCCGCATCCAGACGCGCCTCTTCGGCTCTGCCGACATCGTGATGACAACCCACCGTCTCGCACAGCGCGGCGGGAATACTCCATTGCTGCAATAAGGCCTGGCCGACGTCAGCGTGATCGAAACCGAACAGTTCACGCTCCACCTGCGGCAACTCCCTCCCCTCTTGCTCGGACCGGCTCAGGGCCTGCTTGGCCTGCTCCGGCGCCCGGTTCATCATCACCAACATACCGACATCGTGCAGCAAACCGGCCACGAACAGGCGCTCGGCGTGCAGCACGTGACAGTGCGAGGCCACCAGCCGCGCCAGCACGCCGCAATACACACTGTGGCGCCAGAAACTGGCCATGTTGATTATTTCCACCGGAATCTGGGAGAAGGTACGCACCGCCGACAGGGCCAGCACCAAATAGCGCAGCTCGCGCTCCCCCACCACGGTGATGGCGCGGGAAATGCTGTTGACCTTGGAGGGAAAATTATAAAAAGCGCTGTTGGCCATACGCAGCAATTGGGCGGTCAGGGCGGTATCGCGACTGATCACCCGGCCGATGTCGGCCGCCGAACTGCGCGGATCGTCCACCAGCTCATTGACCCGGACACACACTTCGGGGAGTGAGGCGAGTTTGGCGATACCTTTGACGAGATCACTGGCTTGCTTGCTCATAGCTGCTCCTGGCCTGTAGCGAATGCTGTCGTGCTTAGGAAAATATCGGCCGAAAAACGGTATTTTTTAGCCCGGCGGCAAACACACTCAAGGCGTCTTCGCCGCGCCGGTCGCGCTCAAGAGGACACGGGGATCAGCGCATCCATGATGCACCATAGTGACGATCGACGTTCCTGTCGCACGGGGAAGACATCGAACGGGGTTAACCCGCCACCGGTTTGACCAAGGCGGCCGCCTGCTTGGCCCGGCTGAGCGCTTCGCCGACGCCTTCGCCGGCGGCCAGGGCCACGCCCATACGCCGTTTGACAAAGGCCTCGGGTTTGCCAAACAGACGGATCTCGCTGTGCGGCACTTGCAGCGCCTGCTCCAGTCCTGTGAAGGCGATGCCCGGCTGATCCAGGCCGCCGTAGATCACGGCGCTGGCAGCCGGATTGCGCAGCCGGGTGTCCACCGGCAGACCGAGGATGGCGCGGGCATGCAGTTCGAACTCGTTCTGATACTGGCTGGCCATGGTCACCATGCCGGTATCATGGGGCCGCGGGCTGACTTCACTGAACCAGACCTGATCCCCCTTGATGAACAGCTCCACGCCGAAGATGCCGCGACCGCCCAGATTGGCGGTGACTGCGGTCGCGATCCGGCGCGCCTGGTCCAGGGCCGCCGGGCTCATGCGCTGCGGCTGCCAGCTTTCCACATAGTCGCCCTGGGTTTGTACGTGGCCGATGGGGTCACAGAAATAGGTTTCGATTTCACCGTCGGCATTAACCGCACGCACCGTCAGCAGGGTGATTTCAAAATCGAAATCGATGACTGATTCAATAATCACACGACCGCCCTGGACGCGTCCGGCGGACAGGGCCCGATCCCAGGCCCCGGCCACATCCTCCGGACCCTCGACCAAGGATTGCCCCTTGCCCGAAGAGGACATCACCGGCTTCACCAAACAGGGATAACCGATGCCGCCGTCGACGGCCATTTTGAGCTGGTTGAGACTGGCGGCGAAGGCGTACTTGGAGGTGGGCAGCTCCAGCTCCTCGGCCGCCAGGCGGCGAATGCCCTCGCGATTCATCGTCAGCTGGGCGGCGCGGGCGGTGGGGATCACCTCGGCCAAACCTTCAGCCTCCATCTCGGCCAGGGTAGCGGTGGCGATGGCCTCGATCTCCGGCACCACCAGGTGGGGACGCTCCTGTTCGATCAGGCGACGCAGGGCGGCGCCGTCGGTCATGTCGATCACATGGCTGCGATGGGCCACCTGCTGCCCGGGGGCGTTGGCATAGCGATCGACGCCGATCACCTCCACGCCCAGCCGCTGCAGGGCGATGATCACCTCCTTGCCCAGCTCACCGCAGCCCAGCAGCATGACGCGCGTCGCGCCGGGTGACAAAGGGGTGCCGATTTTCATGCCCGCTTCCTCGCGTCGTTTGTCAGTGTTGGGATTGGGCAAGCAGCTCATCCAGCTCGCCGTCACGCTCCAGGGCGTAGAGCTCGTTGCAGCCGCCGATGGCCTGGCCGTCGATGAAGATCTGCGGCACGGTATAGGCCCCGGGGGCGCGCCGCATCATTTCCTGCCTCAGCTCCGGCGCAGCGTCGACCGCGTATTCCACATAGTCGACGCCCTTATCTTCGAGCAGCTGCTTGGCGTGGACGCAATAGCCGCAATAGCGCCGGGTATAGATCTCCACCTTGGCAGTGCCGGACTGGACGGCTTGATCAGTCGGGGGCATACATCCACCTGAATATTGAACGGGGTCCTGCACGTTATCAGGTTGCGCTAAGGGCTTCAACAGACCCGCCGAAACCAACAAAAACCGGCGCATTTCCCCTAAATAAGCATTTGTTTCGGCCGATAAAATCCGTGTCCCAATACAAGAAAGACACATGGATTCTGACGCCATCAAACACCTTTCCATCCTGATTGTCGAGCCGTCGATCACATCCACGCGCTTTATCGAGGACCAGCTCAAACGCCTCGACGTGCGCAATATCGACTGTTGCGAGAGCGGCGCCGAGGCCCTGGCCAGCATGCGCAAATCGCCGCCCGACCTGGTGGCCAGCTCCATGTATTTACCGGACATGACCGCCACGGGCTTAATTGAAACCATGCGTGGCGATGCCGCACTCGAGGATATCTCCTTCATGCTGGTGTCCACCGAGACCGCCTTCGCCAAACTTGACCCAATCCGGCAGGCGGGCATTGTCGCCATCCTGCCCAAGCCCTTTTCCAGCGCCGATCTGCGCAAGGCGCTGGTGGGCACCACCCGTTTCATGGACTGCCCCAGCCCCGCGCTCGGCAAAGACGAATTGGAAGAGCTGAAAGTACTAGTGGTCGACGACAGTCCCCTGGCGCGCAAACACATCCGCCGGGTGCTGAGCGCCCTGGGCATCAAACAGATCACCGAGGCGGAGAACGGTTTGGAGGCGGTGGAAATCCTGGACCATAGCCTCTTCGACCTGGTCTTTACGGATTACAACATGCCGGAGATGGACGGTGAGAAACTGACCCGCCATATCCGCGGGAAGAGTCTGCAGCGCAGCATCCCCATCCTGATGGTCACCAGTGAGGAAAACGGCAGACGCCTGGCGGCGGTACAGCAGGCCGGCGTCTCCGGCATTTGCGACAAGCCGTTCGATACCGATACGATCATGAAGATGATCCGCAGCCTGCGCGCCGAACAACGCCGGCTGAGCTGAAACGCCCCAACGGCAGGACGCCGGGCCGTGTTTTTACCACCGTTTGTGGTGAAAATGCCGGGCTAGCGAATCCCGGACACAATCAAGGCGCGCCGAATCTGGCGGGTGGCGCTCTGCATATCCAGCACCGCCCTCGCATAGTCGCCCTGGTCGGCCCCTTGGTCGGCGTCCATTCTGAATTTTTTTCCCTTTTCCACCAAGCCATTGACTAATTGCACGGACTCTTTGGTGGGGCGCATGCGCTCCTTGGCCAAGGGCACCAACTCCTCGAAGTTGCGGTAGCGCGCCAGTTCATATTGGTATTGCTCCGCCTCGGTGGCGAAACTGCCGCTCTGTCGCGCGGCGTGCTGTTCAAGCATGCCGACCAGGGCCGTCATCATAATTTCCTTGGCCTTGACCAGGACCTCCCCGGCCGCCTTGTAATTGCCCTTGGCCGCCAACTCCATCGCCCCGTCCTCCATCTGCTGTAGCTGTTCAGGAGTGGCCTTATTATCGAGGCCCATGGCGGCAGTATTGGCGCCTCGACCCAACCTCGTCTCGTAGATGACTTTATACTCTCTAAAATCTTCGAGAAGCTTGGTGAAGCCGGCCTGCTGCTCAAGCCCTGTAGTCGCCGCCAGGACATTGCCGGATAAGAGCATGGACAATAACAACAGCACCACGCCTTTGCGCAAACGTTTCATGTTTCATCCTCCCCAACAAAGACGGCCACCCGAATCAATCAGACCTGCATGGGCAACCACAGTTAGCACCCGTTGTCCAACCGCAGCATAGACGCACGCGGCCACGACTGGCCTACCATCGCCCCGACGCCTGCAAAACCAGGATAGCAATCGATACAGCGACGATAAAATCAGACCGGCGCATATATCATAGCCTACGCCATTAAACGGCGCGTGCTCGCACCACCACTTCACCCAGCGCCTTGCCGTAAGGACATACGGCATCGCCCCCAGGCGACGTTACATCAGCGCCAAACCAGGCTCATCAAATGCCGCCAATTGCTCACGCAGGGAGAGTATCTGTTCTTCCCAGTAACGCGGCTGCTCAAACCAGGGAAAGGCCGCCGGGAAAGCGGGATCGCGCCAACGGCGCGCCAGCCAGGCGGAGTAATGCATTATGCGCATGGCGCGCAAGGGTTCGACCAGACTTAACTCAGATGGATCGAATTCGGCAAACTGCTCATACCCTTCCATCAAAAGACTCAACTGCCGCTGCTGCTCGGAGTGGTGGCCGCACAGGAACATCCACAGGTCCTGCATCACCGGGCCACTGAGGCAGTCGTCCAGATCGACGAAGATCGGCCCCTTGTCGGTCCACATGATGTTGCCGACGTGGCAGTCACCGTGCAGGCGCTGGTAGCGCAGATCATAGGCGGACTCGAAGACCGAACGCAGGCGTACGACCACATCTTCGGCGACGCTGCGATAGGCGGCCTGCAGGGCCTCGGGCACGAAGCCGTGTTCCAGCACATATTGATACGAGCTGACCGCCATGCGCTCCACCTCGATGCGCGGGCGATGCTGGAAGCGGGCGGCGCGGCCGACCATGTGGATACGCGCCAGGTAGCGTCCCAGCCGACGCAGGTGGTCGTCGTTATCCAGTTCGGCATGGCGGCCGCCGACACTCTCGAACAGGGCGAAACGGTAGTCCTGATAGCGGAACAGGGTGTCGCCGTGCTCGTTGCGCAACGGCGCGGCCACCGGCACCTCGTTGTCCACCAGCTCGTGGCTGAAGGCGTGCTCTTCGAAGATGGCGGCGTCATCCCAGCGCTGCGGGCGGTAGAACTTGACCACCAGGTTCGGCGCATCTTCGAGGCCGATCTGATATACGCGGTTTTCGTAGCTGTTCAAGGCCAGCAAACGCCCGTTGCAGAGCCAGCCCTGGCTTTCCACGGCGTCGAGCACCACATCGGGCTCGAGCCCGGCATAAGGTTGAAGGGATTCAGACATGCGGCGATTGTATGCCAATCAGCGCCGCAGGGCATCAAGCGCGTCGATCGGGCAGATCTTGCTGCGCTTCTCCCCCGCCGTTAGCTGGTAAGCCAGCACCGGCGCCTTGACGCCTTTGATCTGCAATTCCAGCGGCTCGGAAAAGCGCAGCTGCGGCTCGTCCTGCACCTGCCGGCGCAGCGCCTCGGAAACCACCACTGACAGGGCGCGGGCATGGCCGCACAGGCGCGCCGCCAGATTGACCGTGGGGCCGATAACGGTGTAATCGAGCTGCTTTTCCATGCCTATATTGCCGATCATGACCTCGCCGCAATGGATACCGATGCCAACCTGGTACAGGGCGGCGGCGTCGCCGCTGGCCTTGAGACAGGCCTGCTCGATGATTTTGAGGGCGCAGAGACAGCTGTTGAGTGCCATCCCGGGACCGTCGAACACGGCCATGACGCCGTCGCCGCTGAACTTGTCGATATAACCGCCACAGCGGTAGACACACTTCACCTGGGCATTGAGATGCTCGCTCAGGATAGCGAACAAGCTCTCCGGCTCCATCTCTTGTGACAGCTGAGTAAAACTGCGCAGGTCGGTGAACAGCACGCAAACTTCGCGCCGTTCCGGTTTCAACACCTGACCGTTACGCGCCTGTTGCTCCGCCATGCGCCGGGTGCGGGCATCCACGTAACGATCCAGGTTGTTGCGCAACAAGTGCAGTTGGCGTGCATCTTCACGGCGCTGTAGATGGGTACGCAGGCGCGCCTGCAGCACCGCTGGCGACACCGGCTTGGCGATAATATCATCGCCGCCCACATCGAAGGCATGCCGGCCGATCTCCGCCTCGGGCAGCGAGGTCACGAACAACACCGGTGCGTACTCGAAGCGCTCCATCTGGCGCAGGCGGCGGCACAGCTCCATACCGTCCATGCCGGCCAGGTGGATATCGAGCAGAAACAGGTCCACATGCTCATCGGCCACCAGCAGCAAGGCACCTTCGCCATCCGTCGCCTCGAGCACCTCCATGCCGAAACCGGACAACATGCGGCGCAGGGACTTACGCACGGTGGACATATCGTCCACCAGCAATACGCGCTTGCTTGTCAGCACATCCTGCATTGTTACAGAATCGCCAGTACCGCCTCCGGCGGCCGACCGACGGCGGCCCTGTCGCCCTTGACGACGATGGGGCGCTCAATCAGTTTGGGGGTCTCGACCATGGCGGCGATCAGCTGATCCCGGCTCAGGGACTCGTCATCGAGGCCCAGCGCCGTATATTCCGGCTCTTTGCGCCGCATCAGCTGGCGTGGTGTCAGATCGAGCATAGTCAGGATTTGCTTCAGGCGGGTCTTCGAGGGCGGCGTCTTGAGATACTCGATCACCTCCAGCTCAATGCCTTGGTCCTGCAACAACTGCAGGGTCTGACGTGATTTGCTGCAGCGTGGATGGTGGTAAATGACAACACTCATGCAAGGTCTCCATAGCCAGCTGGTTTTCGGCTCGGCCGTGCGCGGCACAATTCCCATATATTTTTAAGGAATAACCTGGCGCAACAACGGGATATTCGGGCCGCCCGGATTTGCGCTAAAATAACGCCCATGAGCCAAAAATATCACAATCAAATCGAAGTTGCCGCCGAGGCCTTTTACATCGAAGAACAGTCGGAACCGGAAACCGATCGTTTTGTCTTCGCCTACATCATTACCATCAACAACACCGGCAAGGCGCCGGCCCGGCTGACTCATCGCCACTGGCATATCACCGATGCCAACGGCAAGGTCGAAGAGGTTCACGGCGAAGGGGTGATCGGCAAACAGCCCTATCTCAAACCCGGCGAAAGTTTTCAGTACAGCAGTGGCACTATTTTGAAAACACCCGTCGGCGCCATGCAAGGCTATTACGACATGGCCTGCGACGACGGCAGCCACTTCAAGGCCACCGTCGAACCCTTCACCCTGTCGGTGCCCGGCAGCTTGAACTGACGGGCAGCGCTAAAGAATTTAATCAGTCCTATAGAGTAATAGACCACGCTCTGCGGCGTGGTCTATGTCTGTTTATTTGGCGACCGCCTGGACCGCGGACGCGTTGTAGAGATGTACATCGCGTTGCGGATAGGGAATGGAAATACCCTCGCGATCAAAGGCCAGCTTGACCTTCTCCTGCATATCGAAATGCAGCGGCCAGTAATCGCCCCCGTTGACCCACGCGCGCGCCAACAAAATAATGGCGCTATCCGCCTGTTCGGCAACAAAGATGTCGACCGTCTTATCCTCCTTCAACACCCGTTCGTCGCCCTCAAGCAGATCGCGCAGCATACCCTTGGCCTTGAGTATATCGTCGTCATAGCCGATGCCAAACTTCAAATCAAGCCGCCGGGTGGGCTCAGCAGTGATGTTCTTGATCGTACCGTTGGACAAGGCGCCGTTGGGGATAATGATGCGCTGGTTGTCACCGGTTTTGAGCACGGTATTGAAAATCTGGATTTCGGCCACCCCCCCTACAAAGCCCTGCGCCTCGATCCAGTCGCCCACTTTAAATGGCTTGAGCAGCAATATGATGACCCCGCCGGCGAAGTTGGCCAGACTGCCTTGCAACGCCAGGCCGATGGCCAGACCGGCGGCGCCCAGCACGGCGATAAACGATGTGGTGGCGATCCCCACCATGGAGGCCACACTGATCACCAACAGCACCTTCAGCAACACACCGACCAAGCCGGCGAGAAAATGACGCAAGGTATCTTCGACCTTGGCGCGCGTCATGCCCTTGTCGAAGCCCTTCACGAACATCTTGATTGCGAACAGACCGATAATCAGGGTCAGTATGGCCAGCACCAGCTTCGGGCCGTATACCATGCCAAGTTCGATGGCCTGATCGTAATACTTTTCCATGTTTTCCAGTTCGTCCATCTGATCACCCTTTATTGGTTTTTTAAGGTTTACAGGTCCAGCGAGACCGCGTCCGTTACCACGGCGAAGTATACCTACCGCCCCTGCACTCGGCCAATCACGGCATTGTGAACTCGTGTTAAAACCGAGCAACGCGCAGCCACACGCGCGGCGGCACGGTCTGCCTCGACATGCATCGCCGGGCACCGGCAAACACCCCAAGCCCCCGTACCTGAGAGTATACGCCGCCGCGCGTTTTCCCGATATCGCAATGGAATGACTAAATAACTTGTGCGAACTGTTGCTTGAGGCGTTTCACCGACACCGGCATTTTGGTGCCCAGGGTTTGGGCGAACAGGGAGACGCGCAGCTCTTCGATCATCCAGCGGTACTGCGTCAACGTCGGATCGACAATACCCTGCTGCCGATGGATTTCGCGCCGTTCAAGATAGGCCTGCCACAGCGGCTTCAGCTCCTGGGTGGCGGCCCGGTCGCGCGCCGCAGCGCCGCTGCCCAGTTTCTCCAGGCGCAGATTGACCGCCTTGAGATAGCGCGGGTATTCACGCAGCCATTCGGCCGGAGTGTGTTGAATAAAGCGGGGATAGATAAGATGGGCCAGCTGCTCTTGTATATCCGGCACGGCGTGCAGCCAGGCCGGTGACAGATTGCCCTTGAGGGTTTTGTTCAAGCGGTGGTGTTCGGCCAGGATGTCGTTCACCAAGGTACACAGCTCGTTGGCGACATTCATCAGCGCCTGCCGGCCGTGTTCCAGCGCTTGCTTAAACGCCTGTTCGTCGCGGGGCAGATCCGCGCCAAAAAAGGTCTGATCGATCACGGCGTCCACCAGGTCGTTTTGCAGCTGTTCACACTTGCCCGTGGGCGCGTAGTAGAGACACATCTGCTTCAGATTGGGCAGGTGCTTTCGCAGATACTTGATCTTGTCCGGCAAGGCGAACATTACCAGACGGCGCAACGCCTGACCGGTTTCGCGTTCGGCCTGCTGTTCGGTGTCGCGCAGCTTGATGGCGACATTCTCCTTATTGTCGACAAGTGCAGGATAACCGCGCAGCTGCACGCCGTTACGCTCGAACTCGATCTGCTGCGGCAGCTCGCCGAAACCCCACGTAGTGATGCCTTCACGCTCGCCCTCCCACACCGGCACGGCGGCGAAACTCTGTTGCGCCTCGCCTTTGAGCTGTTGTTGCAGCTGCACCAGATCGCGCCCCATGGCGACCACCTCACCCTGATCGTCCACCACCTTGAAGTTCATCAGCATGTGCGGGGTCAACTTGTCCAGATCCCAATCGACCCTGGTGACTTTGACGCCGGTCATTTTGAACAACTGTTGCTGTAACGCCTCCAGCAAAGCGTCGTCCGACGGCGCCAACACATGCAGGCAGGCGTCGGCAAAGTTGGGTACCGGCACGAAGTTGCGCCGCAGGGACTTGGGCAAAGACTTGATTAACTGACACAGCTTGTCATGCAGCAGACCGGGCACCAGCCACTCGAAGCGTTGCGGTGTTAACAGATTCAAGGCCGGCAGCGGCACGCTAACGGTGACACCGTCTTGTGCGTGACCGGGCTCGAAGTGATAACTCAATGGCAATGACATGCCGGCCACCTCCAGGGTGTCGGGAAATTGCGCCGCGGTCACATCACCGGCGCCGTGCAGCATCAAATCCTGTTTATTCAGAAACAGCCGTTGCGGCTCTTTCCGCTCGGCCTGCTTGCGCCACTTTTCAAAGCGGCGGCCGTCGCAGACATCTTCGGGAATGCGTTTGTCGTAAAACTCGAACAGCGCCTGGTCGTCCACCAACACATCGCGACGGCGCGACTTGGCCTCCAGCGCCTCGACCTCTTCCACCAATTCACGGTTGTGTTGAAAGAACGGCGCGCAGGTGTTGAAGTCACCCTCCACCAACGCGCCGCGGATGAACAACTCGCGCGCCTCGGCCGGATTGATCTTATGGTAGTGAACCTTGCGTTTAGGGTTAACGATCAAGCCGTACAGCGTCAGCCGTTCGTAGGCCATCACCGCCGCGGCCTTTTTTTCCCAGTGGGGATCAAACCAACTGCGCTTGCACAACTCCCCGGCCACCTGTTCCAGCCACTCGGCTTCGATCTTGGCCACGCTGCGGGCGTACATGCGCGTCGTCTCCACCAGCTCCGCCGCCACGATCCACTTGGGCTGTTTCTTGAACAGCGCCGAGCCGGGAAAGATATTGAGCTTGATGCCGCGCGCGCCCACATACTCCTGTTTGTCGTTTTTGTTGGCGATATTACCCAATAATCCGGCCAGCAAGGCGCGATGGATCTGTGCGTAATCGGCGGCCTGTTGATTGAGTTTGCCGCCCTGTTCGGTGGCCAGGCATTTCAGCTGGACATACACGTCATGCCATTCGCGCATGCGCAGGTAGGAGATGTAATTTTCCTTGCACCATTTGCGCAATTTGTTATTGCTGAGGTGGTGCGCCTGTTCGTGATAGGCGCGCCACAGATTGAGATAGGCGATGAAGTCGGAGTCCTTGTCTTTGAACTGGGCGTGTTTTTCGTCGGCGGCCTGTTGTTTTTCGTGGGGCCGTTCGCGCGGCTCCTGCACGCTCAAGGCGCTGGCGATGACCAACACTTCACTGAGGCAGTTTTCATCCCGCCCCGCCAGCACCATGCGCGCCAGGCGCGGATCCACCGGCAGCTTGGCCAGATGGCGACCGGTTGGGGTCAGCTGTTTGTTGCGGGTTAATGCTCCGAGCTCTTCCAGAAGTTTGTAGCCGTCGCCGATCATGCGTTGCTCGGGCGCCTCGACAAAGGGGAATTGTTCGATATCGCCCAGCTTGAGCGCTTTCATCTGCAGGATGACGGCGGCCAGATTGCTGCGTTTGATCTCCGGCTCAGTAAACTCAGGCCGTAAGTTGAAATCATCTTCCGCATAGAGCCGGATGCAGATGCCGGGGCCGACGCGGCCGCAACGCCCGGCACGCTGATTGGCCGAGGCCTGGGAGATCTTTTCAATAGGCAGGCGCTGCACCTTGGTGCGATGACTGTAACGACTGATACGCACCAGGCCCGGGTCGATGACATAACGAATACCGGGCACGGTGAGCGAGGTTTCGGCCACATTGGTGGCGAGCACAATGCGTCTGCCTTTGTGGGGTTGAAACACGCGATTCTGTTCGGCGGCGGACAAGCGCGCATAAAGCGGCAAAATTTCAGTATGGGGCGGATGATGTTTGCGCAGGCTCTCGGCGGTTTCGCGAATCTCGCGCTCGCCCGGCAGAAAGATCAGCACATCGTCCCGCCCTTCAGCGGCCAGTTCATCCACCGCATCGCGAATGGCCTGTTGCAGGTCGCGATCCTGTGTATCTTCGTCTTCGGCCTGCAGCGGGCGATAGCGCATCTCCACCGGATAGGTGCGGCCGGAGACCTGGATGATGGGGGCATCGTCAAAGTGCTGGGCAAAGCGCTCGGTATCGATGGTGGCCGAGGTGATGATGATTTTCAGCGTCGGCCGCTTGGGCAGCAGCTGTTTCAGATAACCGAGCAGAAAGTCGATGTTGAGGCTGCGCTCGTGCGCCTCGTCGATGATGAGCGTATCGTATTGATTGAGAAAACGGTCGGCCTGACTCTCGGCCAGCAGGATGCCGTCGGTCATGAGTTTGATGTAGCTCTCCGGGCGAGTGCGGTCGGAGAAACGCACTTTATAACCCACCGCGTAGCCCAGTTCGCTCTCCAATTCCGTGGCGATGCGTGTCGCCACGCTGCGTGCGGCCAGGCGACGCGGCTGGGTGTGGCCGATCAGGCCGTCGATACCGCGCCCGGCGTCGAGGCAGATCTTGGGCAATTGGGTGGTCTTGCCCGAGCCGGTTTCGCCGGCGACGATAATCACCTGATGGTCGCGCAGCGCGGCGATGATCTCGTCACGCCGCTGACTGACCGGCAGCGCGTCCGGATAGGTCGGTACAGGCAGCTTGTCGCGGCGGCATTGCCGTTTGTGCACCGAGGCCTCGATGTCCGCCGCCAAGCGCGTAAGCCCGGCCTGATCGTCCCGCTGCAGGCGTTGCAGCCGACGCCGCAACCGCCGGCGATCGACCAACAGGCAGTCGTCGATTGATTTGGATAGGGTTTTCGGGTCGAACTTCACAATACTGTCTCGGAAAACTTACTATAGTGCGGGTGACGCGGCCAGGGAGGCGACATGTCAGCCATCAACCAGACGGATTGTACCAACATCCTCAAATACCACGTGCAGAGCCTGGCCGGCGAGATCGGCGAGCGCCATACCGGCAGGCACCACGCCTTACAACAGGCGGCCGATTATATCAGCCGCCAATGGCTGGCCATGGGCTACGAGGTCGAGCGCCAGGCGTTTAAGGCACGGGGCAAGGATGTTGAAAATCTTCAGGTGACGCGGCGCGGCGTCAAATCCCCCGATGACATCATTTTGGTGTGCGCCCACTACGACAGCGCCAAGGACTGTCCCGGCGCCAACGACAACGCCTCCGGCATCGCCGCCCTGCTGGAGTTATCGCGCTATTTTGCGCGCGTCGATCCGGACCGGAGCGTGCGCTTTGTGGCACTGACCAATGAGAAACCACCGTTCCATGGCACCGAAAAGTCGGGCAGCTGGATCTACGCCCACCAGGCTCGCCAGCGGAGTGACAACATTCGCAGCGCGGTGATTCTTGAATCACTGGGATATTATAACAACACCCTTGGCAGCCAACTCTATCCCGCACTGATGGGCGCGTTTTATCCCAAGCAGGCCAACTTTGTCGCCATGACCTCGAACCTGGCGTCCATGCGCACCATGCACCGCTTTGCCCGGTGCTTCAAGAAACATTGCAGCCTGCTATGCGAGCCGATGATCGCACCTAACTTTTTGCCTTGGGTCAAGTGGAGCGACAACAGCCCTTTCTGGCTCAACGGCTATCATGCTTTTATGGTGTCGGACACCTCGCTTTACCGCTATCCGTTTTATAACTCGCCGCGTGATACGCCGGAAAAGATCGATTACCAATGCCTGACCTTTGTCACCGTCGGCCTGGCGGAAACACTGGAGGCGTATGCAAAACAGAGGTCAAAAAATCCCGACCGGGTTACCCCGGTCGGGTCTTAGCGCCTCTTCATTTTAAGAAACGGAGACTTTATGGCGCTTGGAAGCCACCACCTTGGGCGCGGTCAGCTCCAGCACGCCGTCCTTGAACTCGGCCTTGGCCTTGGCGCCGTCCACCTCCGCCGGTAGGGCGAGGGTACGAACGAATTCACCGCTGCTCGTTTCACGGCGGTAGTATTCGCCCTCCTCTTCCTTGCGCTCGTGCTTGGTGCTGGCGCGAATGGTGACGCTGTCATCAGAGACCGAGATGTCCAGATCCTCTTTTTTCACGCCCGGCAGTTCGGCCTTGATGACCACCTCTTTATCGCGGTTGATGACATCCACCTTGGGGGTACGTCCCTCGAAGGGTGCGGGCAGGTTGCCCCAATCCATCTCAAAGGGCCGCATAAAACGACGCGGCCAGGATTGGCCGAAAAAGGTCTCGAACATGCGCTCCATATCCTCGAACGGAGACAGGCCGCGCCCGGCGCCGCTTTGCAATTCCTGACCGCCTGATTTAGCCACATCTTTCTTTTCGCTTTTGGCCATAGTCACCTCCTGAATGTGTTGTGACGATTCACCTTGTTAATAACTTTGGTACATCGCCACACGAATTCAAGGGGCTTCTTCATTGCGAGCGAAAAATTTATCGCCCCAGTTGTGCAGCGCCAGGCCCAACAGGATGCAGGCGGCCCCGGCGATCACCTCGGGCTGCAGCGGCTCATGGTTGAGCCAGTGCCCCAGGCTCAAGGCCAATACCGGGGTAATCAGCGTCAACAAGGCAATGGCGTTGGCGGAGACGTGCTTGAGCGCATAATAAAAGGCAACAAACCCCACCACCGATCCCATCACCCCCAGATAGACAATCGCCGATACGGTCTTCTCCGATACGGCGGTGGGCAGATGGCCGTCGAACAGCAACCAAGTGATCACATACAACGGCACCGCCACCATGAGTCCGCCGCCGGTCACCGACAGGGCGTGCAGATCGGCACCGATCTGCTTGATGCGCACCATGCTCAGGGCGTGGATGGTGGCCGATGCCAACACCGCAGCGATCCCCAACGCAGCCGCGGCGCTGACCCTGTCCTGCGGTTGAAAGATGACCAGTAAACCGGCGAACCCCAGCAGCGCACCGAGCAGTTTGTCCGGCTGCCACAGGGAGTGGCCCAACACCAAGGCGGCGACGAAGAAGGTAACCATGGGCAACAGGCCGTACACCACCGATACCAGCCCGGAGCTGATGTATTGCGCACCCCAATAGACACACATCATGGCGCCGTACAGCCCCAGCCCGGAGGCGAGATAGGTGTGACGCGCATCACGGTGCCAGTGAAACGGCACGCGCAGCAGGGCGATGAGGGCGACACAGATCGCTGCGCCGAGCACCATGCGTGCGGTCAGGCCGAACAGAAAACCGGCCTCTTCGCTGCTCCACTTGATGGCCAGCGGCGTGGTGGCCCAAATCAGAATAATGCCCGTAAACGCGGCGGGTACCGACATGATTTCACCTGTTTATTTTCACATGCCCATAACGAAAAAGGCCGCAGATTTTTTGCAAATCTGCGGCCTTTCAGAAAACTGCTGATTAAATTACGTTACCACCAATCAAGCTCTCCAAAGCGCGCAGACGCCGGTGCGTGCAGTCGCAGCCACACACATACGCGTGCCATCACGTTTTGTTTTGCCTTGAAGTCGATCATGGTTTTTAATTTGCATTCATTCAGCGGGCACTGTCAAGCCCTATTTGACGACGGGGTGCTTGATGCGCGGCCAATAGCTGTCGAAATCAAACGCCGGACTGTGTTTTTGCACATGGCACTGGGCGCACATGCGCTCGGGTTGCCAATCTTGATTGGCCAACGGTTCGACACCCGCCGACTCGGCATGGGCACGCCCGGCGCCGTGGCAATTCTCACACTGCACATTCATCAGGTGCGGCGTGGCGTCGGTGTCGATAAATCCGCCCGCCTGTTCGAAGCCAACGGTATGGCATTTGATGCAGGCGGGATCGAAGGCCTTGTTGACCTGTTCGAGCTTGTAAAAGGCGTCGCTGTGCAGGCTCTCGCGCCAGATGTCATGGGTCTGCTGATGGCAGTTTTGGCAGCGCTCTGCGCCAACGAAGGGGCTTTCGCCCGAGCTCATGGCCTTGCGCAGTTTGACCCGTTCGAGATAGGCCGCCTTGACCGTGGCATTGTATTCCTCGTACCAGGCCAGCAAGGCCGGATCGTCTGCCACCGCCGGCGGCATGGAGATGACCCGGTGCTGGAAGTCCGCGATGCGTCCCTGTTCGTTCAGGCTGAGGGTCAGCTGCCCCAGGCGCATGCCGCGGGAGCCCGGCTGCAGCACCAGCGTACCGTCGCGCATGTGCGGCTGGCCGAATTCTTCGTAGGCGGCGCGGATTAGCAGGATATCGACATATTGCAGCGGCAGGGCCCGGGCCTGCTCCATCGTTAACGTGGTGGAGAGCACGGTAAGGCCTCGCTGCTGTGCCTGTTGCAGTCGGGCCGCGAGGCCGTCCAAGTCATCACTGACCGGTTTGTGTTCACCCTGCATGGCGGCTTGGGGCGATTGGGCGGGATCCATCCAGGCGAAGAAGAACAGTGTATGTCCGTCGCGCTTGATCTGTTTGGCGTCGGCAAATGCGTCGCCGGACCAATTGCTGGCCACCCAGGGCAGGCCGCGGTCGCGCACAAATTCCACCCCGTAGGCCAGATCGTTCCACTGCAGCGCGACGGCATCGTAGTCCAAGGTCGCAAACCCCTTGAGGATGTATTCGCCGGTGAGCTTGTCCTGCGGCACCATGCTGACCACCATGCCGCCGCCGGACAGGGCGAACAGGCCCGGATGTTCGTCGCGCAGCTTTTTCAAGGTCGTGGAGTGCCGCAGGATACCGCCGGAATTGCCTTCGATGCTGCAGCCGCAGGGCTCCAGTTCACCGTCGATATTGCCGGAGTAGACGATGTGCAGTGTGTCATCCTGGGCCCAAACCAGCGTGGGCAACAGCAGCGTCAGCCATAACAGTTTCAATATCTTAGTTCTCACGCGCTGTCGCCTCCTCGGCTTTGGCCTGGTCCCACAATGTTTCCATCTCTTCCAGAGACAGCCGCGCCAGGGTTTGGTTCTGCTGCCGCGCCAGTTGCTCAACGCGGCGAAAGCGGTTTTCGAAGCGGCGGTTGACGCCGCGCACCGCCGTTTCCGGCTCGACGCCGGCATGGCGGCCGAGATTGACACAGGCGAAGATCAGGTCGCCGACCTCGTGCGCCAGTTTGTCCGGATCGGCGCCGTTGGCCATCACCTCGCGCACTTCGGCCAGCTCCTCTTCGATCTTGGCCAGCACCGGCTCCACATCGGGCCAGTCGAAGCCGACTCGGGCGGCGCGGCGCTGCAGTTTCATGGCGCGCATTAGCCCCGGCAGGGCCTGCGGGACGTTGTCCAGCACACTCGGGTCACGCTGTTCAGCGGCGGCCTTGGCGTGGCGTTCGCGCGCTTTGTGTTGCTCCCATGCACTGGTTTGGGCCTCGGCGTCGGCAATATCCGCATCGGCGAAGACGTGGGGGTGACGCTGCACCAGTTTGTCGCCGATCTCTTGGGCGACGTCGGCAAAGTCGAACTCGCCCGCCTCTTTGGCCATCTGGGCGTAGAAGACGATCTGGAACAGCAGATCACCCAGCTCTTCGCGCAGGGCGGCCATGTCGTTCTGTTCGATGGCCTCGGCCACTTCGTAGACCTCTTCCAGGGTGTAGGGCAGGATGGTGCGATAGGTCTGCTGCCGGTCCCACGGACAGCCACGCTGCGGATCACGCAGGGCGGCCATCACCTCAAGCAGGCGCTGCATCTGATTCATTGATTCACCTTGATGGATTATTGAAGCTTATCGATGGCAACGAACTTATTGTTGTCATCGAATTCAATCACGAACTCGCCGTGAATGCCATCGTGGCGTACATACGGGCGTAGGATATGGGCGGGGAATTCGATGCTCAGGCCGTTGCGCGTCGTGGCCACGACAGTGCTTGCAGCCCCGCTGTAGAATTTCAAATACTCGTCGGCGGAGATATGCAGAATGACGTGTAGTTTGCGACTGGCCACGCGTGCAAATGAATACAATCAGCTCTTGAGGTAATCGATCAGCACACCGCTGGTCTGGCGCAGACGTAGGCTCATCAGCGTGGCCATTTTGCGGATCATCTTCAAGGCCACTTCGGGCTGTTCGGCGACGACCTGCTCGAAGCGGCTCTTGGTCAGCAGCAGCAGCACGGCGGGCTCCACCACCCGGGCGGTGGCGGAATGGGGCAGACCGTCGAGCAGCGACATTTCGCCGATGGTCTTGCCCGCCCTGACAGTGGCGATCTTCCTGCTTTCACCGTAATCGGCGGTCTGTTTCAAAATATCCAGCCGGCCCTGAGCGACGATGAACATGTAACTCTCGCGCATGCCTTCGTGCAAGACTTCGGCGCCCACCGGGGCGTTATAGGCCTGCACATACCCGGCGAAGATATCCACCTCCTGGCGCGTCATGTCCCGGAACATATCGGCCCGTTCCAACATATCGCCGATCTTTGCGCTGAAGGTGGTGCCGGAACCCAGCAGTTCCAGACCATCAAAGGGGTTTTTTTCGATTGCCATTCCGTGTCTCACGCCGCCGATTGCCCTGTCATGCCTTTATTATCCTGCAGCGTGGGGGATTACTTTAATTTAATCAACACTATTGCCGGCGGTCGGCGCTCAGGGCGAGATTGCCTCATCGTTCAGGATCTGATCAATCAAGGGCACAAAGGCGACCGGCAAGATGCTTTTGACCGTGATCTCGCCCCCGGCGTCCTTGCGCACCAGCCTCAGATCCTGGCCGTAGTAACGCGCGCCTACCGGCACGACCAATCTGCCACCCGGCGCCAGTTGTTCCACCAGCGCCGCGGGAATCCGTTCGGGCGCGGCGGCCACCAGGATGGCGTCGAAGGGCGCGTATTGCGGCAAGCCCGCGAAAGCATTGCCCCAGGCGACCTCGACATTGTTGTAACCGAGGTGCCGCAGGCGTTGTCGGGCCTCCCGCGCCAAGGCCGCGACATTCTCCAGGCCGTAGACCTGTTTCGCCAGACGTGACAACACCGCGGCCTGATAGCCTGAACCGGTGCCCACATCGAGTACCACATCATCGGCCGTAAGCTGCAATAACTCCGTCATCAAGGCGACGATATAGGGCTGGGAAATGGTCTGTCCATGACCGATGGGCAGGGGATGGTCTTCAAAGGCGGAGTGCCGCAGTTCGGGGGGGACGAATTCTTCACGCGGCACCTCGGCCATCACGCGCAACACCCGTTCGCTGATGACGGTATCCCCGGTCCATGAGGCCGCGCTCTTTGCCTCGGCCTTGATATCGGCAATCAAATCCTGCAGGGTCGACATAGGTTTGGCTTAGTCCTCGGACTCCATGGCGTCGAGGGCGCCCAGGGCGCCGGACCAGTTTTCCGGACGCATGGCGGTATCGCTGTACCCCAGGTCGTCACGCTCGATTTCGTCGAAGGCACCGGTCCAATCTTCGGGCGGCTGGGCCTCTTCCAACACCATCTCTTCCCAGGTGTCAAAATCCAGCTCTTCCACCTCGCCGTCGAAATACTGGATGTCGATGCTCTGCTCGTCAGGGTCCAGGGCCACCACTTCAAAAATCTGGCCGCCGGGCGCCTGATACCAGCCACCGATTACAACTGCAAGCTCCGACATAATGTTTCCTCCCTACCTGCGTCGCGCAGGTTCAAAGAACACGCCTTATCTTGCACGCGGGATGCGTATCACCCAGCTTAGAAAATTCACACAGCAATGTATAGAGCACGCCGAAACGACCGTTAAACATGCCGGCGCGAGTATTTAATCGGTTTTCGCCAACCCTTTCACATAGGAACTGGGACAGGGCTCACACTCGGGGCTAAGTAATCCAAATAAGATACCGAAAACATTAGCGAATAAAGCTACTTTTCGGCCTCGAGCCATAATCTAAATAGTGACGCTCAGGCCACGTTACGGAGAACAGCATGAAGCAAGCCGCCCAAATGATCAGCAGCACTGAGGTGCGAAAATTTGCCCCGCTGGGCAAATTAAGCGATGCGGACGCTCAGGAATTGCTGCGCACGTCGATCAGCATCCAACTTTCCCCCGGTACCCCGGTATTCAATCAGGACGACATGGACAAGCAGGTCTTTTACCTGCTTAAAGGCAAGGTTGAGCTGCGCGGCGCCAATCACAAAACCATTATCGAAGGCGGCAGCCAGGAGGCCTATCAGCCGATCGGTCGCCATCTGCCCGGCCAGGTATCCGCCCGGGCCCTGGAAGAATCGGTATTGATCAGCTTTGATGCCGACATGCTCGACCTGTTCCTCAACTGGACCAACCCCAACGCCTATGTGGTCAATGAAATGGACACCGGCCAGGATCACGCCTGGATGAACCGCCTGCTGCAATCGCGCGGCCTGTTGCGTTTTTCCGAATCCCAAATCAACACCCTGCTAGAGCGCATGAACGAAGTACACGTCCGCGCCGGCCAACGCGTCGTAACGCAGGACGCTGACGACGACTTTTACTACGTCATCAAAGAAGGCCGCGCCACCGTGTCGCGCACGCCCGATGCCGGCGCACGTCCCATCAAACTGGCCGAGCTGGGTGCCGGCGACGCCTTTGGCGAAGAATCCCTGCTCACCACCTCGGCACGCGCCGCCACCGTCACCATGCAGCAAGACGGCACCTTGATGCGCCTGTCAAAACAGGACTTCGCCGAACTGCTGGCCGAGCCCCTGCTCAGCGCCATCAACTGGGATGAGGCCCAGGCCATGGCCGCCACCGGCGGATTGTTTATCGATATCCGCCTGCAGGACGAGTTCAAGGCCATGAGCATCCCTGGCAGCGTCAACATCCCCATGCCGGTATTGCGCCTCAAGCTCAAAGGCCTGAAACACAACCGCAAATACATCGTCTATTGCGATGACGGCAGCCGCAGTTCGGTAGCGGCGTTCCTACTCAATCAGCACGGCTTTGACGCCTTTATACTCGACGGCGGCCTGGCCAGTGCCATTCCGCATCTGGCACTGCGCGAGATGAACACACCTGCCGCGGAAGAAACCGCGCAAGCGACCACAGGCGATACGGCCGACAGTGCGCCGGCGAATGAGCCCAGCCAGGAAACGGATGATGCGCCTGTAAGCCAAACCAAACAGGGCAATACGTATTGCTCACTGGCTGACTACTGGGGTTCGACGGTGGACGAAGTATCGGATAACAGTTTTGCCGACAGCGCCGCCGTGTACCAGGTGGAAAAAACCCGGGTGACGCAGGTCTTGGCCCAGCCGGCGGTGGTGTCCGAAACCAAGCCCCACGCCATAAAGGCGAAGCCCCCCGGCAACGCGGCGCCGCACAAACAGGACACCAATGCAGCGCGCGCCACCCCCGCGCGTCAACGCCATGGGCTGCGCAACACCCTGATCGGCGCCACCGTCATCGGCTTGGGCGCGCTGTTTGCGAGCAGCCCTTTTTCGCTGGATAAACTGACTCAGCTGGCAGCATCCCAGCCTCCCGTAAACCCAACCGCCGTCACCCCGCAAACCCGCGTGACGCCGCCAATCACACGGCCTGCCGCTACCCCGCGCTCCGCCCCGATGATTGCCGACACGCCAACCAGCGGCGCTGAGCCCCAACGATCCTCCGCTGAGGTTACAGAAAGCGATATGTTGATCGAATCGGATATTTATCTTTCCATGGACGGCGAGATTCTGCAGTTGCAGCCCACCACCATTATGCCGCACGACGTCGAAGCACCCGTCGCCCCCACAGCCCCGAAAAAGGCGGTTATCGACCCCGCCACCCGCGGTTTTTTGAACTAGCCCGCAGCGGCAACATCCCGGTACACGGGGCTTGCACCCGGCGCATCACTGTGTATACTTACAGCACACTGTATGGATACTCAGGAATGCGCCAAGATGGAAAAGCTCACCGCCAGACAACAGCAAATCCTCGACCTGATTCGCGACTTCATTGCCGAAACCGGCATGCCGCCGACGCGCGCCGAAATTGCCGAGGCGCTGGGGTTTCGTTCCGCCAATGCCGCCGAAGACCACCTCAAGGCCTTGGCGCGCAAGGGCGTGATCGAGCTCATGTCCGGCGCATCGCGCGGCATCCGCCTGCTGGCCGATAACGGCCTGCCGCTGGTCGGCCGGGTGGCGGCCGGTGAACCCCTGCTGGCACAGGAACATATAGAAGACCATCTCAAGATCGATCCGCAGATGTTTCATCCGCAAGCCGACTACCTGCTGCGCGTCCACGGCATGAGCATGCGCGATGTGGGCATCCGCGACGGCGACCTGCTGGCCGTGCACCAGAACCCCACAGCGCATAACGGCCAGATCGTTGTCGCCAGGCTTGATGACGACGTTACCGTCAAGCGCTTCAAACAGCGCGGCAACATCGTCACCCTGGTGGCCGAAAATCCCGATTTCGAGCCGATTCGTGTCGATCTGCGCAAGCAGTCGCTGGCTATCGAAGGTATCGCCGTCGGCGTAATTCGCCAGGGGGCCGAATAATGCCCCCGGTCAATCTCAGTCTGGACTTTTCCCAGCCCGGCGGCCTTGCCCGCCCCATGTCCGCGGCCATCAGCAGCGGTTATCCCGCGTTAGACGTGATGCTGCCCCAGGGCGGCTGGCCGGTGGGTGGAATTACTGAAATCTTCTGCAGCCACGACAGCCGTCCGGCGCTGGCGCTGGTTTGGCCGGCGCTGGCGCGTCTGAGCCAGGCCAAGCGCTGGCTCGCCATGATTGCGCCGCCCAACGCCCCCACCAGGACCGAACTTCAAACCGAGGGCATCGACCTTGGCCAGGTGCTGATGATTCACCCCCATGCCACCAGCAACGGTCTGTGGGCCGTGGAACATGCCTTACGTGCCGGCACCTGCGCCACGGTCCTCAGCTGGGTCAATCACGCCGACCGTCATGCCATGCAGGACTTGCGCGGCGCGGCCCTGGCGGGCAACAGTTGTGGCCTGCTGTTCCGCCCGGAACGGGCCGTTGAGCAGCCCGGCATCGACAGTCTGCGTCTGCGCGTCACCCCCACAGAGCGGCAGGGGCTGTATGTTGAACTGTTGGAGCAACGCCGCAATCGAGTCGCCTCCGGCATCTTTATCGAACCCGCCCGCTTGTTTCAAACAGGCTGAACAACGCCCCGAATCTGCGCCACCGCGGTCTGATTGCACGCATCCCCCCGCGCCGTGATATCGTTGTCATCAGGTGATTTTAGGGCATCTATAAAAAATTCGATCAAGCCGATGATGGCAAGGCGCACATGGGCGCAAAAGCAGAGTCTAGCGACAGTAAACGAGCATTTTGAGTCCATTTGCAACGCCGCACGCGCGGCTTCAGCGGATTTTTAGAGAGCCCCCTCTAGACAGTTCAGGTTTCTACAATGACAACCAGCGAGCAACGCCTCGACTCACTGCTCTCGGCCATCAGCGGCGGTGTAGCGGAAATCGACCTCAACGGGGTCATCACCTACAGCAGCCCCAATAATCAAAAGATGTTTGGCTATGAAACCGGCGAACTCACCGGCATGAACGCTTTCGACTTGATGTACCACCCGCAAGAGCGCGAGCACGCACGTATTAAGCTGGCCGATATCATCGCCCGGCGGCCCAAGCCCACGCCTTATTACATTACCGGCCGGCGTAAGGACGGCAGCCCACTGCCTGTTCGGCTCGATTGGGCTTATCTGCGCAATGACAACGGCGAACTCACCGGCCTGATGTCGGTTGTCACGGATATCAGCAAGCAGGCGGGCTTGGAAAAAGGCTCGTGCGAAGAGCGCGATCTGGCACGCCGTTATCTTGATGTGACTCGCTTCATGATGGTGGGGCTGGACACCGAGGGCAATATTTCCGTGATTAGCTGTCAGGCCTGTAAAGTCATCGGTTATGACAGACGACAATTGCTGGGACGCAACTGGTTTGAAACATGCGTTCCCGAAACGCATCGGGCTGAGGCATTGGCCGTCTTCCGTCAGTTAATGAAGGGCGACGGCGAGCCAATCGAATACTATGAGAGTGCAGTCATCGGTGCCGACGGTGAACAACATCTAATCGCCTGGCACAATGTCCTGCACTACGACACCAACCACCAGATATGCGGCGTCTTCAGCTCGGGCGAGGACATTACGCAAAAGGCGCGCGCCAAGAAGGAAAAGGCGCGCCTCTACGAGGAAATCCGCAAGGCCCAAAAGATCGAAGCGCTGGGACGACTCACCAGCGGTATCGCCCATGATTTCAACAATATTCTGGCCAGCATCCTGGGATATGCCGACCTGGCCCTGGATGCAGTCACCCAAATGGGCGAAGAGGAGATTGCCCGTTATCTCAACGAAGTCGTCATGGAAGGCGAAAAGGCGCGCGATCTAATTACGCAAATGCTGGCCTTTTCCCGTGGCCAAGCCAGCGAAGACATCGCCCTAAACCCGGCGCCGCTGGTGAAGGAACTCGCCAAGGTGATGCGATCGTCTTTACCCCAGACCATTGAACTCAACGTCGCTATCGAAGCCGATATCCCCAAAGTCGAAATCGACCCGACCCAATTACATCATGCCTTGCTCAATGTCTGCCTCAATGCCAGTAACGCCTTGGACCAGAGGCGCGGCACTATCACCATCGGCGTCAACCGAGTCAGCTGCTACCAGACCAAGTGCAGCGCCTGCCGCGAAATATTCGACGGCGACCATGTGGAGATCTCGGTCGCCGTCGACGGAGAAAGTATCGAGCCTTATCTACTCGACCAGATCGTTGACCCCGTTTTCAGCAAGCGCGAAGACAACGGCATGGGACTGGCGACCGTGCACGGCATGGTGCACGAGCACAAAGGCCATATCCTGGTCGACGCCATAGTCGGCTATGGCACCACAGTGCGCCTGTTATTGCCCATTGCGCCCACCCAGCCGGGCGCGCGTGCGGATGCGCGCCAACCGCTGCAGGAAAGTCGGCTTGGCCATGGCGCGTGTATCTTAATCGTGGAGGATGATGAATCCATCGCCGGACTGCAGAGCGAAGTGTTGCAGTCACGCGGATTTAGAACCGAAGTCTATTCCGACGCCTACCAGGCGCTGGCGCGCTTCAAAACAGCGCCGGAGCGATGCGACTGCGTGGTGGTCGACCAGGCCATGCCGTCGCTGTCGGGTTTGGAATTTTCCAGCCAGCTGCTGGCGCTGCGCCCCGAGTTACCCATCATTCTCTGCACCACAAATGAGAAGGCCGGCGCAGCGGCCGGCCTCGTCCATTCAGGTATTCAGGGCCGGTTACACAAGCCCTTTTCGTCGGAACAGTTGCTCGATCTGATCTTCAGACTGCTGAAAATAAACAGCGTCGCCCCGCCTCAGAGGTAATACCCAAAGGCCTCGTTAAAACGATCGTCGAAAGCCTGCCGGTCAAAGCTGTGATTCTGGGTGCCGTGATGCTGGATCTTGATGGCGCCCATCAAGGATGCGATGCGTCCGGTCGTTTCCCAATCCATATCATGCATTAAGCCGTACAGCAGCCCGGCGCGATAGGCATCACCGCAACCGGTGGGGTCGGCCAGCTGTTCGGTCTTGGCCGCCGGAATCTCGAGGCGATGTTGCTTGGTATAGACATGCGAGCCCTTGGCGCCCATGGTGACGATCAACGCCTCGACGTGCTCGGCCAATTCATGGGGCGACTTACCAGTACGATCCTGCAGCAGTTGCATTTCGTAATCGTTGACGGTGACCCAGGTGGCTTGCTCGACAAAACGCATCAGATCGTTGCCATCGAACATGGGCATACCCTGACCGGGATCGAAAATAAACGGGATGTCCAGCTCGGCGAATTGGCGCGCATGTTCGATCATGCCGTCGCGGCCGTCGGGCGAGACGATACCGAGCTTGACGCCCTCGGCATCGCCCACCTTGTTTTCGTGGGAAAACCCCATGGCGCCCGGATGAAAGGCGGTGATTTGGTTATCGTCCAGATCGGTGGTAATAAAGGCCTGACCGGTGAAGGCGTCCGGGATGACCTTGACGTGGTCAGAGGCGATACCGCATTTTTCCAGCCATTGGGCGTAGGGCTCGAAATCGTTACCGACCGTGGCCATGGGCAGGGGCTCGCCGCCCAACAATTTCAGATTATAGGCGATGTTGCCGGCGCAACCGCCGAATTCGCGCCGCATATCGGGCACCAGAAAGGAGACATTCAGCATGTGCACCTTGTCGGGCAGGATATGGTTCTTGAATCGATCGTGAAAAACCATGATGTTATCGAAGGCGTAGGAACCACAAATCAGTGCAGACATATCTCTTTCCTTTATTACTCAAATAAAATTAATAACCAGATAACGGCGCTGTTGACCAAGGCCACGAACACTGCCGCGGAACCGATGTCCTTGGCGCGCCCGGCCAGCATGTGATGCTCATGACCGATGCGATCCACCACCGCTTCGACCGCCGAGTTTAACAGCTCGACCATCAGCACCAACAACAAACTGCCGATCAGCAAGGCACGTTCAATGCCGTTATCGCCCAACCATAGGGCCGCCGGCACGAGAATCACCAGCAGCAGCAATTCCTGACGAAAGGCCGCCTCGTATTTGAGGGCGGCACGCAGTCCGTTCCAGGAATAACCGGTCGCCGCGATGATACGGGCGATTCCGGTCTTCCCGGGTTTAGCCACTCACCTCTTCCTTCCAAGTCAAATCGAGCTCGCGCGCGGCACGCACATCGTCCAGTCGACGGGAAGGCAAGGTGTAAGGCGCGCCCTTGAGTTGATCCACGTCCTGCTCGGCCTCGGCCTTGATCTTGGCCATGGCCGCAACGAAGCCATCCAGTACGTCCTTGGCCTCGGTCTCGGTGGGCTCGATCAAAAAACACTCCGGCACCAACAGGGGGAAGTAGGTGGTGGGCGCATGGAAGCCGTAGTCCAGCAAGCGCTTGGCAAAATCCATGGCCGTGGCGTTGTGCTGCTTGGCCTGTTTCCTCAACGTCAAAATAAATTCGTGCGTGGCACGGCGCTCGGGATAGGCCATGTCGAAGCCGGCCTTTTTCAGCTGCGCCATCATGTAATTGGCGTTGAGGGTGGCGTATTCGGCCACCCGATGCATACCTTCGCGACCCAGCAGACGCGCATAGACATAGGCACGCAGGAGAACGCCGATGTTGCCGTTAAAGGCGGACAGGCGGCCGATGCTTTGCGGGCAATCCCGCTCCGTCAGCCAGCGAAACTCGTCGCCCTGCTTGGCCACCATGGGGATGGGCAGGAAGGGAATCAAACGCTCACTGACGCCCACCGGCCCGGCACCGGGACCGCCGCCGCCGTGCGGCGTGGAAAAGGTCTTATGTAGATTCATGTGGATGACGTCAAAGCCCATGGTGCCGGGGCGCACCTTGCCCAGGATGGCATTGAGATTGGCGCCGTCGTAGTACAGCAGGCCGCCGGCGTCGTGGACGATCTGGGCGATCTCTTTGATCTTGCGCTCGAACACCCCGACGGTGGAGGGATTGGTGAGCATGATGCCGGCGGTCTGGGGACCGACGGCCATCTTCAGGGCCTCGATGTCGATATCGCCGTCGTCTTTGGTGGGGATCTCCTTCACCTTGTAGCCGCACATCACCGCCGTGGCCGGGTTGGTGCCGTGGGCGGCGTCGGGGACGATGATCTCGCTGCGCGCCGAGTCACCGCGGGCATCGTGGTAGGCGCGGATCATGGCCACGCCGGCGAACTCGCCCTGGGCCCCGGCCGCCGGGATCAAGGACACGGCCTTCATGCCGGTGATCTCTTTCAGCATCTCCTGCAGATCGTAGAGACAGGCCATCACGCCCTGGCCGCAGGCATCCGGCGCCTCGGGATGGCGCCCGGCAAAGCCCGGCAGCAGCGCCATGGCGTTGCAGATGCGCGGGTTGTATTTCATAGTGCACGAACCCAGTGGATAGAACTGGGTGTCGATCGAGAAGTTCTGCTGCGACAGCCGGGTGTAGTGACGTACCACCTGCATCTCCGAAACCTCGGGCAGGGTCGGGCGCGATGTACGGCGCAAGTTCTCGGGAATGCCCGACACCTCCACCTTGGCGGGTACCTGTCCGGCCGCGACGCGGCCACTGCGGGATTGTTCGAAAATCAGCATATACAGCTCTCTGTTTAATTTCGGGTGTTAGAAATATTTACCGCGAAGGAGGCACAGGCGCGCAAAGCTAAACACTTGCTGCTTGGTGTGAATTCTGCCACTCCGGCAGAGTACAGGCAGTCACTGCAAATAACCTTAGCGTACCTTCGCGTCCTTTGCGGTACATACAATTTAAGTCTTACAAACACTTCATCGCCGCATCGTAATCCGGCTCGTTAGCGATATCATCCACCAGCTCGGCATGCACCACCTTACCCTGCGCATCAATCACCACCACGGCACGGGCGGTGATGCCGGCCAGCGGCCCGTCGATCAACAACACACCGTAGTCCTTGGCGAATTTGCGCGAACGCATCAGCGACAGCGGCTGCACATTTTTGAGTTTTTCCACGCCGCAGAAACGGCTCTGGGCGAAGGGCAGATCGGAGGAGATCATCAGCATCACCGCATCCCCCCGCCCTTCAGCCAATTGGTTGAACCTTTTGGTCGACAGGGCGCAGACGGGGGTATCCAGGCTGGGTACGATATTCAGCAAGACCTTCTTGCCGGCGTAGTCCGCCAGGGTCTTGTCCTGCAATTTGCTGTTGACCAGCTTGAAGTCCGGCGCCGCACTGCCCACTTCGGGCAGCTCGCCGATGGTGTGCACCGTTTGGCCTTGCAAAGCGACTGTGGCCATGGCTACGCCCCTAACACGTCGGTCAGGGCCTGAGCGTAGGCGTCCAAGTCGGCGTCTGTCTTGGTTTCGGTGGCACTGACACTGATGCAGTCATTCAATTCGGCATAACAGCGGCCCATGGGATAACCGCCGAATATGCCTTTGTCGGCCAAGGCCGCCAGCACCTGGTCCACCGGTTGGGGCAAACGCAGCACCACATCGTGGAAGGCCGTGCCGCTAAAGACGCGCTCGACGCCGTTGAGGGCGCACAGCTTATCGGCCAATGCCCGGCTGTTGGCCATGCTCTGCGCCGCCACCCGCTCCAGACCTTCGGCCCCCATCAGCGCCATATAAATGGTCGAGGCGGTCACCATCAGGCCCTGATTGGTGCAGATGTTGGACGTGGCCTTGGAACGACGAATATGCTGTTCGCGCGCCTGCAAGGTGAGGGCGAAGCCGGGCTTGCCGTCGAGGTCCACCGTGCGGCCGATAATGCGCCCCGGCAGCTGACGGGCATGGGCCTGCTTACAGCACATGAAGCCGTAATAGGGTCCGCCGCTGGACAGCGGGATCCCCAGGGGCTGACCTTCGCCGCAGGCGATGTCCACGCCCTTTTCACCCCACTCGCCGGGCGGCTTGAGCAGGGCCAGCGCGGTGGGATTGACCACACCGATGGCCAGACTGTTGTTGTCGGCCGCCCAGCCGGCCAGCGCGTCCACGTCTTCCAACACACCGAAGAAGTTGGGCTGGGGGATGACCAGGGCGGTGATGTCGTCGCCCTCGAATGTTTTCAACGCCTCCACCAGGGTCTTGCCGGCCGCGCTGCAATAGGGCAGCTCTTCGATGGTGATGCCCTGATTCTTGACGATGGTCTTCACTACCGCGCGATAGGCGGGATGCACCGTGCTCGGCATGAGGATGCGTTTGGCTTTGGATTTGCGATGCGCCCGCACCGCCATCAACACGGCCTCGGCCAGCGCCGAGGCGCCGTCATAGAGCGAGGCGTTGGAGACATCCAGACCGTTGAGGCTGGCCATCATGGTCTGATACTCGTACAGCACCTGCAAGGTGCCTTGGCTGGCCTCGGCCTGGTAGGGAGTATAGGCGCTGTAGAACTCGCCGCGAGTGGCGATATCCCACACCGCCTGGGGGATGTGGTGCTCATAGGCACCGGCACCGATAAAGCTCAGGCCCTGGGCGTCGCCGGCGGCACGCTGGCGCATCAGCCGCGCCACGTCCATCTCGTTGAGACCGGCGGGGATGGCGTCGCTCAGCCCGCCAATGCGCAGCTCGGCGGGGATTTCATCGAATAGGTCTTCGATGCTGGCGACGCCGATGGCGTCGAGCATCTCGTTTACATCGTGTTCCGTATGGGGAATGAATGGCATCGCTTAATCCAGCTTTAAATATTAATCAACGGGTGTCGTGGTATTGATTGGCGGAATCGCCAAAGGGGGTCATATTCTCCCCTTCGGTCTATTTAGTGCTCATCTTCGGCGACCACTTCGCCGTAGGCCTCGGCATCCAGCAACTCGTCCAGCTCGCCCTCTTCGCTGAGCTTGATCTGCATCAGCCAGCCGTCACCGTAGGGATGATGATTCACCAGGTCGGGACTGTCGGCCAGCTCTTCGTTGACCGCCACCACCTCGCCGGTAAGCGGGCTGTAAACGTCGGAGGCGGCCTTGACCGACTCGACCACGGCGCACTCCTCGCCCACCGCCACCGCCGCACCCACCTCGGGCACTTCGACGAAGACCATGTCGCCGAGCAACTCCTGGGCATGATCGGTAATGCCGACCTTGGCCGTGCCGTCGCTCAACACCTCGACCCATTCATGGCTGCGGGTGTATTTCAGATTTGCGGGGATATCGCTCATTGTTCCGATCCTCTTTTTGTCTGTTCCGGGTTATGTGTTCGCAGCACGCTGCGGCTTGATTATTTAATCGATCTCGACACAGGCCTTGCCGTGGCGCACGAAGGGCGGCTTGACCACCTTGCAGGCCAGCTGCCGGCCACGCACTTCCACTTGGCACGTGTCGCCCACCTCGGCGGCCACCCGCGCCAGCGCGATGGAGGTGCCCAGCGTGGGCGAAAAGCCGCCGCTGGTGGTCTCGCCCGCCGGGTCGCCGTTCCACAGCACTGTCTGATGGCCGCGCAGCACGCCTTTGTCCGTCAGCACCAGGCCGACGAATTTCGCCAGACCGTTCTTGCCACGCTGTTCCTCCAAGGCCCGGCGCCCGATAAAGTCGCGCTCGGCCGGTTCCCAGGCGATGGTCCAGTTCAGGCCCGCTTCCAGCGGACTGATGCCTTCGTCCATGTCGGTGCCGTAGAGGTTCATGCCCGCCTCCAGGCGCAGGCTGTCACGCGCGCCCAGGCCACAGGGGCGCACGCCCTGCGCCAGCAGTTTTTGCCAAAACTCGGCGGCCTGCCCGGCCGGCACCATAATCTCATACCCGTCTTCGCCGGTGTAGCCGGTGCGGGCGATGAACAGACCTTCCACGTCCGCCGCGACGAAGGGTTTCAGCTCAGCGGCGGCCTCGGCCTGCGCCGGCGTCATCACCGCCTGAGCCTTGGCGCGGCCGCTGGGGCCCTGCACGGCGATCATGGCCAGGTCGGTGCGCTCGGTGATGTCCATGTCGAAACCGTCCGCCTGCTGTTCGATCCAGGCCAGATCCTTGTCATGCGTGGCGGCGTTGACCACCATGCGGAAGTTTTGATCATCGAGATAGTAGACGATCAGATCATCAATGACCCCGCCGTCTTCTTTCAACATGCAGCTGTAGAGCGCTTTGCCGCTAAGCTTGAGCTTGTCCACGTCGTTGGCCAGCAGCCGGCGCAGGAAGGCTTTGACACCCGCCCCCTTGAGATCGACCACAGTCATGTGGGAGACATCGAACATGCCGGCGTCGTTGCGCACGGCGTGATGTTCTTCGAGCTGGGAGCCGTAGTTGAGCGGCATGTTCCAACCGGCGAAATCCACCATCTTGCCGCCGCAGGCGACATGCTGATCGTAGAGCGGGGTATTACTTGGCATGATTGAATCCCTTCTTTGATTGCGATGATCCGGGGTGGCCCTCTTCGGCGTGATAGGACGAACGCACCATGGGCCCGGCCTTGACCCAGGCGAAGCCCATGGCGCGGGCCTCACGCTCGAGTTCGCTGAAGCTGTCCGGTGACAGATATTCCTTGACCGGCAGATGATAACGGCTGGGACGCAGATACTGGCCCAGCGAGACCCGCGTCACGCCGATGTCACGCAGATCGCGCAGCACCGCCAGCACCTGGTCACGGCTTTCACCCAACCCCAGCATGAGGGCCGATTTGGCCTCGACTCCGGGCTGCACCGCGGCCAGCGCCAAGAGATCCAGGGACCGATCGTACTTGGAACCCTTGCGCACCTCTTTGTACAACTCTGGCACCGTCTCCACGTTGTGCCCCCAGACCAACTGACCGCCGTTGACGGCTTTGCAAATCATCTCGATCGCAAGGTGTTGGTCCTGCTGAAAGTCGGGGGTGAGAATCTCCAGGCCGATATCGGACTTGTGCTGACGCAGCAGGCGCAGGGTCTCGGCGAAGATGGCGGCGCCACCGTCGGCACGATCGTCGCGATTGACCGAGGTCAGCACCACGTAGTCCAAGCCCATGCCCGCCACCGCCGCGGCGATGCGGCGCGGCTCGTCCGTGTCCAGACCGTCGGGACGACCGGTCTTGACGTTGCAGAAGCCGCAGGCGCGGGTGCAGGTATCGCCCAGCAGCATGAAGGTGGCGGTGCCGCGGCTCCAGCACTCGGCTCGGTTGGGGCAGCGCGCCTCCTCGCACACCGTATGCAAGGCCTGACGTTTTACCGCGCCGGCGGTCTTGCCGTAGGCGGCCTCACCGCCCAACTGCTGGCGGATCCAGGTCGGCATGCGGCTGACATTGGACCGGCCGGAATGGTCGAAGACGGGGATGTAACTGCTTTGGCTCATCTCGGAATCGCTACCTGTTGAAAAACAAAAAGGGCGACAGATAAATTCAGAATTTATCTGTCGCCCCTCTGTCCGGTAACCTGAGAGTTTAAGCTCCGCTGACGGAACTAACCCCTTCGGTGGACCCCGCTGTCAATGCGGGACCGCTCTCCAGAGTCAACCACCGTCTGCGGTCCTGAAGCCTGAGCGATTCCGGGCGGGTTGCGCCTTCGGCGGTCCTCGATTGAGAGAACTCTCTCCCCCAGACGGTGCGGGTTGAACGGCTAACTATACCGATTCGGGCGGGTAAATCCAAGTCTGAAAGCGAAAAGGGTGGACCGGGAAGCGGCGCGCGATTAGAGAATCACCACGCGAGTACCCACGTTCACCCAACGCGCCAGCTGCTCGATCTGCTCATTGGTGAGCGCAATACAGCCCTGGGTCCAATTGAGGGTTTTGTGGATACGGGGATCATTTGAACCCAGCCCGTGAATACCGATATAGCCCCCCAAGGGCGTATTCTGGGGCGGGGTCTGGCCGTGCAGGACCGCCGAGCTGATCTGGTAATAGGTGTCGAAATCGATCTGGGCGCTGGCAAAGGCACGTTCGGCGTGATCCAGATTGGGGTAGTCGAGACCGAAAAACAGGTGATATTTACTGCGCGGATTGATCCAGCCGATACGAAATACCCCCTTCGGGGTACGACCGTCGCCCTGGAAACGCTGCTTTGCGGTCCCGCCGCGGCCCACCGAGATGCCGGCGAAGATCTGCTCGATATGATCGCCCACCATCACCTTCAGGGCCTGCTGCCGGGTATCGATCACGACCCAAGGCTCGACCTCGTCTTGCGCCGGCGCTTGCAGCGGCAGCAACGAACAAAGCATCAGCAGCAGGGTCACACGGTGTATCATGGATGTCTTCAACCTCGATAATTCCAGGCCGTGAGGCAGTGTTTGAATCACCTCTCGCCTACTATAGATTATCGTCAGCAACGGGGCCCACATTTACCCCGTATACACTCGGTTTTTGATGCGCCACACTAATCCATTGAATAGTAAAGAATTGAACAACCCCGACCGCCATCCCAGCATAGCGCTTGCGGTCTATCTGGGTATTTTCCTGCTGTGCTTGGCAACAGCCGCCCCGGCGGGCACCTATCCCATGCCGTCCGCCGGCGAGCACCTTATCGGCGAGCTGACAGCGGTGCGTGCCTCTCGCGACGAGACCTTGCTCGATGTGGCGCTGCGCCACGACGTGGGCCACAATGCCATCATCGCCGCCAATCCGGACATCGACCCCTGGCTGCCCCAGGAGGGCGCCTGGATCACCCTGCCGACCCAGTTCATCCTCCCTGACGCCCCACGCCAGGGCATCGTCATCAATCTGCCCGAGATGCGCCTGTACTACTACCCCGAACCACAGGCCGGGGAACAAGCGCGGGTGATCACCCACCCCATCAGCATCGGCAGTGAAGGACGCAACCTGCCCATGGGCCTGACCCGCATCGGCGAGAAAAGGACTCAACCCAGCTGGGTGGTGCCCCGGTCAATTCGCGAGGAACATGCCCGCGACGGCGACCCGCTGCCGGCGATCGTGCCCCCCGGGCCCGACAATCCGCTGGGGGAATACGCCATGCGTTTGGGCACCTCGTCCTATCTGATCCACGGTACCAATCGTCCGTTCAGCATCGGCATGCGCGTCAGCCATGGCTGCATCCGCATGTATCCCGGCGATATCGAGACGCTGTTTGCGCGCGTCCCCAAGGGAACGCCGGTGCGCATCATTAACCAGCCGTTTAAGGCCGGTTGGCGCGCCGACGAACTGTATGTGGAAGCCCACAAACCCTTGCAGGAGCAACACCTGGCGCCAGACTCCGGCCATACCACCACCATGGTGGCGGCCGTGATCAATACCAGCAATATCATCCTTGATGAAATGAGTTGGGCCATGGCCGGCCTGGCGGCCGAACAGCAGCAGGGCATTCCGACCAAGATCCTGGCGACGCGCGCCGAAGAGTCGCTGCTGCGCACGGTGGCGGCGCGCTTTCCCGCCCTGGCCCCGGGCGAAACCTGGTGGCTGCAACTTGGCGCCTTCAGCAAGGTCGGCAACGCCAACATGATCGCTCAGCGCATCGGCCGCCTGCCGGACGATATCTCAACCAGCCTGGTCACTAACGGCCGCCTCTGCCACTTGCTTATCGGACCGTTCGCAGCACGCGATGCCGCTCTCGCCACGGGTGAGACCATCCGCAGTCATACCGACGTTTCCGGTTTTCCGTTGCCTGGCACCACACTCAACGGTTATCGCTACTGCAATCCTCGAATATAAAGCGGACATAAATACGGGCCGACATGTCCCCATGCCGGCCCGGCGTCAACCGCGAACATCTCGTCGCGCTATTTACTCATGCTCTTCTTGAACATGCGCTCGGTCTTTTCGGCCGTGTCATCGGCCGTAGTCTGGGCCTCGGAGGCCTGTTGCTGAGCGTCACTGGCCATGCGCTTGGCCTCATTCGCGGTCTGCAGCGCCTGGTCGGCGGTGCGTTTGGCGTCACGCGCCGTGCCATTGGCATCGGCCGCCATCTGTTTGGCCTCTTCCGCATTGCTGGCGGCAGCATTGACATCGCCGCGTAACTGTTCGAGCTCTTCGTTGCTGATGTTGGCGCAACCGGCCATCCCCATCACTACCGCTGAAACCATCGCAGCACGCGTAATCTTGGTATTCATTTCGTTCTCTCCTTGTGTCTACGGTGTCTGTCGGGTCATTCCTTCAGACCTTCTTGGAAAAACATACGCCCGCCGACTAGCAAAAACAAGCGCTGTGCCAGCTTGGCGAGCGATTATACTCATGATACCGACCACGGCCGCAGAGGCATTGACAATCATCAATCAGATCAGCGTGTTAATGCCTAACGGCATGGCTGCGCATCATGATCCACAGGGCCGGCAAGGTGCCCACGACCAACACCAGGGCGGCGGGAGCGGCCAGTTCCAGCATTTCTTCGCTGGCCTCGATCCAGATACGGATCGGCAAGGTATCGAAGCCCACCGGGCGCAGCATCAGGGTCGCCGGCAACTCTTTGAGCACGTCGATAAACACCAACACCCAGGCCGTGACCATGCCGTTGCGGATCATGGGCAGGATGACGCGCCACAGATTCTCCAAGGGACCGGCGCCGTGGATGCGGCCGGCCTGCTCGATGCTGGGCGTCAGCTGTTGCAGCGCCGCCTCCTGGGACTGAATGGCGAGCGGCAGGAAGCGCACCACCAGGGCCATGATCAGGGCGGCAAAGCCACCGTAAAAATTCGGCATTACGGCGATGACGAAGGAGATCACGCCCAGCGCCACCACCGGCCCCGGCAACACGAAACCAATGCTGGACAGTTGCACGTAAATATTGCTCAGCCAAGTGCGCGCGCGGGTATGGTAGAGCCCGATGGGCAGGGCCAGAAACACCGCCACCGTCGCCGCCGTGAACGATACTATTCCGGTGTTGAAGGCATAGCCCCAAAATCGGGTATCGATCATGTCGCGCAGCAGGGCGTCATAGCTCCACACCAGCATCCAACACAACGGGATAATGAAGGCGAACAGGGAAACCAATCCCAGCCACACCCAGATCAGCAGGGTCTCGCCGCGGCTGGCGGGTTTGCGGTGCACGAAGCGGCTCTGGGCGCCGGCGTAGTAGCGCTGCTGGCGGCGGAAAAAGCGCTCCAACACCAGAAAGGCCAGGCTCATGCTGACCAGGATCAGGCTCAATCCAGCGGCGGCGTGGTAGTCGAAACGGCCGCTCATCTGCAGGTAGATACTGAGGGTGAAGGTCTGGTAGCGCAGCATGCTGACGGCGCCGAAGTCCGACAGGGTGTGTAATACCACCACCACCAGCCCCGCCGCCAGGGCGGGGCGCATCAGCGGCAGGGTGACGCGCGCAAACACCTGCCAACGCGAGGCGCCGTGGATGCGCGCCGCATCCTCCAGGCTCTGGCGCGCATCCACCAGACTGGTGTAGCCCAGCAAAAACACATAAGAAAAGGTCGCCAGCGCCAGCATCACGGCGGCGCCGCCCAGGCCGTAGATGTCGATCACCGCCGCCTCGCCGGCCACGGCCTGCCAGACCCGCCCGAGCCAGCCATCGGGCTCCAGCAATACGGTGTAGATATGGGCGAAGACATAGGTGGGAATGGTCAGGGGCAGCACCAGCAGCCAGATCGCCAGCGTGCGCCCGACAAACTCGCGCCTTGCCGTCAGCCAAGCGCTGGGCACCGCCAGCAGCAAACACAGCACGACTACCGCCAGGGCCAGCGATAGGGTGTTGCCCATCAATCCGGGCAGGCGGCTGCTCCACAGACCGGCCCAGGCCGCGGCGGACAGCTGCAGACTGCTGTAGATCACAAACAACAGCGGGACCGTCGCGGTCAACACGACGATCCCGGCCATGGAGCTAAGCGACCCGATTCTGATTCTAGCCCGCATTTCTCACCAGCTTATCCCTTCGCGACACGCGGAGAAAAGCGCAGCGGCCGGACTAAGGCATGCCTACCGACTCGATCAGATCTATGGTCGCGTCACGCAGTTCGCCCAACTTTGTCATCGGCACATCGGCGACCTTGTAGCTACCGGCATCCGGCACTTCGGGCGCCGCCGCGACGCCCGGCACGGTGGGGTATTCGCGATTCACCTCGGCGAAGATCTTCTGCCCCTCGGGCGAGACCACGAACTCGACGAACTTCTGCGCCGACGCCTGTTGATCGCTGTGTTTGCTCACCGCCACGCCGGCCACGTTCCAGGCCACGCCCATGCCGTCCTGGTCGGGCAGGCGGACCTGAATCGGGGCACCCGGCTGTTGGGCCAGGTGGCGGTAGATGTAATAGTGATTCACCAGACCGATGTCTTTCTGGCCGTTGGCCACGGCGCTGACGATCTTGCTGTGCTTATTGAAGACCTGGCCGTCGACATTGGCCTTCATACCCTCGAGCCAGTCGCGCACCTTGTCCGCGCCCGCCTCGACCATGTAGACCGTCGCCCCAGCGATATAACTTTCATTGGCGCTGGTAGTGATGGCCAGGCGCCCTTGCAGGCGCGGATCGGCCAGATCGAACACCGACGTCACCCAATCCAGCCCTTTGGCATCCTCATTCACCACCAATACCCGGGCGCGGGCCGACAGGCCGACCCAGCTGTTGTCGGCAGCGCGCAGATTGGCCGGCACCGCATCCACCAACGATCCCGGCAGGGCCTGAAACAGACCCAGCTCGCTGCCCTTTTGCAAGTTACCGGCGTCGTTGCTGAGGTAGAGATCGGCCTGGGTGCGCGCCCCTTCGATGTGCATCTTGTTCAGCAACGCGGTGGATTCACCCGAGTGCAGCAGCACCTTGATGCCGGTCTGCTGGGTGAATCTTTCCACCACCGGCTCAACGAATTTATCCTTGCGCCCCGAATACACCACCAGCTCCTCGGCGGCCCAACTGAAGCCGGAAACCGATGCCGTGGCCAGACCGGCAAGCAGGGCCAAAACTCGTGTCTTCAGCATGTGTATACCCCTTAATTGAGTGTCAGAATTTTGAATAATGATAATTATTCTCATTCTGGCTTGCAATGCCCCTGCGACTTTTTTTTCGGCTGTGAAGGATTTGTGACAATTGCGCCACCCGGCTGTGAACACCCGGCGTCTATAGTGCGCCCACGTGCGCCCAGCCGCAGGGACGCGCTGAAACCACACATACGCAAGGTTTTAGCCCGGCACCCGACTAAGTTTGAGCGCGTCCCGCAACACACCGAATGAGAGAGCCGTCATGCAACACAACATCCTGATCATCGAAGACAATCCGGAAATCGCCGATCTGGTGCGGCTGCACCTGAAGGACATTCACTGTCAGGCCGACATCGCCACTGACGGCGGCAGCGGCCTGCAACGCTTTCGCGACAAAGACTACGACCTGGTCATCCTCGATCTCATGCTGCCGGTAATGGATGGCCTGGCGGTATGCAAACAGCTGCGCCTGGACGACCCGCGGGTGCCGATCATCATGCTCACGTCCAAATCATCGGAACTGGACCGGGTACTGGGGCTGGAGATCGGCGCCGACGACTACCTCACCAAACCGTTCAGCCTCCCGGAACTGCTGGCGCGGGTAAAGGCCCAACTGCGCCGCCTGGACGCCTTCCACAGCGTCGCGCCGCAGGGCCGGTTACAGTGCGGCGAGCTGGTGATCGAGCCCGACAAGCATCGCGTCACCCTGGCGGGCAAGACCATCGAGCTAACCGCCAAGGAATTTGATCTGCTGCTGCACTTTGCCGCGCGTCCCGGCCGCGTCTACAACCGTGCCGAACTGCTGGACCAGGTCTGGGGCTATAGTTACGCGGGCTATGAACACACGGTCAACTCCCACATCAACCGCCTGCGAGGCAAGATCGAGGCCGATCCGGCCAAGCCGCGCTACATCATGACGGTGTGGGGCGTAGGCTATAAATTCAATGAGCACCAGGCCTGATGCTGCCTACCCTTTACGCCCGCCTCTCCTTAGCCTTGGTGGCACTGCTGCTCAGCGTCGGCGTGCTCTACACCCTGCTCAGCCTGTCGGCGGCCCGATACTATCTGCAAGAGACCGACCAGACGCTCCATCTCGATCTCGCCAAAAATCTGGTGGCCGACCGCAACCTGGTGGAATCGGGACGCATCAACGAGACGGCGCTACAGGCGACCTTCATGGAGTACATGGTCATCAATCCCAGCATCGAGATCTACCTGCTCGATCTCAACGGCAACATCCTCTCTTACTCCGCCGATCCGGGCAGGGTGAAGCGTCGCTCGGTCTCACTCACACCGATTCAGGCCTTTCTGCGCGGCGAGGAATTGCCCTTGCTGGGTGACGACCCGCGCAGTCATGACCGGCAAAAAATCTTTTCTGTGACACCGGTGCCCAGCGCGCAAAACCCGGCGGGCTATCTCTACGTCGTGTTGCTGGGCGAGCAATACGACAATGCCGAACAATTCATCAAGGAGAGCATCATCTGGAAGCAGACCGGCTGGGCCCTAAGCGGCAGCCTGGTGGCAGGCATGATTACCGGCCTGTGGCTATTCCGGCGCCTGACGCAACGCCTCGACCGCCTGAGCACGGAGATGGATGCGTTTCGCCAAAGTGATTTCAGCCGCTTTAACGCCCTCACCCCGGCCACCAAAAACCGTGACGAAATTGACCGCCTCGGCCGCACCTTTCACCAGATGGCCCGGCGCATCGTCACCCAACTGGATGAACTGAAACAGCAGGACAGCCTGCGCCGCGAACTGGTGGCCAACGTCTCCCACGACCTGCGTACCCCGGTCGCCATCCTGCACGGTTATCTGGAAACGCTGGAATTGAAGGGTGAGCAACTGGACCAACAGGCGCGCGATCATTATCTCAAGCAGGCGCTACAAAGCAGCGTCCGTCTCAATCAATTGATCGCCGAGCTGTTCGAGCTGGCCCGGCTCGAGGCCCAAGAAAGCGTGCCGCAACGGGAGCCGTTTAATTTGGCCGAACTGGCCCACGATGCGGTGCAGAAATTCCAGCTGCCGGCCGCGGCAAACAGGACCACCATACGCCTGGACGTCGTCTCCGAAAACCTGATCGCCTGGGGTGACATCGGTCTTATCGCGCGGGTGTTTGAGAACCTGCTCGGCAACGCCCTTAAGTTCACTCCCCACGGCGGCCGAATTACAGTCACTTTGCGCCGTGTCGATAATAACTGTGAGGTCCGGATTCAGGACAGCGGCCCGGGCATCGCCGCCGCCGAACTGGCCAGGGTCTTCGATCGTTTTTTCCAGGGCCGTGACACCGGCAAGCGCGCCCCCGGCGGCCTCGGCCTGGCCATCGTCAAACGTATCATCGAACTGCATGGCGGCCACATCCGGGCCGAAAGCGAACCCGGTCGCGGCACCTGCTTAACATTCTCACTGCCGCAAAAAGCTTGATGAAGCCGTGACCTTTTGGTGAGGATTTTGGTCCAAATGAATAGCATAATAGCTCCATGAACCTTTCCCACAGGACAGAGACATGAACCGACGCAAATTCCTTCTGGCTACCGTGGCGCTGGCCGCAAGCCCCGTGTTAACGGTACGCGCCCGGGACGACGCGATGTCGATGCAGAACCACCGCATCGAAAAACTGGAGCTCTCGGACGCGCAGTGGCGCCAACGTCTGACCCCGGCGCAATTCCGTATCCTGCGTGAGGAAGGCACCGAGCCCGCCTACAGCAGTCCGCTCAACAATGAAAAACGCGAGGGCACTTATGTCTGCGCCGGCTGCGAACTCCCCCTGTTCACCGCCGCGATGAAATACGACAGCGGCACCGGCTGGCCCAGCTTTTTCAAGACCTTGCCCAATGCCGTGGGGACCAAACTGGATTTCGGCCTGTTTCTGCCGCGCACCGAATACCACTGCGCCCGTTGCGGCGGTCACCAGGGCCATGTATTCAATGACGGCCCCGAGCCTACCGGCAAGCGTTATTGCAACAACGGCCTGGCGCTGAAATTCATCCCGGATCAGGCCTAGCCCGCATATCCCATCGGGATCGCGGCAGCAGGCCTGTCTTCGCGCGCGTCCGGGCAGTGCCGCCAAAAACGCTGGACAGGTTTCCATTTTCGAGGATAATTTCGGCACCGCAGCCCGCGGCTGTGCCGGCACCGCCTAAATGGAAAACCTTCAGCTCCCCGACGAGCTCTCAGCTCAATTAAAGCGCCAGAAAATCATTGAGGACCTGGTGCAACAGGGCTACAGCGTCAATCCTCACTATCTGGATATTCAACTGGTCACGTCCCTGCAGCAGGCGTTGCTGGCGTTGGCAGAGCAGGATCGATTGCGCGCCGCCCATATCGGCAAGGATGCCCAACGCACCCGGCGGCGCAGCATTCGCGGCGATGCCATTCACTGGCTCAGCGGCGCCAGCGCCGCTGAGCACGACTTTCTTGACCAAATGGCGCAACTGCAGCACGACATCAACCGGCAGTTGTTTCTCGGCCTCACCGAGCTGGAGGCCCACTTCGCCCATTACCCGCCCGGCACCGGTTACCAGAAACACCTCGACAGTTTCCAGAACAATAACCTGCGGCGCATCAGCCTCGTCGCCTATCTCAATCCTGATTGGCGTGAACAGGACGGCGGCGAGCTGCAGATTTTCGCTCAGGACAAGGTCATCGCCGCGGTGGCGCCGCTGGGCGGCACTCTGGTGTGCTTTACCAGCGAGGCCATTCCCCACCAGGTCGCCATCACCCAACGCGATCGCTACAGCATCGCCGGCTGGTTTCGGGTGAGAGACCCGCATGCATTGCCCGCCATCTAACGCGGCTTGGGCACGATCAGCCGCGTTTCATACGTCCAGGTATAGGCGTAGAAGGATTCGATGGAGCCCTTGACGATGTGGCGATAAAAGGCGGCATCGATCTTAAGCCAGCGCCGCGCCAGGTCATGCGGCACGCCTGCCTCTTGGATCGCTTGGCGCAACAGCTGGTGGCGCAGCTCGAATAGTTCCGGGGTGATATACATCTGGCGGTGGGCCATGCGCATGTCCTTGCCGGAATAGGGTGTGTCGCCGCCCATCTTTTCAGCCATGAACTGGGTCTGACGCGCCTCGATCGAGGCTTGATTATGGCCCTCAAAAAACCGACCCAGCCAGGGGTGTGCATAGACCTTGTCGTAGAAGGTCTTATGCACCCGCTGCAGGGTCGGCAAGCCGCCCAGGGCCGCGAATAGAGTCGGGTTCTCCGCCATGCCGCACCTCAACTACGCCATCACCTATCTAGCATAGGCCAACATGGCGGCGTCAGGGCGCAACGGCGCGACTATTCGACCGGCCGCACCTTGCTGCCGTCGATCTTGCGCAGCCAATAACCTGATTTACCGGTACGCCGCTCCAGGTCCGCCAGGCCTTCCTTTCCGGCCGACCAGTCGGGGTAATGGCCGTACAGGGCGATGAAGTAGGTCTCGCCCTTCACGACGTGACTATACAAGCCTACATCGTCATCCAGCTCCAGCGACTGAACGGCCTTTTTCAGAGGCTCCGCCGCGCTGTAGCTCATCATTTGGACGGCATAAAAACTCTCTGCCACGACTGGTTTGGGCTCCGCTTTGTCCTGGCGCTTGGGCGCCGGCGTTTGCGTTTTCGCCACCGAGCTCAGGGCGACCGGGGTGAAGCTCGGGCTTGGCCGATTGGCGCGCGCGCGTGTCTCGGCTTGTTTTACCGCAGCCACGTCTTCCACCAGCCGGCTGTTATCCAGACTGCGCACCCACATGTCGGGCACCTCGGTGCGCACCCGCACGCGCAAGCGATCCGCCTTCGCCTCCTCGCGCGCGGCATATGTGCCGAAGCCGGCAATGTAATAGACCTCGCTGCCTTCTTCATGACGGTAATAGTCAACCTCACCCGCCAGTCCCATCTTCGTCACCCTGTGCTCCAGGTCGGCAAGCCTGTTGTCGCTGGCGACATGGATGGTGAAGCGCGGCGCAGGTGCTTCGACGGGGGCCATTTCCGCCACCGGCACGACGGGATGGGCCTCGCGAATGGCCTGGTTGATCCCGGCACGGTAGGCGCGAAAGTTGTCGCTTTCCAGCATCATGCGGGCGCGCTTGGCAGCGATGCTATTGGGATAACTGACCAGCAGACTGATACCGCGCTGGGCGGCGGCATCGATTCGACCAGCATCGTAATCCCACTCCATGTAGCGCAGTTCGTACAGGGAGATCATGCTCTCCAGGTGATAGATGTACTGTTTGGCATTGAAGGCGTGCTCGGTGTTGTCGCAGCATTCCACCAGGGTACGAAACCGCGCCAGAGCAGCCTTGGCATAGCCGGGGTCACTGGTGGTCACATCCATAGAGATGTCGCGCCGGCCGCGCGCGTAGTTCGCCATGCCGGCCAGATAGTGGACGTAGGCAATGTCTTTATGTGTGGGGTACATGGCGATAAAACGGTCGGCCTGCTCGATCGCCGCATCGGCCTGACCGGCCTCGTAATAGCCCTTGATCAAGCGCACATTCAACTCGCCCGTTTCGGCGTGAAAGGGATAGTTGATGTTCAATTCCTCAAGGGTCTGGGCGGCCGCGGCGGTATCGACCTGCGCCAGCTGTTGCAGTCCCTGTTGGTAATACGCCTGCGCCGACATCATGCGCGGCGCTTTATTCACCCCTGAGCATGCCGCCAGTGCGCATACCATCATCATCGCCAAGATGCTGATTTTTTTGCCCGAGAGAAAAGCGTCCATCCCGTCCCCTTGCCAGTGTTGCGGTCATCGCGCCCGATGCCGCCTTGGACAAGGCCTAGACCGGCGGCTGAATCTCACCGGGCATCAGGTGTGACAAAATAAAAACGGCCGTTTTCGGCACCGATATAGCGTTCCAGCACCCGCTGCTCACCGCTGTGCGCGGCGTTCAGTTGTGCTACCAACTTCCTTATCGGCAATAGGGTGGGATTTCTTTGACCTTCGGCCAAACGCGCCCGCTCGGCACCGCTGAGATCGGCGACACGGTAACCGGCCAGCCGGTAATCGCGCAGCAGGCTGCGCCAGGCGCCGCGCACGCGCGGCAGGTCGTGAACGTCATCATGGGAGTGCAAGCTCATCAGGGCGTCGATATCACCGGCGCGAAATGCCTGGACAAAGGCCATGGCCAAGGCCTCCGGACTGCGGGCGCCGTCGGCAAGGACAGGGACCGCGGCCAATGCCAGCATCAGCACGAGCATCCGTCGCGGCAGGGGGAAACTCATAGAGCAGGATAATCGGCGTGCCGCGCTCAGCTCGCCAGCTTGGGCAGGTCACCCCGGTTGCCCATGGCGTAATCCATGAAAAAGCGCTTCACCGGCGGCAGATTGTGAGTGGCACTGAGGCCGATATTGCGCGCCCATTTGACCGGCTCCATGTGCGCGCCGAAGAGGCGTTTGAAGGCGTCCATGGACAGCATCATGGTGACATTCTGCCCCTTGCGCCAGCGCTCGTAGGCGCGCAGGTTATGCAGCGCGCCGATGTCGCGACGGGTGGCCTGGGTACTGAGCACGGTCTCCGCCAGGGACGCGGCATCGAGCACGCCCAGATTCACCCCCTGGCCGGCCAGCGGATGGATGGTGTGGGCGGCATCGCCCACAAGAGCAATCCGCTGTTTGACGTAGTCGACGGCATGCTGCAGGTGCAGTGGAAACTTACCGCGATCACGCACCTCGGTGACGGCGCCGAGACGTTGCTCGAAGGCCTGGGCCAATTCGCGGGCGAAATCCTGTTTCTCCAAGGCCAGCAGTTGCGCGGCCTGCGCCGGCGTCGTCGACCACACCACACAACTGTAATGATCATGCAGCGGCAGGAAGGCCAGCGGACCGTTGGGCAGAAAGCGCTGCCAACAGGTGTGCAGATGAGGCTTCTCGGTTTTGACGATGGCCATCAGGGCGTGCTGATCATAGCCCCAGCCCTGGGTCTCGATACCGGCCCGTTCACGCACCGCCGAGCGCGCGCCGTCGGCCCCCACCAGCAGGCGGGTGCCCAGTTCGCGCCCGTCCTCCAGACTGATGTGGAGACGCTCTCCGGCATCCTGCCACTGCTGCCAACGCACCGGGCACAGCAGATCGACATTGTCGAACTGCTCGGCGCGCGCCCACAGGGCGGCCTGGATGACGCGGTTTTCGAGGATGTAGCCCAGCGAGGCTTGTCCCGCATCGGCGGCATCGAAGTGGATCGCGCCGTCACCGCTGGCGTCCCAGACATGCATCTCGCCGTAGGCGGTGACGCGGCGTTCGACCATCGCCTCCCAGGCGCCGACGGCGCCGAACACCCGGCGCGTGGCATGGGTGATGGCCGAGACGCGCAGGCCGATGCTGTGTTCCGGCCAGTCGCGCGCGGGCAGACCGGCCTCCACCACGGCGACCCGCAGCGCCGACCCGCCCAGGGCGCAGGCCAGGGTCAGGCCCACCATGCCGCCGCCGACGATGACCACATCATATTGCTCTGACATACCGCTAGGACCTCCTCGATTGGGGGCGGAATCATAACATGCCCGCACCCCTGGACCGGGGCGCGCAGCCGTGCGCCAAGGCCGCTGTCAGCCCCGTCAATTATCCTAGGCGAAGAAGACGACGACGAACACCTGCGGCATCATCTAAGGACGAAAAATTTGGGCGCGAAACGGGGCCGAGTCAGACTGGGGAGGGGATCAAATAGCCCGCATGGGCGCCCCGACGTCAGCCCGTCTGCAAGAGTGAGAGGCCAGGATTAAATTCGCCTCACCGGCACGCGCGTTGGTTGTCGGTACGGGGCCAGGCCAACGCGTCCGGTTTGGCTGAGCGCCGGTGCGCGAAGACTATCGGCTCATGCTCCGCATCACACTGAACCACAAGACGATTCACCATGGGTGAAATACAGGCGGTATGGGCGGTAGGCAACCCCGCCCATTGCGTTACTCGTTTTTCTGTAACGGCAAACCGAGCGCCAAGCGTGGCAGCTTACCCGCCAGCCCCAGGGTCTGACGCGTCAGCGCGCGCTTCAGCGGCGGCACGATATCCACGGCGCACAGTCCGATGTTGCGCGCCAGCGCCACCGGCGCCAGGGGATTGCTGAACAAGCGCGCCAGGGTGTCGGTGAAGCCGATCACCTTGCGATGATCCCAGCGGCGCCAGTCGGCGTAGCGCTGCATCACGGCAGCCGCGCCCACATCCTCGCCTTTGCCGCAGGCCTCAGCCAGCACGTCGGCCAGCACGTCGGCCAGCACGGCAACGTCGCGCAGTCCCAGATTGAAGCCCTGCCCGGCGATGGGGTGCAGGGTGTGGGCGGCATTGCCGATCAAGGCCAGGCGCGGCCGCACCTGCTGTTTGGCGCGCAGCAGTTTGAGAGGGTAGGCATGGCGCCGGCCGAGCTTTTCCAGTTCACCGAGGCGGTAACCGAAACGCTGCTGCAGCTCGGCGAGAAAGTCAGCGGCGCTTAGATTCAGAAGGCGCTCTGCGTCGCCGCTGCGCACGGTCCACACCAGACTGCAACGCTTGGGATCGTCGGCGCCGGCATTGGGCAACAGGGCCACCGGGCCGCTGTCGGTAAAGCGTTCATAGGCCACGCCCTGATGATGGCGCGCCGGGGTGATGTTGGCGATGACGGCGGTCTGGCCGTAGTCCCAGCTGCGGGTTGGAATCTGCAATAATTGTCGCACCACCGAATTGCCGCCGTCGGCGGCGATCACCAGTCTGGCGCTGAGTTGCCGTGCGCCGTCCTCGCCGTGGATGCTCACATGCGCGCCGTCCGCCATGAGATCCACATGGGTCACGGTGGCCGGGCAGATCAGCTCGACATTCTCGAGCTTGGGCAGCGCCTGCGCCAACACGGCGCCGACGACACGGTTCTCCACCACATAGCCCAGCGCCTCCACCTTCTCCGCCGCGCTGTCGAGGCGCGTCACGCCGAAGTGGCCGCGGTCGGAGACGTGAATCTGTTTGATGGGGCTGACCCTGTCGGCGAGCCTGTCCCACAGCCCCATGGTCGCGATAATTTTGGCCGAGCCGTAGGCCAGGGCGATGGCGCGGTCGTCGTAACTGGGCTGGCTGTCCGATTTGAACGGCACCGCCTCGATGACACCGATGCGCAGCGGCAGGGGACTCAGGGCATAGGCCATGGTGGCACCCACCATGCCGCCGCCGACGACGAGGATGTCGTAATCCGTGCTCATGCAACCGGTCGCCTGCGGCGCTGCGTTTCACCGGCCATCAACGCCTCGATCGCGTCCACCTCTTTCGGAACGCCCGAGCTCAGCACCTCATGGCCGGTGCGGGTCACGCGCACATCGTCTTCGATGCGGATACCCATGCCCCACCATTTTTTCGCCACCCCTTTGCTGCCGGCGGGAATATACAGGCCGGGTTCGACGGTCAGCACCATGCCCGGCTCCAGTTCGCGCCATTGGCCGTCCACCTTGTAGTCGCCCACGTCGTGCACATCCATACCCAGCCAGTGGCCGGTGCGGTGCATGTAGAAGCGGCGGTAGGCCTCTTCCTTGACCAGCTTGGCCGGCGTGCCCTTGAGGATGCCGAGCTTGATCAGCCCTTTGGTCAGGGCCTTCACCGCCGCCAGGTGCGGTGCGTTCCAGTGCTTGCCCGGTTGCACTTGTTCAATGGCGGCGTATTGCGCCTTGAGCACGACTTCGTAGAGGGCCTTTTGCGCCGCCGTGAATGTGCCGTTGACCGGGAAGGTGCGGGTGATGTCGGCGGCGTAGTTGTCGTATTCGCCGCCGGCGTCGATGAGCAGCAGGTCACCGTCATTGAGTTCGGATTCATTTTCGGTGTAATGCAGGATGCAGCCGTTCTCACCGCCGCCGACGATGGCGGGATAGGCGGGGTGGCGACAGCCGTTGACCATGAAGTGATGCAACAGCTCGGCCTCGAGCTGGTACTCCATCATGCCCGGCCTGCATGCCTGCATAGCGCGGCAGTGGGCGGCGGCGGAGACCTTGGCCGCCTTTTTCATGGCCTGGATCTCGGCCGCACTCTTGATCAGGCGCATTTCGTGCAGCAGGTGATCCAGGGAGATGAACTCGCCCGGCGCGTGGATGCCGGCGCGGGCCTTCTGGCGCACCCGGTTGAGCCATTCAATCATGCGTTGATCCAACTCGGGGTGCGTGCCCATGGAGTAATAGACCCGTTCTTTATTCTCCATCAAGCCCGGCAGGATGTCGTCCACGTCGGCAATGGGAAAGGCGTCGTCGGCACCGTAGCGCTCCACCGCCCCGGCCAGCCCGGCGCGGCGGCCGTTCCAGGTCTCCATCTCGGGATCGCGTTCACGGCAGAACAGAATGAACTGACCCTGGCGGCGGCCGGGCACCAGCACCGCAATCGCCTCGGGCTCGGGGAAACCGCTGAGATAATAGAAGTCGCTGTCGGGACGATACGGGTGTTCCACATCACGACTGCGGGTGCGCGCCGGCGCGGCGGGCAGAATGGCGATGCTGTCCGCGTCGAGCATGGCCAGCAGGCGCTGGCGGCGTTTACTGAACTCACCGGCGCGCATCAATGCAACACCACGTCTTCGGGGGCGCCGGGGGATTCGGGGCCCTCGCCGCCTTCGTTGAGCAACTCGTCACGCAACATCAGCACGCCCATGCGCACATATTCGGAAACTTCGAGAAAGGCGCTCTCGCCGGCGGCGGCATCGTCCTCTTCGTCGTGGCTGAGACGGGCGATCTCGGCCAGGTCTCGGGCGAACTCCTGTACCGGTTCGGAAAAACCCTGGAAGTCCTTGATGCCGCCTAAACTCAGGCCGTACAAATAGCCCTGACACCAGCTGGCCAGGGCGGCGGTGCGCTGTTGCAGCGAGACCTCGTCATCCGGCAACAACAGTTGAAAGCCGAGCTCGGGATCGGCCAGTTGCCTGACCGTGTCGTCGTACAAGGCGCTGAGCGCCTCCCGGTCGGCGCTGTCGACTTCAGCGCCACCGGACATTTCACCTTCAAGCACGGCCTCCACCTCGCCGCCCAACATGCGCCGCGCCCAGCTGTCACCGTCCAGCCCGGGCTGACAACTGGCCATGGCGCAGAGCATGCCGTGACATTCAGCGGCACCGAAGGCATCGCCGTAGGCCGACAACAACGCGGCCACTTCATCATAGGCGGGGGGTACAACAGTCACGGCGGGGTCCTCGTTACGCGGGAAATTGTCGCAATAGTAACATTCCCCAGCCGTTGACCATAAGGCCGCACCCCACTATATTGGCGGACTATGAGTCAGGATCAATCACGCAGTCATGAGCAGGATCTCAAGTCCCTCGAATTCCGGGTCGATGAGCTGATCCAGCTATGCCATCAACTGAAAAGCGAGAATCAGGCCCTGCGCGAGCAGCACGGCAGTCTGATGTCGGAACGCGCCAGCCTGATGAAAAAGAACGAGGCGGCGCGCTCCCGGGTTGAGTCCATGATCATGCGCTTGAAGAATATGGAACAAGAATATGGCCAATGAGCCCAAGCCGGTGGTGCTCACTATCCTGGGCAAGGAATATCGCGTCGCCTGCCCGCCGGAGGAACGCGAGGCCCTGCTGCAAAGCGCTGCCTATCTGGACGAGAAAATGTGCGAGATCCGCGACCGCGGCCGCACCACCGGCAGCGACAACATCGCCGTCATGGCGGCCCTCAATATCACCCACGAACTGATGCAGAAACAGGGCCAGGGCGACAAGATCGATAACACCCTCAGCGCCCGGGTAAAGAACCTACAAAGCAAGATCGAGGCGGCGCTCTCCAGCGCGCGCCAGATCGAGATCTAAATCACCGCCCCCGAGTTCGCCAGCCGGATTTCCTTCCCACCACCCTTCTACTGCCACGGCTCAATGGCACCTCCTGACTGGCTTTTGCGCGGTCGGCGTGCTCGACAGACTGGCAAGTATGCCCGGCGCGCGCCTCGGTCGAATAAAATCCGCCATGCCGCACCCTTGAACCGTCTCGTTACGAACAAGGGTGAAAAATCCGGGCTAGAAAATTACGGTGCGTCATCACGCTGCCGCCATTGCCGGCGCAACGCCTTTTGCCGCGCCTCAGACAGACCTTGAAACCACGCGGCGCGCTCCAGCAGCCGGGCCCGCTCCCGGGTGGGGAGCTGCTGGAAGCGTTCGAACTGCCGGCGGATGAGGTGTTTGCGCTCGGCGGGCAAGGACTGCCAATCGTGAAAACGGCGTTGCGCGCGGTGGCGCTGTGCGGGGGTCAAGGCCAGCCATTGTGCCGCCCCCCGAGACAAGCGCAGCTGCTGGGCCGGGGCCAGAGACGACCAGCGCTCGGCATGGGGCTGCAACAATTGCCGCTGCGCCGGGCTCAGTCGTTCCCAGGGTAAGGGCGCTTGTGCCGCCACGCTCATGGCGACCAGCAACAGCGCGCTCAGCGCACTAATCCTGAGCATCGCGGCGCTCCAACCATCGATAAAACTCGAGATCACGATAAAACGCCGGTGCCGGCGCGGCGGCGAGCAATTCCAAATCGTCGAATATGGGCGCCAACTGGGTCTGCGCCGGTGTCAGCCGGTACAGCAACACCGCCAGTACCACCAGCGCCAATACCATAACAACGTCCAGCCACAACCTGCCGCGCGATGGCCATTTACGCACTGGCGCTTCACTCCATTTGATCGAAACGGGTTATTTTATCCCAGATTCCGGCAGCGTCGATGTTTTCCTCAATTATTCCATGGCGGAACAATCTTTGAGCTGCTAACGGTTTTGCTTTACTATAATCGGTGATGGCATCCTCTGCGGTGTTTGTAAGCGGGCTAAGTAACCTTTGAGCCTTAATGCAAACCCATGGGAACGGGGCTGTTGGATTTGTGTGCATGTCCGCACGACGGAAAGCCTAATGATCCGCGCAAGTTCCCACTTGAACCTTTGGTTCAAGGTCTAATGCCCCAACGGCACAGGCGGAGGATGTCATTTATTTTTCCTGCAGCAGACTAAGCCATCGCCACCGACCGTGAGCTCGCGCGCCACCATCCGCAAACAGATTCGCCTTCGGCGTCAGCAGTTAAGCGAAGCGGAGCGGCAAGATGCCAGCCGCTCTATCGCCGCCAATGTCGCCCACACCCATCTGTTTTGCTACAGCCTACGTATTGCCGGCTTTTTGAGCAATGACGGCGAACCGGATTTGACGCCGCTGATGCAACTGGCCTGGCGCCGCAAGAAACGCTGGCACCTACCCGTCATCGGCAGGCCCAACATCAACCAGCTCTGGTTCGCGCCCTATGCCGCAGCGGACGAATTGGTGACGAATCGCTTCGGCATCGGCGAGCCGGTCACCCCCCTGCACGAGACCACGCGCAGCTATGGCCTCGATCTGGTATTGATGCCCTTGGTGGCCTTCGACAGTCACGGCAATCGCCTGGGCATGGGCAAGGGCTATTATGATCGTACGCTGGAGTTCCTGCATCGACGCCGTCATTGGCGCAAACCGCGCCTGGTGGGGGTGGCCTTTGAATTTCAGAAAGTCGAGCGACTGCCACAACAACCCTGGGATGTCCCCCTGGACGCCATCGTCACCGAGCAATCGGTCTACAATGTGCGCCGGCTCAATCTCTAAAAACAAATGCGGAGCTGTACATGAATTACTGGCTGATGAAATCCGAGCCCGACGTCTTCGGCATCGATCATCTTAAGGCGATGCCCAAAAAAACCGAACACTGGGACGGTGTGCGCAATTATCAGGCGCGCAACATGATGCGCGACGAAATGAAAAAGGGTGACCAGGTATTCTTCTATCACTCCAACTGCAAGGAACCGGGCATCGTCGGCATTGCCGAGGTGGTCAAGGAAGGCTATCCGGATTTCACCGCCTGGAATCCGGAATCGAAATACTACGACCCCAAGAGCACCGAAGAAACGCCTCGCTGGTTCATGGTTGACATCAAGTTCAAGCGTAAGCTCAAGCGCACCATCACCTTGACCGAACTCAAGCACCAACCCGGGCTGGAGGAGATGGCGCTGGTACGGCGCGGCAACCGTCTCTCCATCATGCCCGTGCGCAAACAGGAGTGGACGTTGATTCTCGGGCTGGAATAGCCTTTATCTGAACAGGCTGGTGCCGCTGTGCTGCAGTAGATTCGCCTTGATCTTGAGTATCTCGATCTGGCCCAGGGCGACGATCCGGCCTTTTTCCACACAGCCGGTCAGCATTACCACCAGGGCACGCTCTGCAACGCGAAATACATCACCCACCAAGGAGACGTGCTCAGATTTTCCCGGCATGTTGAATGACACCACCACGCGGTCTTTTTCTTTGGGCAGGACCTCGTCGCTGAATTCAGCATCTACGATCAGACGCAGGGAGCGATCGGAGAAATCGGCCATCACGCCGTTGATCAGGGCGGTCTCGCCGCGGCGACTGATTTGGATGGTGGCGGGAAGATGGGTCTGCAGCCGCAGGTGGGCACGTTGATCGGACAGCATCAGCGAGTCGGTGTCCACCTCGAGAAAGGCGACCGTCTGGCCGGCGTAAACGCCCTCTTTCAGTATGCTGCGTTTAATCACCCCGGTATCCAATACCGGCACCTGGCCGCCTTTATGCTCGCCCATCAGGGTAATGGTATTGCCCTTGACCAGACCGCCGGTCTTGAGCAAGGCCTCGCGCCGGGCGTAGTCAAGCTTGACCTCGCTCTGATTGAATACCGGCACGATGATCCTGAAGGCAGTGATTTTCCTGAAGCTATGGGCCTTACCCTGATCGCTGAACGTCAACGTGCCACTGGTATCATCGCAATTCAAATCACTGCTGGAATACACAATCTCGTCATTAATGGCATAGGCGATGATGACGGTATCGAGCAGCAGCTCTTGGCGATACTCGGGGTAATAGCTGACTTTGGCGCCCACGGGGAAATGGCGCATTAACCGACAAACAATACGACCGTCCAACACCCGATCGTCACCCTTGCCGCCTCCGCGGTCTTTGTTTTTGAAAAAATCCAACATACTGGTTCGCCTGCTCGTGCGCCCACCGATACGCACATGATCGGCACATGGCCGCCGCAACTGTAGCGAATTCAGCGGCACACGATCCCGGCGTCAGTGTCCGGCGGCAATGTCGATACGGGTCAAAATGCCGTTTTCGAAGGTCAGCACCTTGGGCAGCGAGCCACCGCCGAAATCGTAATACCAGCGCTCGGTGTTGACCTCGTGGATCACCTTGTCTTTGCTGAACGGGCTATCGCGCCGGAGAAAACGCTGTGAGCTCTCGATGGTGTCGGGGTCGCCGCAACGCTCCAGCACGCGCGCCTGACGATCACCACTGAGCACCAGCAGGTTGCCGCAGCGCATGCTATCCGCGTGTGCCGTCGCGGCCTGCAGCAACACCACCGCTGCCAGAACCCGACTTGTACGATCAGCGCAGAAAGAGTTTATAGGCCGGGTTGTCGGTCTCTTCCACATAGGTATAGCCCAGCTCGTCGAGAAAGGCCTGCAGCGGGTTTTTACCCCCGTCGGGCACCTGCATGCCCACCAATACCCGGCCATAGGCGGCGCCGTGATTGCGGTAGTGAAACAAGCTGATGTTCCAACCCTGACCCATTTGGGTGAGAAACTCCAGCAGGGCGCCGGGGCGCTCCGGGAATTCGAAGCGGTACAGCAGCTCGTTGCCGACCTCGGCGCGCCCGCCGACCATGTGGCGGATGTGCAGCTTGGCCATCTCGTTATCGCTCATGTCGATGACGGGGTAGCCCTTGTCGGTGAGACGCTTGATGAGCTCTTCCCGGGCATCCTCGCTGCCGCCCAACTGCACGCCGACGAAGACATGGGCGTCCCTGTCATCGGCGTAGCGGTAATTGAATTCGGTCACGCCACGCTTGCCGATGGTGTTGCAGAAACGACGGAAGCTGCCGGGCTTTTCCGGAATGGTCACCGCCAATACGGCCTCGTTACGCTCGCCCAGTTCAGCGCGCTCGGAGACGTGGCGCAGACGGTCGAAATTCATATTGGCGCCGCTGTCGATGGCCACCAGGGTCTGGCCGGTGGCGCCCTCTCGCTCAATGTACTTCTTGACCCCGGCCACCGCCAACGCCCCCGCCGGTTCGGCGATGGAGCGCGTATCGTCGAAGATATCCTTGATGGCGGCGCAGATCTCGTCGGAACTGACCAGGATTACCTCATCGACGCACTTGCGCGCGATGCGGTAGGGCTCCTTGCCGGCCTGGCGCACCGCTACGCCGTCGGCGAAGATGCCCACCTGATCCAGGATGACGCGGCGATGATGCTTTAATGCCTGGTGCATGGAGGGGGCATCCTCCGGCTCCACGCCGATTATTTTCACCTGCGGATAGACGTATTTGATAAAGGCCGCCACCCCGGCGATCAGCCCACCGCCACCCACGGGTACGAACACCGCATCCAACGCGCCGGGGTGCTGACGCAGGATTTCCATGCCGACTGTGCCCTGGCCGGCGATCACATCGGGATCGTCATAGGGATGAACAAAGCTCATGCCTTCTTGCTCGGCCAGTGCCACGGCGTGATGATAGGCATCGTCATAGGCGTCGCCGTGCAGCACCGTGCGGGCGCCGAAGGCGCGCACCGCCGCCACCTTGATGGCGGGGGTGGTCTTGGGCATGACGATCACCGCCTTGATGCCGAGCCGCTGCGCCGCCAGCGCCACGCCCTGGGCGTGGTTGCCGGCCGACGCGGCGATCACACCCTGGGCACGTGCAGAGTCCGGCAGATTCACTATCTTGTTATAGGCGCCGCGCAGTTTGAAGGAAAACACCGGTTGCAGGTCTTCGCGCTTGAGCAGGATGTGGTTGTCGAAACGCGCCGACAGCCGCGGCATCAGGTCGAGCGGCGTCTCCTGAGCCACGTCGTAGACCCGGGCCCGGAGGATTTTTTCGATATATTTCTGTGGCATGGCGCTAAATTAGCAGCTTCTTAGGTAACTTCATAGCGGTGACTTATGTCAGGAGTGCCGGTATCATGAATCAACTTTTTCTACACAGACGGGGGTAAGTCATGGCCTTATCACAAGACGAAATGAAGCGACAGGTCGCCGCGGCGGCGCTGGAATATGTGGAGCCCGGCATGGTCGTCGGTATCGGCACCGGCTCGACGGCCAATTATTTTATCGACGGCCTGGCCAAAATGAAGGGCAAGATCGACGCCACCGTCGCCAGCTCCGAGGCCAGCGCCGAACGCCTGCGCGGCCACGGCATCGAGGTGATCGACCTCAACAGCGCCGGCAATATCCCGCTCTACGTGGACGGCGCCGACGAATCGACCAAGTTCCTGCACCTGATCAAGGGCGGCGGCGGCGCCCTGACGCGCGAGAAGATCGTCGCCGCGGCGGCGGAGAAGTTCGTCTGCATCGCCGACGAATCCAAGCGGGTGGATGTGCTGGGCAAGTTCCCACTGCCCATCGAGGTGATCCCCATGGCGCGCAGCTATGTGGCGCGCCAGCTGGTCAAGCTGGGCGGTGAGCCGGTCTACCGCGACGGCTTCGTCACCGACAACGGCAACATCATCCTCGACGTGCATCACCTTAAGATCATGAACCCGGTAGAGATGGAGCAGACCCTTAACAACATCGTCGGCGTGGTCACCAACGGCCTGTTCGCCAAACGTCCCGCCGATGTGCTGCTGCTGGGCACCGCCGACGGCGTGAAGACCATCACCTGAAGTCGGGCCATGCGGGGCGGAACCCTTCCGCTCCCGCTTTGTCGATTGTGAATATGCAGAAACTTCTCATCACCATCGGTGTTGTGCTCATCGTGCTCGGCGTGCTCTGGCCGCTGTTGCAGAAATCCGGCCTCGGCCGCCTGCCCGGCGATATCGCCGTGGAGAAGGAAAACTTCAAATTTTACTTTCCCATCACCACCTCGATCATCGTCAGCATCGTGCTGAGTCTGATCCTGTGGTTTTTCATGCGCAAATAACGCGCCCTACGCACCTTTCAACATCGCCAATAACTCGTCTTTGAGTGCCAGGCGTACTTTTTTGCGCGCCTCCAGGTAGTCGTCGGACGTGGTTTCGATGTTTTCCTCGATACGATGAATCTCGTGATCCACCTCGTGGTACTCGTCGAACAGCTGGGCGAAGCGCTCGTTGCTCACCTTCAGTTCATGGATGCGGTCGCGATATTCAGGCAGTTCATGGATCAGGTCATGTTTTTCGATGGGCATTTTTTCTTCCTTTGGTTCATTAATAAACCTCAGTCTCCATTCTGCACCTGTTTCAGCTTGCGGTAAAAGGTGCGCTCACTCAGGCCGAGTTGGCGCGCCAAGCTGCGCTTGTCGCCACGATGCCGGGCCACTGCCCATTGCAAATAACGCCGCTCCACCTCGGCCAGCGCTTGGACTTCACCGGCAAACCCCGGCGGCACTGACGACGGCTCGGTGACACACTCCGGTGGCAGGTGCTCGGGCAGGATCATGTCACCATCGGCCAACAGAGTGGCGCGCTCCAGGATGTTGCGCAGTTCGCGCACATTGCCGGGGAAATCATAACGCCGCAGGCAGGCCAGGGTATCGGCATGAAGCCGCTTGGCTGTCTGAGCGCCGCTGCGCTGCAACAACATGTCGGCCAACAGCGCCACATCCTCGCCGCGCTCGCGCAGCGGCGGCAGCGGGATGGGAAAGGTGTTGATGCGGTAGTAAAGATCCTGACGAAAGGCGCCCGCTGCCACCATCCGTTTCAGGTCGCGATGGGTGGCGCAGACCAGACGAAACTGCGCCTGGCGTGGCTCGACGCTGCCGACGCGGCGGTAGCTGGCGGTCTCCAGCAGGCGCAGCAGCTTGACCTGCAACGGCAAGGGAATGTCGCCCACCTCGTCGAGGAACAGGGTGCCGCCGGCGGCCGCCTCCACCAGACCGATCTTGCGCTGCTGGGCGCCGGTAAAGGCACCCTTCTCGTGGCCGAACAGCTCGCTCTCGAACAGCGACTCGGTCAACCCGGAACACTCCACCGGCACGAACGGCCCGGCGGCGTGCGCGCTGGCGGCGTGGATGGCCTTGGCCACCAGCTCCTTGCCGCTGCCCGATTCACCCTGCAGCAGCACCGCCGCCTCGCTGGAGGCGACCCGCTCCACCAGCGCCAGCATGCGGGTGAAGGCCGCTGAGCGGCCCACCAGTCCGGCGCCGTCGCGGCCGTTACCGGCCACCTCGCTTGCTCGCATGATTTCCAGAAACCAGCGCAGCTCACCCGACTCATCGCGCAAGGGCAGGGTCTGCACATCCACGTGCTCCTCGCCGCGGGCGGTGTAGTGCAGATGCAGCACCCGTTGCGGCTGACCGGAGGCTTGACTGTTGCGCAGCGGGCAGGTCTCGCCCGCCTCGTCGCAAGGGCGCGAAAAACGGTGCGAGACCTCGTAGCAGTGGCGGCGCCCCGGGCCGCCGATGGCGCCGTGTTTGTCACGATAGGCCTGGTTAGCCGCCAGGATGCGGTAATCGGCGCCGATGACCACGGCGGGATCTTGAAAACCGTTCAGCAGGGTGGCGATATCCGGGAGTTGTTGATGCGCGTCGTTCATGGTTTGAGCCCGCCATTAATGGCATGCGTCTTATCAAATGTATGTCAAATATGGCACACAATTGTGCCTTTTTCATTCCCTCGCCGCCTTGGCAGCCCACTGCGCCGTTTGCCTGCCCGCCACAATTCCCGATTAAAACAATACGTTAAACCCCGCGCCCGGCGCGTACGGCGCCGATGCCAAACCTGGCACCAAGATTGCGATAGCAAGGGATGCAACAGGAGGTTGCGGGGCCGGTCGGCGACGGTTTATCCCTCATTATCAAGTCTCAACCGCCGTCACCGGCCCATCCCGTATCTATAGTATTTGTCGGAGGCAGGTGATAACTAAACAACACTCTATCCGCAGCGCTGCTGCGATCGCACTACTGGCCGGCGCCGCAGCCGGCGCGGCGGAACCGGCGCAGCCAACAGAGCAGGCGGCACACATCGCCCAAACCTTCATGCAGACCCTGGGCCGCACCCTGCAACAGACCATGAAACAAGAGGGGCCGGTGGCGGCCATCAAGGTCTGCAGCGCAGTGGCGCCCAGCATCGCCGGCGAGCTGTCACGCCAAAACGGCTGGCGCATAACCCGTGTCGGCACCCGTGTGCGCAACCCCATGTTGGGCATGCCCGACGCCTGGGAACAACAGGTGTTGACCCAGTTTCAGGCGCGCGCCGCCGCCGGGGAGTCGTTTAAGGAAATGAGCCACGCCGAGATCGTGGCGGAGCCGAACGGTCGCTATTTTCGCTTCATGAAGGCGATCGGCACACAAGCGCGCTGCCTCACCTGCCACGGCCCGGTAGGGCAGATTCCGGCGCCGGTACACGCCATCCTGAAACAGCAGTACCCCTTCGATGCCGCCACCGGTTACCGGCAGGGCGATCTGCGCGGTGCAGTCAGCATTAAGTACCGCTTCGAGCGCATGTGATGTCCATGGCGCAAAAAACAGACCGGCGACCGAGAACAGCGTAGTGTAGAGCCTCAAGATCGTGGCTGATGATAATCAAGAGATGGGCCTGCGTTATGGCGGCAAACAAATCTACAAAAAACGCGTATCGCTTGCGGGGCAAAGCGGGCGGCACGACTGCGGCTGGCAAATGCCGCTCAATGTACTAAACCTTAAGTGAGTGGGGAGGGAGATGTATGTGGTATTTCAACCGGATACCGGGACGCGGCCTGACGGTCGCCGTCGCCATCATCAATGCCCTGTGGTTAAAAGCATAAGATGCTCTACAGCCGAACAAGCCCCCGCATAACAACAAACGGGTTTTGGTCGCCAAGGGTGTAGTCAACAGAGGAGAAGATCATGGCACATATCGTCATTATGGGTGCAGGCACCGGCGGCATGCCGGCGGCGTATGAAATGCGCGAGAAGCTGGACAAGGCGCACAAGGTTACCGTCGTCAACGCAGTAGACTATTTTCAGTTCGTCCCCTCCAACCCCTGGCTGGCCGTGGGCTGGCGCACACGTGATGACATCACCTTTCCCATCCGCCCGTATCTTGAGAAGAAAGGCATCGACTTCATCGCCAGCGCGGTGGAAAAAATCGACGCCGCCAACAAGCGCCTGGCACTGGCCAACGGCGACAGTCTCGACTACGACTATCTGCTCATCACCACCGGCCCCAAGCTGGCCTTCGAAGAGATCGAAGGCCTGGGCCCCCACGGCGGCCATACCCACTCGGTGTGCACCTCGGACCATGCCGAAGCGGCCTGGGCGGGTTACCAGAAATTTACCCAGGACCCCGGCCATGTCATTATCGGCGCGGCCCAGGGGGCTAGCTGTTTCGGTCCGGCCTATGAATACGCCTTCATCCTCGACACCGACCTGCGCAAACGCAAGATCCGCGACAAGGTACCCATGACCTACGTCACCTCCGAGCCTTACATCGGTCACCTGGGCCTGGGCGGGGTGGGCGACTCCAAGGGCATGATCGAATCGGAACTGCGCAACCGCCATATCAAGTGGATTACCAACGCCAAGATCACCAGGGTGGCGGCGGGCAAGATGTTTGTCGCCGAACACAACGAGGCGGGCGAGGTGATCAAGGAACACGAACTGGAATTCAACTACTCCATGGTGCTGCCGGCCTTCAAGGGGGTCGATGCGGTGGCCAATGTGGAAGGGCTGTGCAACCCGCGCGGCTTCGTCATCGTCGACGAATACCAACGCAGCCCCACGTTTCCCAACATCTATTCCGCCGGTGTATGTATCGCCATTCCACCGGTGGAGGCCACGCCGGTGCCCACCGGCACACCCAAGACCGGTTATATGATCGAGTCCATGGTCAGCGCCATTGTGCAAAACATCGAAGCAGAGCTATCCGGCAAGCAGCCCAGCCACAAAGGCACGTGGAATGCCATCTGTTTAGCCGATATGGGCGACACCGGCGCCGCCTTCGTTGCCCTGCCGCAAATTCCGCCCCGCAATGTCAACTGGATGAAAAAAGGCAAATGGGTGCACGTGGCTAAGGTGGCCTTTGAAAAATATTTCCTGCGCAAAATGAAGCGCGGCTCATCGGAACCGCTGTACGAAAAATATGTCCTCAAGGCCCTGGGCATCGAGCGCCTGCGGGAAAAGTAATTGGCGACATCCACGCGCGGCTCCCCGACACATCGGGGTGCCGTCTTTTCCGTGGCGCCGTAGCCGTCCGCCGCCCGGATCAGGCATTATATTTTGATGGACCGCGCCGATAACTATAAAAATAAACTCGTCACGCCGCATTGATGCCTGCGACCGCAATTGACAATCCAGTTGAATTCGAAAAACCCGGCTTTAGGGCTGACCCGGCCCAGCGCAAGGTTATCGCACGGCTGCAACAATTGTATCAGGCCCTGGTGACGGAACCGCCCCGGGCCGGCCTGATCGACCGGCTCTTAAAGCGCAGCCCGGCACCTGTACACGGCCTCTACATCTGGGGCGGCGTGGGACGTGGCAAGACGCATCTCATGGATCATTTCTACGAGGCCGTGCCCTTCACCGAAAAACAGCGCGTCCATTTTCATCGCTTTATGCAGGGCATTCACGCCGAACTCAAGACTCTGCCCAGGACGCCCGACCCGTTGCAGGTCATCGCCGAACGGCTGGCCGCCAACATCCGCTTGCTGTGCCTGGATGAGTTTCACGTCAACGATATCGGCGACGCCATGCTGCTGGCTGGATTCTTAAAGGCGCTGTTCCAAAACAATGTCACCCTGGTCACCACGTCCAACGTCCCGGCCGACCAACTCTACAAAAACGGCCTGCAACGCGAACGCTTCCTGCCCGCCATCGAACTGATCAAACACTACACGGATGAGCTGCATCTGGACGGCGACTTGGATTACCGCAGCGAATTACTGGAACGCACCGGCACCTTTCATATCAACACGGGCAAAGATGTGACCCAACTGCTGCAACAGCAATTCCAATCCCTCGCCCCCCACACCATCACCATGGCGGCCAAACTGAATATCAATCAACGCGAAATCAACACCGTTGCCGTCAGCGACGACGTGGCCTGGTTCGAGTTCGCCGCCCTGTGCGAAACACCGCGTTCATCGGTCGATTATTTGGAGATCGCGCGCGCGTATCACGCCGTCATCATCAGCGACGTGCCGCAACTGAGCGAGGCCAAGGACGACGCCGCGCAACGTTTTATTCATCTCATTGACGCCCTTTACGACCACAGCGTCAAGACCATCATCAGCGCCGCAGTCAAGCCCGCAGACATCTACAGCGGCCGACGCCACGGCTTCGCCTTTCAACGCACCGCCAGCCGCCTGCAGGAAATGGCCAGCGAGCAATATCTCAACAAGGCGCATCGTTTATAGGTTCAATAGCCGCCGCAGCGGATCCTGTCGATAAAACAGCCCGAATTGTCGGTACACCTCGGGATAGCTCTCAAACAAGACCTGGGGCAGTTCAAAAAAGGTCTCGCTCATGACGGCAAAAAACTCGGCCGGATCTTCGCCGGCATAGGGGTCGATGGCCACCTGCCCGCCCGCATTCAATTGCGCACAGAGATGCGCATATGCCTGTGACAAAGCATCGGTCCAGTCACTGCGCGACATCTGTGCATGCAAGGGCGGCATGCCGTTGGCCGCGCCGTTGAGCATGTCCAGTTTATGGGCGAATTCATGCAGGATGACGTTGGAACCGTGACCGTATGGCCGGACGCCGGGGCGGGCATCCGCCCAGGCCAGGATCACCGGCCCCTGCTGCCAGGATTCGCCTTCCAACTCACGTTCCAGCTCATGTACCACACCGGCCTCGTCATGATGCTCGTGACGCGCGACGAAGGCATCTGGATAGACAATCACCTCGTGCCAGCCGCTGAAGTAATCCAGGTCGAGATTCAAAATCAACAGACAGGCCTGGGCGGCGATCCACACGCGCATCTCATCCGTCAGCTCAATTTCGCCTGCGCCGACAATCGCTTTCTCATGCAGAAAATGGCTGGCGAGTTCACGCAGCCGATGGCGTTGCTTATGATCGAGACGCTGCAATAACTCCGACTGCGCCAGGCAATGCTCCCAAAGGTGTAGTGGGATACGATGCCGGCGCAGGAAACGCTGTTGCCACCAGCGTTGCAGGCGATTCATGACGATTACAGAGCTTGCCGCAGGGCTTCAAGCGCTTCCCAGCGCGCGTAACAGTGGCTTAGCTCCGCTTCCAGCGCTTTCATGCGCGCGTCGAGTTCATGCGCTTTGTCAGGCTGTTGCTGGTAGAGATCGGGATCGGCCAGTGATTGCTGGATCTGCACCAACTCGTTCTCCAGGGTTTCAATCTGTTGCGGCAGCAGGTCCAGTTCGCGTTGGTCCTTGTAGCTCAGTTTTTTGGCCGGTTTGGGTTTCGGCTTGGTGCCCTGTTTCGGTTTGTCCTTGCGGGCGACCGGTTGGGGCAAATCGGAGTTGCGCTGGCGCAGCCAATCGTCGTAGCCACCCACATATTCATTCACCACACCGTCGCCTTCAAACACCAGGGTGCCGGTGACCACGTTGTTGATAAACTCACGATCGTGGCTCACCAGCAGCACGGTGCCCTGATAATCGATCAACAATTCTTCCAGCAGTTCCAGTGTTTCGACGTCGAGATCATTGGTGGGCTCGTCCAGCACCAAGACGTTAGCCGGCTTGGTGAACAGCTTGGCCAACAGCAGGCGGTTGCGCTCGCCGCCGGAGAGTGAGCGCACCGGCTGACGTGAACGTTCCGGGGCGAAGAGAAAATCCTGCAGATAGCTGATGATGTGGCGCGGTTTGCCGTTGATGGTGACTTCAGAGCGGCCGTCGCTGATGTTGTCGATGACGGTTTTGTCCTGATCCAGCTGGGCGCGGTGCTGATCGAAATAGGCCACCTCCAGCTTGGTGCCGACCTTGACCCTGCCCTGCTGGGGCTCCAGCTGGCCGAGCAGGATCTTCAGCAGCGTGGTCTTGCCGGCGCCGTTGGGACCGATGATGCCGATCTTGTCGCCGCGCAGGATAGTGGTGGAGAACCCCCTGAGGATGTCCCGCTCGCCGTAACGCTGACTCACACCCTCCACCTCGATGACGATCTTGCCCGAGGACTCCGCCGCCTGGGTCTGAATGTTGGCCGTGCCCTGGCGCTCGCGCCGCTGGGCGCGCGCGTCGCGCAAGGCCTTCAATGCCCGCACGCGGCCCTCGTTGCGGGTGCGGCGCGCCTTGATGCCCTGGCGGATCCAGACCTCTTCCTGGGCCAGCTTTTTATCGAACAGGGCGTTGGCGGTCTCTTCCGCCTCCAGCATCTCCTGCTTGCGCTGCAGATAGGTGGCGTAGTCGCCGGGCCAGGAGGTGACGCGGCCGCGGTCCAGATCGATGATGCGGGTGGCCAGTTTCTGCAACAGCATGCGGTCATGGGTAACGAACAACAGGGTGCCGCGGTAATTGAGAAAGAATTCCTCCAACCAGTTGATGGCCGCGATGTCGAGATGGTTGGTGGGTTCGTCCAGCAGCAACAGATCAGGGTTGTCCACCAGGGCGCGGGCCAGCAACACGCGGCGCTTCAGGCCGCCGGACAGCTCGGCGAACTCGGCATCGGCATTCAATTGCAGGCGCGACAGCGTGGTATCCACCTGCTGGCTCATCTCCCAACCACCGGCCGCCTCCAGACGGTGCTGGACCCGCTCGAGGTCCGCCATGGCGGCATCGGAGTGGTCGGTGGCCAGGCGCTGCACCGCCTGGTGATAGCGCGACAACAACTCGCCCTGCTGGCCCAGCCCGGCGGCCACCACATCATAGATGGCGCCGTGCATATCGTGGGGCACCTCCTGGGTCAGGCGCGCCACCTTCAGGCCCTGCTCCTGCTCGATCTGGCCGTCGTCGGGCGTGATCAGCCCGGCCAGCACCTGCATCAGAGTGGACTTGCCGGCGCCGTTGCGCCCCACCAGACAGACGCGCTCGCCGCGCTCGATTTGCACATCGACACCGTCCAACAGCGGCGCACCGCCGAAACTGACGACAACGTTACGTAGGGTGATTAAGGCCATGGAAACTCCTGAAATTGAGGCGGCCTATGGTACTGGGAATCGGGGTGCAACTGAACTGTCATTAAGCGGTAACAAAGCAAATCTAATATATCGACCTTCGTAGATATAGTGACTTTACCATGGATACCGATCAACTCTTCAGGGCGCTTTCAGACACCACCCGGCTGCGCAGCCTGATGCTGCTGGATGTGGGCGAACTGTGCGTCTGCGAACTGGGCCACGCCCTGGCGTTGCCGCAACCCAAGATCTCCCACCACCTGGGCGCCCTGCGCAAGAGCGGGCTGGTCAGCGACCGCAAGGAGGGACTGTGGACCATTACCGCCTCCACGCCGAGCTGCCGGCCTGGGTCATAGAGCTGCTGCGCACCACCGCGACGGGCATTGCCGCTACCCACCCCTTCTGCGACGACCGCCGGGCGCTGGCCGAGCTCTCGCGGCGCGCGGCAGACATCTGCTGCAACTGACATTCAATGACGAGGAGCAAACCATGACCATTCGCATAGGCATCAACGGCTTCGGCCGCATGGGCCGCCTGGGGCTGCGCGCCGGCTGGGACAAGCCCGACTACCAGGTGGTACAGGTCAACGAGATCGCCACCGATACCGCCGGTTCGGCCCACCTGCTCAAGTTCGATTCGGTGCACGGCATCTGGGGGCCGGAGTGCGCCGCCGAGGGCGACATGATGCTGATCGACGGCCAGACGATTCGCCACAGCAGCAACAAGGCGATCAGCGCGAGCGACTGGTCCGGCTGCGATATGGTCATCGAGGCCACCGGCAAACACCACAAGCAGCCGGAGACGCTGCAGACCTATTTCGATCAAGGGGTGAAGAAAGTGATCGTCGCCGCCCCCACCGAAGGCGCGCTCAATGTGGTCTACGGCATCAACGACCATCTCTATGATGTCGCCGAACACCACCTGCTGAGCGCCGCCTCCTGCACCACCCACTGTCTGGCGCCGCTAATCAAGGTGATGCACGAACATGTGGGCATTAAGCACGGCTGCATGACCACCATTCACGACATCACCAACACCCAGACCATCGTCGACAAGGGCCACAAGGACCTGCGCCGCGCCCGCGCCTGCGGCGAGTCGCTGATCCCCACCAGCACCGGCTCGGCCAAGGCGATCACCAAGATCTTCCCGGAGCTTCAGGGCAAACTGAACGGCCTGGCGGTGCGCGTGCCGCTGCTCAACGGTTCGCTCACCGACCTGGTGTTCGAGGCTGAGCGGCCGGTCACCGTCGAAGAGATCAATGGCTATTTCAAGGCCGCGGCCGAGGGTGAGCTGAAAGGCATCCTCGGTTACGAGGAACGGCCGCTGGTCTCTATCGACTACAAGGACGACCCGCGTTCCTCCATTGTGGATGCGCTCTCCACCATGGTCATCGACAACACCCAAGTGAAGGTACTGGCCTGGTATGACAACGAGTGGGGCTATGTAAACCGCATGATGGAGCTGGCGCAGAAGGTGGCCGCGTCCCTCAAATAACACCTGAGTTCCCCCTCCCTCGGGCAGGGGGTATCTAGCGAAAAGTTCGAGATGCAAGCAGCACTGCGCAACTACCTGGTCGTCACCGGCGGCTATTGGGCCTTCACCATCACCGACGGCGCCATCCGCATGTTGGTGGTGCTCTATTTCAGCACGCTGGGCTACACACCGTTCGAGGTCGCCTCCCTGTTTCTGCTCTACGAGCTGGCAGGGGTGGTCACCAATGCGGTGGGCGGCTGGCTCGGCGGACGCATCGGCCTCAATAAGACTATGCACATCGGCATGGCGCTGCAGATTTGCGCCCTGGCCATGTTGACCGTGCCGGACGCCTGGCTGTCGGTCGTCTACGTCATGATCGCCCAGGCGGTCTCCGGCGTGGCCAAGGATCTCAACAAGATGTCGGCCAAGGCCTCGGTAAAAACCTTTGCCAGCGACGACAACGATTCGCAACTGTTCAAATGGGTGGCCGTGCTCACCGGCTCGAAGAACGCGCTCAAGGGGGCGGGCTTTTTCGTCGGTGCACTGCTGTTGGAGCTGGCCGGTTTTCGCGGCGCCCTGGCGACCCTGGCCGGCGCGCTGCTGCTGGTATTGCTCATCACCATGGCGCTGCTGCCCAGCGCCGTCGGCAAGATGAAGACCAAGGCCAAATTCACCCAGATCTTCTCCAACATCGCCGCCATCAACCGGCTCGCGGCGGCGCGCTTTTTTCTGTTCGGCTCGCGCGATGTCTGGTTTGTGGTGGCGCTGCCGGTGTTCTTATACGATGTCCTGGGCTGGGGCTTTGCCGAGGTCGGCGCCTTCATGGCGCTGTGGGTGATCGGCTACGGTATGGTGCAGGCGGCCGCCCCCAGACTGATCCACGGCGGCGCCCCCGGCGGCGGCACCGCCCTGCTGTGGGCCGTGGTGCTGGCGCTGTTTCCGGCCGGGATCGCGCTGGCCCTGCAGGCGGGACTGCCGGCAGGCGATGTGATCGTGATGGGTCTGATCCTGTTCGGCATCGTCTTCGCCCTGAACTCGGCGGTGCACAGCTACCTGATCCTGGCCTATTCGGATCGCGACAAGGTGGCCATGAACGTGGGCTTTTATTACATGGCCAACGCCGGCGGGCGGCTGATCGGCACCCTGCTCTCGGGCGGCGTCTATCAACTGTACGGCCTGGAGGGCTGCCTGTGGACGTCGAGCCTGTTTGTGGCGGCGGCGGCGCTGCTCTCCATCGGGCTGCCGCGGAGCCCGCGTCTGCTGCCGTGATGCCGGTGAGACAGGCGCGCTAAGCGGCGCCCCTGGCCGTGGTTTTGATGCCGGCCCAGAACACGGCGAGCTGCTGGTGATACATGCTGGAGACGGCGGCAAAGTTGTTCTGACGCAATACCAGGGGCACGCCGTAAAACAATGAGGCCAATCCCGCCATGACGGTGGGCAGGTGCACGTTGGGCGGCAGCTCGCCGCTGCGCACGGCCTGCTCCAGGGCCGGCAGCCAGGCCTTGTCGACACCGCCCGCCGGCAGCTCTTCGATGCCTTCATAGTCGGGATAGGCGATCTGGCGCTCGGCCAGGCCGATCTCGACGGGTTCGGGCTTGCCGCGCAGCAGCGCCTGACGGGCGATGATCTCACCCATCACGCCGGGCTGTTGCTGCAACGCCGCGGCCATGAAGTCGAAGCAGGCGGCCACTGCCGCCACGCCTTGCGCCTGGATGTGACGGCAGCGCCAGTTGAGCTCCAGCATCCACAAGCGGGTGTAGTAGTCGAGCAGGTCGGTCTTGCGCGGGAAGTAGTTGAAGAACGTGGCCTCGGAGAGTTCGGCGTCCTCGCACAGGTCGCGTACCGCCACCTCCTCCAGGCTGGACTGCTCCAGGCGTCGGGCCAGGGCTCGGGCCAGTTTCAAGCGGGTTCTGGCGAATTTGCGTTCTCTCAGGCCCGGTTTTTTGCTCATCCTGATAGCTCCACTTAAAAATAATGCCATCTATAGTTTTTTAGCCACCGTTAAATTTAAACAAAAAGCAATCATTTTTCAAATAGATAAACAGCATCCCCCCGTTTCTGCTATAAGCCTTTAAACGGGGCAGGTCGATAAGGCATAGAGAGACCGACAATAACTCCATGGAAACCCTGACCAATACCTTTGTCGTGCTGTTCATCGTCACCGATCCCATCGGCGTGGCGGTGATCTTCGCCGCCCTCAGCCGTCGCCACTCCGACGCGGCGCGGCGGCGCATGGCCCTGGCCGCCACCCTGCTCGCCAGCACCATCCTGCTGGTCTTTTTCCTCGTCGGCGCCCGCCTGCTCGAGGTCTTGGGCATCACCCTGCCGGCCTTTCGCATCGCCGGCGGGGTGATGCTGTTCCTGATCGCCATCGACATGGTCATGGTGCGTCAGTCGGGCCTGCGCGCCACCACCTCCGGCGAACAGTCCGAGGCCGAACATAAGGAGGATCTGAGCGTCTTCCCGTTGGCCTTCCCCCTGATCGCCGGGCCGGGGGCCATGACCACGGTCTTGCTCATGTCCTCGCACAGCAGCGGTTTCCCCGCCGGCTTCGGCCTGGCGGGTGTGATTTGCCTGGTGATGGCGCTGATGCTGGCCTGCCTGTTGGCCGCCGCCAACATCGCCCACCGCCTGGGCGAGACGGGCGCCAACGTCGTCACCCGTCTGCTGGGGCTGATCCTGGCGGCCTTGGCGGTGCAGTACATCCTCGACGGCATCAAGCAGGGACTGCTGTCCTGATGCGCCCAAGCGGCAGACGCCCTTTCCCCCTGGCGGCGGACGCATCAGCCCCACCACTCAGCTAAAACCAGGCAAAAACAGCACCTGATTCCCCACCCGATATAGCGAATTTCACGGTTATCATACCCCCCGCGCCACCAATGCACACCAGGGGCACTTGACGGCCGTGTTAGACTAAGCACCGTTTCAAAAAACTATGGCGGAATAATGTCGAATATAGAATCCCTATTAAAACAACGTATTTTGGTCCTGGACGGCGCCATGGGCACCGTGATCCAGCGCTATAAACTGGACGAAAAAGACTATCGCGGCGAGCGCTTCGCAGATTGGCCTTCGGATCTGAAGGGCAATAACGACCTGTTGGTGCTGAGCCAGCCCGGCATCATCAAAGAGATTCACACCGATTATCTGAAGGCCGGCGCCGATATCATCGAGACCAACACCTTCGGCGCCACCACCATCGCCATGGCCGATTACGACATGCAGGATCTGGCCTATGAGATGAACGTGGCCGGGGCGCGCCTGGCGCGCGCGGCCTGCGACGAAGTCGCCACACCGGATAAGCCGCGCTTTGTCGCCGGGGTGCTCGGCCCGACCAACCGCACCGCCTCCATCTCGCCCGACGTCAACGATCCGGGCGCGCGCAATACCAATTTTGACGAGCTGGTGGAGGCCTATAGCGAGGCCACCCGCGGCCTGATCGAGGGCGGCGCCGACCTGATCCTGATCGAGACCATCTTTGACACCCTCAATGCCAAGGCCGCCATCTTCGCGGTGCAGAATGTCTTCGATGAAGTGGGCCAGGAACTGCCCATCATGATCTCGGGCACCATCACCGATGCCTCGGGCCGCACCCTGTCCGGCCAGGTGACCGAGGCCTTCTACAATTCCCTGGCCCATGCCAAGCCCATTTCCATCGGCCTCAACTGCGCCCTGGGTGCGGAAGAGCTGCGCCAGTATGTTGAAGAACTGTCGCGGGTGGCCGATTGCTACGTGTCCGCACACCCCAACGCCGGCCTGCCCAACCCGCTGGCCGAGACCGGTTACGACGACACCCCTGAGAACATGGCGGGCCATATTAAAGAATGGGCCGAGAGCGGCTTTCTCAACATCATCGGCGGCTGCTGCGGCACCTCACCCGAATTCATCGCGGCCATCGCCGAGGCGGTGCAGGACATCGCACCGCGCCAGCTCCCCGAGATCCCGGTGGAGTGCCGTCTGTCGGGCCTTGAGCCCTGCAACATCGGCCCCGAGTCGCTGTTCGTCAACGTCGGCGAACGCGCCAATGTCACCGGCTCGGCCAAGTTCAAGCGCCTGATCCTGGACGGCGACTACGACACCGGCCTGGACGTCTGCCGCGAACAGGTGGAGAACGGCGCCCAGGTCATCGACGTCAACATGGACGAGGCCATGCTCGACGGCAAGGCCGCCATGATCAAGTATCTCAACCTGGCCGCCTCCGAGCCCGACATCTCCAAGGTGCCGGTGATGGTGGACTCCTCCAAGTGGGAGATCATCGAGGCCGGCCTGAAGCGCATCCAGGGCAAGGGCATCGTCAACTCCATCTCGCTGAAAGAGGGCGAGGAGGAATTCATCCGCCACGCCAAACTGGTGCAGCGCTACGGCGCCGCCACCGTGGTGATGGCCTTCGACGAAACGGGTCAGGCCGACACCTTCGAGCGCAAGACCGAGATCTGCAAGCGCTCCTACGACATCCTGGTGAACCAGGTGGGCTTGCCGCCGCAAGACATCATCTTCGACCCCAACATCTTCGCCGTCGCCACCGGCATCGAGGAGCACAACAACTACGCCGTCGACTTCATCGAGGCGACGCGCTGGATCAAACAGAATCTGCCCCACGCCATGATCTCGGGCGGGGTCTCCAACGTCTCCTTCTCCTTTCGCGGCAATAACACGGTGCGCGAGGCCATCCATGCCGTATTCCTGTATCACGCCATCAAGGCGGGCATGGATATGGGCATCGTCAACGCCGGTCAGTTGGCGGTCTATGACGACCTGCCGGAGGAGCTGCGCGAGGGCGTCGAGGACGTGATCCTGAATCGCCGCGATGACGCCACCGACCGCCTGCTGGAGATCGCCGAAAAGTACAAAGGCGACGGCAAAGAGGCCAAGAAAGAGGACCTGGAATGGCGCAGCTGGCCGGTGGCCAAGCGCCTGGAACATGCCCTGGTGAAGGGCATCGATGCCTACGTGGTGGAGGATACCGAAGAAGCGCGCCAGGCCTTCGACCGCCCCATCCATGTCATCGAAGGGCCCTTGATGGACGGCATGAACGTGGTCGGCGACCTGTTCGGCGAAGGCAAGATGTTCCTGCCCCAGGTGGTGAAATCGGCCCGTGTCATGAAAAAGGCGGTGGCCCACCTGATCCCCTACATCGAGGCGGAGAAGGCCGAGGGCGCCAATAAGAGCAACGGCCGCATCCTCATGGCCACGGTCAAGGGCGACGTGCACGACATCGGCAAGAACATCGTCGGCGTGGTGTTGCAGTGCAATAACTTCGAGGTGTTCGATATCGGCGTCATGGTGCCCACCGCCACCATCCTGGAAAAGGCCAAGGAGCACGAAGTGGACGTCATCGGCCTGTCCGGCCTGATCACCCCGTCGCTGGAAGAGATGAGCCACATCGCCAAGGAGATGCAGCGCCTGGGCATGAAGACCCCGCTGATGATAGGCGGCGCCACCACCTCCAAGGCGCATACCGCGGTCAAGATCGACCCGCACTATGAACAGCCGGTGGTCTGGGTCAAGGATGCCTCGCGTGCGGTAGGTGTGGCCCAGCGCCTCATCTCCACCGATCTGCGCGAAGCGTTCGCCGCCGAACTGAAGCAGGACTACGACGACGTGCGCGAACGTCATGCCGGTCGTCAGGCCGCTGCCAAATGGCTCAAGCTGGAACAGGCGCGCGCCAATAAGACGCCCATCGACTGGTCCGATTACCAGCCCAAGGCACCCGCCTTCACCGGCACCAAGGTGTTCGATGATTATCCGCTGGACGAACTGGTGGACTACATCGACTGGACGCCTTTCTTCCACAGCTGGGAGATGAAGGGCAGCTATCCCAAGATCCTCGACGACGCCCACAAGGGCGTGGAGGCACGCAAGCTATTCGATGACGCCCAGACCATGCTGAGTCAGATCGTCAAAGAGAAATGGCTCACCGCCAAGGCGGTGATCGGGCTGTATCCCGCCAACGCCGTCGGCGATGACATTGAAGTCTACACGGACGACAGCCGCGAGGAAGTGCTGACCACCCTGCATAACCTGCGTCAGCAGCAGCAGAAGCCCGAGGGTAAGCCCAACCGCTGCCTGAGCGATTATGTCGCGCCCAAGGAGAGCGGTGTAAAGGACTACATCGGCAGCTTCGCCGTCACCACCGGCATCGGTATCGACGAACGGGTGGCCGAGTATGAAAAGGAGCACGACGATTACCACGCCATCATGCTCAAGGCCCTGGCCGATCGTCTGGCCGAGGCCTTCGCCGAGCGCATGCACGAGCGGGTGCGCAAGGAGTTCTGGGGCTATGCCGCCGACGAGCAGCTCAGCAACGAAGCGTTGATCAAGGAACAATACAAGGGTATTCGTCCCGCTGCCGGCTATCCGGCCTGTCCGGATCACACCGAGAAGGACCTGCTCTGGAACCTGATGGACGTCAAGGAAAGCACCGGCATCTGGCTCACCGAGGCCATGGCCATGGTGCCCACCGCGGCGGTCAGCGGCATCTATTATGGTCATCCCGAATCGAGCTATTTCGCGGTCGGCAAAATCAATCGCGAACAGGTGGAAGACTATGCCCAGCGCAAGGGCATGAGCGTGAAGGATGCGGAATACTGGCTGGCGCCCAACCTGGGTTACGAGGCCGACTAAAATAGTCCGCAAATGAACGCCAATAAACGCGGATGATGTGTAAACGCCAGTCAGGCAGGCCGGCGTGCCTGTGCCGGGCACAATCAAGACGCGGCGCAGGCCGATGTTTTATTCGCGTTTTATCGGTGTTCATGCGCGGACAAAACCACTAGGGCCTATACCACCTGACGAATCACCTCGCAGACCCGTTCGATCTGCACCCCTGTCATGCCCGGAAAGATGGGCAGGGAGAGCGCCTCGGTGGCGACCCGTTCCGCCACCGGCAGATCGCCGGCTGCATAACCCAGCGCTCGGCACACAGCTTGTAAATGGAGCGGTTGGGGATAACAGACCGCTGAGCCGATGTGGTTCTCGCTCAAGGCGCTGCGCACGGCAGCGCGGTTCGAACTGCGGATGGTGTAGAGATTAAAGACGTGCGTGCCGGCAAGCGCGCGGCTCGGACAGATGACATTCGTATCGGCGAGCAAGGCCTCATAGCGTTCCGCAACCCATCGGCGTTGCGCGATGGCTTGGTCGACCTGGCGCAGTTTGATGTTCAGCAGCGCCGCCTGGATCTCGTCCAGACGGCTGTTGTAACCGACCGCGTCATGGATGAAGGGAGCGCTGGCGCCATGGGTGCGCAGGTGTCGGACACCCTGGTTCAGGACCTCATGGTGGCTCGTGACCAGCCCCCCATCACCATAACAACCCAACACCTTGGTGGGGTAGAAGCTGAAACAGCCGGCATGGCCCCAGCTGCCCACCGGCCGGTCGGCCAGTGTGGCGCCGAAGGCCTGGGCGGCATCCTCGATGACCTTGAGATCATACTCGCGGGCGAGATCCATGATGTGTTCCATATCGGCCGGGTGGCCGAACAGGTGGACCGGCAGGATGGCACGGGTCCTGGCGCTGATATGAGCGGGGATCTGGCTTGCGTCCAGGTTGAAGGTATCGGCCTGGATGTCCACGAACACGGGGGTAGCGCCCGCCTGGAGGATGGCCTCTACCGTGGCGAAAAAGGTATAGGGGGTGGTGATGACTTCGTCACCCGGCCCGATCGCCAATGCCCGCAGGGCCAGCACCAGGGCATCGGTGCCATTGGCCACGCCGATGGCATAGGGCGTCTCCAGCCGGGTCGCGACGCGCCTTTCGAAGGCCTCTACCTGAGGCCCCAGGATGAACTGGCCACACTCACCACTGGCGCGGATGGCGGCAAACCATTCCGCCTCCAGGGCCTTGAATTCATGGGTGAGCTGGAAAAACGGAATGGGCTGTGAAGTGCTCATTGCCGATCTTCTGCTTGATGATGCCGGCCACCCGCACCGCCTCCAGGCCGTCGCGCCCGCTCACTACGGGTGTTTTGTCGTGGCGCACCGCATCGATGAAGGCCTGCAGTTCGGCCAGCAAGGGGGGATGGGCGCGAATCGCAATGCGTTCGGTCTGGAATGACAGATCCTCGCCGCCACGCACCTGGCGCCTGGCGGACACGACTTCCAACGCCTCGCCGCCATAGTCCAGGGCATAGTAGTGTGCCTGATCGAATGCCCGAATCCGGCGATGATTCTTGTTGGAGACGCGACTGGCCGTCACATTGGCAACGCAGCCGTTGGCGAATTCCAGACGTGCGTTGGCGATATCGAGATGATTGGTCACCACCGGCGTGCCTGACGCAGAGACGCTGGTGACCGGGGATTTGGTCAAAGACAGTACGATATCAATGTCGTGGATCATGAGATCCAGGATCACATCCACATCCATGGCCCGCTCGGCAAACTTGCACAAGCGATGGACCTCGAAGAAGCGTGGTCGTTGTAGGCGCTGGCTCAAGGCCATGACCCCGGCGCTGAAGCGTTCGAGATGGCCTACCTGAAATACGATTCCCGCCCGCTCTGCCTGCGCCACTAGATCCAGCGACTCCTCATAGGTCACCGCCAGCGGCTTTTCCATCAAGATGTGGATACCGGCATGAATAAAGGGCAGGGCGATGGCGCGGTGAAATATGGCCGGCACGGCGATGCTGACCGCCTCGACCCGTGGCAACAGTTTTTCAGGCTCGGTGAAGCCCTCACACCCGAGCCGGGAAGTGATACGACTGACGGCCTGAGCATCAGTGTCGGCGACGCCAACCAGTTCGACGTTGGGCATCGATCGATAGGTGTTGGCGTGATTCATGCCGAAGCGGCCTACGCCAATGACCCCGATACGAATCTTCGGTTCCATACGTTTCAGTATAGATGAGGTTTCGGAAAGACAAGTCCAGGGGCCGTGGTCGCAACCGCGGGGACAAAGGGCCGGAAAGTAATTCAGAACATACGCATGTGTCGATGCGGGAATGCTGATAATAGATGCGCTATTGTGACGCCATGGGAAGAATAGCTTTGACGCTTTGGTTGAGCGCCCTATTGGTATTGGCCGGGTGCGCGTTTAAGCAGCCGGGGGGTGCAGTATGTGCAGCCCGTTGCCCGGGCCTTGCAGGACGGGACCTTTAGCACGGTCCGCTTTGACGTCCCTCAAATTCGGCGCCTGCGCGAGACCTTCCCGCAAGGCGTCTGCGATTATGCTCAGAAGTGAAATTTGATGCCGACACCGATCACGTTGGAGCCACCTTCCACATCGTCAAACAGGCCGTATACACCGGAACGATGATGCACCCGCACGACCAGGCTCCAATCCGTGACCTGTGGCGGCGCAGCGGTCATCTCGACCAGGATGTAGTTGAGCAGGCGGGTGGCGCCTTCATTTGTATGGCTGGCCGCCTCCAGCGGCGGCACTTCGCTGGCATAGGACAGGCCGTCACCAAGCGCCAGCGTGGTACGCAATACCCTGTGCCAGGGGAAACGCTGCCAACGATAAATCACCAGGGCATTCAACTCCCAATGATGCTGACGGCTAAAATGCTTGACCAGCTGGGCCTCCCATTCCCATTGGTGGCTTGGGCTGGCAAACGCAAAGGCGCGCCCCAGGGCGACTGTAACCATATAAGAATCCAGATAATCAATGGGCTTGCTCACCAGCACGTCGCCCAGGCGATCATCGCTGTATTTGCCGACATATAGCGCCAAATGCCTATCCGTCGCGCCGGCCTGCCCTATACACAGGACAAACAACGCCAGGCCCCATAGAGGCCCCCGTCGCAGCGCCTGCGCACTGTATTCAAGGGCTCTGCCGGCGGCTTGGCGATATACGCATTGTTTTACCATACTCGCGATACTGTTAAGAAATTGCACGGCCAAATAGCACTTTATCTATCGCATATTGAATGGTAACTTTAACTGCGTGGGGTTAACGGTATCGAAACAATATTAGAACAATAACGCCGCCTCATTGTCCCAAACTCTGCGTTATATAGCTTGCCGTCAAATGGAAAGTCGCGTTACAAAATTGATTTTACGGACAACGGGGCTACAGTTAATTATGCGGATGAAATAGAATTCATTTTTATGCCGGGCGAGTTGTCGTGTTACTCGCGCATATTCAGTGAGCGAGATTAAATGACAAGAAACGCTTACAAAGCATCATTCAATCTAGCTGTCGGCGTCCTGCTGACCTCAGTCGCGGCGCCGGCCACGGCCGAATTCAGTCTGAATTTTCAACCCGTGGGCGACCGTGCCATCATGGTCACCCATAGTGTTCACGGCGCCTCCTTCGTAGAGGGCCAGACCCCGTATCTGACGGAGGGTATCTTTCAGCTTCCCGAGTTGGTCGCCGACCCGGAGTCCGGCGACGTGTTCTACCATATGATTATCGGTGACGAGGCGGACGGATTCATACAAGAAACCTTCATTGAGGCCGGCTACCGCGCCTTTCCCGGCGGCTCGGGTTCGGCGGTCGGCGGCGACGGCGGCGTATTGGGCTTCGCCGGCACCTCCGGCGGCAACGGCCGCGACCCACTTAACCGCGACCCCGGCATCAACACCGCCAATGCCGAAGCCAATCCCAGGCGGGTACTGGTTCGCCAGATCGTCAGCGACGGTGAAATTCGCATGGAATACCTGAAAGACCGCTACGACCGCAAGGCTCTTATCACCCAATCCCTCAGCACCAGCGAGATCACCGCGGCGTTTTCCATCGATATGCGCAACAGCGGTTATGACGACGCCTCCACGGCGGGCCTGATCAGTAACAGCATGGATGTTACCGACGCCAACGGCGTGAACGTGGGCGCTTTCGACATGGCCACCGATGTCCAGACCAGCGCCGTCAGCGGCGGCCGCTACACCTACGCCGACGGCGACGGCCCGGGCGGCTCCAACGGCAGCTACCAATACTTCGACGGTGGCTATGACCATCGCGACGTCAACTGGGAGGCCTTGTTCGACCAATCCGCCGATAACCCCTGGTCCTACCTGGAAAACCGGCCCTAAGCCCGCGCCGCCGGCAGCGCCGGATCTGTACTAAATCCGACAGACGCCTTTTTATCGGCGGGAACTAATTCGCCCTGCGACTGTCTTTAGATCCATACTCTCACTAATGAATAACCAATAAAAGCGGGACATCGAATGCACATTGAAATAAAACGGGGGCAGGTCAGCGGATTGCAGCCAGTAGATGATCAACGCGGCGCGGTGGAGTGCCTCCTGGGCGATGGCAAGCTAAGGCTACACCGTGATCTGGCCGACAAGGTCGCCCACGGTGACGAAGTGATCGTTGCCGGCAGACTGCAGAACGATATCTTACTGGCCGACGCGGTGAAGAACCTAACCCAGCACAAGGCGGCGCAACTCGACAGCAGCAACCACATCCTCGCCCTGGGTATCGCCCTGTTCATAGGCTTTTTATGCGGGGTGCAGAGCTACCATCTGTTCACCCAGGGCAGCACCACCGTCGGCACCGCCATGGCCTTGGCCTCGGTAGGCGGGTTTGTCGGCATCGTATTGCTCGGCCAACGCCTGGTGGAAATCAGCAAGGCGACAAGCCGGATCAGAATGGCCTCAGTCTAGCGGGATCTTTGCGCCCAGGCGGGATTCGATCCAGGCGATGGCGGCGTTGCGATCGTCGAACAGCGCCACGACAAAACCAGCCTTGTCCAGGTAGGACTTCCATATCTCCGCGGCGCGCTGCAACATCTCGCTGGGCGACACAATGGCGATGACAATGCCCGGTTTGATGGCGGCCGCTTGCGCATCGATCTCGGCGATACGTTTGATATCGCCGTTGCTGACGAAATATTTCTGGCACTGCGAGCGGTCTATGAGCTGGTAGCGCTGTTTGTCGAGCCGTTCCGGTGTATACAAATCGCCACGATAGCGCAGAATGTCCGTGCCACTGACAAACCCGGAGAATAGAATCTCTACGCCCACGCCACCGTCGATATAATTAACCTGAATCGCCATACTGATACTCCTGGCAGCCCTGCCTGCTGTTTGCGCTGCGTTCCACCCGACGCCGATACCCGTGTAATCATATTATAAAGTTCGTAAATAAACATCAGCGACCAATAGTCGCATAACATAGACAAAGCTGGGAAAGGCGGGCGGATCGGCTTAATAGGTATAGGAAGCGGCCATAAAGATGCCCAGGCTTTCCATTTCCACATCCTGCAGCACGGCGGAGCCGGAGACGATTTGGGCCTTACCGCTGCCGCTGGCGTAGTTGAAGCCGACGCTTAAAGAGGAGTTACGGGTAAAGTGGCCGACACTCAGCGCCACCCCATAGAGATCGATATGTTCCGCTTGATTATAGGCGCTAAATCCACTTTGCAAATCAGGCGTATTGGCAAAATCGCTATATAAGCCGCCGCGCAGGGCCCAACGCGGGGTTAGATAATATTCCACGCCCAAGGCCAGATTAGTCACACTGACACGGGCCTCGACACCACTGCCGGCACTGCCGAAGTATTTGAGATCAGCGGCAAACAGCAGGGCATCGCTGGCAAACCAGGCCGCCCCCACGTTGATATTCAAGGGATACTCACCCTGAAGGGTGGAATGGATGACCTGATGGTTCAGGATGTCGCCCGACTGACACAAACTGCTGGCGCTATACGTTGCGCCGTTGGCACCCAGGCAGGCCTGATGCATGGTGATTTCACTGTCGAAGACATCGATCTGACTGACACTGGCGCCCAGGGCGAGCTGTTCCAGCGGCGACCAGCTTATCCCCAGCACCGGCCTGACACCCGTCTCTTCCAGCTCGTAATAGGCGTTGCTCCACAGCCGGTCCCCCGAGTAGGTCAGGATGGTGTTACTGATACGCTGCTGCTGGCGATAGTGAAAATACAGCGTCGCGCCGACGGACAGGCGCTCACTAATCGGATAGGCATAGGACGGTCCGAACTGATAGGTGTTGTCGCTGTTATTGAAATTGATGATGAAACTCTGGGCGGTACCCAGGCTGGTGGCGATATTGGGAAAGATCTGGTCCTGATCCTCCTCGATGGAATTGGGCACGGCATAGGAAAAGCCGAACATGCCCTTGCCCAGGGGCTGGACGATGCCGAAGAAATTGGGCAACAAGGTGCCGGAACTGCGCTCCCAATCGTATTCACCGCCCAGCACCGCCGCATAACGGGTAGTGGTTTCCTGATAGGCGTTCATGCTGCCCGATAGGCTGGAGCCCGGCGCGTAGACGATGCCGGCCGGATTGTAGAACAGTCCGGCGGTGTCATCCGCCACCGCGGTGTAGGCGCCGCCCATGCCCGCGGCGCGGTCGCCCACCAGCATGTTGATATAGTGATTGTCATCCGCCTGCGCCACGCCCGCCGCCACCAAGGCGACCCACGTCCATGTACTATTGAATTTTGACATAGCGTTCAAACCTTGTTGTGTTTGTGGCCAGCTCGAGCTCGGCCAAGCCTTCTTCCGTGATCAGGCGATCAAGACGCTGCAGGCGCTGTTGCGAAGGTGGATGGGTGGTATTGAGCGCCGGGTCTTCATCGCTGTGACTGTGGACACGCGCCAGATAGCGGCGCAGTGCCAGTGGATCAAGCCCGCTATCGCTGAGCAACAAGGTGGCGATGCGATCGGATTCCAATTCGTCCTGTTGGCTGTAACCGCTTTCAAACAAAATCTTCACCGCCTGATCCAGCGCCTGCATGAAGGCAACCCGGGCGGTATCGGTGCCGGCGCTGAGCATCCTGCCCATGCCGGCGGCGCCGCTGTCGTCACCGGCGCGGATATTCAAGGCCGCGACGATGTGGCGCTGACTGACATGGGCGATCTCATGGGCCAACACGGCGGCCAGTTCGGCCTCGTCCTCGGCCATGGCCAGGGCGCCGCGGGTGATGAAGATATAGCCGCCGGGAGCGGAATAGGCATTGACGCTGTCACTGTCGAGCACGGCGAAGTGGAACGTCAATTCAGGCCGCCCGGCTTGGACTGCGAGGGCAGTGCCCACCAGGTTGACATAGCGCGTCAGCGGCGCGTCTCTCAGCAGGGGAAAACGCCCCAGCACGCGCGCCGCCACATCACGACCGAAGTTGATTTCGGCACGGACATCCTCGGCGCTGGTGTTACGTAGCATGTGCGTGTGGACACGATGACGGAACGCCTGGCCGTCGCCTTGCGGGGCAGACGCACACGCCGATATCAGGCTGGTGAATGCAAACAGCACGAGGGCCGCCGTCCCTGGCTGCAAGATATGATGTTTCAATGCGGTTGTTCCATAAATTCCACCGCCTCATCCTCCGAGACACCCATAGACTCCAATTGGCGTACGGCGCCGAAATCCGCCACGCCGGCGTCGCTTTGCCGGGCACGCTCGTCACTGCGCAGGCCGCGGGCGGCGGCGGCCGAAATCGCCACCGAGGCGCGCCGGCGCGCCGACTGTCCCAAGGTCCCGGCGTCTTCCCCGCCGAGCACATTGATCTTGTTCATGGGCGGCTCATCGCCCACCAGCAGACCGGACACCCAACCCTGCCGCCCACCTGACTGCACCTCCAGCCAACGCCCCTGGCGCTGCAGGATGTCCACTTCGGTGCCCTTAGGTAGCGCCATCACCAATTCAGCGGCCGCCGAAGGCGCGCTGACCACCTTGGCCTCACGGGCGCGAATATAGCCGCTCTCGGCCTGGGCCAGATTGCCGACCAGGATGAGGGCCATCAGGGCCAGAATGAGTCTGCTTCGCATCACCGAACTCCCACTTTGATTCTGTTGATACAAATCGGCCCAGCCAACAATTTCTTTATTTGCTGGTCATGATAAACACGCCGTCCCAGCCGTGCGCCGGCGGCTGTTCTTGGTAGGCCCGGCAACGCCGGATGAAGATGTCGGCCAATACTTCCTGGCTCAGTTGTTGGTACAACTCGATGGCGCTCGCCCACTGTTGCTGCACATAGGCATCGAAGGCGCGCCGACACAGCTCGGCCTGATGTGCCGCCGAGTCCGGGTCAAGCTCGAGAATGGGGGCCAAGATGCGGATCGGGACATGCTTGCCCTTGACCCGCACCAGATCCAGCACGTAGCACGGTAAGGGCTGGCGCAATTGGCGGTAGGTGAATTCGGAAATCACGATGGCGGCACCGTACTGTTTGGTCAGCCCCTCCAAACGCGAGGCCAGATTGACGTTATCGCCGATGATGGTGTAATCCAGCTTTTGCACCGAACCGATATTGCCCAGGATCACCCTGCCCGTGTGAATGCCGATACCGATCTGGATGGCGGGATAATCCCGCGCCGCCAGCCATTGGTTGACCGATGCCAGGCGGCGATGCATCTCCATGGCCGCCTGTAAGGCGAGTTCGGCGTGGCGCGGCTCGGGCAGCGGCGCCCCCCAAAAGGCCATAATGGCGTCGCCGATGAACTTATCAATGGTGCCCCGTTGCTCGAAGATGGCCTCGGTCATGACGGAAAAATAGTGGTTCAACATCTCCACCACCCTGTGCGGCGGCATGGCCTCCGACAGACTGGTGAAACCACGAATATCGGAAAACAAAATGGATAGCTCCTCGTCGCTACCCACTTCGGCGCTGAGATGCTCCTCATAGGAATCCACCACGCTGCTCAATACCGCCGGCGACACATACTGGCTCAACATGGTGCGCACGCGGCGCTTGTCGCGTCCTTCGGTAAACAGCAGATAGGTCGAGCTGAATACGGCCGCCAACACGATCGCCAGCAGGGGGGCGGCCATCTCCAGCACCAGGTTGTGGCGAAAGGCAATCACAGCAATCCCTACGTAAAGCGCGGCACCAAGCAGGGGTAACAGAACCTTAATCAACAGGGCATTGAAGTACAGTACCCAGAAGCACACCAACGCCGCCGCCAGCATAGCGATGAACACGGTCAGGCTCGGCGGCACCTGTGTAAGCACATCGCCACTCAGTAGATTGGCGGCGGCCGTGGCGTGCAGCATCACACCCGGCGTGTTGGCTGCCAAGGGCGTGGCCTTCAAGTCCTCCAGGCCCACCGCGCTGGCACCGATGAAGACGATCTTGCCCGCGAACTCAAAGGGGTCGACGATAAGATCATCCACCTCGCCGTTGAGTAGTTGCTGCGCCGAGGCCAACACACCGCTCATGGAATAGCTGTCGAGATAGCCGTAGTAGTTCAGGCGCATCGCCGCAGGGCGCTGTTCATATAAGGCCGGCGGCAAGGCGACACCGCTCAACGCAGCGAAGCGCCGGCCGTGGTAGTCATGCCACAGGCGACCGCGGCGATAAATGCCGTCGTCATCGGGCTCCATGGTCACCGTCCCGAGGCCGGCACTGGCGGGCCACAGCGCTGGGATGGGCAATGTATAGGCATTGTTGTCGTAAGCGCCGCCCTCCGCCCTGCCGATGGCATGCGGCAACACCGCCGCCGGCAGTGTCCGATCACGCATGGCGCTGTTGATCTCATCCTCACTGTCGCGATACAGCTGCATGGCGTGAAACACATTACCCGCTGTCGCAGTCGCCGTCGCCAGGCGCCGATCGTCCATGCCGGCATCCGCCTCGCTGAACAGGATATCGAAGACAATGGCGCGCGGATTACCCAAGGCGAGAAACTCGATCACCTCGGCATGCAGTGAACGCGGCCAGGGCCAACGCCCGACCAAGGGATCCAAGGCGCGCAGCGAGGCCTCGTCGATCAACACCACGGCCACATCCTCGGGGGCGACCGTGTCACCACGCACGGTTTTCATACGCCAGTCATAAGTGATATTTTCCAGCGTGGTCAGACTGCCGAGCGCATACAGGCCAAGCGTGAGGAGAATGGCGGCAAGTGCCAGTAGGCCGCCGGGGCGGAATGTGCGCGTCTGTTTCGACATTGGGGTGGCAGTTGAGTCACTATATAAATGTGTAATAACTATCGGACGGCGCCCATCGGACCTGAGGCGCCGGGCCGGACAGAGGATGCGTATGAGCTGCAGGATTGGATACATCGGACTCGGCCTGATGGGCCGCCCCATCGCCTTCAATCTGATCAAGGCCGGCTATGAGGTTTCGGTTTATGCCCGACGCGAGGCCGCGCTGACGCCGTTCATTGAGGCCGGCGCCACCACCTATTCCAGTCCGCGTGAACTGGCGCGTCACTGCGATATCATCATCACCAATGTCTCCGCCAGCGGCGATGTGGAAGATGTGATCCTCGGCGCCGACGGCGTAATAGAAGGGGCCGCGCGCCGCACCATCGTCATCGACATGAGTACCATCTCACCGGACGTAACACGCGGCATTGCGGCCCAGCTTGACGAAAAGGGTATCGACATGCTCGATGCCCCGGTCTCCGGCGGAACGGCAGGGGCCGAGGCCGGCACCCTGTCCATCATGGTCGGCGGTAAGGGCGAGGTCTTTGCGCGCGTGCTCCCCGTGCTGCAGCGCATCGGCACGAATATCGTCCACGTCGGCGACCACGGCGCCGGCCAGATCGCCAAGGCCTGCAACCAGCTGGTGGTGGCCCAGACCATGGCCGCCATCGGCGAGGCCTTCATCCTCGCCCGCGCCGCCGGTGTCGATCCCGCCAAGGTCAGGGAAGCGCTGCTGGGCGGATTCGCCGGCAGCAAGATCCTCGAAGCGCACGGCCAACGCATGCTGGCGGAAGACTATCGACCCGGCTTCAAGGCGCGCTTGCATCAAAAGGACATGGCTATCGTGCTCGACACGGCACATCAGCTGGGCCTGAAACTGCCGGGATCGGAACAGGTAAGCCGTTATCTCGATGCCTTGCTGGATGCGGACTTGGGTGAAATCGATTCGGCGGCGCTGGTGAAACCATTGGAAAACGCCAATCGAGTGAAAATAAAACCCTAGACTCGCGCCGCGTCACCTGCCCTCAGCCGGTACCCCAAACCCACGCGACCCGTTTAGTTTCAATGACTTATGCCTTGACCTCAGGGCGCGCGTAATTCCCCGCCGGCGAATACCCGCACAATCTCCCAGGCCATATATCAGTATTCATTAATATTCAACATTAATACTGTTATAATTTGCCCCCCCCTCGGCGTGCGCCAAGGGGGAAGTGCGCTAACAAAAAAATATTAACCGGGTCCACCCGAAGGTAGGTAGAAGAGATGTCCAAGCAGTTCTTTCAGGCGCATGCTGATTCGCCTGACAGTGTATTGTCCACCATTCAGGAAGAGCGGTGGAAGGCAGGCAAGGAAATCTTTCTCTCATGGTTATGTGTCACCTTCACCTTGTTCGCCGTGGGCATGGCGACCTGGGAACAATACCCCGTCTTCATTGCCCAGCTCGAACAGCAACAATGGGCGCAACTGGCGGGACATTCAGGCTTTTTGCTCATCGTCTGCTTTTTGATTTACGGCAGTCTGGTATATCAAAGCACACGTCTGGGTTACCTGAAGCGCTTGCGATGTCAGGCCGATATCCCGCCCCAGGCGCTCAACCACAGCTATCGACGCAGCGCGGACAAAGCGCTCAGCATTCTCGTGCCGTCCTACAAAGAAGAACGCCGTGTGATTTTCCAGACACTGCTCTCCGCTGCCTTGCAAGAACATCCCAAGCGTCGCGTCACCCTGTTGCTCGATGATCCGCCCAAACCCAACACCGCCGGCGATGCGGCGCATCTGGCCGAGGCGCGCGAACTGCCCGCCCATATCATGGCCATGCTGCAGCGTCCGGCCTTCATGTTCAACTCGTCGATCAAGACCTTCCGTGCCCGTCGCCAGCGTGCCCGCTTGAACGGCAAGGCCGAAACCCGACTGCTCGTCACTCTCTGGCAGGAAGCCGCCGACTGGTTTGAGGCTCAGGCGAGCGCCTATGACATCACCGATCATACCGATCGCTTGTTCGTGGAAAAGATATTTGTCGATCGGGCCGCACAACATCAGGCGCGCAGCGCACAGCTCAAGCAATTGCTGGAAGCCGAGGCACCACTGAGTGAAGAGCAAATCGTTGATGATTATCAGCGCCTGGCCTGCCTATTCAGTTGCGATATCACCAGCTTCGAACGCAAACGTTACGAGAATCTGTCCCACGAGCCCAATAAGGCCATGAACCTGAACAGCTACATCGGGCTGAACGGGAAACATTATCGCGAAGTCCGGACGGCAGACGGCTTGCACCTGGAAGAAACCACCGCCGAGCACGCTACGCTGTCAGTTCCCGTCGCGGATTACTTCATCACCCTCGACGCCGACAGCCTGTTGTTGCCCGAATACGCTCTCAAGTTGATTCACATCATGGAACAACCGGGCAACGAACGCATCGCCGTGGCCCAAACGCCGTACAGCGCCATCCCCGGCGCGCCGTCCGAACTGGAACGTATCGCCGGCGCCACCACCGATATGCAATACATCATTCATCAGGGCTTTACCCAATACAACGCCACCTATTGGGTCGGCGCCAATGCCCTGCTGCGCCGCGAAGCGCTCGACGATATTGTCACACTGGAGCAAGAACGGGGGCACACGGTAAAGCGCTTTATCCAAGACCGCACCGTCATTGAAGACACGGAGTCCAGCGTCGACCTCGCCGCCAAAGGCTGGTCGTTGTACAACCACCCGCAACGCCTGGCCTACAGCGCCACGCCGCCCGACTTCGGCTCCCTGTGCATCCAACGCCAACGCTGGGCCAACGGCGGCCTGATCATCCTGCCCAAGCTGCTGGGCTATCTCGCCCGCAAGCCCTTCGGCAAACTCAATGAAGGCCTGCTGCGCATTCACTACCTGGTCTCGATCGCAGCGGTCAATATCGGCTTGATTGTCATGCTGACCTTTCCATTCAGCGAAAGCATCCAAAGTATCTGGTTACCGCTGGCTGCCGCGCCCTACTTTTTCCTCTACGGCCGCGACCTGGTGCTGTGCGGTTACCGCAACCGTGATTTGTTTAAGGTCTATGCGCTCAACCTGCTGATGATCCCCGTCAATCTGGCAGGCGTATTCAAATCTATCCAGCAGGGCCTGACTAAGAAAAAGATTCCCTTTGGTCGCACCCCGAAAATTCAGGGCCGCACGGCCACCGCGCCTCTATATATCGTCTGCGCCTATGGGCTGTTTCTGCAATGGACCCTCGGTGCAGCCTTCGATATCAATGAAGGCTACATCACGCACGCCCTATTCGCCGCGCTTAATGCAAGCTTTCTGCTTTATGCCATACGCAGCTTTGTAGGCTATCGGGAAAGCTGGCAAGACCTCACGGTGGGGTTGACCAGACCGGTGCCGCTATCTTCCGAACCTGCGGCCCGGATGCCGGAGGTCTCAGCACAGGGTGACAGCGCGATTCCGACCGAGGAACGCAAGTATGGCTAAACAGTTCAGGCCCTCTCATGCGCTGACCAACTGCAGGGAAAGGCAGCCTAGACAGTTCAGCACCTAGACCATGACTGATGTCGTGACCAGCGCCAGGATGCAAGCGCCCTGGCTGCGAATTTGCGGTATTGCCTTTGCACTGCTCTTGTGTGCGCCGCTTGCAACGGCTGCGGACAGTAACGCGTCGGTCTTCGCATTACGCGCCAAGCTCTATGTCCAGGTCGGCGACTATTACGCCAGCCGCCAGGAAAACCAAAAGGCGGCGAATGCCTACCGACAGGCCGCGGAGCTGGCGAAAGTGTATCTACCGCCGGCAACGCAGACCGATATCAGCCGACGTCTGGCCAATGTCAATGATATCACCCCGGCCATCGGCAATCTTCAGTCTCAGTGTGACGGCCGACAAAATACGCGTGAGTCATGCCTGTTGTTGGCACGGTATCTTTCCTGGAACAATCAACCCATCGCAGCATCAAAAGTCGGCCGTGAACTCCTGCAGCATGAAGACAGCAACAAGGAGGTATTGATTACCCAGGCCAACGCCCTGAGCTGGCAGGGGGACGACGCAGGCGCGCTTGGCCTATACCAACAAGTGGCGAGCACTGATAACAGCTTCGACATCAAGCTGAGCTATGCCCGCTCCTTGCTCGCCACCGCCAATTATGAGGCGGCCCGTACCGCCCGCAGCCAGTTGCGGGCCGAAAGTGAATTCGAACAGAGCGTCATCGATGATCTCGACTGGCAGATGCGCCGCGAAGCCAGGCCAAGAGTCTGGCTCAGCAGCGAACAGTACCGGGATGTCTACCATGCAGGATACCGACGCAGTTATCTTGGCGTAGACATCCCCTTTGCCACTTCGTGGCTTTGGTTCAGGACCGGCCGCATCAGCAGCAGTGACGGCCTGCGTGATGTCGAGGTTACACACCACTCGCTGGGAGGGCTGATGCGCCTGCATGACCGCGCACAACTGCGCGCAAGCATCGGCCGCGCCTCGCACCCTGCTGATCTGATTGATCCTGTCACCACGGGAAATATCAGCATCACGGCAAACCTGCCCCAAACCTGGCTGGTATTGAACGCCACGCGTGAGCTGGTCGATGATTCCCCACGGGCGCTGGAGACGTCCGTCCTGCGCACTTCGCACGAGCTGGCCCTCAGCTATCAGTTTTCGGATAGATGGGGTCTGCGGTTGCAGGGCAAACACACCGATTATTCCGATGACAACCAATCGCTCGAAGCCAAACTGGCCGGGCTGTACACCTTTTATTTCGGCCCGCCGAAGATGAGCGTCGGGCTGAAGCGGGAGGCGCTGAGCTTCGACCGACAGAGCGGCGGCGGCTATTTCGATCCGGATCGCGTCACAACCAACAAGCTGCTGTTCGTCATCAGCCAATCGCAGGACCGCTTTTCCGGCGTACTGGAGTTATTTGCCGGCAACCAAACCATCGACCGGTTCGGGACCGTCCAGGAAAACAACATTGCGGGCGGTTATACCGCCCTCCGCTATCAGCTTATCGAACATGCCCAGCTCGAACTGACCTTGGAAGGCGCCAACCTGGGCCTTGGCGAAGCAAAGGCCTATCGCTACAACCAAACCAAGCTCAAGGTCTATGTCTATTTCTAGTGCAGTGTATGGCATAGATTGCAGTTATCAGCGGGTCCAGAAGCGGTCAGCCGCCAGGCGCGCGCGCGTTAGACCGGCCGTCGCCAATTCAAGCGCGCGCACCACCGCAAAGAGCCTGCCCCGCGAGCGCAGCGCGTGCTTTGGCTATGGCCGATTATCGTCCTGCCCCAGCGATTGGCCACGGCACATCAGCCGGCGTTTGCGCATCATGGTGGGCTAGAATGTTATTCAACTCCTATGTATTCATTTGCCTGTTCCTGCCCCTGACGGTGGTGCTGTTTCATCTGCTGCGCCGCCGGGGACTGGAACGCGGCTCTATCCTGCTGCTGACCCTGGCATCGTTGACCTTTTACGGCTGGTGGAGCGCCCAGTATTTGTTGTTGCTGATTCCGCTGATGCTGATCGACTTTGTCATCGCCAGCCGCATGGTTCGTTTGCGCAGACAGAAACGCACCGGTATCAAACTACTCTTGATCCTGGGCGTCTGTATAAATCTCGGCGCTCTGGGCTATTACAAGTACGCCAATTTTTTCGTCGATAACGCCAATACACTATTTAATACAGAGCTGTTTCTGGCCACCATCGTACTGCCCATCGGCATCTCTTTTTTCACCTTCCAGAAAATCGCCTTTTTGATCGATGTCTATTACGGCAAGGTGGAGCGCTTCAATCTGCTGGACTATTCACTGTTTGTTACTTTCTTTCCGCAATTGATCGCCGGGCCGATTGTGCATCACAGCGAGATGATGCCGCAGTTCAGCAAACTCGGCAGAATTGAGGCCGGCTACATCGCTCTGGGCCTGACCATTTTCAGCATCGGCCTGGCCAAGAAGGTATTGCTGGCCGACAGTGCGGCCGCCTACGCCTCGCCTCAGTTCGACGCGGCGGCTGCCGGTGCCTCGCTGGATCTGCTGGCGGCCTGGAGTGGCGCACTAGCCTATACTGTCCAGCTCTATTTCGACTTCTCCGCCTATTCAGACATGGCCATGGGTATCGGTCTGCTGTTCGGCATCCGTCTGCCGCTCAACTTCGCCTCCCCTTACAAGGCCAACAGCATTATCGATTTCTGGCGCCGCTGGCACATGACCCTGTCGCGTTTTTTGCGCGATTATCTCTACATCCCGCTGGGCGGCAATCGCAAGGGCAGAGGGCGACGCTTTATCAATCTGTTCCTCACCATGCTGCTGGGGGGCATCTGGCACGGGGCCGGCTGGACATTCGCCATTTGGGGTGCACTGCACGGCGTCTATCTCATCATCAATCACGGCTGGCGCGAGCTGCGCCGCCGCCTGGGACTGTCTGTTGAAGCGCACAGTTTCTGGGGCCGCAAGCTGGCCCAGTTGATCACCTTCCTGGCGGTGGTGGTGGCCTGGGTCTTCTTCCGTGCCGCGGATGTCGATTCGGCCATGGGCATCCTGAGCGCCATGGCGGGTAACAACGGCATCGCGGCACCTGCCTCATTGGCGCAATACGCGCCCGAATTGCCTGTCTCCCACTCTCCCGTCGATAGCGGCATGGGCCTGCTCGTAGCCGGCGCGCTGTTACTGCTGGCGTGGCTGGCGCCGAATACCCAGCAGTTGACCGCCTATGCCGGTCCCGAAGGTGCCTGTGGCTCCGGCGAAGCAGAACCTGTTTCTGCACGGCTAGGTTGGAACAGCTCCCGAGGGTGGGCGTTTTATGCCGCGGTACTGCTGACAATCAGCTTCATGCTGATGTCGCGCGTCTCCGAATTTATCTACTTCCAGTTCTAGGGGAACGAGGTGATCAGAATCGAAGCCGCACTGGCAAAAAGATTCAGCATCACGGCCTTGATGTCGGCAATAATCCTACTGTGCGCTGTTATCGCCTTTAACATTGTTGTCGATCCCTACGGCATGTACCGACTGGTGACGATCGAGGGTTTCAACCAGCACAAACCGGCCGTCTACAACCGCGTCCGCTTGATAAAGGCATACGACGTGCGCCGTATCAAACCCCGCAGCATCATCCTTGGCACCTCGCGCACCCATCTGGGCTTGCGACCGTCTCACCCGGCCTGGCGGGCCGATGACCAACCCGTCTACAATCTGGCCTTTGACGGCGCCATGACCAAGGAGATGTTTCATTATCTGCGCCACGCCCATGCGGTACAGCCCTTGAAACAGGTAGTTCTCGGACTCGACACCTATCACGCCACAACGGCGCCTGCCAGCCATCGGTCCGGCTTCGACGAACAGTTGTTGCTGGACGACGATACGCCGCCGAACTGGATTGAAGTACTGCTGGCCGATCTCAAACTGCTGATCAGTTTTGACACCCTGCTGGAGAGCATCCACACCGTGGGTGCCCAACAGCACGCCAATGACGCATGGTTTGCGCCTGACGGACAGCGCCTCGGCGAGATCTTTTTTCATCAGCCCTGGGAGGCATATCAGACCGAGGGGCCACGCGCCTATTTCGATAAGATCGACACACTCGAAGTGCGCTATAAACTGGAATGGCGCATCCCAACAGAACCAACATCGAAACCTAATCGCAAACCCGTCCCGGAATCACAAGCTGAGACACTCAGCTCACTGGATTACATCCAGCGCATCATTGCGTTCTGCCGGGACAATAATATATCACTGCGCATTTTTTTCACCCCGTCTCACGCTCATCAGATGGAACTTTCCGCCGCCACCGGCGGCTGGTCATCCGTCGAGCGCGGCAAGCGGGCGTTGGTACGACTATTGAGCGAGGACGCAGCCGCCCATCCCGGCCAGGAACCTTTTGTACTGCATGACTTCAGCGCTTACTCATCGGTCACGACCGAGCCCCTGCCGCCACGCGGCAGCAGAAAGGCGATGAACCATTACTGGGATTCCTCACACTTCAAAGCCAATGTCGGCGACTTGGTGTTGAATCGACTGTTTGGTGTCGGCGCGGCTCCAACAGATTTCGGAATACGTTTGACACCGGACAACATCGACCAAGCCCTTGCCGACATCCGCGCGCAGCAGAACAAGTATCGCGCCACCCATCCCGAAAGCGTTGCATTGATCCGGGGGTATGTTGAGGCGTTTAAACGCGCACACAACATCCCGGATTGGGAATAGTGTCCGCCGCGCAGGGCAGCATAGTTCAGAGTCTCAAAAAAATATGGAATCGCCGTCAGGACAACACCAAAAGGCGGCCCTGGCTTGATCCGGCATGGGCCACCAAGTGATCAGGAATCTTTCAGTTCAAACTCGCCGGCTTCATAAGCCTCAATAATCTTTAACGCCCTGGCGACATCGCACTCCTCCACACTCAGGGTGATGATCCCCGATACCGGCAGATCGCCCATGCCGCCTTGCAGGTATTCACCGTTGATAAACACCTCGATCCCTTCAACCTCCAACAAACCCTTGAGAATATTGGCCTCGATGGCATTGCTGGCCTCATAGAGATTACGCATTATGTTTCTCCCCGATCGGGCGACCGGCAGGCCCTTATTCGACAAAGCAACGGCGGCTACTTTGCGCCGCGGCAGACGACTACGCATACGCTGCTGTTCGCCGTCAGCAAGCACCAACAACGACTTCCAGCGAGCCTGGAGCTGTTCATCGGCAAACAGACGATTCGGATCGACGACGACAGGGTTCACTGCTGTGAAACAGTGACATATCTGGCCCACATCGCCACACCCCGCACAGAAAACATTTTAAGCGGACGCCCCGGAGTCACGCTGGGTGAATTTCAACACCGTCACAAGCAAGGCCGGCAAAAACGTCAGTGCCACCACCGCGGTGCCCAGCAGCCCGAACATCACGATCACGCCGACGCCGCGATAAAGTTCGGTCCCTTCGCCGGGCAGGAACACCAGAGGCGCCAAACCGAACACGGTGGTTAAGGTGGACATGGCGATGGGTCGCAGCCGTGTCTTCACCGCATCGGCGACGGCGTCACGGGCGCTCATCTGTTCCTCGCGCACATTGGCGATGGATTGGTGAACGATGAGGATGGGGTTATTCACCACAGTGCCCATGAGGATCAAAAAGCCGAGCATGGCGATCATGTCGAAGGGGATGTTCAGCGCCTGCATGCCCAGGGCGGGAAACCAGCCCCCCACCAGGTTGAACAATGCCAACCCGACGAAGCCGCCGCTTACGCCCAAGGGGATGGTGGCCATGATAAACAGCGGGTAACCCCAATGGGTGAAGATGGCCACCAGTAACAAATAGATAATCGCCACGGAGACGATGTAGTTGGCGGTCAGCGCCTCGCGTGTGGCCTGCAACTGGTCGCTGGCGCCGGAGATGCTCATGGTGATATTGCTGGGCACCTCGCCGGCGGCGCGCAAATGCCGCACGATCTCCTCGCGCACCCGCGCAACCCCGGTCTCCAGGGCCACGTCCTGCGGCGGAATGATATTCAATGTCACCGTGCGCTGGCCGTTGAGCCGGCGGATGATATTGGTATCCACCGTTTCTTCGATGCGGGCGATGGACGACAAGGGCATCACCGCGCCGATGGGCGTATAGATCTGTTTCTGGTCCAAGCTGTCGAGCGTCGCGTTCACGCCGTCCTGGCTGTAGAGATAGATGTCGATCTTGTCGTCCGCCAAGAAGAATTCATCGACGAAGGCACCATCGGTGAGGGCGGCCACGGTATACCCCAGCTCGCGCGTATTCATACCCACTTCACTGGCGCGCTCCCACAGCGGCCGCACCTGTACCAGCGGTTGCGACAAGGACAAGGTGGAAGGATTGGCGCGCAGGCGCGGCGCATCGAAGATCGTCTCGGCGCGTTGATAGGCCTTGTTGGCGGCGGCATACACCGCCGCCAGATCGGGACCGGAGATATCCAGATTGACGCTGCGGGTGCCGCCGGAGTTACTGGTAATGATGGAACCGCGGGTAACGAACGGACGCATGGCCGGATACTCGCGGTATTTCGCATCGATGGCCGTCATCAAAACCTCGATATGGGCGGGCTTCTTGGGTTCGGCGATAATCCGGATCCCGTTGGGGTCGATGCTCAAGTTGAGGTACTTCATGGCCGGCACCTCGGTCTCGCCGCGCTCGAACTGCCCGGGGTCGTGCTCCAGGTAGGTGAGAAAATACTGCTGAATCTCGCGCCCGATCTTGGCCATAGTTTCCAGATTGTAGCCCGGCGGGGCGCTCAAGCGGGCGAAGGTCTTGGGCTCTTCGCCCTCGGGCAGGTACTCCGCCGCCGGCGTCAGAAACAGATAAATCCCGCCGCACAGCACCAAGGTCACCACAATCGCACTCCAGCGCGACGCACGGCCGGCGAGCAGACGGTTGACCGTATTTAACACCCAGGCGCGCGTGCCGGTATCGCCCTGCGCCATCGCCTTCGGGTCATCATGAAAACGCAGCCGCGCCGCCGCCGCAGGGATGACGGTGATGGCCACCAACATGGAGGCGAGGATGGAGGCGGCGATGGCGATGGCGATATCCGAATACAACTGCCCCGCCTCTTCCTCAATGAACAGGATGGGCAGGAACACCATCACCGTGGTCAGGGTCGAGGCCAGCACCGCGGGCCAGACCTTCTGCACGCCGACCACGGCGGCGCGCAGCCGCTCCAGGCCGCGGCGGCGTTCGTGTTCGATGCTCTCCAGCACCACGATGCTGTTGTCCAGGGTCATGCCGATGGCGAAGGCCACCCCGGCCAGCGAAATGACGTTGATGGTGCGGCCGGTCAGTTGCAGCCCGATGAAGGCGGCGATGGTGCAGATGGGGATACCGATCACGCCCACCAGGGTCGCCTTGCCCGAACGCAGAAACAGGAACATCACCAGACTGGCCAACAGCGCGCCGATGATCAGATTGGTCCAAACGTTTTGCAGCGAGGCCTTGACATAGGTAACGTCGTCGGCCACCAACATCATGCGCATGCCGGCCGGTTGCAACAGCTCTTGGTTGATGGCCGCCACCTGCGCCAGCAGGGTGTCTTTGATGTCGATGACGTTGGAGCCGGGCTGACGCCGCACCGACATGCCGATCACCGGCTTGCCGTCGGTAAACGAGAGCCGGCTGAGCTCGAAATGATCCAGTTGTACGTCGGCCACATCGCCGAGCCGAATTACGGCGTCGCCGCGCCGCTCCAGGATCAAGGAACGCAAATCCTCCAGATCGGAAAAGCGGCCGATGGTGCGCAGCAGATAACGGCGCTTGCCCGACTCCAGCTCGCCGCCGGAGACGTCGCGGTTGCGTTCGGTGATGGCGTCGCGCACCTGGGCGATGGTGATGTTGCGCTGCGCCAAGCGCATCGGGTCGAGTAAGATCTGGATCTGCCGCTGCGCGCCGCCGTAGACATCCACCTGCGATACCCCGGGCACGGACTCCATGCGCGGGCGCACATTGTCGTCGATGTAATCCTGCATCATCTCCATCTTGAGATTGCGCGGATTGCCGTCCTGCGGCATGACGCGAAAATACATAAAGGAGTTGCTCGAAAACGAGGCGGCGAAGATGCGCGGCTCGTCCACGTTAATGGGATAGGACGGCACCTGGGACAGGGCGTTGTTGATGCGGATCAGGGTTTCGTTGAGATCGATGCCGAAGGGAAACTCCAGCTCGATCGAGGCCTGACCGAAAGACGCCTCGGAAATAATCCGCTGCAGACCGGGCACGCTGCGCAGGTATTCCTCCTGCTCAATGACGATCTCTTTTTCGATATCCTGAGGCGTGGCGCCCGCCCACGAGGTGCGCACGGTGATGGTGCGCACTTCCAGGTCGGGAATCATCTGCACCGGGATGCGCAGGGCCGCCACCACGCCGAGCACGCTGATGATCAAGACCGCGACGGCGATCAGGGTGCCGTGCTTGGTAATCGACTCAAACATGGCTGCGGCGCTCGCTACTGCCGGGCTTTCTCAATGCGCACCGCCTGCCCCTGTTCCAGGGCTTCGTTACCCAGCACCACCACCGTGTCGCCGGCTTGCAGGCCGTCGCGCACTTCCACCTGGCCGTCAAAGCTGTGCCCCAGGGTCACATGGCGCTCGGACACAGTAGCCTGATCACCGTCCTGCCTGACCACCCACACCGTCACCCGCCCGTCGGGATAACGCAACACCGCATCCCGCGCCACCACCACCCCGCGATCGCCGCTGCCGACCTCCAGCGTAGCGGCCACCGACATGCCCGGAATGGCGCGCAGCTCCGCATCGTCGAACAATACCCGCAGCAGAAAGGTCCGCGCACTGGGGTCGTTCACCGGCACCACCGCGCTGATACGGCCGGGCACGCTGTGCTCAGCCAGCGCGTCCAGCGTCAAGTGGATGCGGCTGTGCTCATTGATGCGCGTATAAACGCCCTGCGGCACGGCGAAATCGGCACGCAACTCATGGGTGGCGACCAGGTTGAACAGCGCCGTGCCCGGCTCGATCCACTCCCCCGCCTCGGTCAGCTTGGCGCTAATGACACCTTCAAACGGCGCCTTCACCACATAGCGTTCCAGCTCGGCCTGTTGCCTGCGCTGTTCCGCCTGCTGGCGCGCCAGCGCCGCCGACTTGATCTGCACCTCCGCCTCGCGCAGCAGCAGTTCATTTTCCGACACTGTGTTTTGTTTGCGCAGGCGCTGGGCATCGGCATAACGACGCTTGGCGTCGGCCAACTCGGCGCGGGTCTGCTCGGTGAGGGCTTGCGTGGCTTCATAGGTCAACTCGGCCAACTCGCTGTCGACCTGCAATAAACGATCGCCCTGAGCCACATCGTCCCCCACATCGACGAACAGGCGTTTTACCCGGCCTTCGACCTCCGGCGACAGCCGCGATACGCGCGCCGAGGTGATCGTGCCGGTCAAGGGAATCTGGCGCACGATGTCGACCTGGCGCGCCTCATCAACCACGACGCGGGGCGCATCGGCGGCAAAGATCAGACCGCCTGGCAGCAATGCCAGCAGGGTCACAATGGGGGTGAAACGTCTAAGTCGAATGGCACACTGGGCGCTATAAAGCATCGCCGACTTCCTTATAACCTCGTTAATTTTGCAAGATAATCCAACACCTTGCATACGCAGACTACTATAACCTTAACGCAAATCCTGCGCGATGTGGCAATGACAAAGGCCGCTCAGGGCCGATAGAAAAGACGCAGCCCAAGCAAGAGATTGCGCTCGGGCGCGGCTTCGAAGTAACGGCCGAAGCCGGCGTTGATACGCAGATTGTCGATGTACGCCCGATCCAAGATGTTGTTCAAGGCCACGAACGCTTCGCCGTGCAGCGGACCGGCTCTCCACTGCCGCCCGGCACGCAGATTCATCACGCTGTGCGCCGCAACACGCTCCGTGTTGGCGTCATCGGCGTAGCGCGCGCCCACATACAGCAGGTCGGCGATCACAAACACATCCCCGGGGCGCCAGGCGGCCTCCAGAAACACTTGCCGCTGCGGCAGGCCGGGCAGACGCTTACCGTCCAGGGATTCACCGTCCAGAGCGTTGAATTCGCGGTAGCGGAAATCGTTCAGGGTCAGGGCCGCACGCAGGTCCCAGGGCGGTGCCGGACGCCAATCCAACCCCGCCTCCAAGCCCCGCCGCAAGGTGTGGCCGGCGTTGCGATAATAGGTGCGACCGTCGCCGGGCAGCTCATAGGGCACCAGTTCGTCGCGCACGCGGGTGACATGGGCGGTTAGATCGTAGCCCAGCCCGGCGGCGTCGCCGCGCAGTCCGACCTCGACGCTGCGCGTCTGCTGCGGCTGCAAGTCGGGATTGAAGCCGCCGCTGCCGGCGGGATTGGCGAACTCGGTGAAGGTGGGCGTCTCGAAGGCGGTGGCGGCATTGATGAAGGCACGCTGCCCCGGGCGCCACTGCCAGATCAGCCCGGCGCTGGCACTGGTCTCGTCAAACTCGCGCGCGCCGGAGAGGTCTTCTGCGCCGCTCTGTAGATGATCGTCGAGAGTGAAGCGAATGCGGTCTTGGCGCAGCCCGGCGGCCAGGTTCCATCCGCCGCCCAGACGCGTGTCGCTCTGCACGAAGACGCCGCGGCTTTGCGCCGTCTCGCGCTGATCCAGGGCCAGCGGCCCGCTCACTGGCTCGCCCGGCGCGGCGCAGGAGGCCTCCAGGGCGGCATTGATACAGTGGCGGGTGCGGTCGTCGCGCTGGCGTTCCAGGTCAACACCGAGTAGCAGCCGGGTCGGGCCGAGGTAGCGCTGATAACCCAGGCTCAGACCATAAAAGTCGCGCGTATAGGCCACCTGGCTGCTGCCGAAGAAGGGCAGTTGCTGTCTGTAGTCGCGTTGCGTCACAAACCCGCCCAGGCGCAGCTCGCCCGCCCCCGCCGGCCGGCGCCACTGGGCCCCGGCGGTGAGCTGCTCGGCGCGCTGGTGGCTATCCAGGAATTGGGCCAATGGGGCCGCGGCGCGCCGGTCCGCCGCCAGCTCGGCGCGTGTCAGGGCGCCCGGGTCTTCGGTGAGGGGCGCATCCAGATAGCGCAAATGCAGGCTCAACACGCCGGCGTCCAGGTCATGCTGCGAATGCAGCCGCAGCAGGCGCTTCTCCGCACGCGCCTGATCACGGTAGCCGTCGAGGCGCAGCGCGTGCGCCGTCAGCGAGTAACGTGCCGCATCGCCTTGGGCCTCGCTGACCGCCTCCAGCCGTCGGAAGCCGTAGCTGCCCGCCAGCAGGCCGCCGCCGTGACCGCGCGCGGCGCTACCGTTGCGGGTGGTGATGGCCACGACCCCGCCGCTGGCGTTGCCATACAGGGCGGCGCCGGGGCCGCGCAGGATCTCGATGGAACGGATATTGAGCAGGTCGATGGCGTCCACCTGGGATTGACCGTCGGGGGTAGTCTCGGGGATGCCGTCCTGGAGGATGCGCAGGCCGCGAATGCCGAAGGGGGCGCGGGCGCCGAAGCCGCGGATCGACAGACGCACGTCCTGGGCGAAGTTGTAGCGGTTCTGGGCGAATACGCCGGGCACGCGGTTGAGCGCCTCGTCCAATTGCAGGCCCTGGCGCGCCTGGGTGGCGGCCGGAGTTTCGATCACATCCACGGCGGCAGGGAAATCCCCCAGGGGCATGGCCAGGCGCGGCGCCGAGATGATAATCGGCGCCGGCGCGCCCCCCGCCGTCAGCGGCAGCGCCAGCAGGCAGGGCAGCAGCCAGCGCCGAGCCGTGACCTGCGCCATGTCACCACACCACCTGGCTATTTGAGCGCCGCCTTGCCGATGGTATTGGTATCGGTGCCGAACCAAAAGGCCTGGCGGCGTGCGTCGAAGACCATGTGTCTCACCGTGCCGCCGCCGCTGCCGATCTTAACCGGTTCGGTAAAGGTCTCCGTGGCGGGATCAAAACCGACGAAGCGATTGGGCTGCACGCCGGTCTCGACGAACCAGGGCCGGCCGCGGTGATCCATGCCCATGGCATAGGGCATGGCATGCTGCGCCGCCGGCGTGCGCCATTCCTCGACCTTGTCGCTGCGCGGGTCATAACGGCCGAGATAGCCGGCGGCATAATCCACGTACCAGACCTTGCCGTCGCCATCGAGGCCCAGGCGTCGCGGCCGACTGTCCTGGCGCGGCAGGTCGAACTCCTTGACCTCGCCATCGGACACGGTGGCCAGCTTGTGGGTTCCGAACAAGGCCACCCAAGGCCGATCGTCCTTGCCGACCACCAGACCGTAGGGGCGGGCCGATGGCGTCGGGACCGGGTACAGCGTCACTTCCCGCGTCTCGGTATCGAGAAAGCCGATCTGATTGCCGTGCTGCACGGTGAACCAGATATCGCCCGCACTGGTAAAGTCCATGGTGTGCACATCGCCGCGGCCGTCACCGGGCATCATGATCTTGTCGACGACGCCGCTGTGCGGATCGATTAAACCGATATGCCGGGCGCGATTGCCGGCATACCAAGCGCCGCGCGCATCGGCGATGACGGTGTGGGGACCGGTGCCCGGCTCCAAGTCATAGCGCCGGAACTCGCCCGTCTTGGGATTCAAACTGGCGACGTAATCCCCCACCTGGCCCACGAACCAGATACGCCCGGGACCACCGACCCAGGGATCACGCGGACGGCTGTTGTCCCAGGGCACGCGCCACTCAGTGATCTCCACGGCCTCGACAGCGTGGCTCGGCGTGGCTCCGGCCAGGACGAATAGAAGGGTAAACAACAAGCCCGGCAAAACGTGAGATGTCTGCATATCAGCACTCCTTGTTTCAGACTGGCCTCTTGAGACCGGTATCCTTGGCCCACCGCCGCCAATGGCTGCAGGTGGATTTCTATCCTAGCGTTTTCACCCGGCCGACGTCACGGTTTATGGACACCGGTGAGAAATGCCGGCTAAAGAGACTCGCGCTCAATCTTTAAAATGGAACTCCTGTTCAAACAGGGCCGAGTTAAAGGCACGCGTAAAGCCGAACGCAAACCGGCGGCGCAGCGCCACAGCGGCGCTCAGTTTTCCCTTGATGCTCCGCACTGATAACTATCTAATGGCTTAGGGCATTTGGTTTCTACGGGAGCGCAAACAATGGAAATGTGGGCAATAATTCAGATCGCATCGCTGGTTCTTCTTGTCGTGCTGGTAATCTTCATGTGGCGCGCCGACGCCAAGATCAATAAGCTGCAAAGCAGGCTCGACGAAAACAAAGATAAGTAAAGGCCGGCACGTCACCCGCCCCCCCTTCATGTTAGCAACGAGTCAGCATCCTTATGCTGACAATGTGGTCATCACCGCCGCCTTGCGTGCCGGTAAGTTTATCGGCACATAGTTAACGCCTTGGCACGCTTGTTGGTGATTGTGATTGAAATCGCATAGCCGCTACTCGCCCTCCAGAGTAAACATTTCACGGTAGACGCGGGCATCGAAGAAGGTCTCGATACTTCTTATTTTCCCATCCTTGACTTTGGACCACTGCACAACATCGGTGGCGGTGGCCGTTGACCAGCTGGTGATGAATCGCAAAACATGGCAGACGTCCGCACCGTCGACAAAGATGTGGCGCCGTTCAATGCGCGCCAGTATGGCGCCGATATGGGAAATATTGGCGATGAATTCGTCGGCGCCGTCACTATTCAGGACAGGGCTCCTGTATTGAAAGTGCCTGTCGTCGAGGTGGCGCCTGGCGCGCTCGAAGTCGCGCGCCTCTATCGCCTCCAAATAGGCGTCGATGATCTGTTGTGGCGTCAAGTCTGGCATGGGCGTAGTGTTCGCGCGGCCGTGGCACAAGAGAGTATAGATAGCATCAGGCCGGAGCGCGAGCACCCCGGATACCCGCAAGGCTAGCCCTGCTCTATGCACGGACGCTTAAAAACTCTACTCGAAGATGCTACAGGCCTTCCCTAGCCCGCATTTCTCACCATTGTTCGTTGCGAGAGCGCCAAGGCGCTGATTTGACGGGGTGCTCGGAGCGGAAGACGGTGCAGGCGTAGTCGACACTACGTCAAGCTGG